>Ga0213829_1000086_pt1 | contig 128711 bp, 109 predicted proteins | sample MC6MC0896MG_FD_180665 | JGI IMG/M metagenome (GOLD analysis project Ga0213829, IMG submission 180665) | Enriched soil aggregate microbial communities from Iowa State University, Ames, United States - MC6-MC0896-MG | ecosystem: Environmental > Terrestrial > Soil > Unclassified | place: USA...
GGCAAAAATTAATCGCAAACAGACATCGTTATGCGTAAACTCAAACCGCAAAAGTCGCGCTTCAGCGTGACCTCACAGCGTCGCAGGACGCCGTACTGAAGCTCAAATTTCAGGTCCCAGGCTTCGACAGTTATTTCGGTTTCGGACAGATGAGCGGTATCTGGATAGAGTATCTTTACAATGTCCATCGCCTTACACCCTTCTCTTGTCTTGATATTGAGCAGATTGAGATACATACGCCACCAACGTAATCGTGCCTGGATCGCCTCTTTACGTTCGGTGGCATGACTATACGAATAGAGATAATCCGTGGCGATCAGATCGAAGAAGGCTTGCGGATTTACCAGAAACTCCAGGCCACGTTTGGTTGGCAGCAGTACATTTTTCCTGCGGCGAAGAAGCTTCAGATAACGGGTCAGGTCGTGCACCACGCAAAGCGGTGGCATGTCGTTTTCATTGAGCACCTTGTGCATGCTGTAGAGGTCTTCGGCCGTGAATCTTGGCCAGAGGAAGTTCTCAGCATCCCAATGCACGAACTTGCGGTTCATTGCGCCAGTTGCCGTTAATCCGATGCCGCCCTCGCGCTGAGCATAGGCGACTGCAAGCAGCATGCCGCGAAGCAGTGGTGAGAGTGCAGCAATATCGACATCACCTTGCAGGCAGATTTTTGGCAGCATTGTACGACTTTGATCCCTGTCCTGCCCGATGATGCAGGTGAGCCGAGTATCAACTGATGACAGAACAATTGCTACTGAGAAAGCTAAAGCCGAAGAGGTGGATATTCACCCGCCCCCATTCCGCGCTTGCAACCCCGACCAGCCGCGCGGAATGGGGGCTGAACGTCAGCACCTATCGCATCTCTAATTTGCTGGGAACGTCGCAACTTTAACTTGCTAAAACAATAGTTATAACGGGGGTACATTCTATTTTAAACTGCAACATGCCAATGAATTCATGTGGTTAGCCATGGAGGAAATTGGATGTCGAATTGCTATTCACAGATCACGTTGCCTGAACGCCGCCGTCTTTTCCAACTGAGGCAGCTCAAAGTCCCTCTTGGCGATATTGCGCGACTGATGGGTTGTCATCGCTCAACAATCTACCGGGAGATCAAGCGTAACAGCTTCCGGGACACCGAGATTCCAGACTATAATGGCTATCATAGCGTTGTTGCCGACAACATCAGCAAAGGGTTGCGCAAGCTCAGACGTTACCCAGAGCTGCGCAAGTTTGACATTGAACAATTGGAAGCACACTGGTCGCCAGAGCAGATCTGCGGCCGACTTATTAGCCATGGCCTGAGCGCGATACGTCTGTGTGCCGAAACGATCTATCGCTTCATTTATTCAAAGGAAGAATATGGGCTAAAGCTGTATGAGCACCTGGCCGAGATGCGAACAAAGCGCTGCCCACGCGGCACCAGAAGATCGCGCAGCTCCCGTATTCCAGAAGCGTTTTGCATTCATCAACGTCATGATTTTATTGGCAATCGATTGCAATTTGGGAATTGGGAGGGTGATTTGATCATCTTTGATCGTGACCTCGGAGAAGCAAATGTCATGACACTTGTTGAACGTAAAAGTCGTTATTGCGTCATCATCAAAAACCGCAGTCGGCATTCAAAGCCTATCATGAACAAAATCATTCAGACCTTTGCTGCGCTGCCTTATCATGCACGCCGCAGTTTTACCTTTGATCGTGGTTCCGAGTTTATGGGGTTCCGGGCGTTGGAAGATGGAATGGGCGCTAAAAGCTGGTTTTGCGATCCCAATTCACCATGGCAGAAAGGCGGTATTGAGAACATCAACAAGCGCATCCGACGGTACTTACCCAGCAACACGGATCTGGCGCAGGTCAGCCAGGCTCAGTCAACTGCCCTCGCCCACAAACTCAATGCAACCCCGCGGAAGTGTCTTGGATTTAAGACACCAGCCGAGGTCTTTGCTACACTTTTGCAGGAAGCAGCTTAATCAGATACCCTCACCACAGGCATGATGCACTTCGGATAGCTTTTCCATCAGTTGAGCGTGTCTCCTGCAACAAAAAACCGGCTGGCTTGGTCGCCAACCGGTTCTACGCGTCAGCGAGCATTTCGATTTCCGAGATGCGCTCGCTTTATATTATTTGTCCCACATCAATGCGGTTCCCATCAGGGTCTTCAAAGACAAATGCCCGCAAGCCATAATCCTTGTCTTGCAGGCCTTTGATGATCCTCATGCCATTGCGCTTGCAAATGTCATGCATTGTATCGACGTCCTTTACCAGCATATGCGCGATGTTAAAGTTCGTCGCCTTATGATCCTTTTGCAATGATAGATGCAACTCACCTTGCTCGCGCCGCAGGATCATGAAACCTACTGGATTTCCGTTCTCGAAGATTTTTTCAAAACCCAGCATGCCATTGTAAAAACTGTACGCGCGGTTCATGTCTTTAACTGGAATCATAACAGCAATGCGTCCGAAACCAACACTTTGATCAGCGATATTGTTCATCGCATAACCTCTGTTTGAGAAGCCGAAATCTCCAACAAGACGGTGCCTGTTCGAAAAAACGCTTCAGTGTGAGTGTAAGAAGGACGGTGCCAACCAGATGAGATTTATCCCGGAATCATGGGGTTGGAAAGAGCTTTTTCCTGTTCAATAACTCGTGATTTTGTTTGATTGAAATCATTTCCCCGATGCCATTCTACACTGTAATTACTTTTGGCGAATTTGGGATCAAAGTTCTGCAAGGAAGGTAGATTGCATGTTGGAAGCACGTATCAGGAACACGTCTCTGCGTGATAAGATCATCACCGCTGAACAAGCAGCAAGCCTGATAAAAGATGGGATGATCATCGGTATGAGCGGCTTTACGCGTGCAGGCGATGCTAAGGCTGTTCCCTTGGCGATGGCAGCGCGGGCGCTTGAAGACCCATTTCAGATTACCTTGATTACAGGCGCTTCACTTGGCCATGATGTCGATAAGTTGCTGACCGAAGCGCATGTGCTTGCACGTCGCATGCCGTTTCAGGTGGATCGCACCTTGCGCGCTGCGATCAATCGCGGTGAAGTCATGTTCATCGATCAGCATCTGTCGGAGACAGTTGAGCAACTGCGTTCAAACCAGATCGGTCCCATTGACTACGCGGTTGTTGAGGCTTTAGCCATCACAGAAAATGGCGGTATTATTCCAACAACCTCGATTGGCAACTCTGCAAGCTTTGCAATTCTTGCTGAAAAAGTGATTGTTGAGGTCAATCTCAATCAGCCGCTCGCGCTTGAGGGATTGCACGATGTCTATATTCCGACCAAGCGCCCTTCCCGCGATCCAATTCCTGTGACGGCTTGCGATAGTCGGGTTGGCCTGCCCTATATTCCTATTCCGCCGGAGAAAATCGCCGGTATTGTCATCACGCACGAAAATGACAGCGCATCGACTGTAGAGCCTGCTGATGGCGAAACGGTTGCCATTGCTTCGCATCTCATCGAGTTTCTTTTGCATGAAGTCGAGACAGGTCGTCTTGATCTCACGCTCAATCCCTTGCAGGCCGGTATCGGAACAATCGCCAACGCCGTTCTGAATGGTTTTGGTGATAGTCCGTTTCATAATCTGAGGATGTATAGCGAAGTGCTGCAAGACAGTACTTTTGATCTGTTTGATGCCGGCAAGCTTGATTATGCTTCGGGCTCATCCATCACGCTTAGCCCTGCCTGTGGCGAGCGCGTGTTTAACAATATTGACCGTTATCGCGACAAGCTGATTTTACGTCCGCAGGAAATCAGCAACCACCCGGAAGTCATCCGCCGTCTTGGTATTATTGGCATCAATACCGCGCTTGAGTTTGATATTTACGGCAATGTGAATTCCACCCATGTGGATGGCACTCATATGATGAACGGCATTGGTGGTTCCGGTGATTTTGCGCGTAATGCCTATATTTCGATTTTCGTCAGTAAATCCGAAGCCAAGAACGGTGCCATATCGTCTATCGTGCCGATGGTGACACATGTCGATCATACCGAGCATGACGTTGATATTCTTGTTACTGAACAAGGTCTGGCGGATTTACGCGGCCTTGCGCCGCGCGAACGGGCGAAGCTTATTATCAATAATTGCGCGCATCCGGATTATCGCGACCAGCTCAATGATTATTTTGAGCGCGCTTGTGCAAGAGGTGGTCACACCCCTCACCTGATCGAAGAAGCATTTAGCTGGCATACTCGACGCAAGCAGACGGGTTCAATGCTAAAATAGAAAAACCTTATTCATTCGATGACGTAAGCCGCCGATTTTGTGTCGAAATTGCTGGAACCTTATTCTGATTGGAACGTTAACCGTCATATCATCTTCACAATGAAAGATGATGGGATCGGGGACAGTTTCAAGCTCAGAAATGAGCCACACTTCCCATTATTATACAGCTCTATTCGGCATTGCGCGGGAACGGCCGTCGAAAGAGTTTAGAAACAGCCGTTCCGGGAAGGGTCCGACTGCCTATGTCTATCCTCATCAGTCTTCTGATAACAATTCTGGTTATCTTTCTCGTTCTTTATCTCATCAATATGCTGCCGCTGGATTCGAAAGTGAAACAGATCGCTCAGGTGATCGTCATCATTATCGGTATCATATCGCTTCTGAAATATCTGGCAGTCTTCTAGGCTCAACGGATATATGAGCTGAAAACGCAGGGACGCCCAAAAGGCGTCCCTGCGTTTTTTCGAGCGTATCCCGAAAAATGCGAAACGGCTTACGGAACAAGATGCGCGTTAAAAAAACGGATTAGAGCGCTAACCTGAGATAATCAGGTCGAAACGCGCTCTCGTGCTGGACCTATGTGTCGTACTGGCGTGTCTTATGCCTCTGATGGGGCGCATGAAGCTCTGTTTGTGAAAAATTACAACAGTTGTTAATTCTTTTAAAGATTGTTGTCTCAGAGCCAATCTATCAGTAAGATAATCATAGTGCACCACTCTAGATTGTGTCGTTAATGGCACACGTATACAAAAAATTGTATTTGGGCGGGAACATAGCTTTCATCACAAAGTCGCTCCTCTTATAAGTCTCTTGAGAGCGCATTTCGATCTGACTGAGTCAGTTTGGCGCTCGGATTGTTTATTTCCAGAGTGCAACTTGTCTGATCGCAGCGGAAACAGAGATTGGTCCGATGGACTGGTTTGTCTGGAGAGGTGTTTCGCAGTTTTCGGAATGTGCACTGACGATAAGGTCTGTTCATAGAGGGTTCAGCAACAGACACCTAAAATATCTTCGTAGGGTTGGGGCATTTCATAGGTATGAAGACGGTTTTATGGAAGGCAGCGTTGATAACGTTGTGTGTTGTCCTGTTTTCCGTAGGAACCAGCTTTGCCGTTGGATTCTTTTCAGGTTCGCTGCCGGGTCTCGCCGCTATCAGCCTCAGTGCAGGCATCCCAACTGTCACGGCCTTCCCTTCACTTGTTTATATCTTTTATCAGCACAGCAAGCTTCAAGATGCGTATGCGCAGCTCGAAAAAACGCATATCGAATTACAGGCCCGTTCGCGCGTTGATCACATGACTGGTTTGCTCAATCGCGAAGCACTGTTTGATGCCATGAAAATCAGCCGTTCACGCATTGAAAATGGCACACTTCTTGTCATTGATGCTGATCATTTCAAGGCGATTAACGATACGTTCGGGCATAGCGTGGGTGATCGCGCACTCAAGCTTATTGCCTTTGCGCTTCAGAATGTAACGCGCAAAGGTGATCTTGTTGGCCGTATTGGTGGTGAGGAATTTTGCGTTTTTCTTCCAGGTGCAACGGGAGAAACGGGTATGCGGGTTGCCCAGAGAATACGTGCAGAAGTTGAAAACACCCCATTCCACGCCACCGAATATCAGATTTATCCGCTGACGATCAGCATCGGCGTTGCATCAGCGCCGAAGAACGAGACGAACTCGCAGGTATTAAGCCGCGCCGATCGCTGTCTTTACATGGCAAAACAACGAGGCCGCAACTGTGTGGTGTTTGATGAAGAAAGCGGTCGTATTACGAGTGCGTCCGTGGTTTCGATCACCAACGGACGCGAGGTTGCCCGGGGCTAATTCACTCCCAAGGTGTAACTTCTTCTTCTGACCAGCTGACCGGCGCGAAGCCCATCTTCTGATAAAGTTGCAGCGCACGCGGACTATCGAGCGTGTTGGTATGGATGGCAACTTTTTGCGGGTCGTGTGACCATGCTGTCGAAATAGCTTCACTAAGAAAGAATTTTCCCAGTCCCCGCCCCTGATAGTCCGGCATTAGACCGAAATAGAGAATTTCGCAGGTTTCCGGCATGGCAGACAGATCAATCTCCAAAAGACCTGCCGGATTGCCATCAACATAAAGAACGTGAATTTCGGTTGTGTCGGAGTGAATTGCCTGTGCCACCTCGGCATCGTTTTGCACACGTCGCATCATCCAGTGATGCTGGCGTCCGACCTGTTCATAGAGGTAGCGATAAAAATGCACTGGCATTTCTGTCGAGCGCATGATTGCAAGGCGCAACCCCGATGGCACCGGAACCGACAGTGACGAGCGCGCTGTCATTTCCAGATGGGTTACTCTGGCGATAAGTTTTTCAGACATTTTATTCTGCTTCGCCTGTTACAACTGGTGTATCCTGCCGGCTGCCCCACTCGCTCCATGAACCATCATAAAGCCGATTGTCTTCATGGCCAAGGGAAGTCAGAGCAAGCGTGATGACCGCAGCCGTCACCCCAGATCCACAGCTTGTGATTACAGGTTTATTGAGATCGACACCCGCATTGGCAAAAATCTCGCGCAAACTGTCAAGGTTTTTCAACGCGCCATTTTCTGACAATGTGCCGACTGGCAAATTGCGCGCACCGGGCATATGGCCAGAACGCATTCCTTCACGCGGCTCCGCATCGCGGCCCGTAAAGCGTCCAGCAGCGCGTGCATCCGCAATTTGCGAACTGCTTTCTTCGACGACTTTACTCATTTCTTTGAAGTCAATGACTTTAGCCGGGTTGAATGTCGGCGTAAAAAGTGTCGGTGCGATCTTGGTGATTTCACTGGTGACCGGGTAACCCGCAGACTTCCAGTTATCAAAGCCGCCATCAAGCACGAGTACGTTTTTCACGCCCATGACGCGGAACATCCACCATACACGCGGTGCTGAAAACATGCCGTGGCCGTCATAGACAACCACCGTTTCGTCGGCGGTGATGCCCATGGCACCGATGTGACGGGCAAAAAACTCCGGCGATGGCAATGTATGGGGAAGGCCCGAGTCCTTGTCGGCAATCAGATCCTGATCAAAAAATACAGCACCCGGAATATGGGCTGCATCATAATCGTCACGCCCATTGCGACCGGCTGCCGGCAAATACCAGGAAGCGTCGACAATCGCCAATCCCGGCTCGCCTAATCTGGCCCTCAGATCATCGGCGGAAATCACAAATGCGCTTTTATCAGACATGATTGCTCCTGAACGATTAGTGGTTCTAGGTAATCTTGAATCGTTAGAACCACTCTATCTATTTGTTTATACGCATTTCCGAACGCAAAACCGGTTACCACTTTTGCTGGAAATGCTTTATGCCTCTGGCAGAGTGCCGAACCGAATACGGAAGCGGCGGTTTTCCTTGCCTTTTTTCTCGATCTTACCGATATAGATTTCACCCACTTCCTGTGTTTGAGAAACGTGCGTGCCGCCGCAAGGTTGCGAATCCACAGAGCCATTTTCACCAATCACAACCAGACGAAGGCGGCCTGCTCCAACCGGCGGGCGCACATTCTTCGATTTGACGATGTCGGGATTAGCAAGAAACTCTTCGTCGGTAATCCATTTCAGGCTGATCGGCTCATTGGCATTGACCATTTCCATCAGCTTTTCTGTGACGAACTCTTTGGTGTAGCTCGCATCCGGCAGGTCGAAATCAACGCGGCTTTCATCCTCGCCAACGGCAGCACCGGTGATCGGAAACGGGCAGGCAACAGAGAGCAGATGACAGGCCGTATGCATACGCATGAGCTTGAGGCGGCGTTCCCAATTGATATGCAGGATCAGCTTCTCACCAATGTCAGGAATGCCCTGCCCTTCGGCAGGTATATGGATAATCTCGCTTTTGCTCTCACCAGTAACAGTTGTAGCAATCTCGATGCGTGAACCATCGGAACGTTCAAAAAAGCCCGTGTCTCCCGGCTGACCGCCGGAAGTGGCGTAGAAATTGGTTTGATCGAGAATGATCCCGCCGGTATCAGGCAGCGCTAAGACTGAACCCTCCGCAGTTTTAAGATATGCATCTTCGCGGAAAAGAGCTTCAGTCTCATATGCCATGATTATTCCTCGTAAGGTATGTGTATGTCAGTTTTCATTTCCAGCCAGCCCGGCACCGGCAAATCTTTACCGCGCAGGAAAGCCGGATTGAACAGCTTGGACTGGTAACGATTACCGTAATCGCAAAGCACCGTTACAATGGTGTGGCCCGGACCGAGATCTTTTGCAAGGCGGATTGCACCGGCAATATTGATGCCCGATGAACCGCCCAGGCAAAGCCCCTCCTCCTGAACCAGATCAAACAGAATATCGAGCGCTTCGGCGTCTGGCACCCGATAGGAAAAGTCTGGTGTGAAGCCCTCAAGATTGGCTGTGATACGGCCCTGCCCGATGCCTTCGGTAATAGAATCACCTTCGGCTTTCAGTTCGCCCGTGGTGTAGAAAGAATACAATGACGCGCCATGCGGATCAGCCAGCGCGGTTTTGATATTCGCATTGTTTTCCTTAAGGCCAAAAGCTGTACCAGCAAGCGTGCCGCCAGAGCCAACTGCGGAAACAAAGCCATCGACCTTGCCGTTGGTATCGCGCCAGATTTCCTGTGCCGTTGTTTCAACATGCGCCAGACGATTGGCAACATTATCGAATTGATTGGCCCAGATAGCGCCATTGGGTTCGGTCTTTGCCATTTGCTCGGCCAGACGACCCGACAGACGGACATAATTGTTGGGATTGCGATAAGGGGCTGCCGGAACTTCAATCAGTTCCGCGCCAAGTAGACGCAGCGCGTCTTTCTTTTCCTGACTTTGCGTTTCGGGAATGACAATTACTGTTCGATAGCCCAGCGCTTTGGCCACCATGGTAAGCCCAATACCAGTATTGCCAGCTGTGCCTTCAACGATCACGCCGCCCGGTTTTGAAAGTCCGCGCTTTTCGGCATCACGGATAATGTAGAGCGCCGCACGGTCCTTGACCGACTGGCCGGGATTGAGAAACTCGGCTTTGCCATAAATTTCGCAGCCGGTAATTTCCGACGCCTTTTTCAAACGGATCAACGGCGTATTGCCGATTGCGTCTAGTGCCGAGTCGAGCATGGTGTCCATCCCTTGTTTGAGAGGAAACTATGTTGAAGCACAGAGCTCTTCAAGCAAGTGCGAAATAATTTTCCGCAACGTTTTGCAATTGCAAACTCTGAAAGCGAGCACCAACGAAAAAACCGCCCCTTTAGGGGCGGCTTTGAAGGAAACTTATATCGAAAGCTTTATGCAGCGCGCTGACCACCGCCACCGGGGCGACGCTTGCGATGGAAAGGACGCTTTGGCTTTGCAGCCGCATCGCCACTTGCAGGCTTTGCTGCAGGAGTTGAACGATGTTCGCCGGACTTTGCCATTTTGCTTGCCGGACGGCGATGCTTCTGAGGCACCGAGTGCGAACCAGGTTTACGGTTCTGCTGCGGGCGCTCTTCATCGTCGAACTTTGCAGCCGGTGCCGGTGCAAGCTTTACGGGCGCTTCCTTGATCGTGAGCTTGCTGCGCGTGACGCGCTCAACGGCTCTCAATTTTGAATCTTCCGTTGCAGCATCATAAAGTGTGATCGAAGCGCCGCTTGCGCCGTTACGGCCAGTGCGGCCAATACGGTGCACATAGGTTTCCGGCTCATCCGGCAGATCGTAGTTGACGACATGGCTGATGCCCGGAACGTCAATGCCGCGTGCTGCGATGTCGGTTGCAACCAAAATACGCAAGGTGCCATCGCGGAAGCCGTTCAGTGCGCGCTGACGCGCATTCTGCGACTTGTTTCCGTGAATGGCTGCAACATCGAAACCATCGCGTTCGAGATGACGTACAACCGCATCCGCGCCATGCTTGGTGCGTGTGAAGACGATGACCGACTTCATGGCCTGATCTGCGAGAAGTCCCGACAGAAGGCGACGCTTTTCTTTGGTTGGAACAGGATGCACAACCTGCGTGATTTCGGCTGCTGTCGTGCCCTGAGGCGCAACTTCTACGCGGATAGGATCGCGCAACAGCGTCTGTGCAAGTGCGGCGATTTCCTTTGGCATTGTTGCCGAGAAAAGAGCCGTCTGGCGGTTCTTATGCGTGCCTTTGGCGATGCGCTTTACATCGTTGATGAAGCCCATATCGAGCATACGGTCAGCTTCATCGAGAACAAGCCAGCGTGTTTCCGACAGATCAACGCAGTTTTCACGGATCAGATCGGTCAAACGGCCCGGTGTTGCGATCAGAACGTCAACGCCGCCCTGCATGCGCTTGATCTGGCTCAGACGCGATACGCCACCCAGAATAAGTGCAGTCGAAATATGTGCCTGCTTCGCAACCGTACGGATCGTTTCTTCGATCTGAACAGCAAGTTCGCGGGTTGGTGCGAGGATCAGCGCACGTGCGGTCTTGCCCTTGCGCTTGTCGCCAAGCCCAATGATTTTCTGCAGAATAGGAAGGCTGAATGCAGCCGTCTTGCCAGAGCCAGTCTGGGCAATGCCCAAAATATCGCGGCCTTCCAACTGATGCGGAATGGCCTGTGTCTGAATGGGCTTTGGTTCGGTCAGGCCTGCGGCCTCGACACCTTTAAGCAAAACGCCAGTGACACCCAGGGCGGCAAAACCGCCAGTGTTTTCTTGAGTCAATTCAATCTCTTTCGGCGGCACCGCTTAAAAGTGGTCCGCTTTAAAATTTCGGACAAGCGCAACTTGCCGAACAATAGTTTTGTGATGATACGACGGGACGCCGGGAAACTCCGGTCGACTTGCGCTGCCGTGCCCGAAACCAGTCGGGTCTCCCCTGCTATCAGACCATTCTGACTGCAAGAGGCGAGACGCAACGAGTCCGATTCCGGGAAGACTGAAATTGTTCAGTCCATGCGCCTAAAGGGCCATATGGTCTGTTTTGCGCAAAAATGCAAATGATTTTTGATTTAGGTGCGATCAGATCGCGATCAGATGATGAAATCTGCAAGCACCTGATTGTCCGTTATGTCCTGATAGGCCCAGCCTGCTTCGGCGAATTTCTTTTCCAGAATTTTGAAATTGGCAGCATTTCTGGTTTCAATGCCGATCAGCACGGAGCCGAAATTACGCGCGGACTTTTTGAGATATTCAAAGCGCGCGACGTCATCCTCTGGTCCAAGCAGATCGAGGAACGAACGCAGCGCACCCGGGCGCTGCGGAAAGCGGAAAATGAAATATTTCTTCAGCCCTTCATAGCGAAGCGCACGTTCTTTGACGTCCGGCAGACGCTCAAAATCGAAATTTCCGCCTGATACGACGATGACGATACGCTTGCCCTTGAGTTCGCTTTTCTTGAAATCCTTAAGCGCATCAATGCCAAGCGCACCTGCTGGTTCCAGCACTACGCCTTCAATGTTGAGCATTTCTACAATGGTCGAGCACAGACGGTTTTCCGGAACAGTGATGACAACGTTCGGATCGAAACTTTTGAGAAGCTTGAAGTTTTCCTTGCCGATTTCAGCGACTGCTGCGCCGTCCACAAAGTTATCAACCTGAGAAAGCTTGATCCGCTTACCCGCTTCAAGACTGCCCTTGAGGCTTGCGGCGCCCTGTGGTTCAACAAAACGATAAGCCGTTTGCCAACCAAGTCCGCCAAAGTATTGCGTTACACCTGCCGAAAGGCCGCCGCCGCCAACCGGCAGAAAGACCAAATCCGGCTTTTTATTATCGGGCAGTTGGCGTTCGATCTCCAGCGCTACAGTCGCCTGCCCTTCGATGATCCCGGAATGATCAAATGGCGGCACCATGACACCCTTATTGGCTTCCGCAAATTCCTGAGAAGCAGCATAGCAGACGTCGAAAATATCGCCGATAAGCTTGATTTCGATAAAGTCTGCGCCAAAAGCGCGTGTTTTGTCGATTTTTTGTTGTGGTGTGGTCACCGGCATGAAAACCACGCCCTTGCGCCCAAAATGCCGACAGGCAAAAGCAAAGCCCTGTGCGTGATTGCCAGCCGAGGCACAGACAAACACGGCATTTTCATCAGCGGTTTTTACTGCGCGTGAAATGAAGTTGAATGCGCCGCGTATCTTATAGGAGCGCACCGGTGTCAGATCTTCGCGCTTGAGCCAGATTTCTGCGCCATATTTTCGTGAAAGATAGTCATTGAGCTGCAACGGCGTCTCTGGAAAGAGCGAACGCATTGCAGTTTCCGCTTGAGCTACGGCTTTAACGAAGGCGGTCATTGGTAAGCTTTCTGCATCCATAACAATATCTGCGCATGGCTACATGGCTTTAAAGATGCAAACAAGCGCGAAACGCCAAACATGACTAAAATTGTAATGTTTTATTGGCGCTATTCTGACGTGAAAGGTGGTGCGGTCGGCGGGACTTGAACCCGCAAGCCTAAAAGGCGACGGATTTTAAGTCCGTTGCGTATACCAATTTCGCCACGACCGCAGCTTGAGACTTTCTATGTCATGATTTGTAAAGCAAATTCAAGCTGTTTTGAACGCTTGTAACAACTGGTTTTGCTGACAGTGGAAATTATTCAATAAATAGCTCGCAACGTTTTTTTAGAATGTAAGTTATTGTAAAAGTGAATGATCATATGCGGGGCCTCCATTTTGAAAACTAGAGAAAATCAGTTGCAGCTTGTGGCAGCCACGGATTAACTGTGATGACACAGAATGGAGTTTGGGCATGACGATTACCCCGCAGAAAGCCGTTTCAGCTGCAATGCTTGCCATTGGCGATGAGCTTCTCTCAGGACGCACCAAAGACAAGAATATTGGTCATCTGGCCGATGTTATGACCGCGGCTGGCATTGATCTTAAAGAGGTTCGCATCGTTCCGGACGATGAAGACGCAATTGTTGCGGCACTCAATGCCTTGCGTCCGGGATATGACTATGTCTTTACCTCCGGCGGCATTGGGCCGACCCATGACGACATCACTGCGGATGCCGTGTCGCGTGCTTTTAATGTGCCTTGTATTTATGATGAGAAGGCGATGAAGCTGCTGGCCGAAAATTATGCCAGACGTGAACTGGAGTTCACGGATTCGCGCAAACGTATGGCGCGCATGCCGCAGGGCGCTGAGCACATCGACAATCCGGTCTCGACTGCGCCCGGTTTTCATATCGGCAATGTGTATGTAATGGCAGGCGTGCCTTCTGTGTTTCAGGCTATGCTCGATAATGTTCTGCCGACGCTTACAACAGGTCGCAAACTTCTGTCGAAGGCTGTTGCCTGTCCGTTTGGTGAAGGTGTCATTGGTGCGCCTCTTTCGGCCATCCAGAAAGAAAATCCTGATACGATTATCGGTTCTTATCCCAAATTCGAAAATGGCAGATTTAGCACCGAGCTGGTTGTTCGCGGCAGTGATGAGATAAAAATTGATCTTGCGGTGAGTGCAATTGAAGCGATGATCATCACCTTGCAAACGCAGGGAGCTGCTTGAGAAGATTAGGATTTTTGCCTGTTTATCAGGCTGAGTTGTTATATACTAAAATAGAAAAAAATAGCCGGAAGGAGATCCAATATGTCCTATAAGACGGTGGTGGCTTATGCCCGTAGTGAAGCCGAGTTGAAGCGGGTTTTGTCAGCGGTTGGGCTGTTGACGCGCAGAACACCTGACATTCACGTTATCGGACTTTATTCTGTTCCCTCTCCTATCGTTTATGCCGATCCTAATGGGTTCATTGATCCGGGCATGTTCGAGCTGCATGACAAGCAGCATAAGGAAATTTCCGAGCGTCTGAAGCTTCTTTTCGAGGAAGAAATGAGTCGTCATGGTACGCATCATGAATTCCGCATAACGCGTTCAGAAACGGGTACGGCTGCGGATGGGGTGCTGACATCCTGTCTTGGTGCTGAACTGCTGGTGGCTGGCCAACCTGATCCGGATGATCCGGCAACCAATGACGAAACCGCCGATACGCTTGTTTTTAATTCGAGCTGTCCGGTTCTGCTGGTGCCGCATGCGCCGATTCTGCCTATGGAAGCGATTGATCGTATTGTGGTGGCATTCAATGGCAAGCGGGAGGCCGCGCGCGCAGCTTTTGACGCCATGCCATTGATGAAAAATGCGAGCCGCACAGAAGTCATCTGGGTTGATCCGCCAGAGCGTGAAAGCGAAGACGAAGCGCTTGCCGGAAGCGAATTGGCGCAAGCATTGTCCCGCCATGGAATTGAGGCCAGTGTAACGCCGCTCGCATCCAATAGTCGCCATGCTCAGGATGTGCTGCGCGAACATATTATTGCACAGCGCGCAGACCTTCTGGTTATGGGGGCCTATAGCCATTCGCGCATCAGAGAGCTGGTTTTTGGTGGCGTCACCCGCTCAATGCTCAATGATTTGCCGATATTGACGCTGTTTTCGCGTTAATGCCACGAATTTGCGTCAGCCGGGTTAAACAGGCTGACGCTCTTTTTCTGACGCAATTTTTGCGTGGAGTGGCCTTGCGGTCTCACTCAGCCCTTGCATGATAGGCTTTTTTGCGGTTATCAGCATCACCCGGCGCTGAATATGCCGGGCGGAAAGCCTTTCTTTGTTTGTGCAGCATGCATTGGAAATGCTGTGCGCGCATAAAAGAAAGCCGCAGATCCAGACAGTTCAGCGCGAATGGCAACCGTCATCGCGCATTTTTGGTTTGATTAAGTCCGGAAAGGTGTTTTCGGATTTTCCAAGGAGCGTTTTGATGTCGTTGCCCGATAAAGCCTTTCCCGTTTCCTGGGATCAGTTCCACCGTGATGCCCGTGCACTCGCCTGGCGTATTGCCGATATGGATCGCGAATGGCGTGCCATTGTTGCAATCACCCGTGGCGGACTTGTTCCGGCGGCGATCGTTTGCCGTGAACTCGGCATTCGTCTGATCGAAACCGTCTGCGTTGCATCTTATCATGACTATACATCGCAGGGCGAAATGGAGGTTCTCAAGGGAATCAGTGCGCCGCTTCTTGAAAATGGCGGTGAAGGCGTGATCGTGGTCGATGACCTGACTGATACCGGCAAGACGGCGGCTATTGTGCGTGAGATGATGCCAAAGGCACATTTTGCAACCGTTTATGCCAAGCCAAAAGGCCGTCCGCTCGTCGATACATTTGTGACCGAAGTTTCGCAGGATACATGGATTTATTTCCCATGGGATATGGGTTTCACCTATCAGGAACCGATTGCTGGCGGAAAACGCGGCTAAACGAAAATAAATGAAAGACAATTGCGGTGGTAAAGCCGCCGCAATAGCACTATATTGAAAGTCAGCCGAAACGAGATGGTGGCGTGTCGCCGAGCTTTTAATTTAAAGCGGAGTGATCGATAATTTCAGTAAATCCTTAAAAATAAAGGCCTTTCTTGCTTCTTATTTATAGGGACCTGTAAAATAATCCCATTGTCATTTCGGAGAATCAATCCATTCTGTTTGGAAGATGGTGGGACTTTCGCGGTGAAAACACAGGCTAAAAAATTTGTTGCAACGGAGAAGCGTATTCTGACGCCTTCTGGTCGTTTGCAGCAAGTTGCGGCACTTGTGTACCGTTTTCACGCAGATGATTTGCAAATTCTCGTCATTACGAGCCGCGGCACTGGTCGTTGGGTCATTCCGAAAGGATGGCCACAGGTTGGCCGCACGCTTGCTGAAACTGCCGCACGCGAAGCTTTTGAGGAAGCGGGCGTTCGTGGTGAGATTTCGTCACGCCCTATTGGCAGCTTTGAATATTGCAAGAACGACCTGCCTCCCGAATGCATCAACCAGTTTTCAGTGGCGGTTTACACACTTCACTATGTGGAGCGCGCTAAAGACTGGCCTGAACGGGAGCAGCGTGTTTGTGAATGGGTTTCGCCGCGAGAGGCTGCAGAGCGCGTGGATGAAGTCGATCTGAAACGTATTCTTCTCGATTTTGACGGTTCGCTGACTGCAATGGCCGCTGAATAGTCATCATTATCACGGCTAATCATTGCTACGGCCCGGAATTCCGGGCCGTTATTGTTTTGACACTTATCCGCAGAACACGCGTATTACAGTGGATTTTGGATTGGTCACCGACTGCACAGCGGTGCCACTGTGGACGAAATTCAGACGCGATGGTTTATTGGTCGCAACATGCTCTTCTCTTCCGTAATGTCTTGAATCACCCGGTATTTTCAGCCCTGATGTGGCGGAAGACGGACCTCCAACAAGGTTCTGATATTGCGATGCACCACAGGCATCAGCGATTGCGCCGGATACATGTGTGGATGACGATGATGTTGTGCACGCAGTCAGAGAAATGAATGTTAAAAGTGCAGGTGCAATCAATAAATTTTTCAAGTTTCCCCCTTCGGAATAAAAGTCGCGATGACGACCTAACTCATGATATTTTCGAACAACCAGAATGTGGCTGAGGAGCTCCAACGGATATTTAGCCCTGATGGCAAGATTTCGGCTGAAGTGCTTGCTTTGTCAGTTGGTGATCCTCTGCAGGCATTCACTTAACTGTCATTCTCCCCGTTATCCACACCTACCCCCAGAGCTTAATCACAATATCTAGCGTTGGCACTCTAATAGTAAACCAAAGCTTGACGCTCATGTCCGAGTCGTTTTTTATAAAGGCATCGTTGTGTGAGCAGCGTGACCGAGTCCACAGAATTTGTCGGTCTTTTCTTCAAATCCGTTGAGTTGATAGCGTGCGTTGCGTCGAAAAGACGTGTATCGCACGAGATTTTTTGCGTCTGAAATTCAGCGTGTTAGCTCTGCGTGAAGGATGAGTTTTGTTGGTGTTGATGTCGTATTAATACTAGATTTAGTATTTTTAATCATGATAACATACCAGATAAGGAAAACCTTATCCGCAAGTTGAAATAAGGCCGGTCAGATGGCCGGAGTGTCGATTATGCCTCAAATGAGCAAAATCGGCTGAAAGATTTTCTGGGGAGACTGCTCCTCAAACATGATTGTCTTCTCACATGCGGAGACACTCAAAATGAGTATGCAAGACAGATACGGCACTTAGCCGTAGCCGACACGCCGGGGCTGAAATTTTCAGTCGGGCTACTATATATAGAACGTTTGGATGGGACAGATGAAGATCGAACGCCGTTTCACGAAAGAAAACCAGTCGGCCTATGCGGAGATTGAATTCCGCACGGCGACCAGTGAGATCAAGAATCCCGATGGCTCCGTGGTGTTTCGCCTTGAGGACATCAATGTCCCGGCGCAATTTAGTCAGGTTGCAGCCGATATTCTTGCGCAGAAATATTTCCGCAAGGCTGGCGTTCCTGCCCATCTTAAAAAAGTTGAAGAAAACGACGTTCCATCGTGGCTCTGGCGCTCTGTGCCTGATGAAGACGCTCTTTCCAAGCTGCCGCAAGATGAGCGTTTCGGCTGTGAAATGGATGCGTGTCAGGTTTTTGACCGTCTGTCCGGCACGTGGACTTACTGGGGCTGGAAAGGTGGCTACTTCAATTCGGAAGATGATGCGCGCGCTTTCCGCGATGAGCTTGCTTACATGCTCGCAACGCAGCGCGTGGCACCAAACAGCCCGCAATGGTTCAATACCGGCCTGCATTGGGCTTACGGCATCGATGGTCCAGGCCAGGGCCACTTCTATGTTGATTGGCAAACCGGAAAGCTGACCAAATCCAAGTCGGCTTATGAGCATCCACAGCCACATGCCTGCTTCATTCAGTCGGTTGGTGACGATCTCGTCAATGACGGCGGCATCATGGATCTTTGGGTTCGTGAAGCGCGTCTGTTCAAATATGGTTCCGGCACTGGTTCCAACTTCTCCCATCTGCGCGGCGCAGGCGAAAAGCTTTCCGGCGGTGGAAAGTCGTCGGGCCTGATGAGCTTTCTTAAAATCGGTGATCGTGCCGCTGGCGCAATCAAGTCGGGTGGTACAACACGTCGTGCCGCCAAGATGGTGGTTGTCGATGTCGACCATCCGGATATTGAAGAGTATATCGACTGGAAGGTGAAGGAAGAGCAGAAGGTTGCGGCTCTTGTTACCGGCTCGAAGATCGTAAAGCAGCATCTGACTGCGATCATGAAGGCTTGCGTCAATTGCGAAGCTGACAATGACGATTGCTTTGATCCATCCAAGAACCCGGTTCTCAAGCGTGAAATCAAGGCTGCAAAAAAGAACCAGGTTCCTGAAAATTATGTGAAGCGCGTCATTCAGTTTGCGCGTCAGGGCTATACCGACATTGAGTTCAAGACCTACGACACGGATTGGGATTCGGAAGCTTATTTGACTGTTTCAGGTCAGAACTCGAACAATTCCGTCTCGCTTAAGGACGAATTCCTGCGCGCTGTTGAAAATGACAGTGACTGGAACCTGACAGCGCGTCGCGATGGCCGCACGATCAAGACACTCAAGGCACGCGATCTTTGGGAAAAGATTGGTTATGCTGCATGGGCTTCTGCCGATCCGGGGCTGCACTTCAACACCACGATGAACGATTGGCACACCTGCCCTGCCGCTGGACCAATCCGCGCTTCCAATCCGTGCTCGGAATATATGTTCCTTGATGACACGGCGTGTAATCTGGCGTCGATCAACCTTTTGACCTATCGCAACAAGGATGGCTCGTTCGACATTACCGCTTATGAGCATACCGCGCGTCTTTGGACGATGGTTCTCGAAATTTCGGTGATGATGGCGCAGTTCCCTTCCAAGGAGATCGCCCGTCTCTCCTATGAATATCGTACACTTGGACTGGGCTTTGCCAATATTGGCGGCTTACTGATGACGTCCGGCATCCCTTACGACTCAGACGAAGGTCGTGCGATCTGCGGCGCGCTGACCGCAATCATGACCGGTGTTTCTTATGCCACTTCTGCTGAAATGGCCAAGGAGCTGGGCGCTTTCACAAGCTATGAGCCAAATGCTGAGAGCATGTTGCGCGTCATTCGCAATCACCGCCGCGCTGCTTATAACGAAAATTCCGGCTATGAAGGTCTGGCCGTCAATCCGGTTGGTCTGATTGCCGAAGATTGCCCTGATCAGGACATGATTGCTCACGCCCGCGCTGCATGGGACAAGGCGCTGGAATTGGGTGAAAAATACGGCTACCGCAATGCGCAGGCAACAGTTATCGCGCCAACCGGCACGATCGGCCTCGTTATGGATTGCGATACGACCGGTATCGAACCTGACTTTGCGCTGGTGAAGTTCAAGAAGCTTGCTGGTGGTGGTTATTTCAAGATCATCAACCGTGCGGTTCCTGAAGCGCTGCGTACACTTGGTTATTCGGAAAGCCAGATTGCTGAAATCGAAGCCTATGCGGTCGGTCATGGCAATCTTAATCAGGCGCCGGGTGTCAATCCTTCAACGCTCAAGGCGAAGGGCTTCACGGATGAGAAGATTGAAACGCTGAATGCTGCTCTCAAGAGTGCGTTCGACATCAAGTTCGCTTTTAACAAGTGGACGCTGGGCGAGGATTTCTGCAAGGATGTGCTCAAGCTCACCGATGAGCAGCTCAATGACTTCTCGTTTGAAATGCTGCCAGCTCTCGGCTTTGCCAAGAAAGAAATCGAAGCAGCAAATGTTCACGTTTGCGGTGCGATGACGCTTGAAGGCGCTCCTTTCCTGAAAGAAGAGCATTACGCCGTTTTCGATTGTGCCAATGCATGTGGCAAGATCGGCAAGCGTTATCTTTCGGTGGAAAGCCATATCTGGATGATGGCAGCGGCGCAGCCATTCATTTCGGGTGCGATTTCCAAGACAATCAACATGCCGAATGAAGCAACGGTTGAAGACTGCAAGAGCGCTTACATGCTTTCGTGGAAGCTGGCGCTTAAGGCCAATGCGCTTTATCGCGATGGTTCCAAGCTTTCGCAGCCGCTCAACGCGTCGCTGATTGCGGATGATGAAGACGAAGACGATGCAGTTGAAGCATTGATTGAAGCACCGGCTGCAGCCCGTGCGGTACAGATTACCGAGCGGGTTGTCGAAAAGGTCATCGAAAAAATCGTCCGTGAGCGTGACAAGCTGCCGAACCGTCGTCAGGGTTATACGCAGAAGGCAGTGGTCGGCGGCCACAAGGTCTACCTGCGCACCGGCGAATTTGGTGATGGTCGTCTGGGCGAAATCTTCATCGATATGCACAAGGAAGGCGCTGCTTTCCGTGCGATGATGAATAACTTCGCAATCGCTGTGTCGCTGGGCCTGCAATATGGCGTGCCGCTTGAAGAATATGTCGAGGCATTCACATTCACGAAGTTCGAGCCTGCTGGCATGGTCATCGGTAATGATGCGATCAAGACGGCAACTTCGATCATCGATTATGTGTTCCGTGAGCTTGCTGTTTCCTATCTTGGACGCAACGATCTCGCTCATGTCGATACGAGCGATTTCTCTAATACAGCACTCGGCAAAGGTATTCAGGAAGGCAAGACCAACCTCGTTTCTACCGGTTGGACGCGCGGCTACAAGCCAACGCTTGTTTCAAACACCCTGCCCGGCACAGAATCGAAGGGTTCGGCTACAGTGGCGCCACAGGCGTCCAATGTGACGACATTAAAGGCGTCTTCTACCCGCCCGGCGACTGTTGGTCTGGTGACGGATGGTGCGACTGCATTCAAGCGTGAGTTTGAAGAACAGCCAACGCCAGCCGCTGAACAGGACAACATGGCTGCAACAGAACTGTTCTCCGATAAAGCAGCCGCTGATGCAGCATCTGCGCGTGCGGAAACTACCAATGCCGCCAAGAAGCTTGAAGCGGATCGTCGCATCAAGTCGATGATGCAGGGCTATACCGGTGATAGCTGTTCGGAATGTCAGAACTTCACAATGGTTCGTAATGGCACTTGTTTGAAGTGTGACACCTGTGGTTCCACAAGTGGTTGCAGTTAAACTCAAGTAATATAGAGTATTAAAAACAGGCCGGATTATTCCGGCCTGTTTTGTTTTATATCTTATATTATTTCTATTTTTACCAAGGTGCATTGTAATGCGAAATTGAGAAAAATGGAAAAAAGTTGGAACCCAAAGCCATTCTCTACGTTATTTTAGTGAAACCGAGCGTATAAAGGAGATGGTTATGCTTAGAACAACACTTCTGACAACGACGTGTGCACTGTTTATCGGAGGATCGGCCTTCGCCCAGACAGCCGCCCCTGCACCAATGGAAGCAGCCCCTGCGGCTTCGGAGCTTCCGGTTTCATCCCAGAACATGTTTGGTAGCCCGCCTGCTGAAGAATCTGAAAAGATCGGCTTTGTGGAAGCCAAAGATGGACAGCTTCTCGTTTCGAGCTTTATTGGACAGACAGTTTATGAAAGTGACGCAGCAGATGCGGCCTCTGTCGGTAATCTCAACGATCTGATCGTGAGCCCTGAGGGTGAAGTTCAGGCAGCAGTAATCGGTGTCGGCGGTTTCCTCGGCGTCGGTGAAAAGGACGTTGCTGTCAGCCCGGATCAGTTGCAGCTTGCGACCCGAAGTGACGGTAAGAAATGGCTTGTGATCAAGGCGACCAAGGAACAACTGACCGAGGCACCGACCTTTGATCGTGGTGTGCTCTTTACGGATGGTGTTGCAGATCCAAATGCGGCCGCAGAAACTAACGCACCAGCGACGACACCTGCACCGGCAGCTCCAGACGCTACAGCACCCGCCACGCCGGCAACTCCGGCACCTGCACAGTAAATCATTTCGGTGTATAGCTAAAAATCCCGGCCCTCTGGCCGGGATTTTCTTTGAGATTAAGCCGGAAGGTTGATTTCAGCGGTGCACACACGTAGGACTCATACAAATCACCAAAGCATTCGAACCAAAGCATCTGGTTCAAATTATTCGGGAAAGTCTATTGTCGGAATTTTTTATTGCTCATCCATGGGCGCAAACAGTTGCGTTGCTCAGCGGTCTTTTTCTTGCAGCTTTTGTTGCCAATTTCCTTGTTAAAGCTGTTCTGCTCAAAGTCCTTGATCGCATCGTTCAAAAAACTGCTTTCGGCCAGGATGAGGAATTAAAGCAGCACGGCGTCGTCGGACATCTGGCCAATATTGTTCCGGCACTCATTATTTCGACTGGTATTGTGGCGATCCCCGGATTGCCGCACACTGCCTTGACGGTGATCAACAATGTAGCCATCGCATTTATTATTCTGACGCTGGCCTTTACTGTAAGCGCGGTCTTGAGCGTTGTGGATACGCTTTATAGCCGCCGCGAAGAATCCAAAGACCGCCCGATCAAGGGCTATGTTCAGGTCAGCAAACTGGTGATCTATCTCATTGCGGTGGTGCTGATTATTGCCACACTTCTGGATCGCTCGCCTGTAATTTTGCTGTCGGGTGTCGGTGCTATGGCTGCCGTGCTTATTCTGGTTTTTCAGGATACGCTGCTTTCACTGGTCGCCAGTATGCAGATTGCGTCCTCCAACATGGTGCGGGTTGGCGACTGGATCGAGATGAAAAATCTTGATGCCAATGGCGATGTGGTGGAAATCGCGCTCTATACGGTGAAAGTTCAGAATTTCGACAAGACGATTACGACGATCCCGATCCGCAAGCTCATCACTGAACCGATGAAGAACTATCGCGGCATGCAGCAATCAGGCGGTCGTCGCATCAAGCGCGCTTTGTTTATCGATCAGGCGACAATACGCTTTGTGAGCGAGGACGAGCTTCACAGTCTTGCCTCGATTGATCAGTTGACGAACTATCTGTCGAAAAAAGAAAAAGAAATCGCCGACTGGAATGCAAGGCTGGGTGAAAAGGCTAACAACCCGGTTAATACGCGCCGTTTCACCAATATCGGTACGTTCCGCGCTTATGTTCAAACTTATCTGCAAAACCATCCCGGCGTTCACAGTGGCATGACCCTGCTTGTGCGCCAGATGGATCCGACGCCAGACGGTTTGCCGCTCGAAATCTACTGTTTCACGAATACGACGGTCTGGGCATCTTACGAGCAAATCCAGTCCGATATTTTCGATCACCTTTATGCAGTGATGCCGGAATTTGGCCTCTATCCATTCCAGAATCCAAGTGGGGGTGATTTCCGCAAGCTCAATCTGGCTGATCTGAAGCCCGTTACCGAAGCGCATTGATGATTGCCTCCTGCAGCGCTGGAGCCTTATAACCCGCGCGCGATGGCGTGAGGCCGAGGCGAATGATTGCCAGACCCATTGACGGGACGATAATCAGGCTCTGGCCATCATGGCCGGACATCCAGAACGCATCGGAAGGGATGCCTTCTGTTCCTGCCGCGACACCCGCAGTTTGCAACCAGACCTGCGCCGCGCCATAGCGCCCCAGTGATGCCTTCGATGGCTGATGCATGAAGCTTGCGAAATCTTCCGGCAAAAGCTGCTTATCGCCAACTCGGCCATTATCGATGAGGAAACGCGCAAGAAAGAGCCAGTCGCGTGCGTTGGCATAAAGGTAAGACGAGCCGACCGGCACGCCGCTTGCATCTGCTTCCAATGTCGAGCTGGCTAGACCCAAAGGCTCGAAAAGCGCTTTTTGTGCATAGGAGAGGCCCTCGTCCTGACTGTCGAAACTATTCATAAAAAGCTTTGACAGGATTGTGGATGTACCACTCGAATAGCTGAATTTTTCGCCCGGCTGTGCTTCAAGCGGCAGTGAGGCTGCGAAACCCGACATATCATTTTTCAGATAAAGCATGCGCGTTACATCGGTAACATCGCCATAATTCTCTTCAAATTTCAGACCGCTTTCCATAGCCATCAAATCAGCGAGCCTGATCCTGGAACGGTCGTCATTTTCCCACTCTGGCAAAAGATGATCGCGTTGCAAGTCCATTTTACCTTCGGCAATGCGCATGCCGATCAAGGTTGCCATGACTGATTTGGTCATTGACCAGCCAAGCAAGGGGGTGTTGGCGTCAAAACCTTCGCCATAGGTTTCGGCGATAATCTGATCGTCTTTCATTACCGCTATCGCGCGCATTCCGGGTCCTGCCAAGGATGGGTTCTCGATAATGCTCTGAATGGCAGGATTGATGTTAACATCGGCGATAACGGCGATTGCGTCGGCGGCAATATTGAGTTGTGGACGCAAATCTTCGCCGTGAATATTCGCGCAGCCGAGCCCGGGCCGATAGACGGCTTTGCTTGGAGCGAAAAAGCCAAAAATTTGTGCGGTAACGGACTTGTTTTCAGTGTCGACCGAAACACTGAGATATTTAAGCAGCGGATGCCCCGGTGCCTGCACATCAATGGCGAGGACATCCTGAGCATTGCGATTGGCCAGAAAGACATTTGAGCAAACGATTTTGGCAGCATAGCCCGTGCCAACCCTGAGAAGCTCGGGCGGTTTAAAAGCCAGCCATAATAAAGCGCTTAAAAGGGCGAGAAGGACAATGAAACCAACAACTTTTAAAAAGCGTATCATAATCCCTCCCAGGTCGTATCAGGCGCTAACCGGTTTTCTCAAGCCAGTTATGAATACCGGTTGCAGAAGCCTTCGCAATAGCAAAACATGCGGTCAGAAGATAACCGCCGGTTGGTGCTTCCCAATCGATCATCTCTCCGGCGACAAACATGCCCGGCATTTTTTTCAGCATATAGCGCTCGTCGATCTCGCTCCATTTTATGCCGCCCGCAGAAGAAATTGCTTCCTCAATTGGTCGCGTGTGAAGCAGCGGAATTTTGAGCGACTTGATTGTGTGTGCTAGTGTGGTAGGGCTCTTTTCCCGCTCAAACTCAAGCACGAGTGCTGCCTTCACTCCTGTGAGGCCAGCGCCTTTTCGCAATAGATTGGTTATGCTTAGCTTCTTGTCTTGGCGTGAAAGATCATGTGTGAGCCGCTCAATTGTGCGGCCCGGCGCAAGATCGAGCACAAGATTTGCCTGCCCGCTCTGTTCAATGTCATCGCGCAAGGCTGCTGAATGCGCATAGACGAGACTGCCTTCCACACCACTGCGCGTGATCACAAACTCGCCCTGCGTCGGAGCTGACCGGCTTGTAATCGTTACGGATTTTACAGGCTCTCCGGCAAAACGTTCCGCAAAGAAGTCGCTCCAGTTAACATCGAACCCGCAATTGGCAGAACGCAACGGAGCAATATTAACGCCCTGTTTCGCAAACAGTTCGGTCCATAAGCCATTGGAGCCAAGCTTGGGCCAGCTGCCACCACCAAAGGCAAAAAGCGCTGAATCGCACGCAATCGCTTCAATGCCGTTGGGCGTCTGGACCAAAGGCCTGCCCCCTTCAAACCCAAGCCATTTGTGACGGGTCAGAATTTTGACGCCCTGCGCCTCCAGACGGCGCAGCCATGCGCGCAAAAGCGGTGAGGCTTTCATCGCCTTTGGAAAGACGCGACCGGATGAGCCGACGAAGGTTTCAGCACCAAGCCTGTCGGCCCAGTCGCGCAAATCCTGCGGCGTGAATTGTTGAAAGGCGGAAGAAAGACTATTATTGCTTGTCCCAAAGCGTTGCGAAAATTGCGAGAAATCTTCGGAATGCGTGATATTGAGACCGGACTTTCCCGCCAGTAAGAACTTGCGCCCCACGGTCGGCATCTGCTCATAGATGGTCACCGAATGCCCAAGCGCAGACAACTGTTCGGCGGCGAATAGTCCTGCGGGTCCGCCACCAAAAATCGCAACCACGCGCTCAGGCATTAGTCTTCTTTCTCCAGCATTTCTTTAACGGCAGTTGCTAACTGTTTGAGAGAGAAAGGCTTTGGCAGGAAACCAAACTTGGCATCGGCTGGCAAATTGCGCGCGAATGCATCTTCCGCATAGCCGGAAACGAAGATGAATTTGATGTCAGGATGCGTCTTGCGCAATTCGCGCAGCAGTGTCGGGCCATCCATTTCAGGCATAACCACGTCAGACACGACAATATCCACCTGACCGTTAAGCTCTTCCAGAACCTCCAGCGCTTCAACGCCGGACGCTGCTTCATGCACGGTATAGCCGCGTGATTGCAGCGCACGCACGCCTCCCATGCGAACGGCGTCTTCGTCTTCCACGAGCAGAACGGTTGCGGAGCCGGAAAGATCAGCAGCCTTTTCGACCTTCTTCTCCTTGACCGCTACCGGCGCATTGTCGGCACCCTTTTCTTCAATATGGCGCGGCAGGAAAATCTTGAAGGTTGTTCCCTTACCGACTTCCGAATCGCAATAGATGAAGCCACCGGTCTGCTTGATGATACCGTAGACCATTGAAAGCCCGAGGCCGGTGCCCTTGCCGACTTCCTTTGTGGTGAAGAACGGTTCGAAGATTTTCTCAAGCACGTCTGCCGGAATGCCGGTTCCGCTATCTTCGACTTCAAAGACGACATAGTCGGCTTCGGGCAGATCGCGATAATTGAGCTTTGCAGCTTCGTGCGCTTTGACATTGCGTGTGCGCAAGGTGATTTCGCCGCCATCAGGCATGGCGTCGCGCGCGTTGACAGCCAGATTGACTGCAACCTGCTCGAACTGGCCGAGATCGGCCTTAACGGGCCAGACATCGCGTCCATGCTCGATCTTAAGGCCAATATCCTTGCCAACGAGACGCGCAAGAAGCATGCGCAGATCGGCCAGAACGTCTGTCAGATCAAGAACTTCTGGGCGCAGAGTCTGGCGGCGTGAGAATGCCAGCAATTGCCGCACCAGCGAGGCTGCGCGGTTGGCATTTTGCTTGATGTTCATAATGTCCGGGAAGGACGGATCGGAAGCGCGGTAATTGCTCAAAAGCAAATCCGAAGACATGATGATTGCGGTCAGCACATTGTTGAAATCGTGCGCGATACCGCCGGCAAGCTGGCCAACGGCCTGCATCTTCTGGCTTTGCGCCATCTGATTTTCGAGCGCCTTCTGCTCTGTGGTTTCCACCGCAGAAACGATGGCTGCCTCTTCGCTCGTTTCGCCAAGGTCGGTGACTGCGCTCAGATAGAAACGAATGTGGCGTTCTTCGTTGCCCGGCAGTACGGTATCGACCGGCGAAATGCTCGCCTGACCGGCAAAGGCTGCGGCTAAGGCTTTGTTGAACGTCTCGCGATCGCGTTCATGAACGACATTTTCAAGCTTGACGCGGTTATCGACCGCATCGCGATCAACAACGGGTGCGAAAATATCAAGGAAGCGCGCATTGGTACGCAGCGTATGCCCCTGCGCATCGACCGCTGCAATTGCCATCGGAGCGGAATTGAAGAAGCGCGTGAAGCGCACTTCTGCCGAGCGCAATGTTGCCGACGAATCCTCCCCCTCAGCGCGATCAAGAACGATTGTTCTGCTGGTGCCGCGTGTTCCGTCGCGTGCAGCCTGAACGCGGTGATAAAAGCGTACGGCTAGGCTCTGGCCGTTGCGCTTGATCAGATCGAGGTCAATCACCGTGTTGCGGCTGGTGCCGGGTTCGGCTTTGACGGCTTTGATCAGCGCCATGCCGCTGCCAGCAACAATGTCGTTGAGCGTGAGCGAACCCGGCGTGAACTGGGTCAGATCGACACCAAGCCATTCGGCGAGGGTAGCATTAAGATAGATAATGCGGCCCGACGGATCAGCAGAGAAAAAGCCAGCCGGTGCGTGATCGAGGTGGTTGATCGCTTCCTGTAATTCCTGAAAGAAACGTTCCTGTTCGGCACGTTCATCGGAAATATCTGCAATCTGCCAGGCGACAAGCGTTCCCTTGAAGTCCTGTCCGCCGTCAACAGGGCGCGCTTTGATACGATACCAGACAGGAGCCGCAGAGCCGTGATTGTCACGCGACAGACCGCCGGAAATGCGCACTTCTTCCTGTCCTGATAGGCCGTCACGCACGGCATTTGTCAGGCGATAAATGGCATCGGACGCAGCGGGTTCTGTGGTCAGAATATTATCGAGCGAGCGCACGCCTTCAGCGGATGCAACGCCGGTCATTCCTGCATAGGCTTGATTTGCATAGACAATCTGGCCGCGCGCATCGGAAATGACTGTGCCTTCCGGCTGCGTATCCATGAAAGCATGCGCCAGATCCTGTCCGCCATGACGCTGGCTGAACTGTATCAAACCAGTGGCCGCGCCAAAGAGATAGAAAACGCCGATCATGGACAATATGCCCATCAGAACGATTGCAAAACCGTCGCCAAGCTGATCGCGAAACAGGAAATAGACAAGGGCTGCCGCTGTCAGCACGACGCCGATGATCAGCAGCCTCAAGGCTGAACTGGAGCCACGCTTCGGCATGACGAGCGGTTTCGGATAATTATTGTCCGTCTGTCGCGACATCAGGCCCACTGCCCTTTCATGCTGTTTTCTCCAGCTCAAGCGCTATCTTATTCATCAAGCAAAACCAATCACGTTCCCTGCATCGCTTTCCAGCTTTACGTCTTGTGCCAGATTTTGACGCATATTGCAGGGTATATCCGATTCGCAGAATGCGTTAATTGCCTGACAGCACAAGCACGGCTCGCGTAAATCAGCACGAAGAGCCGCGTTTTGCACTGTTTTGGCTGGGGATGATGTGTTTCTCATGAATTCATGGAACATTCCCAAGCAAGGCAAATTGAACTAGTGTTCTACGGGATATGTGTTGTCGCGGTGATGAAACGCGGGGAATTTGTGGTTTCCGTCAGCCGGACATTATTGGTTTTAGTATGAGAGGGTTACCCGCATGAAGGAATGGCTCAGCGGTCTTGTTGGGGAAAGCACGGCAAACATTGTCGGCTTCATCCTTATTTTTGCGATCATTCTAGGCGGAATTTTCGTTGTTTTGAGTATCATCCGCCGCTTTAGCGGTGGAGGTTTTACCTCGAATGGACGAACGGGACGCCAGCCAAGACTTTCGGTCATGGATGCTGCAGCCGTTGATAGCCGCCGTAAGCTGGTTCTGATCCGTCGCGATGATGTAGAACATCTTCTGCTTATCGGTGGACCGACAGATGTCGTCGTTGAGCAGAATATCGTGATGGAATCACGCGCCAATTCACGTCAGGCAACGCGTATCGAGCCTGAACATATCGAGCGTTTCCGCCAGCATGAGGCAAGCATCACGTCTGAAGTGGCGGAGCGCCCAACGCTTTCTCAGCCCGTGCCGCAGCCTGTGGAGAAAAAAGAAGCCATTCAGCTTAATTCTCCGATTGAGACGCCAGTTCAGCGCAAGCCAGAACATGTGCGCGAAGCAGTTGTGCAACCAGCTCCCGTTGAGGCCCAGCAGTTTCGTGCGCCTCCTGTGCCACCGGTCATGCCGGTTGCGCCTCAGGCACCCAAAACAGCCGAAGCACCTGTCCTTCAGGCGCGTCCTCAGCCGCCACGCCCTGCCCCGAATTATCCGCCACAGCCACGCACGGTTCTGCCCGCAGCACCTCGCTCCACCGAGCAGCCACAATCTCCGCGCCTGCATCCTGCCTATCCTCTTAGCCAGGTATCGCGTGGGGTTTTGAGCTCGACATCCGGTCTTGGTACAGCCGCCGTTGCTGCTGCAACCGTTGCAGCCTCTGATCTGGGAAGCGTGACATCGGAACGCGAAACATTGAGCGTGAAAGCACCAGAACCCGAAATCAGTGATATCGTACAGAGCCCTGCGGTCATTACGCCTGTAACCCCCAAAACAGAGCCAGCTATGGTGTCTATAAACGCTGAGCCGGAAGCTGCTGACGATGATCTCGGCGATATTGGCGGTGCATTGCATGATGCAATCATGGCTGATCTGCAGACTGAAAGTCCGGCTGGTTCTGCTGATAACGAACCAGCGATGCTCGAAGTCGATTTTTTTGAAGAAGAATTGCTCGGTTCGCTCGATATTTCTCCGAACGATAATCAGCCAGATACCCGTTCAGATGATAGTATCGAAGATGAGATGGAAAAGCTCCTTGGCGAGCTTACAAGAAACGAAACACGCAATTTCTGATTAGAGCCATTTGGTCATTTTAAGGGTATCAGTCTCATTGGCCGATACCCTTTTTTGTGTGATACAAAACACAAAGAAAAAAGGCTGCGGTTACCGCAGCCTTTGAAATTTTTTAGCCGACTGGATGAAGATCAATCGTCGCGATAGACCTTTTCGCGGCGCTCATGGCGCTCTTGTGCTTCGATAGAAAGCGTTGCGATTGGTCGTGCATCAAGTCGTTTCAAACTGATTGGATCTCCGGTCTCCTCACAAAAACCATAGGTCCCTTCCTCAATACGGCCAATGGCTGCATCAATTTTGGAAATCAGTTTGCGCTGTCTGTCACGAGCGCGAAGCTCAATTGCCCGATCCGTTTCGGAGGATGCCCTATCCGCCAGGTCCGGGTGGTTTGCATTTTCCTGCTGTAACGCGTCGAGAGTTTCGCGCGCTTCGCGCAGAATATCATTCCTCCATGCAACAAGCTTTGCACGGAAGTAAGACTTCTGCCGTTCATTCATGAACGGCTCGTCTTCAGTGGGCCTATAGTCAAGGTCGATCAATTCACTCATTCTGAATTACCCCACATCTAGGAGACGCGAGCGGTTATATAAGTCCATCGCAACGAGGACACAACATCAAACACACGCGCTTCACTACTTTTTAATTCATCAAAATTGTGTGATTTTGATGAAAAAATATGCATATTATATTAGGTGGACAATTTATTAGTTATTATTTTTATAAACATATTCAAAATGTTCGTCAGGCCACTACTTACGAAACATAATTACGGATGAAGAACAATCAATCATCCAGTTTATGCCCAATAAAAGAGCGAAACTACCTGTGAATATTCACGTGAATTACAAAAAAACGGATAAAAACTACATCTAGCAAAAGCAAATTTGCAGAAATTGTGGCATCACTACCACGTCATGCCTTTCAAATCGTAGCCAGGAGCATTCTATGAGTCGTCTTTTCCTTCTCCGACATGCCAGGGCAGTATGGGCAAAACCAGCGATAAATGATTTTGACAGGCCATTGGACGAAGAAGGAGTTTCCTCTCTCGACAGACTTGCAGAAGCTATGAAAGTTTCCGGGCTTTTGCCCGACAAGGTTGTGCTTTCGGGGTCCTGTAGAACGCGCGAAACGGCATTTGGTCTGATCGAACGGCTCGGTCTTAAGGTTGAGACGATCATCGATGAGGCGATCTATAGTGGTGGGCCGAGTGAATATATGCAGGCGATTCGAGCGAATGCCGGTTCGGAGCAGTTGATGCTGGTGGGGCATAATCCAAGTATCGAAGATTTGACTTTGGCGCTGTGCGGCGATGGTGAGGCTTCCAGTCTGTCGCGGCTTGAAGCCGGTTTTCCAACCGCAGCTCTTGCCACGATCCGCTTTGATGGGCCGTTGTCTGAAATTGGACGGGGCGAAGGATTTCTGGAAAGTTTTCCCCTGCCAAAATCATAGATGCTGGTCAGGCATTCCAACTCGACCTTGTTGATATGCCTCATGAGTTCCTATCTATGGCTCTGACGTGATGTAATTCTTACGAGGCAACAATTGGCAAAACTGACCAGTTTCGGTGATGAAGCACGGATCGCACTTGATACATTGGCAGATCGTGCGACTGGCCTGATGTCTCCTTCGTTGAGACTTGGTGTTACTGGTCTTTCGCGCGCGGGCAAAACCGTTTTCATCACGGCACTTGTGCACAATATGGTGCATGGCGGTCGCCTGCCCTTGTTCGAGGCCTATAAATCCGGGCGCATCTCCCGCTCCATGCTGGAACCGCAGCCCGACGATGCCGTGCCGCGTTTTCAATATGAAGAGCATCTTTCAGCGCTGCTTGATGAACGTATCTGGCCGGATTCAACCCGCGCCATATCGCAGCTTCGTCTGACCATCGAATATGAGACTGCATCAGCATGGGGACGCTGGCTTTCTCCGGGCCGGTTGTCCGTCGATATTGTCGATTATCCGGGCGAATGGCTGCTTGATCTGCCTTTGCTCGGTAAAAGCTATAGTGAGTTTAGCGCAGATTCTTTTGCGCTTGCCAATGAGCCGACCCATAAGGATCTGGCGCAGGATTGGTTGAGAGAAGCCCAGACTGTAACGCCTTCAGACAATGCAGATGAACTGACCGCACAAAGGCTGGCAAAGAGTTTCACCGCCTATTTGCGCGCGGGTAAAGCCGATGAGCGCGCGCTTTCAACCTTGCCACCGGGACGCTTTCTGATGCCGGGTGATATGGAAGGGTCGCCCGCGCTTACATTTGCGCCCCTGCCCGATTTAAAGCCAGAGGATTTCAAGAACGGCAGCTTAGGCGCGATGATGGAGCGTCGTTACGAAGCTTACAAGACGCATGTCGTCAAACCGTTCTTCCGTGAACATATTGCGCGACTTGATCGCCAGATAATCCTGATTGACGCTATGCAGGCCATGAATGCCGGTGGTGCCGTGGTAAGCGATCTTGAACGCGCAATCACCGATATTCTTTCGTGCTTCCGTCCGGGGCGCGCCAATTTGCTGACTGGGCTGATCCAGCGTCGTATCGGGCGCATTCTGGTTGCGGCGACCAAGGCTGACCATCTGCATCATGAAAGCCATGACAGATTGCAGGCAATCGTTCGGCGCCTTGTGGAGCGAGCCATTGAGCGCGCTGATTTTTCTGGCGCCGATATCGAAGTGCTGGCCATGGCCGCCGTTCGTGCCACCCGCGAAGCAACCGTAAAAGAGGGCAAGGACACACTGCCCGTGATCATCGGAACGCCGCTCAAAGACGAGCGTATTGATGGTGAGATATTCGATGGTGAAACAGAAACTGCTATATTTCCTGGTGATTTACCAAAAAATCCTAATGTAATGTTCGAACCATCTCTTGCGAGCGATGAGCCGGCCATTCGCTTTGTCCGCTTCCGCCCTCCGCGTCTTGAACGCACTGCGGAAGGCATCACGCTTTCGTTGCCGCATATCCGGCTTGATCGCGCACTCCAGTTTCTTATCGGAGATCGTCTGGCATGAGTGAGCAGCCTCCACGTAAACCGACAGCTTTTACCGTCAAGAAACCTATTGAGACGGTTTCGTCTCCAGACATGGCACAAGACGTCCCCCGTCGTCCTCGCGCAGTCACGGATATGGAAAGGATCGTTCCTGACGTGGATGTTTTTGCGCTTAGTGATGATGAAGCGGCAGAGCTTGAAATCCTTGACCCGTCGTTTGAAGCGACCCCTTCCCGGCGGTGGTCTTTAAGAAAAATCCTGTTGGGTGCCTTGGGCATCCTGTTTTCGTTTGCCATCGGCATCTGGATTGAAGATCTCATTCAGGCGCTGTTTTCGCGCGCGGATTGGCTTGGATGGACAGCACTTGGCGTGGCAATGATTGCGCTTGTGGCTTTTGTTGCAATCATCATGCGCGAATTGCTGGCTTTGCGCAGGCTCGCCTCGGTTCAGCATCTGCGCAAGGATGCAGCCGATGCTGCCGAGCGTGATGATATGGCCGCAGCGCGCAAAGTGGTCGATGAATTGCGCGCAATTGCAGCAGGCCTGCCCGAAACTGCAAGGGGAAGGCAGATGCTGGATGGGCTGAGCGATGAAATTATTGATGGTCGCAATCTCATTCAGCTTGCTGAAACTGAAATTCTGCGTCCGCTGGATCGCGAAGCCCGTGCGCTCATTCTCAATGCGTCCAAGCGTGTTTCCCTTGTGACGGCAATCAGTCCCCGTGCGCTTGTCGATATTGGTTATGTTATCTTTGAATCGGCACGTCTTATTCGCAGACTGTCACAGCTTTATGGTGGCCGTCCCGGAACACTGGGTTTTTTGAAGCTTGCACGGCGCGTTGTGGCGCATCTTGCTGTGACCGGAACGATTGCGATGGGGGATAGTGTCATCCAGCAGCTTATAGGCCATGGGCTCGCTTCAAAGCTTTCCGCAAAGCTCGGTGAAGGCGTGGTTAATGGTTTGATGACAGCCCGCATCGGGATTGCGGCAATGGATGTCGTGCGACCCTTCCCGTTTAATGCAGAGAAAAGACCCGGTATTGGCGACTTTATCGGCGATATTGCGCGTATAAATGGTGACAAAGACCCAAAACCCAAAAATCGTGGCTAGAACTATCTCATATTGATGCAAATCCGTTGACTTTCCGAGCCGCAACAACGAAGCATTAACCATTCGCGACGATTATAAGACATGAATATTGGGTGCTCGAATCTGTGATCCCTGCACCTTCGAAACATGCTGAGCGTTCGTGCTGGCGTGTATTGAAATATCTATGGGAATGCGCCCTTGTGGTGGAAATTCCGGGACAGAGCTGAATATGAAAAATTATATCGTTGCATGCCTCACGCTACTGCCCGCATCGTTCTTTGCTGCGCCTGCACTGGCTACAGACAAGGACGAACAGTTTTTCCAAACCATCGAGGGCCAATGGTCGGGTCCGGGTGAGATTGTTGCCGGAAAATATAAGGGCACCAAGTTTGTCTGCACGCTGGCTGGCACAACGCCCGATGATTCAGTCGGCATGACGTTGGATGGCTCCTGCCGGGTCGGTGTTTTCTCGCAGCCAATGAAGGCGACGGTTACGCGCAGTGGTTCCAGCTATTCCGGCAAGTTCAATGATGGTGCAGAAGGCAAAGGCCTTAATGTGACGTCTGGTTCTGTCACCGGTAACAAGGTTGTTCTTGGCCTTAATCGCAAGGACCTCAATGGCGCAATGCTCGCACGTGTTGCTGATAAGAATACAATGAATGTCACCGTGTCTGTTCGTGTCGAAAAGGAACTGGTTCCGGTGATCGGCATGAGTCTCAAGCGCGTTGACAACATGGCTGTCGGCAGCATCGCCAAGAATTAAACCATCTACGTTTCAAGCCACCAGCCCGTATTCGTGCGGGCTTTTTCTATTCCCGAGTTTTTGCAGGTAGATTCCCATTCCGAAACGCTTTTGCCTGCGATTTCAAGCTCTGGAGCAATATCATTGAGCGGCACGAGCACAAATGCGCGCTCCTGAATACGAGGATGCGGGAGTTCAAGCACGGCCTCATTCATGATGATCGCCTCCCCCGCTTTGTTTTGCATTGCCAAAATATCGATGTCGATGATGCGCGGTCCCCATCGCTCCAGTCGCACGCGCTTGAGCGATCGCTCGACATCAAGACATGTCTCTATAAGCTTGAGAGGCTCAAGTGCCGTTACGATTTCTGCGCAGGCATTGTGAAACCAAGCCTGATCCGTCTTGCCCCATGGCGGTGTGCGATAGACGTTTGAGACAGTAACGACCTTTATGTCTTCACGCTCATCAAGCAGTTTTAATGCCTTGGCCATGGACGCAACGGGATCATCAATATTGCCGCCAAGGCCGAGCCAGGCGCGATAAGGCATGTCTGTTTCGATCAACGCGGATATACCACCGTGACTTCCACATGATCGAGCACACCCGGAACCGGTGCATTCGGTTTGCGAATGGTGATTTCAGCGCGTTTGATCTGCGGAAAACGCTCTGTAAGCGCTTTGCCGACATCCAGTGCCAGCGTTTCGATCAGATAACGTTGCCGTCCCGTAATGATGTCCTGAATGACGGCAAAGGCTATTCCATAATGGACCGTGCCTTCAATGTCGTCATTTTCCAGTGAATCACCCGGATCGACATCGAGGATTGCATCGACGTAAAAACGCTGGCCGAGTTTGTGTTCCTCGTCAAAGACGCCGTGGTGCGCAAAGAATGCGCAATTCATGATACGGATGGTGTACACGGGTCTGTTTCCTATTTTGAACTTGCTTTGCTTTGCAGGATAGCATCAGCGACTGCAAGAGCGTCCCTATTAAAAGCGACATTATGAACGCGGAAAATACTGGCACCGGCCAGACGCGTTGCCACAGATGTTGCAGCCGTTCCAATATCACGCATTAAAGGCTCGGTCTGTTCAGTGATCGCACCGATAAAGCGTTTGCGCGATGTGCCGACCAGCAGAGGATAGGCGAAACGCTGCAACTCTTCCATGCGGGCCATCAGAGTAACGTCCTGATCTTTATCCTTGCCGAAGCCGAAACCTGGATCAAGCACGATGTGCGAGGATTCGACCCCCGCCCTGTCCGCGATTTCCAATGATCTCTCAAGAAATTCAAACTGATCGGCAATCACATCGGGATTGGTGCTCCGCTCGCGGCTGCTATGCATGATGACCAACCCTGCGCCGGTTTCTTTTGCAACTTTTGCAATTGCCGGCTCTTTTTGCAGTCCCCATACGTCATTGACGATATGTGCACCAGCATCCACTGCAAGCCGGGCGGTTGAAGCGCGGTAAGTATCAATTGAAATGATGCAGCCGAAACGCTCCGTCAGTGCACGAATAACCGGAACAACACGCGCTGCTTCCGTTTCAGCATCCACTGCTTCTGCGCCGGGACGGGTTGACTCGCCACCGACATCAATAATCGTCGCGCCCTCACCCAGCATTTTTTCTGCAACCGCCAAAGCCTTGTCGAGGTCATCATGGCGACCACCATCCGAGAATGAATCCGGTGTGACATTAAGAATGCCCATGATGACAGATTTTGCCCCCAATTGAAGGCTACGATCATGGGCAAGTTGCCATTCTTTCATCATTTACGAATATTCCAATTGTCTTTTTTGTCGGAACTGATGCAGCCAAATAACAAGTACAACGTTTTATGCTGGTCGTTATAGTTCTCTTGACGATTGCATGCCATGTTGCTCATCAATGAATTTGCGATTTTCTTTCTGGTTATATGAAGAGGTGCCGGAACATGTCTTTTAAGAAACGAGTTCTGGCTATAGGTTTGGCGCTGGCCGTGGTTGCTCCACAGGCGCAAGCGGCTTCCATTTTCCGGACATTCAACTTTTATACCGTGAACGGAAAGACAGCGGAAGATCTCGACAAGGCATTGTCGCGCAGCGGCCCATTTCTCAAGAAGACCGGACAACATCATCCGGGTGCTGCCGAAATCCGCTTCGACGCCAAAGTGCGTTATGGCCGTGCGACAGGCGATCGTGCCTGCAAAGTTCAGGATGTCTATGTCAATGTTCATGCGAAGGTAATGTTACCGCGCTGGAAGCAGCGCCGCAAAGCATCCCCGGAACTCGCGCTGATCTGGGATACTCTTTATCAGGACATTCGCCGCCACGAAGAAAGTCACATCGTGATCGCCCGCAGCCATGCGAGCGAGATGGAGCGCCAGATACGTGCGCTTCACAGCCGCAGAGATTGTTCGACATTGCGCGCTGACATCGATAAGGTGACAGAACAGCAGATGGCAGCGCATGATAAGGCACAGGAACGATTTGATCGTGTTGAAACGATCAATTTCGAGCGTCGTTTTGAGCGGTTACTGACTTACAAGCTCGAACAAATGAGCCAGTAAAATGATTTAATTCTGGCGTTCAGGGACTTTAACGACGAGGCCGTCGATCTCGTCGCTCACGCGAATCTGGCAGGAAAGACGTGAGTTAGGCTGGGGTTCGTAGGCGAAATCCAGCATATCCTCTTCCATCGCGTCTGGCCCGCCAACCGTGTCGGTCCAGTCTTCATCAATATAGACGTGGCATGTCGCACAGGCGCAAGCGCCGCCGCATTCCGCATCAATACCCGGAATACCGTTACGAATTGCGGCTTCCATAACGCTCGATCCATTGTCAGCGTCAACTTCTATGCGTGAAGCACCATCAGCGGATACGAATATAATCTTTGTCATTTTAAGTTCCTGAACACGCCAAGACTGCGAGATTGAAAAGCGTTTAACGCCCTCTTGGAGGCACAACAAGCTTCTTTGATTTGTTGAAGAGGCAAATACGGTCTTATGCTTATAGTTTCAACCATGCGATCCCGTTCGGCTGAGAACTGCGCCAATATGCCGTTATATATGAGCGGCAGGATGAATGATCACAACGTGAAATGCATGGGTATGAATCAAACTATGGGTAGAGAAAAACTATCAGCTCACCTTTTGCGCGTATTTTTGTTAACCTTTTATCAGTGATGCGCTATAGTCATTTCTCGCATCGGTTTGATTTCCACAGAATGATCATTAATCTAAAAACGCCGTAATTCCGGGATTTTTTGCAAGTACGCTCATTTTTGTTAACCTTGTATTTAAAGTTTTAGATATCTGGCCCGGGTGCCTATTTCCTTAACAAGCCTGAGCCAGTACGATGAAAAATGGCGGAATAAGTTTTGTAACGGCTCTGTAGTGATCCGGCCGTCGCAGTAATGAGTACGAGGTAGGCAAGGCTATGGCTTCAAAATCCAAGGCGCAAAAGCTCGACCATGAGGTTGAACAGGCACTTGAACAGGCACTCGACATTGATTTCGGTGACGATTTCGACATCGATATGGATATGAGTGCGCTTGACGAAGAATTCTCAGTCGATGACCTGGAAGAGCAGATTTCGCGCGCGGCCGAAGAACTGGTCGCAGAGCAGAACACGAAAGTGGTTCAAGCTCCGCTAGTCTCTCCTATAGATATTACAACGGAAGGAACAGCGAAGGCTGAGACGATTGCAACCGTTTCCGTCATTGCAAGCCCTGCTGCTCCGCCAATGCCGCCGGTTATTCCGATTGTTCCGGTCGCGCCCGCAAACAATGCAACGCCTTCATCCGCCTTGCCTGAAGCTGCCAATGTTGCGCCAAAGCCTGCCAATAAAGCCAAGCCTGCCGTTCAGGAAGCTGCAGTTAAGCCTGCAACCGCTTCGGCTTCTCCTGCGCCATCTGTTGTAGCCGCCACACCCGCCGCATCGCTTACGCCTGCCAATGATGATTCACGCAATGGCCGTGCTGCTGCTGTTGCGACAGCACCTCGCCGCGCAACCGAACGCTCATCCAAGCTTTACTGGACAACGACCGCCATGAGCGTCCTTTGGGCCGCCGGTGGCGTTGCAATCAGCAAGGCAATCAGCCCAGATGTTTTCTCAAGCCTTCAGGCAACAACAAATTTCTTCACATCCCCTGCCGGTATAGGTGTGGCTGCTGGCGTCGCATTGCCGATCGCCATGTTCTGGGGTTTTGCTCACATCGTCAAACGCGCGCAGGAAATGCATGTTGCAGCCCGCAGCATGTCTGAAGCAGCTCTCAAGCTCTTGCAGCCTGAAGCCGCAGCCGGTGATCGTGTTTCCACGCTGAGCCAGGCTGTTCGTCGCGAAGTTGCTGCGATGAACGAAGGTATTGAGCGCACGCTCGCACGCGCTGTTGAACTTGAGACCCTTGTTCAATCCGAGGTCAATCAGCTTGAACGCGCTTACAGCGACAACGAAGTTCGCATTCGTTCGCTTGTCAGCGATCTTGGCAATGAACGTGAAGCTGTGGTCAGCCATGCTGAACGCGTTCGTTCTTCCATTACCGGTGCTCATGAGCAGCTCAAGGAAGAATTGTCGAGTGCAGCCAATATCATACGCGATAATGTTGCCTCCGCATCTGAACAGCTCAGCGCGCTTTTGGGCGATTCCGGTGAGCGTCTGATCGGCAGCATCAATGAAAGCGGCGGCGCAATTGCTGATGCAATTGAAAAGCGTACTGGCGATATTGCAAACCGTATCACCACCTCCGGCGAAGCTTTCTCGAGCGAACTCGACACCCGTATTACAACGCTCGACCAGCAGTCGCGTGATATTTCGGAACGTGTAAGCTCGGCTCTTGATGAGCGTACGGCTGGCATTGCCACATTGCTTGGCGGCGCCACGCAGTCGATGGTCAGCGAGTTCGATGCCCGCCTGACACAACTTGATACGACGCTCAATGAACGTGGACGTTCGTTGCTCTCCGAGTTTGAAACACGCGCCCATGCGCTTGACAGCAGCACGGAAAAGCTCAACGCAGCGCTTGAGACCCGTTCGCGCCAGATCAATGAAAACCTCATTGCCCGCACCCGTGAAATTGCAGAAACCTTCTCTGGTGGCCGCAATGCACTGAGCAGCATGATTGACGAAACCAAGACCAAGATCACCGATGATCTGAATTCGATCAGCGAAGGCGTTGGCAATATTCTCAACGAAAAGGCTTCGGCCTTTGCCGGCCAGCTTGCTGAAAGCCGTGATGTTCTTGCCTCCTCGCTTGAAAGTGAAACCGAACGCGTTTCGGCTGTCATTCGTGGTCATGCCGATACGCTGGCTGCACGCACGAGCGACATTGAAAATGCCATCAACAGCAGCGCTACGGCTCTCAATTCAGCCGCAGAACAGCATGCCGCGATCCTTGCTGACAGAACCAATGTTCTTCAGGAAGAAATGGCTAACAATGCATCGCGTCTTGATGCGACATTTGCGGATCACGCCCGTTCGCTTGATGAACGCGCCGCTTCGCTTAACAGCGTCATTGCTGGTAATCAGGCCATGCTTGCTCAGTTGATGGATGAACGCACAAGCCTGTTGCGCGATAACTTCAACGAAAATCGCGAAGTCTTGGCACGCACATTTGATGAACGTGTCACCTCGCTGCAGACGCTTATTGCTGATAACCAGCAGGAACTGGCGCGTGTATTTGATGAGCGTTCGCAGGCGATTAGCGAAACAATCGGTGCAAGCCGCAATGCTTTCGAAGCGACATTTAGCGATCATGTTCAGCGTGTTGAAGAACGTACAAGCGGCCTTCGTTCGGTTCTCAACGATCACAACAGCACCCTTGCCCATATTCTTGATGGACATGAGCAGACCATTGAAGGTCGCACCGCGGCAATTCGTGAGACGCTGACAGAAAGCACTGCATCGCTGAGCCAGACCCTTCAGGATCACGGCGATATTCTTTCGCAGCGCACCACCAATCTGCATAATGCGATTGAAAACAGCAGCCATTCGATTACCCGTGCTTTCGAAGGCCAGACAGGTATTATCGAAGAACGTACACAGACGATGGAAAAGGCGCTGACTATTGGCGTCGATAATGTTCGTCGCGCATTGGAACACAGTGCCGGTGTGGTTGCAGGTTCGCTGCGTGAAAAGATCACGGAAGCAGCAAGCGTCTTGTCAGCAGAAGCGGCTAAGGCTGGCGAAGCGCTCGACGGATTTGGTCAGAGCTTCAGCGCAGACCTCACCAACAATCTTTCGGTAACGGAAGAACGTCTTGGTGAACGCGCCAATGCAATTGCATCGCGTCTGTCGCAAATTGAAAGCAGCATTATCGATACTGCGGCCAAGACAAGCGAAACGCTTGCAGGTCACAGCGAAGTATTTGCTACAAGCGTTGCCGATAATCTGGCTGGCACCGAAGCTCGCCTGAGTGAACGTGCAAACGTGATTGCCGGTGGACTTGAAGCCATTGAAAGCCGCCTCACCGGCGAACTTTCGACCATTGAAGCGCGCATTGCAGACACGGCTGCCAAGACCAGTGAAACACTGGCCGGGCACAGCGAAGCCTTTGCTGCAAGCGTTGCCGATAATCTGGCTGGCACTGAAATCCGTCTCAATGAACGCGCCAATGCGATTGCCGGTGGGCTTGAAGCCATCGAAAGCCGCCTCACTGGCGAACTTTCGGCCATTGAGGCGAGGATTGCTGATACTGCGACCAAGACCAGTGAAACACTGGCCGGTCACAGCGAAGCATTCTCGTCGAGCGTTACCGAAAATCTCGCTGGCACCGAAGCGCGCCTCACCGAACGAGCAGATGCAATTGCCACACGCCTTGGCGATATTGGCTCGCGGATCACTATGGAACTCGGTTCCGTTGAAGCGCGCATCGCTCAGGTGACGGACACAACGGCTGTTACGCTTGAAGAACGCACACGTGAACTCAATGCAGTTCTGGCAGCACGCTCGCAGGAAATCACGCAGATCCTCAACGACACTGCCGAGCCTCTCGTGCAGCGTCTGGCGGATAGCGGTCGCGGCCTTGCAGAGCAGCTTGAAGAAGCAACCCATGCAGCCACTGATCGTCTTCGTGCGGAAAATGCAGCACTGGTCAATGCACTCGCCAGCCGTACGGCTGAAACCATTGCCGCCGTTCAGCAGGCAAAAACTGGCCTCTCGGACAATGTAAGCGAGTTGATCGACCGTCTCGCCGCTTCCAATGGCGAACTTGGTAAGCTGATCGAAGCTGCTGCCCGTAACCTGACAAGTATTGATGGCCGTCTTGTCGAGACGACAAGCAGCTTTGTCGAAAACGCCAATCGTGCAGCGCAGATGTTCCAGGCTTCGACGGGTCTCATCGACACCAATATCGGCACACTGCGTGCGTTGTCCGATGGTACGTTGTCCCAGATTGCTGATATTGCCGAACGCTTTGAAGATCATGGTAAGGTCCTCGCAACTGCTTCCGATATGATCAGCTCGGCCCAGAATGGTCTTGCTGGTACTCTTGAAGATCGTCATCTGGCGCTCGACAAGCTTGCTTCCGGTCTCGTTGAGAAGTCGGAAGGCATCGAGAAGCTGATGCAGTCGTTTGAAACGGTCGTGGCATCGGCCTTCCAGCGCGCTGAAGGCCAGACACGGACTTCGGCTGAAAAGATGCGCGAAAGCGTTTCCGAGATCGTTGAACAAGCATCGCAGAAGTTCTCTGCTGCAACCGACGATATTCGTCGCACTGCAACGGAAATCCGCGCCGAACTCGACACAACGCGCGGCGAACTCAAGCGCGGCGTTCTGGATATGCCTGCTGAAGCCAAGGAAACGACGAGTGCTATGCGCAAGGCCGTTGGCGAACAGATCAATGCTCTCAAGGAGCTTGCAGAGATCGTCAATAAGTCGGGACGTCTGGTCGATGTGGGCGAAAGCCGCGCAGATCGCCCGGTTTCGCGTCCGGTTCAGACACAGCGACCTGCCCCGGTATCGGCGCCGGTTCAGGCACCTGTCGCAACAGTTCGCCCCCAGGCTGATGTTGCTGTCCGTGCCCGTCCGGTAGAGGCGCCCAAGGCTGCAGAGCTTGCGCAATCGGCTGAGAAGCCACGTGGCTGGGTTTCTGATCTTCTGGCACGCGCGTCGCGCGAAGACGAAGTTGCAGCGCCGTCACAAGCTCAGCCAACCGTTGCTCCGCGTTCGCCAAGTCATGTGGTTGAATCGCTTAACTCGCTTTCGGTGGATATTGCCCGTGCAATCGATCATGAAGCATCGGTTGAACTTTGGGACCGCTATCGCCGTGGTGAGCGCAATGTCTTCACCCGTCGCCTTTACACGCTGAAAGGTCAGCAGACCTTTGATGATATCAAGCGCAAGTATCAGGCTGATGGTGAGTTCCGTCGCGCGGTAGACCGTTATATGGACGATTTCCAGCGTCTGCTCGAAGACGTTGCGCGCAACGATCGGGACAACATGGTAACGCGCACTTACCTGACGTCTGATACAGGCAAAGTCTACACGATGCTGGCGCATGCAAGTGGTCGACTGCGCTAAGAGCCTACCTTAAGAATGAACATAAACGCGGCTTCCGGGCCGCGTTTTTTTATGTCATTTTTTGGGGAACTTGCCGCTTCTTAAGGGGCAATTGTCTACTGACATCAATGCTCCCTATAAGTTTTGAAGCTAACTTCAATAAAAAAGGCAGCTCGTTTTCACGAGCTGCCTTTTTCAACATTATACGCTCAAATTTTTAGAGCGAGGAAATTGTCCAACCGACAATCTCGCTGGCTACGCGCTCAAATGCCCCATCGAGCGCTTTGACATATTCGCCATTGGATGTGCCATAGACAGGTGTCGTTGCGCGGAAGACGCGCGTCGCACGGACTTCGCCATTCTTGTCATTCATCAGCTTGACGGCGATTTCCACGACGGCTGCTCTCTGAGCGCCGTAGGCCTGGATACTGAACACCCGAAGATCGCTCAGGATCTGATAGTTGATAGCCAGTCCATCGCCGGGCCGTCCGACGCCACCAAACACGCCGGTATTTTCATACGCCTGCACCAGACGTGACTGCACGATATTCGGCAGCCTGTCGCCCCATTGTGCGCCTTTGAGATATTCAATGGAACCGGGTGCGGTGTTGACAACGATGTTCTCGCTATCAAGCGCCTTCAAAGCGCTTGGTGCCGGAACCAGAATTTGGAGGTTCTTGCGGTTTGCTGATGCCGACTGCGTTTGCTGCGGTGCCGAAAGATTGAAGGTATCGAGCGGGGTTGTCGTTCCGCAGCCTGCAAGCATGGTTGCGAGTAGAAGAGGCGGAATGAAACGATAATGGAATTTTGTCACGACAGAACCTGTATTGGACATTAATGACGCGTCCTTCCGTTATACTGCGGTACACTGCCGGGGCCACCAAAGAACAAACGCTGAGGATTGCGCTCGATGTCAGTTACAGCCTGTTCTACACGCTGTACAGCGCGACGGCTATCACCAATCAGCGCCTGAACATCACTCAACCCCTGACCGGAGAAGCGTTCCAGATTGCTTGCAATCGGGGTGATACGCTTATCGAGATTACTGGAAAGCTGGCGAATGGATTCAAGTGTCGCCTTGGCTTGTGCAACAATGCCATTTTTATCATCGCTGGAGAGAAGCTGGTCTGCTTTGGCAATGACATTTTCAACACGGGCAGAAGCAGCATTGAGACGCTCCATCATCTGCTTCGCTTCCGCAACGATCTGATTGATGTTATCAGCATTGGAGCCGAGCTCATCAATAACATCCGCATTCTTTGCCAATGCGTCGGTAAAGGTCTTCGTATTGTTGATTGTGTCAATCAATGGCCCACGAGCTTCTTTCGCAAAGCCTTCCAATTCACCCAAAACGGAATTTGCGCGTCCAAAAATATCCTGCGCCGTCGCAAGGAGATTGTTTATCGATGAGGGATCAGCATCAATTCGGGCAATCGTGTCTTCCTTGGCTGCTTCTGTGAGCAGATTAGGTTCCTCGAGGCTGCCACCATTCAATTCGATATAGGCCTGACCGGTCAGGCCCTGGAAGCCGAGCGTTGCCTTTGTGGAACGGGTGATCGGTGTGGACGCGTTGACGCGGGTTTGCACGATAACCATGCTTGGATTGGACTCATCAAGGTGCAGACGACGAACATCGCCGACCTTGATGCCGTTGAACAGAACCTGGCTACCGATGCTAAGACCGGTCACAGAGCCGGGAATGCGAACATCGAGCCCTACGGAATCACGTGCTTCACCGTAACGCGCAATCCAATACACGAAAGCGAAAGCCAGCAGGCTGACGACTAACGTGAAAACTCCTACCACAACGTAATTGGCCTTAGTTTCCATATCTTATCCAGTCTGCAAACGGCTGTCGGGCCGTCTTCTGCTCGTCGATGATGTATCTATTTGACGCGCGCGCTTTCCTCGGAAATAGGATTTAACCCACGGGTCGTCTACAGTCAGCATGTCCTCAATGGATCCGCTAACCAGAATTTTTTTATTGCCTAGCACTGCAATCCGGTCGCAAATTGCAAACAAACTATCGAGGTCATGCGTTACCATGAAAACAGTCAGACCCATAGTATCGCTCAGATTGGCGATCAATTCGTCAAAGTCCGCCGCACCGATCGGGTCAAGACCAGATGTCGGTTCATCAAGAAATACGATGTCAGGATCAAGAGCCAGAGCGCGGGCCAATGCTGCGCGCTTGATCATGCCGCCTGAAAGCTCAGATGGAAACTTATCTGCCGCATCGGGGTTGAGACCAACCAAATCTATTTTCAGACGTGCCAGTTCATCCATCAGTTTTGGAGGAAGGTCCAGATATTCGCGCATCGGAACCTGAATGTTCTCAAGCACGCTGAGCGCAGAAAACAATGCACCATGCTGAAACAAAACGCCCATACGCATATCAATGGCCATTTTTTCAACGTCGGTCAGTTTATCAATATTGTTTCCTAAAATCTCGATCTGGCCGGACTGCTTCTTGTTCAGACCCAAAATAGTACGCGTCAGCACAGACTTACCTGAGCCTGAAGGTCCGATGAAGCCAAGGACTTCACCCTTATAAACATCAAGTGAGAGATTATCGAGCACAGGCGCGCGTCCGCCAAAACCAACGGTAACGTCCCGAACCGAAATGATCGGTACAGGTGTACTGCCGGTTTCTGCATTCTGCGTTGGCTGCTGATGATTGATGATATTCTCCATATTCATTGTTTACCCGAGCGAGAGCTTCGACAGAACTCTATGAAGCAAAGCTGTATAGGTTTTGTCTGCAACTGTGTCCGAAAGACCCCACAATTTCTTATATATAGAGGGGTACTCAAGATTTAGAAGTCGATTGCAGCGTAGAACATTGCAAACATACCATCGACAACAATGACAACGAAAATCGATTTAACCACGGAAGCAGTCACACGACTGCCAAGTGATTCTGCGCTGCCGCCAACCTTCATACCTTCAACAGAAGCAAGTATGCCGATAATCATCGCCATAAACGGCGCTTTAATAAGGCCTGCAAAATACGTGTTGAGCGCAACTGCATCATGCAAGCGGCTGATAAATGCTTCCGGGGAGATATTTGAGTAAAAATACGTAACTGCCGCAGCGCCAACCAGAGCCGACAAATCGGCAATGATCGTGAGAAGCGGCAGAATCACCACGAGTGCCACAAGGCGCGGGAAGACAAGAACGCCGACCGGATTAAGCCCAATGACCGTCAGCGCATCGGTTTCCTCGCGCATTTTCATCGAGCCGATTTCAGCCGTAATTGCACTGCCTGATCGGCCGGCGATCATGATGGCAGTCAGAAGCACACCCAGTTCACGCAGAACCAGAATGCCGACCAGATCGACGACGAAGATTTCAGCGCCGAAGTAACGAAGCTGGAATGCACCCTGCTGCGCAATGATCGCACCGACAATCGTCGACATGAGGACGATAATCGGGATCGCGCCGACGCCCATCCGGTCTATCTGTTTGACGATAGCTGGAAATGGAATGCCGCTGCCGCGCCCGGCTTTAAGCTGCGCACCGCGAATGGTTGCACCGAGAATATGCATTGCCATCAGGAAATCCTGATACACTGAAGCAACGCCTCGTCCGATAGAATCGAGCATTTTTATAAGGAAAAATGGCTTCGGAGTTGGCTGCACATCCAATGTGCGTTCGACGGAATTTCCGACCTCTTCTACAAGCGGTAGCCATGCCGGTTTAATGCCTTCAAGCTGTACATCGATCTTCTGAGACAACAGGCGCTGGCGCAGGCGTTCGATCAACCAGGCGCCGGCCGTATCGAGGCTTTCCACACCGGCAGCATTGATGATCGCGGCCTGTGAGCCGCCAATTTTTTCGAGTTCTCGCATTTTCTTATCGACAATGCCGACATTCTGCGAAATCCAGCGTCCGCTCAGGCTTATCAGACGTGCGCCATCCTGCTCGGCCAAATCAATCTTTGGCGCGACATTGGCGGCAGCACTTGCTTTGTCGTCAGCGTCGGTCAACATGGCCTAACCTCTTATACGAGTCGTTGCGCGACCGAAATACTGCGTACTGGAAGCCATAGCCATGCACAAAAACTTGAAAATCATTCATGAACGCTATCCTATTGCCGGGAAATTCACAATCTCCCGCGGCTCCAAGACGGAAGCTTTAGTAATCGTTTGCGAGATAAGCCATGAAGGCAAGCTGGGGCGTGGTGAATGTGTGCCCTATGCGCGTTATGGCGAATCAATTGAAAGCGTAAGCGCACAGATTGAGGCAGTACGAGGTGCCCTTGAGAATGGTGCAACACGTCAGGAAATACAGACCATTATGCCCGCTGGTGCAGCACGCAATGCTGTTGATTGTGCACTGTGGGATCTAGAAGCAAAAATATCCGGCAAAAGCGTTGCAGACTTGCTTGGAACTTCGGCCAGACCGCTTGAAACAGCGATTACAGTGTCGCTCGGTACGCCTGCTGAAATGGCAGAATCGACTGCGAAAGTCGCCCATTACCCGCTTATCAAGGTCAAGATGGGTGGCGATGATGACATAGCGCGTATTCAGGCTGTTGCAAATGCTGCACCCAACAGCCGGATTATCATTGATGCCAATGAAGGCTGGACCAATGACAATATTATAGAAAACATGCGTGCAGCCGCAAACGCCGGTGTTGTTCTGATTGAACAGCCTCTGCCCGCCGATAAAGACGAAATTCTAAGCCGAATTGAGCGTCCGGTCATCATTTGCGCCGATGAAAGCGTGCATACATCGGTTGGTCTGGAAGACCTCGCAAAGCGCTATGACGCTGTCAACATCAAGCTCGACAAAGCCGGTGGCCTGACCGAAGGGCTGATCATGCGTGAGAAAGCAACGGCGCTCGGATTGCAGATCATGGTCGGCTGCATGGTCGGAACTTCACTTGGAATGGCACCTGCCGTATTACTGGCGCAGAAAGCCAATGTCGTTGATCTCGATGGCCCGCTGCTATTGGCACAGGATCGCGTTCCGGGTCTTCATTATGATGGTGCGCTTGTTTACCCGCCCGAAGCTGCCGTCTGGGGCTGAAAATGCGTGTCTCGTGCTGCCTGCGTGAGGCTGTGGGTTGACGAAAGCACATTCTCGAGAATATCAGCGCAAGCCTTCCATGTGAAAGGCTTGAGAACTTCCGCAGGATCGAAGGCGGGCATTTCAAGCGCTGCAAGGCAGGCAGCATGCAGGTCTTCGGAAAGAACGCCAGCGCCAGTGGCACCCACGACGTCGGATGATCCGGGCACAGGATATGCCGCAACAGGAAGGCCCGATGAAATAGCTTCGAGCAGAACAAGGCCAAATGTGTCGGTTCTGCTCGGAAAGACGAAAACATCTGCCGATGCATAGACCTGTGCCAGCTCCTTGCCTTCTTTCTTGCCGACAAAGACGGTATCCGGGAAACGCGACTTGAGATCATTGAGCGCTGGGCCATCGCCGACGATCAGTTTAGTGCCGGGCAGATCAAGCTCCAGAAATGCTGGCAGGTTCTTTTCTGTCGCAACGCGCCCGACACAAATGAAGACCGGCTTTGGAAGATTTCTCGCAATATTGTCACGCGGATGAAACAGCGTGCGATCAACGCCGCGCGTCCATAATTCAAGTCCCGTAAAGCCACGTTCCTGCAAGTCATCGAGAATGGATTGGGTCGGAACCAGCGTATGCGATGCGGCATTATGGAAGCGGCGTAAAAACGCATAGGTCCATTTTGGCGGAATGGGAAAGCGGTCCTGAAGATATTCGGGAAAGCGCGTGTGAAAACTTGTCGTAAAGCTCCAGCCCATCTTAAGACAGGCCCTGCGCGCCATAAATCCCAGCGGACCTTCGGTGGCGATGTGTACGTAATCGGGCTGCAACTCAACAAGTCTTCGCCGAAAAGCGGACGGTGTCGTCATTGCCAGACGGATTTCCGGATAGGTCGGGCACGGGACAGAGCGATAATCCTGCGGCGAGACGACAATCACCTCATAGCCACGCTCGGTCATCAGTTCACAGCATTTCGCCAGCGTTCTAACCACGCCATTCACTTGCGGATGCCAGGCGTCTGTAACGATGACGAGTTTCTTCATCTGCTGCCATTCACCGCTTTTCGAGTTGATTTTGGTAGCCTGATTATCTTGCTGCTCTCTTGAACAGCCGGGACCGAAGGACGCTGACCGAGCCGTTCAGTCCATTCCAGCAACTCCATACGGCCATCGAAATGCTCGACGACTGCCGTGCAGCTTTCGACCCAGTCGCCGGTATTGATATATTCAACACCGTTCATGGTGCCGATGGTCGCGTGATGAATATGACCGCAGATTACACCATCGACACCGATGCGCTGTGCTTCTTCCGAAACCACATCTTCGAATTTGCCGATGAAGTTGACGGCTTTCTTGACGCGAAATTTTGCCCATGCCGAAAATGACCAATAACGCAAACCGAACATCGCACGCACGCGGCTCATGACCGTATTGATCCAGATTGCTGTGTCATATGCCCAGTCACCAAGATAGGCGATGAAGCGGGCATTGCGCACCACCACGTCAAACTGGTCGCCATGGATGACCAGAAATTTGCGACCGTCGGCGGCTTCGTGAATGGCGCGATTCATCACCTCGATGCCGCCAAAATGCGTGCCCTGAAAATTTCGCAAAAATTCATCGTGATTGCCAGCGATGTAGATAATCGTCGCGCCTTTGCGGCTTTTGCGCAGCAGTTTCTGCACGACATCATTGTGCTCCTGCGGCCAGTGCCAGTTACGGCGCAGACGCCAGCCATCGACAATATCGCCTACCAGATAGATCGTTTCGGCTTCATGGCAGCGCAGAAAATCCAGCAAAAGCTCGGCTTGAGCCGCTTTGGAGCCAAGATGCACATCCGAAATAAACAGGGTGCGATATTTTTTTGGCTCGATGTGTTCTTCGCTCATTTGGTTGTCCTTCCAACTGGCAACCCGCATCTGAGCGCAGAAAACCCGATTCATGTCACAGACATATGACGGGCATTGTTGAGTGAGGAATTGTTGGACATTTCCGCGCGTCAACCAGAATCCGGTTGATTGCTGCATTGGCTTGATGGCATGTCTACGGCCATAAAAAGAGCAGTTTCGTTCGAAATACCTTTCAATTGCGGAACAACTGCTTCTAAAAATCGGGCCTATAGTGATTTGATAGTTTGAGATAAGAACGATATTGGCTCAAAAGGCGCGAATAGGCGTCCCCACGCGGTTTCCCTCTGGCTGCGCGTATGAACTGGAAAGCGATGTTAAGATGACCAACAAAAAGACCCCCTCCACTTCCACGCGTTCAGATTTTGACGAAGCGGCTCTGTTCTTTCACCGCTATCCGAAGCCGGGCAAGCTGGAAATTCAGGCTACCAAGCCTCTTGGAAATCAGCGCGATCTGGCACTTGCCTATTCACCCGGTGTTGCAGCGCCCTGCCTTGCAATCCATGAAGACCCAGCCTGTGCGGCGGAATATACAGCGCGCGGCAATCTGGTGGCTGTGATATCCAACGGTACGGCTGTTCTGGGACTTGGCAATATCGGCGCGCTTGCGTCTAAGCCGGTGATGGAGGGCAAGGCTGTCCTCTTCAAGAAGTTCGCAGATATTGATGTATTCGACATTGAAATCGATGCGCTGGAAATCAATCGCATGGTTGATGTGGTTTCAGCGCTTGAGCCAACTTTCGGTGGTATCAATCTTGAAGACATCAAGGCACCTGAGTGTTTTGAAGTTGAAGAACAGCTTCGTGCCAAAATGAACATTCCGGTCTTTCATGACGACCAGCACGGAACGGCGATCATCGTTGCGGCCGCCGTTCTGAACGGTCTGGAACTGGCTGGTAAATCCATTTCGGATGCAAAAATTGTAACATCGGGTGCAGGTGCAGCAGCCCTTGCCTGCCTTAATCTGCTGGTTAATCTTGGCGCAAAGCGCGAAAATATCTGGGTCTGCGATCTCGAAGGCGTGGTCTATGAAGGCCGCAATACGCTGATGGACCGCTGGAAGGAAGTTTACGCACAGAAGACCGATGCGCGCGTGCTCGCCGATGTAATTGGTGGGGCTGATGTGTTCCTTGGACTTTCGGCTGCGGGCGTTCTCAAGCCAGAACTGCTCAAGCAGATGGCTGATAAGCCGCTCATCATGGCGCTTGCCAACCCAAACCCTGAAATCATGCCGGAAGCTGCACGCGAAGCACGCGCCGATGCCATGATCTGCACCGGGCGTTCAGATTATCCGAACCAGGTGAACAATGTCCTCTGCTTCCCTTATATTTTCCGCGGCGCGCTTGATGTAGGTGCAACCGCAATCAATGAGGAAATGAAGCTTGCGGCGGTTCGCGCCATTGCCTCGCTTGCCCGTGAAGAACCTTCGGATGTTGCCGCCCGCGCCTATTCCGGTGATACACCGACTTTCGGTCCAAACTACATCATCCCTTCGCCTTTTGATCAGCGTCTGATTCTGCGTATCGCGCCTGCCGTTGCCAAGGCTGCGATGGAAAGCGGTGTTGCCACACGTCCGATTGAGGACTGGGAAGCCTATATGGACAGGCTGAACCGCTTTGTCTTCCGTTCAGGCCTCATCATGAAGCCGGTCTTTGCTGCGGCACGTGCTCAGAAAAAGCCGATGCGCGTCATTTATGCCGATGGTGAAGATGAACGCGTATTGCGCGCTGCACAGGTGGTAATTGAAGAAGGTATTGCTTCGCCAATTCTGGTTGGTCGTCCCAATGTCATTGAAACACGTCTGAACCGCTATGGTTTGAAAATTCGCGCGGGCAAGGATTTCGAGCTGATCAACCCGGAAGACGATCCGCGTTACCGCGATTATGTCGATCTTTATTTGTCCTATACTGGCCGTCAGGGTGTAACACCTGAAGCCGCACGCACGATTGTTCGTACCAACTCGACCGCAATTGCAGCCCTTGCTGTGATGCGCGATGAAGCGGAAGCAATGATCTGTGGTCTGGAAGGCCGTTTTGAGCGCCACGTGCGCGTTGTAAAGCAGATCATCGGCAAACTGCCGGGTATCAGCGACTATTCTGCATTGAGTCTGCTTATTTCGCAGCGCGGCGCTCTGTTCCTCACCGACACTTATGTGAATGTGGAACCAGAAGCCGAACATATTGCAGAAATGGCAATTCTGGCAGCAAAAGAAATCAGCCGCTTTGGTATCGAACCGAAGGCCGCTCTGGTTTCACATTCGAACTTCGGTTCCAAAGAATCTGCAAGTGCGGAGAAGATGCGCCGCGCTGCCGCGCTGCTTGCAGAGAAGGCACCGGAACTTGAGTCCGATGGCGAAATGCATGGTGACTCGGCATTGTCACAGGCGCTTCGTGATCGTGTATTCCCCAACTCGCGTCTCAAGGGGGAAGCAAACCTTCTGGTATTCCCTAATCTTGATGCAGCAAACATCACGCTTAATGTCGTCAAAACCGTCACAGATGCTTTGCATGTCGGCCCTATTCTGCTGGGTACAGCCCGCCCTGCTCACATTCTTACGCCTTCGGTTACTTCGCGTGGTGTCGTCAACATGACAGCACTTTCAGTTGTTGAAGCGCTGCAAAGATCAGGCGAAATCAACCAGAAAGCATGAGTAACAAGTAACTACATTAGAGATATATAAATAACAAAAAGCGCCAAGTATTTAAATAATACTTGGCGTTTATGATTTTTTAAATGTAATAAATAAACATTCACGCATACGAACAACGGGATGGGCTTGTTCTATGATGACTGTTTATAAAAAAATTTTAAATGTACCTTCGACAGTATTCGCTGTCGCGACAGTTGCCTTATTGAGTGGATGGACAACAACGCAATCTTTACAGCCCTGCACAAGTCAGGAATCTGCAAGGTTGAACACACAGATCGCACCGACCAAGGCGCGGCTGGACAGAAACCAGACCCAGCTCTCACGTATTCGGGCTGATCTGGCAAAAGAACGTTGCGTTGGAAGCTTGTTTGCGCCTGCAAGTAAATCGCCAAAATGCGAGAGGCTCAAAACACAGGAAGAAAAGCTTGTGTCTGAAAGCCGAACGCTTTCGGAGAGACTTTCAGAAATAAACGCAGCTATTGCTGGAACACAACATGCCGGGCGGCATGTGAAATCCTGCTCGGCAAGCTGGTTACCAAAACGCAGTGTTCAAAGAGCGGCGCCAATCAGAAAGTCAGCGAAAGCGCCGGTCAGGGCTACGGCTAAACAGACGAAGAGTGGTGGAGCAACGGCAGGACTTCCGGTTGAAGATTATGTGGTGCCTGCATATTCGACCTATCAGTCAAGCACGCCGGAGCCTGTTGCGTATACGGGATCTCCTCAGCCGGTATCGACTGCGCCAGCGCATATTGCGCCGGTATCAGCGACACCGCCTGTTGAACGGACTTATTCGGACAGTGCAAAGGTCAGAGTGATCGGGTCTTCGTTTTTTCCGGACCAATCAAAATCAGTAGGTCCGCAAGCTCCGGACCATGCGCCTGCCCCGTAAGAGCCAGACGCAAGGGCATGAACAGTGTTTTGCCCTTGCGGCCGGTTGCAGCTTTGACCGCATCAGTCCAGCTTTTCCAGGTCTGATTGTCCCAAGGCGTTTGAGGGAGCAATGTGAAAGCCTCACGCACGAAAGCCTGATCCTCATCGGAGAGTTCAGGCTTTTCGGGCAAATCGCCGTTGATGATCGCCCACCAGTGAGTGGCATCGTTGAAGCGCTCAAGATTACCGCGCACAATCAGCCAAAACTGTTCTGCCTGATCGCCGGTGATACCCAACGCTTCCAGGCGGCTTTTCGCCTTCTCATAAGGCATTTCATGCAGCAAGGCGCGATTGAGCGTATCAAGTTCCGAGGGATCAAACTTTGCCGATGATTTTGATATCGCGCTGAGATCGAAGCGTTCAGCAAGCGCATCCATATCGGTTGCCGCAGAAACAGATTCCGAGGTTCCGATCAGAACGGCCAGAGACGCAACAGACATCGGCTCATAGCCGCTTTCGCGAAGTGAGCCGACAGACAAAGCGCCGGAGCGCTTGGAAAGCCCTTCGCCGGAAACCGTTGTCAGCAGGTTGTGATGGCCAAATACCGGTGGCTCAGCACCCAGTGCCTTGAATATCGCGATCTGAACACCGGAATTGGTGACATGATCGTCGCCGCGAATGATATGCGTGATACCAAGATCGATGTCATCGACGACAGATGGCAGCGTATAAAGATAAGTGCCGTCTTCACGCACCAGAACCGGATCGGACATTGAGGCAAGATCGACGGTCTGCGGGCCACGAACCAGATCGTTCCAATGCACTTCGGTGCGCGTGGTTACAAAAGGATCGCTCTCGAAGTTCGGCAGCAGAAAACGCCAATGCGGCTTGCGGCCTTCGGCTTCAAAAGCTGACTTTTCCTCATCCGTCAGTTTCAGCGCTTCACGGCCATAAACCGGCGGAAGGCGACGCGCCAGTCGCAGTCCGCGACGGCGTTCAAGCTCTTCGGCTGTTTCATAGCAGGGATAAAGAAGCCCCGCCGCTTTCAGCTTCTCGACAGCCTTTGCATAAACATCAAAACGCTTTGACTGATATTCGACGCGATTGGGTGTAACGCCAAGCCATTCAAGATCAACCGCGATGGCATCGGCATATTCCTGTTTTGAGCGTTCGACATCGGTATCGTCATAACGCAGGATGAAGCTGCCGCCATTCTTTTTGGCGTAGAGCCAGTTTGAAAGCGCGGTGCGCGTGTTGCCAATATGAATATAACCCGTCGGGGACGGTGCAAAACGAACTGTAACGGTCATTATAAATCTTTCAGCGGTCGCGGAAGCGGTTCGTTATTGGATAACGACGATCACGTCCGAAATTCTTCTTGGTAATTTTGACACCGGGCGCAGATTGCCGGCGCTTATATTCAGCGAGATTAAGCAAATGCTCAATGCGTTGTACTGTTTCAAGCGCATGGCCACGCGAAATGATTTCTGCATTGCTCATTTCGTTTTCAACGAGGCATTCAAGAATGTCATCGAGCACAGGATAAGGCGGCAAGCTGTCCTGATCGGTCTGGTTTTCGCGCAGTTCAGCCGAAGGCGCTTTTGCGATGATATTTTGTGGGATCACTTCCCCAGAAGGACCGAGGCTGCCTGTCGGGACATGGCTGTTGCGCCATTCCGACAAAGCATAGACCTGCATTTTGTAGACATCCTTGATCGGGTTGAAACCACCATTCATGTCGCCATAAAGCGTTGCATAACCCACCGACATTTCAGACTTGTTGCCTGTGGTTACAACCATGGAGCCGAACTTGTTGGAGATCGCCATAAGGATGGTGCCGCGTGCGCGACTTTGCAGATTTTCTTCGGTAACGCCGGTTTCAGTACCTTCAAATAGTGGCTTGAGTGCGGAGAGGAAACCCTCGACCGGCTCGGCAATGGGTACAATATCGTAACGCACACCAAGCGCCTTGGCACAATCGGCAGCGTCTTTGAGCGATTCCTCCGAAGTATAGCGATAAGGCAGCATCACGCAGCGCACGCGATCCTTGCCAAGCGCATCAACGCCCAACGCTGCGCAGATCGCAGAATCGATACCGCCGGAAAGACCAAGTACCACGTCTTTGAAGCCGTTCTTGTTGACGTAATCACGCAAGCCCAACATGCAGGCTGCATAATCAGCTTCCAGATCTTGCGGTAGTTTTGCTTTCTCACCATCTTGGCAGCGCCAGCCGTCACTATCACGGGTCCAGAGCGTCAGCGTGATCGCTTCTGCAAATTGCGGCATTTGCAGGCAAAGGCTTTTGTCTGCATTAAACGCAAATGAGCCGCCATCAAAAACAAGCTCGTCCTGCCCGCCCATCTGGTTGGCATAAAGCATGGGGAGTTCTGTTTCGATGACTTGTTTCAGGACCACCTGATAACGGCGGTCGATCTTGTCGCGATGATAGGGCGAGCCATTGGGCACCAACAGAAACTCAGCGCCGCTTTCGGCGAGCGTTTCCGCAACACCAAGCTCACCCCATATATCTTCGCAAATCGGGATACCGATACGAATGCCGCGAAAATTGACAGGTCCCGGCATTGGGCCAGGCTGGAAGACACGCTTTTCGTCGAACTCGCCATAATTTGGCAGATCAACCTTGAAGCGCTCTGCAATGATTTTGCCACCATCAAGCACTGCAATCGCATTATGCAAACCGGTATCACGCTGCATCGGTGTACCTATAATGACACCCGGTCCGCCATCGGCGGTATCTTTGGCAAGCTCACCAACGGCCTTTTCACAAGCCGCAACAAAGGCTGATTTCAGCACCAGATCTTCAGGCGGATAGCCTGCAATGAACAGCTCGGTGAACACGACAAGGTCGGCGTTCATTTGCGCTGCTTGCGCACGCGCCGCACGCGCCTTAGCTAGATTTCCGGCAATGTCGCCCATAATCGGGTTGAGCTGTGCAACGGCAATACGAAGCATATCAAGATTCTCGCTAACGCTGATCATGCGCAAGCTTTAGCGCGCTTGTGCAATTGATTGCAACGGATGGAGTTGAAGAACTGCTGTTCTTTGTCAGATCAGATAGGTTGTAAAGAGAATATAACCCCATGTTGCGGCGGCAAAGATACAGGCAATCAGCACTGCCAGCGAGCCGCAATCTTTGGCGATCTGTATCTCTTTATGAAAATCGCGGGAGACTGCATCGCAGGTCGCCTCAATGCCCGTGTTGAGCACTTCGACCAGAATGAGAAACAGGATCGATCCTGTCATCAGCAAAAATGCCAGCCAGCTTGGCGCGAGGAAAAACGCGATTGGCAATGAAAGCAGAAACAGGACCAGTTCCTGCTGAACAGCCTTTTCGTGCATGGCAAGATGCCGGAGAGCACGCATTGAATTGAGAAACGCCAGAATAATTCGCGTCATCTATGCCCCCACATGAATTTACGTGACGATAAATAAGCGAGTTAATCTGAAATGCAAACAGGGCGAAGAATGAATTCTCCGCCCTGCGCTTATTTCAAAGTGATTTTGCCCGATTATGCGGAAACTGCCTGCTTTTCGGCACCGAGATCACGCTCCTTCTTGAGCAGCTCGGCCAGAAGGAAAGCGAGTTCAAGCGCCTGATCTGCATTCAGACGTGGATCGCAATGCGTATGGTAACGGTCATGCAGATCTTCCGCCGAGATAGCACGTGCGCCGCCGGTGCATTCGGTGACGTTTTTGCCCGTCATTTCGATATGAATACCACCCGGATGCGAACCTTCGGCGCGATGGATCGCGAAGAAGGATTCCACTTCCTTGAGAATACGGTCGAATGGGCGCGTCTTGTAGCCGCCAGCCGTGATGGTGTTGCCGTGCATCGGATCGCAGGACCAAACCACCTTGCGGCCTTCACGTTCAACTGCGCGAATAAGCTGCGGCAGATGATCGCCAACCTTGTCGTAGCCGAAACGTGCGATGAGCGTCAGACGCCCTGCTTCGTTTTCAGGGTTCAGAAGATCAATCAGACGAATGAGATCGTCCGGCTGCAACGATGGGCCGCATTTCAGGCCAAGCGGGTTCTTGATCCCACGGCAATATTCGATATGCGCATGATCGGCCTGACGTGTGCGGTCGCCAATCCAGATCATGTGACCCGAAGTGCCGTACCAATCGCCAGAGGTCGAATCGACGCGTGTCAGCGCTTCTTCATAGCCAAGCAACAGTGCTTCATGGCTGGTGTAGAAATCGGTTTCACGCAGCGAGTGGTTGCTGTCGGATGTGATTCCGATGGCGCGCATGAAGTTCATCGTTTCCGAAATGCGCTGGGCGAGCGCTGCATAACGCTCTGCCTGCGGGCTTTTTCCGACAAAGCCAAGCATCCACTGGTGCACATTTTCAAGATTGGCATAGCCACCCTGCGCAAACGCGCGCAACAGGTTCAGCGTTGCCGCCGACTGCCGGTACGCCATGTCCTGACGCTGCGGATCGGGGATACGCGAGGCTTCATCGAAATCGATGCCGTTAATGATGTCGCCACGGTATGAAGGCAGTTCAACACCATTAAGCGTTTCCATATCGGAAGAGCGCGGCTTGGCGAACTGACCGGCAATACGGCCAACCTTAACAACGGGCTTCGACGCGCCGAATGTCAGCACAACGGCCATTTGCAAAAAGACGCGGAAGAAGTCGCGAATATTATCCGCGCCATGTTCTGCGAAGCTTTCCGCGCAATCGCCACCCTGAAGCAGAAACGCTTTGCCTTCGGCAACGGCTGCAAGCTGTGATTTGAGCTTTCGCGCCTCGCCTGCAAAAACGAGCGGTGGATAGGTACGAAGGCGAGCCTCAACATCGGTCAGAGCCTGTGCGTCCGGATAAAACGGCACTTGCTTGATCGGTTTGTTTCTCCAGGAATTCGGGGTCCAGTTCTTCGTCATTTCACACCTGTTTTAATTATCCGCGCGATTTCTCTCGGATTAGTTCCTCCTTGCACGAAAGCCGGAATCCGTCTGAGCAAAGACAATTGAATGTCTGTGCACGCAAACCAGCACGCGTGATCGCGTTGATATAATGCAGACGCTCACTTTATACCAGCAAGAATCGTTAACAGGATTGGAGTGATACGAAAGTTCAGCTTTCGAGCTTTTCTCCGTTCACCACACGGTAAGTTGGCTTATACATCGTCACGAGTTCTTCAGCAGCCGTGGGATGGACAGCCATGGTGCGATCGAAGTCATCTTTCGTTGCACCAGCTTTAAGAGAAATCCCCAGAAGTTGAGCCATCTCACCCGCATCCGGCCCCATAATATGCGCGCCGACTACTTTGCGACTTTTGGCATCGACGATAAGCTTCATCAGCATTTTCTCGTTGCGGCCTGAAAGCGTGTTCTTCATCGGGCGGAAAAGTGCGCGATAGATTTCGAGTTCAGCATATTTCTTTGCGGCTTCATCTTCCGGCAAACCAACGGTGCCGATTTCTGGCTGCGAGAAAACGGCTGTTGCTATCAGATCATGATCGGGTTTCGTCGGGTTGTTTTTAAAGGCGGTTTCGAGGAAACACATGGCTTCGTGGATCGCAACCGGCGTTAACTGAACACGATTGATGACATCGCCGACTGCCCAGATATTGGAAACGCTGGTACGGGAATAATCATCGACCTCGATTGCGCCCTGTGCATCGGTTTTAACACCGGCTTTTTCAAGTCCAAGTCCTTTGGTGTTTGGCTTTCGACCAATTGCCATCATGACCTGGCCGACATTGAGTGTGTCGCCATTTGTCAGCGATACATTGAGGCTGCCATCTGTCTGCTTTTCAACCTTGTTGAAAACCGCACCGCAAATAATTCGGATGCCCTTAGCTTCCATTGTTTCATGCAAAAGGTGCCGGAGGTCCTGATCAAAACGCGAAAGGATTTCCTTTCCCCGATAGACAATGGTGGTTTCAACACCAAGGCCATGGAAGATATTGGCAAATTCGACAGCGATATAGCCGCCACCTGCAATCACAATTGATTTTGGCAGTTCTTCGAGATGAAATGCTTCATTCGATGTGATGCAATATTCAGAGCCCGGCAAAGTTTCGTGAACACTTGGATGACCGCCCGTTGCGATCAGAATTTGATCGGCAGTTACGCGTCTTCCGTCAGCCTTTAATTCGATTGTGTGTGAATCGATCAGTTCTGCACGACTTGCAAAAATATCGACCTTCGAGTTTTCCAGACCTTTGCGATAAAGGCCTTCAAGGCGCGAGATTTCCTTGTCCTTGGCTTCGATCAGCTTTTTCCAGTTAAAGCTACTTTTGCCCACATCCCAGCCATAACCGGCCGCATCTTCAAAATGCTCCGGGAACTGCGAGGCATAAACGAAGAGCTTTTTGGGAACGCAGCCACGAATGACACAGGTTCCACCCATGCGGTATTCTTCGGCCAGACCGACCTTTTTGCCCATAGCGCCTGCAAGACGCCCCGCCCGAACTCCGCCGGAACCACCGCCGATAACAAAAAGATCATAATCATAATCGGCCATGGGATTCTCCATTCAACTGAAATGCTTCACACTTATGTAGTCAAAAGAAAAAGCCCGGCCAAGTTGCCGGGCTTCTAAAAAGTAATTTATTGCAAACAATAATTACTGGGCAGGCTGCTCAGGAGTAGCAGTAGCGCCGGCCTGTGCTGCGAGAACTTCTGCAACCGATGTTGCCAGATCGCGGGCAATACCGTTCTGCCAGATATTGGCAGCCTTAACGACTTCACGCGTTACGATCGGACCTTCTGCGAGGAGCTTCTTGCCTGCTTCCGAAGTGTAGAAAGCTGAAATTGCCTTCAATTCATCTTCGCTGAATGCATTGGCATAAGCGCGGGCAGATTCGGTTTCGAGATCTGCACGACGCGCAGCCAGAGCAATCGCCTTGTCATCGACAGTCTTGGTGATGAGCGCTTCGAGGTTAGGGTCTTTCTGAATAAGTTCACCCTTGAGCGCGCGTGCGGCACTTGGAAGGATTTGATCGAACTGTTCAGTCGCCTGAATGGAAGCAATTGCCGCACGGGCAGCGTCCAGATGCGAAGCGGAAATTTCCTGTGCGTGAGCCGCATGAACGCCTGATAGCAGGACGAGTGCGGAAAACGGTGCAATCAGACGGCGGAAGCCAGTTGCCGGGATCATATGGTCAGTACTCCGTTCAAACAATTCTTATTGGCGGATTAAGGCCGGGTCATAGTTCGGATACCATCACCGCCTGCGATGATCGCGGCGCGTGCCAGTCCGATAAAAAGTCCGTGCTCGACAACGCCCGGTATGGCGAAGAGAGCGTCAGATAGAATCTTTGGATCGGGAATGCGGCCAAAAGATGCATCCACGATATAATGTCCACCATCCGTTACAAATGGCGAGCCATCTTTTAACCGCAGGACCAACGGACCTGCAAGGCCGCATCGAGAAGCAGCCATTTCAATACCAAGCAAAGTTGCTTTAAGACCAAAGCGATTAACTTCAATAGGCAGTGGAAAACGACCAAGCGTTTCAACCACCTTCGATCTATCAGCGATAATAATCATTGAGTCGGACGCAGTTGCAACGATCTTCTCGCGAAGCAAAGCACCACCGCCACCCTTGATAACGGTCAGGTCAGCGTTCACTTCATCCGCACCGTCAATGGTCAGATCGAGATGCGGAGTTTCCTCCAAAGTGGTAAGTGAAACACCCAATTCAGTGCAAAGCTCGGCTGTGCGTTCAGATGTCGGAACACCGATGACCTTAAAGCCGGAATTCACCTTTTCTGCCAGCAGACGGACAAATTCCTCTGCCGTGGAACCAGTTCCAATTCCCAGACGCATTCCATCTTTGACATGCGTCAGTGCCTCGGCGGCAGCGGCGATCTTCAGCTTACGTGCTTCATCCATGCCTGAATTCCTGTCTTCTCCGCAGATTCACATCCGCCTCCGGCAACGCCTCTAGCATGCGTGAGCAGCGCGACAAAGCTCTCAATACAAATTATCGTTATTTTTGCGATGAACTCTTATTTCATTACCGTCTTGAGAAGGCATAAACTTGAGCCTATCTGAAAGATCGGTTAGCAATGCTGCCCAACTGATCAATTCCCGAAGGAAGCCAAATGTCCGCTGCGAATTCCAAGCCAATTATCGTTTTCGACCTCGATGGAACATTGGTTGAAACAGCGCCGGACCTTCTGGACAGCCTAAATCATTGCCTTGCGATTTCCGGGTTAAAGACCGCAGATCGCGACTCCCTTCGCCGTTTTGTTGGTCAGGGTGGCCGCGTGATGATCGAACGCGCATTTGCTGCACAGCAAAGGCAGGTTGACGATGAAAAGCTTGATTATCTGGTTAAGGAATTTGTTGAGCATTATGCAGCGCATATGCCCGGAGATTCAACGTTTTATCCCGGCGTTCTTGCAGCCATGGATCGTTTTTCCGCAAATGGTTATGTTCTTGCCGTTTGCACCAACAAGTTTGAGGCGTTGTCTGTAAGGCTTTTGACAGGGATGGGTGAAGCGCATCGTTTCGAGGCGATTTGCGGTGCGGACACATTTGCATTTCGCAAACCCGATCCACGTCATCTGACAGAAACGATTGCCAAAGCAGGCGGAAATCGTGATCGCGCAATCATGGTTGGAGACAGCCGCACCGATATAGATACGGCCAAAGCGGCAGGTATTCCTGTTGTTGCGGTTGATTTCGGTTATACTGATTTGCCAGTTCAGCATTATGAGCCGAGCCGCGTTATCTCGCATTACGATGAATTCACGCTTGAAATGGCTGAACAGCTCTTGGAAGCCGTTGCAGATAAAGTCTGAAGCAAGGTAACATGATTATGAAGAAATTTCTCGTATTTACCGCTGTTTCCTCATTTGTATTATCAGCAAGTGCTTTTGCAAATGAACCGTCACCAACGGGACTTCCGGGCGTGAAACCGCAGAAGCCTATCGTGTCAGCACCACCGCCTGCGCCTGAACCCGATAATCAACCAGCTGGAAGCTGGAAAAGCTTCCGCGTCGGCAATACGGACGTGTCGATTTCGGGTAGTGTCATCGTTGATGTGGGAAGTGGAAACAGCCGGACCTCCGGACGCTAGAGCGAATTCCATACAGCGGGCAACTGCTCTGGCAAATCCTCCGCGATAAGTCCATGGCCGAAGCGCCGAGCGGCATCGGCATGAACCCAGACGGCAGCACTTGCCGCCTCAAAAGCTGGCATTCCCTGTGAAAGCAATCCGCAGACGATGCCAGCAAGCACATCACCTGATCCAGCTGTTGCCAAAAATGGCGTGCCATTCGCATTGATAATGGCACGCCCATCAGGTGCCGCAATCACCGTATCCGGCCCTTTATAGATCACAACCGCATTGGCGCGGTCTGCCGCTTTGTGTGCCTTGTCCGGCTTTGATAATTGGGCATTGGCCGCAATATCCGGGAAAAGACGCCGAAACTCACCTTCATGCGGTGTCAGAACAAGTGCGGTATTGGCATTTCTTTTAGAATTGAAAAGCTGCTCCGGCTTATCCTCAAAAGCCGTAATGCCATCGGCATCCAGAACCAGTCCTTTGAAATATTGTGCGCGACCACTGGCGGCGGAAAGCAACATCAACGCATGATCTCGGGCGAATGATGGACTGCCATAGCCGGGTCCAAGCACACAGGCCGCCACTTTTTTATCAATAAAAAAGGCTTCGACATCTTTTATGCTGCGTGTTTCGCGTAGCATGATGCTTGTGAGATGCGCCGCGTTGGTCTGAACTGCATCGGGTGGTGAAAGCAGTGTTACGGCCCCTGCACCACTGCGCGCTGCCGCTCTTGCCGATAAGCGTGCCGCACCGGTTGAATGCAATGGCCCAGAAAAAACTGCCGCATGACCGCGACTATATTTATGCGCATTGATTGAAAGCGTGGGCAAATGCTCGCGCCAAAGCTCCGGAGCATTCTCAAATGTATCTGGAGCAATATTTTCAAGCACAGCCTCAGAGATACCAATATCGGCAACATGAAGCACACCACAATGCGCCCGGCCCGGCTGCAAAAGATGGCCTGGTTTTTTGCGGAAAAAAGTTATGGTTGAAGTGGCCGTGATTGCGGTTCCCAAAACCTGCCCGTTTTTGCCCGATATGCCGCTTGGCAAATCCACCGCCAGCACCGGAATATCCGATGTATTGACGGATTCAACCACCCTTGCCTCAGCACCTTCGACCGGGCGCGCCAGACCTGCACCATAAATAGCATCAATGACGCCGACAAACTCTTTGGGCTCAAAGGCACTGATGCGCCGCACCTCGCCTTTATAAAAAAGGAGTGCACGCATCGCGTCACTTCCCTGACGCGGCTGTGCAGTGCCGAAACAGATAACAGTGTATCCCGCTTCGAGAAGCAATTGCGCCACAACATAACCATCGCCACCATTGTTTCCGGGGCCGCAAAGAACGGCTATCGAGCCTTTGGCCTTAAACATACGCTGGGCGACTTCTGCCACCGCATGTCCGGCAGCCAGCATCAGAGAAAAGCCATCACGCACGCCGCCATCAATTGTAATTCGATCTGCGCGTGACATTTGCTCCGGCGTCAGCAGTTCCAGCATGGCTTACACTTTCCCTTAATTGTTGCGTGATTAATTGCGCGCCATTCGATTGGATGCAAGTCTGATTAAGTTCATGGCATTTTGTCTATTTTTTAATCACCCCAAACCTTGTTAAACCTCTGTTGAAAATCTTTCACGCAGACCGCCTTGCTTGAATGCCAATAAAAATGCCACTCTGTGACAAAGAAAGTTGGACTTCTGAAATTACTGAAAATGCGCTAGCCTCAACGTTAGCGCGCTTCAAGCCAAGTTTTATGCAGAAATTTCGGGAAAATTTGCTTGAAACGACGCAGAACTTAAAAAAATGGCCAGCACTTATCAAGTTGGCACAGTTCATGCTTCTATATCAGCGAAACGGGCACGATGCCCATTTCCGAACAAGAGCGGAGACCATTCTCTGATGAAAAAGATCGAAGCCATCATTAAGCCTTTCAAGCTGGATGAAGTGAAGGAAGCCCTTCAGGAAGTTGGTTTGCAGGGTATTACTGTAATTGAAGCCAAGGGTTTTGGCCGACAGAAAGGCCACACCGAGCTTTACCGCGGTGCGGAATATGTCGTCGATTTTCTTCCCAAGGTGAAAGTCGAAGTTATCGTCGCCGATGAAACCGTCGATGGCGCCATTGAAGCTATTCGCAAGGCAGCCCAGACAGGGCGCATTGGTGACGGCAAGATTTTCGTTTCCAATATCGAAGAAGTTATCCGCATTCGTACCGGTGAATCCGGCGTGGATGCGATCTAAAAAAACAGCCTACCGAACATCGTCGTGCAAACAGGATATTAAAATGACGACTGCCAATGACATTCTGAAACAGATCAAAGACAACGACATTAAGTTTGTTGACCTCCGCTTCACTGACCCTAAGGGCAAACTGCAGCACGTCACGATGGATATCGGCCTCGTAGACGAAGAAATGTTTGAAGACGGCGTCATGTTCGACGGCTCTTCGATTGCTGGCTGGAAGGCCATCAACGAATCCGACATGGTTCTCATGCCAGATCCGGCAACCGCGCACATTGATCCATTCTTCGCTCAGTCAACGCTGGTTATTCTCTGCGACATTCTTGATCCGATTTCGGGTGAAGCTTATGGCCGCGATCCACGTACGACTGCAAAGAAGGCCGAAGCCTACATGAAGTCGCTCGGTATCGGCGACACGGTTTATGTTGGCCCTGAAGCGGAATTCTTCGTATTCGACGACGTGAAGTACAAGGTTGATCCATTCAACACCGGCTTCAAGCTCGACTCGACCGAACTGCCGTCGAACGACGACACAGATTACGAAACCGGCAACCTCGGCCACCGTCCGCGCGTCAAGGGTGGTTACTTCCCAGTTCCGCCAATCGACAGCGCACAGGACATGCGTTCGGAAATGCTCTCCGTGCTGACGGAAATGGGCGTAACCGTCGAAAAGCATCACCACGAAGTTGCTTCCGCACAGCACGAACTCGGTGTGAAGTTCGATACGCTCGTTCGCAACGCCGACAAGATGCAGATCTACAAGTATGTTGTGCATCAGGTTGCCAACGCATACGGCAAGACAGCAACCTTTATGCCGAAGCCAGTTTTCGGTGATAACGGTTCGGGCATGCACGTTCACTTCTCGATCTGGAAAGAAGGCAAGCCGACTTTTGCTGGCAACGAATATGCTGGTCTTTCGGAAAACTGCCTGTTCTTCATCGGTGGCGTCATCAAGCACGCAAAGGCTGTTAACGCATTCACCAACCCATCGACCAACTCCTACAAGCGTCTGGTTCCGGGTTATGAAGCTCCAGTTCTGCTGGCTTACTCGGCTCGTAACCGTTCGGCTTCCTGCCGTATTCCTTTCGGCTCGTCGCCGAAGTCGAAGCGTCTTGAAGTTCGCTTCCCGGATCCAGCAGCAAACCCATATCTCTGCTTCGCAGCTCTGTTGATGGCTGGTCTTGACGGCATCAAGAACAAGATTCACCCAGGTCAGGCTATGGACAAGGATCTTTACGATTTGCCTGCAAAGGAACTCAAGAAGATCCCAACCGTCTGCGGTTCGCTTCGTGAAGCCCTGCAGTCGCTCGACAAGGATCGCGAGTTCCTCAAGGCTGGTGGCGTATTCGAAGACGATCAGATCGACAGCTTCATCGAACTCAAGATGGCTGAAGTGCTGCGTTACGAAACAACGCCACATCCAGTCGAATTCGACATGTACTACTCGGTTTAATCAGGATCGCGGGTGGCATTCAAAGATTGCCACCCCTTCTGCTTATGCAAGTTACCGAGGGGAACGACGTGCCATAAGGCGCGCAAAAGAAAACCCGGCGAAAGCCGGTTTTTCTATTAATATCAATATATTATATTTATTAGCTAATCAAAAATTAGAGCGTCTGCAACATACGTGCAGACACCGTCATTTCGATATGACGCTTCGCGCGACGAGCATGTGCTTCTGCGTCTTCGCCCCAATGCTCAATCGTCCAGTCTTCATCGAGATGCGCACGATTCCAGCCGTCTTCAACCGTAATTTCATCTTTGGCAATTGCCAAAGCGATTAATGCGGACCCCGTTAATGTAGTCATCGTATGAAGACACGCCAGAGCGATTGGATTATTGAAAGCCGATAGGTGCACGCCAAAAGCGGTGATTGCTTCGCGGGACTGTTCGACATGCATCACGCCTTCAGCGAGTGCAAAACGCGCACCAAGACCTTCGGCCCAGTCAATCAGCGGATCCCACTGCGCGGTTTGTCTTTCGACAAGCTCTTTTGGGCTGGCGGCGCGATAACAAATCATATCCGTGCCAGCAAAACGCAAAATGTCTTCCAAAACGGCCTGTGGGTCCTGCGCGATACCATCGATTGCTGTGTTCACCAGACGTGTGGCTGGCATCTTTGCCGGATCTATGACCTTTTCCTGCGCAAGAAACTCTTCGGCTACAATTTCAGCAGCCGCAGAAGTTGGCAGAAGCAGAACAGCACGCGCAGGCGTCTTAACGGGACGTCCATCCAGATGCACAGTGAAACCGCCTTCTGTTTCAGCGACCTCAGCCTTTTCATAGAAACGTTTTGGCAAAGGCGTGCGCATCAGCTCCTGTGAGCGTGCCACCGGGTCTTTCTGGGAAATTGGCATTTCAGCTTGAGGGTCGCTCAGAGTGTCACGCATAGTATTGTCCAGTTCGTTAGGAAATGGAGGCATCCATTTCATGCAGGATCGCATGGAGTTCTTGAGGTTTGTTAAGCACGTGATGTGCGCCAGCACCCAACAGTGCGCTCGCATCGTGATAGCCCCAGGAAACACCTGTTGCTAATGCACCAGCAGAACGCGCCATTTGCATATCATAAATCGCATCGCCGATAACAATCGTCTGCTCAGGTTCTATCCCCATCTCGGTACAGGATTCAAGCACCATAGCTGGATGCGGTTTGGACGGGCAATCATCGGCGGTACGAACGACCACAAAATGATGGCCGATATTATGCCGTTCAAAGATCGAGCGCACGCCGCGCTGGGATTTGCCCGTGACAATTCCCAATAAGAGATCATCGCGACCGCCCAGCTCAGTCAGAAGCGGCAGAATTCCATCATAAAGCGGTTCTGAAAAATCCGGTTGCTGACGCAGTAGAACGAAGTTTTCCTTGTAGCGATTTGTGAGCCAGTGGACCTGCTCATCAACTTCGCGTCCCAGCAATTGTGCGATTGCCAAAGGCAGTGACAAGCCGATAATCGAATGCGTATCGGCAATTGCAGGCGGTACAAGACCGGCATCCACAAAGCTTGCCGCCATACACCGGTGGATCGTATCGCCGCTATCGACAAGCGTGCCGTCACAATCAAAGAGAACAAGTTTCAACGGGCAGCTCCGGCTTTTGCTGGTCGATTGATGATAAGCAGACCCAAGCCGATCAGGGCAAGGGCAGCAATGATTTTCATGCCCAAATGCTCATTGAGCAGCAAACCGCTCAGAAGCACGCCAAAGGCCGGCGTGAGAAATGCAAAGTTGGACAGCTTGGAAACCGGATAGCGGCGAACCATCCAGAACCACAAGGGATAAGTAACAGCAACCACAAACATGGACTGGAACAGAAAAGATAGAACCGAGAGCAAATCCGGGTCGCGGATCAACGGCCCGCTCAATGACAGAAATGGCAGTGGAACAAATGCTGCGACGGCCAGCTGATAGAGCAAAATCTTTTCAGGAACAGCGCTGGCGAGCTTCGTGCGCTTGATGACAAGTGTTGTCATACCCCATAATATACCTGATAGCAGCGCCAGAATATCACCGTAAAGTGCATAGGGACCGGGTCGGCTGACATTGTCTGAAAAGACAATAACGACGCCGAGAAATGCCACGCACATGCCGATGAAGGCGCGCAATGACATGCGCTCACCTAAGAGAAAATGGCTGCCGATTGCCACCCAGAATGGCATCACATTCATTAGCAATGTGACGCGCCCGACACTGGTCATTTCCATTGCCAGAAAAATGAAAACGAATTCCACGCCGAAAAGAAGTCCGGCGAAAATGCCGGGCCTCAACGTGCCGTCACTTATGAAAAGCGGGATGCGCTTCCAATAGCACCATAAAAAGACACAAAGGCCACCAAGCGCGGAACGTCCAGCGGCCATCAGCATGGGGTTAAAGCCACGATTGCCGATTTTGATAGCAACCTGATTAAAGCCCCATGTGAACATAATGAACATGACGAGCGCAATCGCCAGCCCATCAAATGACGCACGGCCCATAGCCGGTCCGCCTGCCGTGCCTGACATTCTTAATCTTCCGCGTTTGCCTCATCGAAACCGAGCAGGTTCCACGACTGCACCATGTGTGGTGGCAGCGGTGCTGTGACATCGATGATGCCACCTGCAGGATTTGGAATACGGATGCGACGCGCATGCAGATGCAGCTTCTTCTGGATACCGCCCGGAAATTCCCAGTTCTGATCCGCTTCAAAATACTTCGGATCGCCAATGATTGGATGGCCAATATGAGCCGCATGAACGCGAAGCTGGTGTGTACGGCCCGTATAAGGCTCCATCTCCAGCCATGTCAGATTGTTGCCGATCTTTTCAATGATCCGGTAATAGGAGACGGCATGGTCTGAATCCGGCTCGCCATGCTGGCAAACGCGCATTTTATCGCCATCAGGCGTCTGCTCTTTTACAAGCCATGTGGAAATTTTGTCTTCGCGCTTGCGCGGAACGCCTTTTACCAAAGCCCAATAGGTCTTTTTGGTGTCGCGTTCACGAAACGATGCCGTCAATGCCTGTGCAGCGCCACGGGTGCGCGCGACAACAAGGCAACCCGATGTGTCCCGATCGATACGGTGCACCAGACGTGGTTTTTCACCGCGCTTGTTGCGCCACGCTTCGAGCATGCCGTCGACATGGCGCACGAGGCCAGAACCGCCCTGCACTGCCAGACCCGCAGGCTTGTTGAAAACAAAGACTTTCGCGTCTTCATAGATCAGCATTTGTTTGAGAACGTCACCATCCTGCTGGCTGCGGATGGTTTTTGCTGTCATGGGTCCAGCGGCTTTCTCGTCCACTTCAAGCGGGGGAATACGGACTGATTGACCCGCCTGCAAACGTGTATCTGCTTTTACGCGACCACCATCCACGCGAACCTGACCGGAGCGCAGCAGTTTTTGCAGGTGTCCGAAACCCAGTCCGGGGAAATGGACCTTGAACCAGCGATCGAGCCGCATGCCCGCTTCGTCTGTATCCACACTCTTTTGTTCAACGCCTGCCATAGAAAACCCGATCAATATTTTTTGAGGCACAAACGTCGCGTGCCTGACTTTATGTCTGTCAATAGACGCGCCAAGGTCGGATTGCTAGGCATATTTGGCGAAAACAGAATTCTCACGTTGTTTTGCAGGCTGTTAAACAACCCGCCAAGAATATGAATAGGGCTATGAATCTTCACGCTCGGTTACATGCATTTTTAATTTATGGTCAACTTTGACACCCAATTGCCACTTCTTGCCTTCATTGCATATTGATAGAATAATGGGACTGCACCATTTAGGCTCAGGACCCACTAATTTGATGGAAATGGCACCTGAAATGACAAGAACTGTAAGGAGAGACGTGAAGAGCGGGGTGGTTCCCCCGGTCAAACGGATCGACACAGCAGATCGCCAGTCATTTCGGTGTCCAGAGGATGTGGTCCATCCGTCCGGCTACTTTGTCGAAACGGATGGCCTCACACCATTTCCACCAAGTTAGTAGGTCCTGAGCCTAGTCCCTTGAAATAGAACGGCGGGAGTCCCACGGTGTCTTTGCTCAAAATCTACTGGCGTGCCATGGAATATCTTGCGGCTGAGAAAGCTGCAACCATAACCATGTGTATTGCGAGCGTACTGGTTGCCCTTGTCATGCTGGCTGAACCGATCCTTTTCGGTCAGGTCATTCAGGCTATCTCCGATAAGGGCGATATTTTTACGCAGCTCGCCATGTGGGCCGCACTTGGTGCGTTTAACATTATTGCAGCCGTGTTTGTGGCACGCGGGGCAGATCGCCTCGCCCACCGTCGGCGTCTGGGTGTAATGATCGATTCCTATGAGCGCATCATCACCATGCCGCTGTCATGGCACCAGAAGCGCGGTACATCCAATGCGCTGCACACGCTGATCCGCGCAACAGACTCCCTTTTCACGCTCTGGCTTGAATTTATGCGTCAGCACCTGACCACAGTGGTGGCTCTGGTTGCGCTTATTCCGGTCGCAATGAGCATGGATATGCGCATGTCGATGGTGCTGATCGTGCTTGGCGTCATCTATGTGATGATCGGCCAGCTCGTCATGCGCAAGACGAAAGACGGTCAGACCGCGGTTGAAAAACATCACCACAAGCTGTTCGAGCATGTGAGCGATACAATCAGCAACGTCTCGGTTGTGCAGAGCTATAACCGCATCGCTTCTGAAACGCAGTCGCTACGCACCTATGCCAAAAACCTCGAAAATGTACAGTTTCCAGTTCTCAACTGGTGGGCGCTTGCCAGCGGTCTGAACCGTATGGCCTCGACACTTTCCATGGTGATCGTGCTTATGCTTGGCGCATATTTTGTCACCAAGGGCCAGATGCGCGTGGGCGATGTGATTGCCTTTATCGGCTTTGCACAGCTTATGATTGGTCGTCTTGACCAGATCAGCGCCTTCATCAACCAGACCGTTACGGCGCGCGCCAAGCTCGAAGAATTCTTCGAGATGGAAGATGCGACTGCCGAACGTCAGGAACCACAGGGCGCAACTGATCTTGAAAACGTGAAGGGCGACATTGTTTTCGACAATGTGACCTTCGAGTTTCCGAATTCGGGTCAGGGCGTCTATGACGTGTCGTTTGAGGTCAAGCCGGGACAAACTGTTGCGATCGTCGGACCAACGGGTGCGGGTAAGACAACGCTTATCAATATTCTTCAGCGTGTGTTTGATCCTGCAGCCGGTCGGATTCTCATCGATGGCACCGATACGCGGACCATCAGCCGTCGTTCGCTGCGCCATGCCATTGCCACCGTTTTTCAGGATGCAGGTCTGTTCAACCGTTCGGTCGAAGAAAATATTCGAGTCGGTAATGAGACTGCTTCCGCCGATATGGTCCATGCCGCTGCCAAAGCCGCTGCGGCACACGACTTCATTCTGGCCAAGGGCAATGGTTACGATACGGTTGTGGGTGAACGCGGTTCGCAGCTTTCAGGTGGTGAACGTCAGCGTCTTGCGATTGCACGTGCTATCCTTAAGGATTCACCGATCCTGGTGCTTGACGAAGCAACCAGTGCTCTTGACGTCGAGACCGAAGAAAAGGTCAAGCAGGCCGTTGATGATCTGAGCCACAACCGCACGACCTTTATCATTGCGCACCGTCTTTCGACTGTTCGCTCTGCTGATATTGTTCTGTTCATGGACAAGGGTCATCTGGTTGAACGCGGCAGTTTCGACGAACTGGCAGCACGCGGCGGTCGCTTCTCCGATCTTCTTCGTGCAGGCGGTCTCCAGCTGGAAGACAAGTCTGAAAAGGCCACCAAAGAAGACGATGCCGAAGAAAGCAACGTAATGCCATTCCCAGTCAAGGGTTCGGTCGCCTGATCAATTTACGATGAAGAAAAAAGCCCGTTGCGAATGTCGCAGCGGGCTTTTTTTGTTAGATCGCAACTTCGAAGCGTAGCCCGTCATAGCCGGGCTCTACATGATCAGGCGTTTCCCGCATGACCGTTTCATAATCGAGCGGCACATGCATATGGGTCAGGATTGCTCGCTTTGGTCCAAAAAAATCAATCCACTCAAGCGCTTGTTCCAGCGAAAAATGGCTTGGATGCGGACGATATTGCAGCGCATCAATAATCAGAATATCCGCATGACGGATATATTTGAGGCTTTCATCGGGGAACGCGCTGACATCGGTGCAATAGACGACATTGCCGATGCGAAAGCCGAGCGATTCAATATCGCCGTGGACCTGCGTGAAAGGCTCAAAGCGGATCGTACCGCCTGCCCCAGTTATTGAAAACGCAGTTTCTGCAACAATATCATGCATGGACAAAATCGGCGGATAGCTCGATCCTGCTGGCGTTTCGAAACAATAGCCAAAAGCGTCATAAAGCCGGTTGCGTGTCAGCCGGTTGGCATAGACGTCCATCAGCCGTTTGTTTTCAACCACATAGGTGCGCAGATCATCAATACCGTGAATATGGTCGGCGTGCGGATGCGTGTAAACTGCCGCATCGAGTGATCGCACATTGGCATCAATCATTTGTGCGCGAAAATCCGGCCCGGTATCTATAACGACGACCGTGCTATTTCCTTTGTCGTCAAACCGCTCGACCAGCAAGGATGCTCGCTGGCGGCGGTTTTTTGGATTTTTAGGATCGCAATTGCCCCAATCGCCATTAACACGCGGTGTGCCGGGTGATGAACCGCAGCCAAGAATGGTAAAACGCAGGCAATTGCGGGGAGATGTCACGTTGATTATTCCCCGGCTGGTTTTGGCATTTTGGAGAAAAGCCGGAAAACATTTTCACTCGTAATATCGGCGATTTCCTCTGCGCTCACACCAATCGTCTCTGCAAGCACCGCTGCCGTATGCTGAACGAAAGATGGCTCGTTGCGCTTACCCCGATAGGGCATTGGCGCAAGATAGGGCGCATCGGTTTCCACCAGAAGACGATCGCGCGGAACAATGCTTGCTATCTCACGAATATCGGCTGAATTTTTGAAGGTCAGAATACCCGAGAAAGACACATAGCCGCCCAGCTCAATACCTTTCTCAGCCAGAGCACGGCCTGACGAGAAGCAATGCAGGATGAAAGGAAACGCACCCTTAGCCGTCTCACTTTCCAGAATATCCGCCATATTCTGATCCGCACTGCGGGCATGGATCACAAGCGGCAACTGCGTGCGGCGCGCGGCTTCGATATGCACGAGGAAGCCCTGACGCTGGGCTTCCGGCGGCGCATAATCATAATGATAATCAAGACCCGCCTCGCCTATGGCAACCACTTTTGGGTGCTGGGCCAATCGCACGAGATCGTCAGCCGTAACGTCGAGTTCTTCATGCGCATTGTTGGGATGGGTTCCAACCGAACAATAGACAGATTCATAATTTTCAGCGAGTGCGAGAATCGTATCGAATCTTCGCACCCGTGTGCAAATCGTGACCATGCGCTTGATGCCAGCATCGAGCGCACGTTGAACGACCGCGTCGCGCTCTGGCTCGAAGTCAGCAAAATCGAGATGGCAGTGACTATCGACAAGCATGTTCAGCTCAGTTCTGCTCTTCTGGTTCCACATAGCGTGGGAATACCGGCTGCGGTGCTGGCAGTTCTGCTCCGCCAACAAGTGGATGTGCACTTACATCGGAAAACTGACGCTGATCTGCCGGGATTGCCAGAATGTCGAGCAGCTTTTCTGCCGACTGCGGGATGAATGGCTGCACCATGATACCGACGCGACGGATCACTTCTGCCGTCACATAGAGCACCGTGCCCATACGTTCCATATCGGTTTTGCGCAGCGCCCAAGGCTCCTGCCCTGCAAAATAGCGGTTTGCTTCCGCAACAACGGCAAAGATGCCGCCAAGTGCGATGTGCAATGCCTGATCACCAACAGCCTTGCGCGCTGTTTCCAGTGCTGCATCGGCCTGATCGAGAATGGCCTTATCCGCATCCGAGAACGCACCCGGAACCGGAACCTTGCCTTCGCAGTTCTTTGCTATCATCGACAGCGAGCGCTGTGCGAGGTTGCCAAGGTCATTGGCAAGATCAGCATTGGTGCGGTTGACGATTGCATCGTGGCTGTAACTGCCATCCTGACCAAACGGCACTTCACGCATCAGGAAGTAGCGCAGCTGATCAAGGCCATAGCGCTCTACCAGTTCAAACGGATCGATGACATTGCCGAGAGACTTCGACATTTTTTCACCGCGATTAAACAGGAAACCATGCGCGAAGACGCGCTTTGGCAGCGGAATGCCTGCCGACATCAAAAATGCTGGCCAGTAAACCGCGTGGAAACGCGAAATATCCTTGCCAATGATATGCGCATCAGCAGGCCAGTAAGCCCATTTTTCGTCGGTCTTGTCCGGATAGCCGAGTGCGGTGATGTAGTTGGTCAGTGCATCGACCCAGACATACATGACGTGCTTTTCATCGCCCGGAACAGGAATACCCCAGTCGAACGTCGTGCGCGAAATCGAGAGGTCTTTGAGGCCAGACTTTACGAAGCTAACGATTTCGTTGCGACGCTCCGCCGGCATGATGAAGCCGGGATTGTTTTCATAGAGATCGAGGAGCTTGTCCTGATAGTTCGACAGACGGAAGAAATAGCTTTCTTCCTCAACCCACTCGACAGGCGTGCCTTGTGGACCATAACGAACATTGTCGGCACGAACTTCGGTTTCTTCCTCGCCATAATAGGCTTCGTCGCGCACCGAATACCAGCCCGCATAACCGCCCTTATAAATATCGCCACTAGCCGACATTGCCTGCCAGATTGCCTGACTTGCCTTGTAATGACGCTCTTCCGAGGTGCGGATGTAATCATCGTGCGAGCTGTTCAGAAACTCGCCCATGCGCTGGAAAGCAGCCGTGTTGCGATCTGCAAGCTCACGGGGCGTGATGCCTTCCTTGCGCGCACTCTGCAACATCTTGATACCATGTTCGTCCGAGCCTGTCAGGAAGTGCACATCTTTGCCATCCAGACGCTGAAAACGCGCCATGGCATCGGTCGCAATCAACTCATAAGCATGACCGATATGCGGCTTGCCATTCGGGTAAGCAATCGCAGTGGTGATATAGAATTTTTCGCGGCTCATCAGAAATCCGGCTTCTTCAAGTGTGATTTTCAAAAAACGTTAGCGGTGACATAACGCAGTTATAGCGGCATGTCACGTAAGCGGAGGCATGCCAGAACGAAAAGCGCGATGCGTTTTTTCCAAAAGGATCATAACAGCCTGTTTGCGATCAAGATTATAGGTCTCGGCATTGGTAATTTCGCGTGTCAGTTCGCTCCAGTAGCGCGACCACTGATCGGCTTCACGCGTTTGTCCCGAATCTGCATAGCGACGCGCTTCATCCGCGATACGCCCCATCAGATAATCCCGGAACAATTCATATTGAACTTCCGCTTCGCGTCCATTGAGAACACCGGAAAGCGCTTGCGCCTTTTGCAGATCAAATGTCTGACCCTGCAAAATAAGATCAACTGTATCTGAAATTTCAAGACCGCCATGCGCAACCAGAAGCAGCGCCTTGCGCACGCTGCCTTCTGAGCGATCCAGAAGTGCTTTTGTGATGCTGTCCCGTTCCAGACCGACATTGGGGCCAATGTGCCCCAGCGCATCGGTGAGCGGTGTATCGTCAAGCGGCTTAAACTGAATGCTTTGGCAACGCGAGCGGATCGTCGGGAGAAGTCGGCCCGATGAATGAGAAATTAGGATAAACATCGCACGTGCTGGCGGTTCTTCCAATGTCTTAAGCAACGCATTGGCGGCATTGCGGTTCATGTCATCGGCAGGGTCAACAATGACAATGCGCCATGCGCCGTCTGACGCGGTGCGTGTCAGAAAATGCGTGACGCGACGGATTTCCTCAACCGGAATACCGGTTTTGAACTTGCCGGTTTTCTGATCGAATGGCCGGTTGATATGCAGCACTGCCGGATGCATCCCGCCTGCAATCTGTCGCCACAGCGGCTTGCTGAAATCAGGTGCGGTGATGGTTTCGGGCGCGGATATATGATTGCCATGCGCAAGCATGTGGCCCGCCAGATGAAAGGCCAGCGTCGCCTTGCCTATGCCCTGCTCGCCCTCAAACAGCAACGCATGATGCATGCGTCCTTCGCGATAGGCCTGTGCCAGAAAAGCGGCAATCTCTTCGTGACCTGTGAGGTAATCACTGGCGGAAGGTTCAGCTACGCCTTCAATGGAATCATGGGCTTTGGGGATGTCGAGTTCTTCGATCACAGAAGTCCCCTTTTCTTCAAAATTTTATCTGTGATGCGGATAATATCGGCAGAAATTTCCTCCTGTGACCGGTCGGCATCGACGATCCGGCAACGTTCAGGCTCGAATTTTGCAATTGCAAGAAAAGCCTGACGGCGGGCTTCATGCACGGCAATCGCTTCTTTTTCAAAACGGTCTGCCACATCACTCCCACGGCGCTTGTTCGCTCGCGACAGTCCCTTTTCGGCAGGAATATCGAGAATAATCGTAAGATCAGGCATCGCACCATCAATGGCAATCCGTTCGATAGCTTTCATGTAGGCTGTATCGAGATTGCCGGTCACGCCCTGATAAACCCTGCTCGAATCGATAAAACGATCGCAAAGCACAATCCGGTCTTCAGCCAGTGCCGGACGGATCAACTGATCGACATGATCGGCGCGCGCTGCTGCGAAAAGCAGCGCCTCCATTGCAGGACCATAGCTTTCGGCATTGCCGCTCAGAATCACATGCCGAACGGCCTCGGCACCCGCAGAACCGCCGGGTTCGCGCGTTATCAGCGCATCAAAGCCGAGTGCGCGCAGATGCGCTGCAAGCAAAGCGATCTGGGTCGATTTGCCTGCGCCTTCTCCACCCTCAAATGTAATAAACAATCCAGTCACACTGGCTTCCGAAAAATTGAGTTCCGATCAAAACAATCTTTGTTCTGTTTATCGGCGTTTCGGTGTGAGGTCGAGTATCCAGAGCACTTTTCGATCTGATTAGATCAGATCAACGCCCTGAACGTTTTTTCCAGCGTGCATCTTATCCAAAAACCGGTTCCCACTTTTTGGGATGCATTCTAAAGATATTTCCTCAGCCAACCCGTCGAGAGTTCGAACACCGCGCCCATTGCGCGCTGCGACAGCGTACCGACAGGAACAGATTGCGCCGTATAAAGCGGAAATTGCTGCACAATATTGCCGTTGAGTTCAAATTCCAGTGTTCCGATTTGCGTATCCACCTGAACGGGAGCCTCTATCGGGCCTTCATAGGAGATTCGCGCTTTCAACTTATCGCGCCCGTCCTTTGGCAGAAGCAATTCCACCTCATCCCTGACTTTCAACGGCACACTCGACTGAGAGCCGCCAAAAATCTGGGCTGTGCCGACATCTTCATTAGCCGAATAAATATTTACCGCATCAAACGCCGTCATTCCCCACTGGATCAGCTTTTTGGCTTCATCCTCGCGTTCCCTGATGCTCGAGAGACCGCTCATTGCGAGAAAAAGCCTGCGACCATTCTGCTGTGCCGAGCCAACCAGAGCATAACCGGATGCTTCCGTATAGCCCGTCCCCATGCCATCTGCACCAATATCGAGCCGCAGAAGCGGATTTCGATTACGCTGAAATATCTTGTTCCAGGTGAAGGCTTCCTGTGCGTAATATTTGTAGCGTTCAGGGTGAGCACTATGAATATGACGCGCAAGCTTTATCAGATCAGACAGAGTGACCGCCTGCCCTGATGCTGGCAAGCCGGTTGAATTGACAAAAGTCGAGCCGGTCAGCCCCAATTCCTTAGCCCGCTCATTCATCTTCGTGGCGAAGGCGTCTTCGCTCCCGGAAAGTCCCTCGGCGAGAATGATAGCGCCGTCATTTGCAGCCTGCACGATCATGCCTTGCAGAAGATCAGCAACCGTTGGCGTTGATTTGATGGCTGCAAACATGGTCGACGTGCCGGAAGGCGCGCCGCCCGTGCGCCAAGCATATTCAGAAACCGGGTAAGTTGTTTCAATTGTCGTTTCGCCGTTTTTCAGCGCTTCAAAAACGACTTCCGCAGTCATTAGCTTTGCAAGGGAAGCGGGTGGGATTTTTAGATCCGGATTCTTGGAAAGAAGGACGGTGCCGCTTCTATCATCCAGTAAAAGAACCTGTGGCGCTTTGGTGGCGAAAGGTGCTTGTACGGTCTGCGCATAGCTTGGCAAAGCAACGCAAACAGCCACCGCGATCGCTGTTGTAAGCTTTATGCTTATTGAATTAAGCCCCATGAGACACCCGTCATGCTAGAGCGCGTTTCGATCTGACTGTATCAGATCGGCGCTCTAACTATTTATTTTAACGCGCATCTTATCCGAAAACCGCGTCACGCTTTTCGGGATGCGCTCTAAATTGATCGACGAGCTATGCTATGCTGCGGCAAGAATCAGTCGACACGAACAACAAAAGCGTCGGTTGCTCCGGCCTTCCATGCCGCGCGCAGCAGGTCGTCATTGTTGCCTTTTTCAGCAAAGGCCGTGAGCTCAAAAACATCGCCATTTTCTGTTGGAATCTTTGTCCGCGTAATTCTCGCTGAGCGCGGCAAAGCTTTCTCAAGCCTCGCAACATCTTCAAGCGAATTTAACACGCCGAGTTCGACATATTCGCGCTGTTCTTCTGCTTCTCTGCGCTTCCATGCGTCCGAAATCGCACTTTCAGTCAAAATACTGCCATAGGTGCGTTCCTCCGCATAGGCAGATGCCGCCAGACGGTCAGAAGCATAGCCTGCAAGCCCTCTGATATTGGCAGCATTGGCAACGCCAAAACTATCTGCGGGACGCTGAGAGGGGATAGGAACATTGGCTGGCAGCAATGGAACTTCGCCATCACCATAGGCGGGATTGACTTCAAACGGTGAATTTTGCGGAACCGGCATTGCTGCTATGCCCGCCGGTGTCGGCGTTGGAGCATTCATCGCCATCATGACGCCCGTGGCAGGTTGCCCAATCGGATCAGCATTGCCCGGCTGATAGGATGCCATCAAATAAGCATCATCCTGTCCATCAAGTGGCGCACGACCGACATATTCAACTTTGACATCGGCAGTGCCGTGATGCTGGTAGTCGAGCATTTCGGCGGCTTTCTGAGACAGATCGATAACGCGATCACGCTCGAATGGGCCGCGATCATTCACACGAACGATAATCGAGCTGCCATTATACATGTTGGTGACGCGTGCATAGCTTGGCAGCGGCATTGTTGGATGCGCTGCAGTCAGATGCGTCATGTCGTAGATTTCGCCATTTGCTGTCAGGCGTCCGTGGAAGGCGCTGCCATACCAGGATGCGCGGCCTTTAGAGGCATAATTCTTGACCTCTTTTGGGTAATACCACTTGCCCTTTACCTGATAAGGCTTGCCAGTCTGATTTCGTCCGCCACCTCGCGGTAACGGCTTACCCTGTACATTTGTCACACGAGGGCTGGCTTTGACGCCATATTTGGATTCAGCAAAATATTCTTTAGGGTGCTTTTTCTTGGTTTTTGGCTGCGGTGCACTTGCACAACCCGCCAGAGCGAGAGCCAGCGCCACAAAGGTCAACATCGCCGCCGGTGCGCGCTTATCGCGCTTTCTCGACAGTTCCGCACTTTCAGCACGGTTTCGCAACCCGTTAGAACTCATACGCCACACGCCCGCAATTCTTCTATGATCGAGAGATCGAACTTATCTTTTAGAAAATAGTGATGTCACCGAATTATTGACGGATCATTAAAGTTTTGCAAATCGCTTAAAATGAGTCGAGCCGGAACGCGCGCAAATCCATGAAATTTAGGGAACCAAAATCTCGCCAGAGCGTTGAAATTACAACATGAAGGAGACACAACATGTTCCGCGCACTAATCCTTTGGCTTCTCGGCGTTCCATTCATCGCAGTTCTGTTTATCTGGTACTTTTTCTTCTGATGATGGAACGTTTGGGCACATTGCCCGTTATATCTACGGCTCTTATGACCTCCGAGCCAGTCACCTAACGTCATGAATTGGGCCCGTTCTTTTCAGAGCGGGCCATTTTTTATGTTCTTAAAAAGAAGAAGGGCGATAGGCGCTGATCACCTCGCGGTGCAGGCGGAAATGCGCGGGTGTCCAAGTAGAAAGCTCTCCATCCGTGTTAACAGGACGAGGTTTTCTGGTCCGAATAATCACTTCCGTTGTCGGAAAAGCGCGAACATCATCCCATTTTGATTGGGTGCCCTGACGCAGGCTAGGCAACAGACGCAGCAGCTTCCACCAGTGATCGACCTCTAAACTGTAAAAATCGAGCTTGCCGTCATCGATCGCCGCGTCTTTTTCGACCGCCATGCCGCCGCCGTAAAACTTTCCATTTCCGACCGAGACCTGAAGCGTTTTGATCTGTTCAGTAATGCCATCATGTTCGAGATAGGCAGTGAACAACTCCGAACGCATGAGAATGCGACCCGCTGCAATCGCATAGCCGAGCTTGCCCCATTTCTTCTTAGCATCAGCACTGAGTTTCTGCGCAAGCTCGGCGCTAAACCCAATGCTGGCGACATTGAAATATAAATGACCATTGACTTCACCAAGGTCGATGGGGTGCTTCTCATAGGTCAGCATTTGCCGTGTCGCCTCTGTCGGGTCTGCGGGAATGCCGATCGTGCGGGCGAAATCATTGGCAGTACCAAGCGGCAATATGGCAAGCGGCAGCTTCGTTTCGACGAGCCCTTGAGCTGCGGCATTCAACGTGCCGTCGCCACCGCCGACAATAACCATGTCAACGTCAGTGTTTGCCCGAATGACATCAGAAATGGTTTCGTCGCCACTGGCTGTTTTCTCTATGAGAGAAAGGCCTCCGTTCTCGAGTATCGAGCGCATGTCCGAATTGAACCCCTTGCCGTTGCGGGCTTTCGGATTGACGATCAGCAATGCGCGGCGCTTAGAAGATGTGGCCATTTTTACCCATCGGGACTGGAAATTGAAGGTATTGAACACCGCAAATGGCGACGGAATTTCGGATATCAATGGGAAGGCTTATGAAATCTTTTTAACGCTTTTAATGTTTTGACGTCATAGCGCTGTGATACGCACGAAAATGCGAGCATATATGCTGGTTCACATCACATAGAGTTTTCTTGTTTGTGATCTCGATAATGAAGATGATCAGAATATGAAAATACTCTTATTCGCCTTGGCCATCGCCGCCTTCCTTGTCTTCGGCTGCTTTTTGCAGACGCATTTTGGCGCGTGGCAATAGACAATATTAGCAACGCGCAGCCTTGATCTCCAGATTTGCAGCCTTACGTAGATGCTGTAACAATCGAAGGAGTTCTTCATGCGCACCTTGCTCGCAGCCATTCTTCTCACAGCAACTTCCGCAGGCGCACTTGCCGCCGCTCCGGAAGGTACGAAACTCTCCGAAATAATTGCCAAGATCGAGCAGACACCCGACATTCAATATATTGATGAGGTCGATTGGAATGATCGTGGCTATTATGAAATCGAATATTTCATGAAAAATGGCGCGAAGGTCGAAATCAAGATTGATCCTAAGACCGGCGAATCTGTTCGCTGATACGTCCCAGAATGAGCGGCACTCTCCTCCAAAGTGCCGCTTTTCATTTCACAAGGCGGAAAAACACAGGTGTTTTCCACAGTTGTGAACTTAAATTAGATTTATCCAAATTTTTTATGGTTTTATGTGCGTAAACGATTGACGCTGATCACGTTCCCGAATACATGAGCAGCGTTCCCAGTCGAAAGACATCGGAACAATGCGCGGGTGTAGCTCAGTTGGTTAGAGTGCCGGCCTGTCACGCCGGAGGTCGCGGGTTCGAGCCCCGTCACTCGCGCCATTCCTCTCTTAGCAAGGGGAATGTTTTGGAAAAAGCGGCCCGTAGGCCGCTCATTTTGGGAATATGGCTAGTAATCGTGTCTTTATTTCACGACATGCCAAACTCCACCTTTACCATCCCCCATCATATCGCCAGCTTTTTTATCGTCGTGATAGCGATAAAGTGGCATACCCTTGTAAGCCCACATATTCTTGCCGTCAGAAGCTTTTACGACCGTAAAATCACCTTCAGCTTTTGCGGATTTATCAGCATAGAATGCAGGCCACATTTTGAGGCATTTTGCATCACATTCCGACTTACCCATCATATCCTTGTCAAAGGTGTAAAGCGTCATGCCCTTCGACGTAACAAGCATTTTGCCCGCCGAAGAATCGCCCATCATTGCAGGTTGAGCGGCAAAAGCGCTAATGGAGGTGAAAGCCAGTATAGCAAGCGAAGCGAGTATTTTTTTCACGACAAGTCCTCCTTATCAGGATAGCGGCACTTAATGTGCCCGGCTCTTGTCCCCGCGACAAAATATTGCGCTCAGATACAGGCTCAATTAAGTCAAAAAAAGCCGGTTAAGCGTGAGACTGTCAATTTATCGAGAGCGTTTCGCAAGCTGGATAAGAAGCTTTGGATTTTTCATTGCTATTTTACCAAATAAGCCATTGAAGCCATGGCATGGTTCGGCTAGAAACGCGATTGATTGAGGCTTAAGCCTCCCGGCGATGCACCCGTAGCTCAGCTGGATAGAGTGCTGCCCTCCGAAGGCAGAGGTCACTGGTTCGAATCCAGTCGGGTGCGCCATAAAATCAATGACTTGTCCGAAAACTGCACCCTCTCTTATTTTCACTATCACTAATAATTCTTTTTCGCACAGGCGCGGATGGTATCTTGCTGTTGTAGAAGCCTTTATCGGCCTTATGATTGGTATTTCATTTTCAGAATACCTATCTTAAACCGAGGGCAGAGGCATAACCGCTTGGGAGAATGATGAAAAAGATTATCGGAATTGTAGTTTTCGCACTTTGGCTTATTCCAACAATTGCAACGGCAGCGAGTGACGCGGATATTGTTACCGAGATGGCCGCCAAGTGTTGGCAATTGCCGGAAGATACGAACTACAGCCGGGCGTCTGCAACTTTCGAAGTTACCTACGACGGGGATGGCGAACTCACGCGCATTATAACGGTAGAGTACCAGCCCGTTAGGCGAGCAGGACAAGAGTTTGCTGTTTCGGCTCAGGATGCGATTTTAAAGTGTGCGAGCAAAACCTCCGTTCGATCACGGACCGTGCGCGTCGTGATGCGATATATTGAGCAGAAAACAGACGGTCCTCTCATAATGAAACGGCCGCTTCGTTAGTTCGTTAAGGCGCATTTCGATCTGAGGATAAAATTACAAAAGAAAAGGCGGGAATGTCCCGCCTTTGTTTTATCCTGCATGCAAGCCTGGTGCCTCTTGCCCGGTGCTCTCGACATATTCGGTGTAGCCACCGCCATATTGCTGAATACCGTCAGGAGTGAGTTCCAGAACGCGATTGGACAAAGCTGCCAGAAAACGACGATCATGCGATACGAAAAGCATCGTGCCTTCATAGGCTGAAAGCGCCTTGATCAGCATTTCTTTGGTGTCTAGATCAAGATGGTTGGTCGGCTCGTCGAGCACGAGGAAGTTCGGCGGATCAAACAGCATTGCGGCCATCACCAGACGGGCTTTTTCACCACCCGAAAGCACACGGCATTTCTTTTCAATGTCATCGCCGGAAAAGCCAAAGCAGCCGGCCAATGCGCGCAGTGGAGCCTGTCCGGCTTTTGGAAAGCGCTGTTCAAGCCATTCAAGAATGGTGCTGTCACCATCCAGAATATCCATGGCGTGCTGTGCGAAATAGCCAAGTTTTACGCTGGCACCAAGGTTTACAATGCCCTGATCCGGCTCAGTCGCGCCGGTCACGAGCTTAAGCAGTGTGGACTTGCCCGCTCCGTTTACCCCCATGATGCACCAGCGTTCACGGCGGCGAACCATAAAGTCCAGACCGTCATAAATCGTGCGACTGCCATAGGTTTTGTTGACACCCTTGAGGCTTACCACGTCTTCGCCTGAACGCGGCGCGGGTGCAAAGTCGAAAGCAACAGTCTGGCGGCGGCGTGGCGGCTCGACGCGGTCGATCTTTTCCAGTTTCTTGACGCGGCTCTGCACCTGTGATGCATGTGACGCGCGCGCCTTGAAACGTTCGATGAACTTGATTTCCTTGGCAAGCATTGCCTGCTGACGCTCAAATTGCGCCTGCTGCTGTTTTTCATTGAGCGCGCGCTGGCCTTCATAGAAAGCATAATCACCGGCATAAGATGTCAGCGACCCGGCATCAATTTCGATAATCTTGGTGACAATGCGGTTCATGAATTCTCGGTCATGCGAAGTCATGAGCAATGCACCGTCATAGTTTTTCAGGAAGGCTTCAAGCCAGATCAGGCTTTCGAGATCGAGATGGTTGCTCGGCTCATCAAGGAGCATCACATCCGGGCGCATCAGCAGAATACGAGCAAGTGCTACACGCATCTTCCAGCCGCCGGACAGTTTGCCAACATCGCCGTCCATCATTTCCTGACTGAAACTCAGACCGGCGAGCACTTCACGCGCACGCCCATCCAGACCATAGCCGTCCAGCTCTTCATAGCGTGCTTGCACCTCGCCATAGCGCTCGATGATTGCATCCATCTCGTCAAGACGATCCGGATCGCACATGGCGGCTTCAAGTTCGCGCAATTCAGCTGCAACAGAGCTGACCGGCCCTGCCCCGTCCATGACTTCGGCAACGGCAGAACGTCCGCCCATTTCACCAACATTCTGGTTGAAATAGCCAATTGTTACGCCTTTTTCGACCGAAACCTGACCTTCATCAGGCTGATCTTCGCCAGTAATCATGCGGAAAAGCGTTGTCTTGCCAGCGCCATTGGGCCCGACAAGGCCTATTTTCTCGCCGCGATTTAAAGCGGCAGATGCTTCAATAAACAGAATGCGGTGGCTGTTGGACTTGCTGATATTGTCGATACGGATCATGTGCGCGGGAGGCCTTGTGAAAACTTGGCCTCCCTATGGCATGGCTTGACGCCGCTGTCACGCGGCGGGGTTGCGCTTGCCGTCATTCTTTGTCTAGGGAATATGATGCAGCCACTTTTCTGTTGCGAATTTTTCCTCAACAAGTTGCTCAGCCGCTGCAAACTCTTCTGGTGTGATGGTGCCGCTTACACCACCATTGAGCGAAATGAACGTCTCCGTCATACGATCAATGACCTCTCGGCGCGGCAAGCCGGTCTGACTGCGCACGGGATCAACACGCTTGACGGCGCTCGCCGTGCCCTTGTCGGAGAGTTTCTCACGCCCGATCCGCAAAACCTTCACCATCTTTTCGGCGTCCATATCGTAAGCCATGGTGACATGATGCAGAACTGTTCCGCCAGAGTAACGTTTTTGCGCCGCTCCGCCGATCTTGCCCTTTGAACTCGCAATATCGTTCAGTGGCTTATAGAAAGCGTCGATTCCGAGTGAATTGAGCGATTTCAGCACCCATTCATCGAGAAATGCATAAGAATCCGCAAAACTCATATCGCGCACCAGATCGCCCGGTGCATAAAGCGAATAGGTGATCGTGTTGCCCGGCTCAACAAACATGGCACCGCCACCAGTCACGCGGCGTACGGTTTCAACGCCCATTTCTCTGGTGGCATCCATGTCCACTTCATTGCGCAGCGACTGAAATGCACCAATGATGATCGAAGGGCGTTCCCACTCCCAGAAGCGCAAGGTCGGCGCACGGCGTCCTGCAGCGACCTCGCGCGCCAAAACTTCATCGAGCGCCAGATGCATGGTCGGGCTCAGTGGAGGAATATCGATGATCTGCCATTCGTAATCGCGCCATGTGCGTGCAACACCGAGAGCACGGCGAACAGCGATTGCCACCGCCTCCGGGCTGAATCCAATCATGAAGGCATCGGGACGCAAGCCGTTGCGCACCGCATCGGCGATTTCTTCAGCGGATGCGATTGCAGGCAAACCAATCAATGCATTGCGAATATCATCAAGGGCTTCACCGGGTTCGAGGAAAAAATCACCGGCAACCTGCACATTGCTCAGCTTATTATCCTGTACCTCCAGATCGATAACGACGAGCTTGCCACCGTGGACCTTATATTCACCATGCATTTCAAACGACCTTGCTGACGAGAAATATTCGAGCGCAGTTTTGCGGATTCAGTCGAAAAAGGGAACAGTAAATCTTAAAGCGATTTCAATATTTTAATAATAAAAATTGCACATCCCTCTCATCCAGCAAATCTGCACACTCAAAAGGTGAATTATGAACTTCTTTTTTCTTATACTTCACATTTTATCTGTCATCACTGGCGTTGCTGCCGGAATCCTTTGGATGCGCTCCGCTAATGTGAATGTTCCACCGATAAAATCTTCAAAAAAATTGAGGGAAGCTGATGGAAGCTTGTCTGCTGCCTGGGTCAATGAAGTGGCCGCAAATCTCGATTTGCATCACAAGGGCCTCATGAAAGCGACAAAGTATAATAAGGGTGCAGCAACCGCCGCAGCTGTTGCCGCAATGGCGCAGGCAGCCGTTTACTTCTTAAATATCGTCAGAGATATTATGACTTTTTAACGAGCTTATAAAACAAAATGGCCTGCGCGGTGCAATCACAGCGCAGGCCATTTTGTTGATTATCAATAGTTTAAAGCGTGGCCAATCGAGATTGGGCCGTTTTATCAAATGCTTTCTGCAAACCTGAATCGCGGTCGTAGACGTCGTTGAAAAAACGTACGGTTCCCGATGCATCAGGCCAAGCCGTGAAATAGGCAATATAGACAGGCACTGGATCGGCGACTTTTAGTCCACGCTCATCCTTGCCGAAATATTTGCTCAGCTCTTCCACCGGCTTACCGAGAACCGCTGCTGCCATATCACGCGGACGCTCAAGACGAATGCAGCCATGGCTTAAAGCGCGCATGTCGCGGCTGAAATATGCTTTTGCCGGTGTGTCATGCATATAGATGTCGTGCGCGTTCGGGAACAAAATCTTGAGCTCACCCAAAGCGTTATCAAGGCTCGGCTTCTGCCGGATTCCAACATACGCCTTGCCTGCGGCAACAGCATTCCAGTTGACTGCACTTGCCGAAACTTTCTTGCCACCGACATAGACTTCATAGCCATTGCGGTCGAGATAGCTGGTATCGCGCATCACCTTGGGCAGCATTTCGTTCAGGATGATCGAGCGTGGCACACCCCAGGATGGGTTAAAGACAACCGTTTGCACCTTGTTATAGAAGAAGTAGGTCTGGTGCGTCGGTGAGCCGATCACCACATTCATAGCCAGTTTTTCTTTGCCGTCTTCAAAATATTCGGCGCGATAGGATGGCTGATTGACCATCACGTAGCGCGAGCCGAAATCATGCGGCAACCAGCGAAGGCGCTCCATCGAATAGAGAATTCGATCACGCTTGATCGAACCCTGTTCGCTCTGAAGCGCTGCAATTGTATTCTTACCGATAATCCCATCAGGTGTGCTACCCGAAAGCGTTTGGTAATCCTTGATTGCTGCTGTCAGTTCAGGATCGTAAATACTTGCATCCGCATGCGTCTGTAACACGTCGCGGTGCTGTTCGATGTAAGCGGAAGGCGCGTGACGGGTGATAAGCGCTACAACCTTTGCAAGCTGATCGCTGGTGTCACCTGGACGAATGGCTTTATCGAGGGAAATGCGAATTGGCTCACCTGCTGGCGCTTCGGTGTTCGCCAGTTCGCGCTTTAAGGCTGCATAGGATTCGTTGTTTGGCTGAAAGCTTTTCAGATAAGCGACAGGATCGCTTTCGGATGCAAGCCTTGCAAGTACTGCCTTTGGATCGACGCGGTTACGCGGCAGATCGTGAAAGCCGCTCAAGCGGTCGGCAACAATACGCCCCTCGCCTGCGTCAATGGCATAACGAAGAGCGCGCGCAGACATGCGAATTTCAAAATCAGTGAGTTTCTGCTGGCGTTCCGCAAGCTGCGCTTCATCAAAATGATCACCGGGAATAGAAACAGCATATTCCTCCGGGTTGAAACCATCTTCATCCGACTGCGCAAAGAATGCCGCAATATTGCGCGCCTTATCGAGAGCCTTATTATCGACTGACCAAAGGAATGTGCGATTTTCAGAATAGAAAGCGACGATAGCTTCGGCGATCGACTTTTCGGCCTTCACATCGACATTCTTGAGGTAATCCATCGCAGCATCAAATGCGCGTTGTCCTTCGGCTCCCTCAGGCTTTTTTGCAACACGGATGGGCGACATGCCTGATGTCAGCGGATCAACCTGCGTAGGTTCAACCGCAGCCGTCACCTGCATATCAAGGGCTGTGAAATCGACTTTGATCAGCGTATCGGGTTTATAGTCATAGATTTGCGGCCCCTTGACCGTAACCCGTTGTACGGGAGCTACGGTTCTTGGCGCTGATACTGTTCTGGTTTCAGGCGCTACGGGCGCAACCTGTACCGGAGGCTGAGCGGGCTGCGCCTGTTGCTGGCGGCGCTGCTGAAACAGCTCCAGCAAAGAGTTCGCGGCCTGCGCCTGGTGCGCTGTCGAAAAAAGCGTCGATGCAGCCAGTGCAAATGCCAAAGCATTGCGCACATAAGGACCGCTTTTGCGATGATTATTCACGTCTCTATACAAATGTCTGGAGAACTGCATTCTAACCGCCAATTCAGTGCGACCGCCATAAGCCGAGCCGCGTCAATCTTTGCCCATAGAATTGATGAATCTCGTATAGAATCTTTTAACGTTAACGCAATCTCCCAATTTTTTTCGAGTAGTTCTATCAATTTTTATTGAAAAGCGTTTTTGCGGACACATACGAAACGATTAATTCCCGATCTGCACAAAGTGCCGCAGTGGAATCCGTCCTGCATCACGCTAAAAGCCCCGCAGATTATATTACGGGCAAGCGAGGTACCGGAATGGCAGAAGCAAGCGCCGCCGATCTTTTTCCACTTGGCGAAGACAACACCCCTTATCGCAAACTGACTTCGGATCATGTTTCGGTCGATATATTCAAGGGGCAGGAAGTTTTAAGCGTCGATGCTGAAGGCCTGCGCATTCTTTCGGAAGCTGCCTTTGCCGATATTAATCACCTGCTGCGCCCCGGCCATTTGCAGCAACTTGCCAATATCATGAAAGACCCGGAAGCCACCGATAATGATCGTTTCGTGGCTTATGATCTTCTGAAAAATGCCAATATAGCCGCTGGCGGCGTGTTGCCGATGTGTCAGGATACCGGCACAGCGATCATCATGGGCAAGAAAGGCCGTCGTGTCTGGACAGAGGGTGGCGATGCCGATGCGCTAGCTGCTGGTGTTCTGGATGCCTATAATAAGAAAAACCTGCGCTATTCGCAGCTTGCGCCGCTTTCGATGTTCGAGGAAAAGAATACCAAGAACAACCTGCCTGCGCAGATCGACATTTATGAAGAAGGCGAAGACGCCTATAAATTCCTGTTTGTCGCAAAGGGCGGAGGTTCTGCCAACAAGACGTTCCTTTATCAGGGCACGCCATCGTTGATGACGCATGATCGCCTGATCGATTTCCTCAAGGATAAGATCCTAAGCCTGGGCACCGCCGCCTGCCCGCCTTATCATCTGGCAATCGTTATTGGTGGCACCTCTGCCGAAATGAACCTTAAAACGGTGAAGCTCGCATCCACCCGCTATCTCGATAATCTCCCTACCAAGGGTTCGGAAGCGGGCCATGCTTTCCGTGATCTGGAAATGGAAGCTGAAATTCATAAGCTGACACAGTCGCTTGGCGTCGGCGCACAGTTCGGTGGCAAATATTTCTGCCACGATGTGCGCGTTATCCGCCTGCCTCGCCATGGTGCATCGCTGCCAATTGGACTTGGTGTTTCCTGTTCTGCAGACCGTCAGGCCAAGGGCAAGATCACCAAGGATGGTATCTTTCTTGAGCAGCTCGAAACAAATCCAGCGCAGTATATGCCTGAGGTTGACGAGGAAAAACTCTCCTCGCATGTGGTCAAGATCGACCTCAATCAGCCGATGGAGCAGATACTTAAGGAACTATCAAAACATCCTGTAAAGACACAGCTTTCCTTGACTGGTTCGATCATCGTGGCACGCGATCTGGCGCATGCGAAAATTCGCGAACGTCTGGAAAATGGCGAAGCCATGCCGGATTATTTCAAGAACCATCCGGTCTATTATGCCGGCCCCGCCAAGACACCAGCCGGTTATGCATCAGGTTCCTTCGGACCGACGACGGCTGGGCGCATGGATTCATACGTCGATCAGTTTCAGTCTTTTGGTGGTTCGATGGTGATGCTCGCCAAGGGCAATCGCTCACGACAGGTGCGCGAAGCCTGCGGCAGACATGGGGGCTTTTATCTCGGCTCCATCGGTGGTCCCGCCGCTCGTCTTGCACAAGACTGCATCAAGAAGGTTGAAGTGGTCGAGTATCCGGAACTTGGCATGGAAGCCATCTGGCGTATCGAAGTGGTCGATTTTCCGGCATTTATCGTCATCGACGACAAGGGCAATGACTTCTTCAAGGAACTCAATCTGGGCTAAAATAAAGGGCGGTTTAACCGCCCTTTTCACTATCTTGCATCGCGTTTCAGGCCTTTTTCCGCAAGTTCATCGAGATAGGTCTGCCAGAGCGCGTCTTTGCCCGTGCCAAGCTTATGCAGATACGTCCATGAAAACAGCCCCGTATCGTGCATGTCATCGAAGGTTATGCGCACGGCGTAATTGCCAATCGGGTCCATGCGCATGATTTCGACATCGCGTTTACCGCCAACTGTCACGCGCTGTTCGGGCGAATGGCCCTGCACTTCCGCTGATGGCGAAAGGACGCGCAAAAACTCTGCTGTGAGTTCAAATCTCTCACCGCTTTCAAAAGCTACCGTTAAAAGCTTACGGTCTTTGGAAACGCGCAACTCGGTCGGCCAGACATCACTCATAATTGTTCTCCGTCGTTCCAGCGACTGTTGATCGAGCAATATACCTAAATCACGTTGTCACGCCTTAGAATTGCGTCAAATCAATGAGATATTGATCTTGATCGCTTATGAGAAGCTATAAAAGTTCGAATGTTCAAGATTATCGCCTTTGCAGGCTTGAAGGTGCTTCATAAACGCATAAACTGGACAAAGCGTTTGAGGAAACCTATTTCTTGAATGAGAGTGCAGAAGAATTCTGCAGCGTGTGGAAACAATGGCTTATTCAATGCAACGTTCACCAACAGTGCCTGTTGTTTCTCCATCCGGACAAATGATTGATCCGTTTGGACGTGCTGTGACCTATCTGCGCGTTTCGGTGACAGATCGCTGCGATTTCCGCTGCACCTATTGCATGGCAGAGCATATGACGTTTCTGCCAAAAAAAGACCTGCTGACGCTCGAAGAGCTTGATCGGATTTGCAGCGCATTTATCGACAAGGGTGTTCGCAAGCTGCGTCTGACAGGCGGTGAGCCGCTCGTTCGCAAGAACATAATGCATCTGATCCGCGGGCTGTCGCGTCACCTCAAAACCGGTGCATTGGAAGAACTCACACTCACCACCAATGGTTCTCAGCTTGCGCGTTATGCGGATGAGTTGGCCGCTTGCGGTGTGAAGCGCATCAATGTCTCGATGGATACGCTCGATCCCGATAAGTTCCGCACCATAACCCGCTGGGGCGATGTTAATCGCGTTATTGAAGGGATTGATGCGGCGCAAAAGGCTGGCATTCGCGTAAAAATTAATGCGGTTGCGCTCAAAAACTTCAACGAGTTCGAGATACCTGACCTAATCCGCTGGGCCCATGGCCGCGATATGGACATGACGCTGATCGAAACCATGCCGATGGGCGAAATTGAGTTTGATCGCACAGACCAATATCTGCCGCTTTCACAGCTTCGCGCTGATCTTGGCAAGCAGTTCACACTGTCTGATAACTCCTATGGCACTGGTGGCCCTGCCCGCTATGTCACGATCAAGGAAACTGGTGGACGTCTTGGCTTCATCACGCCGCTTACACATAATTTCTGCGAAAGCTGCAATCGCGTGCGCCTGACCTGTACCGGCATGCTTTACATGTGCCTGGGCCAGAATGACGATGCGGATCTGCGAAGTGCTGTTCGTTCAAGCGAGAGCGACACTGTGCTGAGCGCTGCCATTGATGAGGCTATCTCGCGCAAGCCCAAAGGCCACGATTTCATCATCGACCGCGATCACAACCGCCCGGCTGTTGCGCGTCATATGAGCCTTACAGGCGGATAAATAATTTAAATCTATTGGCAACACATATGAATTGGACCTCATCCAAATCATAAGATAGCGATATGGGATACTAGAGCGCTTCCCGATTTGATTAAATCATTGGAAGAGCTCTATCTCCTTGTTTTTACGCATTGTCCTACGCAAAAACGCTTCGCACTTTTGCTGGAAATGCTCGAAATCGGATTCTGTATAGTGCCGCAGTCTGCAAATTTTCGTGCAAGCATTTTCATGCTTCTCGCCATGGGAACGTTCACCATCGGCGATTCCATTACCAAATATTTGCTCATCCATATGAACAGCGGTCAGTACATGTTCATTCGCGGAATATTTGCAACGATTGCAATCGGCCTGCTCGCATGGCGCAACGGAGCGCTGCGTAATCTCTCGATGGATAAAATGACGCTGTTGCGGGTCTTAGGCGAAGTGCTGGCAACGGTGACATATATCTATTCGCTCGGACATCTTTCCCAGGCATTCTGTTCCGCCGTTTTTCAGGCAACGCCATTGGTTGTAACCGTTGGCGCTGTGCTCTTTCTGAATGAAAAAGTCGGCTGGCGGCGGTGGATGTGCATTTCATTTGGCCTGATCGGAGTTTTAATCATTATAAGGCCCGGCGCAGACACCTCAACAAGTCTTGCTGCAGTGGGGATTCTGCTTTCCAGTGTCTGCTTTGCAGCCATGCGCGATATTGCAACGCGCCGCGTACCGGCGCATGTCCCAACACTTTATCTGTCCACACTGACTGCTGGCGCCATAGCACTCACAGGTGGAGCACTTACAGTGCCAATGGGCGGATGGCAGCCCGTTGGTATCGAGCCAGTTCTCTTCATGGCTTTGGCGGCAGCGCTTTTGCTGGTCGGCTATCACTTCATCATCATGGCGATGCGTGAAGGGGAAATTTCATTTGTTTCGCCATTCCGCTATTCGAGCCTGCTCTGGGCGATCCTGTTGAGCACTGTTATCTTCAGCGAAGCGCCAGACTCTTACACAATCGCCGGATCAGTTCTTGTCGTGGGCAGCGGTATCTATATGGTTTACCGTGAGAATGTTCTCAAAAAGCGAGAACGCAACAAGAGTACACTGGCTGCGGCACCTACGGGAGTGGAACCTTCGTGACAGCAAAGATGCAGGGCATCGCTGGTGCCATTATTGCCGGTGGTCAATCCAGCCGCATGCAGGCGGGTGGTATTTCAGGCGATAAATTCCTGCAAAAGCTTGGCGATAAAACGATCATAGAACATGTTGCAAAGCGGTTCGCACCACAGGTGAACCAGCTTTTTCTCAATGCCAATGGGGATCATAACCGTCTGCCAAAATTGGACATTGAAACGATCGAGGATTCGGTTTCTTCGCATGGTGGACCGCTTGTAGGACTGGTGACCGCATTGGAATATGCTGCAGCTTTTCCTCTGTTATCGAGTGTTGCAGCCGATAGTCCTTTTCTGCCGCTCGACCTTGTATCGCGACTTCATGAACAGCAAGAGAAAACCAATGCCAGCATTGTGCTTGCCAGTTCCAATGGTCGCGTGCATCCAATTTTCGGTCTTTGGAAGACGGAATTATTACAACCGCTCGCTGAATGGCTGGCCCAATCCGAGAAAGCCAGCGTATTTGCTTTTGCGCGTCATATCGGTTTTGAGCAGGTGGAGTTTGCGCTGGTTGAACTTTCAGCTAATGACGAAACCTATGACCCATTCTTCAACATCAACAGACCCGACGATCTTATTGAAGCAGTTAAAGCGTATCGCGTTCTATCGTATCCATCTGACACGCTTTAACTTTTTGTTTTAACGCATGTCTTTAACTCAAAACCGGTTCCCACTTTTGAGAGACATGCTTTAGGCTCTGTGAGGCAATCAAATGACCCATAAATTATTCGGCATCACGGGCTGGAAAAATTCCGGCAAAACTACAATGACCGAGAGGCTCGTTCAGGAGCTGACCAAACGCGGCTATCGCATCTCGACGGTTAAGCACGCCCATCATAATTTTGATATTGATCATGTAGGTACAGATTCCTGGCGGCATCGCAATGCAGGTGCAGCAGAAGTCGCTATTGTCTCATCTGCACGTTATGCGATTATGCATGAAAATCTGGGCGAAGAAGAACCTTCACTTACAGAAATCGTCAGCAAGCTAGCGCCTTGCGATCTCGTTCTTATTGAAGGCTACAAGCGCGAATCTCATAAGAAAATAGAGCTCAGACGTGCCGCTGGCCACGAAGGTCCACCGCTTTGCGATGGCGATTCCAGCATCGTTGCACTCGCCAGCGATCACATGCAAAGCCACGAAAGATTGCCGGTGTTTCATCTCGATAAAATCGAAGAAATTGCAGACTTCGTTCAACAATTGATGGAGCTTTGAGGATTTCTCCGTGAATAATGTTCTTTAGAGCGGAAAACACGGTGAAGCCGGGTCTCATCAAGTCATTTCCTTGAAAAATCGCTTCCGACATGCACAATTAAATTACTTAAACCGTCTTGCCATCCTATGAAAAATGATGGGATTATCAGTTTGCGGGCGGATGGATGGGCATAACTGCGAAAAAATATTGCGCGTTGTCAGCTCCAGCATCTAATTGTAGAAATCAGGGAAGACATTATCAGACCAGCGACCGAAAAATCCTCGTCGATAATGCTCTTCAAATGCGGCTGAACCAGAAGAATAATCAGGGAACCAGCCAGAACAAAACGAGAGGACTAAGAATGCGCGTTATTAAGCGTATCGCTGCGGCGACATCTGTAGCAGCACTTGCAATTACACTCGGCGGCATGAGCGCGGGCATTGCCAATGCTCAGGAACCTCTGAAGCTCAAGATTGGCACGGAAGGTGCATACCCTCCTTTTAACATGATCCAGCCAGACGGCACGCTGACCGGTTTTGACGTCGATATTGCCAAAGCACTTTGCGACGAAATGAAAGCGCAGTGTGAATTTGTGACGCAGGAATGGGACGGCGCTATCCCTGCCCTTCAGTCCGGCAAGTTCGATGCCTTTATCGCTTCCATGTCCATTACAGATGAGCGTAAAAAGCAGGTCGATTTCTCGAATAAGTATTATAACACGCCTCCCGGCATTGTCGCTCCAAAGGACACCGACATTAAAGGTGTGACCAAGGAAGACCTCGCAGGTAAGACGATTGGCGTACAGGTTTCGACCACACATGCCAATTACTCGGAAAAAACCTTTACTGACAGCACGATCAAGTCCTATCCGACGGCAGAAGAATATCGTCTTGATCTCGCAAATGGTCGTCTCGATGCTGTCAACGACGATAGCGTGACGCTGGGCGAATGGCTAAAGACGCCAGATGGCGCATGCTGCAAGATGGTCGGCACATTCCCACCAGTGATCGAGATTCACGGCCCAGGTGCAGGCGTTGCCTTCAAAAAGGGGCGTCCTGAGCTGGTTGAAAAGTTCAACGAAGCCATCAAGGCAATCCGCACAAATGGCAAGTACAAGGAAATCAACGACAAGTACTTTGATTTCGATGCCTATGGTGCAGAAAACTAAGAGTTTTTAATATTTAAGCGCCGGTTTACTCCTACGTAAACCGGCGTAATTATTTGGGCTATAATGAGAAACTTTCAAAACTTATCAAATCGCCTGTTCACAACCGATTTGAAGCCCTCAGGAAGAGATTAGGCGCATGGAACACTACGCCACATTATTAAGCTTTGGCCCGGAGGGGTGGGGTAAAAGTATTGCTTGGGGGCTTGTCGTTACAATTAGCCTAGCCCTTGCAACATTGCCCTTAGGTCTGGTTCTAGGTTTCATTGTCGCTTTGGGCAAGCAATCGAGCGAGTCCTCGATGCGGTTGGCCAGCAACATCTACACCACTATTTTTCGTGGTCTGCCGGAACTGCTCACTCTTTTCCTTGTCTATTTCGGTGCATCGCTTCTGCTCCAGCAATTGCTGAGCTTTTTCAATATCAATGCGAATATTGAGATAAACGCCTTTGTAGCGGGCATGATCGCGCTCGGGTTTGTGTTCTCGTCCTATTCGAGTGAAGTCTTCCTCTCGGCTTTCCGCGCTATACCGCGCGGTCAGTATGAGGGTGGCTATGCCGTTGGTCTTTCGCACTGGCAGACGATGTTCAAAGTCGTTCTGCCTCAATTGATCCGCATTGCGCTTCCTGGTCTTGCAAATCTTTGGCTCGTTCTACTTAAAGATACATCGCTGGTTTCCGTCATCACGCTTTCGGATATTCTGCGTCAGACATCGATTGCAGCACGCGTTACCAAAGAGCCATTCCTGTTTTTCGGCGTTGCCTGCCTGCTTTATCTCGGTCTTGCAATCATCTCCTCCTATTTCATTAACCGCATCGCTCGCTGGGCTGATGCCGGTAATAATGCGTCTCGAGGAGCCTGATCATGAGCGAAGTCATCTCTTCAGGTACGGCAAAAGTTCTGGCCCCACCACCCGTTGCAAGAGCGTGGACACGCACACGAATTGCAGGGCATATCATCGTTGCCTTCTGGGCCCTGATGTTCATCGGACTTGCAATTTATCTCTATAATACCTGGCGTATCGATCTCTTCGAGACCTATGGCCCGCGCTATTGGTCTGGCCTGCTCGTCACATTAAAACTGGTTGCGATTTCGATCGTGATTGGTGCCTTGCTATCGTTGCCCATTACAGCCATGCGCATGTCCAAAAGCCGCGTGTTGCGTGGTATTGCATTCGGCTACGTCTATTTCTTCCGTGGCACACCGCTGCTCGCGCAAACATTCCTCATCTATTACGGTTTTGGTACGTTCCGACCTTTTCTGGAAAGCGTTGGCCTTTGGGTCTTCTTCCGCGATGCATGGAACTGCGCAATCCTCGCCTTCTCTCTCAATACCGCGGCCTATCAGGCAGAAATCCTGCGTGGGGCCATTCAGAGTGTTGCGCTTGGTCAATGGGAAGGTGCTGCAGCGCTTGGTATTTCGAAGCGCGTTACATTCCTGAAAGTAATCCTGCCACAGGCTCTGATCGTCGCGCTGCGCCCATATGGTAATGAGATCATTCTGATGATCAAAGGCTCAGCAATTGTCGCGATCATCACTGTGCTTGATCTCATGGGTGAAACACGTCGTGCTTATTCGCGCACCTTTGACTTCCAGACCTATATCTGGGCAGCCGTCATTTATCTGCTGATTGTTGAATGCCTGAGACATATCTGGGACTTCCTCGAACGGCGACTGACACGGCATCTGATCCGTTAAACTGCTGTGCATCCTTAAAAAGCAATTCCAAAATAAGCCTAATTGCCCCCGGCAGCCTTGCAGCAACCGGGGGCAATTTGCTTTAAATAGATTACGAATAGACGGCTCAACATTGTAACGTTGAGTATGCTGATACCTATATGCGCGATTTGACATTCTCGGAGAGAAAAATGACAGCGATTAAAGTAGCCTTCCTCGGCCTTGGTGTGATGGGCTATCCCATGGCCGGTCACCTTAGAACCAAGGGCGGCTACGACGTTACAGTCTATAACCGGACACATGCGAAGGCTGTCAAGTGGGCAGAACAATTCAGCGGTAAGCATGCAGCCACTCCGGCAGAAGCAGCGAAAGATGCCGATTTCATTTTCTGCTGCGTGGGCAATGATGACGACCTGCGCGAAGTCACAATCGGACCAGACGGGGCTTTCTCCACCATGAAGAAAGACGTCATCTTCATCGACAATACGACCGCTTCCGCTGAGGTTGCGCGTGAACTTGATGCAGAAGCAAAAAGCCGTGGCTTTCACTTTATCGATGCCCCGGTATCCGGTGGTCAGGCTGGTGCGGAGAACGGCGTTCTGACAGTGATGGTTGGCGCAGATGAAGCAACATTTGAACGTGCCAAGCCAATTATCGACGCCTATGCGCGCTCGGTTGGATTGATGGGGCCTGTAGGTTCTGGCCAGCTTGCAAAGATGGTCAATCAGATTTGCATTGCCGGTCTTGTGCAAGGACTGGCCGAAGGCATTCATTTCGGCAAAAAAGCCGGTCTTGATATTGAGAAGCTGATTGCTGTTCTTTCAAAGGGGGCGGCAGGTTCATGGCAGATGGAAAATCGCCATAGCACCATGAATGAAGGCAAATATGAGTTCGGCTTTGCCGTCGACTGGATGCGCAAAGATCTGGGAATTTGTCTGGACGAAGCAGACCGAAATGGTGCGCTTTTGCCTGTCACCGCACTTGTCGATCAGTTTTACAAGGAAGTGCAGAAGAACGGTGGCGGACGCTGGGATACCTCGTCACTGCTTTCACGTCTTGAGAAATAAGAGTTGCAGAGCGCGTTTCGGTCTGAAATCTTTTACTTTCAGCATAATCTTATCGATCCATGCTCCGCTCCTGTCGAATTATGCTCTAAAAACAAAAAAAGCCCGGTCTGGAACCGGGCTTTTTCTTGTCTTGTTTACAATATCAGAACTTGAGCTTGGCTGTCAGCGACAATGCGCCAACAAAGTCATTGCCAAATTCACCTTGTGATCCGGTCGCATTGCGTACACCGTTAATCACGGTGTCGTCCATTTCGCCAGAAGCCAGCCAGCCAGCGGCACCAGCAAGGCGGACCTCAAAGTTATCTGTTGCCTTGTAGTTTGTACCAAGGCCAAAGAGCCAGATATCGGTCTGCGAAGTCAAACCTGTGGTTGTTCCACGATCCCAGGTAACGGTTGCAGCAGCAGACCACTGTTCATTGAACTTGTGTCCGATACCACCGCTCACAGTCCAGCCGTCCTGATAATAGAGGTTCAGGTTCGTGATATTCGTACCCTGAGGAATAACAACGCCCGGTGCTAGAGTAAGGTTCGAGGATGAATTGAAAGCAACCTTTTCGATGCTCGACCAATCGGTCCACTTCACCGAACCAAATGCAAGCCAATCAGGAGCGATACCAGTCTGGAACTTGAACTCGACCGATTGCGGTGTTGAAACGTCGCTTCCAATGCTGATAGGGATCGCACGACCAGTGAGCGGGCTCAGTGCCAGATTATCAATGGTGCCTTCAAGATTATACTTAACTTCCGACTGATAGACCACAGTCGCGCGGATTGCATATTCAGGGAGTTCATAGGCTGCACCAATGCGCCAACCGAATGCTTTGTCTTCTACGTCAAGAGAAGCAACGCGGAATGTGCCACCGAATGCCGAGCCGGGAGGGATCATTCGGGTCTGTTCACCCTTGAGTTCCTGATAGCTGACACCACCGAGCAGACGGAAGTAGCCTTTATCACCAGCGTTGAAGCGGTAGGAACAGTTCAAGCCATAATCATTCGACGAAATCTTCTGCTCAATGGCTGTGAACATCCGAATATTATCAGTTCCGACATTCGTTTCGATGCCCCAAGGCTGACGGTACTGTGCAGCACAGGCCAGATCAATTGTCAGATCAACTTTGGCCGAGAACTTTGGCACCCAATAGCTTTTGGCTTCGTCCACTTCCGTGGCATATGGCTGTCTTGTGATCGGGTTGATGCCACCGGTTGCTGTACCGATTGGACCACGAATATTTTTCAGCTTACGCTGTGGTGATACGAATGTGCCGGTCGTGTCGATGACTGTGCCCTGTTCAAACAGAATATCAAAATCCTGTGAACTACGCTCGAAACCACCCGCATGCGCACCGATGGCGCTCCCCAGCAAGGCGGTAGCTATTCCTGCTACTTTCAGGCTTTTAGCCATCATGAAATGTCCTCCCAAACAAGATAAAGTGAACCCGATAGTTTTACTTTGACGCAAACGTAAATCAGGAACGATTCAGGCTGCAAGATGCATAAATTGGATGGGTTGCGAGTAGCTAAGATGCAGGTTTGCGAAAACCCCAAAATAAACGGATCAATTGCGAATTCTCTGAATTTTATAAGAAACAAACACGTCAAAACCGCCAATTTTGGCCACTTTTCAGCCCATTTCCCGCCTTGTTGCTAAAGCGCAACAACACTAAAAAACAATCGAAACGGCAGTTCGATCAGAGCGCCAGAACTATAAAATCCAATATTTAGCGGCTCTGTTTGCGAAAACACCCGACAACATCAAGCTGCCGGGTGCATGATTCGATATAGACTTAAGTCGAAAGCTTAAATCAGCCTGCTTCGCGGATACGCGCTTCTGCTGTCGCTACGCGCGCAGCAGCATCCTTCAGCTCCGCCAGACGCTCTCTTTCGGCCTGAACGACCTCTTCCTTAGCATTGGCAACAAACTTCTCGTTAGAAAGTTTCTTGTCGATTTTTTCCATTTCGGCAGCGATCTTGCCTGCTTCCTTGGCCATGCGTGCTGCTTCGGCCTTAAGGTCGATCAGGCTACCAAGTGGAAGGCAGATCGTGGCTTCGCCATGCACCAGCTGAGCCGAGCCTTTTGGTGCTTCCTGTTCGAACGACACAGTTTCAACACGGGCCAGACGCTTGATTGCAGCGTCGTGACGCGCGAAACGATCAACAGTCGTGGTATTGGCTTCCAGAACAACGATTGGAGCCACAGCACCCGCAGGAACATTCATTTCTGCGCGGACCGAGCGTATGCCCATCACGAGATCGACCAACCAGTTGATGTCGGTTGCAGATTCCTCATCTTCAAAAGACAATTCCGGCCATTGCGCCAAAGCGAGAACCGTATCGCGCTTTGCACCCTCGCCTGCGGTCAACGTCCAGAGCTCTTCCGTCATGAACGGCATGAAGGGATGCAAAAGCTTATAGACCTGATCCAGACAATAGGCTGCTGTTGCCTGTGCTTCTGCCTTAGCAAGCTCATCATCGCCCATGAAAATCGGCTTGAGTAATTCCAGATACCAATCACAGAATTGGTTCCAGACGAAACGATAGGCAGCACTGGCCGCGTCATTGAACCGATAAGTGGCAATACCATCGGTTACAGATTTTGTTGCCTTCGTCAGTTCCGTCAAAATCCAGCGATTGACCGCAAGCTTCGCATCATCAGGCTTGAAATTCGGATCAAGCTTTACGCCATTCATCTGCGCAAAACGTGTCGCATTCCAAAGCTTGGTGCCGAAATTGCGATAACCGGCAATACGTGCCGGATCGAGTTTAACGTCTCGTCCCTGTGCAGCCATAATGGCAAGTGTGAAGCGCAGAGCATCCGCGCCATATTCATCCATCAACTCAATCGGATCGATGACATTGCCTTTGGATTTTGACATTTTGGCGCCGTGCTTATCGCGCACAAGAGCATGGAGATAGACTGTATGGAAGGGAACTTCTTCCATCAAATGCATGCCCATCATCATCATTCGGGCAACCCAGAAGAACAGAATATCAAAACCAGTCACCAGAACACTGGTCGGATAATAAGTAGCCAGTTCCGGTGTTTTATCCGGCCAGCCAAGCGTGGAGAACGGCCACAGGCCTGACGAGAACCACGTATCCAGAACGTCGGTATCGCGTTCCAGAGTTGTTTCTTCGCCATAATGGGCTAGCGCTACTGCCTTGGCTTCCTCTTCGCTTTTCTCAACAAACCACTTGCCGTCCGGGCCGTACCATGCCGGAATCTGGTGTCCCCACCAGAGCTGACGCGAAACGCACCATGGCTGGATGTTTTCCATCCACTCGAAATAGGTCTTTTCCCAGTTCTTGGGGACAATCTGCGTGCGGCCATCACGAACGGCAGCCATGGCTGGCTTTGCAAGCTCAGCCGCATTCACATACCACTGATCGGTCAGATATGGCTCAATCGGTACGCCCCCACGATCTCCGTGCGGAACCGCGTGCGTGTGATCTTCAATCTTTTCCAGATAGCCCTGCTCATCAAGAATTTCGACAAGACGCTTACGCGCTGCAAAGCGATCAAGTCCGTCAAACTCTTTAATGACAGCATTGAGTTCCTGTGTCAGTTCGAGACCTTCAAGGAAGTCGATGTTGTCTTTCAGTGTGATTGCAGCCGAAGGCGTCAGAATATTGATTGTACGAAGATCATTGCGCTTACCGACCTCGAAGTCATTAAAGTCGTGCGCAGGTGTGATCTTAACCGCACCAGAACCGGATTCAGGATCAGCATAATCATCGGCAACAATCGGAATGCGACGGCCAACGAGCGGCAGAACGATATTGTTGCCAACGGAGGCGTGATAACGCTCATCTTTCGGATTTACAGCAACGCCTGTATCACCAAGCATGGTCTCAGGACGTGTTGTTGCAACAACAATAAAGGTATGCGGGTTCTCTGGATCGAAAGGAATATTCTCCAGTGGATAACGCAGATGCCAGAGATGGCCTTTGATCTCGCGGGATTCGACTTCGATATCGGAAATCGCGGTCAGAAGCTTCGGGTCCCAGTTAACCAGACGCTTGTCACGATAAATCAGGCCTTGCTTGTAGAGCGAGACAAAGGTTTCGAGAACAGCGCGGGAAAGCCCCTCATCCATTGTGAAGCGTTCACGCGACCAATCGCAGGATGCACCAAGGCGACGCAGCTGATTGGAAATCATGCCACCGGATTCAGACTTCCACTGCCAGATGCGCTCAATGAACTTTTCACGGCCCATGGCATGACGGTTCGGCTCCTTGCGCTCCGCGAGCTGCCGCTCGACAACCATCTGCGTGGCAATGCCCGCATGGTCCATTCCCGGCTGCCAGAGCACGTTTTTGCCGCGCATACGCTCGAAACGGACCATAATGTCCTGAACAGTGTTGTTGAGCGCGTGGCCCATATGCAGCGAACCGGTCACATTTGGCGGTGGAATGACAACAGCAAAAGGATCAGCGCCAGGCTTTGCACCCGCACCCGCCTTGAACGCTCCAGCGTCTTCCCAGCGTTCAGCGATTTTCGGCTCTACGGCCGCGGCGGCGTAAGTCTTCTCAAGCATGGAAATATCCGGTCATTATGCGGAATGAATTGATTGACGGCTCAATAGCAACTAACAGCCGACAAATCACCCAAAAAGTGAAAACCCGCCTGTGAGACAGACGGGTCAATTGGTCTGATCTAATGCAGATGGACTAGCGTTCGCCGCGAACCACACGTTCGATTTCTTCGCGCACAAGTCGTTCGACAAGCGGCGGCAGGTTGCTATCGAGCCAATCTTGCAGCATCGGGCGAAGCAGATCAGAAGCGATCTCATCGAAAGAACGGCGTGGTTCTGCGTGAACTGCGTGGTTTAAATCCTGAAATGCTGCAGAAACTTTGCGCTCTGTGCCCTCCGACAAAATATGTGAGGCGCTCTGTGCTTTTAATGCGGCAGGCTGGGTTTCAACTTTCGGTTCAGAAACGTTCAGTTCGTTTGCAACCTGTGTTTCGAGAGGGGGCGTGTTATCGACCCTAGTTACAGGCTCAGCAACTTCGCTGCGATTATCATCATTCTGTGCGTCGAGAACGAAATCGTCTTCTTCTTCCTCATCAACTTCAGGCTCTTCGTTTGCGATGGTTTCTTTCAGTGCAGGTTCTTCAATCGGTCCACGTAGTTTGATTTCTTCCGAAAAAATACTCGTCTCAGCTTGCTGTTCCTGAACTGTCACAGGCTTACGAAACTTTGCGACTTCGCTGCGCGTCGAAAAGGAAGGCGGCGCAACAATCGGGTGACGCGAAACATCGCTGTCTTCAATGATCCGGCGAATGGAAGCGAGAATTTCTTCCATTGACGGCTCACGCGCTGCGCTTGATGTTTGTGCCATAGCTTTGCGTCTTCCCTTATTGTCAATTGCCTACACAGGCAAAGAATCAATGCATTAAGGGTACAGAACCTTCGGTGATTTGAGAATCCCTGCACAGGCAACTGCAATCCGAACCCACAGCTTTATCATTTTATTAAGAATTGCGTTTTGCTGTGAGAATCAAAAACGGCGCCATTGGCGCCGTCCTGGTCTTTCCGATCACGCTGATTGCCTAACGGCCATCCGGTGTGCGCAAGCCAAACCACTTGTCTTTGACTGCGTTGTAATGCTCTTCAGGCTTATACTGCGCAACCTGCAACTGCATATCCTGTGCGGTCATACGTCCGCTCGCAGTGAGAAGTGCATAGCTTGCCACGATTGAATCATGTTCAGCCTGAACAAGTGCAATCTGAACTGTCACGAGTTCATTCTGCGCGTTCAACACATCAAGCGTGGTACGCTGGCCGACCTTACGTTCTTCGATGACACCATCGAGAGCCAGTTGTGCTGCGGAAATCGCATCGCGGTTTGCTTTAACGGAAGCCCTTGCTGCTTCAAGCTGCGACCATGCAGAACTGATTGCCTGGCGTACCTGGTCCTGAATGACATCGACTTCGATACGCGCCTGACCTAGCTGTTCTTTCGCCTGACGAATCTGCGCAGACGTTCGGCCGCCCGTATAAATCGGAATGCTAACGCCGACCCCAACCGAAGCCGAATTGCCATCGCCTATGGTTGTTCCGGCATAGGTTTCGGAACGGCTCGCGCTGGCTTGCAGGCCAACGGTTGGCAACAATGCACCTTCCTGTGCCTTGACGTTGTAGCCCTGGGCGTTAACTGCATACTGTGTAGCCAAAATGCCCGGATGGATCGAAACAGCATTTGCATAAGCTACATCAGGAGAGCGTGGCAGGTTTTTAGCAGCAGGAGCAACAGCAAGACGATCTGGCTGAGCACCAATAACCTGAACATAAGTTGCTTCAGCAGACTTCACATCAGCGCGCGCTGAATTGAGCTGTGCGACAGCCGTCGAGCGCTGCGATTCAGACTGTGCAACATCCGTACGCGTACCTTCGCCCACATCAAGACGCGCACGCGAAGCACGAACCTGCTCATTCAAAGCGGCAAGGTTCTTTTCGCGAAGGGCAGCAATCTGACGAAGCTGGTACACATTCATATAGGCCTGAACAGCCTCAAACAGTCGATTTTGCTCGTCATTGCGAAGGTTTTCACGCTGCGCAAAAACTCTCGTTTCTTCGGCTGCAACGTTATTCTTGGTCTGAAAGCCATCGAACAGCATCTGATTAAGTTCGATACCATAGCTACCGGTAGTGCGCGTACCACCTGCCGGCGTTTTGCCACGACCAATATTGTAATTGCCAGTGATCTGCGGACGATAGCCGGATTTTGCAATCGCAACATTTTCATCCTGAATGCGAACACCTGCACGTGAAGAGTTCAGGCGAGCATTGTTTTTGTAAGCCTTGATAAGAGCGCCGTTCAGAGTCTCTGACAGAGCGGTCTGTCCCGATAATACGGTGCCCGACAGAAGGATTGCCGCTGCCATAAGTCCTTTGCACGCTTTGAACACCGTATACCTCATATCAGAACAAACGAATCTATAATCGAACCAGTCGGTTCGGGAAGACTTAATAACGTGTAAATTCCGTTATTTCCATCTTTCCCGCCAGTGCTTTCACAAACAATTTCCGCATCGTTGCAGAATTGCCCCACGCGCTGAATTAAAACTCGAACTGCTCAATTTGCTCAAAACCCGGAAGCGGGCGAACCGCTGTATTGAAAACGGTGCGCCCGGAAGCAATGCCGTTTTCTTTTACATAAAGTCGCGCAATTCCGGCATTTCCACGCCCTTCGACGACGACCAGACGGCCACCTTCTTTAAGCTGATTGAAAAGTACTTCTGGAACAAAATCAACTGCACCTTCAATGAAAATAACATCATAAGGTGCTTCCGAAGGGTAGCCTGCATTCAAAGCACCTGAAACGATCACAACATTGTCATGACCGAGTGCCTGCAAACGAGCTGTTGCAACGGACGATAATGCGGAATCACTTTCGAGGCCAATGACTGAACCCGCAAGCTCGGAAAAGATTGCCGAAGAGTAGCCAGTGCCACAACCAACATCGAGAACGACATCGTTCTTGGTCACTTTGGCTAGCTGTACAAGCTTCGCAAATGGCGATGGTTCCATCAGATAGCGTGGAGCAGTTCCTTCGCTTTCGAGAAGCTGATCTTCATCGATATAGGCAAGAACCTGACGGTTTACCGGAACAAAAACTTCACGCGGAACGGTCAGAAAAGCATCAATAACCCGGAGGTCTGTGACATCCGTGGTGCGGATCTGATTATCAACCATCTTCGTGCGAAGATCCTGGAAATCGGCTACCATAGCCATGCCTTACATCCTTCTTTATCGCATCCAGCGATGAGTTTGATCGGTCCCCTTTAAGAGGACCATAAACGAGATTTGCCGCTGATGTGGCAAAAATCAGCCGTGCAGTCAATCAAACACAAAAAACGTATAGGAGACTGCAACACTTGGTCGCCTGTCCCGTACAATCGTTACGAAAAAGCCGGACCATTTATCAGCCCGGCAATTATGCTTTTCTTGTCTATCTTACAAATCACATTATTGCGTGATCGTTGCCGGATAACCGGCAGCCTCAAGTGCATTGAGTGCGTCCTGCTGCGATGCAGCGCCCTCAAAGGCGACCTCTTTTTTATCGAGATCAATCGTCACTGACGCTGTTTCGTCAATCTGATGCAAAACGTTCGTAACGCTTTTAGCACAGCCGCCGCAGTTCATCTTTGGAATTGAAAAAGTTATCATTCAAATTACCCCTTGCTTGAACGGAAGCGACTATGGAGCTTGCCATCGTGGTAAGGTCAAGCAGGCATTTTAGTTACGGTGCTTCGCAGCTTTCCGGCACGCTCTTTTCGATTTCCATAGGCGATTTGGTCAAAGAGCCCGTCATAATCTGCATTGGCTTATATGGCGGCTCTTCCTGCATGCCGGGATTGGTCAGGCGGATCGTGTAGCAACCAGTGAATACCTGTTTGTTGCCATCCTCACTCTCGGACTCAATCGCGATCGGCAAGCTCCAGTAAATCTGTCCTGCGCCCGGATCGGGGTCTGTCTTTCGCACTGCAACCTTTACGCTTTTGGTGCCCTCATAGCCTTTGGCAAATGTCTTGAAATCAGGCTCACGTCCCTCTTCCGAATAATATCCGTAGGCGCGCGCATATTCCTTGCGATTGATGGCGTTATAATAGGATTCAATCAAAGCCTGCGGTGTTGAGCGATCATCGCGATAATCAGGAACAATCACACCGTCAGCAGCATCCTGTGTCTGTTCGGACGGTTTGGTCTCCTCGACAGACTTCACCTGTTCCTGCGCGGGAGCGGCCTTTTTCGGCGCATCCTGCGCGTAAGCGCCAGACATCAAAACAATCGTGCTGAAAACCCCGGCAACTCCGGCAAGTATCAAAGGCTTCATGCGCTTAATCGACATTCGCTTTTCCTCTTCCAGCAATTTTTTGTTGCAGCACACCAAGATGTGTAAGCCGGTTATGTCGGCACTCCGATTTGGTGTCTTGCAGTAATGATGTTACAACACTAACTATAGTAAAAACGTGGCAATCGCGCACAAAAGCGCACTGCTACAGACAGACTGAATGATTCTTCAGTCACAAACCAGCATAACACCGGAAGATATGAAAATGGGCCGTTTCTCAGTCTTGACGCTTACCGATGCAGCCGCAGCGCGCGTTAATGAAATCATGGCTTCCCGTGAGGGCTCACTGGGCATTCGCGTCGGCGTGAAAAAAGGCGGCTGCGCCGGTATGGAATATACAATAGACCTCGTCACAGAGCCTAAAGCCGGGGACGATGCAGTCGAGAAGGATGGCGCGAAGGTTTATATCGCGCCTGAGGCTGTGCTGTTTCTGCTTGGTACGCAAATGGACTTTGAAGTCACAACATTGCGCACAGGATTTGTTTTCAACAATCCAAACCAGACGTCAGCTTGTGGCTGTGGAGAATCTGTGGAGATTCAGCCTGCATCCGCCGAAAGCCTGCGTCAGATTCAGGGTGCAGCTTAGAGCATAATCCGACCTTCGTTAAACGAGGATCGATAAGATTATGCTTAAAGTAAAAGGAGTTAGAGCGCCGAGCTGACGAAATCAGATCGAAACGCGCTTTAAGTACAGATGGACGACCAAACGCTTCGGGAGCTTTTTGAAGGTTTAGGTGCGATCAGTATTCGCCGCATGTTTGGCGGCAAAGGTATTTATTATCAGGGTCTGATCATAGCGCTCGTCGTTCAGGACGAATTGCTGCTAAAAGCTGACGCGGAGTCCGCGCGAGCCTTCATCGATGCAGGATCAAGACAATGGGCTTATGATAGTCGAAAGACCGGCACACCTGTTGCCATGCCCTATTGGAGCGTGCCGGATGATGCTTATGACGATCCCGAAATCATGACTGATTGGGCGCGTCTCGCATTTACTGCAAGTCTTAGAGCGGAAACCCCAAAAGCAAAACGCCGATCTGAATAATCAGATCGGCGTTTTGCTCAGTTTGTAAAAATTATACCCCAGTTGGGATCAGCATAAATGCCGGAATATCGTTGCCGAACCCAATCGGCACCGGACCGTCATCATCATCGCGATCACGGCGGCGCTTGTGATGATCGTTCTGGGGCCTGGCACGACGATCGTCATTAGACGTACGGATCACATCGCGGCGCTCTTTAATTTCGTTGATTACCGGCTGCGGCTCATCTGCCTGAACAATCACAGGTGTCTCGACCTTCTGCTTATCTTTTGACTTGCCCCTGGCGTCTTTACCTTTGCCACGAGCATTCTTGCCCTTGCGTGACGTATCGTCAGATTCGTCGGCAGCTGGCAAGGTCGAAAGATCGCCATCGTGCCATTCAACCTTTTCGCCAATCATCGATTCGATTGCAGAAAGATATTTCGTGTCCGAAGCCGTAACCAGCGTGAAGGCTTTACCTGAACGACCTGCACGGCCTGTACGACCGATGCGGTGTACATAATCTTCCGAATGAATCGGAATGTCATAATTGAAGACGTGGCTGACATCAGGAATATCGAGGCCGCGTGCAGCAACGTCAGATGCAACGAGAAGCCGCAATTTACCTTCTTTGAAAGAGGCAAGCATAGCCATGCGGGCGCGCTGATCCATATCGCCATGCAGGGCGCCGGCATCGAACTCGTGACGCACGAGCGAACGGAACAGCTCGGAGACGTCTTTTTTGCGATTGCAGAAAATAATCGCATTCTTGATTGCATCACCCTCGGCGCGGATCAAATCGCGCAGTGCAGCGCGTTTATCCCAATCCTTGCGGCCCGACTTGACGAGACGCTGGGTCACGGTCTTGGCAGTCGAAGACGCTTTTGCAACTTCAATACGCGTTGGCGAATGCAGGAACTGCTCGGTCAGCTTGGTAATTTCCGCAGGCATTGTTGCCGAGAAAAACAGCGTCTGACGTGTAAATGGTATCATTTTGCAAATACGCTCGATGTCGGGAATGAAACCCATATCAAGCATACGATCAGCTTCATCGATCACCAGAATTTCAACGCCTGTCAGAAGCAGCTTGCCGCGCTCGAAATGATCCAGAAGGCGGCCTGGCGTTGCAATAAGAACATCCGCGCCGCGTTCCAGCTTCCGTTCCTGTTCATCAAACGAAACACCACCAATCAGCAGCGCAACATTCAAACGCTGATTGACACCGTATTTGACAAAATTCTCTTCGACCTGCGCTGCGAGTTCGCGCGTCGGTTCGAGAATAAGCGTGCGTGGCATACGAGCCCGAGCACGGCCCTTTTCCAGAAGCGTAAGCATCGGCAAAACAAAAGACGCGGTCTTACCCGTGCCCGTCTGGGCGATACCAAGCACATCCTTGCGCTCAAGCGCGGGAGGAATGGCTCCTGCCTGAATAGGCGTTGGCGCGGTGTATCCCGCAGCTTCAACAGCAGCGAGGACTTTCGGGGAAAGACCGAGTTCGGCAAATGTCGTCAATGGAGGCGCAGCTCTCTTTTTTGGAAATGAATTCCACCCATCCTGTCATTGCAGCCGCGTCAATCGGCGCAGGAACCAAGGCAGAAAAGGCGTCTGCAACGCAATAAGCGTTTTCTTGTAGCATCGCCTACGTCCGCAGCGTGCAAAAGTCAACTAAAATACCCGCAAAGAATATAGAAACGCCGTTTTAGCTGTATTTTATTGTGTTTCACCCAAAGCTAATGAGCCATTTTACTGAAATCAAACCTGACTAATGCCTGAACTGTTCTGTTAAAATTCGTTCATCCCATGAATGATTTTGATCAAACAGAATAGCAACCTGACTATCCGGGTCTTCACGAACAGTTACCGCCTTAACCGACTTAACTTCATTATTGTCCGCAACGGCATTCACCGGGCGCTTTTCTGTTTCAAGCAGGTCCATTCGCACTGTTACATGCTTTGGCAATAGCGCCCCGCCCCATCGGCGTGGGCGAAATGGACTTACCGGCGTCAATGCAAGCAGCGGTGCCTCCAGCGGCAGGATAGGCCCCTGCGCCGAGAGATTATAGGCTGTAGAGCCTGCAGGTGTTGCGACCATGACGCCATCGCACACGAGTTCTTCAAGCCGCATCTTGCCATCAATGGTGATCCGAACCTTTGCCGCCTGATAGGATTGCCTGAAAAGCGACACTTCATTGATTGCCAGCGCTTTAAACGGCGGCGCATTTTCAGTCTCAGCAATCATTTCAAGCGGGCGGATCGTTTCTTTCTGTGCTGCGAGAATACGTGCAGGCAAATCCTCGACACTGAACTCATTCATGAGGAACCCGACGGAACCGCGGTTCATACCATAAACCGGCACTCCACTGTTCATGAAGTCTCTCAGGGCCTGCAGCATGGTGCCATCGCCGCCAAGTGCAACGACAACATCCGCATCTTCAGCCGCGACATGTCCATAACGCTTCACCAGCTCTTTTTGAGCATCAAGTGATTCTTCTGTTCCCGATGACAAGAAGTGAAGCGCCAGAGATTTATCGCTCATATTATTCCGTCCTAAAGCGCCTAAAAGGTGCAGTTTCCACAGGCTTGATGGCTATCATATGCAAAACTTGCTGACTATCACCCGATCAATGTGAATTTTCGCTTTACACACGCCAGAATTATGCTAATTCCACGCCTGTGCTGCCCTTATAGCTCAGTTGGTAGAGCACCTGATTTGTAATCAGGGGGTCGGGAGTTCGAGTCTCTCTGGGGGCACCACTTTTAACAGTTGTGCATGGCCACTGTATTTCTTCTTACATAAAATCAAGATATTCTATAAATAACAGCGATTGAAGCTTGCTATTGCGATTTATATTTCCATAAATTGCAACTATTGCTTTCATAAAAATTACATATTAAGCTTGCTAAATATAATAAATGATCTTTTAGGCTTATTGAATCATGTATCAACGGCGTATCTGCATTTCTGTCGTCACTCGAAACAGGCCTAAGATGCTCTGCAACCTGTTTTCGTCTTTGGCTTCTATTCAAAAGCCAGATAATGCAGCTATATCATTTCTTATTGTCGAGAATAACACCTGCTCTACGCTGGATGAAACTGTTGAAGGTTTCCGTACGAGTATGCCTAATGATGCGATAGACTATATTGTAGAAAGCGTTTTAGGCATATCATCGGTGCGTAACCGCGCGCTGAACCACGCAATTGAACAAGGCTTCGATTTACTCGTCTATGTAGACGATGATGAATTTGTCGAACGCGATTGGCTCATAAAATTGCTCGCTGAACGCGACCGGCTTGATCTCGACATTGTTGGCTCTCCCGTTAGGCCAAAGCCCTTTGACGACAATCTTACTCTTGTGCAGCGACTTGTCTGGTCTGGCATTGAGCGAAGCGGATATAAGTCTGAAAAGAAATGCCGCCAGAAATGCGCGGCAGGTCGTGGCGATTCGATCAAGGTTGCTACAGGTAGCTGGATGGGGCGACTGGATTTTTTCCGCAATACCGGTCTGCGCTTTGATTCCCATTTTGGCCTTACAGGCGGCGAAGACTGGAACCTATGGGCAAAAGCAAAATCACTCGGAGCCAGAACTGGCTGGGCTTGTGATGCGATTGTCTATGAAACAGTGCCATCGTCACGACTGACGTTAAGCTATCATTATCGCCGTAACCGCGATCACAACATTACAGAATTTGGTGCGCGCTACCGGGAAAATCCCAATAAGACGCTGAAAAAACTGCCACTCAAAATTGCAGGCCGTGGCGTAAAATTTTTGGGCGCAAGTCTCTCCATCCCTTTCAGAGGCGGTCAGGGACTCGTTTCAGCAGCAACAGCGCTTGGCGGGCTGGTCGGTTTATTTCAGGGATGTTTCGGCAAGAACTCCCTGCATTATGCCAATACAACAGGCTTCTGATACCAGATGCAAAAAGCCCCGCAATGCGGGGCTTTTCTTTGAATATCAGTACCAGCCGACAGCGACCTGGGCTTCTTCGGACATACGATCGGCAGTCCATGGCGGGTCGAAAGTCATCGTGACCTCTACCATCGAAACACCTTCGACAGTGCCCACGGCATTCTCAACCCAGCCCGGCATTTCGCCTGCGACCGGGCATCCCGGTGCAGTCAGGGTCATCTCGATTTTTACCGTACGATCATCTTCAATGTCGATCTTGTAGATAAGGCCCAGCTCGTAGATATCGGCAGGAATTTCAGGATCATAAACCGTCTTGAGCGCCGCAATTATGTCATCTGTCAGGCGCAACAGTTCTTCCTGAGGTATCACAGACGCAGAAAATGCAGACTTGGTTTCCGTTGATGCGCTCGCATCCCCGGTTTTGATTTCAGTCTGTTCCTGAACTTTTTGTTCTATCTCGGTCATCCGAAAAACTTTCTTGCCTTTTCCAAGGCTTCTGCCAGCGCGTCTACTTCAGCACGGGTATTATACATCCCAAAGGATGCACGGCATGTAGAGGTAACGCCAAAGCGTTTCAAGAGTGGCTGTGCGCAATGTGTGCCAGCACGCACTGCAATCCCTGCCCGGTCGATGACCATTGAAACATCATGCGCGTGAATGCCTTCAAGCGCAAATGAGATGATGGCACCCTTATCCGGCGCATTGCCATAAATACGCAGAGAATTGATCTGGCGTAATTGCTCTTGCGCATAGTCGCGCAAGTTTTCCTCATGAGCGAGGATAGCATGACGGCCAATCTTCTCCATATATTCAAGTGCTGCACCAAGGCCAATTGCCTGCACGATTGGCGGCGTACCAGCTTCAAAGCGATGCGGCGGATGATTATAGGTAACGTATTCTTCCGTTACTTCCTCAATCATTTCGCCACCACCCTGAAAAGGGCGCATTTTTTCGAGCATTTCAGCACGACCGTAAAGCACACCGATGCCCGACGGACCGTAGACCTTATGGCCGGTAAAGACATACCAGTCACAGCCCAGATCCACCACATCAACCGGCAGATGCACCGCACCCTGACTGCCATCGACCAACACCGGGATGCCGCGTGCATGGGCCAGTTCCACGATCTTCTTGATCGGCGTCACTGTGCCAAGGGCATTCGACATCTGCGTGATAGCGACAAGTTTTGTACGCTCGGTCAGACGCTTTTCAAATTCTTCAATATGGAACACGCCCTCATCATCAACGGGCGTGAAGACGAGCTTTGCGCCTTGTCGTTCACGGATGAAATGCCACGGCACGATATTGGAGTGATGCTCCATGATCGACAGGAGGATTTCGTCGCCCTCGCCGATATGCGGCATACCATAGCCGTAAGCGACTGTATTGATCGCTTCGGTGGCGTTTTTCGTGAAGACGATTTCGTCAACAGAGCCAGCATTCAGAAAGCGGCGGACTGTTTCACGCGACTTCTCATAAGCGTCTGTCGCGGCATTTGAGAGAAAATGAAGACCGCGATGCACATTTGCATATTCATTTGCATAGGCATGCGTAACAGCGTCGATGACACTCTGCGGCTTTTGCGCGGAAGCGCCATTATCCAGATACACAAGCGGCTTGCCATGAACCTGTCGTGAGAGGATCGGGAAGTCGTTGCGTATTGCATCGACATCATAGGCCGCTAAAAGTGGATTCTTCTGATCCATGATCGTTCCTTCTACCATTGAGGCAGAAAAGGCGGAGTGAAAAACTCACTCCGCCTTATTTAATCAAGCGTGGGCTGCAAGCCAGTTCGACAGCACATCTTCCAGTGCCTCGACCAGTGCTTCGTTTTCCAGCTCTTCGATGAGTTCAGCGATGAATGCCTTGATCAGCAGGCCGCGTGCTTCGTTTTCCGCAACACCGCGTGCCATCAGATAAAAGAGATAGTCTTTCGACAGCTCCGTTACCGTCGCGCCATGGCCACAGGCCACATCATCGGCAAAGATTTCCAGCTCCGGCTTTGCATCAAACTCGCCATCATCAGACAGCAAAAGCGTGTTGCAAGCCATTCGGGCGTCAGTCTTCTGAGCGATCTTAGAAACGCGGATCATGCCCTGAAAAACACCCCGCGCACGATCCTTGACCACATTGCGAATGATCTGTGTCGAGCGGGTGTTTTCAACCACATGCGCCACGGTCATTGTAATGTCGGTGTGAGAATCGTCAGCGAGAAGATTGAGGCCACGGAGTTCGAAATCAGAATCCTCTCCCGCCACGTTTACGTGCACTTCCTGACGAACCAGTTTGCCTCCGGCATTGACGATGTAAAGCGTAAGCTTTGAGCCGGTGCCAATGGTTGCATTAAATTGTGCAAGCTGTGTCGACTGACCGAAATCACGCAGGATAACCCAGATGACATCAGCGCCATCGCCAACACTTACATGGCTGACAGAGGTCGAAAATGCATCGCCCTCGCCACCCGACTGGCGTTCGATGATGGTCGCCTTAACGTCAGAACCGATCTCAACGGGAAAGCGTGTATGGCCCTGCCCGGTCTTCTGGATGTTCTGAATTTCAAGCGGTGCTTCAAGCTCAGTGCCATCAGCTATCGAAACAGCCCAGCCGTCGCTGACATAGGCTGAATTGATCTGGCCAATCGTGTCGTCTGTGCCACGAGTTTCAAGTTCACGCACCAGCGTTCCGTCAGCAAGCGCATCATGCACCTTCGTCAACGTCACACCTTCGGGTGCCCTGGCCGCGAGTGCTGCGCCATTGCTTGCAGCAATTACGGTTGAGCCGACAAGAAGCGCTGGCAGCGCATTGGTGCCGGCTGTTGGATTGAAGTCGGCAACGCCTTTGAGCAGCGTGCGAAAATCCGTGTAGTGCCAGCTTTCGATGCGGCGCGATGGAAGCCCGTTGATTTTTAGCGCTTCCAGCGCGTTATCACGCGCAATGACGACATCGCCATTGCCGGGAAGTTCGCCTATGCGGGTCGCAAAACTGTCGATCAGCGCGCTTTCAGCAGCCGTTCTCGGCTTTGCTGTGGGGGCGGTCTGGATATTCATGATCCGACCCTCCTTAAGCTAATTCGCCAATTACGTCGGCATAACCATTCTCTTCAAGATGGAGTGCGAGGCTCTTGTCACCGGACTTGATGACCTGTCCCTTGTAAAGAACATGAACGCTATCCGGTACGATATATTCGAGCAGGCGCTGATAGTGGGTGATCACGATCACCGCACGGTCTGGCGAGCGCAATGCATTCACACCATCGGAGACGATCTTGAGCGCATCAATGTCGAGACCGGAATCGGTTTCGTCGAGCACGCACAGGCTCGGCTCCAGAAGCTGCATCTGAAGGATTTCAGCGCGCTTCTTTTCGCCGCCCGAAAAGCCCACATTCAGCGGACGCTTGAGCATGTTCATATCGATATTGAGACCACCAGCCACGTCTTTGACGCGCTTGATGAATTCAGGAATCTTAAGCTCTGCTTCGCCCCGCGCCTTGCGCTGGCTGTTCATAGCAACCTTGAGGAATTCCATCGTGGCAACGCCTGGAATTTCCATAGGATACTGAAACGCAAGGAAAATGCCCTTGGCAGCGCGTTCAGCCGGGTCCAGTTCAAGGATCGACTCGCCGTTGTAAAGGATGTCGCCTTCGGTCACTTCATAATCGTCGCGTCCTGCGAGGATATAGGACAGCGTCGACTTGCCGGAGCCGTTCGGGCCCATGATGGCGGCAACTTCCCCCTTGTTCACAGTCAGGTTCAGGCCACGGATGATTTCGGTATCCGTGTCGGCAATCTTTGCATGAAGGTTCTTGATCTCAAGCATGGGTATAAACCTTGTCTCTCAGCGCAACCTCTTTCGAGAGGTGCTTTTGCCAGTTAAAGGGCTGGCCGGAAAATTCGGATGCAGGAAGGCACTAAGGCTCGCGTCGGATTAACCGACGCTGCCTTCAAGCGAAATGCCAATCAGTTTCTGCGCCTCAACGGCGAATTCCATTGGCAGTTCCTGAATAACTTCCTTCACAAAACCATTGACGATGAGGGCGATTGCCTCCTCTTCCGGGATGCCGCGCTGCATAACGTAGAACAGCTGGTCTTCGGAAATCTTGGAGGTGGTTGCCTCATGCTCAAACTGTGCTGTGGCGTTCTTCGCCTCGATGTAGGGCACGGTATGCGCACCGCAATCGTTGCCGATCAGGAGACTATCGCACTGGGTGAAGTTACGGGCGTTTTCGGCCTTGCGATGGGCTGAAACCTGTCCGCGATAGGTGTTGTTCGAATTGCCTGCCGAAATACCCTTGGAAATGATACGGCTGGATGTGTTCTTGCCAAGATGGATCATCTTGGTGCCGCTGTCGATCTGCTGGTAGCCGTTGGAAACGGCAATCGAGTAGAACTCGCCACGCGAATTATCACCACGCAGAATGCAGGACGGATATTTCCACGTTACAGCGGAGCCGGTTTCTACCTGCGTCCACGAGATCTTGGAATTATCGCCACGGCAGTCGCCACGCTTGGTCACAAAATTGTAGATGCCGCCCTTGCCGCTGCTATCGCCCGGATACCAGTTCTGGACCGTCGAGTATTTAATCTCGGCATCATCGAGCGCGATCAGTTCGACAACGGCTGCGTGAAGCTGATTTTCATCACGCTGCGGTGCCGTACAGCCTTCGAGATAGGAAACGTAAGCGCCTTCTTCGGCGATGATCAGCGTGCGTTCGAACTGACCCGTATTCTTTTCATTGATACGGAAATAGGTCGAAAGCTCCATTGGGCAGCGAACGCCCTTTGGCACGTAAACAAACGAGCCATCGGTGAAAACTGCACAATTAAGTGTCGCATAATAATTGTCTGAAACAGGAACAACCGAAGCAAGATACTTCTGAACCAGTTCAGGATGCTCGCGAATGGCTTCCGAGATCGAACAGAAGATCACGCCAGCCTTGGCAAGCTCTGCCTTAAAAGTCGTGACAACAGAAACACTGTCGAACACGGCATCAACAGCCACGCGGCCCGATGCATAGACATTGTCCGATGGATTGCCGTCGATTTCGCTCGGTTCGCCCTGCTTGCGCACGCCGGCGAGAATTTCCTGCTCACGCAGCGGAATACCCAGCTTTTCATATGTGCGAAGCAATTCCGGATCGACTTCATCAAGCGACAGCGGGCCCGACTGATTCTTCGGTGCTGCGTAATAATAGGCGTCCTGGAAATCGATCTTCGGGTAATCAACGCGCGCCCATGTCGGCTCTTCCATGGTGAGCCAGCGTTCATAGGCCTTCAGACGCCACTCAAGCATCCATTCCGGCTCGCTCTTCTTAGCCGAAATAAAGCGAATAATGTCTTCGTTGAGGCCTTTAGGGGCTTTTTCGGATTCGATTTCCGTTTCAAATCCGTACTTATACTGGTCCACGTCCAAGCCGCGAACCTGATCAATGGTTTCCTGCACTGCAGGCATTGGCGTTCTCCATCCTCGTCAGATTCAAGGTCCGACAGTTGCAAACGTCAGGGCGATGATAGTCGCTATCCTCGCCACAATATAGTGTGCGTGACGCTTCTTTAAAACCTCTCTAAACTAAATTTCAAGCCCAGCTTTAAATTTGCCCGTAAAATTCAAGAATATTTTACAAGGCAGCGTCGAATATATGCCTCATCAGCTCTTCGTGCGCTCGTGACGGGCGACGATTTTGCGCAGCACATCAAGAAACAGCGCGACAGATTCCATTGATGTGTCGGGTTCGAGCGAAACGCGGATCGCTCCCGGGCCATCTTCATGCCCCATCGCAGCAAGAACATGGCTTGGTCCAACCTTGCCCGAAGAACAAGCAGAGCCTGCCGAAAGTGCTATTCCGCCCAGGTCAAATGCGATCTGCACGGTTTCCGCCTTTTGACCATCGAGCGAGAAAAAAGTCGTGTTTGGCAGACGGTCTGTTGCCTCGCCATGGATAGTAGCGCTGGGCGCTACTTCCAATAATCCAGATTCAAGTCTGTCACGCGCTTCAAACGACCAGCCATTGCCGTTGAGCCGTGCGTGCGCAATATCTGCGGCAGCACCAAAGCCCACGATGAGAGGAAGTGCTTCGGTTCCTGCACGATGCCCTTTCTCCTGACCGCCACCACGGACCAGCGCCTTTGGCATCATCAGATCAGAGATTGCAATGACTGCACCCACGCCTTTGGGACCTCCGATCTTATGTGAAGATATTATCAGATAATCACCGCAACCGTCTGTAATGTCTAATTGAATACGCCCTGCGGCCTGCACGGCATCAACCACAAAAATACCGCCAGCGTTCTTGACCAGTGCAGCAATGTCTCGAATTGGCTGAATGACACCCGTCTCATTATTGGCGGCCTGTACGGCAACAAGTGGCAAGCCTTTGCTTTTGTCATGTGCTTCCAGCGCCGTTTGCAAAGTATCTAGCCGTAAAATGCCATTCTTATCGACAGGGAGAATGGTAATGTTTTCCGGTGAAAACTGGCCACCTGCAAGTATGCAGGGATGCTCGGTCGCGCTCACATAAAGATGCGACAGACGCACAGACGCTCGTCCCATCATATAATTTGGCGTTAGCAGAGTTGAAGCGGCTTCCGTTGCACCGGATGTAAAAAAGACATGGTCAGGCTTGGCATTGACCAAACCAGCGATGCTTCTGCGAGCGGATTCAAGCAATCCGCGTGCCGCCCGCCCCTCACGATGAACGGAAGATGGGTTACCCACTGTGCCTAACGCTTCGATGACAGCATTGCGTGCTTCATCAAGCAAAGGCGCACTGGCATTATAATCCAGATAGAGCCTCTTGCCGGTTCCGATCACCGATACTATCTCCTAAGACAAATCATAAAGAGGCCTAACCTGCAATTTGCGCGCAATTTTCTTGAATTTTCAATCAGGAAAAGCCTATTAAGCCACATAGGTACTGAACGCATGTTCAGTCGAACGAAATTTCCAATCGGTTCTAGAAGCGGCGCAGCCACACGTCAAGCTGGTCACCTAAAAGCCGATCTTCCGATCACAAGCGGAGTACACATGCCTGAAGTCATTTTCAACGGCCCTGCCGGACGCCTCGAAGGACGCTACCAGCCTTCACGGGAAAAGAACGCGCCTATCGCACTGATCCTGCATCCGCATCCGCAGTTTGGTGGAACGATGAACAACAAGATCGTCTATGATCTGTTCTATATGTTCCAGCAGCGCGGTTTTACGACGCTTCGCTTTAACTTCCGCGGCATTGGCCGCAGCCAGGGCGAGTTTGATCACGGCGCGGGTGAATTGTCGGATGCTGCAAGTGCTCTCGACTGGGTTCAGTCTTTGCATCCGGATTCAAAAAATTGTTGGGTTGCCGGTTATTCCTTCGGTTCATGGATCGGTATGCAGCTTCTGATGCGCCGCCCGGAAATCGAAGGCTTTATCTCGGTAGCACCGCAACCAAACACATACGACTTCGCGTTCCTCGCTCCTTGCCCGTCATCTGGACTGATCATTCATGGAGATCAGGACAAGGTTGCGCCTCCAAAGGACGTTCAGGTGCTTGTCGACAAGCTCAAAACGCAGAAGGGTATCACCATTACCCAGAACACAATGCCCGGTGCGAACCACTTCTTCACTGGTCAGGGCGATCTGCTTATAGAAGAGTGCTCTGAATATCTGGATCGTCGTCTTGCTGGTGAATTGGTCGAAGTCCGCCAGAAGCGTTTGCGCTAATTATGTAAAGCAAAATCCGGCGGGATCACTCGCCGGATTTTTTTATGGCTGCACCAGAATACCGCCCGATACAGGCCGGTTGCACCCGGTCGTAAGGGGATAAGTCAGCGGCAATCCGCGCATTGAGCGTACAGCCAGATAAGCCCAGGCTTCGGCTTCCATTGCATCTCCATCAAAACCCGCATTGTCTGCATCGAGCACATGCGCGCCTTCGCGTTCGGCCAGTGCGGTTAGTTCGCTCATTATCGCCGCATTCTTGCGTCCACCACCGCTGACTACATAGGTTCGTGGTCGTGATGGTAAATGCGAAGCTGAGCGCAGAATTGCGGCAGCACTGACATAGGCAAGTGTACGAGCGCCCGTTGCCAATGACGCCTCGGCCTTGTCAGGCACCAAAAAATCTCCGCGATCCAGCGAACGGCGGTGATTGCCTCTGAAAAAATCATGATCAAGATATCTGGCTGCCAATGCATCATCGACGCCGCCGCTCATGGCGGTGATACCACCGGGATCGAAACTGCCTTGTTCGTGTAGTTCCATCCATTGATCGATCAGCATATTGCCCGGCCCACTGTCATAAGCCATCAATATTCCACCCTCATCAACATAGGTAAGGTTGGATATGCCTCCGATATTGACGAAAACAACCGGGCCTTCGAGTCCAAATGGCAAATTGGCAGCTAGCGCCGCATGATAGGCGGGAATCAATGGCGCGCCCTCGCCGCCATGGCGCATATCCTCGGCACGCATATCATAAACGACCGGAATGCCAGTCTCTGAAGCCAAAAGTGCTCCGTCGCCAATCTGCACAGTCAGCGCCTCACGCGGGCGATGCAGCACTGTCTGGCCATGAAAGCCGATAACATCGATATCCTGAGGCTTTAACTCATGCTGGTACAGGAAATCGTGGATTGCTACGGCATGAAGCAGAGTCTGGTCATGTTCAAGTTGTTTGAGCACGCCGGGGCGCTCACTGCGCTCAGTTATGCTGCGCGCATCCGTGAGTGCGGCCTTTAATCGCCTGCGAAATCCATCGGAATATGCCACAGCATCTGAAGGTCCACGCTCAATCCAGTTTTCGCCGTCAGTCGTTACAAGCGCTATATCGATGCCATCCATCGAAGTGCCGCTCATCAGTCCTATAGCGCGTTTCAGATCGGCCATTCCTTAGTTTCCTTGTTATTCCCGATTGAATGATGCTAAAGGCAAATTATCACAAGGCGGTAAGCACTTACTTACTGCTCACATCAATCACGCCTAATCAGTCAGGAAAAGGGCATGTCCGGTTTTAAATCCGATTTTCTTCGCACGCTTTCCGAGCGCGGCTTCATTCATCAAATGTCTGATGAAACGGGCCTTGACGAGTTGTTGGCCAAGGAAACCGTGACGGCTTATATTGGCTTTGATCCGACAGCGCCAAGCCTTCACGCTGGCGGTCTTATTCAGATCATGATGCTGCACTGGCTGCAACAGACCGGCCACCGCGCGGTAGCCCTTATGGGCGGCGGCACCGGTATGGTTGGCGATCCATCCTTCAAGGATGAGGCGCGCAAGCTGATGACCGAAGATACCATTGCCGAAAACATCGCTGGTATCAAACGCGTCTTCGCAAATTACCTGACCTTCGGCGATGGTCCGAAAGATGCGCTGATGGTCAACAATGCCGACTGGCTGCGCAATATCAATTATCTTGAATTCCTGCGCGATGTAGGCCGTCACTTCTCGGTCAACCGCATGTTGTCGTTTGATTCGGTAAAGACGCGCCTTGATCGTGAGCAGTCGCTGTCGTTCCTCGAATTCAACTACATGATCCTGCAAGCCTATGACTTTGTGGAGCTGAATAAGCGCTACGATATCCGTCTGCAAATGGGTGGCTCGGATCAGTGGGGCAATATCATCAACGGTATCGATCTCGGTCACCGTATGGGAACTCCGCAGCTTTACGCCCTCACCTCGCCTCTGCTCACCACAGCATCCGGCCAGAAGATGGGGAAATCGCTGGGCGGCGCGATCTGGCTCAATGCAGATATGCTCAGCGCCTATGATTTCTGGCAGTACTGGCGGAACACGGAAGATGCAGACGTAGAACGCTTCCTCAAGCTCTACACCACGCTGCCAATGGACGAAATTGCAAAGCTTGCCGAACTTGGCGGCTCGGAAATCAACGAAGCGAAAAAGATCCTCGCAACCGAGATTACCGCGATTCTGCATGGACGTGATGCTGCGGAAGAAGCAGCCGAAACAGCACGCAAAACCTTTGAAGAAGGTGAGTTGTCGCAGAACCTGCCAACTGTTGGTGTGCATAAGGCAACACTTAATGACGGCATCGGCGTCTTGGCGCTTATGGTGCTCGCAGAGCTTTGCGCGACCAATGGTGAAGCGCGTCGCCATATTGAAGGCGGTGCGGTTCGCATCAATGATGAAACAGTCACTGATCCGCGCTTAAGCATCAATGCAACGGCTCTCAATGAGCAAGGCGTCATCAAGGTATCACTCGGCAAGAAGCGCCACGTGCTTATCCGCCCTGCGTGATAGAATTTGAAAACAAAGAAAGCCGGGTTCAGCCCGGCTTTTTTATTGCGCTTTAAAACTCGAAAATCGAACGGAAAATACCTGGCGCGATAATCGAGATCGGATTGACGATAACCTGCGGCTGCTTCGCACTGCCTTCCAGCTTAAAGGTGATGCCCAAAAGACCGCGATCCCGTCCATTGCCCAAAAGCGCGCCGAAGATCGGCAATTCACCAAAAATACGGTTCACGCCATAGGCAGGCATGAATGTGCCAGTGATCGACATATTGCCACGCGGATCGTAAAGCGTTCCCTGAAAAGTGGTTCCGACCGAGGGACCGCGCACAACGCCTTTGGCAAGCTTCAAATAGCCTTCGCCTTTCTCGATGAGAGAAAAACCGCGCTCTATATCAACGCGCGACACGTCAATATCGCGTTTGGCAGCCTGACTGAGACTGGTTCCACCGGTGTTTGGAGAACTCGTAACGATCTTTGCCAGTCGGGGCTCGTTGATGATTGAAAAATTACGTGCATCTATCTGGCCGCTTAAGGGTCCGTTGCCCTGTCCCGCCAGCCCGACAGTAATTTTACCGCCGCGCATTTTGTCGTAAAAATCAAAGAAACGCAGAACCGCACCCGCATCATTGGATTGCAACGATACGGATCTTGCATCGCCCTGATCATTGTTTGTTGCGACAAAAGATTCGCCAGAAGACGTGACCGCATTGACTGAAACGCCGGAAATCTTGCTTCCCGCATTCTCATAGGAAACAGCGACATTACGCAGTTTCTCATCGTTAAAGCCGCTGACTTCATCGATCTGCGCGCTGACGATTACGCGCGGGCTTTTGCCGCCAGAGCCTTCACTCTTATTCTGCAGGTCCGAAACCTGCTTGATAATCGACCGCGCATCAAACTGCGATCCACGCACAGTAACACGATAGCCGCCCGAACCTTTGGTCGCTTTCACGCTCATGCGATCTGAACGCGTGAGGCGTATATCGCTGAAATCTGCCGATTGAAAATCACCGCCAACAATGGACAGATTGCCCTTCGCGCCAAATGTGTCACCGGTCAAATCCAGATTGCGAATGTCGAGCTTGCCGTTATTATCTTTGCTCTCGATCAGATCAAATGTCGCTTTTGCAGGAACCCCGCTCCCCTTGCGCCAGCCAAGCCAGGGTAAGTTTATCTGGGTCTTATTAAGATCGGCGGATACATGCCGCTTGCCATTGTCTTCCATCCCAAGATCAACGGAAATCGGTCCCGTAAACAGGTCTTTCAATCCCGGAAGCACCTTATTGCGCGCGGCATCGTCAAGCTCAAGCTTGATCTTCTGTTCGCGTTTGGCAGGGCCAGAACGATCAACAGGCTCAGTCATCGATATTTTGGCTGGAACGCCGTCAAGCTTTGCATCGGCTGTGATAAGCGCTACCGACTGATCAACCTTGATGCTGCCGTTCGCATCACTGACGGTTGAGCCCCCGACGGGTTTGGAAATAGCAAGGTTCGTAAATCCAATATCCGCATCCCAAGTCAGTGTTCCGGGTGGTGCGCCTTTGGATACAGCAAAGCCGACTTTGACATGGGCTTTGACATCACCTATCGCATCTTCCGGCTTGAAAGGAACGTTTTTGAGAACATCAATAGGCTTTTTACCCGCAATCTCGGCAATCGCCGCAGCATCACCCGAAACAAGCAAATCAAGACTTGCTATAACGGGGCGCTGTGGTCCCCATGGAATAATCAATGTTCCGTCTGAAACTGTCGCTTTGCGATTATCCGGGGTGTAGGAAACGCCATTTGCCAGTTTGATTGTTGTATGCGCGCCGCGCACCGAAATGCTTCCTGCAACATCACGCACAGGCGGTAATTCCCCGATCACATCAAAGCGTGTGTCGGTCACATTGAAATCGGCCTTGATCTCTTCGCCTGTCAGTGGCGGCGGCAAGCCCGGACCGTTAAAGCGCCCGCCTGCAAGCGAAATATCGATGCGGCTGTCTTTCAACGTGCCGCCAAACAGGTTTTTCAGAACCCATTCGCGCGCACCATCTGCAACATCAATAGGCCAGAGATGTTTGGCATCAGCAACAGGCATCTCTGGAATGCGCAGCATGAAGATCATTTCTGGCGAACCATTGCCAAAACCCATGCTGCCCTGTCCGTAAAGCTCGCCCTTACCGGTCTGGACATCGAGATTGGAGAACTGCAGGCGTTGTTGTTTTGCCAGAAAATGACCGGCGATCTTAACGCCGAAAGCCAATTGCGGATCAATCGATTCCGCTGGCATGCTGGTGGCAGAACTCGTTACAAGTTCAAATCGATAATCAGGACCGCCACTATTATTCGTCTCGTCAGGTTCTGGCCCAAACGCACCATTAAACGCCGCGTTCAATCCACCGAGCTGCAGGCGCGATGGCTTGATTTCAATCTTCCCGCTGCCGACCGAATGCTCAATAAGCAGCACCGCATTGCCGCGAAGATTGGTAACGCGGCCAAGCTCCATGTTGATATTATTGACGTCCAGTTCGGCTGTGACACGCTCAGGCATATCGCCATTGGCAACCTTGCCGGATAAAGCAAGACTGGCACTGGCTTTCAGATCGAAATGCGCAGGATTGGCGCGATTGCCATCAATGACGGCGGCCACTTCCTCCGGTGAACCCAAATCGATTGGCAAGTTACTGATCCTGATCTGAAATGCATCAAGATCATTTTCATGGCCCTTGCGATCTATGCTGCCATCAACCGTGATGGTCTTGTTCTGCCAGACGACACTGCCTTTGACCGAGATTTTCCCCGAATCTTCGACAAGACGCAGCTTTTTCACTTCAATACTCTGCTGCTCATCACCGGTTTTGAACCGAATTGTGGTGTTAAGCAGCCCGATTGCCTGCGTATTCTGATCCTGCAACAATTCAAGATTGCGTCGCATTGCGGAGAAAAGCTCTTCCGAAATCGCATCAAAATCGACATATCCGCGTTTGTCATAGGGAAGCGATTTCCAGAAACCTGCACCTTCCTGCTCTGGCAAATCGAAAGAAGCGCCATCCACCTCGAGCTCAGCAACACGAACATTGCCGGTCAACAGCGGCAATGGCGACAGACCAAGCCGCACCGATTTGATGTTCTTGATTTCGATGCCCTGCCGCGGGTCAACAATTGAGACGTCATGCGCCTCCATCGCAACCAAACTGTTCTGGTCAAGCGATAATCCGGCACTTCCTATGGTGGCAGAAGCGTCTTTGCCCAGCATTCGAGTTATGCTCTTTTGAGCTTCGTCACGCAAAAGATCGCTATTCACACCACCGCGAAGAACAACGAAACCAACGCCGCCGACGAGAACCATGATGATGCATAAAGACAGGAAGGCATGCGAACACCATCGCAAAAACGAGCGTCGGGGACGCAGTGAAGGAAGCACGCCGCCCTCATCGCCTTCGGCAGCGAGGCGTTCGATTCTCTTCATTTCCCGCTTCGTGAAGCGAATTTTGCGCGGTTTTTCTGTCAATATTCCAGCCGAACACTCAATTTCTGCAAATGCTCACCCCTAAAAACGCGGGTTATAAAAACTCCGTATCTGCCTGCTTTTATTGTATAACTTCCTATCGACCAAACCATTGATCATTCTGTTCGATGGCTTATCGCCAGATGAATTAAGGCCTGATTGAACAGGCTTGAACAGTTGCACAAGCCCAGCCCGAATGCGATAGCATGAAATGTAAGTTTAACAGGCAGTTTCCCCATTTATCCATAAAAGAAAGGCGCAGATATGGCTCGTCCCCAAGTTGGAGATCAGGCACCTGACTTCGCATTGCCTTCCGATAACAGCGATACGATCACTCTGTCATCGCTCAAAGGCAAACCAGTCGTTCTTTATTTCTATCCCAAGGATGACACTTCGGGTTGCACAAAGGAATCCATTGCCTTCTCGCAGTTGAAGCCGGACTTTGACAAAATAGGTGCGCGCGTCATTGGCATGTCGCCAGACAGTGCGGAAAAGCATGCAAAATTTCGCAAAAAGCATCAGCTTACTGTCGATCTGGCAGCGGATGAAGACAAGACTGTGCTCGAATCTTACGGCGTATGGCTTGAGAAAAGCATGTATGGCCGCAAATATATGGGCGTTGAACGCACAACGTTTTTGATCGATGCCGAAGGCAAAGTTGCCAGGGTTTGGGAAAAAGTAAAAGTGGATGGCCACGCACAGGCTGTTCTTGAAGCAGCGCAGGCTCTTTGATTGCGAAAGCCTCGGATAAGTTTCGTTAACCATGCTAGCATGTAATCGAATCAAGACTCCGGGATACAGAGACTGCTGGCATGGCGCGAAAGTGGAACAGAACAGATAAGGCAAAGCGCGGCGCGCGTTTGAGTGGTTCTGTTTCGACAAAATGGGCGCGCTTTGCAATGCTTGGCGCTATGGCTGTCTTCGTTGGGATTGGAGCAAGCGTCTATATGGGATTGGAAAAGGTTCCTGAAAATCAGCAAGGCCTTGATAAATCCAGTAGCAAGCTTGCGGCAGTGCTGAAAAAGTCGACCCGCATGCAGCCTTTGCCAGAAATGCCGGCGGAAGCACCGCCCCACATGTCTGACCAGCCAGAGTTTTTTACGCCTCAAGACGCGCTCATGATCCAGAAGATTGACCCGATTGTTACCGGACCGCGCACATAGAAGCCTCGTGCGACTTCTAAAAGTTCCTGAACGACACAAAAAACCCGGCTCAAGGCCGGGTTTTTCAATTCCATCCTGCAAAACTCAATCAATATCTTCGATGAGTTCAGCGCCGCCATTGATCCGGTGCGCAAGGGCCGCTTCCATAAATGGTGTTACCGCACCATCAAGCACTTCCTGCGGATTGGTGCTTTCGACACCCGTACGCAGGTCTTTGACGAGCTGATATGGCTGCAACACGTATGAACGGATCTGATGGCCCCAGCCAATATCCGTCTTACTGGCATTGGCTGCATCAGTCGCTTCTTCGCGCTTTTTCAGCTCTTCTTCGTAAAGACGAGCACGCAACATGGACCAGGCTTTTTCGCGGTTCTTATGCTGTGAACGTTCGGCCTGACACTGCACAACAATACCGCTGGCAATATGCGTAATGCGCACTGCCGAGTCAGTCGTATTGACGTGCTGACCACCAGCACCCGACGCACGATATGTATCGATGCGAACATCGGCTTCCGTCACCTGAACATCAATGTTGTCATCAATGACCGGATAGACCCAGATACTGGCAAATGACGTATGACGACGCGCATTCGAATCATAAGGCGAAATACGAACCAGACGATGAACGCCCGATTCTGTCTTCGCCATGCCATAAGAGTTATGGCCCTTGATAAGAATGGTCGCAGACTTAATGCCAGCTTCTTCGCCGTAATGCACTTCCATCACCTCGACCTTGCGCGCATTGCGCTCGGCCCAGCGGGTGTACATGCGCAGAAGCATTGATGCCCAATCCTGACTTTCCGTACCGCCTGCACCGGCATGCACTTCAAGATAGGTATCGTTCGCATCGGCTTCGCCCGAAAGAAGCATATCAATCTGGCGGCGGTCGACTTCCTGTTTCAGTTCACGGATGGTGTTTTCCGCGTCCGTGATGATCGACTTGTCATCTTCCTCTTCGCCCATGGCAATGAGTTCGATGCTGTCATTCAGGGTCTGCCTGAGAGCATTGATACCATTGATGCTGTCTTCCAGTTGCTGACGCTCACGCATCAGCTTCTGGGCTTCCTGTGAATCATTCCAAAGTGTTGGATCTTCAGCTCTCTGATTCAGATAGCCCAGACGTTTGATTGCCTGATCCCAGTCAAAGATGCCTCCTCAGCAGGCTTATGGCCTGCTGGATTTCGTCAACCAGCGTCTCGATTTCCGCGCGCATGGGCAAATCGTTCCTTCAATAATTCAGTCGTGGATGGAGA
>Ga0213829_1000087_pt1 | contig 128459 bp, 110 predicted proteins | sample MC6MC0896MG_FD_180665 | JGI IMG/M metagenome (GOLD analysis project Ga0213829, IMG submission 180665) | Enriched soil aggregate microbial communities from Iowa State University, Ames, United States - MC6-MC0896-MG | ecosystem: Environmental > Terrestrial > Soil > Unclassified | place: USA...
CACATCAGCAGAAAACCCAGCAGCGAGAACACGCTGACCCAGAGCAGGCGTGTTTCGCGGGATGACGAACGTGTGGACATAGGCAGCTGTCCCGAACTCAGAGGTACGCGGACTGGACCCAGTCCTTGACGGTGGGCGCGCGGTCGATCTGCTTGAGCGACACCAGCATCTCGGCCAGCTTCTGCATGCCGTTCACGAAGTTGCCGGGTTCGATCATCAGCGCCTTCTGGTCTTCGGCGGAATACCACTGCGTCTGCTTGATGACGGCAAGCTGCTCGTCCTTGGACAGGCCGGTCAGCTCCAGCAGCACGCCGGCCGCTTCCTCGGGCTGGTTCGTCAGCATGGCGTTGGCCTGGAACACCGCCTGCAGGAACTTGCGCACGGCGTCCGGGTTCTCCTTGCCCAGCTTGGCATGCGTCAGCAGCACGTCCGGCCCGGGGGTGATGGCGTACTGCTTGTAAAGCGAGAACGCGGTGTCGTCCAGCAGCACATGCGTGCCCGGCACGGCCTTGATGCGGTCAAACGCGGGCGTCCAGGCCACGGCCGCGTCGATCTGGCTGCCCTGGTAGGCCGACAGCAGGTTGGTCGCGGGCAGGTTGATGATGGAGACGTCGCGGTCGGGGTTCAGGCCCGCCTGGCGCAGCACGTCCAGCAGCAGCACGTGGGCGCTGGAGGCGTACGTGACGCCGATCTTCTTGCCCTTCAGGTCGGCAACGGACTTGACGTTGTCGCGCACCAGCACGCCTTCGGCGCGGCCGAAATTGTTGGGGGTGGCAATGACCTGGAACTGGCGCGCGCCCGCGGCCATCAGCGCCAGCGACGACACCACGCCGGTGCCCGCCAGGTCGACATTGCCCGCCATCACCGCGCTCATGCGGTCCGACGATGTGGCAAAGCTCTGCCACTTGATGTCCAGACCCTGCTTGGCAAAGAGGCCCGTCTTCATCGCGATGTAGGCGGAGTAATGGCCCAGCCAGGCCGAGCCGCCATAGGTGTAGGACGCGCCTGCGGCGCGGCCGATCATCGGAAAGCCCAGGGCGCTTGCGCCCGCAAGTGCAGCGGTGCGCACCAGCATGGCGCGGCGATTCATGTTCATATTTTTCCCCTACTTGAATGTAGATTGACCGATAGATTCCATGTCGCCAGCACTCTGGGGTGCGGCAGGCAAGACTTTCGCCCGATCGCCCGGCGGCGGCATGAATATAAGGAACGGCGATGGTCAACATCAGCGGCGCTTAAAGAGCCGCACTTCTACAAGGGGAGACCCGTTCGGGCCGCGCAAGGAGGCGGCCCGGTGTGGTGCCGCGCGCGTCAGATGCCCTGTCCGCCGGACACCTCGATGCGCTGGGCGTTGACCCATCGGTTGTCTTCGGACAGCAGGCTGGCGATCATCGGCCCGATATCGTCGGCCACGCCCACGCGGCCTAGCGCGGTCATGTCCGCGAAGGCCTTGTTGAATTCGGGCGTGTCGCGCACTGCGCCGCCCAGAAAGTCCGTTTCGATGGCGCCCGGCGCCACCGCGTTGACGGCGATGCCGCGGTGGCCGAGTTCCTTGGCCAGGTAGACCGTCAGCACCTCGACGGCGCCCTTGGCCGCCGCATACGCGGCCCAGCCCGGCGCCGACACGCGCGTCAGGCCGCTGGACAGGTTCACGATGCGGCCGCCGTCGGACAGCAGCGGCAGGAGGCTTTGCGTCAGAAAGAACACGCCCTTGAAGTGCACGTCGATCAGCTTGTCGAACGCTGCCACGCTCATGTCGGCAATCGGCGCCATGTCGCCATGTCCCGCGTTGTTGACCAGGTGATCGAAGGTGTCACGCTGCCACGTTTGGGCCAGCGCCGTCCGCAGCCGCGCGACGAAGTCTGGAAAGGCGGCCACATTGCCCGCATCCAGCTGCAGCGCCACGGCCTTGCCGCCCAGCCGCTCGATCTCGGCGACGACTTCGTCGGCCTGCGCCGCGCGGCTCTGGTAGGTGATGACGACGTCGTTGCCTCTGCGGGCGAGGGCCAGGGCGGCGCTGCGGCCCAGGCCGCGGCTCGAACCGGTGACAAGAGAAATCGTGCTCATGAAAAGGCTCCTTGGTGGTATTCGGTGAGGGTTCATTCTGTGGCGGATGCACCGGATCGCCTTTGCCTGAACCTGGGCGTTGTTGGCCTGATCCTCCAAATGAGCGTCCCGGCGCGCGGGAACCCATTACGATGGCCCGGTGGCAAACCCTTGGTGATCCCTCCCCATGACCGACACGTTGCTCAACGACACCTTGCGCGCCGCCGCGAGCCGTTACGCGCAAGCCCACGCCGGTCCGGCGGGCGTGGCACAAACGCCCATTCCGGGGTTGGCCGTCATCCGTGCGTTGCAGCCCACCGGGCTGGACTACGCGATCTCGCGGCCGCTCGCGTGCCTGGTGCTGCAGGGCGCCAAGCGCGTGGCGCTCGGCGTGAACACGTTCGACTTCAGTGCGGGCGATTCGCTGCTGATCACGGCCGATGTGCCCACTGTCAGCCAGATCACGCGGGCCAGCCCCGGAGAGCCGTACTGTTCGCTGGTACTGGACCTGGATCTGGCCGTGATTGGCGAATTGGCCCTGGAAATGAAGCTGGGGCCGGTGGACCCGAGCGCGCCCGTCCGGGTGGAACAGACCGACGCCGAGGTCGCCGACGCCGCGCTGCGCCTGATGCGCCTGGTCGAACGGCCGTCGGCGTTGCCGGTCCTGCAGGCGCAGCTGGTGCGGGAAATGCACTATTGGCTGCTGACCGGCCGCCACGGGCAGGCGATCCGCCAGCTTGGCTGGCCGGGCAGCGCCGCCCAGCGCATTGCACGCGCGGTCGCGGTGCTTCGCGCCGAGTTTGCGCAGCCGCTGCCGGTCGAGCGGCTGGCGGCGGCGGCCGGCATGAGCCCGTCGTCGTTCCACCAGCACTTTCGGGCGGCCACGTCGCTGTCGCCGTTGCAGTTCCAGAAGCAGCTGCGCCTGATCGAGGCGCGCCGGCTGATGACCGCCGAAGGCGCGACGGCCAGCAGCGCGGCGTTTGCGGTGGGCTATGAAAGCGCCCAGCAGTTCACCCGCGAGTACCGGCGGATGTTCGGCCTGCCGCCGGGCAAGGACGCCGAGGCGATCCGAGGCGCGGTTGGTGCGGCCGCCTGATCGCGGGCGCACCTTTCCAGAACGCTTTTATTAAGTATTCGCGGCGCTTATATTGCGGCGGCTCCGAAAAGGCGGGTCCACACTCGCCGCACTTGTCCTTGGAGCCTTGTCGTGAAAAGTTATGACGTGATCGTGATTGGTGCCGGCGTGATCGGCAGTTCGGTGGCGTTTCACCTGGCCGAACTCGGCGCGAAGAACGTGCTGGTGCTGGACCGCGAGACCATCGGCGCGGGCACTACGGCGCAGTCGTCCGGCATCCTTCGCACGCACTATTCCGTGCGCGAGAACGTGGAGCTGGCCCAGCGTTCTTGGAGCGTGTTCAACAATTTCGCCAGCTATCTGGGCGACGAAGAGGCCTCGTGCGGCCTGGTCAAATGCGGCTACCTGATCACCGCCGCCGACGACGACAAGCTGGAACCGCTGCGCGGCGCGCTGGCCCAGCAAGCGGCGCAGGGCATCGCGCTGGAATTGCTGAATGCCGCGCAGGCGCGCGAGCTGCTGCCCATCGCGTCCTTCGACAACGCTGCGCTGATCGGCTATGAGCCGGAGGCGGGCTTTGCCGACGCGTATCTGGTGGCCACCAGCTTCGCGCGCGGCGCCCGCCGCCGCGGCGTCACCATCCGCGAAAACGTCAACGTCCAGCGCCTGATCATCGACAACGGCCGCGTGACGGGCGTGGTGACATCCGAAGGCGACTACAGCGCGCCGCTCGTCATCAGCACGCAGAACATCTGGACACCGGAGCTTGCCGGCTGGACGGGCGTCGCCATGCCCGTCGTGCCGGAACGCCATGCCGTGCTGGCGCTGGAGTGCGAGGCTGCGCCTTACACGTATTCGATGCCGGTCTTCAAGGACCTGGCCTCGCCCGGCATGCTGTATTGCCGCAGCTACGGCGGCAACCAGATGCTGGTCAGTGAAGGAATTGTCGGCGAGGCGCTGCAAAAGAGCGATGCTGAGCAGGGTGATATTCCGCTGGACTACGTGGCCGAGGTGGGTGCGCAGGTGGCGGACCGCTTCCCCGCGTATGAGACCGCCGGGCTGGCGTCTTCCTGGACCGGCGTCTACGACGTGACGCCCGACTGGAACCCCGTGCTGGGCCGCGTGCCGGGCGTCGAAGGGTTGATCGTGGGCTTTGGGTTCTCGGGTCACGGCTTCAAGTTGTCGCCCACGGTGGGCCGCGTGCTGGCGCAAGAGGCCCTGGGCCTGGCGACCGACGTGTCGCTTACGCCTTATGAATTGGGGCGCTTTCAGCGCGGCGCGCTCTTGACCGGGAAGTACGGCCTTGGCGCAGTTTCCTGATTCGCGCGGTCCGGTGCGCGCCAGCTGGCTCGCGTTGCCGCCCGAGCCGTGGAAGAACGGAGGAGGCGTCACGCGCACGCTGGCGGCCGATCCGGCTGGACGGTGGCGCGTGAGCATCGCCGATATCGAACGCGACGGGCCGTATTCGCGCTTTCCGGGGTTTGACCGCGTGTCGGTCGTGCTGGCGGGCGAGGGGGTGATGCTGCAAGGCGAGGGTGTCGCCGTGGCATTGCGGCCCCTCGAGCCGGCTGCGTTTGGCGGCGACGCGTTGCTGCAATCGACCTTGGTCGGCGGAGCCGTGCGGGTGCTGAATCTCTTTGTCTTGCGTGGTGCTGCGGTGGCATCGGTGACGTGTTCGGACGTGGCGTCCGGTTGCTGCGAGGTCGGTTCGCTGCCGGCCGGCGCGGACGGGCGCGACGTCACGCGGCTCGTGGTGACGTCGGAGGAATACCAGATGTCGCGCGGCGCCAATCCCCGCACTGCAGCCACGCAAAACGACTTCGCCGTGATCCTGGACATCACCGTCCAGGGAAGCGTCCCGAACTGACCAACCTGCAGCCGTCCCCGCCACGACGCGGGAACGGCCGTTGATTCCTTTCACTCAGGAGTGTTTCCATGAAGGTACTTGCCGCGGTCAAGCGCGTGGTTGACTACAACGTCAACGTGCGCGTCAAGGCCGACCAGAGCGGCGTGGACATCGGCAACGTCAAGATGTCGATGAACCCGTTCGATGAAATCGCCGTCGAGGCGGCCGTGCGCCTGAAAGAGCAGGGCGCGGCTGCCGAGGTCGTGGCCGTGTCTTGCGGCACGGCGCAGTCGCAGGAGACGTTGCGCACGGCGCTGGCCATCGGCGCCGACCGTGGCGTGCTGGTGCAGACGGATGCCGCGTTGCAGCCGCTGGAAGTCGCCAAGCTGCTGCGCGCCGTCGTGGACAAGGAAGCGCCCGCGCTGGTGATCCTGGGCAAGCAGGCCATCGACGACGACGCCTGCCAGACCGGCCAGATGCTGGCGGCCCTGCTGGGCTGGCCGCAGGCCACCAACGCCAGCGCCATCGCCATCGGCGAAGGCACGGCGCGCGTCACGCGCGAGGTGGACGGCGGCCTGGAAGTGGTGGAACTGACGCTGCCCGCCATCGTCACGGCGGACCTGCGCCTGAACGAACCGCGCTACGTCACGTTGCCCAACATCATGAAGGCCAAGAAAAAGCCGTTGGACGTGGAAACGCCGGACGCGCTGGGTGTGGATCCCGTGTCCCGCCTGCAAACGCTGCGCGTCGAGGAACCGGCGGCGCGCGCGCCCGGCATCAAGGTCGCCGACGTGGCCGCGCTGGTCGACAAACTGAAGAACGAAGCCAAGGTGATCTGATGACTGTCCTCGTTATTGCCGAACACGATAATCGGGCGCTGAACGGCGCCACGCTCAACGCCATCGCCGCTGCCGCCCGGCTGGCCATGCCGCTCCACGTGCTGATCGCGGGCGGGGACGCGCAGCCGGTGGCCGAGGCCGCTGCGCGGGTGGCCGGGGTGGAAAAGGTGCTGCTGGCGCAGGCGCCGCAGCTTGCCGACGGCCTGCCGGAAACCGTGGCCGCGCAGGCGGTGGCGGTTGCCGCTGGGTATTCGCACGTCTTCCTGGCCGCGACGGCGCAGGGCAAGGGCGTGGCGCCGCGCATTGCCGCCTTGCTCGACGTGGCGCAGGTCTCGGACGTCATCGAGGTGCTGGCGCCTGATACGTTCAAGCGTCCGATCTATGCCGGCAACGCGATCGCGACGGTCAAGAGCGGCTATCCGGTGGTCGTGGCCACGATCCGCCCCACGGCCTTTGACGCGGTGTCAGCCGAGGGCGGCAGCGCCACGGTGGAAGCGGTCGAGGCCGTGGCGGGGGCGGGCTTGTCGCGCTTCATCAGCCGCGAGATCGCGGTGTCCGAACGCCCCGACTTGGGCGGCGCGCGCGCGGTGGTGTCGGGCGGACGCGGCCTGGGCAGCGCGGAAAACTTCAAGCTGCTGGATCCGCTGGCCGAAAAGCTGGGCGCGGCGCTGGGCGCCTCGCGCGCGGCCGTCGACGCGGGCTATGCGCCCAACGACTGGCAGGTTGGCCAGACCGGCAAGATCGTCGCGCCGGAACTGTACGTGGCCGTCGGGATCTCGGGCGCCATCCAGCATCTGGCGGGAATGAAGGACTCCAAGGTCATCGTCGCCATCAACAAGGACGGCGACGCGCCGATCTTCGGCGTGGCGGACTACGGTCTGGTCGGCGACCTGTTCGAGGCCGTGCCGGCGCTGACGTCGTCGCTGTCGTGAGGGTGGGGCGTTAGCGCCGCAGGCTGCGCCACAGCGTGGCCGGCGGCAGCCCCAGCGCCGGGGCAAGTTCCTTCTGGATCAAGCGCTCCATGGCCATCAGGATCACGTCGCGTGCTTCAGAGGGCAGCTTGCCCACCTCCTGCTGGCGCGCGGCCAGATACAGCGTGCGCGACAGGGCGGGATCGTCGGCCCGCGTCGCGCCCAGGAAGGGCGCGAGCGGCAGCACGCGCAACTGGTCCAGGAAATGGCGCGACTGCCAGATGCACAGCGGCGTGCTGATGCCAAAGCCCAGCCCGGCCGTGACCAGGCTGAGCAACGGATCGGTATTGTCGAATTCGTAAGTGCGCTCGATCATCACGCCGTGTGACTCGACCAGCCGGTCGATCTCGGCGCCGATGAACGAGCGCGCGCTGTAGCGGATGAACTGGGCGCGCTGGCCCAGTTCCTTCAACGTGTCGATCCGGTCCATGCTCATCGAGCGCGGCACGATCAGCACGTAGGGTTCGCTGAACAGGCTGTATTTGCGGATAGTGGGCTTGCCCGCCGACGCGCTGGTGGTGACGACGAGGTCCAGTTGCCGGTCTTCGAGCTGCTTGTCCAGCACGGGCGTGATGCCCGACCACAGCCGGATCTGGCGCGACGCGCCGGACAGGCCGTGGATCAGCGTTGGCCCCAGCGTGCCGGCAAACGAGTCCACGCAGCCGAAGCGCACGATGTTGCGCTTGGCCCGGCTAAGGTTGCGCACGCTTTCGGTCATGTCGCCGGCCTGCGCCAGCAGCCGCGCCGCGTGTTCAAAAAGCAGCTCGCCCGCCGGCGTGGGCCGGGCGGGGCGGGTGCTGCGGTCCAGCAGTTCGGTCGACATGGCGGCTTCAAGCTGCTTGATCCGCTGCGACACCGCCGCCTGCGAAAATCCCAGCAGTCGCGCCGCACCCGAGACCGACGCCGCTTCCACCACGGCTACCCACGTCAACAGCAGGTTCCATTCTGGATAATTTTCCGTGCTGCTGAACGAAAAACGGTTCATGGCGTGGGCATCCGGCGGCGTTTGGAATGGGCTTAGCGCTGGCGCGCGGTGGTCTGGCGCAACGCAGCGGTCACCATGCCTTCGACCACCGGAATGACCTTGCCTGCCAGATCGGGGCGATAGCCGTACGGGTGCGTTTCGTCCATGTAGGTGGACTGGCACATTTCGAGCTGGATGGCGTGGACGTTGTCGGCCGGCGAACCGTAGTGACGCGTGATGTAGCCGCCCTTGAAGCGGCCATTGACGGCCCAGGTGTAATCCGTGCAGCCGTTCAACTGCTCATGCACGGCGGCCAGGATGTCGGGCGCGCAGGAGGCGCCGTCGGACGTGCCGATGTTCAGGTCGGGCAGCTTGCCCTCGAATAGGCGCGGCAGGACGCTGGCGATCGAGTGCGCTTCCCACAGCAGCACCGTGCCGTGCTCGGCCTTGATGCGGTCGATTTCCTCGCGCAGCTTGGCGTGATACGGCTTCCAGTACGCGTCCAGGCGCTGAGCGCGCTCCGCGTCGGTCAGCACGGCGTCGTTCTGGTACAGCGCATCGCCGCGAAACGCCTGGGTGGGACACAGGCCGGTTTTGGTCTGCCCAGGGTACAGGCTTTCGTCGTTGGGCGGTCGGTTCAGGTCGACGACGTAACGCGAATAGCGCGCGCCCAGCACGGACGCGCCCAGCGCCTGGGCGAACTGATACAGGGTGTCCAGATGCCAGTCGGTGTCGCCGGATTGCAGGGCAACATCGGTCATATGAGGACGCTGCGCGTCGGGGATCTGGCTGCCGAGGTGGGGAATGGAGATCAGCAGCGGGGCGGTGCCGCGGCTGAATTGATAGAGGTCGGTCAAGAGGAAACTCCGGGTGGCAATGGCAATGCGCCGCGGCAAAGCCGCAGGCAGCGGGCGCTTGTATGCTAGGCAGCGCGGCCCGCTGCGGGAATTGCATCAGTTTAATGGATGCTGATGATTAGCCAAGCCGATGCTGGACGCGTTGGCCGCAGGGCGTTCACCGTGGGCCGCGTGCCGGATCGGCCGCTTGGCCGTGGCTCGTTGACGGAATTACCGGGCCGCGTGAGGTAGAGTAGACGGCGCGCATACTTTAGCGAGCGGTCATGATCGATGAACTGATTCAACTGGGCAAGCTCGTCAGCCTGGGTCTGGCGCTCATGCTGCCGCTGGCCAATCCGCTGACGTCCATGACGCTGCTGCTGTCGCTCGGCCAGCAGATTCCGTTCAAGGAACGGCAGAAGCAGGTGACCCAGGCGGCGTTCTACGTTGTCGGCATCATGCTGGTGACGTATTACGCTGGCGCGCTGCTGATGCACACCTTCGGCATTTCCATTCCCGGGCTGCGCATCGCGGGCGGGCTGATCGTGGTCAGCATCGGCTTCAGCATGCTGTTTCCGTCGGACCAGCCGCGCGCGCTGGAGGCCGAAGCCGCGGCCGACGCGCTCGCGCGCCCAAGCCCCAACATCGCCTTCGTGCCGCTGGCGTTGCCGGGCACGGCGGGGCCCGGCACGATTGCGATGATCATCAGCGGCGCGTCGTCGGTCGATACGGCCATCGCACCTGACTATGCGCGCTGGGTGGTGGCCGTGACCCCGGTCATCGTGTTTTCGCTGCTGGGGCTGCTGTTCTGGATCTGCCTGCATTTTGCGGGCCGCATCGTTGCCGTGATCGGCAAGAGCGGCGTCGAGGCCATTTCGCGCGTCATGGGCTTTCTGCTGGTCTGCATGGGCGTGCAGTTCGTGATCAACGGCGTGCTGGAGATCGTGGGCAAATATCCCAACTTGTAGCTGCCTTCGTTGTAGCTGCCGCGACAATGCCCGGCGGCCGGGGCTTGCTGCCGGCGTGACGAGCCGGCCAGGTAGTCGCGATGATTTTGATTTCACCCCGTTTCGTGCGGCTTGCTGGAACATAATCTACGCTACATTACATTTTTTAATATTCGCTGCGGGGCAGTCCTGCATCACCGCGGCGACGGCTTTTGTATGTGCGACATCATGATTGACGACAAGATCAGGCAGTGCGCGGCAGCCCGCGAATTTATCGGGTTTGGTGCGCGGAAGGGCCGATCAAGCACCTGCGGCCTGGCTACCGCAATCTGCAACGGTGCGTCGTGATGGCCTGGCTGCTCTTTATCGTCGTGGGGCTGGTGCTCACCGGCATCGTCACCGCCCTGATGCGCGAGCCTGGCGTCCGCCTTTACGACTGGATCGCCACCCGCGCGCCGGCCGCAATGGCCGTTCGCATCCGGCCCTCCGGCAACCTATCCCCGACACCAAGCGCGAACCGCTGACCCAGACGGGCTGATCCGCTCGGCACCCTTCGGTCCGGCGTCAGCCCTGTCGGCGGCCCGGTCTTTGCAGGCCCAGATGCCCGCGCAGCGTGGTGTGTTCGTAGTCTTTACGGAACAGCCCGCGCTGTTGCAGCACCGGCACCACCTGCTCCACGAAGTCGTCGATGCCGCCCGGCAGTGACGGGGGCATCAGGTTGAAACCGTCGGCGCCTTCGTTCCTAAACCAGTGTTCCATCCGGTCCGCGATCTGCGCCGGCGTGCCCACCATCGTGCAATGTCCGCCGCCCGCGGCCAGCCGGCCGAGCAATTGGCGCACGGTGGGCTGTTCGGTTTCGATGATGCGCAGGATGGTTCCGTAACGGCCCTTGGGGCCGGTGAACTCGGACAACGGGGGCAGGGGCGGCACGGGCGCGTCCAGTTCCCAGCCCGAGCAATCCTGCAAGACGAATGTGCCCAGTTGGCGCAACGAGGCGTCCGCGGGCAGCAGCTCGTCCAGTTCGCGCTGCTTGGCGCGGGCTTCGGCCTCGGTCGAGCCGACATAGGTCACAAGGCCTGGCATGATCGGCACAAAGGCGTCGCGGCCTGCTGCCCGCACGCGCTGCTTGATGTCGCGGTAGTAGGACTGCGCAGCCGGCAGGTCGTAGGCCACCGCATAAATGGCTTCCGCGCGGCGCGCCGCCAGATCGCGGCCCTGGTCCGAGGCGCCTGCCTGGAACAGCACCGGATGCCCTTGCGGCGGACGCGGCACCGTGAGCGGGCCGTCCACCAGGAAATGCTCGCCATGATGATCGATCTTGTGCAGGCGGTCGGGCACGCCGAAGTGGCCGTTGCGGTCGATGACCAACGCGTCGTCGTCCCACGAGTCGAACAGCCGCAGCGCGACATCGACAAATTCCTCGGCGCGGGCGTAGCGCCAGTCGTGGCCGGGCATGGCTTCGTAGCCGTGGTTGCGCGCTTCGGCATCGAACATCGACGTCACCACGTTCCAGCCCATGCGGCCGCCGGAAATGTGGTCCAGCGAGGCCACCATGCGCGCCGCATGAAACGGCGTGAAGAACGTGCTGGAGACCGTGCTGATCAGGCCGATGCGCGAGGTGGCGCGGGCGATCGCCGCCATCGTGGTGAGGGGTTCGAGGTACCAGCGTGGGCCGTCGCCGATGTTGTCCATCGACTGGCCGTCGGCAAAGAAAATGGCGTCCAGCTTGCCGCGCTCGGCCGTGCGGGCCAGGCTTTCGTAGTAGCTGATGTCGCCCAGCCGCTCGGCCGCCGAGTCCGGGTGGCGCCAGGCCGCGCGATGGTGGCCGCAGCCGAAAATGAACAGGTTCAGGTGCATCATGGCGATCAGCTCTTCGATTGCGTCATCAGTTGCGTCATCTATTGCCGCGTTTGGCACGCCCGCAGGTGCCGCAAGCGGGCGAACTTAGCATAAATCCGGGGGGCGGGCGCCGCCTTCCCCCGCCGCGCGTTGACATCGCCGCGCCGCTCTCCTAACCTTGCGGCAATTCCTGGGGGAGCCCTGTACGGGCTGAGATTCCGCGTCAACGCGGTAACCCTTTGAACCTGATCCGGGTAATGCCGGCGAAGGGAAGGACTCCGCAAGTCTCGCGCGCCCTCCCTGATTCCATTCATCTTGCGGCCTCCCTGTTGGCGGGCCGCCGCGTTACGCGTCCGGCCCCAGGCCGCCCGCGGGAGGACCGACCTTCATGTTGACCCAAACCACCGCCCTGATATGGCTGCTGCTGTTCTCGGGCGGCTTCGCCGTGGCCAGCGTGCTGTACACGCGGCGCAAGCGCAGCACCCTCGAAGACTACATCGTCGCGCGCAACAGCCAGGGGTCCTTTGGCACGATCCTCACGCTGATGGCGTCCACGCTGGGTGCCTGGATTCTCTTTTCGCCCGCGCAGGCCGCCACGTGGGGCGGCCTGGCCGCCGTGATCGGCTACGCGCTGGGGTCGATGTCGCCGCGCCTGGTGATGATTCCGCTGGGACGGCGCATGCGCGAACTGATCCCGCACGGCCATACGCTGACGGAATTCCTGATGGCGCGCTACGGCCGGCCCATGTATGGCCTGGCGCTTTTCATCATGCTGTTCTACCTGTTCATCGCGCTCTCGGCCGAGGTCACGGCCATTGCCAAGCTGGTCGCGATGCTGGCGCCCGTCCCCCTGTGGGCCACCGCGGCCATCGTGATGGGGACGACCTTGCTCTACACCACCTACGGCGGCCTGCGCTCGTCCATCTTCACCGATCAGGTGCAGATGATGATCATCGTGCCGCTGCTGGTGGTGCTGTGCGTCGTGGGCTGGCAGGCGGCGGGCGGCGCGTTGCCCACCATCGAAGCGCTGCAGGCCAAGGCCCCGCAGTTGCTGGATCTGACTGATCCGGTGGGCGTGAAGGCCGGGCTGACCTTCTTTGTCGCCATCCTCTTGACCGGCATCTTCCACCAGGGCAACTGGCAACGCATCTACGCCGCGCGCGACACCCGCACCATGCGCAACGGTTTTCTGCTGGGCGGCGTGCTGGTGGCGCCGTTCATCTTTCTGATGGGTCTCTTCGGCCTGGCCTTCGTCGGCTTGGCGCCCGAGGGCGACAGCTCGATCGCGCTGTTCAGCGTGATCATGCCGCACGCCCCGGCGTGGTTCGTCATTGCTCTGATTCCGCTGGGTCTGTCCCTGGTGATGAGCACCGCCGACACCGCCATCAGCGCCGTGTCCAGCATCATCGCGGTGGACCTGCGCCGCCTGATGCCCAACGCCGGCGGCGCCACGATGAAGCGCGTGGCGCGCTGGCTGGTGCTGCTGATGGCGATCCCCGTCATGATCGTGGCGTCTCAGGGCTACAGCGTGCTGTACCTGTTCCTGCTGGCCGACCTGCTGTGCTCGGCCGCCGCCTTCCCGGTGTTCTATGGCTTGTTCAGCCGCAAACACGATGGTTTCACCGCGACCACGTCCACCATCACGGGGCTGATCGCCGGGCTGTTTTTCTTCCCCGCGCCGGGGGACAAGCCGACGTTCCTGCTGGAGTCGTTCTTGCTGGCGGCGTTTGTGCCGGTGGTGACGACGGTGCTGATCCGGCTGGTGATGCGCGGGCGCAAGGAGTTTGATTTCTCGACGCTGAGCGCGGCGGTGCGGCGGTTGGATAAGGAGACGATTTGAGGCTTCATTCAAAATCTATCGGGCTGGAAATTTCTTTGCTACGGGCTCGATTGATGCATTCAAGCTCTGTTTGGCTCAATGGGCCGGCGATGCGGGCGAATGAAGCTAAAAGAGAACCAACCTTCAGGCTCCCGTCTGGCCGTGCCGCATGTTCGAGGATGGCGCGAACTTCTGCCTCGGTGCCTTGGCAATGCTTTGAAATTTGATATCACCGTCACAAGTTTGTCTGAGCAGCACGCGGTGCGTCTATGTCGGGGTCCAGGGTGGAGAAAACCATTGATGCGATTCGGCGCCATTGGGTTGGCGTCGCCGGTCGGAGATGCGGGCCTGCGGCTGAATATGCCTCGATTGTGTGCTGTGTCTAAGAGGCGCGCTACGCCACGGCTTGAAAAATCAGACGAAGCGACAGTAAAGGCGGTGTCTCATGGCGATAGCGTACTGAAGACGGTGCGAAGGGGGAGCCAGGCGGAACTCCCGGCTCAAACTCGCAGATTGTCCGAAATTTGCATACAAATTTCGGACAGCCCTCAATGTAGGAAGGATGATTCGGGGGACACCGCATGGAATCAGCCCAGAGGTCCGGAAATCTGCGTGTAGCGCGCTTTGGTTTGAATACCAAAGGCCGCGATCTCGCCGTCGGCGACATCCATGGCCATTTCGGCCGGCTTGAAGCCACACTTGCCGCAGCCAGGTTTTCCCCCGAGCATGACCGCTTGTTCTCCGTCGGCGATCTTGTCGATCGCGGGCCAGAGTCCGCCGAGGTTCTGGCCTGGCTAGAGCGCCCCTGGTTTCACGCGATCTGCGGGAATCACGATTTCATGACGTGGCGACGCGCCATGAACGACCCGATCCCTGACGTGGATCATCGCGTCCATGGCGGCGAATGGCTGGATGCGTGCGACAGCGACACCCAGGCCCGCATCGGAGCCCGCTTGAATGCCTTGCCGTTGGCCATCGAGGTGGAAACGCCGGACGGTGTCGTCGGTCTGGTGCATGCCGACTTTCCCTATGACGATTGGCAGGCCATCCATGGCGCCGCCTTCAGTCTGGAGGATGAAGATGCGTGCCTATGGTCCATCGACCGCTATCGGATGCAATATGCGAAGCCTGTCCGAAACGTCCGCGCGGTGGTCCATGGGCACATGACGCTGCGCAAGCCGGCACAGCTGGGCAATGTCTATTACATCGACACGGGCGGATGGCAGGACGGGGGTAAGTTCACGCTGCTGGATCTGCATGCGTTAAAGCCTTGCCGCTGAAAAGGCCGAGGGCCGGCTATGACCGGTGCGCTGCAGCCGTTCGAGAATCGCCGGTCTGCCCAGAGTGCCGCAGACATCCAGCCGTTCGAATATCGCCGGTCTACGGACCGTAGACATACAGTCCGCAGAAACAAAAAAGCCTTGGCACACAAAAGTGTCCAAGGCTTTTCCGTCTGGAATTTGGTGGAGCGGAGGAGGATCGAACTCCCGACCTTCGCATTGCGAACGCGACGCTCTCCCAGCTGAGCTACCGCCCCAAATCAAGCAAGACCAGAAATATACAGGAATTGGGCCCGGCTGCGCAACAGACCCCGGCGCGAAATCCGTTCAAGCAAATTGAAGCGTGGCGATGACCGGCGCGTGGTCAGACGGTTGCTCGTTGCGGCGGGGTTCCTTATCGATGACGCAGGCGGTGCAGCGCTTGACCAGGGGGGCGGACAGCAGCACGTGGTCGATGCGCAGGCCGGCGTTGCGGCGGAAGGCGAACTGGCGGTAATCCCACCAGCTGAAGGACTTTTCCGGCTGCTCGAACAGGCGGAACGAGTCGGTCAGGCCCAGGTCGATCAGTGACCGCAGCGCCTGGCGTTCGGGTTCGGACACCAGGACCTGGCCTTCCCACTTTTCGGGGTTGTGAACGTCTTCGTCGGCGGGGGCGACGTTGTAGTCGCCCAGCACGGCAAGGCGGGGGTATTGCTTGATCTCGTCGGCCAGCCATTTGTGCATGGCCTCGAACCATTCCAGCTTGTACGCGTACTTGTCGGACCCGACCGACTGGCCATTGGGGCAATAGGCGCACACGACGCGCACGTCGCCTTCGGGGCTGGGGAAGGTCAGGGCCAGGACGCGCTGCTGCGGGTCTTCATAGCCGGGGATGTTGCGCACCATCGTCGTGCCGGGCACGCGCGAGATGATGGCGACGCCGTTGTAGGTCTTCTGGCCGGCCCAGACGGCGTGGTAGCCGGCTTCCTTGAATGCCGCCTCGGGGAACTTGTCGTCGGTGAGCTTGAGCTCCTGGATGCACAGCACGTCGACGGGATTGGCGGCGAGCCAGTCGAGGACCTGTTGCAGGCGCACGTTCAGGGAGTTGACGTTCCAGGTGGCGAGTTTCATGGTTTGGTACTTGAATCCAGAGCAGATCAGGGCGGCAAGACCGTCCCCGGCAGAGGGGGCAATGATACCGCGCCGCCATAGGTGTCTGACACCCTGCGGAGACGATCGTCAGTTCGTGCCAGCGTCTCAGCGGGTGTCAGACACCGACCAGCGTAGCTCCGCGCAAGGTGTCTGACACCCTGCGGAGACGATCGTCAGTTTGTGGCAGCGTCTCAGCGGGTGTCAGACACCGCCCAGCGTAGCTCCGCCACCGCTGCAAGGTATCTGACACCCACAAGCAAAAACCCCGATTCCTGCGAATCGGAGTCTTTCTTTTGCTACTCACTGATGTGATTGAACTCGACCGATCCCGGCTCGATTCCGCCGCGCCGCAGGCGGCCGTCAACGTCTTCCGGATTTCCGCTCGCCGCGTCCGCCGCCGGCAAATCCAGCCAATTCGCCAGTTCCTGCTTTGCCTGCTCCGTCTCGGATATCCCGCCATTGACCAGCGCCACGCCGTCGCTGCCGTCGAGCTTTCGATAACTGATCTGTGTCTTCATCTTGCCTCCTGGGTTGCGGTGGATTTGCCGGTCCACCGTAACACACGACGCATCGTCGTCACCCGGGGAGCAACCCGGATTTGGCGGTCAGCCCTTGACCAAGCCGCCATCCACAATCAAGTTCTGCCCGGTCACCGCACGCGACCAGGGGCTGGCAAAGAACAGCACCGCGTCGGCGAACTGCTCAGGCGTGGTGACTTCGCGCAGCGGGGTGCCGGCGGCGATCATGTCGAAGACGGCGTCGGGCGTGGCGGCCGAGGCGTCGGTGGTGCGCAGCAGGCCACCGGACACCATGTTGACGGTGATGCCGTCCGCGCCCAGCTCGTGGGACAGGGTGCGGGTGAAGGCGAGCAGCGCGGCCTTGGCGGCGGTGTAGTCGTGGTACGGCACGACCGGGTTCTGGACCAGGTTGGTGCCGACGTTGATGATGCGGCCGCCGCCGGCGGCGCGCATGCCGGGCAGGGCGGCTTGCGTGGTGTTCAGGGCGGCGCGCACGCTGCCTTCGAGCTGGGCGTTCATCTGCGTCCAGTCCAGCGTGTCGGCGTGGGGGCGGGCGTCGCCGTTGAACTGGAAGGCGGGCAAGGCGTTGTTGACGATCGTGCTGACCGGCTGGCCGAAGTGCTGGCTGGCGCGGGCAACCAGGGCGGCGACGGCGGCGGGGTCGCGCACGTCGGCCTGCGCGGCCAGGGCGCGGTCCGGGGCGGTCGCTGCAAGGGCCTGCGCGCGTTCCGCGCTGTTCAGGTAGTTGATGACGACCTTGGCGCCTTCACGCAGAAAGGCCTGCGCGATAGCCGCGCCCAGGCCGCGGCTGGCGCCGGTGACGATGACGAGTTGCTGATTCAGGTTCAGTTGCGGGCGTTGCGATGACATAACGGTACGGCTTCCTGCTCAATGTTCCGAGCCGCTGTTGAGCATGCGGCTGCGGGCTTTTTCAATATGGGCGCGCATGACGTTGCGCGCGCCCTCGGCGTCCTGATCTCGGATCAGTTGATAGATGTGGCGGTGTTCGTCGATGGCGGCGCGCGTGCGCTTCCAGGGTTCGCTGTGGACCAGATGGCGCATGACGTTCACGGCGTGGCTGACGTCGTATTCCAGCGACTTGAGCACCTGCACGAAGCGCTGGTTGCCGGTGGCCGTGGCAATGGCGCGGTGAAAACCGTAGTCGTGATGGTGGGCGATGGCGCCCGATGCGTCGGCTTCTTCGTAGCCGGTCAGCATGCGGTCCATTTCCTGCAGGTCTTCCGGCGTGCGGCGCAGCGCGGCCAGGTGCGCGCATTCGGGCTCGATCACCATGCGTAGTTCCAGGCCTTCCAGAATGTGGCCGACGCGCCGCGCGGGGTCCACTGCGGGCATGCCGCCCATCAGGTCCGGCTTGGATTTCACGTAGGTGCCGGACCCGCGGATCGAGTCCACGAGCTGGTCTTCCCGCAGCCGGTCCAGCGCCTGGCGCACGACGGGCCGCGACACTTCAAAGAGGGCGGCCAGTTCCAGTTCGGTCGGCAGCTTGTTGCCGGGGGCGATCTTGCCGGTGGCGATCGCGTAGAACAGGCTTTCGTAGACGCGCTCGGCAAAACGCTCGGCGCGGACATAGCCCAGGCCGGATGCCACCTCGGCCAGCACGTCCAGTTCGGGACGGGGGCGGGTGGCCGCGGCCAGCAGCGATTCAAGCTGCGGGTCACGAACGTTGCTCATCGGGCGCGCTCCTGTGAAGTGGGGACGGGTTGTCATGCGGCATGACTAACCGGCGGGGCGCTAAGCCCCTGAAATATTAGGGATAACCCGATCATTCGGAAAAATATCCTGAAGGTTGGGATTAAAGCTGTCATTCCAATTGACAAGTTGCGGAGGGCTCCCGTACCTTGCCATTCACCCCCCCAACCGGCCGTTCGGCCGCTACTTTACTCCGCACATCGTGACTCAGAAGAACTTTATCGCCAACGAATGGGTGGCCGCGGCCACCGGTGAAACCATTCCCGTCCTGAACCCGTCCGATGGCAAGCCTTTCGAGGAACTGGCCCGCTCGAACGAGGCCGACGTGGACCGTGCCGTGCAGGCCGCGCGCCAGGCGTTCGAGGGCGAGTGGGGCCAGATGGCGCCCGCCGTCCGCAGCCGCTTGCTGATGAAGATTGCCTTCGCGCTGCTTGACCGCCAGGAGGAACTGGCGCAGCTGGAATCGGCCGACACGGGCAAGCCCATCAAGCAGGCGCGCGCCGATGCCGCCGCCGTGGCGCGCTACTTCGAGTTCTATGCCGGCGCGGTCGACAAGCTGCACGGCGAGACCATTCCCTATACGCCGGGCTTCACCGTGCTGACGGTGCGCGAGCCGCACGGCGTCACCGGCCACATCGTGCCGTGGAACTACCCCCTGCAGATCTTCGGCCGCAGCGTCGGCGCGGCGCTGGCCGCGGGCAATGCCTGCGTGGTCAAGCCCGCCGAAGACGCCTGCCTGTCGCTCTTGAAGCTGGCCGAGATCGCCGCGGAAGTCGGCCTGCCCGCCGGCGCGCTGAACATCGTCACGGGCTACGGCCATGAGGCGGGCGCCGCGCTGTCCGCGCATCCGGGAATCGACCACATCTCGTTCACGGGCTCGCCGCAGACCGGCAAGATGGTCGCGCATGCCGCCGCCGAGAACCACGTGCCCGTCACGCTGGAACTGGGCGGCAAGTCGCCGCAGATCGTGTTTGACGACGCCGACCTGGACGCCGCGATGCCGGTGCTGCTGGGCGCCATCATCCAGAACGCCGGCCAGACGTGCTCGGCCGGCAGCCGCGTGCTGATCCAGCGCGGCGTGTACGAAACCGTGCTCAAGCGCCTGTCGGAAGCGTTTTCCGCCACGGTGACCGGCCCGGCGGCGGCCGACCTGGACGTGGGTCCGCTGATCAACGCGCGCCAGCAGGACCGCGTGCGCGGTTTCCTTGCCGAAGCCGAGGCGCAAGGCATGAAGGTCGCCGCGCGCGGCAAGCTGAAGGACGGCACGCCGGAAGCCGGCTTCTACCAGCCGCCCGTCCTGTTCCGCGACGTGCCGCCCGACAGCCGCCTCGCCCAGGAAGAAGTGTTCGGTCCGGTGCTGGCCGCCATGGTGTTCGACACCGAGGAAGAAGCGCTGGAAATCGCCAACGGCACGCTGTATGGCCTGGTGGCGGGCGTGTGGACCCGCGACGGCGGCCGTCAGATGCGCCTGGCCCGCAAGCTGCGCGCCGGCCAGGTGTTCGTTAACAACTACGGCGCGGGCGGCGGCGTGGAACTGCCGTTCGGCGGTTCGCGCCAGTCGGGCTACGGCCGCGAGAAGGGCTTTGAGGCGCTGTACGGCTTTACCTCCCTGAAGACCATCGCGATCCGCCACTGATCCTGCGGCCCCCGGCAAGGACCCGGACAAAATATCGGTTAACGTTGATGTTTTGCTTCCGGGGCCTGCCGCCCCGCATTCAGGATCCGTATGTTCACCGGTATTGTTCAAGGCACCGCGAAGATCGCCAAGATCGCGGATCGCGAAGGCCTGCGCACCTTCACGCTGGATTTCCCCCCTGGTTTCTGCACTGACCTGGCCATCGGCGCCAGCGTGTCGACGGACGGCGTCTGCCTGACCGTCACGGAAATCCTGTCCGAAAACCAGGCCACGTTCGACGTCATGCTGCAAAGCCTGGCGATCACCACGCTGGGCAGTTATGGCGAGGGCGACAGCGCCAACGTCGAGCGCGCGGCCAAGGACGGTGCCGAGATCGGCGGCCATCCGTTGTCGGGCCACGTGGACTTCACGTCGCAGGTGCTGATGGTGAAGTCCTCGGACACCAACCGCCTGATGCGCTTCAGCATCCCCGAGGCCTTCCGCAAATACGTGTTCGCCAAGGGCTATATCGCCATCAACGGCGCCAGCCTGACCGTGTCGGAAGTGAACCGCGCCGAAGGCTGGTTCGAGGTCTGGCTGATCCCCGAGACGCGCCGCATGACGGTCTTCGAGGACAAGCAGGTGGGCGATGCGGTCAACATCGAGATCGAGCGCAGCACGCAGGTCATCGTGGACACCGTGCGCGAAACCGTGCAGGAAAGCCTGGGCAAGCTGCAACCGCTGCTGGAAGCGATCCTGAAGGAAAAGGGACTGACGCTGGAAGATTTCGTCAGCCCGCAGGGCAAGCTGAAGTAATACCGCGTTTCACTCCGCCGAGAACGGCCGCCCCTGCGGCCGCACCCGCATCCCGGGCGCCAGACGCGTCCACGGCAGATCCGCGGGATCGGCCTGCATCGGGCCGGGCGCCTTGGCCACCAGCACCTCGTGCGCGATGGGTTGGAAGTCGGCCCGGAAATGCACCGAGCTTTTCACCACCAATATCCCCATCTCCTCGGGCTGCACGCCGCCGACGCGGAACAGGTTGCGGTCCAACATCTGCGCCTTGCCGGCGCTGACCACCACCCGCACGCCGCCGATCCTCAGCGTGGCCGTCCCGCCCAGGTCCACGTCCATGCCGTTCATCATCGGGCCGTCAAAGCGCAGCTTGCCGTCCGATAAGGCCTCGACCACAAACTTCCCTTCAAAGGCTGCGTCGCCCGCCACGCCGGATTGCCCGCCCAGCTTGAGCGCGACGGTCGCGCCGACGCCTGCCTCTGTGGCCTGACGCACCACCTCGGGGTCGTACAACAAGCCCAGCGCCGCGTTCTGCGCGTCCGCTTGCACCAGCGCGCGCAGCATGCCGGTGGTGTTGGCGTCGCCGCCCGCGCCGGGATTGTCCTGCGTGTCCGCAATGACGACAGGCCGCGTCGCGCCCGCAGCCAGGGACTGCGCACGGCGCACGGCCTCGGCCGGTTCAAGAAAGTCAGGCGACCACTCGGGTTCCAGTTCTAGCACGCGCGCATACAGCGATTCCGTGACCTGCTCGACTGCGGCGGCGTCCGTGCCGTAGGCCCACACCACCGGCCCGCATTCCGGAAAGTCCGCCGCCGGAAAGCCCGGCGCGAAGGAAACGGAGACGACGCCAGGCGTCTGCTCCAGGTCCGCCAAGAACGCGTACACGCCCTGCGACGGTTCAAGCATCGTGCACATGCCGTTGATGGGAATCAGGAAGGGCAGGCGGCGTTCGCTGCGGGCCCATTTGCCGCCGGCCTGAATGCGCGCCATGAGCAGCCTCGCGGCCTGCACGCCGGTGTCGGCCATGTCCACGTGCGGATACGTGCGGAACGCCACCAGGCCGTCCGCGCTTTGCAGCATCTGCGCCGTGACATTCGCGTGCAGGTCCAGGCTGGCGACCACCGGCATGGCCGGTCCCACGATCCCGCGCACGCGCGCAAGCAGTTCGCCTTCGCCGTCGTCCAGATGTTCCGTGACCATGGCGCCGTGCAGGTCCAGATAGATGGCGTCGAAGCCGCCCGCCCGCACCGCGTCCAGGATCTCGCCGGCGATGCGTTCGAAGGCGTCCCGTGTCACATGGGCCGACGGGCTGGCGCCCGCCCAGATCACGGTCTGCACGGTGTGGCCTTCGGCCGCCACCGCGTTGATGAAGCCGCCGGCCGGAATGTTGACCTCGCGCAGCGCCAGCATGTCCGCGCCCCGCACCATCGCGGGAAAGCCTTCGCCGCGCACGAAGTTGTCGTAGCCCGCCTTGGAGGGCGCGAAGGTGTTGGTCTCGTGCTGGAAGCCAGCAACCAGGATGTGCATGAGCGTTTTTCCTTGCCGATGAGGGTGAGGGGAATTCAGGCGTGCGGAAATTATTGGGGGCGGCGCCGCGATCGGCAATACCGCCGTCCGCACCAGGACGCGCCAATGCATCGACAAACCCGCCATCGCGGGAAATCCCTGATGAATCGCGCGTTGCGTGCCCCGAAGTTGCTCGCTTAGAATATTTTTATGAACTACATCGGTATTGCTAAACAATACTTGAAAAGTAGACGGCAAAGCAGGGCATCGAATCGGATGCGGGCTATCGCGCCGGCCACCCAGGCGCATCAAAGTTGCAGGGAAGTCATGCGGACAGACGAGTACGAAGGGCAGGACGGATTGGCGTTGGCGGGGCTGGTTGCACGCGGGCAGGTGACGCCGGCCGAGCTGATGGAATGCGCATTGCAGTTGGCCGAAACGCGCGGCGCGCCATTGAACGCGCTGACCTACGTGCAGCCTGAAACGGGCCGCAAACTGGCAGGCGGCTGGACCGAGCGCGGCCTGTTTCGCGGCATTCCCTTTCTGCTCAAGGATTCGGGCCTGCCGAGCGTGCGCTTTCCGTCGAGCCTGGGTTCGGCGCTGTTCGACGACACCGAGTACGCGTTCGACGCGACGCTGGCCCAGCGTTTCGAAGCGCTGGGACTGATCCCGTTCGCGCGGACCACGGTTTCCGAACTGTGCATGGGACCGTCCACCGAGGCGCGCCGCAACGGCGGCGCCACGCTGAATCCGCGTGCGCTGGACCGGTCGGTCGGCGGTTCCAGCGGCGGCGCGGCGGCGGCGGTGGCGGCGGGCATCGTGCCGGTGGCCCACGGCAGCGACGGCGGCGGGTCGATCCGCATTCCGGCCGCCTGCTGCGGCGTGTTTGGGCTGAAGCCCAGCCGCGGACGCGTGCCGATGGGGCCGGCGCGCGGCGAAGGGTGGGGCGGCATGGCCTGCGAAGGCGTGCTGACGCGCAGCGTGCGCGATACCGCGGCGGCGATGGACGGCATCAGTGGATATGCCCCGGGCTCGCCCTATGCCGCGCCGCCCGCGCCCGGTTCGTATCTGGATTCGGTGCGCGAGCAGCGCCGCGAGCCCCTGCGCATCGCCGTGTGGCGGCAGGCCTGGAACGGCATTCCCATCGCGCCGGAATGCCTGGCCGCCGTGGAACGCACGGCCCGCCTGTGCCGGGAACTGGGGCACGAGGTCGTGGATGCACCGTTGCCGGACCTGGACTACTCGGGATTCGTCCGCGCCCACGGCACGGTGCTGGCCACCAACATCGTGCTGGCCGTTCAAGCGCGGCTGGCAATCCGCGGCCGCGCGCTGCGCGACGACGACCTGGAACCGGTCATCCGCGACGGCCTGTCGGTGGGCCGCGAACTGACCTCCATGCAATACGTGGATTCGATCAACCGCTTTCACGCCATCGGACGCGCCATCGAGTCGGCCATGACGGACGTCGACCTGGTGCTGACGCCCACGCTGGCGCAACTGCCGGCCAAGCTGGGCGACCTGGCGCTGGAAGGCGAGTTCTGGGCGTTCCGCGAAAAGGTGTCGCGCTATGCGACCTTCCTGGCGGTGATCAACGCCTCGGGCCAGCCGGCAGCCAGCCTGCCGCTGGACTGGACGGAATCGGGCGTGCCGGTGGCCAGCCAGCTTATCGGGCACTTTGGGCGCGAGGACCAGATCCTGCGCCTGGCGGCCGAGCTGGAACGGGCCGCGCCCTGGACGGGGCGGCAGATCCTGTTGCCCTGATCCGCACCAAGGCCCGCCGGCACGCCGCCGGCGCAGGACCAAACCATAAAGGGGAAGTAATGAAGCGATCCTTTCTGTTTTCCGCAGCAATGTTCCTGGCCGCAGCCGCGCCGCTGACCGCCGTGCCTGCCGCCAGCCAGGCCCAGACCACCGCCAAGTTCGTGATGCACGCGCCGCTGCGCGTGCTGGACCCGATCCTGACGTCGGCCTACGTCACGCGCAACCACGGCTATCTGGTGTACGACACGTTGTTCTCGATGGACGCGTCGGGACGTCCGCAGCCGCAGATGGTGGAGTCGTGGACGGTGTCCGAAGACGGCATGAACTATGTCTTCAAGTTGCGCCCCGGGCTGGTGTTCCATGACGGCGCGCCGGTCACGGCCGAAGACGTGGTCGCGTCCTTGCAGCGCTGGCAGGCGGGCGATGCCACGATCGGCAACCGCCTGAAGAACGCCACCGCCGAACTGACCGCGACGGGCGCCGACACCTTCGCGCTCAAGCTCAAGGCGCCCTACGGACTAGTGCTGGAATCGCTGGCCAAGGAAAGCTCGCCGGTGCCGTTCATCATGCCCAAACGCATCGCGTCCGTGCCGGCCTCGCAGGCGATCAGCGAGACGATCGGCTCCGGACCCTACAAGTTCGTGCAGGCCGATTTCCAGGCCGGCGTGAAGGCCACCTACGTGAAGTTCGACGGCTACGTGCCGCGCAAGGAGCCGGCCAGCGCGTTCGCGGGCGGCAAGGTCGTCACCGTGGATCGGCTGGAACTCTTGAACATCCCCGACAGTCAGACCGCGGTGAACGCGCTGCGCAACGGCGAGATCGACTTCCTGGAAGACGTGCCGCCCGACTTGATGCCGCAGCTGAAGGACGCCAAGGGGATCGCGCTGAAGTCCTACGGCAAGAACTCCAATATGTTCACGCTGCGAATGAACTGGCTGCAGGCCCCGTTCAACAACGTGAAGGTACGCCGCGCGGCGCTGGCCGCCCTGAGCGAAACCGATTACCTGGACGCGCAGATCGGCGATCCGGACGTCTACCAGGTGTGCGGGGCGGTGCTGACCTGCGTGTCGCCCTACGCGTCCGAGGTAGGCGCCACGCAGATCAAGGCGCCGGATCTGGCAAACGCCCGCAAGCTGCTGAAGGAAAGCGGCTACGCGGGCGAAAAGGTGGTGGTGCTGCATCCGACCGATCTGCCCATCTTCGCGAACATCGCGCCGGTCACGGCGCAGGCGCTGCGCAGCATCGGCATGAACGTCGAGATCCAGTCGATGGACTGGGCCACGCTGCTCAGCCGCCGCAGCAAGAAAGAGGGCGTGGAGCAGGGCGGCTGGAGCATCTTCCAGTCGAACATGTCCAGCCTGGACCTGATCTCGGCGGTGGGCAATCCCAACCTGGACGGGCGCGCCGACTCCACTTATCCCGGGTGGACGCACGACGCCGTCATGGACGAACTGCGCAGCCGCTTCGCCGCCGCCCGCACCGAGGACGAACGCCGCGAACTGGCCCTGGCCATTCAGCGCCGCAACTATGAGCAGGTGATGTACGTGCCGCTGGGCGGGTACTCCAAGTTCAAGGGCTACAACGCCAAGTTCGCGGACATGGTCGATGCGCCGATTCCGCTTTTCTGGACCTCGCCCAAGTAGCGGGAAGGGATCTCCATCATGCTCAATCTGATCTTCAAGCGCGTGCTGGCCGCCATCCCCGTGATGCTGGTGGTGGCCACCGTGGTGTTCCTGCTGCTGCGGCTGGCGCCGGGCGACCCCGCCCGCGTCATCGCCGGCGACATGGCCAGCGAGGAGGCGGTGGCGCAGGTCCGCGCCGACATGGGCCTGGACCGCCCGCTGCCCACGCAATACGCCCTGGCGATGGGCGCGCTGCTCCAGGGTGATCTGGGCTCCTCGATCATTTCGAAGGATCCGGTGACCACGCTTATCGGCCAGCGGCTGGGGCCGACGATGGCGCTGGCGATCTGCGCGATTCTGCTCACCATCTTTGCCGCGATTCCGCTGGGCGTGTTTTCGGCGTGGTGGCACAAGGGGCTGTTCGACCGGGTGACGCTGGCGGTCACGGTCCTGGCATTTTCGGTGCCGGCGTTCGTGGTGGGCTATCTGCTGATTCTTGCATTCTCGGTGAAGCTGAACTGGTTTCCGGTGCAGGGCTACGCGGGGCTGGCGTCGGGGTTCGGGACGTTCCTTTATCACATGGCGTTGCCCACCATCACGCTGGCGACGGTGTTCGTGGCGCTGATTACCCGCATCACGCGCGGCAGCATGCTGGAAGTGCTGGGCGAAGATTTCGTGCGCACGGCACGCGCCAAGGGCGTGCCCGAACGCTACGTGCTGTACCGCCACGCCCTGCGCAACGCCGCGGTGCCCATCGTCACCGTCATCGGCCTGGCGCTCACCACGCTGATCAGCGGGGTGGTCGTCACCGAGACCATCTTCAATATCCCGGGCGTGGGCCGCCTGATCGTGGACGCCGTGCTGGCGCGCGACTATCCGGTGGTGCAGGGCACGATCCTGTTCTTCTCGTTCGTGTATGTCTTCATCAACCTGGCGATCGACCTGCTGTATGTCGTGCTCGATCCGCGCATCCGCTACTGAGGCCGGACATGACCACAACTGCTCTGGATCGTCCCCGTTCCTTCTGGCCCGCGCTGACGCGCGATCCCATGATGTTCACCGGGCTCGCCCTGCTGGCGGCGCTGGTGGGGCTGGCCATGCTGGCGCCCCTGATCACCTGGCATGACCCCGCCACGCTGGCGCCCCGCATGCGGCTCAAGCCGGTCAGCGCCGAATACTGGCTGGGCACCGATTCGCTGGGCCGCGATCTGTTTTCGCGCGTGCTGTACGGCGGACGGCTGTCGATCACGCTGGCAGCGCTGGTCAGCGTGATCTCGGTGTGCGCCGGCCTGCTGCTGGGTCTCTTGGCGGGCTACTTCCGCCAGCTGGACGCGGTGGTGATGCGCATCATCGACGGCATCATGGCCATTCCCGGCCTGCTGCTGGCCATCGCCATGGTGGCGCTGGGCGGCGCGACCATCCCCACGATGGTGACGGCCATCGCCATCCCCGAGATTCCGCGGGTGGCGCGGCTGGTGCGCAGCGTGGTGCTGTCGGTGCGCGAGGAGCCTTACGTCGAAGCGTCCCTCGGCATGGGCACGGCGACCTGGCGCGTGCTGTGGCGCCACGTGCTGCCCAGCACGATCAACCCGCTGGTGGTGCAGGCCACGTTCATCTGTGCCTCGGCCATCCTGATCGAAGCGGTGCTGGGATTCCTGGGCCTGGGCTTTCCGCCTGAGATTCCCAGCCTGGGCAGCATCATTTCCGAGGGCCGCCCGTTCTTCCAGCGCGCACCGTGGATCGTCCTGTTTCCGGGCGTCTTCCTGGCGCTGCTGATCCTGTCCGTGAACCTGTTCGGCGACGCGCTGCGCGATCGCCTGGACCCGCGCATGGCGCGCCAACGCAAGGGTTGAAGCCGATGTCCCCTCATCCCATTCTGGAAATCCGCGACCTGAAGGTCAGCCTGCCCGGCGCCGGCGACCGGCGTTATGCCGCCGAAGGCATCGCGCTGACCGTCAGCCCGCGCGAAATCGTGTGCATCGTCGGTGAATCCGGCTCGGGCAAGTCGGTCACGGCCAGCGCCGTGATGGGCCTCTTGCCCAAGAACGTGCTCAAGCTCGAAAGCGGACAGATCCTGCTGTCGGGCCGCGACATCACGCATGCGTCCCTGGCCGAGCTGCGCGCGCTGCGTGGCGACCGAATGGCCATGATCTTTCAGGAGCCCATGACGGCCCTGAACCCGCTGATGCGGGTGGGCGACCAGATCGCCGAGATCTTCCAGTTCCACGGTCCGTCGCTGTCGCGCCGCGAGGTCGACCAGCGCGTGCTGGCGCTGCTGAACGATATGCGGCTGCCGTCGCCCGAAACCCTGCGCCACGCCTTTCCGCACCAGTTGTCGGGCGGGCAGCGCCAGCGGGTGATGATCGCGATGGCGCTGGCGATGGAGCCGGCGCTGATCATCGCCGACGAGCCGACCACCGCGCTGGATGTGACCTCGCAGGCGCAGGTGCTGCGCCTGCTGCACGGCCTGCGCGAGCGCCACGACACCGGCATCCTGTTCATCACGCATGACTTCGACGTAGTGGCCGAGATTGCCGACCGGGTGATCGTGATGCAGCACGGCCGCATCGTGGAGGCCGGCGCCGCCGCCGACGTGCTGGCCAACCCGCAGCATCCCTACACGCGCAAGCTGATCGACGCGGTACCCAAAGGCAAGTTCGGCGCCGGGGCGCCGCTGGCCGAGGGCGACCCCGTCATTTCGGTGGAGAACCTGGGCATGCGTTTCGTGACGTCCAGCCTGTTCCGGTCCAAGCGGCGCGAGGTCAATGCGCTGGACGGCGTGTCGCTGTCGCTGGCGCGCGGCGAAACGCTGGGCATCGTCGGCGAGTCCGGATCGGGCAAGACGACGTTGGGCCGCTGCCTGGCGCACTTCGCGCGGCCCACCTCCGGCCGCATCGTCATGAACGGCGAGGACGTGTCGAACCTGTCGCGCGCGGCCTGGCGCCAGTGGTGCAAGCGCATCCAGATGGTGTTCCAGGATCCGTACCGGTCCTTCAACCCGCGCCTGACCATCGAGGCCACGCTGTCCGAGGGGCCGCTGAACTATGGCGAGGACCCGGCCCGCGTGCAGGCGCGGATGCGCGACATGCTGGCGCTGGTCAGCATCGATGCCAGCGCGCTCAAGCGCTATCCGCATGAATTTTCCGGCGGACAGCGTCAGCGGATCTCGATCGCGCGGGCGCTGATGATGGAGCCGGAGATCCTGATCGCGGACGAGGCGGTGTCGGCGCTGGACGTGTCGGTGCAGGCGCAGATCCTGGATCTGCTTGAGCGCATTCGCGCGCAGCTGAACCTGAGCATGATCTTCATCACCCACGACCTGCGCGTGGCCGCCCGGCTGTGCCATCGCATCGCCGTCATGCAGCGCGGCCGCGTCATGGAGATCGGCCCCGCCGAGCAGATCTTCACGCGGCCCGGCAGCAGCTATACCCAGGAACTGCTGGCCGCCATTCCCGGCAAGGACGGGTTGGGCAGCCGGCCCCCGGCCGGACTGGCATTGGCCGGCGCTTGAAGGAAACTCCGATGACACGCGTTGCCTTATTGAGCCGATCGGCCAATCTTTCCTACTTTCAACCGTTGTTGCAGGGGCTGGCCCCCGAGCTGGACGTCGCCGTGTGGCCCGACCCGCGCAGCCTGCACGCCGACGTGGCGGTTTGCTGGAATCCGCCCGTGGGCGTGTATGACGACATGCCCAACCTGAAGCTGATCCACAGCATCGCCGCGGGCGTGGACAACCTGCTGGACGGCCAGCGCACGCGCGGGCTGCCCGTCTGCCGCGTGGTCGATCCGCAATTGGCGCAAGGGATGCTGCAGTACGTGCTGTGGTGCGTGCTGACGTTTCATCGCAAGCTGGACCTGGCGCTGTCCAACCAGCGCGCCGCGCGCTGGAGCCGGCCGCCGCAGACGCCAGCGTCGCAATGCCGGATCGGCCTGATGGGCCTGGGCGAACTGGGTGGCGCCATCGCCGCCGTGCTGCCCGGGATGGGCTATCCGGTCAACGGCTGGTCGCGCTCGCCGCGCGATATCGACGGCGTGCGCGTCTATGCCGGCGAGGCGGCCTTCGACGAATTTCTGGCCAATACCGACGTGCTGGTGTGCCTGGTCCCGCTGACCGACGCCACCCGCGGGATCCTGAACCGCCGCACCTTCGACGCCTTGCCGCAAGGCGCGGCGGTGGTCAATTGCGGCCGGGGCGAACATCTGGTCGCGGCCGACCTGATCGACGCCCTGGAACGCGGGCAACTGCGCGGGGCCGTCCTTGACGTGTTCGCGCAGGAGCCGCTGGATCCGGCCGATCCGCTGTGGTCGACGCCCGGCGTGATCGTCACCCCACACATGGCGACCATGCCGTCGCCCGGCACCGTGGCCGAGCAGGTCGTGGCCAACATCCGCCGTCTGGGGCAGGGCGAGTCCCTGGCCCATACGGTGGACCTGACGCGCGGCTATTGACGCCGATACCCCGTTTTCCGATTGCCAACCCAAGACGAGACATTCCATGCATTTCGAAGATCCCGCGTTCACCATTCCGACCGGCACGCCTGCGCCCCTGGACCCGCAGATCGCCGAATTCCTGCGGCGCATGGCGGCGGACGCGTCGCAGTATCCGCGCCGCGACACGCTGTCCATCGAGCAGGGCCGCGCCAATGCCGAGAAGGTGCGCCTGCCGTGGGCCCAGGGCGGCCCCGAGATGGCGCGCACGGCCGAACATCAGGTTGCGACGCGCCATGGGCCGGTGCGCGTGCGGGTCTATTACCCCGCGCAGCGCCAGCTGCCGGGCGCCTTCATGTACATCCACGGCGGCGGCTTCGTGCTGTTCAGCATCGACACGCATGACCGCGTGATGCGCGAATACGCCGAACGCGCCGGGGTCGTGGTCGTGGGCGTGGACTACACCCGCGCGCCCGAAGCCAAGTTCCCGCAGCCCCTGGAAGAGTGCGTGGACGTGCTGCGCTGGGTGGCCGCGTCGGCGGGCGAACTGGATATCGACGCCGGCCAGATCTTCGTGGGCGGCGATTCGGCCGGCGCCAACCTGTCCATGGGCACGGCGCTGACGCTGCGCGATGAGGGCGTGCCGCTCATCAAGGGGCTGGTGCTGAACTACGGCGGCTTCGGCAGCAACCTGTTCCGCAATTCCGTCGTGCGCTACGGCGCTGGCGAATACGGCCTGTCGCTGCACATGATGATCTGGTTCCGCGGCATGCACATCCGCCACGGCAAGGACTTCTTCGATCCGCGCGTGGACATTCTGCGCGCGGACCTGAAAGGCCTGCCGCCGGCGTGGCTGGTGGTGACCGAATGCGATCCGCTGCATGACGACAGCATCGAACTGGAGCGCAAGCTGCGCGACGCCGGCGTGAACGTCGCCTCCAAGGTCTACCCCGGCACCGCGCACAGCTTCCTGGAGGCCGTCTCGATTGCCGCCGTGGCGGGCGAGGCCTTCGACGACACGGCGCGCTGGCTGCACGCCAAGGCTTAGAGGGGGCGCCATGTATACCCCGCCGGCTTATGCCGAAGCCGATATCGGCGTCCTGCACGCGTTCATGCGCGCGCACAGTTTTGCCACCCTGGTGACCGTGGGCGCGGCGGGCGCGAACGCCACGCACCTGCCGTTCCTGCTGCGCGACGATGGCGGCCGGGGAACGCTGATCACGCACCTGGCCCGCGCCAATCCGCAGTGGCGCGACCTGCAGGACGGCGCGCAGGCGCTGGTGCTGTTCCAGGGCCCGCACGCGTTCATTTCGCCAAGCTGGTATGTGAACCAGCAGACCTTCCCGACATGGAACTACACCGCCGTTCACGCGCGCGGCACGCCGCGCCTCATCGAAGCGCCTGAGGCCATCCGCGCGGTGCTGACGGAGACGGTGGCGCGCTACGACACGCCGCTGGGCGGCGAGTGGCGCTTTCCGGACATGCCCGAAACCCTGACGGCGCCGCGCCTGAAGGCGATCGCGGCGCTGGAGATTCCGATTGCCGGGCTGGAAGGAAAGATGAAGCTGAACCAGGATAAATCGGTGGGGGACCGCCTGGGCGTGATCCGCGAGTTGGAGCGGCGAGGCGACCCGGGGAGCCTGGCGATTGCACGGCTGATCCGCGCGCAGCCCGATCTGGCGGCAGACAACGCCTGAATTCAACCGGAGTCCTCATCATGCAAGAACCCACCGAAGCCCGCGTGCGCGACGAACTGGCGGCCCTGTACCGTCTGATCGCGCACTTTCGCATGACCGATCTGATCGACACCCACATCAGCGCGCGGGTGCCGGGCACGAAAGATCATTTCCTCATCAACCGCTACGGCGTGCTGTTTCACGAAATGCGCCCGCAGGACCTGGTGAAGATCGATCTGGACGGCAATCCGGTCGATCCGGGCGACGCCGACAGTCAGCTGGTCAACGCGGCCGGCTTCACCATTCATTCGGCGGTGCATGCCGCGCGCCACGATCTGGCGTGCGTGGTGCATACGCATACCGCCGATGGCATCGCCGTGGCGTGCCAGCGCGATGGTCTCCTGCCGATCACGCAGCACGCGCTGCGCTTTTACAACCGGCTGGGCTATCACGATTACCAGGGCATCGCGCTGGACCTGGAAGAGCGCGAGAGCCTGGTTGCCAGCCTTGGCCGGCACAAGGCCATGATCCTGCGCAACCATGGCCTGCTCGCGGCCGGATCGTCGGTGGCGGAGGCCTTCGTCAACATCTATTACCTGGAGCGCGCCTGCCAGGCGCAGGTCAAGGCCCAATCGGCCGGCGCGCCGCTGGTATTCCCGTCGGAGGCGGTGTGCGAACGCACCGCGAGCCAGTATGAACGGCCCACCGCCCCGATCTACACGCAGCGGGTATGGACCGCCGCGCGGCGTCTGTTGGAGCCGGACCTGGAGACAATCGAATGAAAGACAGCCTGACGATACCCCGCGCCGCATTGGCCGGCCCGCAGTTCCTGCACACGCCCGGCCCGACGCACGTGCCCGATGCGGTCCGCGAGGCGATGGGCCGCCAATGCATGGACCTGTCCGATCCGCGGCTGGCCGAACTGATTGCGGATTGCGAGGCGGGCCTGGCGCGCCTGCTGGGCGCCCGGCACGCGGATGTGCTGATGTACGCCGCCAACGGCCACGGCGCCTGGGAAGCCACCATTGCCAATCTGGTCGCGCCCGGCGCGCAGGTGCTGGTGGCGGGCAGCGGCCACTTTGCGGAAGCGTGGGCCGTGCATGCCGAGGCGATGGGCGCGACGGCCCTGCGCACGCCGACCCGGCCGGGACAGGCGCTGGATCCGTCCGCGATCGAGACGGCGCTGCGCGCCGACACGGCGCACCGCATCGCCGCCGTCTTTGCGGTGCATACCGACACGGCCAGCGGCGTGACCAGCGATATCGCGGCCGTGCGACGGGCCATGGACGCCAGCGGCCATCCGGCGCTGCTGGTGGCCGATGTGATCGCGTCCTTGGGCGCCACGCCGTTCCGCATGGACGAGTGGGGCGTCAACGTCGCGATCGGCGCGTCGCAGAAGGCGCTGATGGGACCGCCAGGGCTGTCCTTCACGGCGGTGGACGCGCGTGCAATGCAGGCGGCGCAGGCCAATCCCGCGCCGCGCGCCTACTGGGACTGGGCCAAGCGCAAGAGCGATCTGCTCTACCGCAAGTTCTGCGGCACGCCGCCGCAAAGCCTGCTGGCGGGCATGCGCGCCGCGCTGGATCTGATTGCCGCCGAAGGCGAGGAGGCGGTGTTTGCCCGCCATCGGCGCGTGGCCAACGCAGTGCATGCGGCGGTGAACGCGTGGTCGGGCGGCGGCGCGCTGAAGCTGTTCGTTGAAGACCCGGCGGCGCGCGCGGTGTCGGTCACGACCATCTCGGTGGCCGACGGCGTGGACGTCGAGGCCATGCGAACCATGGCGCGCGAACGCTTCCACGTTGCGGTGGCGGGCGGGCTGGGGCCGCTTGCCGGCCGCATGTTCCGCATCGGCCACCTGGGCGACGTGCATCCCGCCATGATTCTGGGCGCGCTGGGCGGGGTGGATGCCGCGCTGCGGGCGTGCGCCATTCCCGTGGGCGACGGGGCGCTGCAGGAGGCGGTGAAGGCGCTGCACGATTGAATCTCACCGCTGAATCGCAAGACTGAAACGCACCCCTGAAACGGTTTTCTGGCGCGGCCCGGACGCGGCCGCCATTTCTTCTTCACCTTGAATCGGGATAAGACGATGAGACAACGTGGTTTTGCGGCGGCCGCCCTGGCCGTCCTCGCGGTGGCGGTTCCCCTTTTTCCGGCCCAGGCCGAGCCGGTCAATGCCAAGGTGGTCATGCATGCGCCCCTGCGCGTGCTGGACCCCGTGCTGACCAACGCGTACATCACGCGCAATCACGGCTACATGGTGTACGACACGCTGTTTTCGCTGGACGCGGCGTCACGCCCGCAGCCTCAGATGGTCGAATCGTGGACGGTGTCGCCCGACCAGCTGACGTACGTCTTCACGCTGCGGCCCGGCCTGAAGTTCCACGGTGGCGCGCCGGTCACCGGCGAAGACGTGGTGGCTTCGCTCAAGCGCTGGGCGCAGCGCGATCCCATCGGTTCGCGCCTGTCAGCGGTCACGCAAAGCATGGAAAGTCCATCGGCCGACACCTTCCGCATCGTGCTCACAAAGCCGTATGGACTGCTGCTGGACGCACTGGCCAAGCCGGGTTCGCCCGTGCCGTTCATCATGCCGCGCCGCATCGCGGCGACGCCGCCGTCGGAAGCCATCAAGGAAACTGTCGGCTCGGGACCTTACAAGTTTGTGCAGGCCGAATTCCAGGCGGGCGTGAAGGCTGCGTATGTGAAGAATGCGGATTACGCCCCGCGCAAGGAACCCGCCAGCCGCTTCGCGGGCGGCAAGGTCGCCATGTTCGACCGGATCGACGTCGTCAACGTGCCGGACGCGCAGACCGCCGTCAACGCGCTGCGCCAGGGCGAAATCGACTTCGTCGAGAACGTGGCGCCCGACTTGCTGCCGCAACTGGACGGCGTGAAGACCGTGACGGTGCAAAGCTATGGCGACGCGTCGGAAACCTACACGCTGCGCATGAACTGGAAGCAGCCGCCGCTGGACAACGTGAAGGTGCGCCGCGCCGTGCTGGCCGCGCTGTACCAGGCCGACTACCTGGACGCGTCGCTGGGTGATCCCGCCTATTACAAGCTGTGCGGCGCCATGCTGAGCTGCATCTCGGCCTACCAGACCGAAGCTGGCGCCACGCAGACCAAACCCGCCAATCTGGCGCAGGCGCGGGCCTTGCTGAAGGACAGCGGCTATGCGGGCGAGAAGATCGTCGTGCTGCATCCCACCGATGTGCGCAGCCTGTCCACGCTGGCGCCGGTGACCGTCCAAGCTCTGCGCAGCATCGGCATGAACGTGGAAGTGCAGTCGATGGACTGGGCCACGCTGCTGTCGCGGCGCAGCAAGGATGCCCCGCTGGCCGACGGCGGCTGGAGCATCTTCCATTCGAGCCTGACCAGCATGGACCTGCTCAACCCCATCGTGAACGCCAATCTGGATGGGCGGGGCGAGGGCGGTTATCCGGGCTGGACCAAGGACGACACCATCCAGCGCCTGCGCGCCGAGTTCGAGTCGGTGACGGGATTGGACGCGCAAAAGCGCGTTGCGGCCGAGATCCAGCAGCGCGCCTACGAACAGGTGATGTTCGTGCCGTTGGGCGGCTATTCGGAGTTCAAGGCGTACGACAAGAAGTTCGACGGTATGGTGGCCGCGCCGTTGCCATTGTTCTGGCGGGGCCAGTAGGCGGGCAGGGCGGCGGGCGGGCGGTCAGGACAACCCGACCTTGCCGCTCAGCCCCCGCGCAGCCGTCAGCAGCAGCGGCGAATAGCGCCGCGCGAATTCCGCCGGCGAGGCCCATTCGGACACCAGCCCCGCGATCTGAATGGCCGCCACCGGACGGTGGCGGTGATCCAGGATGGCGGCGGCCAGGTTCAGCTCGCCCAGCATGCTTTCCTCGATGGCCGTCGCATAGCCGTCCTGGCGCGCCTGCTGGACCAGGCCGCGAATGCGGTCCGGGTTGTTGTCGGTCTTGGGCGTGGTCGGAATGGTGGCAAGCGGCATGTCCTTGGACCGCGCCAGGATGTCCTCGACTTCCTCTTCGGGCAGGTGGGACATGATGGCGCGGCCGCCGGCCGTCTGCACCATGGGCAGGGCGCGGCCGGCCAGCGTGCTGCTGAAGGTCTGGCGTTTGGTCTGGCGGCGCAGCGCAAAAATGATGTACAGATCGTCGAACAGGCTCAGTTCCACGCGCTCATTGGTCTCGCGCTGCATCTCGGCAATCAGCGGGGTGGCGCGTTCAAGCAGGGGCACGCTGCGCATGTAGTCGAAGCTGCGCTGCAGGATCTTCTTGCCGGGCGTGTAGCCCTTGCCGCCGGCGCCGCGTTCCAGGTATCCCAGCGTGACCAGCGTGTGCGTCATGCGCTGCGTGGTGCTGCGGTCGAAGCCCGTGATTTCCATGAGCTCGTTCATGCTCATGGTGGACGGGCGTTGCGCAAAGGCTTCCAGCAGTTCGAAGCCTTTGGCCAGGGATTGAACGAAGAGTGGGTCGGGACGGCTCATGGGAATCGCTCGAAAGATGGCGGTGGGCGTCCGCGCCGGGACTGGAAACCAGTGATTTTATAAAGATTCTTAGGTATTTCCTAGAGATACTTGCGTGCTCGCAAACCGGCAGGGGGCTGGCGTCGGGCCGTGCCCGGGATTGACATAGAATGGCCGCACATCAGCGGTCATTTCGAGGTAACTATGTCGGTCACGTCCGATATCAAACTACGCCCGCTCGAACGCGGCGACCTGCACTTCGTGCACAAGATCAACAATAACGACGTCATCATGCGCTACTGGTTTGAAGAGCCCTACGAGGCCTATGACGAACTCGTCGCGCTGTACGACCGCCACCTGCACGACCAGAACGAGCGCCGCTTCATCATCGAGCACGATACTGGGCAGCCCGCGGGGCTGGTCGAGCTTGTCGAGATCGACTACATCCACCGCCGCGCCGAATTCCAGATCATCATCGCGCCCAGCTACCAGGGCCGCGGCTACGCCAAGGCCGCCACGCGCATTGCGGTGGGCTACGCGTTCCGCGTGCTGAACCTGCACAAGGTGTATCTGGTGGTGGACAAGGACAATACCGCCGCGGTGCACGTCTACGAGCGCTGCGGTTTCCAGATCGAAGGCCTGCTCAAGGAAGAATTCTTTTCCAACGGCGCGTACCGCGATGCCTATCGGATGGCGCTGTTGCAGCACGACCATCTGCGCGACGTGGGACCGGGCGCGCCGGACGCGCCCGTGCTGCGGGACTGGCCGCAGGAAGACCAGGCGGGCTAGCGCCCGCCTGCGGTGTTTTACTTTTACTTCAGGGCTTGAAGAAAGCGGTCGGCGTCATCAGGCGGTTTTCCTGGCTGATCAGGTAGCCGGCCTCGGCGCTTTTCGTCAGATAGGTCGCCCAGGCCGGATCCTTCTGCAGCGACTGGCGCTTGGCTTCGCGGTCGGCGGCGCTGTCATAGACCCAGATGTGCATGTAGGAATTGACGTTGCCCGTCTCGGTCTGCATATAGGCGAGGGGCTTGCCCAGATGGCGGCTCTGCACCTCGTAGCCGTGCTCGGCATACAGCGCCAGGTGCTTCTTGATGGTGCCGGCGCGGCAGGTGTAGGTACGTACGTCGTAAAGCATGATGAATCCTTGATGTCGGTTGCAAAAACGGGTGTCAGTCGGCGGTGGCGCCGGACTGCTTGACCAGCACGCTCCAGCGTTCCACTTCCGTGTTGACGTATTTCTGGAAGGCGGCGTGGCCGTCGCCCACGGGGTCGGCGCCCAGGCCCTTGAGCTTGTCCTGCACGGCCGGGTCGGCGATGCCGTCGGTGATGGCCTTGGACAGTTTTTCCACCACGGGGGCGGGCGTGGCGGCCGGCACGAACAGGCCGAACCACGAACGCGCATTCATGGCCGTGTAGGCCGTCTCGGAAAACGCCGGCACGTTGGGCAGGGCGGCGTGGCGCTGCGTGCCGGTGACGGCGATGGGGGTGAGGCGGCCCGCCTGCACCTGCGACAGCACCTCGGGCAGATTTGCGAACATGATCTGGACCTGCCCGCCCATGAGGTCGTTGAGCGCCTGCGCGCCGCCCTTGTACGGGACGTGCGTCATCTGCGCGCCGGCCAGCGAATTGAACTGCGCGCCGGCCAGATGCGAGGCCGTGCCGGTGCCGCCGGACGCGTAGTTCACGCGGTTGCCGTTGGCCTTGGCGTAGTCGGCCAGTTCCTGCGGCGTCTTGGCCGGCACCGACGGGTTCACCACCAGCACCAGGGGTACCGATGCCAGGTTCGACAGGCCGGCGAAATCGCGCGTCAGGTTGTAGTCGAGCTTGTGATAGAGCGAGGCGTTGATGGCGTGGCTGGACGTGGCCATCAGCAGCGTGTAGCCGTCGGCGTCGGAGCGCGCGGCCATGACGGCGCCGATGTTGCCGTTGGCGCCGGCCTTGTTTTCCACCACGACGGGTTGGCCGAGCCGGGTGGCCATGGACTGCGCCACGGTGCGCGCGATCACGTCGGTGGCGCCGCCTGCCGCGAACGGCACGATGATGCGCAAGGGGCGTTCGGGGAAATCGGCCGCGGTGGCCGAGGCGGCCGCGCCCAGCGAGACGGCGGTCATCAGGAAGGCGGCGGCTAGGCGGCGCGGGGTCAGGGTTGTGGTCATGTCTCTCTCCAGTGTTGGATTTTTTTATGGGGTCACCGGGCCTGATTGATCAGGCGCCGGCGGTGCGCGCCTTTTCGCGCAGGCTCGTCAAAGTGGCCCGGGGCGTGATCACCTCGGGGTCCAGACTGAGTTCGATCAGATAGGGGGAACCGCTGTCCAGCGCACGCGCCAGCGCGGGGCCGAACGCTTCATGGGTGTCCACGCGTTCGGCCGCCACGCCAAACGATTGGGCGTAGGCCACGAAATCGGGGTTGCACAGGTCCGTGCCGATGGTGCGGCCGGGGTAATGCACCTCCTGGTGCATGCGGATCGTGCCGTACATGCCGTTGTTGAACACGATGAAGACGATGCCCAGCTTGTGCTGCTTGACGGTGGCCAGCTCCTGCGAGGTCATCAGGAAGCAGCCGTCGCCCGCCAGGCAGATCACCTGGCGTTCGGGGTGGCGCAGCTTGGCCGCGATGGCCGCGGGCACGCCGTAACCCATGGCGCCGCTGGTGGGCGCCAATTGCGTGCGCGGGTGGCTGAAGCGGTAGTAACGATGCGCCCAGGCGCTGTAGTTGCCCGCGCCGTTGGTCAGGATGGCGCGCGAGTCGAGCTGGTCGCGCAGCGTGGCAATGACGCGCGCCGGGTCCATGTCTCCGCGTGCGGCGGGCGGCTCGGTGTAGCGCAGGTAGTTGCCGCGCAGGCGTTGCGTCCAGTCGCGCCACGGCGATGCATCCACCGGCGCCAACGCCGCGGCCGACGCCGCAAAGGCGTCCATGCCCGATTGAATCTTCAGCGCGGGCTGATACACGCGGCCCAGCTCTTCCGGGCTGGTCAGCACGTGGATCAGCGTCTGGCTGGGCACCGGCGATTGCAGCAGGGTATAGCCGCCCGTCACCATCTCGCCCAGCCGCGCACCCACGGCCAGGATGACGTCGGCCTGGCGCACGGCCTCGGCCAGTTCCGGGTTCACGCCGATGCCGACTTCGCCGACGTACTGCGCGTGGTGGTTGTCAAAAAGGTCCTGGCGGCGGAACGAGCACGCAACCGGCAGGCCGTTCATCTCGGCAAAACGGGTCAGGCCTGCCAGCCCCGTGTCGGTCCAGCCGGAGCCGCCAGCGATCAGCAGGGGACGCTGCGCGCCCGCCAGCAGCGTGCGCATGCTGGCCAGGGCGTCGGGCGCGGGGTAGGCCTGCGGCACCTGGATCGTGCCGCAGGGCAGGGCCGGGGCCACGTCCGTCAGCATGTCTTCGGGCAGCGCCAGCACCACGGGGCCGGGCCGGCCGGACGTGGCAACGGAAAAGGCGCGGTTCAAGTATTCGGTCACGCGCGCGGCGCTGTCGATCTGCGCCACCCACTTCGTGAACTGGCCGAACATGCGGCGGTAGTCGATTTCCTGGAAGGCCTCGCGCTCGACCATGTCGTTGCCGACCTGGCCGACCAGCACGATCATCGGCGTGGAATCCTGGAACGCGGTCTGCACGCCGATGCTGGCATTGGTGGCGCCGGGGCCGCGCGTCACCATGCAGATGCCGGGCCGGCCGGTCAGCTTGCCGTGCGCCTCGGCCATGAATGCCGCCGCGCCTTCGTGCCGGCAGGACACCAGGCGGATGCGCTCGCGCTGCGCATACAGCGCGTCCAATACGTCCAGGTAGCTCTCGCCGGGCACGCCGAATACGGTGTCCACGCCGTGTTCCAACAAGGCCCGCACCACATGCTGGCCGCCCGTCATCAATGTCGAAGTGTCATTCATCGCAGTTTCAATCTGGCCGCAGCGCGGCGGGTTGAGTCCGGATGAACTTTACGCAGCCCGGGTCAGGGCGCGTTAGGACAGATCAGAGCTTGTTTTGCACTTTTTTGCGGGGCGGCCGTCATTCGATGGGGCGGTAATACTTCTTGCGGAAATCGCCGGGCGTGCAGCCCGTGTGCTTCTTGAAGAAGCGCGTGAAATACGCCGGATCCTCGATGTTCAGCTGGAACCCGATCTCGGCGATGCTCAGGTCCGTGTTGCACAGGAGCCGCTTGGCCTCCAGCGCAATGCGCTCCTGTACGAGCTGGCTGGCGGTGCGCCCCACGCTGCGCTTGACTGCGTCGTTGAGCTGGCGCTCGCTGACGCACAGGGCATCGGCGTACTGGCGGATGGCCGAGAAGTCCAGGTAATGCTCTTCGATCAGCATGGTGAAGCGCTTGGCCAGCGAATAGCTGGGACCGGCGGCGGTCTCGCGATCGTCGGCCGGATACAGGCGGCGAAGCTGGGTCAGCAGGATCAGCAGGTACGAGCGCACCACGTCAAAGCGACCCGTCTGCCGGTCGCGCGTTTCGCGTTCAATTTCGGCCAGCAGCGGCAGCATGGCGTCGTGCTGCTCGCGCGTGAGGTAGATGACGGGCGGTCCGCCCGCCAGGTGAAAGAACGGAAATTTGGCGATGTCGTCCGCGCGCGGGAACATCTGCGCGAAGAACTCGGTGCTGATGTTCATGACGTAGCCGCTGGGCTTCACCGACGACGTCCACGCGTGGATCTGGCCCGGGGACAGGAAGAAGACCGAATGGTCGCGCACCGCGTGCTGCTCGAAGTCCAGCAGGTGCGTGCCCTGCGCCTCGGTCATCCACAGCAGGTGGTAATAGCGGTGCCGGTGCAGAAAGCCGCGCGGAATGTCGTCGTGATCCTGCAGGCGTACGAGATCGAAATAGAAGGATCCCTCTCCAGAGAAATCCGACGATTCAAAGGTGGGAAACGTTTCCGGGATGGGCGAATGCGAACCTGCGGACAAGCGGGAGTCTCCTTGATGGCGCGCGGGGCGGCTCTGTTTTTCGCCATCATACGGGCATTCGCTGCGGGGGCTGCGGCGGGGGGGCGGCTCCGGATTGGCGCCGCCCGTGCCGTTCAGCGGCTGACCGGCGCGGCGCGTAGCAGCCGCAGGCCGTTGGCCACCACCAAGAGGCTGGCGCCCACGTCGGCAAACACCGCCATCCACAGCGTCGCGTGGCCCGTCACGGCCAGGGCCAGGAACACCACCTTGATCCCCAGCGCCAGCGCGATGTTCTGAACCAGCACGCGATGCGTCGCGCGCGACAGTCGCAGGAAGGTGCCGATCTTGCGCAGGTCGTCGTCCATCAGCGCCACGTCGGCGGTCTCGATGGCGGTGCCGGTGCCGGCCGCGCCCATCGCAAAGCCGATGTCGGCGCGGGCCAGCGCGGGCGCGTCGTTGATGCCGTCGCCCACCATGCCGACCCGCACGTCCGGCGCAAGCTTGCCTTCAATGGCGGTCAGCTTGTCCTCGGGCAGTTGGTCGCCGCGCGCCTCGTCAATGCCGACCTGACGCGCGATGGCCTGCGCGGTCGGCGTGTTGTCGCCCGTCAGCATGAGGGTGCGCACGCCCAGTCCATGCAGGTCGGCGATGGCTTGGGCGCTGGTGGGCTTGACCGTGTCAGCCACGGCCGCCAGCGCCAGCACGCGGCTGCCGTCGGACAGTGCGATGACGCTCTTGCCCTGGCTTTCCAGTTCGTCAAAGCGGGCGTCGAGCGCGGCGTTGGACACGCCCAGTTCGCGCATCAGGCGGCGGTTGCCCAGGTGGTAGGTCTGGCCGCCCACCTGGCCGCTGACGCCGCGGCCCGGCAGGGCGGTGAAAGCGTCGACCTCAAGCAGCGCGCTGCCGGCTTCGCGCGCCGCGTTGGCCACGGCAAGCGACACGGGGTGGTCCGAGCGCGCGGCCAGGCTGGCGGCAATCAGGGCGGCGGGGTGGGGACCGGGTTCGGGCGCGTCCCAGTCCTGCATGTCGGTCTGCACCGGCTTGCCGTGCGTCAGCGTGCCGGTCTTGTCCAGCGCCAGCCATTTCAGGTTGCGCCCTTCTTCAAGATAGACGCCGCCCTTGATGAGGATGCCGCGGCGCGACGCGGCGGTCAGGCCGCTGACGATGCTGACAGGCGTGGAAATGACCAGCGCGCACGGGCAGGCGATGATCAAGAGCGCCAGCGCGCGGTAGATGGCGTCGAACCACGGCTGGCCCCAGAGCAGCGGCGGCAGCACGGCCACGGCCGCCGCGATGACCACGACGGCGGGCGTGTAGATGCGCGAGAACCGGTCGATGAAGCGCTGCGTGGGCGCGCGCGCGCCCTGCGCCTGTTCCACCGCGTGGATGATGCGCGCCAGCGTGGTGTTGCCGGCCGCGGCGGTCACGCGGTAGTCAAAGGAGCCGGAGGTGTTGACGGTGGCCGCGAAGACGGGATCGTCCTGGGCCTTTTCGACGGGCAGGCTTTCGCCCGTGATGGGCGACTGGTCCACGGCCGACGTGCCGCTCACCACGATGCCGTCGGCGGCGATCCGCTCGCCCGGCCGCACGCGCACGATGCCGCCCGGCTGCAGTGACGCGGCGGGCACTTCCACCCAGCTGCCGTCCGGCTGGCGCAGCGTGGCGGTGTCGGGCGCCAGGTCCAGAAGGCCGCGCACGGCGTTGCGCGCCCGGTCCAGCGAGCGGGCTTCGATCAGTTCGGCCACGTTGAACAGGAACATCACCATGGCCGCTTCGGGCCACTGGCCGATCAGCACGGCGCCGGTGACGGCGATGCTCATCAGCGCGTTGATGTTCAGGTTGCCGTTGCGCACGGCGATCCAGCCCTTGCGGTAGGTGGTGACGCCGCAGGCCAGGATGGCGGCCACGGCCAGCGCGGCAGTCAGCAGCAGCGGGCCGCCGGCAAAATGCGAGAACTCGGACAGCGCGGCCAGCACGCCCGCGCCGCCGATCAGCCACCAGTTCACTGCCTTGGCGGCGGGGGCGGGCGCGGCCGCCGCGCCGTCGGCCAGGGGCTCGGGCGTCATGTCCAGCGACTTGATGGCCGCGACGATGCGGTCCAGCGCGCCCTCGGCGTGGACCACGGTCAGAATGCGCTGCATCAGGTTGAAGTCCAGCGCATGCACGCCGTCCACCCCGTCCAGCTTCTTGCGGATCAGTGTTTCCTCGGTGGGGCAGTCCATCTGGCCGATGCGCAGGCGCGCCAGCAACTGGCCCGGGCCGGCGGTGAGCGTCGTGGCGGCGGTGGGTTGCAGGACGGCATCGCCGTGCGCGTGGCCGCAGCAGTCCGCGTCCTGGGCAGCCCGGGTTGGGGCAGCGGTCGCGCAGCAGGCGTCGGCACCATGCTTGTGAGCGTGAGCGTGACCGGGGCTCTTGACCGGTTCCCGCGCATGATCGTGCCCGCAGCAGGCGTCATCGCCCGTTTTCTCGACGCGCGCCATCGCAATGGGTGCGGGCTGCGCGGGGGCGCGCTCGCCGCCGCAGCAGGGACCGCAATCCCCGCCCGATTGATGTTCGCGTTGTTTGACCGGAGGTAAAGACATCCGCTTGACCCTTCAAATAAGCTGATGACGCAATTCCACACCTTGGAGTTACTATAGGGTCAACCCCTAATCATCGGATCTGATCCGGGAGGCAGCGATGCGTATCGGCGAATTGGCCACGGCGGCCGGCACCACGGTCGAAACCGTCAGGTATTACGAGAAAGAGGGGCTGCTGCCGGCCCCGGAGCGCGGGCTCAACAACTACCGCACTTATGGCCAGATGCACCTGGAGCGCCTGCGCCTCATCCGCAACTGCCGCGCGCTGGACATGACGCAGGACGAAATCCGCGCCATCCTCTCCGTGGCCGACAACCATCGCACCGGCTGCGGCCCCATCAACCAGCTCTTTGACGAGCACATCTCGCACGTCGACGAGCGCATCGCCGAACTGACGCAGCTAAAGGGCCAATTGACCGAACTGCGCCAGCGCTGCCTGTCGGCGCGGCCCGACTCGGATGATTGCGGCATCCTGCACGGACTGAGCGAAATGCAGGTCGAAGAGCGGCAGGAGCGGCACACCCACCTGGGCTGAGCGCGCCGCCGGGATGCCCTTGTTGCGGTCCGGGGGATCAGCGACCGGTCAGACGTCATCGCGTACTATGAGAATCTGTTTCTTTCCCATTTGCGCATCGATCAATGACCGTAAACCAGACCGCCACGCCGCTCCACGCCCTGACCTCGCGCCGCTCCTTCAAGTTCCTGCGGGCGCCGGCGCCCAAACCCGACGAACTCGAACAGATCCTGCAGGCTGCCATGGCGGCCCCCGATCATGGCGCGCTGCGTCCGTGGCGCTATGTCGTGATCCAGGGCGAGGCCATCGGCAAGTTGGCGGACATGGCGCTGGACGCCGTCAAGCGCACCGGCGATCCGCGCATGACGCCCGAAAAGGAAAAGTCGGTTCGCGAATGGATGGCCAGCGTGCCGCTGTTCATCGCCGTGGCCCAGAAGATCGCCCACGGCAACACCAAAATCCCCGAACAGGAACAGCTGCTCGCCGCCGGCTGCTCGGTGATGAACATCCTGAACGCCGTCCACATGCTGGGCTACGCCGCGTTCTGGAGCACCGGCCTGGGCACGTACGTGGAAGACGTGCAGGACGCGCTGGGTCTGGACTCGCTGGATTACCGCTTCCTGGGCTTTTTGGCCGTCGGCACGCCCGCGTGCGCGGTGCCGCCCGCCAAGCGTCCGGACTACCGTGAATTCGTCACGGAATGGACCGGCGCCGTTTAAGCCGGACAGCGCGGTTGTCGGCCGCGCTTGCGCGCCAAGGAATAAATGACAATAATTCTTATTGTTAATTAGCTTGGCGCCTCGTTATGTCCTCATCCGCGCAGCCCACGGAGCACGCCGCTGCCGAGCTGTATGAAGCTCATCATTCCTGGCTGCAGGAGTGGCTGCGGCGCAGATTGGGCTGCCGTCACGACGCCGCCGATCTCGCGCACGACACCTTTGTGCGGATTCTGTCGGGCCGCCACGCCGAAGCGATTCGCGAACCGCGGGCGTTTCTGACCACCCTGGCGCAGCGCGCGCTTTTTACGTTCTGGCGTCGCCGCGACCTGGAACGCGCCTACATCGACAGCCTGCAGGCGCTGCCGCAGGCTAGCGCGCCCAGCGAAGAAAGCCGCGCGCTTGTCGTCGAGGCTTTGATGCACATCGACCGCGTCCTGCACCGCCTGCCGCGCAAGGCGCGCCAGGCTTTTCTCTACAGCCAGGTTGACGAGCTTGGCTACGCCGAGATCGCCACGCGCATCGGCGTGTCCGTCATCACCGTGCGGCGCTACATGAAGCAGGCCATCACGCTGTGCGTGGCTTCGCGCCTTGCGCCATGACGGCGCCCGCACTGCCGGCCGAACTGGAATCGGCCGTGGACTGGATGGTGCTGTTGTCCTCCGGCAGCGTTGCCGCGGCGGACCGGGTGCGCTTTGAAAGCTGGCGCCAGTCCGATCCGCGCCATGCCGCGGCCTGGGAGACAGTGAACACTGCGGTCAAGGGTTCTTTTGACGCCCTGGGCCAGGGCGGACAGCGGCGAGCCGCCGGGGCGGTGCTGAAGGAGCCGCCGGCTCGGCGCCGCGCATTGCGCAACATGCTGATGCTGGCGCTCGCCGCCGGCGGGCTGGCGGCGCTTGCAGACCGCCAGACGCCGTTGCGCACCCTGACCGCCGACCTACGTACGGGCACGGCCGAACGCCGCGTCTACACCTTGCCCGACGGCAGCGAATTGACGTTGAATGCACGGTCCGCGGTGGACCTGGATTTCTCTGCCGAGGCGCGCCGGGTCCGCTTGCGCAGCGGCGCGGTGCTCGTGCGCGTGGCGTCCGACGCCAGCCGGCCTTTCATGGTGGTCAGCGCCGACGGTGAGGTCCAGGCGCTTGGCACGGTGTTCGGCGTGGCCCGCCAGGGCGAAACTAGCGTGGCCAGCGTGCTCGAACACAGCGTCGAGGTGCGAGCGGGCGGACAGCGCCTGACCTTGCATACGGGCGAGGGCGTGCGTTTCGGCGCGGGCGGGCTGGGCCAGCCGGATGTGCAGTTGAGCGACGCGGCCGCGTGGCAGGGCGGAATGCTGGTTGTACATGACGAGCCCCTTGGCGCGGTGGTGGACGCCTTGCGTCCCTATCGGCGGGGCGTCATCAGGATCACGCCGGAGGCCGCGCGGCTGCGCGTGCTGGGCGCCTTCCCGCTGGACGACACGGACCGCACGCTGGAATCGCTGCGTCAGACGCTGCCCATCCAGGTCAGTTCGCTGGGCGGATGGCTGGTGGGCATCGACCTGCGCGCGGACGCCGCTGAAAAAAAATGATCGCTTTTGCCGGCCTCGCTGGACATACCTCCTGAAACGCCAAACTGTTTGCAGGAGATCCCATGTTTCACCACTATCCAGCCGCGCCGCTGACGGCCGCGCTGATCGTCGCTTTGGCCGCACCGGCGGTGCAGGCTCAGACACAGTCCCAGACCCCGGCCCCGGCGGCGACGCGATACGACCTGCCGGCTGCGCCGCTGGGCGACACGTTGACCCGGATCGCCCGCCAAAGCGGGCGCGCGGTGTCGGTCGACCCTGCCTTGGTCGCGGGACGCACCGCTGCGGCGGTGGCGGGCAATTACACCCCCGAAGAGGCCGTGCGCCAGTCGCTGGCGGGCAGCGGGCTGGAGCTGGCGGTAACGGCCAACGGCACGCTGAGCGTGCGCCGCGCGCCGGCCAACGCGACGATGCTGGAACCGGTGCGCGTGACCGGCTCGGCGGAATCGCCCACCGGCCATGTCGACGGCTACATTGCGCAGCGGGCGATGTCGGGCACGAAGACGGACACGCCGCTTATCGAGACGCCGCAATCGGTGTCGGTGGTCACCAGCGACCAGATCCGCGCCGTCAAGGCGGCGTCGCTGGCCGACGCGCTGGGGTATACGCCAGGTGTTTCCTCGCAGTCGCCGGCGTTCAGCCGGATGGTCGATGACCTGATGCTGCGCGGCTTCAATGTGGCCGCCGGCAACTCCGGGCAACTGCGCGATGGCCTGAAGCTGCAATCCAGTGTCTACGACGGCGGGCAGGAACCGTACGGCCTGGAGCGGGTGGAAGTGCTGCGCGGCGCGTCGTCCGTCCTCTATGGGCAATTGAGCCCCGGCGGCGTGGTGAACACCGTCAGCAAGCGGCCCACCGCCGACACGCTGCGAGAGCTGAACCTGGAGGCGGGCAGCTATAACCGCCGGCAGGTGTCGGGCGACTTCGCCGGCGCGCTGACCGAAGACGGCACGTGGACCTACCGGTTGACCGGCCTGGCGCGCAACGCCGACAACTGGGTGGATCATGTGCCGGACGACCGGACCTATCTGGCGCCGGCATTGACGTGGCAGCCGTCGGCCGCGACGTCCCTGACCCTGCTGGCGACATACCAGCGCATCCGCACCAAATTCGCCGCGCCAATGCCTGCCGCCAACACGCTGAACGGCCAGATCCCGCGCGACCTGTTCATCGGGGAGCCTGATTTCGACCGCTACGACACGGACACCTACACCGTGGGCTACGCGTTCGAACACGCATTCAACGACCGCGTGAAGCTGCGCCAGAGCGCGCGCTATTTCACGGCCGACGGCACCTGGGACTACCTGTCGTTCGGCGCCCTGCAGGCCAATGGCCGCACGCTGCGCCGCGGCGTCGTCAGCCGCAACGAGCATTCATACGGCATCGCCACCGACACTTCGCTGGAAATGAAACTGGATGGCGGCCCCCTGCAGCACACCGTGCTGGCTGGCCTGGACTACTACCGCAGCGGCTACGATTCCCACCGCCATTCCGGCACCGTGGCCCCGCTGGCCGATATCTACAACCCGGTCTACGGCGCCGTGCCGGTGCTGAACACCGCCGCTGACTACGGCATCAACACGCGCTCCAGCGCGCTGGGCCTTTATGTGCAGGATCAGATCAAGATCCAGGACAAGTGGGTGGTCGTGCTGGGCGGGCGCCAGGACTGGGCCGATACCGACCAGAAAAGCTACACCAACGGCGTCACCACGCGGTTGCGCGACACGGCCACGACCGGCCGCATCGGCCTGCTTTATCTGGCCGACAACGGCCTGGCGCCTTACCTCAGCGCCAGCCAGTCGTTCGCGCCCACGGTGGGCGTGGACCGCGCGGGCAATGCGTTCAAGCCCACCAAGGGCACCCAGTACGAACTGGGGCTGCGCTACGAGCCGCCAGGCGGCAACATGCTGTACAGCGCCGCCATCTACGACCTGACGCAGACCAATGCGCTGACCAGCGATCCGGCCGATGCCACGTATTCGGTGCAGACGGGCAAGGCGCGTTCGCGCGGCCTGGAACTGGAAGCCAAAGCTCGCCTGGGCGCGCTGAACCTGACCGCGAGCTATGCGTACACCGACGCGCGCACCACGCGCAGCAACACGCCGGCCCTGGTGGACCAGCGCATCGCGTTGGTGCCGCTGCACAGCGCGTCGGTGTGGGCCAACTACAACCTGACAGCGGTTGGCGTGAGCGGCCTGACCGTGGGGGCAGGGGTGCGCTATGCCAGTTCGACCAATCTGCCGGGCTACCCCGCCAATGTGCCGGGGCAGTTCCTGGTGGACGCGATGGCCGCGTATGACTTTGGCGCGCTGGATCCGTCGATGTCCGGCCTGTCGCTGGCGCTGAACGCGCGCAACCTGTTCAACCGCGGCTACCTGGCTTGCGCCGGCAGCACCGGCTGCCGTTACGGCGATCCGCGCACCTTGTACGCAACGCTCAGCTACCGCTGGTAGAACGGGCAACCGGGCCTGCCGCAACGCAGGAAAACCCGTAGTCCAATGCGGCCCTCAGAGGCCGCGCGGCCCGCTCATCGGCCCTGTCCCCTGTGCTAATCTCGTCAACGGCTTTGCCCAAGTATCCCCGGGCGCAAGCCGTCGACGGCAGCGTCCGAGGTCACACGCCTCTGGCAACGCCTTGGTAGGAAGAAAACGCATGACACGATCAAGCGTGGAGACAATACATGAGCCAATATGGGCCGCTGAAGTTGCACGTCCCCGAGCCGACAGGGCGACCGGGTTGCAAGACAGACTTCTCCTATCTGCATCTTTCGCCGCCTGGCGAGGTGCCCAAACCCCCCATTGATGTTGCCGCGGTCGACACCGGTCCACTGGCCTATAGCCTGGTCCGCGTCATCGACGAGCACGGCCGCGCCGTCGGGCCCTGGGCGCCGGAGATCAGCCACGACATGCTGCGCGCCGGCATGCGGGCGATGCTCAAGACGCGCATCTTCGACGGGCGCATGCTGACCGCGCAGCGCAAGAAGAAGATTTCGTTCTATATGCAAAGCCTGGGCGAGGAGGCCATTGGCACCGCCCACGCCATGGCGCTGGAAAAGGGGGATATGTGCTTTCCCACCTATCGCCAGCAAAGCATCCTTCTGTCGCGCGACGTGTCGCTGGTGACGATGATGTGCCAGCTCATGTCCAACGAGCGCGACCCGCTCAAGGGCCGCCAACTGCCGGTCATGTATTCCGACCGCGAAAACGGCTTTTTCACGATTTCGGGCAACCTGGCCACGCAGTTCATCCAGGCGGTGGGCTGGGCCATGGCGTCGGCCATCAAGGGCGACACCCGCATTGCCTCGGCCTGGATTGGCGACGGCGCCACCGCCGAAGCCGACTTCCACACCGCGCTGACCTTCGCGCACGTCTACCGCGCGCCCGTCATCCTGAACGTGGTCAACAACCAGTGGGCCATCTCGACCTTCCAGGCGATCGCCGGCGGCGAGGGCGCGACCTTCGCGGGCCGAGGCGTGGGCTGCGGCATCGCGTCGCTGCGGGTGGACGGCAACGATTTCCTGGCGGTCTATTCCGCGTCAATCTGGGCCGCCGAGCGCGCCCGCCGCAACCTCGGCCCGACGCTGATCGAATGGGTAACGTACCGCGCCGGTCCGCACTCCACCTCCGACGACCCCACCAAGTACCGTCCCGGCGACGACTGGAGCCACTTCCCCCTGGGCGACCCGATCGAGCGCTTCAAGAAACACCTCATCCTGTTGGGCATCTGGTCCGACGCCGAGCACGACGCAGTCCGCGCCGAACTCGACGCCGAGATCCTGGCGGCCCAGAAGGAAGCAGAGAGCTACGGCACCCTGGTGGACGGCCACGTCCCCAGCGCCGCCAGCATTTTTGAAGACGTGTACAAGGACATGCCGGAGCATCTGCGCCGGCAGCGTCAGCAGCTCGGAGTCTGACCATGGCAATCGATAACAACGCTGGTCCGGCCTCGGCGCCGATGACCATGATCCAGGCTTTGCGCTCGGCCATGGATGTCATGCTTGAGCGCGACAACAATGTCGTGGTGTTCGGGCAGGACGTGGGCTACTTCGGCGGCGTGTTCCGCTGCACCGAAGGCCTGCAGGCCAAGTTTGGCAGCTCGCGCGTGTTCGATACCCCCATTTCCGAAGGCGGCATCGTCGGCGTGGCGGTGGGCATGGGCGCCTACGGCCTTCGGCCCGTGTGCGAAATCCAGTTCGCCGACTACTTCTATCCGGCCTCGGACCAGATCGTGTCCGAGGCGGCGCGCCTGCGCTACCGCTCGGTGGGCGAGTTCATTGCCCCCATGACCATCCGCATGCCCTGCGGCGGCGGCATCTACGGCGGACAGACGCACAGTCAGAGCCCCGAGGCCATGTTCACGCAGGTCTGCGGCCTGCGCACGGTGATGCCGTCCAATCCGTATGACGCGAAAGGGCTCTTGATCGCCGCCATCGAGAACGACGATCCGGTGATCTTCCTGGAACCCAAGCGCCTCTACAACGGCCCGTTCGACGGCCACCATGACCGTCCCGTCACGCCGTGGACCGGCCGTCCCGGTAGCGTCGTGCCCACCGGCTACTACACCGTGCCGCTGGAATCGGCCGCCATCGTGCGTCCGGGTTCGGAGCTGACGGTGCTGACCTACGGCACCACCGTGCACGTGTCGCTGACCGCGGCCGAGGAAACCGGCATCGACGCCGAAATCATCGACCTGCGCAGCCTCTGGCCGCTGGATCTGGATGCCATCGTCAACTCGGTCAAGAAGACCGGGCGCTGCGTGGTGGTGCACGAGGCCACGCGCACCTGCGGCTTTGGCGCGGAACTGATTTCTTTGGTGCAGGAACACTGCTTCCATCATCTGGAGGCGCCCGTCGAGCGCGTGACCGGTTGGGACACTCCCTATCCGCACGCGCAGGAATGGGCGTACTTCCCCGGCCCGCGCCGGGTCGGCGAAGCGTTCAAACGCGCGATGGAGGCATGACATGGGGATTCATATCATCAAGATGCCCGATATCGGCGAAGGCATCGCAGAGGTCGAGCTGGTGGGCTGGCACGTCAAGGTGGGCGATACCGTCGCCGAGGACCAGCCGCTGGCTGACGTCATGACGGACAAGGCCACGGTCGAGATTCCCTCGCCGGTGGTTGGCAAGGTGATTTCGCTGGGCGGTGATGTTGGCCAGGTGATGGCCGTGGGCGGTGAGCTGATCCGGCTCGAAGTCGAAGGCGAAGGGAATGTGAAGGCGGGCGCTGCGCCGGCGGCGAAGGCGGCTGTGCCTGCGGCTGGCGGGATTGCTGCCGATGGGGCGCAGCGTGCGGGAGGTCCGAGTCTGGTGGAAAGTGGCGTAGTGACGCCCGGCGTAGCGACGCCCGCGACTGCCACGCCGGCCAAGTCATCGACATCGGCATCCGCATCCGGCTCCGCGCCGGCGTCGGCCAGGTCGCCGGCCGGGCGCCAATCAGGCGGCGCGCCCGCCGCAGTCCGCCAGCCCGGCGAAAAGCCGTTGGCGTCGCCCGCCGTGCGCAAGCGCGCGTGGGACCTGGGCGTCGAACTGCGCTACGTGCAAGGCAGTGGCCCCGCCGGTCGCATCCTGCACGAAGACCTGGACGCCTGGCTGCAAGGGCAGGGCTCGGCCAGCAGCGCACGCGCCGGCTCGGCCTACGCCGAACGCAACGACGAAGACGCCGTGCCCGTCATCGGGCTGCGCAGGAAGATCGCGCAGAAGATGGCCGAATCCAAGCGCCGCATCCCGCACTTCAGCTACGTCGAGGAAATCGACGTGACCGAGCTCGAAGACCTGCGCGTGCAGTTGAACGCCAAGTGGGGCGAGTCGCGTGGCAAGCTGACGCTGCTGCCGCTCCTGGCCCGCGCGATGGTGGTGGCGCTGCGCGATTTTCCGCAGATCAACGCGCGCTACGACGACGAGGCCGGGGTGGTGACGCGCTACGGCGCGGTGCACATCGGCATTGCCACGCAAAGCGACGGCGGCCTGATGGTGCCCGTGATGCGCCATGCCGAGGCGCGCGACATCTGGTCCATGGCGGCCGAGATCACGCGGCTGGCGCAGGCGGTGCGCAGCGGCTCGGCCGGGCGCGACGAGCTGTCCGGCTCGACCATCACCATCACCAGCCTCGGTCCCTTGGGCGGCATCGTCACCACGCCGGTGATCAACCACCCCGAGGTCGGCATCGTGGGCGTGAACCGCATCGTCGAACGCCCAGCCTTCCGCAACGGCGCCGTGGTGGCGCGCAAGCTGATGAACCTGTCTTCGTCCTTCGACCACCGCGTGGTGGACGGCATGGACGCGGCGCGCTTCATCCAGGCTGTGCGCGCGCTGCTGGAACAACCCGCGCTGCTTTTCGTGGAGTAAGCATGAGCCAGATCACAAAGACAACGACATTGCTGGTGATCGGCGGCGGCCCCGGCGGCTACGTGGCCGCCATTCGCGCCGGGCAACTGGGCGTGCCGACCATCCTGGTCGAGGGCGCGCAGTTGGGCGGCACCTGCCTGAACATCGGCTGCATCCCGTCCAAGGCCCTGATTCACGCGGCCGAGGAATTCGACAAGGCGCGTCACTACGCCGGCGATTCGGCGCTGGGCATCGCGGTCGACGCGCCGCGCATCGACATCGCCAAGACCGTGGCCTGGAAGGACGGCATCGTCGGCAAGCTGACGGGCGGCGTGGGCGCGCTGCTCAAGAAGAACGGCGTGGAAGTCGTGCACGGCTGGGCCACGCTGCTGGACGGCAAGACCGCCGACGTCGAGACGCCTGACGCCGGCCGCATCCGCATCCAGTGCGAGCACCTGCTGCTGGCGGCGGGTTCCGAGCCCACGCCGCTGCCGTCGCTGCCTTTCGGCGGCACGGTGGTGTCGTCCACCGAGGCCCTGTCGCCCACCAGCATCCCGAAGCAGCTCGTGGTGGTGGGCGGCGGTTACATCGGCCTGGAACTGGGCACTGTGTACCGCAAGCTCGGCGCCGAGGTCGCCGTGGTCGAGGCGCAGGACCGCATCCTGCCGACCTACGACGCCGACCTCACCAAGCCGGTGGCGGCCGCGCTCGGCAAGATGGGCATCGCGCTGCATCTCGGACGCAAGGTGCTGGGGCTGAACGGCAAGGGTGACGCGGTGCGCGTGCAGGACGCCAGCGGCGCTGAAACGCTTCTACCCGCCGATCGCGTGCTGATCTCGGTGGGACGCCGCCCGCGCACGCAAGGCTGGGGGCTGGAAAGCCTGCAACTGGATCGCAAGGGCAACGCGCTGCGCATCGACGACCAGTGCCGCACGTCGATGCGCGATGTCTGGGCCATCGGCGACATCGCGGGTGAGCCCATGCTGGCGCATCGCGCAATGGCGCAGGGCGAGATGGTGGCCGAGCTGGTGGCGGGCAAGCGCCGCCACTTCCAGCCGGCGTCCATCCCCGCCGTGTGCTTCACCGATCCCGAGGTCGTGGTCGCGGGCCTGTCGCCGCAAGAGGCCGAAAGCGCCGGGCTGGACTGCGTGACGGCATCCTTCCCCTTCGCCGCCAACGGCCGCGCCATGACGCTGGAATCCACCGACGGGTTTGTGCGTGTGGTGGCCCGGCGCGACAACCACCTGATTGTTGGGTGGCAGGCGGTGGGGCGTGCGGTGTCCGAGCTGTCGACGGCGTTTGGGCAGTCGCTGGAAATGGGCGCGACGCTGGAGGATGTGGCGGGCACGATCCACGCGCATCCCACGCTGGGCGAGGCCGTGCAGGAGGCCGCGCTCAAGGCGCTGGGGCACGCGTTGCATATCTGAAGACAGGACACGGCGTGGATGCAATGTCCGCGCCGTGTCTGCCCCGCGCCCCTGCGTTCAGCGCCCGCCGTCGATATACGGCCGCGCCTGCAGGATCAGGATCTCGTCGCCTTGCACGGCCCATTCGATGTCCTGATCCCCATTTCCCAGCCGCGCCTTCACCTGCCGGCCTACGGTGGCCAGGCGCGCGACCAGCGCGTCATTCAGCACCTGCCGGGCGCCCTCGATGGGCACTTCGCGCACGCCGCCGCCCGCGGCGGCGACGAGCTGCGTGTCCTCAGCCGATCGGCTCAGCACCTGCACGGCCTTGGACCAGCTGGAATACATGACCTGCTCGGCCTGGCGCTTGCCTTCCACCACCTTGATGCCCAGCCCGCGCTTGGCGGACAGGTAGGTGACGTGGCGGCGCGAGGCGTCGAAGGGATCGCGCGTGATCATGACGCCCGAGCTGTCCGACGCGGCGGCCAACTGCACCAGCACCGCCATGACCACCGCGTCCTGATTGAAGCCCGCGGCGCGGCGCGCTTCATAGGCCTCGAAGTTATAGACCGACGCCCAGACCGTCTGCACGGCCCGGGCCAGCGCGTCGGCCTGCGTGACGTTGGGCACGGTGGTGTACAGGCCCGCGCCGCTGAAGCCCGGCAGGTCTTCAGAATTGGATGAACTGCGTACGAAGACGCCGCGTCCGCCCAGCTGTTTTTCCCAGCGGACGAGCCAGGCCGCCGAGAGGGCGGCGTCGGGCGTCGCGTCGATGATGTCCTGACGCAGCTTGGCCAGTTCCGTGCGCCGCACATTGGCGTCGGACGCGAAGTCGGTTCGCTGTTCCAGCGCCGCCACGCGGGCAGGCACGCCCAGCTTGTCCATGAACGCCGCGTACTGGGCAAACGGAATGCAAAAGCCGTCGGGCACGCTGGCGGCGGGCGGCAGCACGGATTTCAATGCGCCCAGGTTCGCGGCCTTGACGCCGCAGTGGCGGCTGTCGCGCGTGGTCATGCCGGACAGCGGCTTGATGGCGCGCACCGACAGGTCGGGCTTGGGCAGCGGCGTGGCGGTGGTTGGCGTTGCCGCCGCCGTCGGCGAGGCGGCCGCGGCGGGCTGCGCCATGCGCTGAACCCGATAGCCGTTGTTTTCCACCGTCAGCTCGACCCACTGGCCGTCATGCTCGCGCAGGACGGCCACGGCGTCGCGCACGTAGGCATTGGGAATGCGCCAGCCCTTGGCCAGCAGGTTCACATGCGAGAGCAGGGTGGACGGCCGCTGCGTGACCAGACCGGCCACAGGCGTCAGCGCGACGGGCACCTCGTCCAGCACCAAGATGTCCGTGGGCGACAGGTCAGGCGTCTCGTCCACGGATTGGACGATGCGCAGCCTGCCTTGTGCGCGCCCGGTGTTCAGCGGCAGGAAGGTCTGCTCGCGCAGCAGCGCCTCTTGCGTGACAACGTCCAGCCCGGCCCGCTGCGCGGTCTGCTCCTGCAGCGTGGAGTTGCTCTTGAATCGAAGCGGCTCGTAAAACGTGGCCGCCAGCCGCTGCGCGGTCAGGGTCAGCAGTTCCGGCGTCAGCAGATCGCCTTCCCAGAATTCATAGGTGTAGCCCGGCAGACCGTTTTGCCAGCTCAACGTGCCGAACAGCAGGCGCCGGTTCGGATCCTTGTACTGCGCGATCAGCTTGGCTTTGTCGCCCGACAACAGACGACGCTCGCGCGCAAAGGTCTCGTGCAGCCCATAGCGGGGCGTGTGCAGGTAATAGATGCGGTCCGCGCGCTGGCGGTCGATCACGAATAGCACGTGCGGAATTTCCAGCGGCGTGCCGGCGTTGTAGACCCGCGCCAGTTGATCGAATTCGGCCCGGGTCTGGATCTTCTCCAGAAACCGCGGGCCGCCCCACCGCGCGTCCTCCGCCTTGCGCGCCTCAACCTCGTCGGGGCGCAGGGGACGGCCGTTTTCGTAGGGGGAGGGTTTGCGGGCGGTTTGGGCTTGGGCGGGCGGCACACCGACGCTAGCCAGCAGCGTGGAAGCGGCCAATACGGCCAGGGACATGCGTAGCGGAGCAAAGGGCTTGAGCGGCGCGCGCGCGAGGGACATGGTCTGGGGGACAGAACGGCGAAGGCGCCATCATATCGGACCTTTGGCCCATCACCCTCCCATCACCGCCCGCGCAAACTCCTCCGGAGACGGGCTTTCAGGCCAGCTCGGCACGTCAGCCGGCAAGTGCAGCCAGGCGTGTTTGCGCCGGGTCCAGATATGCGCGGCCGGCGTCAGCCCGGCCGCCTCGTCCAGCGTGCCGGCGCGCAACACGCGCATGCCGGGGGCGGCTTCGGTTGTGTTGAAGATGCGCGTGCGGCACCGCGCGCACAGAAATTGGCAAGACTGCTTTCCCTCGTGCTCATGGCGGTATTCGTCGAGCGTACCGGTTATGCTCATCGCCGTTTCCGGCAGCAGCAGGTGCAGCCCGAAGGCGCTCCCACTCCAGCGCTGGCAGTTCTGGCAATGGCAGGCATAGACGAGCGGCTTGCCCGCGAGGTCGATGGAGTAGCGGACGGCGCCGCAGCGGCATTGGCCGGTCAGGGTCATGAATGGGTTCCTTCAAACGGGTGAAACAGGATGCCCGGGATGCCGGCCGCCGGGAACCGCCAGAATGAACCATCCGTTAGCAGATTTTGTATGAGCATTGATTCTCTAGATTGGGAAAGCCAGCGTGTCTTTCTAGCCGTCTTGCGTACCGGCAGCCTGTCGGGCGCGGCCCGGATGCTGGGCATTGCGCAGGCCACCGCCCGCCGCCGCATCGAAAAGCTGGAAGCCAGTGTAGGCGTGAGCCTCTTTCTGCGGACCCCTGCGGGGCTGCAGCCCACGGACGCGGCGCGCGAACTGGGCGAGCACGTCGAGGCCATGGACGCGGCGGCACGGGCGTTCACCCGGCGGGCGGGCGAGGGGGCGGATGCGGCCGAGGGCGTCGTGCGCATCACCAGCAGCGAGTTGCTGGGCGTCGAGGTGCTGCCGCCAATGCTGCTGGAAATCCGCCGGACGCTGCCGGGCGTGCGGCTGGAACTGAGCGTGCAGGACCGGTTGGAGGCCTTGCCCCGGCAGGAAGCGGATATCGCGGTCCGGCTGCAGCGTCCCAGCGAAGCCAATGTGGTGGCGCGCCGCGCCGGCGCGTTGCGCGTCGGGCTGTACGCCACGGCGGACTGCATCCAGGCGTATGGGCTCCCGCATACCCGCGGCGACTTGCGGCACACGCCGATGATCGGCCCCGACCGCCGCCTGGCTGACCGCCGCGTGCTGGCCGAGCAGGGCGTGATCGACGCCGACCAGCTGTTTGCCGTGGCGTGCGACCACCACGTCGCACAGTTCGCGGCCCTGAAGGCCGGCCTGGGCGTCGGCGTATGTCCGCGCCAGCTTGCGAAGCCCCTGGGGCTGGTGCCGGTGCTGGCACAGGAAATCGGTTTTGACGTCGACGTCTGGATTGCCATGCACGGCGATCTGCGGCGCGTGAAGCGGGTGGCGGGCGTGTTCGATGCGCTGGCGCGGCAATTGGACGGCTGGTTGGCGGGCTAGAAACAACAAGGCCCCCGGAAAGGGGGCCTTGCAGTCGAGCCGTCAGCCGGATTGGCAATCAGCCTTCTGCCGTTTCCGCCAACACGCGTTGAGCCTCTTCGGCCACGCGCTCGGGGGCGGTGCCGCCCACGTGCTTGCGCGCGGCGACCGAGCCTTCCAGCGTCAGCACCTGATGCACGTCTTCGGTGATGCTGGGGTGGTAGGCCGTGAGTTCGGCCGTGGACAGGTCGGCCAGATCGCAGCCGCGCTGTTCGCAATCGCGCACGGCGTGGGCCACGACTTCGTGGGCGTCACGGAAGGGCACGCCGCGCTTGACCAGGTAGTCGGCCAGATCGGTGGCGGTGGCAAAGCCTTGCAGCGCCGCGGCGCGCATGTTGTCGGCCTTGACCTTGATGCCGCCGGCCATGTCCGCGAAGATCGTGAGCGTGTCGCGCAGCGTATCGGCCGTGTCGAACAGGCCTTCCTTGTCTTCCTGGTTGTCCTTGTTGTAGGCCAGGGGCTGTCCCTTCATCAGGGTCAGCAGCGCGACCAGGTTGCCGTTGACGCGGCCGGTCTTGCCGCGGGCCAGTTCGGGCACGTCGGGGTTCTTTTTCTGCGGCATGATCGAGCTGCCGGTGCAGAAGCGGTCGGCGAGATCGATGAAGCCCACGCGCGGGCTCATCCAGAGCACCAGCTCTTCGGACAGGCGCGAGACGTGCGTCATGATCAGCGCGCCGGCGGCGCAGAATTCGATGGCGAAGTCGCGGTCGGAGACGGCGTCCAGCGAATTGCGGCACACGCCTTCAAAGCCCAGGGTTTTGGCGACGCGTTCGCGGTCGATCGGGAAAGACGTGCCGGCCAGGGCGGCGGCGCCCAGCGGCAGGCGGTTCACGCGGCGGCGGCAGTCGGCCAGGCGCTCGGCGTCGCGGCCGAACATTTCGGCGTACGCGAGCAGGTGATGGCCGAAGGTGACGGGCTGGGCCACTTGCAGGTGCGTGAAGCCCGGCATGATGGTGCCGGCGTTTTCCAGCGCGACCGTCGCCAGGGCGTGGCGCAGCTGGCGCAAGAGGATCTGCAGGGTGTCGATTTCGTCACGCAGCCACAGGCGGATGTCGGTGGCGACCTGGTCGTTGCGCGAACGGCCGGTGTGCAGGCGCTTGCCCGCGTCGCCCACCAGTTCCACCAGGCGCTTTTCGATGTTCAGATGGACGTCTTCCAGGTCGAGCAGCCACTGGAACGAGCCGGCGTCGATTTCGGACAGGATCTGGGTCATGCCGCGCTGGATGTCGGCCAGATCCTGGGCGCCGATGATGCCCTGGGCGGCCAGCATGTCCGCGTGCGCGAGCGAGCCCTGGATGTCGTGGCGCGCCAGGCGCTTGTCGAAATCCACGGACGCCGTGTAGCGTTTGACGAGTTCGGAAACCGGCTCGGAGAACCGGGCGGACCAGGCCTGCGCCTTGTTGGCGAACTGGTTTTGATCGGGGGAGGGAGTCTTTGCCATGATGGCCGGGATTATAGGGCCTCGCGCCGCGCCGGGTGTGGCGGTCGCCCGTTATGCGGGGCCGGAACCCGCGATCGGGGCGAGTTGTCGGATAATCCCCGGTTAGTTTCAAGACCTGAAAAGCGAGTACGGATCCATGCCCCTGGAATGGGAAGAGCTAGTCACCCAACTTGATACCCACATGCCGCGGGAGATCTGGGCGCAGACGCTGATCGGAATCGGCGTGCTCATCCTGACCGCGCTGTTCGTGCAGTGGGTCGTCGCGCGCGTCGTCCTATTGCTTGCGCACCGGCTGCTGGTGGCCAGCGGCCGCGTCGACTGGGACAAGGCGCTGCAGCGCCGCCGCGCGTATCAGAACCTTTGGTACGCGGTGCCGTTTGCGGTGGTGTCCGTGGGCATCGACCTGGTGCCCCACGCCGAACGGGCAATCTCCGTCGTGGGCCGGCTGGCGCACGCGGGCGCCTGGATCTGCGTGTTCATTGCGTTCTCGGGCGTGCTGAGCGCCTGGCAGGACACCTATTCAGCCACGACCCGCGCGCAGACCCGGTCCATCAAGGGCTACATCCAGATCGGCAAGCTCATCCTGGCGGCCGTATGCACCGTTCTGGTGCTTTCCATCCTGATCGACCGCTCGCCGCTGTGGATGATCTCCGGCCTAGGCGCGCTGTCGGCGGTGCTGCTGCTGGTCTTCAAGGACACGCTGCTGTCGCTGGTGGCCAGCACGCAGCTCACCAGCAACGACATGCTGCGCATCGGCGACTGGATCGAGATGCCGCAATGCAACGCCGACGGCTTTGTCAAGGACATCGCGCTGCATACCGTCAAAGTGCAGAACTGGGACAACACCGTCACCACGGTGCCGACCTACAAGCTGTTCTCGGAAAGCTACCGCAATTACCGGCACATGTTCGAATCGGGCGGCCGGCGCATCAAGCGCACCATCCGCATCGACGCCGCCAGCGTGCGCTTTCTGGCCGACGACGAACCGCAGCGCCTGATGAAGTTCCGGCTGCTGCACGACTACCTGCAGACCAAGACCCAGGACATTGTCCAGGCCAACCAGACGCTGGGCGAACTGGCCAGCGTGCCGGCCAACCGGCGCCGGCTGACCAACATCGGCACGCTGCGCGCCTACGCGCTGGCGTACCTGAAGCAGAATCCGGAAATCCGCCAGGACATGGCGATGATGGTGCGCATGATGGAGCCCACGTCCGAGGGCATTCCGGTCGAGGTCTATTGCTTTACCGCGGTGACTGCATGGGTCGAATACGAGCGCATCCAGGGCGACGTCTTCGACCATCTGCTGGCGATCCTGCCGGAACTGGGCCTGCGCTTGTACCAGCAGCCGTCCGGGGCGGACATCGGCGCCATGGGCAGCTATCTGCGCGACAGCGCCATCCAGGCGGCGCTGTCCGCCGAGCGCGACCGGCAGGGGGCTGTCGTGGACGGCGACGCGGCCCTGCCGTTCGAGCGGGGGCTGACGGACGGCAAGATGCCGCGCTAGGCGCCCTGGCCGGCCTGCGCAGCTGTCGCGCCCGCCGCCCACACGGGGCGCGGCCGGCAGAGGGCCGTGAGATAATCCTGCGGTTGTTTCCAGGGCCTCGGAATTCCAGGCCCCCAGGCAAAACCCCCAGCGAAACTCCAGGCGAAACCCCGATGTCGAACCCGTTCTTCAACCTGTATTCCCACGGCTTCGCCCGGGTCGCGGTCGGCGTACCCGAGTGCCGGGTCGCCGATCCCGCCTTCAACGCCGCGCAGACCATCGCGCTGGCGCAGCAGGCCGCCCAGGGCGGCGCGGTGCTGGCGGCGTTCCCCGAACTGGGCCTGTCGGCCTACACCTGCGACGACCTCTTTCACCAGAAGGCCCTGCTGGACGCTTGCGAGGCCGCACTGGCGCACGTGGTTGAGGCCACGGCCGATCTGGACATCGCCATCGTCGTCGGCGCGCCGTTGCGCGTGGCCCACCAGTTGTTCAACTGCGCGGTCGTTGCCGCGGGCGGGCGCATCCTCGGGGTGGTGCCCAAGACCTATCTGCCCAATTACGGCGAGTTCTACGAAGCCCGCCAGTTCAGCGCCGCCGATTGCGCCATCGATACGCAGATCGGGCTGCTGGGCCAGACGGTCCCGTTTGGGGCCGAGCTGCTGTTCCAGATGGAAAAGCTGCCGCTGTTCCAGTTCCACGTTGAAATCTGCGAAGACGTCTGGGTGCCCATTCCCCCGTCGTCCTATGCCGCGCTGGCCGGCGCCACGGTGCTGGTCAACCTGTCGGCCTCCAATATCGTCGTCGGCAAGTCCGAATACCGCCACCAGCTCGTCTCGCAGCAATCGGCGCGCTGCTTGTCGGCCTACATGTACACGTCGGCGGGGCGCGGCGAATCCTCGACGGATCTGGCCTGGGACGGCCAGGCGCTCATCTACGAAAACGGCGAGCTGCTGGCCGAATCCGAGCGCTTCCTGAACCATTCCCACCTGGTGTTTTCGGACGTCGACCTGGAACGCCTGTCGCGCGAGCGCATGCGCCAGAGCACCTTCGGCCAGTCCGTGCGCCGCCATCAGGACGAGGTCCGCAAGTTCCGCCGCGTGGCGGTGCCGGTCAATCCGCCCCTTGAAGACACCGAGCTGCCGCTCGAACGCCGCGTGGCGCGCTTCCCCTATGTGCCGGCCGACCCCCAGCGCCGCGACGCGCGCTGCAAGGAGGTCTACAACATCCAGGTGCAAGCGCTGGCGCAGCGGCTGTCGGCCAGCGGCATGAAGAAGGTGGTCATCGGTATTTCGGGCGGGCTGGATTCCACGCACGCGCTGCTGGTCTGCGCCAAGGCCATGGACGCCCTGGACCTGCCGCGCGCCAACATCCTGGCCGTCACGATGCCGGGTTTTGCCACCAGCACCCGCACGCTGCAGCAGGCGCGCCGTCTGATGGCGGTAGTGGGCTGCACGGCGTCCGAGATCGACATCCGTCCGAGCTGCCTGCAGATGCTCAAGGACCTGGGCCATCCCTATGCGAACGGCGAGCCCGTCTACGACATCACGTTCGAAAACGTGCAGGCGGGCGAGCGCACCAACCATCTGTTCCGCCTGGCCAACTTCAGCAATGCCATCGTCATCGGCACGGGCGACCTGAGCGAACTTGCACTGGGTTGGTGCACGTACGGCGTCGGCGATCACATGTCGCACTACAGCGTCAACGCCAGCGTGCCCAAGACGCTGATCACGCACCTGGTGCGCTGGGTGGCTGAATCCGGCCGCCTGGGCGACGACGGTGCGCAGGTGCTGCTGGACGTGCTGGGCACGGACGTCAGCCCCGAACTGGTGCCCGGCGGCGCGGACGACAAGCCCGAGCAAAAGAGCGAGGCGTCGATCGGCCCCTATGAATTGCAGGACTTCAACCTGTACTACACGCTGCGCTACGGCTTTGCGCCGACCAAGGTCGCGTTCCTGTCGTGGACGGCATGGCGCGACCGCGAGGCCGGCGCCTGGCCCGAAGCCGGACACGTCGCCCGCAACCAGTACGACCTGGCCGCCATCAAACGCAACCTGAAGATCTTCCTGGACAAATTCTTCCGGACCAGCCAGTTCAAGCGCACCTGCATCCCGAACGCGCCCAAGGTCGGCTCCGGGGGTTCGCTGTCGCCGCGCGGCGACTGGCGCGCGCCCAGCGACTCGGAATCGGTGGTCTGGATGCGGGAAGCCGACCGGATCCCGGACGAGGCGCCGGGCGTCTGACAGAAAACCGCATGGGGGCGGATACCGATCGCGCGGACACCGATCGTTACCGAAGCGATCGGTCCGGGTCTTCCCGTGCGGCGTAGGGCTGGCCCTTGCGCGGTGGTATTCTCTCGTTCATCGCGCTCCGTCCCACGCAACAGCCGCCGGCGGCGCGCCGCACAGATCAAAAAACCCAGGACGACCAACGTGAAACAAGTCACCGCCATCATCAAACCCTTCAAGCTCGACGAAGTCCGCGAGGCGCTGGCGGAAGTCGGCGTCAGCGGGCTGACCGTCACCGAAGTCAAGGGTTTCGGCCGCCAGAAGGGCCACACCGAACTCTATCGCGGCGCCGAATACGTGGTCGACTTCCTGCCCAAGATCCGCGTTGAAGTCGTGCTGCCGGACGATCAGGTGGAAGCCGCCATCGAAGCCGTCGTCAAGGCCGCGCGCACCGGCAAGATCGGCGACGGCAAGATCTTCGTGACCCCGGTGGAGCAGGCCATCCGCATCCGCACCGGCGAGAGCGACGAAGAGGCGCTCTGATCCGCATCTTTCACGGGCCGCGCCAACACGCGGCCCGTATTCCTACCTGATCAACTGGTTCATCTCCAGGATCGGCATCATCACCGCCAGCACGATCAGCAGGACAAATCCCCCCATCAGCAGTATCAGCGCCGGCTCCAGCAGGGCGGTCATCGCCATCGCGCGCCGCTCCAGGTCGCGCGACAGGTTCTGCGCGCCCCGATCCAGCAACTCGGGCAGGCGGCCCGTCTTTTCGCCGCTGGCGATCAGGTGCACCAGCAGCGACGGAAAGACCTTCTGCGCGCCGAGCGATGACGACAGCGCCGCGCCTTCGCGCACCCGCGCCGCGGCCTCATCCACTGCCAGGCGAAGCACGTCGTTGCTGAGCGTGCGGCGCGCCGCCTCCAGCGCGGTCAGCAGGGCCACGCCGCTGCCCGACAGGATGGCGAGTGTGGATGCAAAGCGCGCGGCATTCACCCCCAGCACGAATCGCCCGGCCAGCGGCAGCCGCAGCACCCGCGCGTGCCAGGCCCGCCGCGCGGCCGGCGCCCGCAGCGTGTAGCGCCACAGCGCGATGAGCGCCACCACGGCGATGCCCGTCACCGCGCCCCATTCGCGCACGTAATCCGACAAGCCCAGCATCACGCGCGTCAGCATCGGCAATTCCTGCTTGGCCTGGCTGAAGGCCGACACCACCTGCGGCACCACATAGCCCAGCAGGAAGATGACGATGACCACCGACACGCTGGCCACCACCGCGGGGTAGATGAACGCCGTCATGACCTTGCTGCGCAGGGTGTTGCGTTCCTCGATGTAGTCGGCCAGCTTTTCCATGACCTGCGCCAGGTCGCCCGATTCTTCGCCCGCGCCGATCAGCGCGCGATAGATCTCGGGAAAGTCGCGAGGGCGCGAGGCCAGCGCGGCGGACAGGCGATGGCCGGCGCGCACGTCGTCGCGCACGCCGCCCAGCGTGGCGGCGATGTGCTTTTTCTCGGCCTGTTCCAGCGTGGCGCTGAGCGCGGCGTCCAGCGGCAGGCGCGCGGCCAGCAGGCTGGCGAGCTGGCGCGTCAGCCACGCAAGATCCGCATCTGACAGACGCGTGCGCAGCGACGCGCCGAGGCCTTCGGCGCGCGCCGCCAGCGAGGTCGACAGCGGCAGCAGACCGCGGCCGCGCAACTGGTTGCGGGCGCCGCGTTCGGAGTCGGCGTCGATCGTGCCGCGCACGATTTTTCCGAGCGCGTCGGTGGCTTCATAGCGAAAGGAGGGCATGACTGTAATAAAGCGGAAGCACCTGCCGAAATCGCCAAGAGCCCCGAATTTAAAGGGTTTCCAGCCCGTCACCTTGCCTTGGAAATATGACCGGGATGTTGCAGTCACACCCCGTATACTCCGACGCGCTTTCACGTTTTCTCAAACGATTTCACGTCTCGGGCAACTATTTCGTCATGCGTCACATCGCGCAATTCAGCCTTGCTTTCCTGCTTGTTGCAAGCCAACTCGGACCCGCCGTCAGCACGGCTCACGCACAACAGGCGGACAACCGCGTCAGCCTGAACTTCGTCGATACGGACATCCCCGCGGTGTTGCGCGCGCTGTCCCTGTTCACGCAGCGCAACTTCCTGGTGGACCCCCGCGTCAAGGGCAAGCTCACGCTGGTTTCGGACCGGCCGGTGGATAGCGCGCAGGCCCTGTCCATGCTGACCGGCGCGCTGCGGCTTCAGGGTTTTGCCATCGTCGACGTGGACGGCGTGACGCGCGTGGTGCCCGAGGCCGATGCCAAGCTGCAAGGCAGCGCCGTCGTGGGCGGCCCCAAGCCGGCGGGCAGCTCGACCGCTGCGGGGGGCAGGGCGCCCGTGCCCGTGTCGTCCTTTGCCAAGCGCGGCGGCAACAGCGGTGAAATGCTGACGCGCGTGTTCCCCCTGAAGTACGAGAACGCCGCGAACCTGGTGCCGGTGCTGCGCCCCATGGTGCCGCCGAACAACCCGATCAATGCGTATCCCGGCAACAACACGCTGGTCGTGACGGACTATGCCGACAACCTGGAACGCATCGCCGCCGTGATCGCGCGCATCGACGTGCCCAGTTCGATGGACACCGACGTCGTGCCGGTGCAGTCGGCCATCGCGACGGACATCGCCATCCTGGCCTCGCAGTTGCTGGATACGCAGAGCAGCGATCCGACGCAGCGCATCGCCATCGTGGCGGATCCGCGCAGCAACAGCGTGCTGGTGCGCTCGGGCAGTCCGGCTCGCACGCGGCTCGCGCGCGAGCTGATCCAGAAGCTGGACGCGCAGCAGAACCGCGCGGGCAACCTGCACGTGATCTACATGCGCAACGCGCAGGCCACGCGCATTGCCGAGGTGCTGGGCGGGCTGCTGACGGGCCAGGCCAATTCGGCGCCGGGCGCGGCCCCGGGCGCCAGCAGCAGCACCGGCGGCACGCAGGGCGGAGCGCGTGCGCAGAACACGGCCAGCAGCACGTCGAACCAGGCCGGGCTCGGCATGTCCAGCCAGTCGGGCTCGTCGCGCGGCGGCCTGTCCGGCGAACAGGAGCGCATCGCGCGCGAAGACAACACGTCGCAGGCGGTGTCATATTCCGCGGGCGGCGCCACCATCCAGGCGGACCCGGCCACCAACTCGCTCATCATCTCCGCGCCCGAGCCGCTGTACCGCAGCCTGCGTGAAGTGATCGACCAGCTCGACCAGCGTCGCGCGCAGGTGCTGGTGGAAAGCCTGATCGTGGAAGTCAGCGAGGAAAAGGCCGCGGAATTCGGCATCCAGTGGATGACGGGCGCGGGCAACATCAACAGCAACGGCACCAGCTTCATCGGCGGCACGAATCTGGGCGGCAGCGGCATCACCGGCAACGGCCCGACGTCCATTGACGCGCTCGGCGGCGGCTTGAGCCTGGGCGTGGTGAAGGGCACGGTGGACGTGCTGGGCAACGAAGTCATCAACCTGGGCGTGCTGGCGCGCGCCATGCAGAACACCGGCGAAGCCAACATCCTGTCCACGCCCAACCTGCTGACGCTGGACAACCAGTCGGCCAGCATCCTGGTGGGCAAGACGGTGCCGTTCGTGACGGGGCAGTACGTGACGTCGGGCAGCAACGGCAGCTCGAACCCGTTCCAGACGATCGAACGCGAGGACGTGGGCCTCAAACTCAACATCCGCCCACAAATCTCCGAGGGCGGCGCGGTCAAGCTGGACATCTATCAGGAAGTCAGCAGCATCGACGAAAGCCGCTCCAACGCCACTACCGGCATCGTCACCAACAAACGCGCCATCGACACCAGCGTGCTGATCGACGACGGCCAGATCATCGTGCTGGGTGGCCTGCTGGAAGACAACGTGACGCTGACGTCCAACAGCGTGCCGGGCCTGGGCTCGCTGCCCGTGATCGGTTCGCTGTTCCGCTACGACACGCGCAAGCGCACCAAGACCAACCTGATGGTGTTCCTGCGTCCCTACGTGGTGCGCGACGCCAACCGCAGCGCCAGCGTCACGATGGACCGCTACGACTACATGCGCCGCGCGCAGGGCGCCGTGCAGCCGCGCGACCACTGGGCGTTGCCGGACATGCAGGCGCCCATCCTGCCGCTGCCCGGGTCGGCGCCGTCGGTGTCCAACAACGCCTACGACCTGCGTCCCGAACAGCAGGCGCAAACGCTGCGCCGCCCGCCGCCCACGACGGTGGAAACCTTCGCGGTGCGCCAGTATCCCGGCACGCCGCCTGCTCCTGCGCAGCAGCCTATCCGCGCGCCCCGGCCGCTCATGATGACGGTGGCGGTGGACCCCGAGACGCTGCTATGAGCGCGCACCCCTTGCCCTATGCCTGGGCCCGCGCGCAGCGCGCGGTGCTGTCGCTGCGCGGGGGGCAGGCGCAGTTGACGGTCAGCCCGCGCACGCCCGACTGGGCGGTGCGCGAAATCCGGCGCTGCCACGGCGATATCGGCCTGACGCAGATCGACGACGAGGCGCTGGAGACGTTGCTGACGGCGGCGTACAGCCACTCGGAAGACGCGGCGTCGGTCATGGGCGTGGCGGAAAACGAGATCGACCTGGACCGCCTGATGCAGGACATGCCCGAGGTGGCGGACCTGCTGGAAGCGCAGGACGACGCGCCCGTGATCCGCATGATCAACGCGCTCTTTGCGCAGGCTGCGCGCGACGGCGCCAGCGACATCCACATCGAACCCTTTGAAACGCATTCCGTGGTGCGCTACCGCGTCGACGGGACGCTGCGCGATGTGGTGTCGCCGCGCAAGGCGCTGCACGCCGCGCTGATTTCGCGCATCAAGATCATGGCGCACCTGGACATCGCCGAAAAACGGCTGCCGCAGGATGGCCGCATCGCGCTGCGCGTGGGCGGGCGGCCGATCGACGTGCGCGTGTCCACGCTGCCGACCGGGCATGGCGAACGCGCCGTGCTGCGTCTGCTGGATAAGGAGGCGGGACGCCTGCAACTGGAAAAGCTGGGCATGAGTCCCGGCGTGCTTGCGCAGCTGGACCGCCTGATCCGCCAGCCGCACGGCATCGTGCTGGTGACCGGCCCGACCGGCAGCGGCAAGACCACCACCCTGTATGCGGCGCTGAGCCGGCTGGACGCCTCCACCAGCAACATCCTGACGGTGGAAGACCCCATCGAATACGACCTGGCCGGCATCAGCCAGACGCAGGTCAACGCGAAGATCGGCATGAGCTTTGCGCTGGCCCTGCGCGCCATCCTGCGCCAGGACCCGGACGTCATCATGATCGGCGAAATCCGCGACCTGGAAACCGCGCAGATCGCGGTGCAGGCCTCGCTGACGGGCCACCTGGTGCTTGCCACGCTGCACACCAACGATTCGGTGTCGGCGGTCACGCGACTCACTGACATGGGCGTCGAGCCCTTCCTGCTGGCGTCGTCATTGCTGGGCGTGCTGGCGCAACGCCTGGTGCGAAAGCTATGCCCGGCGTGCAAGGCGCCGTCGATGCTGGACGGCGTGCAGGTGTTCCACCCCGTCGGCTGCGAGGCCTGCAACCACACCGGCTATAGCGGCCGTTCCGGCATCCACGAGCTGTTCACGGTAGACGACGAGGCCCGCCGCCTGATCCACGAAGGCCGCGACGAACGCGAACTCCGCCGCGCGGCGGCGGCATCGGGGATGCGCAGCATGCGCGAGGACGGGCAGCGGTGGGTGGACACGGGGCAGACATCGCCAGAGGAAATCCTGCGCGTGACACGGGACGCGTAGCGCCCGAAACCACTTGGTGTCAGACACCTTACTTACTAAACGGTGTCTGACACCCTGGTGAGTTGGCCTTCATATTGCGCAGGCGCTCCTAGGGTGTCTGACACCTTCTCGCAATCGCCCCTATCGCCCGGATTTCCCCACGCCGAACGTCACCGTGTCGCCCGAGCGGCGGCCTAGCGTCGACATCAGTCCGTCCAGCGCGGCGCGGTCGGCATCGCTGGCTGACTGGGCGAACGTGGCTTCGCCCTGGAAGTTGATGCCCCGGGGGCCGGTGCCGCCCTGGCCCTTGACGTCGAGCAGGCCGCTTTCCGTGCTGAGGGTCAGCGTGGCGCCGGTTTTGCCGCCCTGCACGCGCAGCAGGTAAGTGCCCACCGGCGTGATGGGCGTGAGGGCAGTCGCGGCGTTGCGCCAGCGCAGGTCGACGGCCGGGCCGGGGGGAAGCGGGGCGCCCAGGCGCAGGGGTTGCCAGCTGATCTCCAGCATGCCTTGCGGCGACAACGTGTTCCACGGTGCGCCGAGCGCGGGCAGGACCGTCGCCGGCATGCGCAGGGACGACGCCGGGACCGCCAGACCGTTCCATCCCGGGCGCGCGCGCAGGGTGCCTTGCAGCCAGGGATGCGCAATGTCGAGCGCCAGCGTGTCCCAGCGCCAGTGCCATTGCACCGGTTGAGGGAGCACGCGGCGCGCGCCTTGGGAGCCAAGTGCGATCCAGGCGCTGCCGCGCCACAGCGTGCCGCTGGCGTCGGCCAGCGTGACCGGCGCGTCGTCGGGCAAGAGCGCCAGCACCCAGCGTGCGGGCAGCACGGCAGCGCCGGCGGCTGCGGCGCATAGGACGCCGGCGATCCACAAACTTGCGACGCGGCGCGAGGGAAGTTTCGCGGACATCAGTGGCTCCCCGCCGCCTGCGGCGGCAGCAACTCGACCTTGCCGTTGACCAGTCCCGGCAGCGGCCGCCCATTGGCGTTCGCGGCGCGCGTCAGGTCGACGTGCGAGATCGCCAGCCCCCAGTCGCGCCCTGCGCCGTCCAGCCAGCGCATCAGCGCCGAGGACGGCGCCTGGTCCAGCGACAGTTCCACGCCGCCCGCATCGGCATCCGCCAGCGTCCACTGCCCCGCGGGCAGGCCGGCGCGCTCCAGGCTGGCCGCCAATTCCGCCGTGCTGGGCATCGCGCCCGCAGGCGCGGCGCTGCGTTGGCGCAGGGCGGACGCTTGCGCGGTCAGGTCGGCGACTGTGGCGGCCTGGGCGCGCAGTCCCGGCAGCTCGGCCTGCAGCTTGCGCACCGTATTCAGGGCCGGTTCTATCAGGGTGACGAAGACGATCGCCGCGCCAAGTAGCAGGGCAGCGCCGGCGACGAGGCGGCGTTCGCGCGGGGCCAGCGCCTGGTAGCGCTGGCGGGCGCGTGCGAGCGCCGGGTCCACGGGTTTGCGCGCGGCCTGCCACGCGGCTTGAAGTCGGTAAAGCGGTTTCATGGTTGGCTGCGCACGATGCGCCAGGTGTTGTCGGTGTCGCCGCGTTCAAGCTTCAACCCCAGAGCGGCGGCCTGCTGGATCAGCGCGGGAGTCTCGGCGACGCGTTGCGCCTGCGGGCCGGCGTCCGCAAGCTGCAACGTGAGCGCCTGGCCCGCGTAGGTCAGATGCGCGACCTTGTCGGCGGCAAAGGGCAGTGCCTGTGCGGCCGCGCGCGCCAACGGCAGGAAGTCGCCGGCGTTGGCGGCGCCACGGTTGGCCTGCAACGCGTCCAGCCCTTGTTGCGCCTGACGCGCAGGATCCAGCACCACCGGCACGTTGGGAAAGGCCGCCAGCACCTGGTCGTGCATGCCGCGCTTCAAGGTGTCGGCCTCGCCGCGCAGCTGCGCTGCATAGATATTCAGTCCGGCAATCCACACGACGGCGGCCAGCGCGCCCCAGCGCCACACCGGCTGCCAGCGCGACACGCTGACCGGGGCAAGCTGCGGCATTGCCAGCGACCATGCTGGCGACGGCGCGTGCCAGCGCGGATCGGCAGGGTCGCGCAAGGGCGCATCCGTGACCGGCGCCAGCGCCTGCGGGGCGATCAGCGCGCGCACGCGCAGGCCGTGCTGGCTCAGCAAACCCCAAGCGCGCCGGACCGGCTCGCGCGGAGACCACGCCAGGGGCACGGAGCCGTCCGCCGCGCGCGTGCCGTATCCGATCGCCAGGCTGTCCAGGTCGCTGAGGACCAGCGGTTCCAGCGCGCCGCGCACGGCCGCGCCGAAATGCGCGCGCGCCACCGCCGGAATCTGCACCGTCGCCGCGATGACGTCGGCAGGATGCAGCACGGCTTCACACATGGCCTGCGGCCAGGCGTTTCCGAGGGCGCGCAGGGCCAGTTCGCCTTGCCGCACGCAGTGGCCGCGCCGGTCGAACCAGGCATAGGGCAGCGGCGAATCGGCGCCAAATTCCTCCAGCGCGGGCAGGGCGATGCGCAGGGTGTTCTTCAAGGTGTTTCTCTCGTCCAGATGGTTTCGGGAGCGGCCGGCGGGGCGCTGCGCATCAGCGCCTGCATGGAGACGCGCGCCCGTTCGTAGACCACGGTGCCGCTGGCCAGGAACCAGCCGCTGTTGGTGGAGACGGACGGGGCAGGCGTCTTCACGCCCGTCCCCGCCAGCCGATTGGCGAAGTCGCCGGTGTTGTTGAACCAGTTGCCGCGATCGCGCTCGCCCGCCATCGCGCGCGCCTGGGCCAGCGACAGCCCCGGCACCAGCGCCGCGATGACCTCGGCCGGCGCCGTGTTGACGTTAACGGTGGTGGCCGAAGGCAGCAGCGTCATCGTGCGCCGAAGCGCATTGCGCATCGGCGGCTCCAGCCCCAGCAGGGCGGCCACTTCGTCAACCCCGCGCGGCAATGGCGCGCGCGCCTGCGGCCCGGGCCGCGCCGCGGTATTCGTGGTGTCCGCCGCCAGCGCGGGCGGCTGGGCGGAAGCCACGATGTCGACGATCCTCGCAGCCAGCGTCTCCGGCAGTTCCAGCGTGCCCAGCAGACGCCGCAGAATGTCTTCCTGCTCCGGTTGCGGCACGCCGTTACGCGCCAGGTTGTAAAGGTTGTACTTGCCCTGCTCGTCCTGGACCCCGCCCGAAAACACCGCCACGCGATCGTCGCCGGGGCGTTCGATGCGGGTGTCCAGCACCGGCGTGGCCCAGATCTGGTCGCCGCGGGTGGTGGGCTCGCGACGGCCGTGGTCACGCACCACCAGCCGCGCCCAGTCGATCCCGCCCGCCAGCATCGCACGCGCCTGCACCCGCGCCAGTTCGTTTTCCACGCGCCGCGTGCTGGCCGTCTGGCGCTGGAACAGGCTGGTGGTCAGCGCGGCTACGATGGCAACGACGATCAGCGCGCTGACGACCGCCGCGCCGCGTTGGCGGGCAGCGCTGGGGATGCTGCGCGCGCCACTCGCGCCGTGGGCATGAACCACCGCACCGTTCATGGCAGCTCCAGGATGCGCGTATAGCGCCGCAGGTCGCCCGGCACGCCGCGTTCAAAAGCAATCTCCAGGCCACTGGGCGCGGCCCCAAACGAGGCGTTCGCATCTGCCCAGCCCACGCCCGGCACCCACGCGCGAAGCGCAAGGGACCGTACCCCCGGCAGCAGCAGCACGCCGTCGTTCGCCGCAGGCAGCGGGCTGCGCGGCGCGGACGGGCCGCTGGCGCGCCACAGGCCGTCACGGCGCACCTGCCACTGGACCCGCTGCCACAACCCGTTGCCATCAGGATCGGGGCGCAGGATTTCCAGTGTCTGCCCGCCCGCCGCGCGCGGCAGCAGGCGCAGGCCCGTCGTGAACGCCACCGCGTCCAGTCCCGGCGAATCAAAGGCGGGACCCGTATAGGACAACTCGACGTCGCGCGCCATCTGGCCCAGCGTGCGCACGATGGCATCCGTGTCCTCCGCCTGCGCGGCGATCAGATCGCGCGCGCCGGACACGCTGGCCAAGCCGCGCCAGGCCATCAGACTGACCAGCGCCATCAGCGCCAGGGCGACCAGCACTTCGATCAGCGTGAAGCCAGCCTGCGATTGCGGAGAGCGGCGCATCGTCATCGCAAACTGGACAGCAGTCCGTCGAGCTGCAGCAAAATCGCCCCGTCACGCGGAGACGCGGCGTCATGGACCTTCACGGACACCTGCCGAAAGCTGCGGTTCATCGAGTTCGTGAAGACCAGTTCGCATTGCAGCGCCAGACCGCCTTGCTCGCACGGCACCATCTGCGTGCCGGCGCGCGGCAGGGCTTGTTCCAGCCGCAATTGCGTAAGCGCGTTCTGCGCCGCCAGCAGTGCCAGCGTCTTGTCCTGCAAGGCGCGATTGTTCGCGGCCATGACCCCGGTGGCACGCAGCGCCGCGCCCATCGCCACCGCGATGATTGCCAACGCGACCAGCACTTCGATCAGCGTGAAACCGCGCTCGCGGTCGCGCGGACGCGGGCATGGCGCGCCGGCGGCGGCCTCGGCAACGCCCTTGGCCGATGCGTCAACGGATCTCATAGCGCCCCGCAGCGTCGCGTTGCAGCGTGACGTGTCCATCAGCCGCGCTCAGCGTCAGCGTCATCGGTGCGGCGACCCATTCCGTATTGAAGATCAGCGGACGATCCGGATCCAGGCGCCATTGCACCGGGGCCGCGGACCAGGACTGCGGACGCAGAACCTCGTCGCGTTCGAGCCGGTCGGGGGGCACCGGAATGTCGTCCTGCGCGGTGGGACCCGGCGCGCGGCCCGCGCGCTCGAACGACCAGCCCTGGCCGTTCGCCAGCCAGCGGATGTTGCGTCCGTCGCTGCGGGCTTCGCTTTGCGCCACGGTGAACGCGTCGGCCAGGCGTTCGGCATCGGCGCGCAGGCCGTTGTCGCTCCGGCCGACGGACAGGCTCACCATGCTCGCGGCAATGGCCACGATCACCAGCACCACCAGGACTTCGACCAGCGTGAAACCGCGCTCAGAGTTCCCAGGAACCGATGTCGGCATCGCCGCTTTCTCCGCCGGGCTTGTTGTCGGCGCCAAACGAGAAGACGTCGACGTCGCCTTTGACGCCGGGGCTCAGATATTGATAGGGATGGCCCCACGGATCGTTGGGCAGCTTGTCCAGATAACCGCGCCAGTTGGCCACGCCGTCAGGCTTTTGCGCCAGCGCGCGCAGACCCTGGGCGGTGGTGGGATAGCGGCCGTTGTCCAGGCGGTACAGCTTGAGCGCCTGCATGATGCCGCCGATGTCCTGGCGGGCAGCGGCCTGGCGCGCCTGGTCGGGGCGATCCAGCACACGCGGCACCACCAGCGCGGCCAGAATCCCCATGATCACAATCACCACCATGATCTCGATGAGGGTGAAGCCCTGCTGGCGGGCAAGCCCGCGCGGTAACTGACGCACTTTGCAACTCCGGTCTATCTGTTGAAGCCCGGGATTGTGGACATGAAATATGACAGTAATGCGCACCAGACTTCGCGGACCTGTCACGCGCCTACTTCTCCCGCGTAATCCCGCCCGGCGCATCCTGGGCCGCCGGCGCCGCCAGACGGCTGGCGCGGCCCGACTGCTCCACCGTGACGGCATCCGCCGCGATGTCACGCAGCAAAATTCCCGGCGCCACCTCCGCCCCGGCACGCCATGCCAGCGGCGGCCCGCCGTCCACGCTCAACACCGCCGCGCCGTCAGGACCGGCTGCAATCACGCCCAGCACCGTGATCTGCGTTCGCATGGCTTCATCCTTGCCGAACCACAGCGCGACCGGCGTGTTGTCGGCCGCCCGCGGCGCGGCGGCAGAGACGGCCGGGGGCAGGGGGCCGGGCTGCGGCGCAAGCAGAATCGACGCCCACACGCCAAGCCCCGCGGCAAATGCCAGCACGGCAAGAACACGCAGCGCGGCGGGCGCGGAGGGCAGGGGCAGGCGCAGGGACAAAGGCATGGCATTCAGGCACGGTCAACAAGACGCGGCCGACTATAGCGGCGTTTCATGACAGTCATGCAATAGCGGCGATGTGGCGGTGTCTGACACCCTGGGGAGGTCGTCGTCGGCTTGTAGCGCCGTCTCAGCGGGTGTCAGACACCTGGGCAATACGCGCGACGCACCAGCCACACGCAAAGCGTCAGCACGACGCCGCAAGACACCGCCGCACCGGACGCCTCAAGAACTCATCCCCCGTGCCGCCGCCGCAAACCCTGCACTCCCTTGCCTCCGAAGCAATCAACCCGACCAAAATCCACCCCAGCATTGCGTCATACGCAAAAGAATCCTGATTCAGCAATCAGGGTTTCTCTCCTTTGCTTCACGGGTCTTTCACGTTCGGTCTCCACCATGTCGGCCAGCGTAAGACCCCCTTCATGAAAAAGAGAAGAGAAGCAATGCAGACATTGAATTGGAGAAGATGGTGCGCCACGTTGCTGGCGACCAGCGCGTTGGCCGGCTGTGGAGGCGGCGATGATGATGACGACGACGCGCCCGTCGCCCCACCGACACAGCCGCCCGTGACCGCCCCGGGCGAGGCGAGCGTCGACAAGGTGCTGTTTGTCGGCGTCGACGGCCTCACCTACGACGCGCTGCGTCGCGGCGCCGCCGACAACACGCTCCCCAACTTGAGCCAACTGACCGTCACCCGCGCCTGGACCGGCGGCGTCACGAACACGGTGACCCAGCAGCCCACGCTGACCGCCCCCGGCTGGGCCACCTTGCTGACCGGCCAATGGGCCGACGTGCATGGCGTGCGCTCCAATGCGCAAGGCCAGGGCATGAAAGCCCCCAGCCTGTTCCAACGCATCAAAACCGCCCAACCCGACGCCCGCACCGCCGGCGCCTTCAATTCGCCCGTCCTCGCCAGCCTGCTCGGCACCGACCGCGACGCCGGCTACGTACAGACGCTGACCGACTGCGCCGGCGCAGACGACTGCGTCGCCTCCCAAGCCCGCGACCGCATCGCCGAAGGCTACGACGTCGTCGTCGCCCAATTCGGCGCACCCGAACGCGCCGCCGCCGAAAACGGCTTCGGCGCCACCTACGAGGCCGTCATCCACCAGACCGACGCCGCCCTCGGCGTCCTGGCCAAGCAGCTCGCCGACCGCCGCGCCGCGCATCCCAACGAAAACTGGCTCATGGTCGTCGCGTCCAGCCACGGCCTCGACAAGACCGGCGGCAGCGACGGCCTGCCGTTCTCCTCCAACAAGACCATCCTGCTCGCCGCCAATCAACCGGTCCTGCTTGGCGGCAGCGCCGACGATGCCTCCTTCGACGGCGTATGGGACACCAATTGGTACGCGCTGCCCAGCGCCGCCGACGTCGCGCCCACCGTCCTCTCGCACCTCCACGCATTGCCCGAAGCCGCCGCCTACGACATGGCCGGCACCGCGCTCTCCGAGCCGCTCGCGCTGCGCCGCGTCGCCACTCGCACCTCCATGGACAACAAGAGCGTCACTGTCAGTTGGGTGCGCGTCGGCGAACCCGCCGGTGACATCGTCGTCAGCCGCGATGGCAAGGAAGTCGCGCGCCTGCCCGGCACCGCCACGGAATACGTCGACACCGGCTTCACCTTCGACGTCGAAGGCGTACATCAACTCGCCTACAGCGTCTCCGCGGGCCGCGCCGTCAGCGCCGCCCGCGCTTCGGTCGTCTACGCCAAGCCCATCTTGCTGCTGCCCTCGCTGCGCACCGGTCTCACCATGTTCTTCCCGTTCGAAGGCGACGTGGCCGACAAGGCGGCGGGCGGCGGCGCGATCACGCCGTACGACGGCGTGCAAGCCCCCGCCTACGCCGATCCCGGCGTGCACGGCAAAAGCTTCCGCAACGAACGCAGCGCGGCCGCCCTGGGCGCCTTCAAGCTCGACTACCCCGCAGGCCTCATGGACAGCGTGCAGGCCTTCACGATCGGCTTCTGGTATCAGTCCGACGGCACCGCCAACGACCGGTCGATCTTGGGCAACAAGGACTACAACTCCGGCGCCAACCCCGGCATCACCATCGCCCAGTGGGCCGGCCCCGAGTTGCGATTCAACCTGGCCGGCGGTTCGCGCGCCGACATCGAAGGCGTCAAGTTCACGGCCAACAAGCCCGTCTACATCGCCATGTCCGTCAACAAGACGACCAAGACCATGGTCGCTTACCGCTACGACAGCGAACTGGGCTTCACGCGGCTCACGAAAGCCACCGGCACCGTCAACCTCGCGCAGATCGCCGGCGTGTTCGGCCCGCATATCGGCCTGAACGAAGACGGCCGCGGCACCTACGGCATCTGCTGCGCCGGCACCAAGGGCCCGTACACGATGGTCTTTGATGACCTGGCGTTCTGGTCGCGCGAGTTGACCGAGGAAGAAGTGAAGTCCCTCGCCATGTCCGGCAAGTCCGTCTCCGAACTGTTTCCCTGAAGTCCCAAGGATAGATACCCCATGAGCAAGTCCATGATTTTGCGCGGTTTCCTGCGAGCCGGCGCGGTGCTGATGCTGACCGTCACCCTGGCCGCCTGCGGCGGCGGCGACGACGATGACGACGCGGGCACCCCCACTGACCCGGGCACCCCCACCCAGCCCGAGACGCCCGCGCCGCCGCCGCCCGCCAAACCCGAACTGCGTTGCGCGCCTTGAGGCTCGCCCTCCGCGCCCTTTGCATAGACCCTTAGGAAAAGCATCCGTGAAGTCCGAAAAAGACACGATCCACGCCGGCAAGCGCCGGTTCCTGCGCAACGCCGCCGCCTCCACCGCGGGGCTGACCGCACTGTCGATGTTCCCGCCGGCCATCCGCCGCGCGCTGGCCATTCCCGCCAACAACCGCACCGGCACCATCAACGACGTCGAGCACGTGGTCATCCTGATGCAGGAAAACCGCTCGTTCGATATGTACTTCGGTACGTTCAAGGGTGTGCGCGGCTTTGGCGACCGCATCACCATTCCGCTCCCGCAAGAGCGCTCGGTTTGGGAGCAGACCAACGGCACGCGCGTCGTCATGCCGTATCACCTGGACAGCACCCAGGGCAACGCCCAGCGCGTGGCCGGCACGCCGCACGACTACGTTGACGCCCAGATGGCCTGGGACGGCGGCCGCATGTACCAGTGGCCGCGCTACAAGCAGAACCAGTCCATGGGCTACTACCGCGAAAAGGAAGTGGAATTCCAGTTCGCGCTGGCCAACGCCTTCACGCTGTGCGATGCCTACCACTGTTCGACGCACGGCGGCACCAACACCAACCGCCTGTTCCACTGGACCGGCACCAACGACCCGCTGGCGCAGGGCAATGGCCCGTCCACCCGCAATCAATGGGATAGCCTGGGCGCTTCGACCACCGGCTGGACCTGGAAGACGTATCCCGAGCGCCTGCAGGAAAACGGCGTCACGTGGAAGGTCTACCAGAACCTGCCCGAGAACTTCGGCGACAACCCGCTGGCCGGCTTTCAGCAGTACCGCCGCGCCAACGAACTGGCCGGCAACGGCACCAATGGCGCGCCGTACCCCGCCTGGACGCCCAGCATGGATGCGTCCAATCCGCTGTACAAGGGCACGGCCAACACCATGCCCGACGGCGGCTTTCTGCAAGCCCTGCGCGACGACGCCCTCAACGGCACGCTGCCGCAGATCTCCTGGATCGTCGCGCCCGCCGATTACTCCGAACACCCCGGTCCGTCCAGCCCCGTGCAAGGCGCCTGGTACATCCAGGAAACGCTCGACGCGCTGACCGCCAATCCGGATGTCTGGAGCAAAACCGTCCTGCTCATCAATTTCGACGAGAACGACGGCTACTTCGATCACGTGCCGCCGCCTGCCGCGCCGTCGCTGAACGCGGACGGTTCCATGGCCGGCGCCTCCACCGTCAACACCGACCTCGAGCGCCACACGCACGCGTCCGCCCAGGACGCCGCCGATAACCGCGTCTACGGCCCCGGTCCGCGCGTCCCGATGTACGTCGTGTCGCCGTGGAGCCGCGGCGGCTGGGTCAATTCCCAAGCGTTCGACCACACGTCGGTGCTGCGCTTCCTGGAAGCCCGCTTCGGCGTGAAGGAAGAGAACATCAGCCCGTGGCGCCGCGCCGTGCTGGGCGACCTGACCACGGCATTCAACTTCGCGACGCCGAATGACGAGAAGCTGCCGGACCTGAACATCCTGACCCGCACGGGTGCGGATCAGGAACGCGCTGCCCAGCAAGCGCTGACTGCGGTGCCGCTGCCCGATCCGTCCACGCAGGCCAAGGGCGTGCAAGAAAAGGGCGTGCGCTATTCACGCGCCTTGCCCTACGAGCTGCACGCGAGCGGCCGCAGCCAGCCGGGCACCGGCAACATGTGGCTGGTGTTTTCCAACACGGGCAAACAGGCGGCGGTGTTCCACGTCTACGACCGCCTGCATCTGGATCGCCTGCCGCGCCGCTACACGGTGGAACCGGACAAGCAGCTTGAAGGCAGCTGGGACACGGCGGCCGACGGCGGCAAGTACGACCTGTGGGTGTTGGGTCCCAACGGCTGGCACCGCCATTTCGCGGGGGATCTGGCGCACGACCGCACGGCGCAGCAGGATGCCGAGATCCGCGTCTGCTACGACATCGCCAACGGCGACGCCTACGTCAGCTTCATCAACGCCGGCAAGACGCCTTGCACGTTTGAGGTGACGCCCAACGCCTATTACGCCAACCACGAGCGCTGGACGTTCACGGTCCCGGCGGGCGGGCAGGTCGAGCAGCACTGGGCGCTGGCTGCCAGCCATGCCTGGTACGACTTCACGGTGCGCCTGACCGAGGATCCGTCGTGGCTGCGCCGCTTTGCAGGCCGCATCGAGACGGGCAAGGCGTCCGTCACGGACCCGGCCATGGCCGAGTAAGCCTCATGCGGCGGTCTGCGGTTCGCGTGCGCGGAAAGCCTGCGCGCACGCCTCGCAGATCGCCGCCGTGATGCCCTGGCGGGCGTGCTCGCGGCGTTCCAGCATGCCGATGGAGCGCGACAGGGGCCCGAGGTCTTCGGGCAGGTGAAAAATCCGCAGCTCCGGGCTGTGCTGCCAGTTCGCACCGTTGATCAGCGGCAGCAGCGTCACGCCGACCTCCTGGCGCACCAGTTCCACCAGTGTCTCGATCGCGTTCAGTTCCAGGAAGTCGTTGACCGGCACCGCCATGCGCCGCAGCAGGCGGTCGATCTGCAGCCCGGTGCGCTGGGTCCGGTCAAAGCGCAGGAAGGGATTGCCCGCCAGCACCTCGCGGGCATCCTTGCCGGCCGCCGAACGCGGGGCGATCACCACCATCTGTTCTTGATAAAGCGGCGTCCAGCGCGTGCTGGCCATCTTGCGGCCCGCCTCTACCAAAAACGCGGCGTCCAGCTCGCCGTCTTCCACCTTGCCCGCCAGTTCACTGGCCTTGCCCGACAGGATGCGCACGTCGAGCTTGGGATGGGCCTTCTTCAGCCCCGAGATGACCTTGGACAGCGTGCCCATGCAGGACACGATGCTGCCCACCGACACCGATCCGGCCAATTCGCCGGGCGCCGTGCTCGGGCGCCTCAGTCTGTCGTATAAATCCAGCAAGTGCTTGATTTCGGGAAGCAATTCGCGCCCGGCCGCGTTCAGGATGGCCAGGCGCCCGCTGCGGTCAAAGAGCTCCCGCCCCAGTTCGGCCTCCAGTGAGCGCATCTGGAAGCTGACGGCCGCCTGCGTCAGCGCGACCTGCTCGGCGGCCTCGGAGAAGGAACCGTGGTGCGCGACCGCCAGAAACGTGCGCAGGAATCGGATCGTACTCATAAAAAATTCTTTTATGACGGAACAAAAAATCAAATTGATTTAATTAAAGCACGAGAGTAACTTCGCCCGCTTAACCGTTATGAGACCCGCCACATGAAATCCTTCGACTGGGGCAACCCGTATCCTTCCGTTCGCATCCCGCTGTTCGCCCGCAACGTGGTCTCCACGTCGCACCCGTTGGCGGCCCAGGCGGGACTGCGTATGCTGCTCAAGGGCGGCAACGCGGTGGACGCCGCCATTGCGGCCGCGGCCACGATCGTCCTGGTCGAACCGGTCTCGTGCGGCCTGGGCGGCGACTGCTTTGCCATCGTCTGGGACGGCAAGGAATTGCACGGCCTGAACTCGTCGGGCGTGGCGCCCGCCGCATGGAACACCGAATACTTCAAGCGCAAGTACGGCACTGGCGACAACGGCCTGGCCATCCAGCCCAAGCGCGGCTGGGACTCGGTCACGGTCCCCGGCGTGGTGGCCGGCTGGGCCGCGCTGCATGAAAAGCTGGGCAAGCTGCCGTTCGAACAACTGTTCGAGCCCGCCATCGAGATCGCCGAGCGCGGCTACGCCGTGCCGCCCGTGGTGGCGCACAAGTGGGCCGCCGCTGCCGAGGAACTGAAGTCGCAGCCCGGCTACGCCCAGGCCTTCCTGCCCGAAGGCCGCGCGCCCAAGGTCGGCGAGCACTTCCGTTTCCCCGACGCCGCCAACACGCTGCGCCGCATCGCCGAATCCAAGGGCCGCGACTTCTACGAAGGCGAACTGGCCGAGCGCATCGCCGCCTTCAGCAAGGAATGCGGCGGCGCGATGACGCTGGAAGACCTGCGCGGCTATCGCCCGGAATGGGTCAAGCCCATCTCCAAGTCGTACCGCGGCTACGAGCTGCACGAAATCCCGCCGAACGGGCAGGGCATCGCCGCGCTGATCGCGCTGGGCATCGTCGAACGCTTCGACATGGCCGACATTCCCGTGGATTCGGTGCAATCGCAGCACATCCAGATCGAAGCCATGAAGCTGGCTTTTGCCGACCTGTACAAGTACGTGGCCGACCCGCGCGCCATGCAGGTCACGCCCGAACAGATGCTGTCGGACGCTTACCTGGACAGCCGCGCCAAGCTGATCCGCCTGGACCAGGCCACCCACTTCGAAGCCGGCCGTCCGCACGCGGGCGGCACCATCTACCTGACCGCCGCCGATGAAAACGGCATGATGATCTCGTTCATCCAGTCCAACTACATGGGCTTCGGATCCGGCGTGGTCGTGCCGGGCACCGGCATCAGCATGCAGAACCGCGGCGTGGGCTTCTCGATGGATCCCAAGTCGGCCAACGTCGTCGAAGGCGGCAAGCGCCCGTTCCACACCATCATCCCGGGCTTCCTGACCCGCGGCGGCAAGCCGGTCATGAGCTTTGGCGTCATGGGCGGCGACATGCAGCCCCAGGGCCACATGCAGACCGTGGTCCGCATGATCGACTACCACCAGAACCCGCAGGCCGCGTGCTGCGCGCCGCGCTGGAAGGTCAATCGCGACTTCACGCTGGATATCGAGACCAATATGAAGGCGTCGACGATTGCGGGACTGAAGGACCTGGGGCATGCTCTGAAATCCGTTGACGATCCGTACATGGACTTCGGCGCCGGCCAATTCATCTGGCGCATGTCCGAGAACGACAACGAACTGGGCTACGTCGCCGCCAGCGACAGCCGTCGTGACGGCCAGGCGGTGGGTTTCTAAGCGGTTCCTGATACCGGCAAATGCAGCAACAAGGGGAATAAACACAATGAAACGCTTGACCATGACTTTCGGCGCCAGCTTGCTGGCACTGGCCGCCGGCGCCGCCAGCGCCCAGAACATCCGGATCGGCCTGCAGGAAGATCCCGATGTCCTGGACCCGCACCGCGCCCGCACCTACGTGGGCCGCATCGTGTTCACGTCGCTGTGCGACAAGCTGGTGGACATCGATCCCAAACTGCACTTCGTGCCGCAGCTTGCCACCTCGTGGTCGTTCAGCGACGACAACAAGGTGCTCACCTTCAAGCTGCGCGACGACGCGCTGTTCCACGACGGCGCCAAGTTCGACGCGGCGGCGGCCAAGGCCAACCTCGACCGCGCCATGAGCCTGCCGGACAGCCTGCGCAAGGGCGAGCTGCGCTCGGTGGCCAAGGTCGACGCGCCCGACGCCACCACGCTGGTGCTGACCCTGAAGGAACCGGACGCCACGCTGCTCGCGCAGTTGTCCGACCGCGCCGGCATGATGCTGTCGCCCAAGACCTTCACGGACGATGTCGCCGCGGTGGGCCGCAAGCCCATCTGCTCCGGCCCGTACAAGTTCGTCGAACGCATCCAGAACGACCGCATCGTCCTGGAGAAATTCGACCAGTACTACGGCGCCAAGGACTACGCGTTCAAGCGCGTGACCTTCCTGCCCATTCCGGACACCACCGTGCGCCTGTCCAACCTGCGCGCCGGCGACCTGGATATGCTCGAACGCCTGAATCCGTCCGACGCGCCGCAGGTCAAGACCGACGCCAGCCTGACGTTCGCGCCGGTCGCGGGTCTGGGCTTCCAGCAATTCATGTTCAACGTGGACAACGGCAAGCGCGCCGAAGACAACCCGTTCAAGAACAAGCTGGTGCGCCAGGCGTTCCAGTACGCCATCGACCGGAACGCCATCAACGAAGTGGCCGGCGGCGGCATCTTCGAACCGGCCCAACAGCCGTTCCCGCCCGCCAGTCCCTATCACAGCGACAAATTCCCGGTCACCAAGCGCGACGTGGCCAAGGCCAAGAGCCTGCTCAAGCAGGCTGGTTTTGACCGCGTGAAGGCCGAGCTGGTGTTCGGCAACAACACCACCACCTCGTCCGTCGCCGAGATCGTGCAGGCCATGGCCGCCGAGGCGGGCTTTGACCTGTCCCTGCGTCCCACGGAATACGCCGCGCTGCAGAAGGAATCCGCCGGCGGCAACTTCCAGATCGTGATGCTGGGCTGGTCCGGCCGGGTCGATCCCGACGGCAACATCCACGCCTTCGTCACCTGCAAGGGCGCGCTGAACGACGGCCACTACTGCAACCCTGAAGTCGACAAGCTGCTCAATCAGGCCCGCACGGTCCCGGACGAAGCCAAGCGCAAAGCTATCTACGACCAGGCGCAGGCCATCATCCAGGACGAACTGCCCGGCGTGTACAACTACTACCAGCCGTGGCCCTTCGTGATGGGCAAGAAGGTCCAGGGCTTCACGCCCTATCCGGACGGTATGATCCGGCTCAAGGGCGTGACGTTCGCGCAGAAGTAATGTCGGAGCGGCGAATGCCCGCCGCGCCCGCCGGACGCGCCTTGCGCGTCCGGTTGTCGTTTGCGGCGGACGCGCATCGGGCCCTGTCCGGCCGGCGCCGTCCGTCGTTCCAGTCTTACGGTTTCCCACATGCTTAAACTCATCTTGCGCCGCGTGATCGTCGCGATCCCGACACTGATACTGGTGTCGATGATCGTGTTCATGCTGCAGAAAATCCTGCCCGGCGATCCGGTGCTGACCCTGGCCGGCGAAGAGCGCGACCCGGCCGTCCTGGACTACCTGCGCGACAAATACCGCCTGAACGACCCGTTGCCGATGCAGTATGCGGCCTGGGCTGGGCAGGTCCTGCAAGGCGATCTGGGCAAGTCCCTGCGCACCGACGTCCCCGTCACGACGCTGATCGCGCAAAAGCTGCCCGTCACCCTGCAACTGGCCGCCATGGCGATGTTCTTTGCGCTGCTGGTGGGCATTCCCATGGGCATCATCGCCGCCGTGCGCAAAGGCAAGCCCGTCGAGATGGGGGCCAACATTGCGGCGCTATCCGGCATGTCCATCCCCAATTTCTGGCTGGGCATCATCCTGATCATGGTGGTGTCGGTGCAGTGGAAGCTGCTGCCGGCCTCGGGCTACGTGTCTCCCTCTGAAGACTTCTGGCTGTCGATCAAGACCATGCTGATGCCGTCGCTGGTGCTGTCCACGGCGATCGCGGCGTACCTGATGCGCCACACGCGCTCGTCCATGCTGGAAGCGCTGTCGGCGGACTACGTGCGCACCGCGCGCGCCAAGGGCGTGTCGCCGCGAAGCGTGGTGCTGCGTCATGCGCTGCGCAATGCGCTGATGCCGATCGTCACGCTGGTGACGCTGCTGTTCGGCGAACTGCTGGCGGGCGCCGTGCTGACCGAACAGGTCTTCACGATCCCGGGCTTCGGCAAGCTGGTGGTCGACGCGGTGTTCACCCGCGACTACGCGGTGGTGCAGGGCGTGGTGCTCTGCGTGGCGGTGGGCTTCATCCTGATGAACCTGCTGGCCGACATCCTGTACATCCTGGTCAATCCCCGCCTGAGGCACTCATGAGCGCAATTCCTGCAACGGCCGCAGCCGTCACGCCGCCCCGCAGCCGCAATCGCGCGTGGGCCAAATTCAAACGCAACCGCATCGCGATGCTCGGCCTGGGCATCGTGCTGTTCTTCGTGGTGGTGGCCATCCTGGCCCCGTTCATCGTCAGTCAGGATCCCCTGCAGACCAGCTTCACCACCATCCGCAAGGCGCCGTCCGCGGCGCATTGGCTGGGTACGGACGAACTGGGCCGCGACATCTACAGCCGCATGGTGTACGGCGCGCGCGCCTCGCTGATGGCGGGCCTGGTGTCGGTGCTGATCGCGCTGATCGTGGGCGTGCCTTTCGGCCTGGCCGCGGGCTACTTCGGCGGGTGGACGGACAGCATCATTTCGCGCGCCACCGAGGCCCTGCTGGCCATTCCCTTCCTGATCCTGGCGATTGCGCTGGCCGCCTTTCTCGGGCCCAGCCTGACCAACGCGATGATCGCCATCGGCGTATCGGCCGCGCCCAAGTTCATCCGGCTGACACGGGGGCAGGTGCTGGCAGTCAAGAACGAGGACTACGTGCAGAGCGCCCGCGCGCTGGGCGCGTCTGACCTGCGCATCATCGGCCGGCACGTGTTCCCCAACGTGATGCCGCCGCTGATCGTGCAGGCCACCATCACGATCGCCACGGCCATCATCGCCGAGGCCAGCCTGTCCTTCCTGGGCCTGGGCCTGCAGCCGCCGACGCCGTCGTGGGGCTCGATGCTCAACACGGCCAAGAACTTCATGACCCAGGCGCCCTGGATGTCGATCTTCCCCGGATCGGCCATTTTCCTGGTGGTGCTGGGCTTCAATCTGCTGGGTGACGGGCTGCGTGACGCGCTCGATCCGCGTCAGGAAAAGTAATCGATATGGCAACCATGGATTCCAACCGCGTCGTGCAGGTCAATGACCTGACGGTGCGGTTCAAAACGCCCGAACGCACCGTGGAAGCGGTGCGCAATGTTTCCTTTCACGTGAACCGCGGCGAAACGCTGGCCATCGTGGGCGAGTCTGGCTCCGGCAAGTCGGTGACCTCGCTGGCGCTGATGCGGCTGGTCGAGTACGGCGGCGGGCACATCGCCAATGGCGGGATGCTGCTGCGCCGGCGCAGCGGTGACGTGCTGGACCTGGTCAGCGCGCCCGATTCCACGCTGCAGCGCGTGCGCGGCGCGGACGTGGCGATGATCTTCCAGGAGCCGATGACGTCGCTGAACCCCAGCTTCACGGCGGGCAATCAGATTGCCGAGGCCTTGCAGCTGCACCAGGGCTTGGACGCGGCGGCGGCGCGGGCGGAGACGCTGCGCATGCTGGAGCGCGTCCGGATTCCCGAGGCGCGCGCCATTCTGGACCGCTACCCGCACCAGTTGTCGGGCGGAATGCGCCAGCGCGTGATGATCGCGATGGCGCTGTCGTGCAAGCCGCAACTGCTGATCGCCGACGAGCCGACGACCGCGTTGGACGTGACGATCCAGGCGCAGATCCTGCAACTGATCCGCCAGCTCCAGGAAGAAATGGACATGGGCGTGATCTTCATCACGCACGACATGGGCGTGGTGGCGGAAGTGGCCGACCGGGTGCTGGTGATGTACCGGGGCGACAAGGTGGAAGAGGGCGGGTCGGACGAGATCTTCGCGCGTCCGCAGCATGCCTACACGCGAGCGCTGCTGTCGGCGGTGCCGCGCCTTGGGGCGATGCAGGGCACGGACGAGCCGGCGCCGTTTCCGCTGTTGAAGGTGGACGAGGCGGTGCGGGTGCCGAATCCGGCGCGGTTGGTGGACACGCCTGTGGCGGCGCCGTCGACGGTGCGACGCGAGAATGGGCCGGTGCTGAAGGTCCGGGATCTGACGACCAGCTTTGACATTACCGGCGGCATTCTGGGCCGGGTGCAGAAGCGGGTGCATGCGGTCGAGAAGGTCAGCTTTGACCTGTACCCCGGCGAGACGCTGTCGCTGGTGGGCGAGTCGGGGTGTGGCAAGACGACGACTGGCCGTTCATTGCTGCAGCTGGTCAAGAGCAAGAGCGGGTCAATTGAGTTCGACGGCAAGAACATCGGCGCGTTGCGGGGCAGCGCGATGCAGACGTTGCGCCAGCATATCCAGTTCATTTTCCAGGATCCGTTCGCGTCGCTGGATCCGCGGATGACGGTGGGCTATTCGATCATGGAGCCGCTGCTGATCCACAAAGTGGCGCGCGGTAAAGAGGCGCAGGAGCGGGTGCGCTGGCTGATGGACAAGTGTGGGCTGCTGCCCGAGATGATCGACCGCTATCCGCACGAGTTCTCGGGCGGGCAGCGTCAGCGGATCTGCATTGCGCGGGCATTGGCGTTGAACCCCAAGGTGGTGATCGCGGACGAGTCGGTATCGGCGCTGGATGTGTCGATTCAGGCGCAGATCGTGAATCTGCTGCTGGATTTGCAGCGTGAATTGGGTGTGTCGTTTTTGTTCATCTCGCATGATATGGCGGTGGTGGAGCGGGTTAGCCACCGGGTGGCCGTGATGTATCTGGGCCAGATCGTGGAGATCGGGCCGCGGCGGGCGATTTTTGAGAATCCGCAGCATCCCTATACGAAGAAGCTGATGGCGGCGGTGCCGATTGCGGATCCGCAGCGGCGGCATCGGGAGCGGTCGCTGCTGGTGGATGAGATTCCTAGTCCGATGCGTCGGGTGGGGGATGAGCCGCTGGTGGAGCCGTTGGTTGCCGTGGGAGATGGGCATTTTGTGGCGCGGCATGCGATTGGGGTTTATTGAGGCGGCGGTTTCTGCTGCTGCTGCTGCTGTTATTGCTGTTGCTGTTGCTGCTTGCGGCGGGCGGGGTTCTTGAGACGCGGCCGGCGCCGTGCCGGGTGCGAGCGAGGGGCCACGATTGCGGTCCGGAGCCTTCGCTCCGGACGGCCCCTGCGTCATCCTCGTTGGCGCCCTTCGGCGCCTGCCTTCGGATTCCCTTGGGCGCATCGACGCCCCTCGCTCGCACCCGTCCCGTCACCAGCCGCTCCGTGAGTTGCCGGCGTTGGGTGGCGGAGCGGGTGGAGTTCTTGCGTTATTGCCTCGGGCGGGGCGGGGCGAAGGTCTTGCGGGGCCGCCAAAATCGGCCGCGCGGGCGGCCTTCTTTGACGTTTGGGTGTCTTGCGTCGTGATGATGACGCTGCGCGCTGGTGGCGGGGTGTTTGTCGTTAGACGCCTGTGCGCGCCCGCGCCGCCGTCAGGTGTCTGACACCCCTACGAGATGGGCGTGGTATTGCAGCTGGCCTGCCCGGGTGTCTGACACCCATCGAAGCGCCAGCGTCGCTTCAAGCCTTTGAATCAGCGCTTCTCCAGCGCCAACCTCAACCCGAACGCAATAAACACCGCCCCGGTCACACGGTCCAGGCCGCGGGTGACGGCGGGGCGGGAAAGCCAGCGGGCCAGGGGCCGGGTTGCGGCCACCAGAAGGACGAACCACAGCATGCCGACGATCGCGTGAACCGTGGCGAGCAACAGGCTGAAGCGCAGGACGTCGGTGCCGGCGGGGATGAATTGCGGCAGGAATGTGATGTAGAAAACACCGACCTTGGGGTTCAGCGCATTGGTGAGGCAGCCGCGCACGAACCAGCCGGTGGCGGTGCTGCTGGGGCGGGCGGGAGTGGCTAGGATGCCGGTGGGTGATGCCATCGCGGTCTTGCGGCGGGAGCGGGTGCTCCACAGCAGCTTGATGCCCAGATAGAACAGGTAGATCGCGGCGCAGATGCGTAGAGTGTCGTAGGCGAGCGTGGACACGGCCAGCAGCGAGCCCAGACCGAATGCCGCGATGGCGCCCCACAGCAGGCAGCCGGCGCTGATGCCCAATCCGGCCATTAGCGCCCGGCGGCTGCCTTCGACGGCGGCGGTGCGCAGGACCAGGGCGTTGTCCAGGCCGGGCGTGATGGTCAGGATGGCGGCGGCCAGGGTGAAGGCTAGTAGGGCGGCGGTGGCGGTCATGGCGGGCGAATATTGAATGGCGCTGCCGGCAGGATTGGCCCGGCGGACGCCCGGCAAGTGTAACGCTCCCGCACCGCCCGGTTATCATGGCGGCCTTCCCGCAATTCGCTTTTGAACGGACTTACGCCATGGCCCTGCGCGCCACCATTTACAAGGCCGACCTGAACGTCGCCGATACCGATCGCCACTACTACGGCAGCCACGGGCTTACCGTGGCGCGCCATCCGTCCGAGACGGACGAGCGCATGATGGTGCGGTTGCTGGCGTTTGCGATGCACGCGCAGGAGGAGCTGGCGTTCACGAAGGGGCTGAGCGATACCGACGAACCGGACCTGTGGGTGAAGGACCTGACTGGCGAGATCAAGCTGTGGATCGAGGTGGGCCAGCCGGAAGAGCGCCGGATTCTGCGTGCCTGTGGCCGCGCCGATGAGGTGATCGTGTATTGCTATGGCGGGTCGGCCAGCAAGATCTGGTGGGATGGGGTGCGTAACAAGCTGGAGCGCACGCGCAACCTGAAGGTGGTGAATCTGCCGTCGGAGCAGTCGAAGGCGCTGGGCAAGCTGGCGGAGCGCACGATGCAGCTGAACGCCAATATCTCGGACGGCGTGGTGTATTTCTCGGCGGAGAAGGGCGAAGTGACGATCGAGCCGGAGGCCTGGCGTTAAAAATCGGGGCCGGGGCTTGCGCTTCGGAATATGGCGGGCGTAATATGACGATCATCATATTTTCGGTGTCGCGATCATGTCCGCCTCCCGCAAGGAACAATCCCACGAACGCATCGTCGATGCGGCTGCGCGCGCGATCCGGCGCGCGGGGTATTCCGGGGTAGGCGTCGCGGACGTCATGAAAGAAGCCGGGCTGACGCACGGCGGCTTCTACGCACATTTCCCGTCGCGCGATGCGCTGCTGGCAGCGGCAATGGAACGTGCCGGCCAGGACGGCGCGGCGCGGATGGCTCAGGGCATGGCGCGCCGCCGCGCCGAGGGCGCCAGCCCGTTGCGCGCCTGGGTGGAAACCTATCTCAGCGATGCGCATCTGACCGGCTGCGAACGGGGGTGTCCCGTGGCGGCGCTGGCGTCGGAGATTCCTCGCCAGTCGGAAGACGTGCGCGAGGCGGCGGCGAGCCGGGTGCAGCGGTTGCTGGAAGCGGTACAGCAGGTGCTGCCCGCCGATGCTGGCGACCACGCGGCGGCTGCGGTGTTGAGCACCCTGGTAGGCGCGCTGCAACTGGCACGGGCTTTGGGTGACAACCCGAGCGGACGCGCGGTGCTGGCATCCGCCCGCCAGACGGTCCTGGACCAGTACGACCACGAGGGCGCTGCAGCCTCTCACTGATTGATTTTCGCGGCCGCATTGCGCGGCCGTTTTGCTGTCCTTTAATATGATGGTCATCATATTTATAAATACCGAAACCAACTCACTCACACCCATTACCCCTCAGGAATGCCCATCATGGAACTCAAGAACGCCGTAGTTTTCATCACAGGGGCCAATCGCGGCCTGGGTCTGACCTTTGCCCGCGAGGCGCTGGCCCGCGGCGCCCGCAAGGTGTACGCCGCCGCGCGCGATCCCTCCACCATCACGCTGGAAGGCGTGGTGCCGGTGAAGCTGGACGTGACCCGCGCTGAAGACGTGGCGGCCGCGGCGGAGCTGGCCAAGGATGTGACGCTGATCATCAACAACGCGGGCATTGCGGACTTCGGCGGGTTTCTGGCCCCGGGCAGCGTGGAGTCGGCGCGCCGTCATCTGGATGTGAATCTGTTTGGGCCGCTGCTGGTGGCGCAGGCCTTCGCGCCGGCGCTGGCCGCGAATGGCGGCGGAGCGATTCTGAATGTCCTGTCGATCGCGAGCTGGGTGAACAGCCCGGTGCTGGGCGTGTACGGAATGAGCAAGTCCGCGGCATGGGCGCTGACGAACGGGCTGCGCCAGGAATTGCGCGAGCAGAACACCCAGGTGCTGGGCCTGCACATGGGATTCGTGGATACCGATCTGACAAAGGGCATCGACGCGCCGAAGTCCACGCCGCAGGCCATCGTCACCCAGGCGTTTGATGCGCTGGAAGCCGGCGAGCGGGAAGTGCTGGCCGACGAACGGACCCGCCAGGTCAAGCAGGGCCTGTCCGCCAGTCCGTCGGTTTATCTGTAAACGCAAGGATCGGGTCGTCATGCGAACCAACTCCACTTCCGCAGGCGCTTCGGCAGCAGGCATGGGCGCCGCGTCGCCCGCAACCACCGCCCCGCAAGCCTCCCCCTGGCCCGTCTTCTGGATCGCCAGCATTGCCGTCTTCCTGGTGTCGCTGGACAGCACGATGCTGTACGCGGCATTCGGCGCCCTGCGGGAAGGGTTCCCGACGGCCTCCGCCGCCGACATGTCGTGGGTGCTCAACGCCTACACGGTGGTCTTTGCCGCAATGCTGATCCCATCGGGCGGATTGGCCGACACGCATGGCCGCAAGCGCATGTTCATGGGCGGGGTGCTGTTGTTCCTGGCGGCGTCCGCGGCCTGTGGGCTGGCGGCCACGGAACAGTGGCTGATCGCCGCGCGCGTCCTGCAGGCAGTGGGCGCGGCGCTCTTGACGCCGGCGTCGCTGTCGATCGTGCTGGCGGCGTTTCCGGCGTCGCAGCGGTCGGTCGCGGTCAGTCTGTGGGGCGCGGTAGGCGGACTGGCGGCGGCGGTGGGACCCAGCCTGGGCGCGTTCGTGGTGGACGTGGCGGGATGGCCGTGGGCGTTCTACATCAACCTGCCGCTGGGCGCGGTGTCGCTGTGGTTCGGCGCGGGGATGCTGAAGGAGTCGGTCAAGCCCGACGCGCGCCGCCGCGTGGATGGCGTGGGCATGGCGCTGCTGATGGTGGGCGTGGGCGCGGTGGCCCTGGCCATCGTGCAATCGGAATCGCCGACGTGGCAGCGCAGCGAACTGGCGATCGCGGCGGCGGTGGGCGTGATGGCGCTGATCGCCTTCGTGGCCTGGGCGCGCGTGACCCCGCACCCGCTTGTGGACCTGGCGCTGTTCAAGCACCGCACCTACCGCTACGTGAACCTGGCGACGCTCAGTTTCGGCATCGCCTTTGCCATGATGTTCTTCGCGTTCTTCTTCTACATGACGGGCGTGTGGCATTACAGCCTGCCGCGCGCTGGGCTGGCGGTGACGCCGGGTCCGCTGCTGGTGATGCCGACGGCGATCATCACCGGCCGGCTCGCGGCGCGGATGGGGCATCGGCCTTTTCTGGTGGGCGGCGCGCTGGTGTATGCGGCAAGCGGCTTGTGGTTTCTGCTGGTGCCGGGCGCCGAGCCCGCGTACCTGACCGAATGGCTGCCGGGTCTGCTGCTTAGCGGCATCGGCGTGGGCATGGTGCTGCCGTCGCTGTCGGGCGCGGCGGTGAACCGGTTGCCGGCCCAGCATTACGCCGTGGGCAGCGCCGTCAACCAGGCGACTCGCCAGGTGGGCGGCGTGCTGGGCGTGGCGATCACGGTCCTGCTGCTGGGACATGGCGTCGCCAGCCATGCGGATTTCTCGCCGATTTACGGCGCGCACGTGGGATTGGCGCTGTTGACGGCGCTGCTGTGCCTGCCGGTGGATACCCGGCCCAGGACCGCGTAACGCGCGCTGACGATAGGCAGGCGCGGCCAGCGCTGCGAGACAGACGCGCCGCGCCTGCCGTTTACAGGCAGGCGTCGCGCGACACGTTCGCGGGGTCCGTGCATGCCCGCCACGTCGTGGCCGGCATTGCCGGCACCAGCACCAGCCGGCTCATCGGGTCGGTGTACCAAAGAATCCGCCCGGGCTCGTGCTGCATGGCATTCCAGACCTTTTGCTGGACGGCGGGATCAAGCGCGCACTGACCCTGGTCGCCGGTCACGCCCTCGGCCAGCACCGTCTGGCTGCTTGGATCCCAAGACTCCATGTCAGTGTCGTCCAAAGCGACGTCGTCCTTGAGGCGCACGATGCGCCATGCGTTGCCGGGGACTTCGGTCGACAGCCGCGACAGCGCCTCGCGTTCGATCACGTGCAGGCGGTCCCGCAGGGCCACGGGTTCCGCATAGGCGCCGGGACCGTCGTTGCCATCCGGCGAAAGGAATGGAGGCTGACGCCGCACATAGCGCGTGGCCGGCCGGCCTCGTTCATCGTAGGTCTGCACCGCGACGGATTCGTTGGCGGCGCCGTCGATGACACGCAGCAGCGTGCCGGCTGCATCGCGGACGTAGCGCCGCCCGGGGGCCGCGTCCGTTGCATCGCCGCAGGGCCCGGCGATAAATGCCTGCAGCGTGCCATGCGCATCGCGTCGCAGGCAGACTTGGCCGACAAGCGTGTATGCCGCGCCCTGCGTCCGCTCGTACTCGGCCACGCGCTGCAGGGACCCGTCAGCGCCGTACTCGAATGCATGGCCGCCGGATACCGTCGGCTTCCCCAAAGCCCGCCGCTCCAGGTGCTCGACCCGGCAAAGCCGGCCGTCGGCGTCGAAAAGCAGTTGCGCATGGGCCGCGCCATTGCCGTCGACCACGCGGTAGGCGGTCCAGTCCACCTTGTCCATCCAGGTGCGCGGCAGCGGATCGCCGGAAGCTGTCAGCCAGATCGGTTGCGGATGTGTGGCGACGCGTTCGCCGTTGCGGCCCAGCAGGACGCGCGATTGCGTCACATCGACGGAAACGCGAAGCGCCGTCAGAGCGCCAGACTCGGAAAACCCCAAATCCGCAGGACCGCAGGCCGCCAAGGCCGGGGCGGCGTGCAGAACCGAGGCCGAGGCCAGCGCAGCGCCGAAGGCGATGCGGCAAAGACGATCACGCATACTGCAGCGCGTCCATGAACGTCACGAGATCCCAGAATTCCTTGGATACCCCGCCCAGGCGCAATTTGCCATCGCGTTCCTCAAACAGCAGGAACGGATACGCGTTGCGTGCGAAAACGCCCGATTCCGGCAGCCGGTAGGGCTTGAAGACCTCGGGGTCGTCGAAGTAGCGTTCCAGGCGCCCGCCGCCGTCCACATGCACGTACCGCACGCGCAGCGCGGGTTGCTGAAACGCCGTTTGTGTTTCGGGATAGATCCCGCCGTCGCCCGCCACGACGGCGTCGGACAGCGCGGCGAGGAAGACGCGCCGGATGCCGACAAAGTGGATTTCGCCGGATGTGCCGCCAGAAGGGGCTGCCGCCAGTTTTTCCAGCAGCGCCGTGGCGCGCGAGCCGGGCACGACCGTTCCGGCAAACAGGGTGTTGATGTCCCCCGGCTGCGCATCGGCCGATTGCCGCAGCCGGAGCAGGTCTTGCCGGAATTCGCCCAGCCATTGCTGATAGCGCACGTTTTCCGCATGGCGGTCGAAGGGCTGCGCGGCCGCGATGGCGGACTGAAAAGCCATCAGCGCCGCGGCGGCGGCAAGCCATAGCGGATACGCCAGCGCGGCTTTCCAACGAGGCCGCCGGCACGGCAAGGTTACGGAAATTAGGGGTCTCATAGGCTCGCGATCATATCTTCCGAAATGATGCAGTTTTGGTGCGAACCGTGACAGAATGTCAGCCACGCTGCGCCAGGCTGTACCGATGAATGTCGTATTGATCAGGTCCTGACATGCCCGCTACCGGTGATGCGTCCCCAACTCCACCGCCCGGCGATGCCGCCGGCGGTGCGCCGCGCGACCCGGACGGCCCGCTGGATAAGCTGGCGCGTCTGGCCTGCCGCATGTTTGGCGTCGACCTGGCCGCCATCATTTGCACCGATGCAGATGGCGTGTGGCAGGCGGCAGCCGGCGCGGCCTGCACCCATGCCCGGTGTCCGTGGTCCCTCGAACTCCCGGTGCGCGCCACGGACGGCCGCCTTCTCGGCGTCTTTCGTCTCGGGCACGGGCAGGCGCGCGATTTCTCGGATGAAGACCGCCAGGCCTTGCAGGACCTCACCAGCCTGGCGGCCACGGCCGTCGAGAAGCGCCACGCGCTGGCGTGCGAGCGCGCCGACGAAGACACCTGGCGCGACGAGGCCCGCAAGCTGTCGCTGGCTATCGCGGGTAGCGGCACGGGGGTGTGGGACCGCAATGTCGTAACCGGGGAGATCACTTATTCGCCGGGCTGGAAGGCCTTGCTGGGCTACGGCGAATCCGAACTCACCACACGCATCGAGGACGCCTACACCCGTTTGCATCCGGACGACCTGATCTACGTGCGGGCCGCCATGCAGGATCACTTCGACGGCAAGACCGACAGTTACGAAGTCGAACACCGCATCCGGTGCAAGGACGGCAGCTACAAATGGATCTGCAGCCGCGGCAAGGTGGTCAGCCGCGACGAATCGGGCAGGGCGCTGCGCATGATGGGCACCACCACCGACATCAGCGCCGTGCGCGCCATGTCCGAAAGGCTCCAGCGCACGGCGGACCTTGTCGTCAACCTGACCGACGCGGTGCCCGGTCTGGTCTTCCAATGCCGGCCGTTGCCCGAGGGCGGATCGCGCTTCTCGTACGTCAGCGCGGGCATCTGGGACATGTTTGAACTCACGGCAGACGACGTGCGGGCCAGCACGACCGCCGTCGAACAGCGCATCCATCCGGAAGATCTGCCTGTCTATCGCGCATCCCTGCAGGCCGCAGCGGCGGCGCGGACCCCCTGGCATGTGGAGTTCCGCGTATGCCTGCCCCTGCAGGGTGTGCGCTGGCGGCAGGGCGACGCGAGCCCAAGGCGGGACGCCGACGGCGCCGTGGTCTGGCACGGCTTCGTCACCGACATTACCGACCGCAAGCGTGCCGAGCTCGAACTGCGTGAGCTGGCCGCGACCGACGCGCTGACAACCCTGCCCAACCGCCGCCATTTCATGTCGCGGATCGCCGCGGAGCTGGCGCGGATCAAGGGTCACGGCGGACTGGGGTCGGCCGTGCTGATGTGCGACCTGGATCATTTCAAGCACATCAACGACACCTGGGGCCACGCCATTGGAGATGGTGTGCTGCAGCATTTTGCGAGCATGCTGCGCACGCAGTTGCGCGAGATCGACCTGGTGGGGCGCATCGGCGGCGAAGAATTCGCCGTCGTGCTGCCCGACACCGACATCGAACGCGCCCGCGTCTTTGCCCGCAACGTGCAGCGCCGCATTGCCGATACGCCCTATCTGTCTGAAGGGCGGCACATCCCGCTGACCGTCAGCATCGGGATTTCCGCCCTGCATACCAAGGACGACGACGCTGAGCTGGCGCTCAGCCGCAGCGACCGCGCGTTGTATTACGCCAAGCAGCGGGGACGCAACCGGATCGAGTCGGTGTTTTCCCGATAGAACAACCCGTCCGGGCATTTGTTCCATTGACCGTACATTAGGACACCCCTAGAGTTCCCAGCATGGGAACCTCATTACCACTTCCGAAGTACCACCAGATCTATCTCGTCCTGCGCGAACAGTTGCAGGAGGGGCGGTTCGATCAGGACGGCGTGCCAGGAGAGCATGCGCTGGCGGACCAGTTCGACGTTGCACGCATCACCATCCGCAAGGCGATGGAGATGCTGGTGGCGGACGGGCTGGTGTCGCGCCGGCCGGGTCTGGGCACCTGGCCCCTGCGCGGCGCGTCCAGCGCCCACAGCGCGCCGTCTCCCAGTGCGCAACAGAAGGCGCACCTGACCGGCCTCCTGGAAAACATCGTCAACATGGGCCTGCGCACCTCGGTGCAGGTGCTGGACAGCACGCTGGTGTTTGCGCCGCCCACGGTGGCCGAGGCGCTGCACATTCCGTCCGGCACGCCCGTGCACAAAAGCCTGCGGGTGCGCAGCACCGACGCCGGGCCGTTGTCTCACATCACCACCTACGTGCCGCAGTCCGTGGCCGATTTCACGCGGGAAGACCTGGAGCGCGAGCCGCTGCTGATGCTGCTGGAAGCGGCCGGCGTGGAGTTCGGCGGCGCCACGCAGACCATTTCCGCGCGGCTGGCCGACGCGCAGGTGGCGCGCCATCTGGACGTGTCGGTGGGCTCGGCCTTGCTGGCCGTCACGCGCCTGGTGCGCGATGTCGGCGACCGGCCCGTGCAATTGCTGCAGGGCCTGTACCGGCCCGACCGCTACCAATATCAGTTGCAGCTATCGCGCGTCGGCAGCATCGACGCCAAGGTCTGGGTCAGCGAAGAGCTGTCGGCCCAATTCCATTGAACCCTTCGGAGATTCGCCCCATGAATTCGCGCCGCACTTTCCTCTACCAATCCGCCGCCGCCGCGGCTCTCGTGTCCGCTCCGTGGGTTGCCCGGTCGCAGGGCGCCACGCCCATCAAGGTCGGCGTGCTGCACCCGGTGACCGGCGCTCTGGCGTATTCCGGCCAGCAATGCCGCCTGGGCGCGCTGCTGGCCATCGAGGACATCAACAAGGCGGGCGGCATCAAGTCGCTGGGCGGCGCGCCGCTGCAGGCGGTGCTGGGCGATGCGCAGTCGCGTCCCGAGGCGGGTTCGGCCGAAGTCGAGAAGATGAACGAGGCGGGCGTGTCGGCCATCGTGGGCGCGTACGCATCGGCGATCTGCCTGGCGACGACGCAGACAGCGGCCAAGTACAACCTGCCGCACGTCGTGGACGTGGGCGTGGCCGACCAGATCGTCGAGCGCGGCCTGAAGAACACATTCCGTTTCGGACCCGGTTATCGCGCCTGTAGCGAACGCGCCATCCTGGACCTGGCCGCACTGAACGACGCCGCCGGCAAGCCGGCCAAGACCGTCATGATCGTGCACGAGGACTCGCTGTTCGGCACGGGCACGGCGGCGCTGCTGGCCAAATCGCTGCCGCAGCACGGCTTTGAGGTCAAAGAGATCGTCAAGCACCCGAACCCCACGCGCGACTTCAACAACATCGTGCTACGCATGCGCTCGGTGAATCCGGACATCGTGATCCCGGCCAACTACTACAACGAATACGCCTTGCTGCTGCGTGCGATGAAGCAGCAGAAGGTGCAGCCCAAGGCCATCTACTCCGTGCTGGGCGGGGCGGCGTCCAGCTACAAGTTCCTGAAAGAATTCCCGGACATCGCCAACGGCATCATCGACTGCAACCACTGGTTCAATCCGAAGGACGCGCGCGTCGCGCCGCTGAAGGCCCGCGTGGAAGAGAAGGGCGCTTACTTCAGCTACGAGGTCTTCATGACCTACACCGCGATGCTGCTGCTGGCTGACGCGCTGGAGCGCGCCAAGTCCGCCGACCGCGCCGCGATCATCGAGGCGCTGGCGTCCAGCACCTTCCAGGACAACCTGATGCCCTATGGCCCGACCAAGTTCGTCAACGGCCAGAACACCGGCGCGCAGCCGCTGCTCACGCAGGTGATCGGGGGCGACATCAAGGTGATCTTCCCGGCCGAGTACCGCCAGGCCGACGCCGTGTTTCCGCTGAAGGCCTGACAAGACCCATGCTCGATTTCGCCATCCTCTTTTCCTCGGTGCTGAACGGCCTGACGACGGGCGCGGTCTACGCGCTCATCGCACTGGGCCTGACTCTGATCTACGGGGTGCTGCACATCATCAACTTCGCCCACGGCGCAGCGCTCATGGTGGCGCTGTACGCCGTGTACCTGCTCAAGGACCGGCTGGGCATCGACCCCTACGCCGCCTTGCCGCTGGTGGTGGCCGGCATGTTCGTGCTGGGCTACGCGTTGCAGCGCCTCGTCATCAACCGCGCGAGCCATGGCAAGGACGAGAACATCCTGCTGGTGACGCTGGGCCTGGCGATCGTGCTGGAGAACCTGGCGCTGGTCTGGTTCAAGTCCGACACGCGCAGCATCGACACGGCGTACACGCTGTCGACCGTGGAGATCGGCCCGGCCATGATCGCGCTGCCCAAGGTCATCGCGTTCTGCGGTGCGCTGGCGGTGGCGGCGGTTCTGTTCTGGATCATCCGCAGCACCGATCTGGGCCGCGCGATCCGCGCCGTCGCCCGCGAAAAGCAGGGCGCCAAGCTCATGGGGATCGACGTCGAAAAGGTGTACGCGGTGTCGTTCGGCATCGGCATGGCGTGCCTGGGCGCGGCGGCGTGTTTCCTGCTGCCGGCCTATTACGTCAATCCGCAGGTGGGCAGCGGATTCGTGCTGGTCGCCTTCACCATCGTGGTGCTGGGCGGCATGGGCAGTTTCGTGGGGGCGCTGGTGGGCGGACTGCTGATCGGCGTGGTGGAGTCCATCGGAGGCCTGTTCCTGGGCGACTCGCTGGGCCAGATGGGCATCTTCGCGATCTTCATCGCGGTGCTGCTGTTTCGCCCGCAGGGGCTGTTCGGGGCGAGGGGCTGACGATGAAACGGGATCTTTGCGCAATCGCGCTGTTCGGGGTGGTGCTGGTGGCCGTAGCTGCGCTGTCCCAATCGGGCGTGTTGCTGACGTTCGTGATGATGTCGCTGTACGCGGCCCTGCTGTCGCAGGCCTGGAATATTCTGGGCGGGTATGGCGGCCAATTGTCGTTTGGCCATGCGCTGTTCTTCGGCGTGGGCGCCTACGCACAGGCGCTGGGTCAGCTCAATCTGGGGCTCAATCCGTGGCTGGTGCTGCCCATGGCGATCGCACTGGGCGCGCTGGTCGGCGTGGCGGTGGGCGGGCTGACGTTCCGTTATGGGTTGAAGGGTTCATATTTCGCGCTGGTCACGCTGGCATTCGCTGAAGTCTTCCGCATTCTGGCGCTGTCGGCGTCGTTCACGGGCGGCGGCGTGGGACTCATGGTGCCGCTGCAAGAAGGCGTTGCCAACATGCAGTTCGGCTCGCGCCGCGGCTACATCTACCTGCTGCTCGCCTTCGTGCTGCTGGCGCTGCTGGTGACCGCGTGGCTGCGTCATTCGCGCTTCGGCGCCTATCTACAGGCCGTGCGCGACAACGAGGACGCGGCGCGCGCCATCGGTGTGAACCCGTTGCGCGTGAAGCTGGGCGGCATCGCGCTGTCGGCCGCCTTCATGAGCGTCGCGGGCGCCTTCTATGTGCAAGTTTTCCAGTACATCGATCCGGGCATCGCATTCGGCTCGGCCGTGTCGGTGGAGGCGCTGGTCGGCGCCATCGTCGGCGGCATGGGCACCTTGTGGGGCCCGCTGCTGGGCGCGGTGACGCTGCATGCGCTGGCCGACCTGACCCGCAACCTGTTCGGCGAGTTGCCTGGCATCAGCATGGTCATCTACGGCGTGGTGCTGATCCTGATCGTCATGTTCATGCCGCGCGGCATCACCGGCGGCGGTCAGTCGCTGGGTCGCCTGTTCAAAATGAAGGAGCGCGCCCGTGTCTGAGATCCTGCTGCAAGCGCGCAATCTGTCCATCACCTTCGGCGGCCTGAAGGCCGTGCAGGACGTCAGCCTGGACGTGCCGCAAGGTTCGCTTACCGCGCTGGTGGGTCCCAATGGCGCGGGCAAGACCACGCTGTTTGGCTTGCTGTCGGGTTTTCTGAAACCTGGTTCCGGTTCCGTGCACTTTGCTGGACAGGACATCACGGGCCAAGCGCCGCACGAATCCGCGCGGCTTGGCCTGACCCGGACTTTCCAGATCGTGCAGCCGTTCGGCGCGCAGACGGTGCGCCAGAACATCGCCGTGGGCGCGCATCTGCGCCTGGCGGATCGCGACGAGGCGCTGGCCGCAGCCGAGGCCGTGGCCGCGCGCGTCAACCTGCAGGCGTCGCTGGACAAGCCGGCGGCCGACCTGACGGTGGCCGGGCGCAAGCGCCTGGAACTGGCGCGCGCGCTGGCCACCCGCCCGCGTCTGTTGCTCCTGGACGAGGTGCTGGCGGGCCTGAATCCCAGTGAGATCGACGAGATGATTCCGGTGGTGAAAAAACTGGTGGACGATGGCGTCACCGTCCTGATGATCGAGCACGTGATGCGCGCCGTGATGAGCCTGGCCGAGCACGTGTGGGTGCTGGCGCAGGGCCGGCTGATTGCGGCGGGTACGCCCGGCGAGGTTACGCGCGATCCCAAGGTGGTCGAGGCTTATCTGGGCCACGGCGCGGCGGCGCGGCTGGCCGCGCAGGGAGCGCCGGCATGAGCGCGCTGCTGGAGGTCAAGGGCCTGCGGGCAGGCTACGGTCGCATGGAAGTGCTGCGCGGCGTGGACCTGGACGTGCAGGCGGGTGAGATCGTGGTGCTGCTGGGCAGCAATGGCGCGGGCAAGTCCACGCTGAACAATACGGTGTGCGGCCTGTGCCGGCCGTGGGGCGGTACGGTGCGTTTTGAAGGCCAGGACCTGACCGGCCGCCACTACCGGCAGGTGGTGCAGGCGGGTCTGATCCAGGTGCCGGAGGGCCGCCGCGTTTTCCCGAACCTGAGCGTGCGCGAAAACCTGGAGCTTGGCTCCTTCACCCGGGCGCGCGAGCGCCGCGCGCAGAATCTGGACAAGGTGCTCGACATTTTCCCGCGGCTGCGCGAACGCCTGGAACAACTGGCCGGCACCATGTCCGGCGGCGAGCAGCAGATGCTGGCAATCGGCCGAGGCCTCATGGCCGAGCCGCGCCTGCTGATCCTCGACGAACCCTCGCTTGGCCTGTCGCCGCTGATGGTCGAGGAACTGTTCGGCCTCATCAAGCGGCTGCATGGCGATGGCCTGGCGATCCTGCTGGTCGAGCAGAACGTGGGCCAGTCGCTGGAAACCGGGCAGCGCGCCTACGTGCTGGAAAACGGCGCCGTGCGCTACAGCGGCAGCTGCCCCGACCTGTTGGCCAGCGACGACGTGCGCCGCGCCTATCTGGGGATGTAATCATGGCCCAGCCTCAAACCCTGGCTCAGAAGCTGATCGCCGCTGCCTGCGGGCGGGAGACGGTGTCCGAGGGCGAAATCGTGACCTGTGCGGTCGATCTGGCAATGTTCCACGATTCCAGCGGTCCGCGGCGCTTGAAGCCCATGCTGGAAGAGCTGGGCGCGACGTTGTGGGACCCGTCCCGGATCGTGCTGGTCATCGACCACTACGTGCCGGAATCCGACGACGAATCGCGCCGCATCGTGCGCATCGCGCGCGACTGGGCCGCGGAGCAGCAACTGCCCAACGTGTATGACTCGGTGGGCATCTGCCACGTGGTGGTGCCGCAGCACGGGCACATCCGGCCGGGCATGTTCTGCGTCGGCGGCGATTCCCATTCGCCGACCGGCGGCGCGTTCGGCGCTTACATGTTCGGCATCGGCAGCACCGAGATGCTGGGCGTGGCGGTCACCGGCCAGATCTGGGTCAAGGTGCCCAAGACGCTGATGATGAATTGGCGCGGCCGGCTGGCCGATGGCGTCACGGCCAAGGACATGATGCTGCACATGATCGGCCGCTACGGCATGAACGGCGGGCGCTATCAGGCGGTGGAGTTCTGCGGCGAGGCCGTGCGCGCGCTGTCCATGCAGGAGCGCATGACGCTGTCGAACATGAGCGCCGAGCTGGGCTCGCAGGTCGGGCTTATCGCTCCGGACGAGACCACCGCGGCCTGGCTGCGGGATGCGGGTGTGACGCAAGCACTGGATCTGGCCCGCTGGCAGAGCGATCCCGGGGCGGACGCCGAGTGGCATGAGTTCGATGCCGCCGCGCTGGCCCCGCAGGTTGCCGCGCCGCACAGCCCGGCCAATTCGCGCGGCGTGGACACCTACAACGATGTGCCCGTGCAGGTGGCCTACATCGGCGCCTGCACCGGCGCCAAGCTGGAAGACCTGCGCGCCGCAGCCACCGTGCTGCGCGGCCGCCGGCTGGCGGACGGCATGCAGCTGATGGTGGCGCCGGCCAGCCGGCAGGACCAGGACCAGGCCGACCGCGAAGGCGTCATGCAAGTGCTGCGCGACGCCGGCGCCCAGGTGCTGGCCACCTCGTGCGGCGCCTGTGCGGGCTATGGCGGGTCCATTCCGGACGGCGCCAGCGTCATCGCCACCACTGCCCGCAATTTCAAGGGGCGCATGGGGTCGGAGACCGCGCAGGTCTACCTGGCCTCGCCGTATACGGTTGCGGCCTCGGCCGTGGCGGGGCGCGTTGCCGATCCCCGGGAGTTCCTGGCATGAACACAGACACCACGACGCATCGCGTCTGGCGCGTGGGCGCGGACATCGACACCGATGCGCTTGCGCCCGGCGCCTACATGAAGTTCGGCATCGACGAAATCGCGCGCCACTGCCTGCAACGCGTCCGTCCGGACTTTGCCGGGCAGGTGCAGCCGGGCGATGTGCTGGTGGCCGGCCCCAACTTCGGCATCGGCTCGTCGCGCGAGCAGGCCGCGGCCGCCCTGGTGCGCCTGGGCGTGGCCGCGGTGATTGCGCCGTCCTTCAACGGCCTGTACTTCCGCAACGCCTTCAACGTCGGACTGTTGCTGCTGACGTGCAGCCAGGCCGAGACCCTGGCCGAGGGCGAGGGCATCACATTCGACCCCGTCGCCGGACGCATCGGCCGCCCCGGGGGCACGCCCGCCGAATTGCACTGCGAGACCGTGCCCGGCTTTCTCCTTGACATGGTGCAGGCCGGCGGACTGCTGAATCTGCTGAAACAGCGTCAAACCTCTTAGGAACAACATCATGCTTGACCCCGTTACCCTGGCGGTCCTGAAGGGCCGCCTGGAACAGATCGCCGACGAAATGGACGCGACGCTGTACCGCAGCGCGTTCAATCCCATCATTGCCGAGGCTCATGACGCCTGCCACGGCATGTACGACGCCGCCACCGGCGCCACGCTGATCCAGGGCAAGTCGGGCCTGCCCGTCTTCGTGGGCGCGATGGCGTTCGCGGTGAAGGCGGCGGCCAAGACCGCGGCCGAGCGCGGCGGCATGACGGACGGCGACGTGTGGCTGTTCAACGACCCGTACGAGGGCGGCACGCACGCCAACGACTTCAAGCTGGTCAAGCCGGTGTTCCGCGGCGGCAAGCTCTTCTGCTTCCTGGCGTCGGCCGCCCACTGGCACGACGTGGGCGGCGCGGTGCCCGGCAACTACAACCCGGCCGCCACCGAATGCTGGCAGGAAGCGGTGCAGATTCCGCCCGTGCGCATCGTGCGCGCCGGTGTGCTGGACCAGGACGTGCTGGCCATCCTGAAGGCCAATACCCGTCTGCCCGACAGCCTGTGGGGCGACCTGAACGGCCAGCTGGCCGCGCTGGAACTGGGCGCGCGGCGTCTGGATGGTTTGCTGGATGAATACGGCGACGCCACGGTGCTGGAATCCCTGGACACGCTGCGGGAACGCGCGCGCCGCCTGATGCGCGACCACATCGCCCGCCTGCCGGATGGCGCATACGCCTTTGAGGACATGCTGGACAACGACGGCGTGCGCGACGCGCCGCTGCGTATCGCGCTCAAGCTCACCATCGCCGGCGACCGGCTGGGGCTGGACTTCACCGGCACGTCGCCGGCGTGCGCGGGTCCGGTCAACATCTCGCGCGCCACGGCCATCGCGGCCTGCTACGTGGCGCTTAAACACCTGTTCCCGGACGTGCCGGCCAACGCCGGGGTGCTGGACGCGGTGGACGTGACGCTGCCAGACGGCCTGGTGATTTCGGCCGACCGCCCGCGTCCCGTGGGCGGCTACACCGAAACCATTCTGCGCATGATCGACGTGATCTTCTGCGCCATGGCCCAGGCCGCGCCGGACCGCGCCATGGCGCAGGCCTACGGCACGATCAACGCGCTGTCGATCGCCGGCTACCGCAGCGACGCCGCCCGCAAGGGCCAGCGCTGGGTCATGTTCAGCTTCTTCGGCGGCGGTCACGGCGGCCATTCGGATGGCGACGGCCTGAGCCACGGCAACGCGCCGATCTCCACCGCCACCATTCCGCCGCTGGAAATCCTGGAAGCGGCGTATCCCGTGCGTTTCACGCAATGGGCGCTGCGGCCGGACTCGGCGGGCGACGGCGCGCACCGGGGCGGCCTGGGCGCCATCTATGAAATCGAATTGCTGGAAGACAGCGCCGAAGCCTTCATCTTCGGCGAACGCGGCCGTAGCGCGCCCAAGGGCATAGCGGGCGGCGGCCAGGCCGCGCTCAACGTCTTCCGCTATCAGCAGGACGGCCAGTGGCAGTCCCCGCCCATGAGTTCGAAGATGCTGGGCATCCGGTTGCAGCGCGGTGATCGCGTGCGTCTGGAAACGCCGGGCGGAGGCGGCTACGGCGAGCCCGCGCGGCGCGATCCTGCGGCGCGCGAGCACGATCGCAAGATGGGCTATGTGAGCGACATTCAGAAGGAGCAGTCGGCATGAGCGCGGCGCAAGGTTTGGTGGTGGGCGTGGACGTGGGCGGCACGTTCACGGATCTGTTCGTGCTGGACGAGGCGGGCGGCAGCGCCCGCGTGGTCAAGGTGCCGTCGACCCGCGGCGAGGAAGCGCGCGGCTTCATGAACGGCATTGCACGGGTGGCGGACGGCGCGGGCGATATCGCGACCATCGTGCATGGCACCACGGTGGGCACCAATGCGCTGCTCGAGCGCAAGGTGGCGCGCACCGGCATCATCACGACCGAAGGTTTCCGCGACGTGCTTGAAATGCGCCGGCGCGACCGGCCGCAGACGTGGGGCCTGCGCGGCAACTATGAACCCGTGGTGCCGCGCGACCTGCGGCTGGAAGTGCGCGAACGCGTGCTGGCCGATGGCGCGCTGCACACACCCGTGGATCTGGACCAGGTCGAGGCCGCCGCGCGCGCGCTGCTGGAAGCGGGCTGCGACGCGGTCTGCGTCTTCTTCATCAATGCCTACGCCAATCCGGTGAACGAAGCTCAGGCCGCGGCGCGCGTGCGCGCCATCTGGCCGAACGGCAACGTCACTGCGGCCACCGAGGTGCTGCCCGAGATCCGCGAATTCGAGCGCTGCTCGACGGCCGTGCTGAACGCGGCCCTGCAGCCCGTGGTGGGCAGCTACCTGACGCGGCTGGAATCGGACCTGCAGCAGCACGGCTTCGAGGGCGAGCTGCTGGTGGTGCAAAGCAACGGCGGCGTCATGTCGCGCCAGACCGCGTGCGACGTGCCCGTGCGCACCGCGTTGTCGGGTCCTGCGGCCGGCGTCATTGCCTGCGCGGCCATCGCGCGCGCCGCAGGCTTTCCCAACGTGGTCACGGGCGACATGGGCGGAACGTCGTTCGATGTGTCGCTGGTGGCCGAGGGCGAGGCCTCGCTGTCGGCACAGACCGCCATCGACTTCGGCATGGTCGTGCGCGCGCCGATGATCCAGATCGAAACCATTGGCGCGGGCGGCGGCTCGATTGCCAGCGTGGACGCGGGCGGCCTGCTGCAGGTCGGCCCGGAATCGGCGGGCAGCATTCCCGGTCCGGCCTGCTATGGCCGCGGCAATACGCGTCCGACCGTCACCGACGCCAACGTGCTGCTGGGCCGCATCGCCGCGGAACGCCCGCTGGGCGGCGGTCTCTTGGCCAAGATGGACGTGGAACTGGCGCGCGCCGCCATCGACGAGCACGTCGCGCGCCCGCTGGGCCTGGACGTCCACGCCGCGGCGGAAGCCATCCTGACCGTGGCCAACGCCAAGATGGCGGGCGCGATCCGCGTCGTCTCCATCGAGCGCGGCCACGATCCGCGCAAGTTCGCCTACATGCCGTTCGGCGGCGGCGGCGCGCTGCACGTGTGCGCCATGATGAATGAGGTGGATGCCGCGCACGGCATCGTCCCGCGCTATCCGGGTGTGACCTCGGCGCTGGGCTGCGTCATGGCCGATATGCGCCACGACGGCGTGCAGACCCTGAACGTGGCGCTGAGCGCGCTGGATGCGGCCGACCTGCTGGCCCGCATCGACGAGCTGGCGGCTGCGTGCCAGGCGCGTCTGGATTCGGCGGGCGTGTCCTTCGAGGGCATCCGCGAAAGCATTGAACTCGACATGCTGTACGTGGGCCAGAGCCACACCGTGCGCGTGGAAGTGGGTCGCTCGGACCTCACCCGCGACGGCATCGCCGCTGCATTCGACCGCGCCTACCAGGCCGCCTTCGGCCGCAGCCTGACCGGCATTCCGGTCCGCATCCTGAATCTGCGCTATGCCCGCATCGGCCAGCGCCCCAAGTTCGATCTGGCCCTGCTGGCGCCGACGGCCGAGGCCATGCCCGCCGCGCTGGGCACGCAGCGGGTCTTTCACGCCGGGCAATGGCACGACGCCGTGCGCTACGCGCGCCTGGACCTGCCGGTCGGCGCCGATGTGGCGGGACCCGCCATCCTCGAGCAGCCGGACACCACCATCTGGATCGAGCCCGGCTTCGCGGGCCGGGTCGATTCCCTGGGCAACATGCTCATCGCCCGCACCACATCGTAGGAGCCCGCCATGCACGCCTTCGATCCCCGCACGACCGCGCTGGTCATCATCGACCTGCAGAACGATTTCCTGGCGCCGGGCGGCGCGTATGACCGCGGCGGCGCGGTCAGCCCGCAGGCGAAAGCCTTGCCGGCGCGCGTGGCGCCCGTGGCCCGCGCGTTGAAGGGACAGGGCGGTTTTGTGGCCGCCAGCCAGTTCACGCTGTGGCCCGATGCGCACGGCGAGCCCATGATTTCGCCGCATCTCAAGCAGTTGCGCCCGTTCTTGCGCCGCGGCGATTTCGTCGCCGGTTCGCCCGGCCAGGCCAATGTGGCCGAGCTGGACGGGCTGGTCGACGTATCGGTCTGGAAAGTCGCGTATTCGGCCTTCTTCAACACGCAGCTTGATTGGGTGCTGCGGCGCGCGGGCATCTCCAGCGTGGTGGTGGCGGGCATCGTCACCAACGGCGGCGTCGCCAGTACGGTGCGCGACGCCCACATGCGCGACTACCACGTCACGGTGCTGGCCGACGGCTGCGCCGCGCCCACGCCTGCGATGCACGAGGCCGCGCTGGCGGACCTGCGCACCGTGGCCGACGTGGTCTCGTGCCAGGACGTACTGGACAGGCTGAAGTCGTGAGTGCGCCAGTCGTCAGACGGGGCGTCTCGCCCGGCGCGGACGCCATGCATGTGCCGGTGGCCATCATCGGCGCGGGCGCCTGTGGCCTGACCGCCGCGCTGCGCCTGGCCCGCGCCGGCATCGAAACGGTCCTGATCGAACGCGACGCCGTGCCCAGCGGATCCACAGCGCTGTCTTCGGGCTTCATTCCCGCGGCCGGCTCCGCGGTGCAACGCGCAGCGGGCATCGAGGATGACGCGGCGCGTTTTGCCGCCGACATCCAGGCCAAAGCCCACGGCACGGCGTCACCTGAACTGGTGGCCGCCTACACCGGTGCGGCTGCCGCGGCCATGGACGGGCTTGCCGCGCACGGCCTGCGCTTCGAGGTGCTGGACGGGTTCCTGTACCCCGGCCACACCGCGCGGCGCATGCACACGCTGGCCGAGCGCACGGGCGCGGCACTGGTCGCAGCCCTGGAACGCGCCGCCAGCGATGCCGGCGCCTACCTGCTGACACGCGCGTTGGCGCGCGAGATCTGGACGGACGCTGATGGCCGCGTCACGGCCGTGGGCTGCGAACGCCCTGACGGCTCGGTCGACGTGATCGGCTGCGATGTCTTGCTGCTGGCGTGCAATGGCTTTGGCGGCAACACCGCGATGGTCGGCGAATACCTGCCCGCGATGCGCGAGGCCGTCTACGGCGGTCACGTCGGCAACGATGGCAGCGCCATCCAGTGGGGCACGCAGCTTGGCGCGCGGCTTGCGGACCTGGGCGGCTACCAGGGCCACGGCTCCTGGGCGACGCCGCAAGGCGCGCTGATCTCCTGGGCCGTGATGATGGACGGCGGCGTGCAGGTCAACCGTGATGGGCGGCGCTTTCACGACGAGACCCACGGTTATTCCGAGGCTGCGGTCCATGTGCTGGCGCAGCCGGGCTCGGTGGCGTGGAATGTCTTTGACGACCGCACGCTCGCGCTGGCGCGCGGCTTTCCCGACTTCGTGCAGGCCGAGCAAGGCCATGCGTTGAAGACGTGCGCCGATGTGGCGGCACTGGCCGCGCTGATCGGCTGCGATCCCGGTGTGCTGGGCCAGACGCTGGACGCGGTCGGACCCGGCGCGGCGGATCCGCTGGGACGCCGTTTCGAACGCGCACTGCAGGCGCCGTACCACGCGGTCAAGGTGACGGGCGCGCTCTTTCATACGCAAGGCGGGCTGGATATCGACGCGCAATGCCGCGTCCTGGACAACGCAGGCCGGGCGCTGCCCAACCTGCTGGCTGCGGGCGGCGCCGCCCGTGGCGTTTCGGGCAACGACGTGTCGGGCTATCTGTCCGGCAACGGCTTGCTCAGCGCGGTCGCCGGCGGCCATATCGCCGCGGCCACGGCGGCGGCGCTGCTCGGGCGCCGCCTGGATTAGGAAACCCATGATGCAAACACAGAACCTGAAAGCGCAATTGGCGGCCGGCACGGTGCTGGCCCCCGGCGTCTACGACGCCTTGTCGGCGCTGGTGGCCGAGCAGGCGGGCTTTTCCGCGCTGTACCTGTCGGGCGCGTCCATCGCCTACACGCGGCTGGGCCGGTCGGACATCGGCCTGACCACCTATACCGAGGTCGAGGACACGCTGGCCCGCATCGCCGAGCGCGTGTCGGCCGCCGTGATCGTGGACGCCGACACCGGTTTCGGCAACGCGCTGAACACGCAACGCACCGTGCGCGGCTTCGAGCGCGCGGGCGCTGCCATGATCCAGCTCGAAGACCAGACCTTTCCAAAGCGCTGCGGCCACCTGGACGGCAAGAGCGTGATTCCTGCCGCCGAGATGTGCGGCAAGCTGCGCGCCGCCGTCGACGCGCGGGTCAATGCGTCCACGCTGATTCTGGCGCGCACCGACGCGCTGGCCTCGGAAGGACTGGACGCGGCGCTGGACCGCGCCGAAGCCTATCTGGAAGCCGGCGCGGATGCGCTCTTCATCGAGGCGCTGCGCACGCCGGAACAGATGCGCGCCGCGTGCGACCGATTCGCTTCGCGTGTGCCGCTGCTGGCCAACATGGTGGAGGGCGGCAAGACCCCGGTGCAGGACGCGGGCGCGCTCGCCGCCGCGGGATTTCGCATCGTCATCTTCCCTGGCGGCACGGCGCGCGCGGTTGCGCACACGCTGCAGGGCTACTACGGCAGCCTGCGCCAGCACGGCACGACCGGGCCGTGGAAGGACAGGATGCTGGATTTCGACGGGCTGAACGACGTGATCGGCACGCCGGAATTGCTGGAGCAGGGACGGCGGTACGAAGGCTGAACCCGCTCACAGCGGGGGGCAGCGTCCCTGCATCAGGAAGGTGTGCGCGGGTGTGACGGAGGCGTGCGCGCGGCGTGGGCTGAACGTCTGCGCTGCGGCCCGCATTCAGCAGGCTCGTTTCAGCGCGGCGTGCGCTGGTGCGGCACGAGCGGCGGCACGGGCTGGCCGGCGATCAAATCCCAGAAGTCGGGCAGGAAGCACTCGGCCACCAGCAGCGGCTGGCCCTGGCGCCAGAATACCGAGCGGCGCGCCCAGATCCGGCCGGCCTGCAACGCGCGGGCCTCGGACGGCAGCACGTTCGAGGCGGTGGCATGGAACGGCACGGGCGAGGCCAGGCGGCGGCATGCAAAAGGCGACCGGATCACCGTGCTGTCGTGATACAGCATGTCGGCCAACGGCCGGGTCAACAGGCGCCGCATCCCTTGCCAGGCGCCGTGCGAAGCGGTCAACGGCGTCAGGCTGCGCGCCGGGACGCTGTCCACGCCATTCACGGACATCAGCACCTCGCGTATCCATACCGGTGAGCCCGGCGCAATGCGCATCGCAAGTGCCTCGTCAGCCGGCGCGCCGTCGGCGTACTCGGCCAATACCCGCAGACGCACCTGCCCGACCTGGCGCAGGCCGGCGGTAAGCGCGCCCGGCCGGAACAGCCAGTGGCGTTGGGCGGGGGACAGAATGGCCGGGGCTTGCGCCAGCCAGCCGGCGGCGAGAGGGGGGCAATGGGCTGCGGGTTTCGTCATGGCTGCGTATTATGCCAAGCCCCGCCGCAAGGCCGCCTGCGTCGCAATGCCGCAGGGCAGGGGGTACCGGCCGATCCTCACCGGCCGTCCGCATACAATACCGCCCATGGAAAAAGTACGTATCTCCAAGCTCATGTCCGAGCGCGGACTCTGCTCACGCCGCGAGGCGGACAGCTATATCGAGCGCGGCTGGGTCCGCGTCGACGGCGTCGTCGTGTCCGAACTGGGCGCGCGGGCCTATCCCGACCAGGAAATCACACTGGAACGCGCCGCGCACGCGCGCCAGACCTCCCGCGTCACGATCCTCATCAACAAGCCCGTGGGCTACGTGTCCGGCCAGGCCGAAAAAGGCTACACGCCCGCCGTCGCCCTGATCGACTCCCGCTCCCGCTTCGCCGGCGACCGCGCCCCGCAGCGCTTTGAACGCGCACACCTGGACGGCCTGGCCGTCGCTGGCCGCCTGGACATCGATTCGCAAGGACTCCTCGTCCTCACGCAAGACGGCCGCGTCGCCAAGCAATTGATCGGCGAGGACTCCACGATCGACAAGGAATACCTGGTCCGCGTCCAGGGCAATCTGTCCGACAACGGCCTGGCCCTGCTGAACCACGGGCTCTCGCTGGATGGCAAGCCGCTCAAGCACGCCCAGGTGCGCTGGCAGAACCACGATCAACTCCGCTTCGTGCTGCGCGAAGGCAAAAAACGCCAGATTCGCCGCATGTGCGAACTGGTGGGTCTGAAAGTGATCGGCCTCAAACGCGTACGCATCGGCCGCGTGGCGCTGGGCGATCTGCCCCTGGGCCAATGGCGCTACCTGCGCGACGACGAGTCTTTCTGAGCTGGTGTCTGACACCCCCGATGAGACAGTTTCTGTTCCATGCCGGTGTCTGACACCCTGGTGAGACAGTCTGCCCTCGGAGATCGTGGCCCGAGGGTGTCAGACACCTACCGCCGCAGCGGGCACCTGACGCCGCAGTGAGGCGGCCTCCAACGCAGGTGTCTGACACCCTGGTGAGATGCCCTTCATCCTGAGACGCCATCCAAAGGGTGTCTGACACCGCCCGCGAGACACCCCCGCGCATTGGTCATCCCACCCGACAACACTTGTCGACCGTCGAAGAATTTTTCAGTCTGTTTCGATCTCAGCGGGATTTCATGAAACCGGGCGTATCCTTCGCTTGCCAGTGGCTGCCCAGGCGCTCCATCAGGAACTCGATGAAGATCCGGGTCTTTGCAGGCAGCAGCCGCGTCTCCGTGACCGCATGCACCGGAAACGGGCCCAACTGCCAGTCCGGCAGCACACGCTGCAACTGGCCGGACTGCTGTTCCGACATCTGACCACCCACCAGCACCGCGATGCCTGCGCCCAGCATGGCCAAGCGCCGGGCCATGGCGACGCCGTTGACGGAAAAGCGGTTGCCCGGCGTGAACTCGATGTGCTGCTCGCCATTCGTCAGCGGCCAGCGCGTCACGCGGCCGGCGCCTTCCGCGCGGAACTCGATGCACTCGTGCCGGGTCAAGTCGCTGGGATGCTTCGGTTCGCCGTGCTTTTCCAGGTAGTCGCGCGAGGCATACAGGTAGGCGGGCAGCATGCCCAGCAGTCTTGCAATCTGGGTCGAATCTGGCAGGTCGCCGATTTCGATCGACACGTCGCAGGTCTGGAACACGCGCGATGCGTGGTCCGGGTTCGCGAGGTCCAGGAAAAACGTCACATCGGGATAGCGCCGGGAAAACTCCATGAATGACTCAGCCAGGAAGTCCGTGCCGAAATCCGCGGGCATGTTCACGCGCAGCGGTCCGGCCGGCGTGTCGACCAGCTTCTGCAATTCTTCATGGGCGATCTGCGCCTCGGCCACGATGCGCTGGCAGCGTTCGAAATACAGCCGTCCGGCATCGGTCAGTTCGACCTTGCGCGTGGTGCGGCTGAGCAGCCGCAGCCCCACGGACCGCTCCAATTCGGCCACCTGGCGAGACAAGGTCGACTTCGGGACGCCCAGCGTTGCCGCAGCGCGGCTAAAACTGTGCGTTTTGGCGACCTCGACGAAGAGTTCCATTCCCTGTAGGCGTTTCATGACGCGATTCTGTCACAGTGGCGATCGCGCAATTGTCCCATAAATGGAATGATGTTTTCTCTTCATGCCCCTTTGTTTCTAAAGCGGGATAACTCAGAATGCGAGTTCTGCAATGCAGCAATGCGATAAACGTCCAGCCTTGCGTGTTCTACGCGAATCCACCCAGGTCGAACGCCGCGGACCGCGCCAAGACGGTCCGACGGGCTGATGTTCTTCGCAGAATCGCCCCAGGCAATCCGGCCATACACGGCCATCAGGCACGCGGCGCATGCGCAGCGTGGGGCTACTTTTATTGAAATCGGGAATGCAATCTATGAATAAGAAAAGCGCTATGTGGCGCGGCGCGGCCGTTGTCGCGCTGACGGCATCGGCCCTCACACTGGCCGCTTGCGGCAAGAAGCAAGAGGCGCCCCAGGGCGGCAAGCCGCAAGTGACGGTCGTCACATTGGCGACGCAGCCCGTTTCCCTTACCACCGAACTGCCTGGCCGCACGTCTGCCTTCCGCGTGGCCGAAGTCCGCCCGCAGGTCAACGGCATCGTCCAGAAGCGCCTCTTCACCGAGGGCGGCGAGGTCAAGGCGGGCGAACAGCTCTATCAGATCGACCCCGCTCTCTACCAAGCCAACGTCGACAGCCAGAAGGCCGCGCTGGCCCGCGCTCAGGCGCAGCAGAAGACCGCCGCGCTGCTGGCCGAGCGCTACAAGCCGCTGGTCGCGACCCGCGCGGTCAGCCAGCAGACCTACGACAACGCCGTTGCCTCGCGCGATCAGGCCGCTGCCGACGTGCTGTCTGCCAAGGCGGCGCTGGACACGGCCCGCATCAATCTCGTCTACACCAAGGTGTTGTCGCCGATCGACGGCATCATCGGCCGCTCGGCCGTGACCGAAGGCGCGCTTGTGACCGCCAACCAGACCAGCGCGCTGGCCGCAGTGCAGCAGATCGACCCGATCTACGTCGACGTCACGCAGTCCAGCGTGCAGCTTCTGCGCCTGCAGGACGCGCTGGCCACCGGTCAGCTCAAGAAGCTGGATGGCGAGCAGGCCGCGCTGGTCACGCTGACGCTGGAAGACGGCTCGCAATACAGAGAGTCGGGCAAGCTCCAGTTCTCCGAAGTGACCGTCGACCCGGGAACGGGCTCGATCACGCTGCGCGCCGTGTTCCCCAATCCGGACCGGCGCCTGTTGCCCGGCATGTTCGTGCGTGCGCGCCTGGCTGACGGCGTTGCCGCCGACGGCCTGCTGGTGCCCCAGCGCGGCGTGACGCGCAATCAGCGCGGCCAGCCGACCGCGCTTGTCGTCAACGCCAAGAACCAGGTCGAATTGCGCGATCTGAAGACCGACCGCGCCATCGGCGACAAGTGGCTCGTCACCGACGGTCTGGCCGCCGGCGACCGCGTGATCGTGGAAGGCCTGCAGATGGTCCGCCCCGGCGTTGAGGTGGTCGCCACCGAAGCCGGCGCCAAGGCCCAGCCGCAAGCGGCCAATGCGCCGGGGGCCGCTGCCCCCGCCGCGCCGGCAAAGCAGTAATCAGGAGCCACGCATGGCAAAGTTTTTTATCGACAGGCCGGTTTTTGCCTGGGTGATCGCGATCGTGCTGATGTTGGCCGGCGCGCTGTCCATCCTGCAGCTTCCGGTCGCCCAGTACCCCAACATCGCGCCGCCCGCCATCGGCATCGCGGTGACCTACCCGGGCGCGTCCGCGCAGACCGTGCAGGACACCGTGGTGCAGGTGATCGAGCAGCAGATGAACGGTCTTGACGGCCTGCAGTACATCTCGTCGGAAAGCAACTCCGACGGCAGCATGTCCATCACGCTGACCTTCAAGCAGGGCACCAACCCCGACACCGCACAGGTGCAGGTCCAGAACAAGCTGGCGCTGGCGCAGCCGCTCTTGCCGCAGGAAGTGCAGCAGCAGGGCATCCGCGTCACCAAGGCCACGAAGAACTTCCTGATCGTGGCGGGCTTCGTGTCCACCGACGGCACGATGACCAAGGACGACCTGGCCGACTACGTCGCTTCGTACGTCCAGGATCCCATCAGCCGCACGCAGGGCGTGGGCGACTTTCAGCTCTTCGGCTCGCAGTACGCGATGCGGATCTGGCTGGACCCCGCCAAGCTCGTCAACTACGGGCTGACCACGGTCGACGTCACCACCGCCATCAAGGAACAGAACGTCCAGGTATCGTCCGGGCAATTGGGCGGCCTGCCGTCCGTGCGCGGCCAGCAGCTCAACGCCACCATCATCGGACCGTCGCGTCTGCAGACGGCCGAGGACTTCGGCCAGATCCTGCTGAAGGTCAATTCCGACGGTTCGCAGGTGCGCCTGCGCGATGTCTCGCGCATCGAACTGGGTGGCCAGACCTACGCCATCGACAGCTTCTACAACGGCAATCCGGCCTCGGGCCTGGCGATCAAGCTGGCGCCGGGCGCCAACGCGCTGGACACGGCGCAGGCGGTGCGAGACACCATCAACAACCTCAAGCCGTATTTCCCGCCGGGCATGGACGTCGTCTATCCGTACGACACGACGCCGTTCGTCAGCCTGTCGATCCATGAAGTGTTCAAGACGCTGGTCGAGGCCATCATCCTGGTGTTCCTGGTGATGTATCTCTTCCTGCAGAACTTCCGCGCCACCATCATTCCCACGCTTGCCGTGCCGGTGGTGCTGCTGGGCACGTTCGGCGTGCTGGCGGCGTTCGGCTATTCCATCAACACCTTGACGATGTTCGGGATGGTGCTGGCCATCGGTCTGCTCGTCGACGACGCCATCGTGGTGGTCGAAAACGTCGAGCGGGTGATGGCCGAAGAGGGCCTCACGCCCAAGCAGGCCACCCGCAAGTCCATGAGCCAGATCACCGGCGCCCTGATCGGCATCGCGATGGTGCTGGCCGCCGTGTTCGTCCCCATGGCATTTTTCGGCGGTTCCACGGGCGTGATCTACCGTCAGTTCTCGATCACGATCGTGTCCTCGATGGTGCTGTCCGTGATCGTCGCCATCGTGTTCACGCCGGCCTTGTGCGCGACGCTGCTCAAGCCCATTCCGAAGGGCCATCACGGCGCCAAGAAGGGCTTTTTCGGCTGGTTCAACCGCACGTTCGAACGCAGCAGCAACGGTTACGCCAATACCGTCGCCCGCGGCCTGAACCGCACCAAGCGCCTGATGGTCGTCTACCTGGCGCTGGTCATCGCGATGGGCTGGATGTTCACCCGCATCCCGACCGCGTTCCTGCCGGCCGAAGACCAGGGCATTCTGTTCGCCCAGATTCAGACGCCGGCCGGCGCCACCGCCGAAGCCACCAAGGCGGTCATCGACGACGCCACCAAGTACCTGCTGACCGAAGAAAAGGACGCCGTCACCTCGGTGTTCGCAGTCAACGGCTTCAACTTTGGCGGCCGCGGCCAGAACGCGTCCATCCTGTTCATCAAGCTGCGCGACTGGGAAGAACGCGGCGACGCCAGCCTGAAGGCCGCCGCCGTGGCGGACCGCGCCAACGCGCACTTCGCCAAGACGGAACGCCGTGCGAAGTTGTTCGTCGTGCCGCCGCCTTCCGTGATGGAACTGGGCAACGTCACCGGCTTTGACTTCCAGCTGATGGACCGCGCCGGCGTGGGCCACGAGAAGCTGCTTGCCGCGCGCAATCAGTTGCTGGGCGAGGCCGCCCAGAGCCCGGTGCTGGCGGGCGTGCGTCCCAACGGCATCGAAGACGCGCCGCAGTACCAGCTGGACATCGACCGCGAAAAGGCCCGCGCCTTGGGCGTGGCCGTGTCGGACATCAACAGCACGCTCGCCACCGCGTGGGGGTCGTCGTACGTCAACGACTTCATCGACCGCGGCCGCGTGAAGAAGGTGTTTGCGCAGGGCGAGGCGTCCTCGCGCATGCTGCCGGAAGACCTGAACAAATGGTACGTGCGCAACAAGGATGGCGACATGGTCCCGTTCTCGGCGTTCTCCAGCGCGACGTGGAGCTTCGGCCCGCAGAAGCTGAACCGCTACAACGGTGTGCCGTCGTACAACATCCAGGGCCAGGCGGCGCCGGGCTACAGCTCGGGCGCGGCCATGGAAGAAATGGAACGCCTGGCGGCCAAGCTGCCGGTCGGCGTCGGTTTCGAATGGACCGGCCTGTCGTTCGAAGAACGCCTGTCCGGCGCCCAGGCGCCCGCGTTGTACGCGATCTCGCTCATCGTGGTGTTCCTGTGCCTGGCGGCGCTCTATGAAAGCTGGACCATTCCGTCCGCGGTCATGCTGGTGGTGCCGCTGGGGATCATCGGCGCGCTGCTGGCCACGCTGATGCGCGGCCTGTCCAACGACGTGTTCTTCCAGGTGGGTCTGTTGACGACAATCGGGCTGGCGGCCAAAAACGCCATCCTGATCGTGGAGTTCGCCAAGGAGCACTATGAATCGGGCGCCAGCCTGACCGAGTCGGCCATCCATGCCGCCCGTCAGCGCCTGCGTCCCATCCTGATGACGTCCCTGGCGTTCATCCTGGGCGTGACCCCGCTGGCGATTTCCAGCGGCGCGGGCTCGGGCAGCCAGAACGCCATCGGCACGGGCGTTATCGGCGGCATGCTGACCGGCACCTTCCTGGCCATCTTCTTCGTCCCGGCGTTCTTCGTGATCATGCTGCGCGTGTTCAAGGTCAAGCGCATGAGCGAAAACGTCGACAAGCACGACACCAGCGCCAAGGGGCCGCACGACGTGCCGGCGGAGGGCCAACCGTAATGAAACTCCAGATGAGAACCTTGCTGTCTGTATCCCTGGCGGCGGCCCTGGCGGGCTGCTCGCTGGCCCCCACGTATGAGCGCCCCGATGCGCCCATCGACGCCGCCTATCCCACGGGCGCCGCCTACAACGCGGCCCAGGCGGCCGCGCCGGGCGGCATGGCCGTGGCCGACATCGGCTGGCGCGACTTCTTCGGCGATCCGCTCTTGCAACAGCTGATCGAACAGTCGCTCGTCAATAACCGCGACCTGCGCGTGGCGGCACTGAACGTCGAGGCGGCCCGCGCGCAGTACCGCATTCAGCGCGCGGACCTGGCGCCCAGCATCGGCGTGGCGGGGCAGGGGTCTGCCCAGCGCACGCCGGCCGACCTGTCGCCCAGCGGCCAGGCCACCACTAGCCACAGCTACCAGGTGGGCGCTGCCATGTCCGCCTGGGAACTGGACCTCTTTGGCCGCATCCGCAGCCTGAGCGACCAGGCGCTGGAATCCTACCTGGCGCTGGACGAGACGCGCACCGCGACGCAGCTCACGCTGATCGCCGAGGTTGCGAATGCTTACCTGACGCTGCGCGCGGACCAGGAGCTGCTCAGCCTGACGCGCGATACGCTCAAGAGCCAGGAAGATTCCTACAACCTGACCAAGCAGAGCTACGACCAGGGGCTGTCCACCGCGCTGGACCTGAGCCAGGCTGAAGTGTCGCTGCGCACGGCCCAGCGCAACCTGTCGCAATACACGCGCCAGGCCGCGCAGGACCGCAATGCGCTGGTGCTGCTGGTCGGCCAGCCGCTGTCGCCGCAGATAGTCGCGGCGCTGGACAACGCGATCAAGCTGGACGACAGCATGCTGCCGACCACGCTGCCCGCCGGCCTGCCGTCCGACCTGCTGGTCCGCCGCCCGGACATCCGCGCGGCCGAGCATCAGCTCAAGGGCGCCAATGCCAACATCGGCGCGGCGCGCGCGGCGTTCTTCCCGACCATCAGTCTCACGGGTTCGGCCGGCACCGCCAGCGCCAGCCTGGGCGGTTTGTTCGACGGCGGTTCGGGGGCGTGGAGCTTCGTGCCCCAGATCACCGTGCCGATCTTCGCGGGCGGCTCGCTGCTGGCGGGGCTGGACCTGGCGAAGGTGCAGAAGAACATCCAGGTGGCTCAGTACGAAAAGTCGATCCAGACGGGGTTCCGGGAAGTCGCGGACGCGCTGGCCGGGCGCGGCACGCTGGACGAGCAGATCCAGGCCCAGCGCCTGCTGGTGGACGCCAACCAGCGCGCGTATGACGCGTCCGAGCAACGTTTCCGGCAGGGCATCGACGACTACCTGAGCGTGCTGGATTCGCAGCGCTCGCTCTACACCTCGCAGCAGGCGCTGGTCGACACGCGTCTGGCGCGCCTGACCAACCTGGTCACGCTGTACAAGGTGCTGGGCGGCGGGTGGACGGAACGCACGGCCGCGGCGCCTGCCGCACCGGTCACGCCCGCGGGCTGAAACCCCGGCGCGTGAATCGCGCGTGCAATGCAAAACGGGCCGATCTTGCGATCGGCCCGTTTTTTTGCGTGCGAAGACGCAGACGTCAGGTGCGCTTCCTGGCGATCAGGCCCACCACGAAAAGCACGATGATCGCGCCGACGACGGATCCGATCCAGCCCGCGGGTTCGCCGGGCTGGTACCACCCCAGCGACTGGCCCAGGAAGCCGGCAACGACGGCGCCGATGATGCCAAGAATGGTGGTCATGATGATCCCCATGTTCTGGTCCCCGGGCATGATGGCGCGGGCGATCAGGCCCACGATGAACCCGACGATGATCATGATGATGATGCTCATGCGCGTACTCCTTACTAGGGAAAAGGGGGCGAAGTGGACTGATGATACCCACGCCCCGCGCGCCGTCGCTGTAACAACTGGTGTGCGGCCCCTCAGGAAGTCAGATCGATGAGCTGGCGCACGTCTTTGGTCAGCGCCTCGATGCTGTCGGTGTCGGAGGCCAGGAGGCGCGCTTGGCCGTCCTTGTCGAAAATGTACACGCCGCGGCTGTGCGTCACCTCGTACATGTCGGCGTCGTCGCCGGGGCGGGGCTTTTCGATCTGGTAGGCCACGCGGTACCGGCGCGCCAGGTCCGCGATCTGCCGTTCGTCGCCCGTCACGCCGATGGCGCTGTTGTTGAAGGCGTTGACGTAGGCTTGCAGGATGTCCGGCGTGTCGCGGTGCGGGTCCACGCTGACGAACAGGATGCGCACGTCCTTGGCTTTGTCGCCCAGGTTCTGCAGCACCGCAGTCAACTGCGCCATGGTCGTCGGGCAGATGTCCGGGCAACTGGCGTAGCCGAAAAACAGCAGTACCGTCTTGCCCTTCAGGTCGTCGCTGCTGACGGTCTTGCCGCCCGCGCCGGGCAGCGAGAACTTCAGATCCGGCAGGTGGCCCTTGACGTTGTAGAGCGTCCAGTCCACGTTCCTGTCGCCGCAGGCGGCAAGAAACACACACAAGGCCAACAGCAGTCCGCGAAAGTAGCGGCCGGTAATCAGGTGTCGCATGGGTCCAGTAGCCGGAAGGGGGTAAACCTTTCGGATTCTACCTGCTGGATCTGAGGAAAGCGGCATACGGCCGCCATGCCTTGTGCGCGCGCAAGCCCAGGGCAAAAAACGGCCCGCTCGATGGCGGGCCGTCTTGGCAGGCGCGGCGTGCAACAGGCGTCAGGTGTCTGACACCCTATGAGACGCCCGGCAATTTAGCCGGCGCGGGGTGTCTGACACCCGCTGAAGTGCACGGCAAGGTGCGGCAGTGCATCAAGGGTGTCAGACACCGTCCCATGCCAAATTGCCGGCAAAACCACGAATGTCGGACACCGTCATCAGCTAGCCGTCATCCCGCTATGGCGCAGCAGCGCGTCAATGCGAGGCGCCCGGCCGCGGAACGCGGCGAACGATTCGGCCGCCGGGCGCGAGCCGCCCACGGCCAGCACTTCGCGGCGGAAACGCGCACCGGTTTCCGGATCCAGCGTGCCCAGCGCGTTGCCGGCCTGCTTGGCCGCCGCTTCCTCGAACGCCTCGTACGCGTCGGCCGACAGCACTTCGGCCCACTTGTAGCTGTAATAGCCCGCGCCGTAGCCGCCCGCGAACAGATGCGAGAAGGCGTGCGGCAGGCGGTGCCATTCGGGCGGGAACAGCACGGCAACTTCCTGGCGCACTTCCTGCAAGAGCGCCAGCACTTCGGAAATCGACGCACCCTTGCTGCGGTCGTGCATCAGCATGTCGAACAGCGCGAACTCGATCTGGCGCACGGTCTGCATGCCGCTCTGGTAGTTGCGGGCGGCGACCAGGCGGTCGTAGAGCGCGCGCGGCAGCGGCTCGCCGGTGTCCACGTGCGCCGACAGCTTCTGCACTACGGCCCATTCCCAGCAGAAGTTCTCCATGAACTGCGAGGGCAGTTCGATGGCGTCCCATTCCACGCTGGCAAACGCGGCGGCGCCGGGCTCGTCGACTTCGGACAGCAGCGCATGCAGTGCGTGGCCGGTTTCGTGGAAGAGGGTGATGACGTCGTCATGCGTCAGCACGGCAGGACGGTCGCCGTTGGGGCGTGAGAAATTGCACGTCAGGTACGCGATGGGCGTCTGCACTTGGCCGGCCACGACGCGGCGCGTGCGCTCGCTGTCGACCCACGCGCCGTTCTGCTTGCCGGCGCGGGCGTACAGGTCCAGGTACAGATGACCGATCAGCGCGCCTTCGGGGCTTTCGACCCGAACGCCGCGCACGTCGCCGTGCCAGGACGACACAGGCGTTTCCGTCAGGCGCACGCCGAACAGGGTCTGGATGACGTCAAAAAGGCCAGCCAGCACGCGGGGCTCGGTGAAGTACTGCTTCACCTCGTCTTCCGAGTACGCGTAGCGCGATTCACGCAGGCGTTCCGAGGCGTAGGCCACGTCCCAGGGCTGCAGGCTGTCCAGCCCGAGTTCGCCGGTGGCGTAGGCGGTAAGTTCAGCCAGATCGCGCTGCGCGTACGGCTTGGCGCGGGCGGCCAGGTCGCGCAGGAAGACGGTGACTTCCTTGGCGTCGCGAGCCATGCGCGTCTGCAGACGCAGCGCGGCAAAGGTGCCCAGGCCCAGCAGGCCCGATTCCTCGGCGCGCAGCGAAAGCAGTTCTTCGATCAGCGGCGAGTTGTCGAACTTGGCGTCGCCCTGTTCGGACGCGACCGTGCCGTAGCCGCGGTACAGCGCCTCGCGCAGCGAGCGATCCTTGGCGTACTGCATGACGGGCAGGTAGCAGGGCATCTTCAGCGTGAGCTTCCAGCCGGCCTTGCCGTCTTCGTCGGCGGCGGCGCGCGCGGCGGCAACCACGTCGGCCGGGATGCCGGCCAGGCGGCTTTCGTCTTCAACGATCAGCGACCACGCATCGATGGAATCCAGCACGTTTTCCGAGAACTTCTGCGACGCCTGCGCCTCGCGGTCGGAAATCGCGGCATAGCGTTCGCGGTCGGCGCCCTGCAGTTCGACGCCGCTCAAGCGGAAGTCACGCAGCGCCATTTCCACGATGCGGCGGCGCACCGGCGTCCAGGATGCGAAATCGGGCGAGGCGGCCAGCCGCTGGTATTGCTTGTACAGCCCTTCGTGCAGGCCAACCCAGGTCGAAAACTCGGTGACCAGCGGCAGGGCGGCGTTGTAGGCCTCGCGCAGTTCCGGCGTGTTGACTACGGCATTCAGGTGGCCGGCCACCGACCAGGCGCGCCACAGGCGCTCGGACGCAGTGTCCAGGGGCTCGGCCACGGCTTCCCAGGTGGGCGCAAGCGCGGGGTCGGCGGCGTGGTCGACCGCCTTGCGGGCGATGCCCAGCAGTTCCTCGACGGCAGGCACGATGTGCGCGGGTTTGACGGCCGCGTAATCGACCAGTTCGGACACGGGAGCGAGCAGGGGGTTCTGGGTCATGGTGTTACCGGCTTATTGAGTGGCAGGGGGGGCGCCAGGCGCGCCGGCAAAGGCGATAAGGATCAGGTGAGGGCGATCGGTCCGAACGCAAGGGCCGACCAATGGGATGGCCTCATGGGGTCTCAAGTTGCGGCAGGTGTCTGACACCCCTGAGACACCCGTTCAAGCTGAAGTGCATCTCACACGGGTGTCAGACACCGCGGAAGTTGCGGCAGGTGTCTGACACCCCTGAGACGCCCGTTCAAGCTGAAGTGCGTCTCACACGGGTGTCAGACACTGCGGAAGTTGCGGCAGGTGTCTGACACCCTTGAGACACCCATTCAAGCTGAAGTGCATCTCACACGGGTGTCAGACACCGCGGAAGTTGCGGCAGGTGTCTGACACCCCTGAGACGCCCGTTCAAGCTGAAGTGCATCTCACACGGGTGTCAGACACCGAGATCTACGCTTTAACCCGCAGCCCGTTCAGCCGCTTCAACCGTATTGACCAGCAGCATGGCGATGGTCATCGGACCCACGCCGCCGGGCACGGGGGTGATCGCGCCGGCCACTTCCTTGGCGGAAGCAAAATCCACGTCGCCGCACAGCTTGCCGTCGGCGCCGCGGTTGATGCCCACGTCGATGACGACGGCGCCGGGCTTGATCATCGAGCCGTCGATCATGCCGGGCTTGCCGGTGGCCACGACCAGCACGTCGGCGCGGCGGGTCTGGGCCGCCAGGTCGCGCGTCTTGGAGTTGCAGATCGTGATGGTGGCGCCGGCCTGCAACAGCAGCATGGCCATCGGCTTGCCCACGATGTTGCTGGCGCCCACGATGACAGCCTCAGCTCCGCGCAGGTTCACGCCTTCCGATTCCAGCATCTTCATCACGCCATACGGCGTGCAGGGGCGGAACAGCGGCTGGCCCGTCATGAGCAGGCCTGCGTTGCTGATATGGAAGCCGTCCACGTCCTTCTCGGCCGCGATGGCCTCGATGACCTTGTGGGCGTCCATGTGCTTGGGCAGCGGCAGTTGCACCAGGATGCCGTGGATGCTGGGGTCCTGATTCAGCACGTCGATGCGGGCCAGCAGTTCGGCCTCGGTCATCTCGGCCGGGTATTGCTCTTTCACGGAATGCAGTCCGGCCTTTTCGCAGGCCGCGACCTTGTTGCGCACATACACCTGCGAGGCGGGGTCCGCGCCGACCAGCACAACGGCCAGGCCGGGGCGGGTGCCCTTGGCGGCCAGGGCCGAAACACGCTGGGCGACTTCTTCGCGAATGCGCTGCGAGAGGGCCGCGCCGTCAATAATCCTTGCGGTCATGCGTGTGCCTCGGGTTTGGCCAAGGCCACTTTCATCAAATCTGCAACGGTGGTCACTTCAAGTTTTTCCATAATGTTGGCGCGGTGCGCCTCGACGGTCTTGATGCTGATGCCCAGGTCGTCGGCGATCTGCTTGTTCAAGCGGCCGGCGACGATGCGCTCCAGCACCTGTTGCTCGCGCGCGGTCAGGCGCGCCAGCATGGCTTCGTGGTCCTTCTGGGCCTGGTGCTTGCTCACGCGCTGCGTGGCCTGCTCCAGCATGCGCGCCACGATTTCGCGCAGGTCGGATTCGTTGAACGGCTTTTCCAGGAAGTCGACGGCGCCTTTCTTCATGGTGGACACCGCCATCGGCACGTCGCCGTGGCCGGTGATGAACACGATGGGCAGCGGCGCGTTGCGGATGATGAGCTGTTCCTGCAGCTCCAGGCCGCTCATGCCGGGCATGCGCACGTCGGCGATCAGCACGCCGATCTGGCTGGCGTCGTAGTCTTCCAGGAAGGACTCGCCGCTGGCGTAGGCGCGAACGCGGTATCCATTGGCTTCCAGCAGCCAGCGCAGCGAATCGCGGACCGCTTCGTCGTCGTCGACAATGAATACTGTGCTCGACAGGTGGGGCGTGTTCATGCGTGCAACTCCTCGGACTGATCGTTCTGGGCCTGCGTCTGGGTCGCAGCGCAGGGCAGGGTGAAGCGGAAGATAGTACCGCCGGCGGGATTGGGGTCAGCCCACAGGCGGCCGTGATGCGATTCGATAATGGTACGGCAGATGTTCAGCCCCATGCCCAGGCCCTGCGACTTGGTGCTGAAGAACGGTTCGAACAGACGCTCGGGTTCGGCCAGCCCGTGGCCGCGGTCCACGACGGCCACCTCGATATGCTGCTCGTGAAGAATTACGGCAACCTTAAGCTCGTCGGACTCGCTCTTTTCCATGGCTTCCAGCCCGTTCTTGAGCAGGTTCAGCAAGACCTGTTCGATCAGGATAGGGTCGGCCAGGACGTCGGGCGCGTTGGACGGCACGAAGCTGTCGATGCGGATGCGGCGCTTGCGGGCGTCGATTTCAGCAAAGCCGATGGCGTTGTCGACGATGCGGCCGATGGCCACGCGCTGGCGGCGCGGCTCGCTGCGCTTCACGAATTCGCGGATTCGGCTGATGATCTTGCCGGCGCGCTCGGCCTGCGAGGCGGCCTTTTCCAGCGCGGGCAGCAGCATGTTCGGACTGGTGTGGCCGGCCTTGACCAGCGCCACCGCGCCCATGCTGTAGTTGGCGATGGCCGTCAGCGGCTGGTTCAGTTCGTGCGCCAGCGACGAGGCCATTTCGCCCATCGTGGTCAGACGGCTGGTGAGCTGGATCTTTTCCTGCTGCACGCGCGACGCTTCCTCGTGGCCGCGGCGCTCGGTGATATCGCGCGCCACCTGCATGCGCACGCGGCGGCCGTCCGTCCAGGCCAGCATGCGGTGGTGCACTTCAAACCAGCGCTGCACGGACGGCGCAAAGACCTCGACCGATTCGTCGGTGAAGCGGCCGCGGCGGCCGGCCAGCAGTTCGTCGTGGCCGCCGGTCTGCGCGCCGAACACGCGGCGGTAGGTGCGGTTGGCAAACAGCAGCTCCAGCCCGTCATGCGTGTCGGCGGTGACCGAGATGGCGTCGTCCAGGCCTTCCAGCACGGTCATGAACCGTTCGTGGGCGGCGGTCAGGGCCTCTCGGATGCGCTTGGGCTCGGTGATGTCCGTCATGGACGTCATCCAGCCGATCTGATTGCCGTTGGGGTCCAGCAACGGCGACACGTACATGCGCGCCGTGAAGCGCGAGCCATCGCGCCGCTGGGCCTCGACCTCCAGGCCGCTGCTGGGCGTCTTGCCCGACATCAGCACGTCCAGCGTGTGCTGGTGCTGTTCGTGGCGGCCCGGCACCCAATACGGGAAGGGCGGGCTGCGGCCGATCAGGTCGGCCTCGTTCCAGCCGATCATCCGGCAGAAGGCCGGGTTCACATAGGCGATGCGGCCTTCCATGTCGAGCACGCGCATGCCCGTGGACATGGAGTTTTCCATGGCGCGCCGGAACCCGGTTTCGGCGATGAGCGCGGCCTCGGCGGTGGACCGGAAGCGGGTATAGCGCCACAGCATCAAGAGGCTGATGACGATGACGCACGACAGCGCCAGCACGACCCAGATCAGGCGTTGCTGGCGCAGTTCCTGGTCTATGGTGACAAACATGACGCTGTCGTCATGGATGCGCTGCAACCAGAAGAACACCGCCATCACACAGATATAGAGGATCAGCACCATCGCGGGCGTGACCCAGTACACCCCGCGCCGCCGGGTGCGGGCGTGGTCGTGGAAAGGCGTGGGTATGTTGGACTTGGGCGCGCTGGACATGGAATTCGGGGCCGGTAGACCGCGCATTTTAGTGCGTGTTGGGAGGGAATTGCCGGGAATCAAGTCCCCCATTCGGCCTAGACCATAAAAAGTATGGCGTTCAGCAATTCAGCTTGTGGTCAACTTTCCGCATTATGAAATGCCGTACCGCAACATGAAATTTTCCTTGCGACCGGTTAATCTTCTTTCTTAGAATGCCGCCTGACAGGAAACCCGCCCCTGGCAGGTCCTTTGAACACCCCGACCCCATGCATTGCATGGTAGCCCGGATGATCCCGGCTACCATGCAATGTCCGCGAGTAGATAAATAAGCGGGTGTGTGGTCACGACGAACCCCAACAGGAGACACACGATGTCCTCTAACGCCCAGGCTGGCGCCGTGCAGGCCGCCAACGACGAAGACACCCTTGAAACCCAGGAGTGGCTCGAAGCCCTGGCAGCCGTCCTTGATCGCGAAGGACCGCAGCGCGCCCATTACCTGCTGGAACGCCTGATCGACGAAGCCCGTCGCTCCGGCGCGCATATCCCGTTCTCGCCCAATACCGCTTACGTCAACACGATTCCGCCCGGCCTGGAGCCGGCGCACCCGGGCAACCTGGAACTGGAATCGCGCATCCGCTCGTACGTGCGCTGGAACGCCATGGCCATGGTGGTCAAGGCCAACAAGCACAACCCGCCCGATGGCGGCGACCTGGGCGGCCACATCGCGTCGTTCGCCTCGCTGGCCACCATGATCGGCTGCGGCCAGAACCACTTCTGGCACGCTGAAGACGAAGGCCACGGCGGCGACCTGGTCTACTTCCAGGGCCACACCTCGCCCGGCATGTACGGCCGCGCCTACCTTGAAGGCCGCCTGACCGAAGACCAGCTGAATCACTTCCGCCAGGAAGTGGACGGCAAGGGCCTGTCCTCGTACCCGCATCCGAAGCTGATGCCGGACTTCTGGCAGTTCCCCACGGTGTCGATGGGCCTGGGCCCGCTGATGGCCATCTACCAGGCCCGCTTCCTGAAGTACCTGCACGCCCGCGGCATCGCCGACACCAGCAACCGCAAGGTCTGGGTGTTCTGCGGCGACGGCGAAATGGACGAACCCGAGTCGCTGGGCGCCATCGCCCTGGCGGCCCGCGAAAAGCTCGACAACCTGATCTTCGTCATCAACTGCAACCTGCAGCGCCTGGACGGCCCGGTGCGCGGCAACGGCAAGATCATCCAGGAACTGGAAGGCGACTTCCGCGGTTCGGGCTGGAACGTCATCAAGCTGATCTGGGGCGGTTACTGGGATCCGCTGCTTGCGCACGACAAGGAAGGCATCCTGCGCCAGATCATGGAAGAAACCGTCGACGGCGAATACCAGGCGTACAAGGCCAACGACGGCAAGTTCGTCCGTGAACACTTCTTCGGCAAGCACCCCAAGCTGCTGGAAGCCGTGTCGCGCATGAGCGATGAGGACATCTGGCGCCTGAATCGTGGCGGCCACGACCCCCACAAGGTGTACGCGGCCTTCAAGTCGGCCAGCGACCACACCGGCCAGCCGACCGTCATCCTGGCCAAGACCATCAAGGGCTACGGCATGGGCCACGTCGGCCAGGCCAAGAACCCGACCCACCAGCAAAAGAAGCTGGAGCTGGACTCCATCCGCGAATTCCGCGACCGCTTCGGCATCCCGATCCCGGACGACAAGCTGGAAGAACTGCCGTACTTCAAGCCGGCCGAAGACTCGCCCGAAATGAAGTACCTGCACGAGCGCCGCGCCGCGCTGGGCGGCTACCTGCCGCGCCGCCGCGCCAAGGCCGACGAGCAACTGAAGGCCCCCGCGCTGGACGCCTTCAAGGCCGTGCTGGAACCCACCGCGGAAGGCCGCGAAATCTCGACCACCCAAGCCTTCGTGCGCATCCTGAACCAGGTGCTGCGCGACAAGGAACTGGGTCCGCGCGTCGTGCCGATCCTGGCCGACGAATCGCGTACCTTCGGCATGGAAGGCCTGTTCCGCCAGATCGGCATCTACGCGCCGGAAGGCCAGAAGTACACCCCGGTCGACAAGGACCAGGTCATGTACTACAAGGAAGCGGCCGACGGCCAGCTTCTGCAGGAAGGCATCAACGAAGCGGGCGCGATGAGCTCGTGGATTGCGGCGGCCACGTCGTACTCCTCGAACAACCGCATCATGATCCCGTTCTTCATCTATTACTCGATGTTCGGGTTCCAGCGCATCGGCGACCTGGCCTGGGCCGCGGGCGACATGCAGGCGCGCGGCTTCCTCCTGGGCGGCACCGCCGGCCGCACGACGCTGAACGGCGAAGGCCTGCAGCACGAAGACGGCCACAGCCACATCCTGGCCTCGACCATCCCGAACTGCGTGTCGTACGACCCGACGTTCGGCCATGAGCTCGCCGTGATCATTCAGCACGGTCTGAAGCGCATGGTGCAAGACCAGGAAAACGTCTACTACTACCTGACGGTGATGAACGAAAACTACCCGCAGCCCGGTCTGACCAAGGGCGACGAGGAAGGCATCATCAAGGGCATGTACAAGCTCAAGTCGCACGGCAAGGGCAAGAACCGCGTGCAGCTCATGGGTTCGGGCACCATCCTGCGCGAAGTCATGGCTGCGCAGGAATTGCTGGCCGCCGACTGGGACGTCGCCTCCGACATCTGGAGCGTCACCAGCTTCACCGAGCTGCGCCGCAACGGTCTGGACGCCGAACGCCACAACATGCTGCACCCCGACGAGAAGAAGCCGCAGGTGGCTTACGTCACGGAACAGCTGGCCAAGACGGAAGGCCCGATCATCGCGTCGACCGACTACATGAAGCTCTTTGCGGACCAGATCCGTCCGTTCGTGCCCAAGGGCCGCGAATACAAGGTGCTGGGCACCGATGGTTTCGGCCGCTCGGATTTCCGCTCGAAGCTGCGCGAGCACTTCGAGGTGGATCGCCACTTCGTCGTCGTCGCCGCGCTGCGCGCGCTGGCCGACGAAGGCAAGGTGCCGGTTGCCAAGGTGGCCGAAGCCATCAAGAAGTACGGCATCAATCCGAACAAAGCCAACCCGCAATACGCCTGAGGGTAAAGAGACATGAGCAACATCGTGCAAATCAAGGTTCCCGACATCGGCGACTTCAAGGAAGTGGAAG
>Ga0213829_1000088_pt1 | contig 128303 bp, 144 predicted proteins | sample MC6MC0896MG_FD_180665 | JGI IMG/M metagenome (GOLD analysis project Ga0213829, IMG submission 180665) | Enriched soil aggregate microbial communities from Iowa State University, Ames, United States - MC6-MC0896-MG | ecosystem: Environmental > Terrestrial > Soil > Unclassified | place: USA...
CTTAGAAACGAGAGCATCATAACCACCAACTTCAAACTTTAATTTCCAATTCCGAATCATGCCAGGAGATGAAATATTAAATAGTGCAGCTGTGTCAATCGAAGATGTACCTGTCTCGTTCATATAAATTAGTACATTCATTTTATAGTCAGCTGAATAGTTTGTATAGGACTTTAAAAAAGTCTGTACACCATTTTTTTGATAACGGCGAACCCATTCACTTACAACCCTATTTGTCACACCGATGTCTTCTGCGATTTCAATCATAGATTCATCTCCATTTAAGTATCGCTGGACTGCTTGAATACGTTGTTCAGCATTTACTTTTGCCATAAAAAAAACCCCCGTAAAAGTTAGATTGATGTCTAACTTTTACGGGGCAGTTCAATTCAACGTAAGGTGTTTTATTTGTCTCATATTTTAAGTCAGTCCAAAAAGATCAGTTATGACAGTCGTTTCTAAATTGAACTACTTTTAATACTAGTACAAAATAGTCTAAAATTATTTATTGAATCTTACTAGGCGATCAATTGGAAGACGTGAAGAACCATAGGCTGGTGCTGCTGCTTCACCAATTGCTAATAATAATATAGGTATTTCATTTGCAGGTAATTCCATGTACTCAGCAAACTTAGTTTTATCAAAACCACCCATCGGAACTGTATCATAACCCATTTCTTTCGCCAATAACATTATTTGCATAGACACTAAGCCTGCATCAAAATGTACTATGTTTTCTAATGTTTTTGCCGAAGCTGAACCATACATTGCTAATGCATCTTGGGCAAGCTTTTTGGCAATTTCTTCAGGCATATAGCCTAGCTCCGCATTTTTTGCATAGATCTCCTCAGCATTTACATACATCTCAATATCTCCAATGACAGCGATAATGGCAGAGGCTGTTTCTATTTGCTCTTGATTAAATGAAAAGAAATTAATATTCTTTTGAATTTCCTTATCATCAATGACGATAAATCGCCATGGTTGCATATTACTCGAAGAAGGAGCTGAAATAGCATCTTGTAGTAACTGTCCTATTGTTTCACGAGATATTTTAGTTTTAGCATTGTATTTACGAACCGATTTACGCTCCTGCATAATCTGTTTTACTGGTGTAGTTGATGACATGTAATCTCCCTCTTTTTCGAAAAAAATTTAAACTGCTTTAATTGTTACATTGATATTTCCCATTGTTGCTTTTGAATATGGACAAACAGTATGAGTTAACTCTAATAATTCCTGTGCTTCTTCCAATGCTAATCCTTCAATATGGCCTTCGATAACAACCGCAAGCACATAGTCAAAAGCAGCTTGTTCCATTAATTTAACTGTTACTTTAATTGTTGATTCGCTTTTAAGCTTTTTTTGGCGTTTAATTAAATCTAATGCACTATTAAAGCAGGCACTATAACCTGCAGCAAATAATTGTTCTGGGTTTGTCACATTGTCTAATTTTGAGCCGGGTGGTGCAATTTTTAAAGATAGTGATTGATCCTCTGCATATGATGTGCCACTACGCCCACCATTATTAATCATTGTAGTTGAGTATAATTCTTTCATCATCGAAAACCCCATATCTATATTAGTATTTTAAATTGCGCACAATTTAATTTTTACAAATTGAATTGTACACAATTTAATTGTGTTTGACAAGTAGGAACTTTATTTTTAATATAAATGTTAGTAGAAGAACTTTAAGAGGGGATTTTTATGCCTAATCATTTAGATAATCAACTATGTTTTCTTTTGTATGCAACATCAAAAGAAATCATTCGACATTACACATTATTATTGAAGCCATATGATTTAACTTATACAGGTTATATCACCGTATTAGCTTTAGAGGAAAACGAACAAATAACCGTGAAAGAATTAGGTCAACGTTTATTTTTAGATTCAGGTACATTAACACCGTTACTAAAAAAATTAGAGACAAAGGGTTATATTTGTCGTGAACGTTCCAAGGATGACGAGCGGCAAATGCAAATATATTTAACAAAGGAAGGCAATAATGTTCGTCGTAAGTTACCTGAAGTATCTCGTCAAGTAATGAAACAATCGAATATCTCAGAGCAGCAATTTATACAACTGAAAAACGTTCTTCAAGATATCATACACAACAATTGGACAATTAAAGATAAAAATTAGGACCTCTCCATTTAATAGTATTTTGGGAAAGAATACAGGATACTATTCAACATCTGAGTGTGACACTACTCGTACCCTTATCTTTACTCTTGTATCGGTTTTGCCGACGAATTTCGGAAACTCAGGAATGGGATGAATTTGCCATCTCCATCGAACAGGAGGACTTTTTCAACTAAGAGGCATTCACTACCATCATGAAGGTCACAAACTGTAATTTTAGACTCATTACCGGTTTTACTCAACTTGAACATCCATTAAAACGGAAGCCGTAGAAGCTACACGAAATAGCTTAGTGATTGGACGTAAATAATTAAGAAACCCAGCTAATCTTCTCATTTGAAGGTAGCTGGGTTTTAAAGTTTGATAGGTAAAATAACACTTAAAATATAAATTATCGGGGGGAAATGAAATGATAACCTTTATTTGGAATGTCGATTTTTTTCACTGAAATAGATACCTATTATTATTATCGACTGTATCGTACTTCAAACATTACGCAACCATCCGTTGACTTCCACGGACCATGTTTCATTCCAGGGGGACGTGAAGCCACCATCCCCGCAGTGAAAACCTTATTTAAAGTTAAATCTATGACAGACCCCTCAACGACATATAGCTCTTCCCAATAATGATGTATTTGAACTCCATTAGGCGTCGTGTCTGTACCCGGGGCGAACTCCAAAATGCGAACCATTTCCTGTGTAGACGAATTCTCTGAAATAACCCTTTGTGACAGCCCTTTTACCAACCCATCAATTGGTTCAAGTTTAAAATTCTTATAGTCTGTGAATTCAATTTCAGGTCTCGATATTTTCTCCATCTCGTCTAAGAAGTATCTTTGGTTGGACCGATAAAGTGATGGTACACGACTACTAAAGATCGGCACATCATTTCTGACTTGCGGGACTATCTCTAAATTTAAAGTTGCTTTTAATTCGCCAACTTCTTGATCTAATTTTTGAACAATGTCTCCCCAAGGGTCTATAATTTGAGAGCAACCTGCGAATTCTACACCTAACTTTGTCCCAGTTACATTTGATGCAACAACATACATTTGGTTCTCAATTGCACGTGCACGAAGTAAGGTATTCCAATGTGTTTCTCTTACTAATGGCCACTCTGCTACGATGTGGAGTACTTGAATACCTTGTAATGCTAAATCACGTATAATTTCAGAAAATCTTAGATCGTAGCAAATTATTACGCCCATCTTCACACCTTCAAGCTCAAATACTTCAACTTGATTAAGCCCACCTGTTAAAAACTCTGGCTCATCTAACATTGGAACAAGGTGCATCTTGTCATATGTATGAACAATCTCACCCAGTCGATTTACAATAATCGCTCGATTAAAGATATCTTGATCTTCTAAAAAAGCAATCGAGCCACCCACCAAATTTACATTAAACTTTTTAGCAAGTAATTGTAAAAATTCAATAGATTGATTGCCATCCACTCTGCATATTTCTTTTAATTCTTTCAATGCATAGCCCGTCGACCACATTTCTGGTAGAACTACAATATCTAAGTCATCATAGTAGTTAGCTTCTAACCACTGTTCAATGATATTTCTATTCTTTTCTGGGTTTCCTACTTCAAGTTCCATTTGAAATACTAAGTAATTCATATTGCTCACTCCTCAAGTGTATTTAGTAATGAAGTATCTGGTTTCACTAACAACCATAAGATAGCTGCAATGAATACAGGAATTACAGTCACCCCTAATGTGATATTCCAGCCAAACTTTTCTGCTAACCAACCACATAACAATGGTGATACAAATGCTCCTAAATTTCCCCACAAATTCATCCAACCCGACACAGAGCCTGAAAAGTTTCTTCCTAGGTCTGTAGCGGACGCCCATGAACACACTACTGTAAATCCTAGTGAACCCAAGCATAATGATAGCCAAAAAACATTCATATAAGGCGATACTGTCATAACAGCAAAGTACATTGAAATAATAAATACAATTAAACCTGATATAGCTAAGGAGGATCTTGATATTTGCTTTGAAAAACCTTTACGTACTAAGTAGTCAGAAAGAATACCACCAGTCATTACAGTTATCAATATCGCTAGCCAAGGTAGGCTCGCAGCAAATCCCATTTTACTTAATGAAAATCCTCTATCTTCTAATAAGTAGGTAGGTAACCAAACTAAAAAGAACGTAATGATATACAAAACAACAAAATATTGCAAACCTATTGCCCAAAATCTATAATTTTTCAAAAATATATTCCAAGGTGCTCTAGCTTTAGTCGTATTAACAATTTCTCTGCCTTCTAGTATATATTCTTTTTCCTTTTCGTTAACTAATTTATGAATTTCAGGATAGTCTCTAGCTATAACCCACCATACAGCTGCTATAATAATTCCTAACAACCCAAAAATGTAAAATACAGCTTGCCAACCAAAATATTGATAGATATAAACCGTGACGATAGGGGCTATAACGGGTCCAAAATAGGAACCTGCTAATAAAGCACTAGATGCTCTTGCCTTTTCATCTCGTCTAAACCAATTTGTATTGAATACGGCGTTTGCCGGAAACATTGGTCCTTCTCCTACTCCAAATAAGAATCTCACTGCATACAACAGACCGTGAGATTTAACTAACCCAGTCAGACCAGTAAATACTGACCACCATATTAGAGCAAAAGTGATCATTTTTCTTGGGCCAAATTTTTCTGCCAAAAGGCCTGCTGGAATTTGTACTAATGCATATCCTAAAGAGAATAATGATGCAAGCATCCCAAACTGAACTTTATCTAAACCTAAATCGTCCATCATTGGTTTTGCTATTATTGATATGTTTGATCTATCCATGTAAGCGATTACACCGATGATAAAGAAAAAGAATGCTAGTCCCCATCTAACCTTTGTTGGTTTTTCTTTCAAAAAAGCTCCCCCCTTACTTAATTGACAATAGAATAATGATGTTTTATTTTCCTGTTTAGCTTCGGCTGTTCGACTTCATATTCAAATTTTTCACCAAAAACAAAACCATTTTTTGTAGGTACAGTACCTGAATAAATAACTGTATTTTCTAAATCTATCTCCCCTAACTTGTTCAGTTTTTCTAATAAAGTATCCACTTCTAAAAGTGCTTCTAAAGTGTCTTCTTGATATAAAAGCCTTTCACTATTAGAAGTAACATAGGAACGTAAAATAATAGTATCCCAGTCTTCTATTAAATCCTTCAGTCTCCAAAAATCGGATGCTAGTGGTTTATCACATATTAATTTAGACTTTAAAATATTTTCTTTTTCTACTTCTCTATCAGTATGATCACTGCCTAGGGTAAACAACCATTCTTGTCCATCATGAAATAATACATATTCAGCCTCTCCAGAAGAAAATTTGCTACCGTGACATTCATTAGAAAAGTTAAGTTGTTCAATGTTTTGTGGATATATCATAGGAACACTTGGTGGAGGTGCAATTCCCAATTCTTTTAATTCATCTATGTGTTCTTGGATTTTATCGATATTTCTTCCACCATAACCCACAACAATTACTTTATTAATTTCAATTTCATGTTTTCTCACCTCACCATTGATAAGGTGTAAATTAATTATTTTCTTCATTTAAATTGCTCCTTAATTGATTAATAACTTCTTTTTTCGTATTTTCCACATGGCTATTTGATGCTAATAAAAGTTGATTTATATCTTGTGATTTTAAAGCTTTTATAATTTCTTTATGTTCACTAATTGTTTCTTCAATGCGTGATTTTTCAGTTATAGCTTTTAACCCAAACCATCTTATCTTATCTCCAATTTCCTCAAACCACTTTTCTATTTGCTCATTTTTAGTTAATGAAACGATTTGAGCATGGAACTCCTTATCCAACTCAATAAATTTTTGCTGATCTGTTCTATTATTTTCTTGTTCTTTGACATACTCCTCTAAAACATTTATTTGTTCTAAAGTAATAGTTCCACATATTTTCTCAAGTGCAAAACGGTCAAAAATCATCCTTATTTCCATTACTTCAATGACATCTTCTTCTGTAATTTCTTTAATAAACGTACCAACTCGTGGTTTTGAAACTATCCATTTTTCCCTTTCTAGCAACGACAGAGATTCTCTTATAGGAGTTCTACTTATTCCTAATTTTTCACTTAGTTCTCTCTCATAGATTGCTTGTCCTGGCAAGAGTTCATAGTTCAAAATGGATTTCTTAATTTCCTTAAAAGCTATATCTCTAAGTGCCATACCTGTTTCTATTTTTTTCATTGGCTACCTCCCTGGTATGTGGTATACCAGAGATTTTACAACAATTATAAAATTCAGTCAATTATAAATTGAAATTTTATTAAATATGCTTGTATAGAAACTATAAACAAATCAAATTTATAAAGAATGATATTTTTTTACCATAACATATCAAAAATATACTATTAATGAGTTACATGTCATAAATTCTAGGTGAAATTACGAAAACTATATTTCTAAGAGGAAGGATGGACGATGATCAATCTGGAGATAATTTCAAGAGCCTCTCAGACTGTCGATAACATCTAGAGAATCTCAAATTATTTACCTTTAAATTAAGATCTTGTTAATGTAGAAAATGAAAATAGATCAAGACAGCTAACAAATGTTGTCTTGATCTTTCGCATCTAAGAACAGCGGGTTATTTTCATGCAGCATGCCTACACGTCGTTTCTTGAAGGTTCACATTCTTTGGTAACAATTATAGTTTAGCTAGCACCAACATTCCCCCTCCTTTTTACGTGTGCTAAATTTATCTATTGCATTAAACTATCCAATTCCGGTTGTAATTTGTTCCGCAAAACATACAGTATGACGGCACCAACAAGGAATGCGACCACATCCGCAATAACAAGTGACCAGATGACCCCATGGAAGCCGTACATTTGATTGGCAATAAACAACACAGGAATTAGCGTCACTCCTTGAATAATTGACATAATAAATGCGGCAGTTCCTTGCGCTGTTGCTTGGAAAATTCCCATAAACAATGTGGTCATTCCAGAAATGAATAAGGATAGGAATGTCACATGTAGAATGTAGCTACCCATCTCAATTAATTGCGGATCATTCGCAAATAAACCGATTAGATGGCCGGAAATTAGATAGACGATAAAGCCGAACACAATTGCCAATGCTACAATCGTATTGACTGTAAATCTAATTGTATGCTTCATGCGTAATTTATTCGCTGTAAAAGAGAAGGCAATCAATGGCACAACACCTTCGCATAAGCCCATGAGAATAAATTCAGGAAATTGCAATAAACGTGATGAAATTCCGTAAGCCGCTACTGCCTGATCCCCATACTCGATAAGAAAACGATTCAAGATGAGCGACATTGCCCCCAAAAAGATGCTCATAATAAAGATAGGAACGCCGATTTTGAATACATTGATCAAAATGTCTTTAGAAGCTTTGAACCATTTTATGGAGATAGTTAGGAATTGACTCTTATATCCCAGATGGAAGGCATAGAATACACTTGCTATCATGTTAGAAATAACAGTAGCAGATGCAACGCCGATTACTTCCCAATGAAATACGAAAATGACTAATGCATCAAGAATAATATTTATAACAACACTGAGAATCATGCCAATCATCGACGTGATAGCCGCTCCCTCCGAGCGCACGATATTCTCCAGTGTGAAAAATAATATGACAAATGGAGAACCAATTAGCATAATCATGACATAGTCCCTCGTGAATCCAAAAGAGTCAGGTGTTGCCCCCAGACCTAGAACGATTGCATCAATCAATGGAAGCCCTACGGCCATCACGATTACACCGAGAACTAAACTGCTATAAAAAGCGAACGAAGACACATGCTTTACATCATCGTATTTTTTCTCCCCTAATAAGCGAGAGATGAATGTACCGCTGCCCATGCCGATCAAGTTGCCGAGCGCCATAATGAGTGCGAATAAAGGCAAAGTTAGTGCGAGTGCAGTTAACATGGCCGTATTGCCCAGAGTACCAAGGAAATAGGCATTCAGGATGGAATAAATGACACTCATTGATGTGCCTAGCATCATGGGCACAGCGAAATGAGCTACGGCTTTTGCGATGGGTGCTTTTTCAAAGTAATAGAGGTTTTCTGCATTCATGTGGGTCACTACTTTCTTTGTTTTTATCTAACAGTGTTAGGTTGAACCTTACAGTGTTAGATGTTATCATGAGATTATCAATCTGTAAAGCATAAACTTACACTGTTAGATAAAAGGATGGATAACGATGAAAAAAAAGCAACCTCAAATTTCCGAAGAGAAGATTTTAGAGGCCTCGTGGGAGCTTCTTGGGGAGGATGGCATCGAGAAATTTAGCATGAGACGATTGGCTGATCGACTAGGAATTCAGGCCCCTTCTCTTTACTGGCACTTTAAGAGTAAGCAGGTTCTCTATCAAGGTCTGGCCAACCAAGTATCGAAAATCATCTTGGAAGAACTACATTCCGAGGGGGACTGGAAGGAGCAATTGACAGCGCTAGCTATGACTGTAAGAAATGTGCTCGGTCGGTACCCTTGCTCTACACAGCTCATGATGCTGACACTACCTCACGAGCCAGACTATATTCGATTCACTAACCGTACTTTGCTCTGTATGGAATCGACGCCATTTGAGCAAGAACAGAAATTTCAAGCGATTCTTACGCTTTTAAACTATGTCTTCTACTTTGTACTGGACGATTATCAACATCAGCGCACTGTGGCTGCTATCATTGAAGAGCAGGGAGAGCTTCCGAACGAGGAGATGATTCGCCTTCTGGACTCCATGAGTGAGTCGGAAGCGGGATTATTTCGAAAGTTGTATAAGAGTGGGATTCCCGAGTTGATGGGAACTGACAGGGCGTTTGAGTTCGGTTTGAAGATTATTCTGTTGGGGATTGAGCAATTAATAAAGGAGCAGGAGCAATAGAATGTAATAGCCTCTCATTCGGTTGGCTTATTCAATATATTTTTTTATTATCATTTCACATCAATAAAAGCCCCTTCCACATTACTGTAGAGAGGGGCTTTTTTAATGAATGAGTAACATATAATTAGTCTGCAAGATAGTAGATAGCATTTGGATACCTTTTATAAAAAAATTCACCTATTAGAAATCTAATTAAAATAGTATTTTTTCAGCTTCAGCAATTATATTTTTAATTAATGTTTCAACAGTTTGGTTTTTCGCTAGTCTTGGACTTTGGCCAGACCAAAGAGACATGAAATCTTGTTGGCCTTGTGTAGCAGACGCTTTTCTAATATCTTGAGTTAATATATTCTGAACAGGAAAATCAGGTAAACTTGCTTCATGTTTTCTCATTTCTAAGATAAATTCATTTTTAATTCCTCTTGCCCATTTACCTGAAAATGAACGCGTTAATACAGTCTGGTCTTCTTTAGCATTAAGAACTGCTTCTTTATATACGTGATGTGCCCCACTTTCAACACAGGTCAAGAATGCTGTCCCCATTTGTACACCTTTCGCCCCAAGGCAAATGGAAGCCATTAAGCCCCTTCCATCCATAATTCCTCCAGCAGCAATAACAGGAATCCTTACATTATCAACAACCTGTGGGATAAGAGACATTAGGCCAATTAGACTCTCCTGATAACCATCCATAAAGTTCCCTCGATGACCCCCAGCTTCACTTCCTTGAAGAACTACAATATCCATTCCAACTTTTTCATTTTCCATTGCTTCACTAACAGTTGTTGCTGTCCCTACAAGAATAATGTTATGTTGTTTCAATTCAGTAATAACATCTTTAGAAGGAATACCGAAAGTAAAAGAACAAATAGATACCTTTTCTTCTATTACAATCTTAATTTGATCATTAAATGTTTCATGCGCATTATTAATTGCAAAAATGTCAAAGTCATTTTTATGAGGTAAATTTAGTTGATCACGTATAGGGTTTAAGAGCTGGTTAGCTGCTTTAGATTTCACCTTATTCTCTACAACATTAAATTCGGTAGGAACGAATAGATTAATACCAAAAGGTCTCGATGTTACTAGCTTAATTTCTCTAATTTGTTCTCTCATTTGATTAGGTGTCATATATCCGGCACCAATCATCCCTAGACCTCCAGCCTTTGAAACCTCGGCTACTAATGTTGAAGTTGTTATTCCACCAGCCATTGGTGCTTGTATAATTGGATACTCAATTTGTAAAAATTCTGTTATTTCATTCGTTAACATATTCACACCCCTCTTATTCCATGTTTCGTTTCAATTCAATTAAGAAAGCATTCGATATAAAAGTAAACCTAACTATAGTGAACCTGTCAGAAACTGTGCTTCTCCGAGTCCAAAGCTCCAATCAGCATCCGTATTCTCTGTTATAGAAACAATTAAATCCTGTGGAGAAATTCTACAATCAGCCTCAAGTTTATGTGCTAAAAGGGTGTATAGTTTTTCTTTTTGTTTTACAGTTCTTTTTTTACTAACAATACTAATTATTACAAGATTTTCACTTCTCTTAAATCCTAGTCCTGTATCCTCGATTTCCAACTCATGTAAAGGGTGCTGATGAACTATTTGATAACGATCACTTTCAGATACTTGGAAAGCTTCCACCATCGCACTGTGAGCTGAATCCAATAATTTTTTTAGCGTTTCTTCGTCTCTTCCTTCAACTAAATCAAAACGCAATAATGGCATTTTGTGTCTCTCCTCTTGTATTCAAAAATTGCTTGTTTTTATAGTATTTTTAGAAGTGACTGCGTTTAATTATTATCACCTCCAATTAAATCTTGAATACTTAAAGTATATCCCTCTTTTGTTATATGAAATAATATAGAAAAATGATATTTGGTATCAATATTATTGATGGCTAAGAGTTATTTCGCATAAGGAGCGATTGATATGGATTTGCTAAAATTAAAGTTTTTCAGACCGTTGCAAAATTGGGAAGTATCTCGCAAGCCCCATTCACCCTATCCAGTTTCAAACAAAAAGCAGCATACGCTTGGCATGCTGCAGATCTTCTTTTAATTTAGACAAAGCTAAGTTGGGCTTAAAGTCATAGTAACTCTAAAGCTTTTAGTCAAACGTGTTCACTTGATTTAGCACTAAAATACCTGTACGGTCTTCGAGGATAGATGTCGAATTTCTAATCAATTCTTTTTATAAAATTGTTATTTAAATTTGATTGGGCTTATGGGCATAATCAAGTATCATAGTAATACTATTAAATTTTTTAAAGGAAGATTTAAAATGAAGAATAGATTTTCAATTGGAGAAATGGCTAAGCTTCATAATACAACCATAAAAACCCTTAGATATTATGATGAAATTGATTTATTAAAACCTCTTTTTACAGATAGAAACAACGGCTATAGATACTATTCAACTGAACAATTTGAACAATTGAATACTATAAATTATTTAAAAGAATTAGGTTTTTCATTAAAGGAAATCAAGGGACATCTGGATCACAGGGATATCGACGGTTTTTTACATCTCTTAGAAGAACAGAAACGATTAACGGAAGAAAAGATTAAAGAATTGGAACGAATTAATCGCAGGTTCCAAGATCGAATCCAGGATATTAAATTAGCACGAGAGATACAGGCATTGGAAGTCCCATTCATAATGGAAAAGCAAGAGAGAAGAATAGTAAGATTAAAAGAAAAAATCTGTTCAGAACCTCAACTAGAAGTTTCTCTGCGACAATTAGAGAATTTGTCTAATATGAATTCTTCTATATTTATTGGAGGCGTGGGTCTAACAGTAAGTATGCGCAATATATTTAATAACAAGTTCAATGAATATAACTCGATATTTATTTTAGTCGAGGAAGATGATATTCAAAGTCCTTTAGTGACAACTCTTCCAGAAGGAAAGTATGCATGTATTTATTATAATGGAAATCATAACCATTCTCCCGAACATTATAAATCTCTGCTGAATTTTATTAAAGAGAACGGTTTCCAAGTTATCGGAGACTCCATTGAAAGAACAATAATTGACCATTATATTTCTGGGAGTAAAGAAGACTATTTGACAGAAATACAAATCCCAATAAAGTATTGACCCTCCCCTTACCGGAGGGTTTATTTTTTTACTAAAGAACAATTTTTAAAAGGAGAAATAATAATGTTAGGAACAATATTTAATACAATGATGATAATAGCCGGAAGCATTGTTGGAAGCATTTTTAAAAATGGGATTAAGGATGAATATCATCATATCCTCATGCAGGCTATGGGATTAGCAGCTATGGGACTAGGAATAAATGCATTAGTTCAACATTTACCTTCCAGTAAATATCCGGTACTTTTTATTGTAAGTTTAGCCATAGGCGGATTGCTTGGTCAAAAACTTAATTTGGAGTCAAAATTTAATGCGCTCGTTAATAAATATTCTAAGGGTAATTTAGCTGAAGGATTATCGACTGCTATCTTATTATTTTGCATTGGTTCATTATCTATATTAGGCCCTATAGAGGCTGCGTTAAATAAAGATTATACGTATCTGCTTACAAATGGCATATTGGATGGAATTACTTCGATTGTTTTAGCTACTACTTTTGGTATTGGGATCGCTATTTCAGGGATAGTGTTATTTGTATGGCAAGGTTCCATCTATTTAGTTGCTAGTTTAATGGAGCATTCCATAAATAATGACCTTCTAAATGAATTGACGATTATAGGAGGTATATTAATATTAGCGTCTGGTTTAAGTATTCTGGGCATTAAAAAATGTAATACCTTAAATCTTTTGCCATCATTAATGATTCCTATTATTGTATTTTTGTTTATACATTAATTCGATTTATAAAAATAGCCATACGTGTATTTCATTTAAGAAAGCAATGAGAAAAATTTTATGGACTATCAAGAAATAATTTAGTTTAAAGGCGATATGTCTATGGTTTTCTGCGAATTGCCACAAGAGTGTTTAATACAGCACCCACCTACTAATTTCTTAGGTGAAAATAAGTATATCTTACAAAGTAACTGCCCAAGCACAAGATAATTGCGTGCTTGGGCTTTCCCTTTTCTTAAGAAATCTTCATAAATATTCTCTCTAATTATTAATAATTTCCATTTATAATGATGAAGGTAAACATTACTGAAAATTTTCTTATAACATGTAGCGTTTGAAAATATCATCAGAAAAAAGGAGTATCACACCTTGGGAATTACAGAAATCATTAGTAATATTAAATTTTTGATGCTGCCAGTAATTATTATTATTGGCATTGAATTTTTACTGATCGCACTCTATTTCTTTTATTATCGAGAACGACAATCAGATCACCAAAAACAGCTTCCTCTAAAGCAGCTTCTTCTTGGCGCAATCTTTATCGGATATATTGTTTTTGTGTTGGAGCTAACGGTTATTGGACGCGGTACTTCACATTACATGCAGATGAATCTTCAACCATTCAGTGGCTATATTGACGCATGGAAAAAATACTCTTTACGTGATCTCCAAAATTGCCTATTTAATATATTAATGTTTGTGCCACTAGGAATGTTCTTGCCTCTACTTATCGCTAAATTTAAAGAGTTTAAGTGGCTTCTTCTAGTAGTTGTAGGTGCGACAATGTCTATTGAAACGTATCAGACATTGTCAGGAGCTGGGATTTTTGAGCTTGATGATTTAATCAATAACTCACTTGGTGGCATTATTGGCTACCAGTTATACAGACTAGCAACTTCTATTGCACATAACAAAAAGGTAAAGCTGAAAAGTCTGATTGGAAACCTTGCTATCCCTCTATTAATGGGCTTCATTTTTATTGGTATGAATATTGTCTACGCCCAACAGGAGTTTGGTCATCTGGCAATAAATGCTTATACAAAATCGAAGATGTCAGATGTTGATGTATTCACTTCATTAGAATTAAGCTCAGCACCAACAGTTGCGCCTATATATAAGAAAATGATTAAAAATGATGACGTAGAAGACCTATTACAACAGAAATTAGGATTATCAGAGAGGAATGCACAGAATGATAAAAGCCATGGTGAGACCTTAGTCAAAGATAAAGATGGGGTACTATTTACATTGGTTAAAAATGATGCAGAGGGACAATGGTGGTTAACAGAGAATAATTATAAGCCAGAGCAAACTTCAGTTGCTGGGCAAGAAGAAAAAGCAAAGTCATTAATGGACGAACTTTCTATACTACCTCAAGATGCAGAATTTACTGTACTGGAGAATGGCGAATTTGAATGGCAATTACCAGATCGCCCTGATTTAAACAGAGATTATTGGACTGGGGATATCGGGCTTGGTCTTAAACAAGATGGCCGTGTTTATTCATTAGCCTATAGCCTTCATAAAAATCAGTTTATACGAGAAGTAAACATATTGTCCCCATCAGAAGTGTATGAACGAATAAAAAGGGGCGAATTTCCTCAAATAAAATATAATGCACTCGTTCAGGAGGAAGATCTTATTATAAAAAAAGGAGACCAAATTGAGATAGAATCAATCGAACTTTCACATATGTATGATACAAAAGGATACTATCAGCCAATATACGAAGTTTCTGGAAAGTTCAACGGTAACGAGTGGTTTACTTTAATTCAGGCAAGAAAGGAATAGCTCTTTCCCAAAATTATTAAAAGCCTGGTCTAAATTAAAGAACTGCCCCCCTACTGTTAGAAACTAACTAACAATTGGCGGGGCAGTTCTTTAGCTTTGCTGGTATTTGTGTGATGAAATTTAGGCTTTCTTTTTTGTCGGGTATCCGATGAGAATGGCCATAATACCACAAATTCCAATAAGGATTGGATAGAAAGAATATGGCAAGATACTCACTGGCGATATTTTTGCTACGCTGGCAGCTGCCAGGAATTGGGCTCCATAGGGTAGCAGACCTTGGATCGTACAGGAGAAAATATCTAAAATACTCGCGGACTTTCTCGGCTCAATGTCATACTGTTCAGCAATATTTTTGGCAAGTGGTCCAGCAATTAAAATAGCAATTGTATTATTGGCCGTAGATAAATTAGTTAGGCCCACAAGACCAGCTATACCAAATTCAGCACCCTTCTTCGATTTAATCCTCCGTGTCGCAAGGTGAAGCAAAAAGTCAATTCCTCCGTTAAACTTAATAACCTCCACCATTCCAGCTATTAAAATAGCAAGAAAGGCGATTTCATACATGCCTGCCATTCCTTCGCCAATCTTTTGTATAAGGCTCATTACCTGATAGCTGCCATCTGCTAAGCCAACAGCACCGGCCAGAACAATCCCTAATGCAAGAACAAGGAAAACATTCATTCCAGATAACGCCAAAATAATAACCAAAACATAGGGAACGATTTTTACCCAACTGTAGCTTAATTGCTCCGCTACTTGTCCCGTTCCACCAGTTGAAATAAACCCTAAAATAATACTTGTGACAATAGCTGCCGGCAATACAATCCAAAAATTGACCTTAAATTTGTCCTTCATTTGTGCACCTTGTGAACGAACAGCAGTAATTGTGGTATCTGAAATAAAGGATAAATTATCACCAAACATGGAACCGCCAACAACTGCTGCCATCACTAAAGCTATGGAGAGTTCTGTAAGATCGCTTATTCCAACTCCAATTGGCGCTAGTGCAACAATCGTTCCCACTGATGTACCCATAGACAGGGAGATAAAGCAGGCAATGATGAACAAGCCTACGACAAGCAGGTTTTGTGGAATAACTGATAAAGCAAAGTTCACTGTGGAATCTACTGCCCCCATGCCCTTTGCTACTTCTGAAAATGCCCCAGCTAAGAGAAAAATAATAACCATCAGCATGACATTTAAATTTCCTGCGCCTTTGCAAAAAATATCAACTTTATGCGAAAACGATTCTTTTCGATTCATCGCTAGAGCCACAGCCCCTGAAATGCTAATGGCTACAATGACAGGAAAGGCATAAAAATCACCTGTAATAACCCCTGAACCAATAAATAAGATCATAAAAACAACAAATGGGATTAGCGCCCATGGATTCTCTTTCTTCATAACTACCTCCAAAAATTAAAAATCGGCCTCGTCTTTTTCTATACACCACAAAAAAGGCCTCATCTTGAAATAACAAGAAGAGGCCTTATATTTAAAACGCTCCTCTTATCTATCAAGGACATTACTTGCTGGATTTGGCACAGTAACTTCATAAGTTCCGCTGCCGAGATTTCATCGGGCCAGTCCCTCCATCTCTCTTGATAAGAAGATAAAATATTTATTATTTTTTTGACACAATATTAAAATAGTAAAATAAAACATCAATAATTGCAACATATTTTTAATTGGAAAGAGGTTTTTATCAATCAAGCGGTTCCCTTAATAATTCATGATCATAACTTTAGATTAATACGAAGCTTTGGATGGACACATATACTGAAAATACAAATACCCCTATTAGGAACCAACCAACCATTTTTCTCTCTCTCTTAAATTCACTAATCCCTAACGTTAACATAAATAAACCTAGAAGGAGTATCATTAAGAAATTTAGCTGATGATTATGGGTGATAAGTCCGTAAACGGAGAGCGAGATTCCTAAGATTGAAAAAATAATTTGTAATGTTTTTAACAAAACTATCTCCTCCCTTTAATATATAACTTAGAACAAACACTAGCTGTTATCTAAACCTTCTTGAATAAATAAATTCGATGATAGGTGTTATGACAAATGTAAGACCAACAACTAAAAGCAAGGGGTAATTTTTCATGCTATTTAAATTAGAAATACCCTCTGAAACAAGTAAAATTAGACAAGCTAAGATCATTAAAACATAATAGCCTATCTTCGCACTTTGTGCTTCAATATGCTTGTCAATTTCATCTTTATCTTCTTTCATACCGTTATGGTTACCGGTATTCAGCCAATTGAACAAAAAGGATAAGGAAATAAAGCTAATAATGATCGAACCCCCATCAATTATTCCAAAACGAATCCATCTATATAAGGTAAAGCTTACAAATGCAACGAAAAACACAATGACTATAAGACCGATTAATTTTTTTGATTAATCCATTCTTTTTCTCGCCTCCATAGTGACCTCACATCTCAAAATATACTCTACGACGCTCCCAAAAAAACCAATAATAACCATATAATAAATAATCTGTAAATTTAATTTTACACGACAAAATGAAAAAGGCGATGCATTTATTTGAGCATCCCCCTCGTAATTTATTTTAGTTCCATCACTGCATAGTAGTTATTTTCATTGTCTGCAAATTAAATACTCTGCCTGATAAAATATTAGGATTTAATTCAGGTTGCATTTAGTAATTAGTTCTTTATCATGGAGAACTATTCATGTTAGATATATATGGAGCAGGAATTGGTGGAAGTATAGTAGATTCAATTATTGGACATTCAGTTACCAAAGCTTGCTCGAATTAATTAATAAAACAAAAAACCAGGTGCTCTTCTTAGAAGAGCGCCTGGTTTTATTGTGAAAGTGAATCTTACTAACTTACTTAGTTTTGATTCGTATTAATACTACGCTAAGTTGAGGCTTTGAACAAGTTAAAATATTTTCCAATCAAATTATGGGAAAAATTTATGTTTTTTCGAGCATATGAATTCTATTAAATTTTATAGTACTCATGATTTTCATTAAAGTAGGAAATAATAAAGTCTCGTAATTGTTTAACAGCGGCACATGAACATGACTAATTTCGAGGAGAACATATAATACTTTTCAGCGCTTCACAACTCCTAACAAACAAAAAAGACTAGATCCCTACAACATGTAAGTTCTAGCCTTTTAAGTGAAAGTGAATCTTACTAATAATATTGCTTAGCTTTAGATTCAACTATGAATACGAATAAATAGCTAAAAGGTTTCATTATTTTTCATGTTTTTTCGAAAAAAATACAATTTCCAACACAAAAGGACCAGGAACTCACGAAATAAGTGAATCCTGGTCCTTTTGTGAAAAGTGAATGTTACTAGTTTGCTTTAGTTGTTTGTATTCTACTAATGAGGTAGACGGCTGATGTTTCGAAAAGTTACATAACTTATAAAAATATTTTACACTATTCATTTTATGGCAAAATCAAATGGCCCTCTGACATTGTAAGCTCCCTTTTTCAACATCGGCGAATATTCATTAACAGAGTGGAAAATATGGCGAAGATGGCGGCTGCTGGTGGTGAATCTATGAAATCGTGCTATTTTTTTTGAGGAAAAGGAGATGTTCATAGATCAGTCAGGTCTACTTATCTATGAACATCTTTCCCCTACTGCCATTCAACAGCTTTATTTTCAAAATCGAACAGATTATCTATCAGCTTTTGAAACGATCCATTATATGCACATTGTCAAAAAATAATGTAGTGTTAATTCATTTTTAAAACAATTCTTAATTTTCTTTCTATTTCCCAGGCAATTAACTATTTGGATATAAGAATTATGTATACTATAGTAGTGTAAAGCTAATTAGCCTTACACCTCCTAGATTTGTTACTAGGGTCACTGTTTTAAACAGTGACCCGCTTATGATTGACAAACACCTAAAGGGTTTCCATCTAGATCATAGAAGGTAAAAAATTTTGACTGCTCTGCTCCTCTTATAGGATTTACTTTCACTTGATGCTCCACTAGTTATTGATAGGTCTCTTCAATATTTGGAGAAAGGAAATTAAAGTATTTTCCAACCCCAAAATGGTTATCTGGAAAATGTAATGGCTGATGTTTCTTCGCTTTTACTAAGCATACGACTGTAGCAGATTGGTCAGCTATTTTCATAACCGCTGCCCCCTCTTCAATATATAGAAGCTTAAACCCAAGCTTGTTCTCATACCATTTAGCTGATAAATGCGGGTCTTTTATCGGAATAAATATGGCTTCTACCCCATTTAATAATGATTGTTTCATTTCTTATTTCCTCCTTTTTAGAAATTTTTTATCTACATATTCTATATAAAGGCTTTATTATCCTCTAAAAAATTTCACTCCCGTACCTCTTCTTGTTTATTTTCCCGATTATTTGCTTATCCTAATTAGTATCGGAAATGTCTTAGCCCTTTTCCTAGAGGAGGTGCCAATCATTAAACACACGGTGTCATTCTGTCTCCTACTTCTGGCCGTTTTGTTGTTAGCTGGGTGTTGGAATAAACGAGAGTTAAACGAATTAGCCATTGTCACGGCTGTTGGGGTCGATAAAACGGACGAGTTCATCGAGATATCCGTCCAAATTGTTAACCCTAGTCAAGTTGCATCGAATAAATCAACAAGCTTTCAAGTCCCTGTTTTTACCTATCATGCAAAGGGTAAAACATTATTTGAAGCTATCCGAAAATTAACAACGCTGACGCCAAGGAAACCCTATTATGCACATGCTCAAGTCATTATTATTGGTGAAGAAATGGCTGAATATGGTATGAATAGTATATTAGATTTATTTCAAAGGGACCCTGAGGGAAGAAGCGATTTTAATATTATTGTTGCCCATGAATCAACAGCACAAGAAATTTTAAGTATTTTAACACCCTTAGAGGATATTCCCGCCAGTAAGATGTTAAAATCCTTAAAGGATTCTGAAGATGTATTGGGATCAACTGAATCTGTTATTTTAGACGACTTAATCACTTCTTTAGGGAGTATTGATCATAGTGCTGTCCTCCCTACTATTCAAATACATGGTGATGTAGATACCGGAAAGACTAGCTCCAATGTAGAAAAAATAGATAGCCCTGCAAATTTACAATACGGTGGATTTGCTGTTTTTAAAAACTATAAGCTTATAGGCTTTTTAACAGAGGAAGAAAGCAAAGGCTATAATTTTTTACACAATAATATACAAAGTACAGTACAAAAAATTCCCTGTTTGGAAAAAGGGAAAATATCCACAGAAGTTTTAAATTCTTCCACAAAAGTTACTGGCAGCATAAAGAATGACAAACCTTCCATACAAATTCAGGTTAACCTCGAACAAAATGTAGCGGAATTAAGTTGTCCATTGGATTTAACAAAGCCAGAAACCATTGATTTTCTTAATAAAGAGACCAGTAAATTAATTCAAGAAAATTTGGAACAAACACTTCATACCATTCAAAAAACCTATCAAGTGGATATTTTAAAATTTAGTGAAGTACTCCATCGTGAAGACCACCAGGCGTGGAAACGCATCAAAAAAGACTGGGCCACTCTTTATCCCAACCTCCCAGTGAGTATTGAGGTCAATGTGAAAACGAAAGGTATTGGAACTGCTAAAAAACTAAAATAACACTAAGGTAAAAAAAATGACCAGACTCTCCTTGAGAGTGCTGGTCATTGTTCTTTTAGCGTCTGGCTTCAAATGTAATGGATGATGAATCTTCATCAGGTTGTTGATGAAATGTGTAATTTGCAGAACATGTTATGTCCGAAAAACCAATACTTTGTAAAAGCAGTTTAAATTCCTCTATACCATACCAACGTAATAAAAACTTTTGTAACTCTGTATCGATTAATGTACCACGTTGCCATTTTTCGTATTTTAAAACCGATAACGTATACTGTTCCATCCAGTTCATCGCAATCGATTTCTTTTCAATTGAAATCCCTTCATCTTCGGAAGTTGAAAAATAGCTTGTAGTAATTTCTCCAGTTTTCCAGTCTGTTGGTACTATTAAATCCAATAGAATGCGTCCGCCAGGTATAAGATGACGATACATACTTGTTAAAGCCGAAATGGCATCTTGATAATTTTCGATTAAACAGAAAGAGCCTGCAGGCATAATAATTGCTTCATATTGATGATCTAATGCAAAATGACAAACATTTCCTTCATATAGAACTGGTGTAAGACCTCTATCGTGACATCGCTTACGACAGGACACCAGCATTTCAGGAGAATAATCAATCCCTTCTACATCAAAACCCTTCTCTATTAAAGGAATATAGAAACGGCCTGAACCGACACCTGCCTCTAGAACCTTACCTGTTACCCCCTGTAAACGATCCATATAATATTCGATATCCCCACCGATAGAGTATCCTACTGGTTTTGTTAAATCATAAAGTTCCGTACATAACGGACCATAATTACTGTACATATTGTCTCCTCCGATTGTTTGCGGAAGAATATTTTTTTTTAGTTCTTCCACACCGTTATTTTATTTAATGGATAATTAGAGCTGACTATCATTATGGATCACTCGCTTTCTTGTAAATTTAAATTAATTATACATATATTTACCATATATTTCAATATTTATATTGATTTCATTTTCATTCCGCTATAATGTAAATTAGCACAATTTATCAAAAAATATTTCCAATTAAACAGTACCATTAGATTTAGAAAGGATGATGATGGTATGGATTATTTTGAAAGAATTCAAAACGCAATAGACTATATTGAGGAAAACCTACATGAAAAAATGACAATTGCTGATATTTCCTCCCAATCTTATTTCTCAGCCTTTCATTTTCAACGGCTTTTTCAGGCTATAACTGGTTTTTCTGTACAGCAGTATATTCGCAACAGGAGGCTTTCTGAAGCGGCAGTTCTATTAATAACAACCTCCCAAGCTATACTTGAAATGGCGATTAACTTTCAATATGGTTCTCAAGAAGCTTTTACACGGGCATTTGTTCAGTACTTTGGGATAACACCAGCAAAATACCGAAAGAATGCCAATTCCATACCATTACAAACAAAAATAAATTTTTTGGATTATAAAATGGATGGTGAACTCTCTATGCAAAAACCAACAATTATACAAGTAGAAAAAAAGCTAATCACCGGCTATGCCTATAAAACATCGATACAAAATGAACAGTTTTATGCTGAAATTCCAAGCTTTTATGAAGATTTTGGTCAACATCAGTATTATGAACGAATTTCACAAAAAGTGGCACCCAACATGGCGTATGGGATCTCTACAAACTTTCAGGAGGACGGTCAATTTTCTTTTATTGTCGGTGAGGAAGTCCAAGCATTTGAGGAGAATTTACAGCAAGACTTTATCCACCTGGAATTACCTGCTGGTCAATATGCTGAATTTATCTTGAGTAGTAGTACTGAAGGCATTCAAAATACAAGACGTTACATTTACGGGGTATGGTTGCCTAACTCTAATTACGAACGAGATGTCGGTCCTGATTTCGAAGTAACAGATGTCATGCAATCTACCTATCCACATGATATGAAATTGAATATTTACATTCCTATTAAAGGTTAACAAAGGAGCTATCACCATGATAATTGAAAAGGTTTTTTCTCAATTCCCCCTACTTCATTCCGCTAATCTAACATTAAAGAAAATAGAAGTGTCTCATGTACAAGAGTTATTTGCCATTTATGATAATGCTAAGGTTTTCGAGTATTGTGGTATTATTCCAAAACACAACTTTCAAACTGTTCAAAAAATGATTGGGCATTTTGAAAGAGATTATATGAAGAAAAGTAGAATAAAATGGGGTATTTTTGAAAGGTTTCAGCATGAGAAATTAGTTGGCATTATTGAAGCAATGGACTTTAATCAAAAGGTAAATATGGTGACGATTGGATACTATTTGGCTGAAGATTCTTGGGGAAAAGGCATCGCTACAGAGGCAGTTGAACTAGTCGTGAAATATTTATTGGAGGATGTTGATGTGCACCGAATTCAAGCTGAAGTCATGCCATTAAATGAGCCATCGAAAAAGGTTCTACTAAAGAATGGCTTTATAAAAGAAGGTCTTTTACGACAAGCTACATTATGGTCTGGCAAAGGCGTTGTTGATATAGAGATATATGGATTACTAAAAGAAGATTGTGTAAAAAACCTACTTGACTAGACTCTATTTGTGAGTCTAGTCTTTTCTTTTATATGACAAATAGGTGGACATTTTACCAACTCAAGATGGCTCTTTTACATAGATTATAAATAGAAGACTAGCGCTAGAATGACATTCAAACCATAAAGGAGCGTTACAAGAATGGATGAAAATCGATATTTAACACGATTGAATCGGGAATTAAATAATTATCATAAATTTTCTAAATGCTATTGTGAATCGAAGAACCATTACACAGGCCACTATTTTTGCATGGAGGATGAGAAGGAAGAAGATTCTTATCGCATCAAGTACTATAATAGTCCCCAAGATGGAAAAAAACAGTCGGAAAACCTTGAAAAAAACATAGATAACAAGCTTTGCGAGGGCTGCGTTTGTAGTCAATTGGAATGTTTTGATCCAGGGACATTAGTAGATGTCTATCTTTCCAATGGCACTAGTTTTAGCGGTATTTACTTTATCTATCTGGAACCACATAGCTGCTGTGCATACTTCCTTCAAATTGGTGACACAGCCAGACCAGTTATTATTGATTGTCAACAAGTGAATGCCCTACGCAAAACAGCAAGCTAGTACATTGGCTCTCCCCTTTGGAAGTAAGGTACCCCGATACTCCCATTGAGAGCTCTCCTGTCGTGACTTTAACCCTCACAGCAGGCGGCGGCAAACGTATCGAGATGAGCTTTCACCTACCCGAATTTGCTGGTCATCCTGGCGATACGTGTATGAAGGCTGATCCTATACGCTTGATAATCTAGCATCTCACCTGAATGACTAATGGTAGTAGACGATGAGAGCAGCAATAAGGTATTTTTATCAATCTTCACCACAACCCACTTCTTGCTTCTCTTTATACTCTCGGCATTCCCGTGTCTTTTCCGTCGAACGCTCCAGCATTCTAATCACTTCATGGATTTTACATTTACACAAATAATACCATTTCTGCTGGTTTCTAGTCGTGTATAATGAAGAGAGCATCTATAAAAGGTGGGAGGAAATGAAAGATAGTCTAATAGAGCGATTGAAGGCATTTCTACTCAAAAAGGAACAACAAACATTACTAGGTAAGCCAGCAAGCCAAGAAGAAATTACCAGTGCACAACAACAGCTTCGTGTGCAATTTCATCAAGATTATGTGCAGTTCATTAAAATGTTTGGTGGAGCCTATGCAGGATTAGCGATTCATGCTTTTTCTAATGGATCAAGTATAGGAAATGAAACAGTTGTCGATTTAACATTGGCATTTCGTCAACAATTCAAAGATATTCTTTCACCAAATAGCCTAGACACTAGCTATGTTATTTCAATGGATGGTGGAGGAAATCCTATTTTTATTGACACATCGGGTAGGGTTTTCATTTGTGATCATGGAACAATCCAATTATTAGCCAATTCTTTCGAGTTGCTGATCGAAGAAAATTTTTACGAATGGTAACCCCTTTGATGCGAAACATCACGAACAAGAGGATTAATCAATGGATAAACAATTAGAACACATTATATCGTTAAGAGAAAACGGCCAACTTGAGGAAGCTAACCAATTAATGGTGGCACTGGTCAATGAAAATCCTGAAAATGCTCACTATCAATATCAATGTGCCTGGACTTTTGATTCTTTAGGAAAAGAAAAAGAGGCTGTACCCCACTATGAAAAAGCCATTCAATTGGGATTAGAACCCAATATTTTAGTGGATGCCTACCTCGGTTTAGGTAGCACTTATCGCACATTGGGACTATATAAACAAGCAAAACAGATATTTGAACAAGCTATTCAAGAATTTCCTGAAGCAGAGCATGTAAAGGTTTTTTACGCCATGACACTTTATAATCTTGGCGAACATGCTAAATCAATGGAAACATTATTGAATACATTATTACGCACGACAAACCATCAAGGCATCCAAGACTACAAAAGAGCTATCCACTATTACAGCAATAAGTTAGACCAAACATGGTCATAAAAAACAGGCTCCTATTTAGAGCTTGTTTTTATAATTGCAACATTTGGATTTTAATACAAAAATACGCTAAAATAAGAACATGCATTCCCTCTCTCTTATTTTTTCACGTTTAATGATTTGGTTATTTTTATTGTATTGGTGCGAGTTGACTTCATATTAATATTATAAATTAATGTCGGATAATCTGTAATAAAGCACATAAAAAAACAGCTACTTTATGAAAAGTAACCATTTTTTCGAATGATTAGATAGATTTCGAAGCTTGGTGTATTAAGGCAGCAACCATTTTATCCATTTGTGCAAAGCGATCATCCTGTGTTTGACCTTTGACATAGCGGTAATAGATTTGCTGACAAATGACAGCTAATTTGAAATAAGCGAATGTACAGTAATATTGAATGTCGGAAACATCTCGCCCACTTTTTTCTGCATAGCGTTCGATAAATTGCTGTCGGGTATAAAAGCCCGGCAATACGGTAACTGGCGGTTCACCAAGTGCATATAGCAGCATTTTCGGATCATCTGCTTGCATCCAATAACTCATCGCTACGCCTACATCGGCAAGCGGATCCCCTACTGTTGTCATTTCCCAATCGAACAAACCAATCATTTCGGAATAGTCCTCAGAGAACATAGCATTATTCAATTTATAGTCATAATGAATAATGGTTGCCTCCTTATTACTTGGAACATGTTTTTTTAGCCAATCTGTCAAAGCTGTTACTTCTGCATACTCTGCTGTTTTTGCCTTATCATAGCGTTCAATCCAACCGTGTACCTGTCGTTCCATAAATCCATCTGGCTTCACCATATCCTTTAACGGCGTGTCCTGATAAGGGATTGCATGGAGTGCTACTAAGGAATCAATCATTTTTTCAGACAACTGACGAGTTAGTTCCTCTGTCAGGTTGACCCCTTTTGGAAATTGGGTGTCGAGGACAATGCCTTTTTTGCGCTCCATTAAAAAGAAGTCACTACCGATGATATCTCGGTCTTCTACATAAACATAAGGCTTTGGCACCACTGTTAAAAATGGATGCAGTGCCGATAAAATCGTAAATTCTCTCTTCATATCATGTGCCTTTTTAGCAACTGGTCCAAGCGGCGGTCTACGGAGAACCACTTCAAAATCAGCTATTTTCAAACAATATGTTAAATTGGAATGTCCAGCACTAAATTGTGAAATTTCTAATTGGCCCTGCGGTAGTTCAGGAAAATGGCTTTCCAAAAAAGAGTGCAATTTGACTTCATCTAGTCGTTCACTTGCCCTTACTTGCATTGTATCCATCTTATCCCCCCTTAAATAATGGAGCTCATGCCACCATCGACAACGATGACATCGCCTGTCACATAATCTGATGCTGCCGCTGCCAAAAATAATGCAACACCCTTTAAATCATTTTCAGAGCCAAGGCGTTTTAAAGGTGTAGCGCCCATCAAATAATCTTGCCCACGTTCAATTAAAACATTGGACATTTTGGTTGGGAAAAATCCAGGCGCAATGGCATTGACATTTACACCATAAGGTCCCCATTTGACCGCTAAATCCTTTGTTAATGTGATAACAGCCCCTTTACTGGCGTTATAGGCAATGGTATCCATAAAAGCAGGTAGTGTACCTCCCAGCCCTGCGATAGAAGCAATATTAATAATTTTGCCGCTTTTCTGCTCTAACATAATTTTGCCAACTGCTTGGCTCATTAGGAATGTTCCATTAACATTGACATCAAATACTTTTTGCCAGGCTTCATAAGGCATGTCTATGGCAGGTGTTCCCCATGAGGCTCCACTATTGTTGACTAAAATATCAATTTTACCGAACGACGTAATGGTTTTCGCCACAACATTCGCTATATCCTCGGGTTTTGTGACATCACAGGCTAACGCTAAAGTTTGAACACCTAATTTTTCAAGTGCTGTAGCAATCTCCTCACATGCTTCCACTTTTCGTGAACATAAAACAACATTGGCCCCAGCCTCGGCAAAGCCTTGGGCAATTTGCGCTCCTAGTCCACGTCCCCCACCAGTCACAATGGCTGTTTTCCCTTTTAAGCTAAATAACTCTAATACAGTCATTTCACCAGCTCCTTACGTTTTTTCGTATGCTTTTTTAATTCCAGCTTGGCAACCGTATTACGATGCACTTCATCTGGTCCATCTGCTAAACGCAATGTTCGAGAATTTGCCCATTGTGCAGCCAGTGTTGTATCAGGTCCTACACCAGCAGCACCAAATGCTTGGATGGCTCTGTCAATAACCCTCAGTGCCATATTTGGAGCAACCACCTTAATCATTGCAATTTCTGCTTTTGCCTCTTTATTGCCCACCGTATCCATCATATAAGCAGCCTTCAATGTCAACAGTCTTGCTTGCTCAATATCAATACGAGACTCTGCAATACGTTCACGCATCACTCCTTGATCTGCTAGCGGCCGATGAAACGCCTGTCGCTCCTGTACACGTACACACATTTCCTCTAATGCGCGTTCAGCTGCTCCAATGAGACGCATACAATGATGAATTCTTCCTGGACCTAGTCGACCTTGCGCAATCGCAAAACCTTTTCCCTCTCCCCATAAAATATTATTTACGGGTACGCGCACATTGGTAAATGTAACCTCTCCATGTCCCTCCGGTGCATGATCGTAGCCAAAAGCAGTCAGCATACGCTCCACTTTTACCCCTGGCGTATCCATTGGTACTAGAATCATAGACTGTTGCTCATGAATAGGGGCCGTTGAATCTTTATGTTTGCCCATAAAAATAGCCACTTTACAGTGAGGATCACCAGCACCAGTTGTCCACCATTTATGACCATTTAAAATGTATTCATCGCCATCTCGTTCAATACTTGCTTCAATATTCGTGGCATCACTCGACGCGACAGCAGGTTCAGTCATCGCAAAGCAAGATCGTATTTCCCCTCGTAAGAGCGGTTCAAGCCATTGCTTTTTTTGTTGTGCAGAACCATAGCGAACCAGTACTTCCATATTGCCTGTGTCAGGTGCATTACAATTAAACACTTCTGGTGCCAGTAGTGATCGTCCCATAATTTCACATAATGGAGCGTATTCTAAGTTCGTTAAACCCGCTCCGTATTCACTATCTGGTAAAAATAAATTCCATAAACCTGCCTGTTGTGCTTTCTGTTTTAGCTCGTCCATAATAGGTGGAATCGCTCCCCAACGATCCTCCATCGCCTCGATTTGTGCAGCATAAACGGCCTCATTCGGATAAATGTATTGCTCCATAAAATTCGTCAGCTTGTCCTGTAACTTCACGACTTTTTCACTATAGGAAAAATTCATATGAAGATACCCCCTTTGCTTGAACTTTGATAAAAATGAATGATTGTTCATTTTTATTCTTACAATAAATGTTACCGCTATTTTTCTAGTAAAGCAATGTTCTATTTCATAAATTTTCTAATTAAACAGAAAATTACTACACAATTTTACTTCGTTTTCATTTCGAAAAACTGCAGGACATCTTTCAACAATTGACGGACAGCCAATGGTAAATGGCGGTTTTTTAAGTACACCAAATATACATTTCGACACAGATTTGCTCCTTCAATTTCCTTTTTTACAATTGTCTTAGCTGTCGGGCCTTGTAGATAGTTTTCTGGTAAGATCGTTACGCCTAAATTTTCTCGTACAAGGGATACCGCCGTTTCAAAACGTTCAATTTCAAATTGAATATCAATGTTCTTACCTGCTTGTTCAAAGGTATTCAAAATATCACGTCTTGTTTGAAAACCCTCAGTACTTATAATAAAAGGCTCTTCACTAATATCTGAAATGGTTAAAGTCTCTTTCTTCGCTAAAGGATGATGCAATGGTAAAACGGCGACTAATCGTTCCTCATATAAAGTTTCTACTACAAGCTCAGGGTCATCCATCAATTGATTGGTGATAATTAAATGTGTTTTATAGCTTTTCAAAGATTTTTTTACACGCTTACTGCCTAAGATATCAACTAAATGAATGATCATTTGAGGATAGTCTTTTTTATAGTTGGCAATTACTTTAGGGAGCCAATGCTTGATTGATTCCATCACACCAATGGTGATTTCACTTGTGCCATGTACAACGACTTCATCCATTTCAATTTTTAGTACTTCCATATTTTTCACAATAACTTTTGCGCGTTCAAATAGCACCTCACCTGCTTCCGTTAACTGCAGATTTCTAGTGTTTCTGTCTAACAAAGGGGAGCCAATCTCATGTTCTAATTTTTTGATGGCATTACTTAAGGAAGGCTGCGAAATATGCAGTCTTTCTGCGGCTTTTGAGAAATTCATATGTTCTGAAACAGCGATAAAATATTGTAATTGTTTAATATCCAATACGATGATCCTCCCTCATTTATAGTTAAAAACTATAGATTGATATTAATTATATATTAGTAATTATAATTATGTGAATATATAATGAATTACAACAATATTTTTTCTACAATAATATTAGCAATGGGGATGATAAGGTTATGTACACAATGACAGATCAAAAACAATGGAAAGGCCGTATAGATTCATCGACAAATAAAAGTAGTTTTCGTTTACATCAAAAAGTGAAACGAATCGCGATTAATGATGTAAGCGCTTCAGATAAGAAAAGTGCTGCATTTGTAGGCTTTATTTGTGATGAGGGTGTACGTCGAAATCAAGGTCGTGTAGGAGCAGCAAATGGACCAAACGCACTTCGTGAAGGACTATCTAGTTTACCGTGGACGTTTGAAGAAGAACAAGAAATTATGGATGTAGGTAACATTATTTGCCTCAATCATGCTTTAGAGGAAGCACAGCGTGAACTTGGTGAAGTTGTTGGTAACATCTTGCAAAAGAAATTACAATGTGTCGTGCTAGGTGGTGGTCATGAAACACTATACGGCCATTACTTAGGCGTTCGTTCTTCATTACCAAAGGATGCAAAAATCGGCATTATTAATATAGATGCCCATTTTGATTTACGACCATATGATGAGGAGCCTTCTTCTGGTACAATGTTCCGTCAAATTTTAGAACAGGACCCACATGTCGATTATTTCGTTGTTGGCATACAACGTTACGGGAATACAAGAGAGCTGTTCGAAAAAGCAGATGAACTACAAGTAAAGTATGTAGTAGAAGATGACATGACAATGAGCAATCAACAGTCATTAATGGATGATTTACAAAACTATATGGATCAACATGATTATGTGCTTTTAACATTATGTATGGATGTGTTAAACGCTGCATCTGCTCCAGGCGTAAGTGCCCCTTCACCGTTTGGACTGGAGCCAACAACTGTACGCACAATTCTTCAAAAAGTAACTTCACACCCGCATACACATTCATTTGATATTTGCGAGGTTAATCCGTTACTAGATGAAAACGGACGCACGGTGAAATTAGGTGCATATTTTGTCTATGAGGCACTGAACAACTTACTTAGGGGGCAAGGTTCATGATCGAAATTAATCAAATTACAACGGTGTTTCTAGCCGTTGCACTCTTTGCATTGGGTGGCTTTCTCATTAATAAAATAGGATTTTTAAAACGTTTCTGTATCCCAGCACCAGTGGTCGGAGGCTTGCTGTTTGCAGCCCTGGCTACCATTTTAAAGACAACAGGGACATTGGAAATATCACTGGATACTTCATTACAAAGCTTATTTATGATTACGTTCTTCACAACCATCGGCTTAGGTGCAAGCTTTAAATTAGTTAAGCTTGGTGGAAAATTACTTATTATTTACTGGCTAGCATGTGGCTTCCTTGCCTTAATGCAAAATGTCATTGGTGTCTCTCTTGCATCCCTTATGGGGATTCATCCTCTAATCGGTATGATGGCTGGTGCCGTGTCAATGGAAGGTGGCCATGGCGCAGCAGCAGCATTTGGACAAACATTAGAAGATTTGGGCATTTCCTCAGCCATGACAATCGGTGCTGCTGCCGCAACTTGTGGGCTAGTGGCTGGTGGTTTAATTGGTGGGCCGATCGTTAAATATTTAGTGGGGAAATACAATTTAACACCCGATGAACAAGAAGCTGAAGAAATCGAATATGAAAATAAACATGAACAAATTACATCTGATTCATTCTTTACACAAGTTTTATTGATTACTTTTTGTATGGCTGTCGGTACCTATGTTGGTACATTATTCTCAGAAGCAACAGGCTTCGTTCTGCCAGGCTATGTGGGAGCTATGTTTGTAGCTGTCCTAGTACGCAATATTATGGACAAATTTAAGCCAGAAGCAATCAATATGAAAAGTATCTCATTAATTGGTGATGTGACATTAGGTGTTTTCCTTTCAATGGCACTGATGAGTATTAAATTATGGGAAATTGCTGATTTAGCGCTTCCATTATTCATCATCGTCTTTGCGCAAGTATTCTTTATTGTTGTATTTAGTATCTTTGTCTTGTTTAAATTACTTGGCAAAAACTATGATGCAGCTGTGATGGTTGCTGGTTTTGCAGGACATGGCTTAGGGGCAACACCGAATGCCATGGCCAATATGTCAGCCGTTGTACAACGCTTCGGTCCTTCTAAAAAGGCCTTTCTCGTGGTACCGATTGTCGGCGCCTTTTTAATCGACGTGTTTGGTATTCCTATTATTATCACAACTATTAATTTATTTAAATAAACAACAAGCCGTGCAATGGTCTCTAAAAGACTATTACACGGCTTGTTATATTATTGTAAAATATCACTAACAGTGACAAATTCATAGCCTTGTTTTTGTAAATAAAGAAGAACGTTATCTAAGCCATTCGCAGTTGTTTGATGGATATCATGCATTAAAATGATGCTTCCGTCTTTTACAGAAGCTTTCACATACGCTAAAATCTTATCCGGATTGTGGTGCTTCCAATCGAGTGTATCAATCGACCATAAAATCGAAGGAATAGTCATGATAGAACGAACTTGATCATTCGTCGCTCCATATGGTGGACGGAAAACGGTTGGATACTGGCCTATGGCGGTATAGATGGCATTACTTGTGCCATTTACTTCTTGTTTGACACCTGCGATAGATAAAGAAGTTATTTTCTTATGGTTTGAAGTATGGTTGCCAATTTCATGCCCAGCCTCATATACTTGCTTGACGATTGCAGTGTTTCTTGAAACATTTTTCCCTACCATAAAGAATGTTGCCTTTGCATCATATTTTTTTAATGTTGTTAAAATTTGCGGTGTTACTTTGGCATCTGGCCCATCATCAAAGGTTAAAGCCACACGTTTTTTTGCGCCTTTTGCTGCTGGTACACCTTTATTATAAACTTTATTATCAGTGAGCTGGATATTGGCTAACTCAGAAGCTTTGACATACCCTTTTTGGTCGTTCACTTCTACATAGGCCCAGCCCGCAAGCGTTATGTAATACTGCACAGTCGTTTTATTGGCAATAGTTCCTAGTACTTCCCCATTTGGACTAGCCGTCAAACGTAAAACAGCACCATCAGGAGCAGTGATTTGTTTCTTTGTTGGGACAGGTTTCTTCAGAGCGTTTGTTGCTACATACCCGGTATCTTCACCATATTGGACGAAAGACCAGCCACCAGGTGCAGTGCCATAGACATAAACCACTCTTCCTTCATATAGTTGACCAACATGCTGAGCATTTTGGCTTGGCGCGGTAAATAAAGTCGTGCCATCTTTCTGAATCACTAAGTTACCTTCCGACTTTACCTTAACTAAAACGTCAGATGTTACATAACCAGCCTGCTCTGGCGTTTGAATATGTGTCCACCCTTTACTGACTTGTGTCACTATGATAAAGCTTCCCTTTGCCAATTCACCAATTTCCACACTATTCGTGGATGGTTCTTCATAAATGATCGTATCTTTATTGATTTTTTGAATCTTCACTGACCCTTCTGCACTTGCTGAAAGCTGCCCAACCACTAAACTCATCATAAACGTCAAAAATAAAGCATAAGGTAAAAATTTTTTCATTATTCTACACCGCCCTTGATGTCATTCCATGTCTGTAAATTGCTAAGATTTAACTTTTATTATAGTGTAATCGTTTGTACCAGAAAATAGTTATAATCAACTAGATTCCGTGTTTAAGTAATTTAGAATGGCATGGATACAGTACTCCTACCCTATTTTCTATAAAACTATTCATCGATAATGAGAATTCTAGCACCTCCTTTGAAAGGCGAAGTGGTTTCTTCGATAAAACGAACAGCGAATTCCACTAGTATGGACCTTTTTATTGAAAAGGATATACTAAAGGATTGGTAAACTATCAAAGTCTCATATGGCCCTACTGACAGCATGGTATTATTTAAAAAAGTGAATCAACCATCTTACTGCCTCAATGTTAGGGGGATGCCCTTTAAGCAAAAAATCAAGGTGCCACTAATTCAACTTTCATTCTATCAGGATCCTCAAAATAAACAGCGTAATGCTCATTACCCCCTCCAAAGGGATGCTTATTGGTATAAAGAATGTTAACGCCTTTGGCTTCTAATTTCTTTGTCATATCGTCAACTTGTTGCCGAGAACTTGCGTGGAACGCCAAATGATTTAGACCTACACGACTTCTATGATAAGTAATGTCCATAAATCTTTCATTTGTTTGAACAAAAACAATATATGTTTCGTCTATTTTCCAACTCCGACCACTTTCCCACTCCTGAAAAGGTCTATAACCTAACTCTTCTAAAAACCATCCCCAAAAATTAATAGTGTTTTTCAAATCAGAAACATTTATTTCTACATGGTGAATAAGTCCTTGTGACAATCGGATAATCTCCTTTTCTAACCTTGTATTTCATCTGATACAAAGTTCCCTAACTTAATAACCCTTTCTCATTTCAGAAAATTTAGATATATATTCATTTGTTTATCCACTCATATAGAATATCTGGTAAATTTTCTTCGTTCTCATGTCCTCTTCCAATGATTTTAAATCCATTCTTTTCATAAAATCTTTGTGCGTTTTTATTTACTTCAAATGTATATAAGGTTAATCTCCCACTAGATTGTTCTTTTACTTTGTCTAGTAATATTTGACCTAATCCTAATCCTTGATAATCTATATGAATATAAAGCTGGCTAATCTCCTTCTCATTAAAGGCAACCATTCCAACTACTTTGTCATCAATTAGTGCTACATCTATTTGAAACTGTTCAAGTAATATATGGTTTAAAAAATAAACGTGACTTTCAATGCTATGCATTTCTTTCTGCCCAATAGCCTGTTGCTTACTGTCTCGCCACATAACCACTGTCTGTTCTGCATATGTGGGATTATACGGGGTAATTATAAATTGTTGTTGGTTCACTACTTCTATACCTCCATCGTATTTAGATACTGATTTATACTTCTTTCATCCTCACAAACTTATTCATATTTTAACATAAATAACCAAACATACGAATCTAGGAATTAAAGCAATAAGTAGTGTAAAACATTGTATACGTAATTCTAACGATCAGAGTGCATCGTAAGCTGTCAAAGCGTCTTCGATATGTGGAGGTGGTGTCCAGGCATAACCTGGCGCATTTGTCGTAATGAATAGAAATTTCCGCCCACCTTTTTCCATTAATGACGCTAGACATAGCCCTGCTTCTGGTGTATATCCGGTTTTTCCTCCTAAGATAGTTCCATCCACATTTTGCACTTTCGTGAATAGCGAGTTTGTTATGAGCAGTTCTGTTGGGACATGTGTTGTATAGGTTTTCGAAGTAAATATTTGATAAAAGGTGGGATTTTCTAATGCATAACGGAGAAGTTTACTAATATCCTGTAAGCTTGATACGTGTGCCTCGTCATGGAGACCGCTCGTATTGACAAAATGTGTAGCGTTCATGCCAAGTTCCTGTGCTTTGTTATTCATGTAAGTGACAAATTCATCCTCGCTGCCAGCGATGGCTTCTGCAAGTGTTCCCGTTGCATCCGCACCTGAGGCAAGCAATGTGCCATATAATAAATCTTCAATCGTAACAAAATCCCCTGCATGAAAGCCTGCCATTGAGGCATTTTGAGCAGTATATTTGGCGATTGTTTGTGGTTTGACAATGGTTTGCGTTTGTAAATTTTCTGACATCTCTATCGCAACGATGGCTGTCATAATCTTTGTTAAAGATGCAGGATAAATGATGACATCAGCATTTTTTTCATACAATATCTCTCCCTGGTCATTCAGCAACAAAGCATTTTTACTATGTAAGGGTGGTAGTTCTAGTTGAGTAAATTCTTGTGTATTATTTGTATAATAAATGACGAAAACCAGGATAACGGTACAGCAAAACATGATCCATTTATTCATAAAAAAACGCCTCCTACACATTATAATAGGCGGCAATTTTGAATATTCCTTTAATTGAATAAAAGCGTATTAGGATTAGCTCCAACACGCTTTTAACCTTTAATAGACATCTTCGAAATTAGAACAAATTCTTGTGATTTTTTGATTAGCTAATTTAAAAAACACATCCTGAGAAACCTCTAATTTAAGTGCATCTTCTTTATGGAGACCCGCATAAATTCCTCTTAAAATACGACCTGTTAGACCGTGTGAGACGACGATCACTTTGGGATGATGTTGGATATCTTCAAACCAAGTGGACAACCTGCTTGCTACCGCCTCATAACTTTCCCCATCTGGCGCATGGAAATACCAATTAAAAGCATCTGTGTTCGTCAACAGATCTGGCCAAGATTGCTGAATGTCTGGCATTGTTAAGCCAGCCCATTGCCCGACCGCCACTTCCGTCAATCGCTGATCATACTCCACATTCTTCCTATCATAGCCAATTGTTTCACAAAGTATTTCTGTGCTTTGCACGGCTCTTCCTAGTGGACTTGAAATAATTTTCCAATCATTAGCATCGCCAATGAAGGTTTTCAGCATAAGAGCATTTTGTTGTACTTGCTCTTTACCAAGCTCCGTTAGTGGTGAATCAAGTTGTCCTTGATATCTTCCTTGCGTATTGTAATCTGTTTCACCATGACGGAGTAAGTAAATCATTTGCTGCATTATTCTATTTCCCCCTATCCACTGCTCACTCTCATCATGTTAGAATATAACCCCCATTAAAGCAATAGCATGAAATAGACGAAGCCCAAAAACACACATAAGGGACTGTATAGTTTCGTATCATTTTTAGCAAATTGGGAATGCTTTATTGTTTTAAAAAAACCAACATATTTGAAATCACCAATTGCCCGTATGCTAAAAACAACTGCACAGATGATACATCCAACTTTAGAATAGGTCGAGGCAGGAAAAGCTGTTATATAACCTCCTTGAACGAGGATGATAACACTTGCTGATAGAAGTAGGATAGCTACACAGAGTGTTCCCCATTTTCTAGGACTGAAAACAACTTGTTGACTGCCTTCTTTGACAGGGAGCACAGCCCCAGTCCCCCATTCCCCCCCAAATGCCCAATAAATGTGAATGATACTAATCAACCATAATAGACCCATTGCAACTAGTGATAAAATAAACATATTCCAGTCCCCCGTTTCTGTCAATAACATACGCCAACGTATGTTTAGGTGATAAACAGAGCCCCTATAAGGTTTGTTTCATCCTCTTAGGGACACACGAATACCTATAAAAGCAGCTTCACCATTTTTTCTAAATCAAAATGAGGATTGGCTTCATATCGAGCCATCCAGCCAACATAGGTTAAATAAGCAAGTCTTGCTCGATCTATTGCTTGTTCTACATCAATGCCTTTTTTTTGATATAGCTTGGCAACACAGTCAATTCGTTGCTCTTCAATTTGAACAATACGGGCAGCGACCAGTGCATCATATTTAGACCAAGCATAGATACCCATTTCTATTTTTTTATCTTTATGAAAGCTCATTCGTAAGAGCTGTTCTAAAGTAGCTTCCTCTTGCTTCATACTTTCAATAATGGCTTTTGTCGCATGTGTTTCCCAATAATCTAGCATGGCATTTAATAGCTGTTGATGATCACGAAAATAATGATAAAAGCTACCTTTGCTAATTTTTAGCGATCGAGCTAGTGCTTCAATACGTACTTTATGTATACCCTCTTCCGCTAATTGTTGTAGGCCAGCTTTTATCCAATCTTCACTCGTTACTTGCATGATCATCCTCCTAAAAATACGACGGCGTATGTTTTGTCTTATGTTACCACTTTATTCATTGTTCATCAACTTTAGTTTGTCGTGTTTATGACGAACATTAATATGATTATTCACTGTAAAATTGATGGTTATCACACGTGGTAAGATAGCACATACTAAAATAATAGCAATGAGCTTTTTCATTTGTATGCTCCTTTTCATTAGGGTTTGTAAATAGTTTTGTTGTTTTTCAGGTATAGCATATAGAAACGCATCCATTTGGGAATATATGAATGTATATACTTCGTTTATGCATTAAATTCTTGATAGTACGGGTCGATAACCACTCACATTTAAGTTCGTTTCCCCCTATACTTTTCATCTAATATTTATTAGAGATTGGTAAATAGACAAAATAATGAAAATAGCCCTGCTCAAATGTTGATTTGAGCAGGGCTTTAAATTTGTCTACAAAACGGTGATTTTAGTGAACTAAATGTAATCTACCCTTTTTAGGGCTTACTATGTGTCCAAGCTTACTTTTGTATTTCTTCTATCCCTTCGATTACAGCTGCCTCGATTTCCCCAATGGCCCAATGGGTAGGAGGGACATCGCTAAATGTGGACGTTGTGATTCCTTCTAGAGCTGGTGAATAGAAATGCTTTAAGCTTAAAAGCCACACCTTGTTAGATGTGACTTTATGCAAAACTATAACTTACTTATAATGATGTAGGGCAATTTATTATAATAAAAATAGAACATTACAAAAAGCCATATCCAATTAGGTGTGACCTTTATGTATTAGTTATCTAAATAAATATACACCTCAACAGTATGGGTTTCTTCTGTATAAATAAAGTCGCGGTTTATTACTTTGTAAAATGCATTTTCCAACCCTACTCTATCACCTACATTTGGCAAAACAGGTATTGTATCTTTAAATTCTTTCATTACAAGGCACTCGCCATTTGCTTCACAATATATAACAGATAATCGCTGCATTATTTTATACCTCCCTTCACACTAATCATAATGCGAATGGAAATGATTGTATGTAATAACATTTTGATTTAAAATGAGCACCCACGATCAAATGGATGCTCAGTCTTATTTAATTATTGAATTGGGCAAGGTGCTTTGACCCAGCTTGGTGGCTTAGATGAACCTCCACCTCCATCACTTTCATAATGTGGTTTGCTTGCTACTCGCACTTGCACCACTAGCTAATGCTAAAATTAAAAATAAAACACCTAAAATAGACAACATTGATTTATTCTTTTTCGTAATTTCAGAAGGTTGCACGTTGTATATTGCTAAAATTCCACCTACAGCATCTACATTAAAATAACCATTAAGAGTTTTCACTTCACCATTTTTCGTTTAAATTATCATTTTATCATACAAGTTAAATCCCTTCCCTTAAAATCATATCATAAAAAGGAGCCTATCCTCAGAGGACAAACTTCTGAACTAAAGAAAGTTTAACTTAGCTTGTTTCTGACATACACGTATAAGCGAACGTGTTATTTTGTAACTGTTATTTTGTTAGCGTATTTCCGTACGCTTTTGATAAAACTTGATAATATCAATTTATATCATTTTTTTCCGAACTTCCTTGATGTTAAGAAATTCATCTAAATCAAGGAAATAAAAAATATAATGTTATCATTGTATAACCGAATGCAAATGTGAATTTTTGAGACAGCCACTTGTCTCGAGAATAAATGAATATACCCCACACCAAAATGCTCGACAATAACATTAGCCACAACCACATGTAATCAATGTAAAACCATTTCAAAAAATCCAATTCCAACCACCTACCTCCCTTAATCTAATACTATTTTATTAGACACCCTCTACATAAATACCCTTATATCCATCCAACTACAATGATCGTATCAAATTATACAAAGAGTTATTTAATTTCATGTCACCTTGCACAAGTACTTACGATTTAACTTGGTTAGGACTCGTAACAGGACTACGATTTGGTTAGTTAACTGGATTAACAACCGATTGTTTCGATTTTAAGAATAATCAAGTAAAAATTGATCGAGCATGGGACCACAAACGAAAAAACGCTCAAACCTCAGTATTTATAAGGTTTCAAGCGCTTTTTATTTCAGTTAAAAAATTAACCTTTAATTTGTAATAGACGTCCCATTTGGACGTTCCCGTTTTTATACCATTAAAGCTCACTATAAGGGCATAACTGTAAAGCTATTTAACAGCTGCGTTGCCCTGGCCAAGCTCCTTGCATTTTACTTAGAAATACGATTTGCCCAATATGATAGGCGTCGTGCATTGCTAAACTCTTCAGTTCAAGCACTAATGTTCTTTCTCCACGGATCTCTCTATACAAATCCTCTTCTTCTGATTTAGTTAGTATTTTTTCAAGTTCACGATGAACATACAGGTATTCCTGTTTGGTTTCGGCCCAATTTTGCATCGTGGCAGTTGGTAAACGAAATGTAGCGTCATTATTTTCTGCCTGTGGTTCATTCGCTGTTTCCCCAAGGAATCGCACTAGAAGTCTCTTTTTATAGAAAAGTAAATGACAAACTATTTCCCAAATGGAATTCGTTGGCCCCTCGACTGGTTTCCAAATTGCCTGTTCAAACGTAATATCCTCTAATACTTGTTCAAGTGGTGGAAACCAGTCTTCTTCATCTAAGCAACTTGCCCATTGTTGTAGCAAAAGTGTCTTAACATCCATTTCCTATTCCCTCCAATTTAATCCCTATAATAGAGAATTTCTTTGATCATCAAAATTTATTTACTGTCTATTAAACTAGCTCTCTAACAGCACATTTACCGTTCATTATTTGGAAAAATGTAACAACCTTAGTTTATCATAAATCGTGTTAAACGAGAAAGAACAACTGAAGCCTTTCTTTAAAACGTATTATCAAATAAATTTTCTGCCATACCCTGTAAGATGTCTTGCTCCTCAAATGTCATAGTCATTTTCTTCTCCTTTGATATATTATTTGGAAAAGAAGGGATAAAATGTTATATTAGCTATAGTCTTTAAACTTTTATATACATTGTTTTTATAAAGGAGGAAATTTAAAGTGGAAACGTTAGCAACCATTAACATTACTAGTAAAGAAGATTCTTTAAAGTGCGCATTTTCTTTTATGCAAACTGAATCTCTAAAGATTAAAGAATGTACTTTTATGAATACCTAACCCTCAAGAATTCGATATCAAATATATATTGCCTAGAGATTCGCATTCTGTCACATATAACGATACGGTTCCATCGTGGGAAATTTTCAAAAAGAACCCTATACATCTTTCATCACCTGGATTCATATGTGTAGCATCCTTAGATCCGAAAGAAACACAGCGAGTAAATTTATCAGCATTAAACGGCATGATTTTATTTAACTGTTACGGGAATTATGAATACGAGGCTAAAAAAGCTTTTGAGAACATTACTTCGATTAATGAAACTTTAACATAATAACTATTGCTACTTACTTTTATTAAGGAGGTCTAGGAATATGGGTGCAATAATTTCATTCTCTGCAGTATTTTTTATGCCTGTAATCGCATTTTGGTTTATGTTTCGATTTTTAAAGCACTTCTCCAAACAAAACGAAGGAATAGCATTAACATCTGTTCTATTCGCTCTTATAATTTGGACTTTTAGTTCGAGTATTTTATTAACTGGTGCAGGTTAATATGGGATGCATGAGAAAGATTGAAGGGTGGCTCTTTTAGAGCCACCCTTCAATAATATTTACTATCAATAATCTTTATGTGTCCAATACCACTGCTTGCCTGCTTGCGGAGATTCATCATAACCAATTGAAAACGAAATTGAAATACTTGGTTTTTCTGATCCATTAAATCCTAAGGAACCATTTACAGTTCCTTGTTTATGGAAGTATTGACCAACTGAAGAACTGCTATCAGTTCTACCAGAACCATTATGTGCTTTTACTATATCAATAGATCCGTACCCAGAATGGCTAGATGTTTCGTAGTATTTACCATCTGTTCCTGTAAAGTTGTGCTTAATATCAAATGCCCATCCAATACCATTTCCAGGCTTGTAATCTCCATACCCTGTATAATTATACGTTACTGAAGAAGTGCCTCCAGCAGAATTAATTCCTTTAGGTGTGTACGAGGAAATTGAAGAGTTTTCTAGCGCATCCCAATCATTAGACCAAGCAATTCCAAATTTATCAGTCAGATTAAAATTTGCTCTTTGATTCCAGTTCAAGTTGTACGTCAATCTGTATTTTAGGATGCCTTTTATGCCTGATTTTACTTGTACAGTAGATACTGTGCCTGTCCAATTCTTCATAGCAAAAGCTTGTATTGTATCTTTTTCGCTCAAAAGGCCATCCACTGTATCAAGGGTTACAAATATTGCCTCATCACGATAAAAACCTTGTTTTTGTTCATCTGCAAGAATTGAAATATAGTCTTGGGGGAAACCTTGCTCTAGCAGATATTGTTCAATTTGCTCCATTGAAGGATTGTTTATTTGCGCCGAACCATTACTAGGTGTAAATATTAAAACTAAAGCAAAAAGAAAAGGAAAAAGAATACCAATTTTTTTCATTTTGTTCACCTCTTTTTTGTATTATAATGGAAATTACTAAATTTATGCTTCCTCACCAAAAATCGTGGATGACATTTGATGAAAGAACAAATTGATGTAAATGCTTGTTTCTCTTTGTTTCAGCTGGCTATCAGGATTCCCACCTATGTAACTACGTATGTAGTTACATTTTTTTAGTAAGAAAAGATTTTTATGTTGAGCTGTATAAAGATAATTTTTTAAGATTCTTAAATGTAGTTTGCTATAGCACACTTTCACTCGAGTTAACTTAATAGTAACATACATAAATAACCTTTTAAACCAAATATATCCATATAATATCATAGCTAATACAAATCTACAGTCGCATATACAAAGACTCCAAGGTTTGCGCAGCAAATATAATCAAGTATGTCTAGAAGTTCTTATCCTTTTATATTTGCAATATACTTGAAATACTTCGGAATCTTACTCGCACTATGCACTATATAGAAAATTCAGGCCATTTTATTTTTTTTGCAGCATTTACTAGAGTTGTATGACAATGTTCTTCACTAGTAATTATATGAAATTCACCTGAGCAGTTTTCGAATTATTCAAATTCAAAACTCTCCTTTTTTATTTTTTTCATTTCCCTCTTTGTTTAGCAAGTTTTTTAATTTAATACTTTTATACGTACTCTCTTAACTCCCCAATTAATTGCTTGAATTTCGGTTTGTACAAGTATATCTATTTTATTACCCTTAATTGCTCCACCAGTATCCACAGCAATAGCTGTTCCATAGCCTTCAAACCAAACTTTGAGCCAAGCTGAATAACAGAAGGATCTACCACGATTGCTTTCAATCCAGGGTTTAAGCGTAAATTAATACCTGTAGCAATGTACCCGAACAACCTTGACAATAAGATGTATAAGCAGTTGCAATTCCATAAAATTCACTACCGCTAGCTGGCTCTGTTGAACCAAATGATAAAATTGATTTACTATCTGTACTAGTCATACTATGCACTTTAGTTTTAGTACCTAAAATCCATTTGGATAATATTGCTTGCCTTTGCCTTTTTTCATGCCATGAACAAAATCACCCTCATACTGTGGCTGATTTAAATGAGGATACTGTGCTCGCAATGCTTGATAAGGGGCAATCGCATCCTCTTCATAATATAAAATGCCATAGCCATCCATTAAATCATTACGAAAATGCCCCTCATAATGAATTTTACCGTCCTTATATAAAATGCCATGACCTTGTTTTTTATTTTGAATAAATTCGCCCTGATAAACGAGTTGTCCTTTTAAAAACATAATGCCGTTTCCTTGCTTCATATGATTGACGAATTCACCCTCGAATAATCGTTCACCTTCTTGATCAAATATTGTACCCTTGCCGTCATAAATATCGTGGCCAAAATCATTTTTTTTGACGCCACCTTGATACATGATTGTTCCATCTGGATAAAAAAGTTCTTTTTCTGCATGATTATGTGTCATTTGATTGCCTTCCTTTATCATTTCAGTATATGCTCAATTATAGCGTGGATAAGAATACATATGTGCGAATTTTTAGAATTTAAGGAGACAAGCATGAAGAAAAGATATAAAATACTTCTAGGCATTTTACTACCACTACTTATTCTGTATATCTCTACAATGCTATTAACGCGTGACACTGATTTTTCAAAGGAGATTACGGAGCGTCTTGATGTTGATGAAATTAATGCCATTGAAATTATTCGTGCCTCAGATGAAAAAACAATAAAGATTACTGAGGCGGCTGAAATGAATCAAATCATGCAGCAATTGAACGAGCAACCATTAAAAAAGGTATGGTTTGCTAAATCTAATTTTAAAGAAGCTTATTGGATAACTTTAGCTCTTAAAGGTGACCGAGAAGTTGGCTTACGTTTAGATGATGCCAAGCATTTATTCGTTTATTTATATGAAGAAAACTACATGAAGGATTACAAGCTTGCTAGTGATTTTGATATGACATTCATTGAACAGCTTTTTCAACAATAATGAAAATGACCCATGCGCCAAGGCATGGGTTTTTAAATACAACGATAATTTTGTTGCATGGTCTGGATAGTTGCAATGATCTCTTCTCTTAGCTCAATAGGCTCCATTACTTCAATATGAGCCCCTTGACTCAGCAACCACGTTTTGATACCAAGTCCAAATACTTCTGCTTCAAAAAAGTGTGCACCATCTTTTTGCGAGATTAATTTTGCTGTCGGCAAACGATCTAACACTACCTGGGGGGACATTCCTTTGTAAAGAAATCGAAGTTGCGTGAGCTCACCAGTGTGCATAAACTGAATACGCTTGCGGAACGCCTCTTCTTGAAAGCGATTGGCATATGGATTTTGAAAATTTTTATCTAATTCACGTACATGTTGAATATCATCCATTCGATAAACAATTGGTAGGTCTAGATCCCCTGCTATTAAATAAAAATAATATTCTGAAAAGATAACAGCGAGAGGTTTTAAAATCTTTTGAATCGAGGTCGTGTCACGCTCGCTTACATATTCAATTTCGATCATTTTGTGCTTTTCAATGGCTACTGAAATACTCCAAATAACAGATAATAATGATTTATTTCGATGCATATCAACATAAAGTTGTTTTTCCTTCATCATGTTTCTCTTCTGTGGATCTGTTGCCACAAGAGAAATGAGCTTATCAAGAATATCATTCATCTCTGCTTTTAAAAATGTTCTTGATGCGATAAGTATTTTGACAACCGCTACTACTTGCTCTTCTGATAAACGATTGTTCGCAGTATTTGTCAGCTTGTACTCTTTTGCTGCTCGCATATATTGTAAATGATAATCACATTTAGCTTTTTTCATATATGCTCGTATTAGATCGATATCCCGTTGTATGGTTTTTTCACCAACTTGATGTATCAATGCTTCCTGCTTCTTGTTGATTCCTTGGCCATCCATTAATCTGTCAAATATTGAAAGAACACGATAGCCTTTACTCTGTTGTGAATCTACCATAAATCCCACTCTTTCTGTTATGTCAAATGCCAAACGATCTGAACATGTTTAGTCTATATCACTACCACATTTCTATTTTATTGGTATAGTTGGTACTATACGCCTCCTGCAATAAAACATCATTCAATAAACGAAATAGGCTGTATTCTTGACATAATTAACAATAATTTCACAAACAATGAAGCAAAAGTGTAGTGAAATAAAAAGGACTTTAATCCATTCGATTAAAGTCCTTTGCCTTTTATTTTAATCTGACAGCTGTGCCATACACTAACACTTCTGATGTGCCATCCATCACTGAAGACGTTGCATAGCGTACGCCTACAACGGCATCTGCACCTAGTTGACGTGCCTCTTCCTCCATTGCTTGTGTAGCGATTTCACGGGAGCGTACGAGCATTTCAGCATACTCTTTCATTTCTCCCCCCACAATATTACGGAGTCCAGCGATCATATCACGCCCAATGTTTCTAGTCTGCACAGAATTCCCCTTCACTAGACCTAATGTTTCCATAACTTCTCTTCCAGCCACAACATCTGATGTTGCTAATAGCATAGTTAGTTATACCTCCTCGTTTTTCAACTCTTTTATAGCTTCCACAGCCTCTTCAATAGAAGATGTGATAACCCCATTACGTTTAATTAAGCCAATAACAAATAAATTACGATAGACAAATTGATTTTCTAGTCCATCTCGTACCAGTGCCTCTATTTTTTGCATATTGTCTCGTCCTTGTTGACGAACATCTGTCATTACACCAATAATAGGACGGTTTAGCATGGAAAACGCCCCGATTTCAGCGGCCACACCTGAATCAATTTCAACGCCATCTAATACAGCAATCAATACATCGCTATTTTGCAGCATCTCCAAATCTGCTTGAGCAATTGCTAAACTATCCGCATAAGCCGATTTATCATTGATGGCATCGTTCTCCTGTGGTACGTATAATGCGATATCTGGTACTGCCTCACGAATTGCTGCTGCTAGCTGCTCATTGACTAAACGATCTCCTAAAGAAAATAATCCATTTGCTAAATAAGCTTTCATGTTGAACTCCTCAATCTATTGTTTTTTCAAAAATGATTTTATGTCTTCCCTTTTCATCAACAAATGTTGAAACAATATCAAACCCATGCTTGAGATTGGTGATGAGCATGGCTTTACGTGCATTTCTGCCATATGTACGAACTTTGTGAAAACCTAATGTTTTGATATGTTCATGCTGTTTTTTCATTAACTGATTAGCAATTCCCTGCCCTCTCTTCGTGACATGAACACCACCCAACCAACTATAAAATACACCATCTGGATGTGGGTAGCCTAGTTTAAAGCCGATTATGCTTTCTTCCTCAACCGCCAATAAACAAAGAAGACTCTCTTTTCTTTCTAACTTTTCGACTGACAGCTTGGCACCGTCGAAGACATGGGCATGTAGTTCTTGCAATGGTTCAAGCCATTCATAGGGTATACCTTCTATCGTCACTATATACATGTTCATCACCTCTATCTGTTTGATATTATAACAGAATTGCATTACCTTAGTGAGGCTTGAGCAAACAGCTCCAAAACTTAAAAGGCTCGTTTTGTATCTGGTTTTAAGGAAATCGCTGCTATTTCATTACTGATCAGAAGGCATATAAGTTAGTTGATTTCAGCTAATAATTACTTATAATAGAAAGATATCATCCACAACACATCATTAGAGGTGCAATTTTTATGTATTTTGGCATTATTCCACTTATTCTTTTCATCATTTTTCTCCTTTCTTATCGGAAAGATCCGAGAAAGATGATCAACGGACTATTATTTAATATGTTTGTCTGTTCATTTCTATTATTTTGCTTTATTGCTTCTTTAGCATCTGATTTTTACTTTTTAAGACTGGTTGTCATTATTCCACTGATTGCCTTATTTATCATCATCCCCTTTGCCATTATTGCTTTAATGTTTGGCTTGTTTTTAAATGCGAGAGTATTAATGAAACGGGAGGGTAGACGCTTGGCCAATTCCTTAACTTTACTAGTGGCTATTGGCATCTTATTATTTATCCTATTACCGATTATTAATCCCGCTAGCTTGTTTTCAGCCCATCTTCAACCAATATTTGCTGGGATATCCCTAATTACGTTTTATTTCTTTATCCATTTATCTAATTTCTTATCAGCTTATTTTCTCTATCAATTTAATCGACCAAAGTATAATCAAGATTTTATCATTGTATTGGGAAGTGGCTTAATTAATGACAAGGTCCCGCCCCTTTTAGCTAGCCGCATTCAAAAAGCGATGGATTTCTATTATAAACAAGCAGCAGTTAGCACACCACCAACCATTCTCTTTTCTGGTGGTCAAGGATCTGATGAGAATCTACCTGAAGCTGAAGCCATGCAAAGGTATGCGATCGAAAAAGGCATTCCTATTGAGCATACGCTACAAGAAAACCAATCTGTTAATACCTATCAAAATATGCTATTTTCGAAGCAGATAATGGATGAAATCAAACAAGGTGAGGCATATAACAGTATCTTCACGACAAACAATTTTCATTTGTTCCGTGCAGGTATTTATGCCAGACTTGCGGGCTTGAACAGTCAGGGTATTGGATCGAAGACAGCCTTTTATTATTGGCCGAACGCCATGATTCGTGAATATGTTGCGATTGTTGTTTTGGAACGAAAACGACATATGAAAATGATTGGACCGATCGTTATTATTTCCATCTTGTTAGCTCTAGTCAGCTTTTTCTTTGTATAATCTTTTGAAAGGATTCAAGATACCTTAATGTCATGAATCCTTTCAGTGTGTTTTTACACCAAGTACAGCTTCAATTGTTGTTCATAAAATGTCAGATACAATTGACGTGGTTAATTCTCCTCTCGTACTACTGGATAAAGAATGAAATGACCTTTTATATCGGGCGCATCTTTTTAAGCACTTCGATGTCGACCATATCTATAAAAGCTTGAGGAGGGAGTCAGGGATATAGCCATTATTGTCCCATTTGCGATAGTAAATTATTTCCTAAGTTGAAGCTGTTATACAAAGGTCATTTCCTATCCTCCCATTTATTGCAAACGGCTGATTTCTTGTCCTATTCTCTGTATCAGGTGAGCTAGGTTAGACTTCCATTCAGGCCAACTCTCGGATTCACTCCATAGTTCTATAATCTCCCTCTCTCCATACTGATCAGGAATCTCATCTCGAATGTCTTGTAGATACCTTAAGATAAATATCAAAGATTCTTCATCTGCCATTATTTGTACTTGCACACCACAAAATTCATTACTATCGAGATATTGGATATAAACTTCTGCTAGCGCCATTGCACTAACATCATAGAAAAAATCGATATCTTCGAAGCTTTCCCCGAAAAAGCCCTTATTTTTCATTTCTTGTACAATATTTAATAATGTCCAGTGATTCGAAACTTTATGTTGTTCAATAAAATCCCGTAAAAAGCCAACTACATCTAATCCTTCATCACATTCCAACGCTTTATAACCCCATGCACCCATCGCATTACACATCTCCTTTCATCTATGAAATTTCAAGTACTTTTCAATCTAAAGAAGTCGTAGTAAAGATAAAAGCCCTTCCATCTGCATTTAAAACTTGCAAATCATTGTCACACTCTATCAGTGGTGTCTCCCAATGAACATGTCCACAGCAAACAATGAGATCAGAAGCACCCTTTAACTCATTCCAAATGCTTGGATTACCTGGAACCTTTGCTGGAATGGCAGGACTTTCATGAAGTACCAGCAGCTTAGGCTTTTGTCTTAAGAGCTGACGCAAACATCCCATATAATCTGCTTCCCCCATCCGATTCGGTTTGTCGACTCTGCCAATAATTCCTCCTAATCCTGCTATGGCTAATCCACTATACATAATATTCTCGGCAGTGGAGAAAAAATGAATTCCTTCCATCGTGCTCAATTCAGCTTGAGCATCATCGGACAAAACATCATGATTGCCAGCGACCCCTACTACAAAACCAAATTGTTTTTGAAATGCCTGCCATACCGGCAACGAATTCCCACTCGAGCCTCTCTTCCATGGATTTACATATAAATCTCCACATAAGCATACAAGTACTTTAGACGGATTCAAATTAGAAAAATGCGTTTCAAATAATTGTGCGCATGTATCAGCTAACTCTTCTCCGAGCAACCTATGATCGTGTTCAACTACTCCTTGTAAATCGGAGGCAACAATCAACGCTTCTAGCTCCTCAGGAAGGCCAATCACCTCACCCCAAAAGATAGGAAGCCAATCATAAGTTATTCCTTTTCCATGAGGCGCTGCTGTCCTATAGGGTATTTTCTTTATTGGCTCCTTAGGTAGGTCGACAATCTTCAACGGTCTTTTTGTTTGTTTCTTCATCGAAAAAACGCTCCTTTTTAAAGATAGGAACCAAAGTAGAACATCATTTTTTCTTCAGTATAGCCGTCTTGTCCTCTCCAAGTTGCCATTGACATAAAATCTGTTCCTCGTCCGCGCTCCTTGCGATAATCATCTTTTGATACTAATAAACCTGCATACCCCCATATTTCCATAACAACATCTCTTTCATATTGATTGGACTTAAAAATATCCTTCCAGCGCTTTTCTAATTGTCTAGCTGCATCCGTATCTTTACAGGATTTCACTGCCGCTAGCATCTGTTTTAAAATCTCTATATCTTCCTCACAAACAATCAATGACTCTTGTTCTTGTACTAAACATTCTAGATCTAGTAAACAATACATTAGCCAGTTTAAGCGAATACCGCCCCACTTCACTCGTTCAAAATTAAGGACATTCAAATCTTCGTTTATATATTCTTCCTTCGACATCATTTTTTGTTCATTACAATAGCCACAGGCACTATAGGATACCAACTCCTCAGGTCGCTCACGATACGTATGAATCGGTAGATCTGCTGTTAGAGCCCAGCTTGATAAGGCACTCCGCATATGTACTTTACGGGTTGAAAGGCTGTGCAAAAAAGCCTTCACTACAAGATCCTTTGTTAAAACTTCATCATGAAGCTGTCTCAATCTTTTTACACATTCATCATGAGAAATCGTTAAGCGATCAAACATCAAGCCCATCTTTTTCGCATACTGAAAATCATCCTCTGTATAAGTAAATCCTCCCGCTTTCCATCTACCTGATTGCCAATATGTTTGCATTAGAATTTTCTTTGCTTTCTGATCCATTAAAAATTTCCTCCTGCTAAAGTTCTAACTTGACCTTTAGTTTTTCCGCCATCTCTCTCCACGGCCGCTTCCAAAGCGAACTATCGATTTCATCTTCTGTTTGATCTAGCCAATAATCGCCTTCCATCAGCTCAAACATATCCATAAAGGTGATAACAGCACACGCTGGATTGTTAAATACTGTTATCATCGGCTCTGGACCATCATCCCAGTTGTAACCATTGACTACAGCATGCAAAATGATAGGCGAAGAAATTTTGCTTATTTGATGACACATCTTGTCTAAAGTTTCTTCATATAAGATGGCATCCACTTCTCGTTGTTCTGCTGGATTCAAGGACAATCTGATGGCACCAGGTGTATCTAACAGTAAATCGGCTATGTCTCGATGAGCTCTTGCTGCATACCAGGCAGTAGCTGTAATGCCTTCTGTAGCCTGTAAAGTGACGCCTCTTGCAAGTAGTAATGAAATAACTTCCTTCTGCTTAAACTTCACGGCTTTTTTGAGTGCCGTATCCCCTAGCTTATCTCGCGCCTCCAAGTCTATATTTTGTGCAAGTAGCAGCTCAATCCCCTCAAGTGGCATCCGATTAGTCAGGAAAAGCATTAACGGTGTTCTTCCTCGCACATCGCGTTCATTTACATCAAGCTTATCCACAGCTGCCCGCACAGTCTCAAGATCTTTGGATTTACTAACCTCCATCCATTCCATTCGACTTTCCTCCTAACTAATCCATTGTCGTAATTTCTCTAGCTCCTCTTTAATCTGTGTTGCTTCTTGTTTCATACGCTGTCTCAACTTCTGAGGACTGCCAAATAGTCGATATAGAACAAATTCACGCTCATAATCTTCTTTATCTTCTAACTCTTGAACAAGGGCCTTTAAAAGGTTTGCATCCATTATTTCAATCCCTTTTAGCGGTTTAGCTGATTCATTGGCGCCAAGCAGAATCCCTACAAACACAGGAATTAGCTCAGTTGATAAGCCATGAGCCTCTACAAAAGCTTCCCCATAAGAATCCTGCACAGACTGATGTTCGGAATCGACCAGGGCCATATAATTTAACACGAGCGGAAAGTAATCCTTACTGTATAGTCCTAATCCAAAAACTGCATAAGTGCCAGGCATGGCTGATTTTTCACTTGGCTCAACATCCTGATACCATGTAAATTCCTCCATGGCTATCTGAGCATAATCCGCTAATAAAGGAAAAAGACTAGGATACGCTAGGCAATTAGCAAAAAACTGATGAAGCTTTGATTTGGCTAGCTTTTTAAGCGGAAGGAAATTTTTCACTTTCGCCTTTAATGTCATGTTATAGCCCTTTGGAAAGCCATCCTGTAAAAGATGAATGATATAATGAAGCGCTTCACGATAAGCCGCTTCCCCCTCTTCTTTTATTCGTAGATCAATCGTTTGCAAAATATCATTCGCTCTGCCCACAAAAACATCACTTTTGCGCATACTTTCAAAACGACCGCTTCCTTTTTGTAAATAATCTATAGCCTGCTGAGAGCCAAGCTGTTTAGCAAGCTTCAGGTATTGCAAACGGGTAGCTGGTTCTTTGTAACCTAGTTTGACTGCCACATAAAGAAAGAAATCTAGTTTTTCCTGCTCGATATCCTGTGCTGTGTCCTCGGTTTTTGGCACCCACTCATTTGTGTAATCTCCTGCTTGTTCAAAATGGTATTTTAAAAAGTGGTCCTCTGCCCAATTTTTAAAGGCTGTCGAATAATAATAGATCCACTGATCTAAACGCTCCTTATTTGCAAGATGTTTTTCTTGTAGTTGGCGAACAAGAAGTTCAATCTCCTCTGCTGTTTGCTGAAAAAAATGTGGATTGACCAAATGCTGGGCAAAGAAAAATTCATCATTGTCACTTGGACGTACAGGAAGTTCAGCCAAAACCTTAGTTTGAATAAAAGAAGCTAACTCCTGTTTCATGAACGCCAGCTTATGTTCATGAAGCAGCTCCTTTTGAAAAACCCAAATGGTCTCTCCATGCTCAAATTCAAGCATTACCTGAAAATGATAATCAAAAAATCGAGGCCCATATGGCTGTGCTTGAAACATCCTCTCCATTTTCGCACTTAATGCCGAAAAAAGTTCCTCAACTTGATTCTTTTCTGTAAATTCTTGTATGTATGTCCCCGCATCCACCTTATACGCACTATCACTCCAACTAAATGGCTCGTAGACATCAATATAAATAGTCCCATTTTGGCTTTGACCTTTTTTCCATGCGACTTTTAAATAGTTAAAGATCCCAGCTTGTAGTCGACTTTGATTTTGAATGGCACTTATGCGTTGACTTTCTTGCTGATAAACGGCGGTAAGTTGCTCCCACACATCCGCTAAAAAATTCTCTACAGACTGCTTCAAATGCTACACCCTCTCTCTTAGAGAAAAATCTCTCGCCAAAAATTATTTAGCGAGAGATCATCTTATCCGATTGTTTTCACAACCGTTCCTTCTTGATTCTTAATATGTGTTTTCATAATTTGAAAACTGACACCATCTAAAGAAGATAATGCAAATTGACTTTCTTGCGGCACTAACTTTTGACTTAACTCGTCAACTGCCGATTTGTTCAATGTAATGGTAATTTCCTGTTCATTCTCACGATAACCTACTTGATTATCCGCTTTAAACACGATCGTTAAATCTTGACCGACTAGGCTAAGATTCTTGTCTTTTAAAATCCGTCCACGTAATAATTTGCTAATGACATCTGCCTGCTTAGCTCCTAGTTGAACAACATTGGATTGCTTGTTAAACCAAACCTTTTTCCCTACCTGCCAAGCCAGTTGATCGACGAATAGAAAGCCTGTACTTGAACCATCTTCCACCATTCCTCGTTCAACCGCCTCAACAATCTCAGGGTTTTGTAATAACGAAGCTCGTGTTAAGTCTGTTATATAGCTTGGAATTTGGTTGATGCCTGCCTGTAGCACACCGAGTGTTTTCCATGTTTGCATCGCTTCTAGTTCATCCTCTGTAATGCCCACCATTTGGATAAACTCTACTTTGCCATTTGGCGTATCCATTTCAGCAAGCTCAGGATCATGTGTGAAGGCAAGTGCAGTTAATTGTGTATCGGCATCGAGACAGATAGGACCATTTGCATCTAAATAATCGCCTGTTCTAAAAACATTCCCACTATTAAAAACATATCTTCCCATATTCTGTAGTAAATTCAAGGCCCAAGTTGGGGGCTCGTCCTCGTCCTCGTCCTCGCTGCGCACTAAACGAAATGTCAATTCAAATCCATACCCACTATATTCTTCATTTTCAAGCTCTTTTTCATATAATTCCGAGAACCCATATGTAACAAAATGCCAATGTGGAATCGGTGTTTCACTTTTATAGGCACTTATGCCATCTAAAGGATCTTGTCCCCCTAAAGAATAAGGAATCAAGGTTCCGTAATGCTTTGGCTCCTGCTCCCCATACACCTGTGTTAATGCTTGATCAATCGCATCCCAACCAACCGCAATGACTTCCTCACTCATTTACATTTCCTCCCTGCTGATGTTACTACCGACTCAACTACCTAATGAATATGATACCAATTTTATGGTAGCTCATTAACAGCAATAGGACTCATTTTCAGTTTCTTTGTAACTAGGTTTATTTTCATTTGGTATGAGGTAAATATTACTAATGAAAAAAATTAGGCCCTCTTCTTGGTAACCAAAAAGATGACCTGACTAACCTACTATTTTGACATTTCAATTTATATAAAATGTCAAGGCTTGGAAATCTATTTACGTTAGCCATACAACATGGCTGGCTCACGCACAACATGTAAATAGTCTGCCAGTTTTCCCGCAAATACTTTCTCTAAGTATGGCAATTGTGCTAGACAGTGTGGCGTCATCAATGCTGGATTTTGATAAATTTTTAACCCTCCCACTTTTAATAGCGTCGCTACAAACTGGGAACAAAAATAAGCACGCTCTCTTCGCACTTCCTTTTGCATCATCACACCAAAAAGCCCGATAAAATTATATTTATAACGATCTCGATTCCAATACATATAGCGCACAATTTTCATCATTTCTAAATATTGATAATGAGAAATTCTACATCGATAAATGACACAATCTGCTGACTCAAATAGCCCTCTTTCCGCGTCCTCTCGCAAAAAGCCTCCGCTTAAAGGATTGTTTAATTGCCTTCGTCCAAAGCTAAACATGTCAAATAGTCCTTCATCAAAGGCAATTGACGCATGATTCATCTCTTTTCCTGTATACATACCTATCGCTTTCGATAATAATGTCCCTGTTTTAGTTAATACTATGTAAATCGTATGTGCCATTTCTTCACCTACTCCAATATTCTTTCTACAACTACCAATACGTTTTAAATCTTCAAATGGTTTCGTGAATTTCCTTTTTTTATTAAGTATATACTTTGAATCTAAATATTTTCTTATTAGAACCTGAAGAATTCCTTAAGATTTAGCTTCATTTTCTAGTATTTGAGTTAAACGAACTATGATTATATCAACTTCTGAAAATCTATTTTTGAACTACCTTTATTTATATGCCGTTAATTGTATTGTTATGTGGGGTACTTTTAGGGTACAAAGCAATTTTTCACTGGGGTATTATTCTAGATAGAAAAAATAAATCACTAAAGTATTCATTCATCTTTTCCCTTATAGTCACGCAATAATAATTGAACGAACATATCATATACCACAAATTTATGGAGTAGCCGCCTTGGTTAAAAACTAACCATACAACTGATTGTTCCTTGTAAATGACTGGAACAACTGCCAAACACAATCTATCATAAATGTGTGTTTGGCTTTTTTTGTAAGACCCTATATTTGAATTGAATTACCAACAATTACAAAATCTTGATACGCCTTTTTAACACTGTTTTGTCATGTACATCAAATCTAAAAATTGATTATGCTGCATTGCTTTAATAAGGTTTTCTATCATCCGTTTGTATTATTATAGAACACACGTTTGTATTTTACAAACCCAAACGTAATTAAATTGAGTGTTTGAGCTTTCTTGTTTAATATTTTATAGTGTTCTTAAAATCTACTTTTAATCAATATCAACTATATATTCACTTCTTGTCAATTTCATTTTACTTACAGCCTTTTCAGAAAGATGGTTTGTATACACGCCCACACTAAGAAACCCGCATGATAACCTGTAGTAAAATCTCAGGCATTCCACCAAATTCTTCAGACTTCGGGTCCTAAAAATTTACTTTTTTAAAAATTTGTACCACGGAGCTCCTATAAAGAAAACGGCAAACAATAGGATAAGAAAATCGTAGGCTTGTATGCCATCTAAAAAAAGAATTAGTAACACGGCTATACATGCCAATATTCTAAGTAAAACTGATTTTTTCATTTAAGACCCCATTCTTTTATATTCTTTTATACTATGAAATATATTCCGCTATATTATATAGTTACGAAACGAATCGAGGAACGTTTAAACGGTAAACTTGGTTTAAATTTGAAGTTAACAGACAAACATAAAACCTTTTCAGATAATCTTAATGCTGTTAGTAAATAAATGGCTTTCACACAAAACTCATGTTAACCTTAAAGTACGCATTAATTTACATAAATTGGAGGTATAAAAATGTTTGGTAATTTACGTTTCTATATGCAAGTTGTTTCAACAATTTTAGTGATCATCTTTGTTTTCATGAATTTTTTGGGGCATTGGACAGCAGATCGATTCGTTCAAATCATATTTTTCTTTGGTATGGTATTCGCCGTTTTCAGTGCAGGTATTGAAACTGAAAAAAAACTAAAAAACAGAAGCTGATTGGAATGCTAATCAAAGGCATGATTATTATTTTCTTTGTGAAGGCAATTATCGTTGAATAATTTTTTAAAAGAATTCGACCTTTCTAAACTCTCCTACCATGCCTAATGAAATATTTGACTTTGCCATCCTTAGAACGAATTCGCCCTGAATCACTAGGTTCATAGATACCTTCGTAACATAGTATACCTCGTCATTCCACTTCTCTCACAGCCTTCCTATTCTTTTAATCAAAAGGGAGGTTATCCTCCGAGACCCCCTTTGGTCCCTTACTATTTTCAAACGGATCTTTATATTACAAAAATAAAAAGCCCCAATAATCGAGACTTGGATTAATGCCATCTGGACTTACATTATTTAGTTACCTAAAATAAATATGAGGTGATACTTTGTCAGGCATTTTTAAATATACAAAATATATTCTTATGCTCATTTCTGCTGTTCAGTTAACTAGGTTCAGTCCAGAATATTTGGAACCAATACTTCTTTATGAGTATTTATTATTTATAGCATTATGTTTTTTACTTGGTATATTAGAAGATTTTTAGCATAAAAACAAATATTTTAATTCGTACAGCAATTATCATTTGTTCTCTCGTTTTATTGATTACTTCATTCTCCTTTAAAGCCACTGCTACCATTATTTTTTCTATAATAATGTTTATTGCAATTAGTTTCTCTCTATTTTTAGCAATTAAGCAAAAGGAATAGCCCCGTGAATATAAAAAAAATTTACGGATATTAAAACATCTTCTGTACAAACTAATTTCAGGAGGTGAAATCCATGCCGAAAAATAATAACAACCAAAATTTTAACCAAAAAGTCCCGAATGCAACACCCAATGCAATGAATCCAATGAGTCAAGAATTCGGAAATGAGACTGATGTCAATCAAATACGTCAGCAAATCCAACAAGCAGAAGCTAACAAACAACAAGCTTCTGGTTCAAGAAACTCAATGAATGAAGAATTCGGGAATGAAACAGATGTCAATCAAATTCGTCAACAAATCCAACAAGCAGAAGCTAACAAAAAATTTGCTTCTGGTCGATTTGCAAACGAAAACAATTCAAAATAAGATAAATAATAATCCCCAACCGGCAACTTTTTTACTGCCGGTTTTTTGTTTAATACCTTCCATGAACACGTTGATCATCCAACTTCTATGATACGATTTTTAAGTATGGTTATACTATATTGGAAATAAAAAAAGACACTCCTTCAAATGAAGGAATGTCTAGGCATTTATCTATACATATCTAACAGATTTAATAAATACATTTCTGTTTCATTTATCGAAAACATTACTTCTTTATGCAGTTTATCTTCCATACTATCTTCAGTAAAAAATTCTAAGTATTTGTTTACTTCAACAAAGAATTTTTCAAATTCTTGTAAGAACTCATCAATTTTTTGATCGCCAGGTGTTACAGATAAGTAAATAGTTTTGAATAAATTAAAGTCACTGTATGCATTGCTTAAAAAATAGATTGCCAATATTTTATCGCTAAAGACATATGATTTTACAAAGGACAGGTTTTGTTTTAATTTATTCAATGCATTTATAAGATTAGTAGTTTGTTTAAGCATATTTGCGGTATTACTATACATCTAATAACCACCTCCAATTTAATAATAAGCAAAAAATCACCAAATTGGAATAATATTCTGCATTTTTATGTTCAAAAGCAAGAACTGACAAATCAAGGAGACTCCAGTTGTTGTACTTTTATACCACCCCCAATTGGGTGACGATGGCTTCAGTCCAAACGCTAATCACCAATAATAAAAAAATCCAACCCACAAACTTGATGAAGATTTTTAATAAAGGGTTTTCTGTAAATTTTCTTGAAAAGGGACTCACCTTTAAAACATCATGAGGGTATTTCAACAACATATATGAAAAACTGCCAAAAATGAACGTAACCCATATAGCAGCTATGAACGTTTCCAATGTGTCACTCCTAAAATTGAGTTTCAATTATCACATAATTATTATATTCTATCCCCCTCCTTTTTTGTGCCACCAGAGTACCATTTCGCATCGTTGCATTTTCGTCAACATAAAAAATCACTCGTTTTTTAACAAGTGATTTTTTTACGCTATTTAATAACTTAGCTATTCCAATCTAAATATTTTTTCCCTTATTAAAATTAGCACTATCTTTCAAAAATGATGTGGCAAAATCTCGGAAGCTATTTACCACAAATGAACTTTTTCTGTTTTTATTCCAGGCAATTCCCACCGTTTGAAAGCATTCAGGATTTGCGATTTTGAGAATCTTTACATTGTCCGAAAGTGTGGAAAGAAGTTGTATCTAACGTCCCAATGTGTCGCTCTGCCAAACCTGAAAATTGCTGAGATTGTTGTATCCCTATCTTCTGATGCCGCAAACTTCTGTAACGGTTATATATGCCGTTGATGGCGGACAAGTTGCTCACTAAGATGCTAGAATGAGGAAACTTAATCCGTGTAGGATTTCTTCGCATTGGTTTCATAACACAATAGTTTTGGAATGGATTTTTGTTCAACTAACAACGCAGATTTTGTTAAGAAGGAAAATTAATGACAATAGTAGAAAGCTACTTATAACACCTAATTTGGAGGTTATTGTATGACGAAGAACATGTATGTGGTTAGACATTGTGAAGCAGTGGGACAAGTTTCTGAAGCACAACTAACGGAACAAGGAGGGAAACAAGCAGAATTTTTAGCAGGATTTTTCTCCGATAAAAAAATTGATCGGATAATTTCAAGCCCATTTTTACGTGCTATTCAATCAGCAGAACCTATAAGCCAGAAAACAAACATAAAAATAGAAATAGATGAGCGTTTGTCAGAACGTGTCCTTTCTACAACAGATTTACCCGACTGGTATGAAAAGCTTAAAGAAACATTTAATGATTCAGAGTTAAAGTTTGAAGGAGGAGAATCAAGTCAAGAAGCAATGAATCGAATAGTAAATGTGGTGGATGAAGTTTTTAAAAGTGAATCCGAAAACACATTGATTGTTACTCACGGAAATATAATGTCGTTATTGTTAAAAAATTTTAATAGTGACTTTGGCTTTGAGTGCTGGAAGAATCTTAGTAATCCTGATGTTTTTCAATTATGTTTAACAGAGAATGAAGTAAATATAGAGCGAATATGGCAAGGTCAGACTATCCATCTCATATGATGTAGTCTTTTTATTTTTTTGTATAAAAACTTTACAAAAATGAGCTCGGTCAAAACCCGAGCCCATTTTTACTTTTCACCTCTGTTTCATTTACTTTTCAATTTATTGACAGTGGTTATGTTCATAACCACGTTAACATACATTAATTGCGGGATAGCAACTTTAACATCGCCCCCAAGATGTTTTTGTACAACGCTATCCCACTTATACATAGTGAATGAACCGTCTTGAAATGTGTCCTGGTATTCTTTTTAATAAAATTCATATCATTATTTCTGCTAGCATATCCGCTTATTGTAAATTCATCATCGTTCCACTGTCTCTATTGCTATCCCTTTTGAACTAAAGAATAGATCAACATATCTCTACATTCTCCAGTAACACTATGGCATTCATATTGTCTTAAATAGCCCTCTTCTTTAAAATGAAATTTTGTTAGTAAACTCCTTGATGCAATGTTTTCTTCGGCAACAGTGGCCTGTATCCTTACTAAACCTAACTGATTAAATCCAATTGATAATACTTCATTCACAGCTTCTGACATAATGCCCCTATGCCAATATTCTTCCGATAATTCGTAACCCATTTCAGCTCTTTTACCTACGAAATCACTTAAAAAAATGGTTCCAATCACCTCATCTGACACTTTGTCAGCAATGGCAAAACGAATAATCCAACCCTTTTCATAGCCTTCGTTCCAAATATTAATGACATCATTACTCTTTTCTATGGACTCCGGCCCATTCCAATCGAGATAACGATAGACGTTTTCATTGGCATAATAATTGTATAAGGTTGGCGCATCCTCTACCTTTAATTTTCTTAATCGAATACGTTCTGTTTGTATGGTTGGAAATGAAGTTCCAAATAATTGAGTGAAATTCATATTTTTCTCCTTTTTACAAATAATTTTTATTATTACTGACAAGTATAGCTGCTTGTCATCATTGGTAATACCTCATTGTTCGTTCATAAAAGAAAATAAGCCACTGCGATCTAAAACCGCAATGACTGATTGTTTGTTGCTTTTCTTTTTTCTTGTAAAATGATTCTTTGAATACTCTTTAGTGATAAATAATATTTTTCCCCTAACGACACACTTTCCATTCCTGATAAAAAATCATTATAAATACTGACATTTCTCAAATCCAAGTCAGTTCTTGTGGTCGTACTAGACCCCCAGCTCTTTTTATGTTCTTCTTTCCGTGGGATATAAATATATTCACCATCAACATATTCTTGAATTAATGCTAATAATTCTGTAGGTAAAATATGCTTCGCTTTTATATAGCTCATGTTGCACTCCTAAATATTTAGATTTTTTTTAGGAAGAGCAAAGGCTATGTTCCATTGCAATAGCCCTTGCTATGCAAACATTGTATATTTCCTCAAGCTATAACCCCCTTTTTCCACCCAATTATATCCATATCTTATCATATACACCAAAATATATAGACTGTAAATTTATAGTAAGCTAACAAAGTGATTCCTAAATTAGATATTTACCCTATACACCTATAGCCATTCCTTTCATATAATTATAATGAAAGGAGTGACAATTGTGCCTTGGCAACATAAAATAGCCTATTTAATCGGGCAACCGGTCGGTGTTTCATTTACAAATGGGCAAGGAACATCTGGTGTCCTTTGTGGCGTTTCAGGCGGAAAGCTTCTTGTCCTCGAATATTTGTATCAAAGTCAATTTGCTTTAAAGCAATATGATTTCCATATGATACAAGATGTCAATGGTTTTCCGCCTTGTCAAATGCGGCAGCCGTTATATTAAAAACATCCTAGGAGGATGTTTTTTTGATTTATACTCATGCATTGCCATGATAGTTGATACATTAAGGCTGTTATTTCATCCTAATTCTTGAAGTTCGGATCATCACGACGTGTATTGTCATTTTCTTACTTGTTCATTGGATGATTATCGCCCCTCCTTTGTAACGCTTTACATACCAAAGATGGGAGAAAAGAGGTGTCCTTTGTGGGTTATGCTGGAAATGTAGGCAATTTTAATAGCTACTGCGGTGGAAATGACGGAAATGGTAACGGTTCAACTTTCGTGCTAATCGTTGTGCTATTTATTCTTCTCATTATTGTTGGCGCAAGTTTTATTTGCTAATGTTCATGCTTCGGCTTTAGCTTCTGGTCATTTCTGATGACTATGAAGTCTAAAGCCTTTTTTACCCCTCTCTTAACTTCCATATTCAATTGCTTTTCCTGTCATTTATCATAAAAAAATATATTCTCACTCCATCAAAAAATAGGTAAGATAGATAACTAACTAAAGTAGCTAGCTTAACATAATAATAGTATTGTAAAGTTCTTTCAACTTTACATGACACTCCTTTATTGGTTCTTGGGGTCACTTTTTTCCAAGTGACCCCTTTGTGCATTCTTTTACTCTATTATAGGAAACATAGAAACAACAAATTCGTTTTAGTAGGAAGGAGGAAAGCAATGGGAATTAATATAAATTTTTGGTCATTTATTTTATCTTTATGTTGTACACTATTATTTTTTCTGTCCGGCTCCTTGAAAGACTTTTTTGTCACTTATCTTCATCTTCACCCATTGACACTGACATTACTACTGTCGATTGTGTGTTTCTACCTAAGTCTTGTAGGAATGAAAGATGTCAGAAATTTAGCGACCTTGCTTAGAGGTATCGCAACAATGGTTTTATCACTGATTCTGATTGTCAGTATTTCTTTTATTTTATTTTTTGGTAACTTATAAAGTTAAAATTTCTACATGCATGATTGTTAAATAAGTCTCCTTGACGAACATTTGTTCTATGGTTACAATAGTAAAAAAAGGAGGCTTGTTTATGCAAGACACAATTAACATTGAATTAGTACATTTTACGGAAGACTATGCAGAGCAGTTAAATGGGTTTGAATTGCCAGATGAACAGCACCAATTTACAGCCCTACCAAAAGAGATTACTATAGAAAAAGTAGGACAGTACCCGATTGTGATTTTAAGCCACAAAATGGCCGTTGGTTTTTTTGTGCTTCATGCAACTGAAAGAGTAAAAGAATATTCTTGCAATCCTCAAGCGATGTTGCTTACTGCTTTATCAATGGATCATAAACAGCAAGGTAAGGGTTACGCTAAAGAAGCTATGCTTTTACTAGCTGACTTTGTAAAGCAAGAATTTAAAGAATGTAACGAAGTGGTGTTAGTGGTCAATCACAAAAACATCGCTGCGCAGAATTTGTATATCAAAGTAGGCTTTGAAGATAATGGCGAAAGACGAATGGGACCAATTGGCGAGCAAATAGTGATGCATTATCATCTATAAGGATTAAAGTCACTCATTTGCAATGTTCAAATGAGTGACTTTGTCATCGCATTAGCAATAATTCTGCCACACCTACTGCATTTTATGACAAACTGTACGCTGCTAGAATCGTATATTGATCATCTTGTATCTGTTCTTGATCTGGTCTCTCTAAGCTTAGCGTGGTTCATTAAATCTGACGGTATAAATACAGACACACCCATTAATCATCTCCATTGAGTTCTATGGGCAGCATAAATATACCTTAATGGGATATGCTTCGTTGTTGTCAACGTTTATAGTAGTAGCTCCTCCTCGTTAATCCCTTGAATAAAACCACCCCATTGTACATAGTTTGCATGTTCCCAATATCTAAATGCTACCCCTATATAAAAATGCCTTAGTTTTTCTTTGGGATAAATATACAAAAATTATTCAATTATTTTATTACTTTTTCAATCTCAACCTTGATTCCCGTCAGGAGAGTAAGTTGCCATGATGAATTTTCCGCTGGTCGAATTAATGGTATGTGTCTAGGACTGTTTGTTGATTTTCGTTACGGGGTGGAACCAGGGCAAACACTAAAAACGTCAATTCCATTTCTAACTTCACTTGCACTGTATTCTGTTCGGAAGGTCTCACCAGGTTGGATTGTTATCTTTCTTGTTGAATCAATAGGCTCGAATTTCTAACCAATCTTTTGCGCCCAGTAATGTAATTTGGGTCGAAACTGAGTTTGTAATCACCAATTCCCGTATTTGTAATCAGAGTTCTACCTTCGGCATAGACGTTACTACATCAAGAAAGGAAAAGGTGTTAGAGGGAATTATCTCCCTAGTCGTTGGTCAGGGGCTACACGTGATTGGAGTCTGGTAGAAGAAGTTTGGCTTAATCCGGAAAAACCGACGTTTATTCAAGCAAAGCAAAAAGTTCAAAAATAGCTATCCACCGACACCGTGAACTACTAAAAGAATTCATGAACGACGGCACACGGTTTATTCGAAACTATTTTGAAGAGAAACAAAAGATAACCCCGGTAATTATTGTAGGTTTGCATACGTTTGCTTCAAAGATAATTTTAACCCTCAACGTTCCTTTGACGCCATGTAGAACGGAGATCCATCTGAATCCCCGCAAATCAAATTTTCTGTGAAAAGTGTGAAGTAAAAATGTCCCCTGAGGGCTATTGTTTGCCTGTTACCACATTTGAAGTGGAGATGGACAAGTGCGGGTGCTTTCCCCTCATTTTTTTTAATTAGGAATAGTATACTTTTTCTACTTTATATAATGTTTGCTCGATAGTCGAGCAGAGAACGGCATCCACTTTGTAAAATTTAACTCGAAAGTATAAACTTTTCAAAAAGTTCTTTATATTATTTTTTTGCCTAAAGGCAGGGAGAAATTCTGAATTTTTCTCCACATCACCAAAACTTTGAATCCACTGCTCTACATAAGTCTGACTAAGTATTTTTCTATTTAAAACACTAATTATGGATTTTACCATTCTCTCATCTTCCCCATCGGAGTAAATTCGATCTGTTATGGTCATCTTTTCGTAAACCAAATCGAGGATAGTTAAGAGGTCATTTTTATCCAGTTCGGAACATTGAGCCAAATCTTCTAAAGCATCTGCTGCATGGGCTATGGCATGAGCCCAGCCTTTTTCTTCGTCATACCCACGGTAATCTCGCTCTTCTTGTACATTGTAAAATACTTTCTCTTTTATCTGATGAATTTGCTCTCTTGAGAGAAATGGTGATTCTTTATGCCTCATGAAGAAGAGCGGTATGACTAGCATGGAGAAAGATCGAGTGAAGACAGAGTCTGTATTTGTTTCACCAAGCTTAAAAAGCAAATGGTTTTTATCCAAAACAACCGGTAGAAGTTGTTCTAGTTCGTTTGCTGTTAGAGAATTATCAGGAATCCAATGTGATAAGGTTGTATAAATTAGCTCATCACGTAGTTGGGCATCCAAAGAACCGATGTTATTTATCATTTCTAGTATCAACTGGAATGTATCGGGAGGTGCTTGGTACCCATTTTCTTTTATTAATATCAACTTTTCTTTTAAATTCATTTTACACGCTCCTACTGGAAATATTCTGAACTAACTTTTTCAAGGGTTTCTACTGACTATACGGCTTCTTCCGTACCCCCTTCTTCCCTTACTATAAGGTACAAATAGGATCAGAGACTAGCAACTATATTGATCTTTAATAAAGTGCCTTAAAATACTCCATAGTAATTATTTATATAATGGAATAATTTCTGTATTGAATACTCATATCTTTTCTCCTTGATAAAAAAACATCTGTTCACTTATTTAATTATAAGCGAACAGATAATGAACTTTCCATATTTAAACAGCTTCATTATTCGTTAACTACTTTTTGGCTCCTTTTGTTTCATTCTACTTTGTAACAACTGGTAGCTAAACTTAAAAAGCCAATACCCCAGGATTTGAGAATATCAACTTTTATACTTTTTTGTTCAATATCGTCAGTGTATCAAATTTCTTCAAACAAGATGAGTAATCCAATGAGGATTCATTTTAGCTACTTATAAAGGTGCATCTAGTTGGATTAAAATTACGAAGTTTTTCATTACATCTAATCTCATGGTAGTTTATACTAATTATAAACTATCAATTCCGCTAAGGAGAAGTGCGTCCGAATTCATCTCTCCTCCCTAGAGGTAGGATTCTTCCGCTGAATGAACATAAAATAGATTAGTATCATATTTTAAAGTTTATCCAAATAAAATTCTCTGTTTATTTTTAGCCTTTTTGTTTTCCATACGTACTAAAAACTTCATTTGCAATATTTAATATTAAACGAACCTAGCTTCGCTTTTATCTTCAATTAGATTTTGCAAGATTTTATCAAATGTACACTTCCTAAGAGTTCCAGACAAACGCTAGGCATTTGTGGAAGCCTATAAGCATTTGCTTCATAATCTGTGATGATGATGAATATCTCAATTTTAGTGAGAAAGGATGTTAGTATTAACACAAACATCGATTATACATCCCCTTCAGCCGAGTTCACGTTTGATGTCAATAAGAGTACGCTTTATAAAAAAGACTCACGAAATTACATTAATGTTCTCGGCGTCGATCAATTAAATACGTTAGAAAATACTTCTTTACTTGATATTTTTTTAAGTAAAGAAAATGTCATCGAACCCCATTACCATCAAAATGCTGCAGAGCTTGTCTATTGTATTGCTGGTGCAGCGACGGTTTCCCTATTGAATCCTTTTACAAAGAAAATTCAAAATTATACAATCAAGCCCGGGCAAGTTGCCAATGTACCGCAGGGCTGGTGGCATTATGAAGTAGCCACAGAGGATAATACCCATTTAATTGCTATATTTGATGCACCAACACCAGAGGTTATTTTAGGTTCGGATATATTGAAATTAACACCAGCTAATATTATGGCACATACGTATTGCTTAGATGAAGAACAATGGAAAAAAACGATTGCACCGATTGTACCATCAACTTTTATTGGGCCAGTAAAAGGCTGCAATCGTGTTGAATCAGCATCTGATCAATCTCCTTGCAAGCAAAAGAAATCATACATGAAACCATGCCAATACCCATATCCTTATCCATATCATTATCCTTCCCCACATACGTATCCCTATGGCACCTATTATTAGCACGACCCTTTTATTAAACTTTTATTGTAAAAGATGAATAGAATGTCATTAATTGTTCCATCCTAATCTTAGATAAATACTAGGAGTTAGGAAGTGTCACAATAACGATGATAAATGACAAGCTAGCATCATTACGATTTAAAGAGGTATTTAGGCTTTGGTCACAGCTCGGTGTCAATCAAAGCTATATTGCTTCAAGCCATGCATTTTTTAACCATACTCGTGATAAAAAATTAAAGATTATGATCTTGGAATTTATTCAATGTTTAAAAGAGGAGAATAAGCAGTTGACATTGTTATTAAAGGATAATGGTGTTTTGGCTCCAACTACAACAATGGCTTACAATAAATTAAAAATGACTGATATTCGTGGAAAATCCATTATCAACGATAGCGAAATTAGTGCCATTTTATCTATGAATATTGCTTCCTCTTTGATTGCTGTAAGCCAAGCATTGGAAATGTCCGTTAAGAAAAAGCATCTTACTAAATATGGTGAACTTCATATGCGCTATGCCATACTTGGGTCTAAATTGATTGAGCTCAGTAAGATTAAAGGCTGGCTACTAGCCCCTGCACAATAAAAGACACATCCTTATGGATGATGCTAATCAGTCCTCTATTTAACATATTATTAAATCTACTTTTAATAGTGTGTTTAAGTGTACAAAATTTTAAGCATAACTTTGAAACTGTGACCATTTCTTCAGACGGTAAATGATCAATGCTACAGATTCATTCAGCAGCACCTAATTGATCCAAGAATATTTGCATACGCATTCTACATGATAAAACTTCAGTTAAAGGAAGCTATATAGAGCGGCATAAATGTTTCAAATAATGACAAAACCACCTACTAGTTATTTGTAGGTGGTTTTGTCATTATCTACTATCGACTTCTCACGAACAGGAGCTTATACCATTGATTAACTAGGAACGGTAACACAGATAAGCTATAAATGAAGCCTAGTTGAGCTGTTGTTAATGGGGCGACTTCAAAGACCGTTGTTAGCATCGGCATAAATAATACAATGTGTAGGCTTAATACACCGATTAAAAATGCGAGCCATGCATATTTATTTGAAAATACCCCAATCGTAAAGATTGATTGTTTGGACCTGGCGTTAAAGCCATGCACTAATCTTGATAAACAAAGTGTTGTAAAGGCCATTGTACTTGCTGTTAATGTATCGCCGGTCGATAATCCAATTTGAAAAGCAACAATGGTGGAAATGGCGATTAATATACCTTCAAGTACCACCTGTGTCGTAAATGCTTTATTTAATAAAGGTGTATGAATATTCCTAGGCTTGTCCTTCATCGTTTTCTTATTATTCGGCTCTAACCCGATTGCGATAGCTGGAAGACTATCTGTTAACAAGTTGATAAATAATAGATGTACGGGTGCGAAAGGAACTGGTAAGCCTAAGACTGTGGCATATAACACTACAAAAATAGCTCCTGCATTTCCTGATAATAAGAACAATATGGCATTTTTAATATTTGTATAGATACTACGACCATTGGCGATTGCTTTGACAATCGTGGAAAAATTATCATCTGTTAAAATCATCGATGAGGCATCTTTTGCAACCTCCGTACCAGTCACGCCCATCGCCACTCCAATATCTGCTTGTTTTAGTGCAGGCCCGTCATTGACGCCATCTCCTGTCATCGCGACAACATGTCCCTTATCCTGCCAGGCTTTTACAATGCGGATCTTTTGTGCGGGAGTTACGCGAGCATATACAGAATAATCATCTACTTTTTCCTGTAACTCTTGATCTGTTAATCCTTCGAGGGCATGTCCTTCAATTGCTTCGTCTGGATTTTTTAAAATACCGATTTGTTGGGCAATAGCCGTCGCCGTAATTTTATGGTCACCAGTAATCATGACTGGCTTAATGCCTGCCTTTATACAACTTTCTACTGCCGCTTTGGATTCTTTTCTTGGTGGATCCATCATCGCGACTAAGCCGACAAAGATTAAATCTCTTTCCACTCTAGTATCGAAAGTTTGTTGCGGTAAAACATCTTTGTAAGCAATGGCAATCACCCTTAAACCATTCTTCGAAAAATCATGATTCACCGCTTCGATTTTTTGACGATGCTGTGCCGTCATCTCAAAAATGCCTGTTGAAGTTTTCATTCTTGTCACTTTTGGCAAGAGAACATCTAAAGCCCCTTTGGTAATCATAACGGGCTGCTTGTCTATTTGATTTACAGTACTCATAAGTTTTCTCGCCGAATCAAATGGAATTTCAGCAAGTCTTGGATATTGCTCGCGCACCATCAATTCATCTAAACCGTAATGCTTCCCTAATTTTACAAGAGCAATTTCTGTGGGATCGCCAATTTCTTTTTGATCACGCTCGACAGCGTCACTACATAAAAGTGCCTTGACCATCAGCTCTTTTTCTACTGAATTTGTTGGGTTTAGCCAATCATGAGGAATCTTTTTTTGGTCCACAAAGACTTCCTGTACGACCATTTTATTTTCAGTTAAGGTACCCGTTTTATCTGAACAAATAACGGATACACTTCCTAAGCTTTCTACCGCATAAAGCTTACGGATAATCGCATTTTCCTTTGCCATCTTCTGTGTACCAAACGCTAATACGATGGTAACGATGGAACTCAAAGCTTCAGGAATAGCTGCTACCGCTAGTGATACCGCAAACATAAAGGATTCAACTAGGGCTCGTCCACGAATAAGGTCAATGGTAAAAATGGCTAAGCAAATCAATGTGATACCTAATGCTAATTTTTCACCAAATTGATCGAGGCTAATTTGTAATGGCGTTTTCTTTTCCTTCGCTGTATCAAGTAAATTAGCGATTTTCCCGATTTCTGTCTGCATTCCGATTGCAGTAACCATCACAATGCCTCGTCCATTGGTCACAAAGCTACCTGAATATACCATATTTTTCTTATCCGCAATCGTAACATTGTTTTTTCGAATAGACTCTGTGCTTTTGGCTACGGCAATCGATTCGCCTGTAAGTGAACTTTCATTGATATGCAAGTTATGACTTTCCAATAGTCTGCCATCTGCATTGATGTAATCTCCAGCCTCCAACATAAGAAGATCGCCTACCACAATCTCTTCAGAAGGAATTTCCATCAGCTGATTATTACGCATTACTTTAGCAATAGGTGAGGTTAACGCCTTCAGATTGTCTAAAGATTGCTCTGCTTTAACATGCTGTACCGTGCCTAAAATAGCATTTAGAAAGACAACAATCATGATAACAATTGTACTTTCTACCTCTCCTAGTAGAAAGGAAACGAAGGCAGCGACAAGTAAAATAATGACCAATAAATCTTTAAATTGGCCCATAAAAACAGCCCATGTACTTGTTTTTTTACCTTCCTCTAATACGTTATAGCCATAGACTTGTTGCCTTTTTTGAACGTCATCATCGGTCAAGCCTTCCGTGGTGACATTCAATATCTTCATGACTTCAGTAGACGATTGTTGATGGTATTCAGTCATAGGGTTCTCCTTCCATTCACAAGATTTAAAGATCGCATACTATTTTCTTGAAAATAATAGGCTCTCTTAAAATCTCAAACTTCTTAAGTCTGTGTGAAATTCATTAACTACAACAATCTATTCCATAGGTAACTAGAGTATGATAATAAACTAGAGAGAAATTAATTTTTAAAGAGATTACTCAAATAGATTCATTTAGACAAAAAAAACACTGGGAATGGCTTTCCCAATGCCTTTTTGAATGCGGTTATGATTTTATTGGTCTCTCTTTATGGGCCACTAATAAGTAATCCAAGGCACTCATTCGTGTAAGTTTGTGCGTGAACTTAATTGCATCTGCATGAGAGGCAAACGTAAAGTGTTCGAGTTCGTCTGTTGGTATATATTGGTCGACTGTTTTTCGTGTCAATTTTCGTACAGATAATGTGTGCGAATCTTCTTCGTATAATATGATAGCACCTACATTACGATAAAAAGTTTGATCTATCGTTGCGATAACTTTGACATGTTGAAAATCGGTTAAATCTACTTGCATCTATACCCAACCTCCTCTATCTTAACATTCGCTATCAGGCTTCCAATGTCCTGCTATAGTAGGATCATTTTTGGATAATTTCACCATTTATTATGAATGGTGCTGCGCTGATGAATAATCCGCAGAATGCTCTTGTGAGACAGGCGCTCTTTTGATTGAGAAAAAAGCACATCCTAAAGCACAGAGAACTAATAGAGTTCCGAAACTTGCTAAATGCATGACAGATCCTGTGAAGGCAAACACTGCTCCTCCAAGCGCTGAGCCGATGGAAATTCCGATTTGGAGCGCAGCTGTATTTAAGCTTTGCTGTATATCAGATGATTGAGGATCTGCTTGAATTAAATAATTTTGCAATGGTGGTGTCAATGCCCAGCTTAACGCTCCCCATAAAACAGTGAACAGTAAAAAGACTGGTAAAGCAATTACTGTATAAGGGATGCTGAACAAGACAACGGCAAATGTAGCGACAATTAAAATAATGGCTTTACTTGTTCCAATTTTATCGCTCACCCAGCCACCTACTGCATTTCCACTGACAGAGGCAATACCAAAGATCAAGTAGCAAATACTAATCCATGAGGCACTAATTTCAAATGCTTCTACTAAAAATGGTGTTAAATAAGCATAGAGCATATAATGACCTGCAAGCATAAACAAGGTCGTTAATTGCGCTGTAAGGATTTTTAGATTGGCTAATGATTTCATTTGCTTTCTCAGTGGCACAACTTCTCCGATTGGCATTTTTTCTAATAGTAAAGCAATTAATACCATTGAGATCGTGGACAGAATGCTTATGCCTAAAAATACTGCTCGCCAACCGAAAGCTTCCGTAATAAAAATACCCACTGGCACACCAATCACCAGTGCGGAACTTACGCCCATAAAAACAAGTCCTAGTGCTTTGGCACGATGTCTAGGCTCTACAATTCTCGTTGTAATCGTTAATGATAACACGATGACTAATGCTGTACTCATCGCTGTAAAAATCCGGGCAATTAGGACAACGACGAACGTTGTACTAAAGAAGGTCATTAAATTACCTAATGTAAAAATAAATAAGGATATAAGGAATAGGCGCTTCCTTTCTACTTTGGCTGTCAAAGATAGTAGGACAGGCGCAGAAATCGCATAAACCAGTGCAAAAATGGTTATTAACTGCCCTGCTGTTGCTAAAGATACATGTAAATCCTCTGCAATATTTGGTAGTATCCCACCTACGATTAATTCAACTAATCCTACTGCAAAGGTAGTCACTGCAAGAATGTAAACTCTCCAATTCATTGTAATCTCCCTTTCATTACACTTTCATTTTTGTAGGAGATTTTTCGACAGTATTTATGCCACGACATCATTGCGTCCAGATTTTTCGAGTTTGATCAAAAAAGCTCAAAAAATTGGTGACAACCGTCTGAGGCTACACGATCTTGATTCAGCAGACGTTCAAAAAAGAAAACAAGCATTCATCTTTCCCTAAAGAGAAACGTACTTTCTGTACAAAAAACATTAGCTGAATCAAAATAAAAAAATCCTGACTACAAAAATGAAGCAAAGTTTTGTAGTCAGGATTTTATGGTTCCTGGTAGAGACCCTCAATCCATATTATTGAGGTTATACAGTTCAAATATTTACTTTAGCTATAGTAGCACATCATAATTGTCCTTGACAATACCTTTTTTTCATAGAATCAGTTCATATAAATTTTGTTTACTCGAGAGAAAATTTCGATTTTCCGCTTATATTTTGGCGAATTTGACCATACATAATAATATACCATAACTATTTTACGAGGTGATTGTTTGCGAATAATAGGACTTGTATGCTATTTTTTAATACTCTTTTATGGCGTCGAATTAGTAGCAGAAGAGCTCTCAATCGAAGAACCTGCAATCCGTTCCCACATGACTAGTAATCCAACTCCTATCAAAGAAACCGTGGAAAATTCAATGATTTGTGTCTATTATTCCTCTTATAAGGTTTGTACAGATTTCGCATCAAAAAAAGAGGCCACTAGTAAAGTAGCCTCTTAATTATTTATTTTGAGCCCATATGAAAATGTTTAAATGGATATAAAATTAATTTCGATTCGCCATAAACAGCATCCTCTGAAATTAAACCGTAATGGCGACTATCACTACTTTTTAGGCGATTGTCACCAAGTACAAAATACATGCCCTTTGGCACTTCTTTTTCATTCACTAATTGTTCTAATGTAAAGTTTTCCGTAATGCGTAATTGGTTAGGATCCTCTGTTTGGCGATTGACATAATCTTCCTTGTACGCTTTGCCATTCACATACAACACATCGTCTTTCATTTCAACTTTATCCCCTGGAACACCGATCACACGTTTAATATATAATTCATCCTCTACAGGTGATTGGAAAACAATTTGATCGAAACGTTCGATTTTACTTGTTTTACTTACAATAATAATATCCTTATCATGATAAGTCGGGTACATCGAAGCTCCCTGCACCTTAATGGGCGCAAATAAAAATTGCTTACAGCCAAAAACGACAATTGCTGTAATAACAATAATTTTGATGTAGGATAGTATTTCTTTTTTAAAATTTGTTGTTTTTTCCTCTTGCATGTTCATTCCCCGATACTGTTTTTTTAATAGTATAACATTTTCTATACTCCATTGACGAATGAATCACACAAATTGTTTCATCTACATAAAAAATAGACAAGGCTACAATGTAACATTGTCTAGAAGTATTCGATTCTACTAATTTGACAATTAAGAATGGTTAGATTGTGTAGCAGCCTGTTGCTGCTCGTTGAATAAATCTACTGCTAATACGATACCTACAGGTAATGCAAATGCTAATAAAATTGTGCCTATAATCATCACAATCACTCCCTTTAACCATTTCTACTATCAGTATACAATGAATTTTCAGATATTTCAAGAAATATAGAAAAATGATTGGTGCAATAAAAAAATCATTCAACTAGGCATGCACCCTACCTGAATGATTTTTTATGCTCTACATAAATAATTTTAAATACAATACGTGTAGGCCGCTGATAGCTGATCGGACAGGATTTTTTCGCACTTTGCGTTTAGGTACGTAGCTTTGCATGCAATGATTAAGAGCTGTATACCTAAGCACCTGGGTCCTCCCATTCATTCATCTCCCTCCCTTCTTGGCCAAAAATTTTACAGTGATTTCACCACATGTTATAAGCAACAAGCTTACTTGCTTTGTAAATGTTTTTTTAAATCAGTTTGTATTTTTTGAAGCTCTGCCTCGTTCGGAATGTAGTACCAAATACGGTTAATCCTTTCGCCATCTCCCTTTTCAAATGATAATTGCTCAATACCCTTATCCATTTTCTTATAAATACCTTGTAGCTGTATAAGCTCTTTTACAGAGAAGTTCATGCGCACGTTGTCGCCCAAAACAGTCAGCATATCTGTTGCCTTTAATAATGTAGCCGGTGTAGAGGCTTTTTTCATAACCGCTTCAATAATTTGACGTTGCCGAATTTGTCGTCCAAAATCACCTCGTGGATCTTCATAACGAATACGAGAAAAAATAAGTGCCTCATTACCATCTAATGTGATTTCTCCCTTTGGGTAATGGTATTCGTCATAGGTTAAATCCATATCATTGTTAATTGTCACCCCACCAAGCGTATCTATAATTTGTAAAAAGCCCTCCATATTAATAAACACATAGTAATCAATCGGTATATTCAGAAAATTTTCTACCGTATCTACTGCCATTGGGACGCCCCCAAAAGCATAGGCATGATTAATTTTATCAACGGTGTCATGACCAACAATTTCTGTACGAGTATCACGGGGAATACTAAGCATTTTCATCGTTTGCTTTTCCGGATTCACAGTGATCACAATCATGGTATCTGAACGACCACTATCGTCTTTTCGTTCATCCACGCCTAGCATAAGAACCGAGAATGGTTCTTTTTTAATCACTGTTTTTTCTTCTAATTGTGCTGCATCTGTTGTTTGTAGAAGTGGTGTATTAATTTTATTCATAGTTTTTTGGATGGTAAAGTAGGCAGTTCCTATAAAAATTAAAAAAATAGTTAATAGGCTACCAACAATCCACAGCCATAATTTTTTCTTGCTCTTTTTCTCTTTAGAGCGTTTCATGTTTTTTTCCATACGTTAGTCCTTTCTTGCTTAACAATTTTGCCCCTCTTTTTGACGTATTAAGTTGGAAAAAAGTTTATCTAGTCTACTTATATGCATATTGAACGAAAAAAAGACGTACACTAGTATTTACTTTATTCACACTATACTATTCCCATATTTGTAATTTCTTTTCCTTATCCATTGTATGTTTCACCACTTTAATTAATTGAAAATTCATTCTTGTTGTTTTATACTATTTTTAAAGATACATTGTCTCTATAATAGATACGAAAATGGAGATCTAATTGCTTACTTTTAGGAGGAATCACCCTATGTTTCAAACAAGAAGAGAGAAGCTAGTTTTCCGTATGCAACAGCAGCACATGGATGTAGCCCTACTGGTACCAGGCCCGAACATGCATTATTTTACTGGTCTTCATCTAAAGCAAAGTGAACGTCTAACTCTAGCTGCAATCACTGCTAACGATGAATTGTATTTTCTATTGCCGCAAGTAGAATTAAATAAAGTCGATCTTAGCAATGGTGGTGTTATTTTATCCTATTCTGATGAGGAAGGACCTGCACAGGCCATTCAGCAACTAAAAAAAGAATTGGGAACATTCCAGATCCTTGGCGTCGAGTTTGACACCATGCATGTTAATGAACAGAAATCGATTGAAATCCTTACATATGAAAATTTATGTGATATCGGGGAGTCCATTCGCGAATTACGCATGGAAAAAGATTATCAAGAAATGGCCTTCATGCGACAGGCAGTACAAATTGTAGAAGAAAGCCTTGCAGTTACATTACCAACCATTCAAGCTGGTGTTACAGAAATGGAAGTAGCTGCCCAATTAGAATATGAAATGAGACGACGGGGCTCAGAAGGAACACCTTTTGGAACCATCGTTGCTTCTGGTTATCGTGGTGCGCTCCCGCATGGCAGAGCAAGCACTAAAAAATTAGAGGCAGGCGAATTAATTGTCATTGACTTTGGTGCTATTTATAAAGGCTATGTGGCTGATATGACTAGAACGGTAGCTTTAGGGGATGTTTCTCCAACCTTAAAAAACATTTATAACCTTGTTAAACAAGCCAATGAAGCAGCGATAGAGGCTGTAAAACCAGGGGTGACTGCACACGACATCGATGACATAGCAAGAGGGATTATTCGGCATGCTGGTTATGACGACAATTTCACACATCGACTTGGCCATGGCATTGGTTTAAGTGCACACGAAGAACCTTACTTAATGCAACGGAATCCACTAGTGTTAAAAGCAGGTATGGCATTTACAGTGGAGCCAGGAATCTATGTAAAGGATGTAGGCGGGGTTCGTATCGAAGATAACCTGATCGTCACTGACAATGGTTGCGAGAATTTAATGACCTTTTCAAAAGAATTAATCATTTTATAAGGCTGGTGAGTGCAATGATTGATATGATGACAATCCACAAGGATATGCCACTACTTGAGCAATATATTTATCTAAATACAGCTGCTGCATCTGCCATGCCTCAGCCTGTAGTGAATGTTATGACAAGTTACCTTCAAAAACAGGCGAGTATTGGCCCCTATTTACCTTCTTTTCGTCGAGATACGTATGAACAGGTGGAGCGAATTCGAGAAAAAACGGCTTTATTTATCGGTGCATCGAAAGAGGAAATTGCCTTTATGCCAAATGGTTCAATGGCTATCAATTATATTTCTGGGGGCTTAGATTGGCATCAAGATGATGAGGTTATTGTGCTTGATACAGAAATGTTAAGTAACTATGTACCTTGGCTTGCCCTTCAGCAACAAGGGGTTCGCTTAAAAGTTTTGAAAACAAATGCGGAATATATGGTGGATTTACATGAGCTCGAGCAGCTCATAACGCCAAACACAAGATTAATAGCCTTTGCGCACATGTCAAACGCAGCTGGTACCATTCAGCCAGCGAGTGAGATCTGTCAGCTTGCCAAAAAATACAACGTGCTTACATTGGTCAATGCCAATCAAACAGTTGGCTTACTGCCCATCCTTGTGACAGAGATAGGCTGTGATTTTTTAGTTGCCTGTGGTCGAAAATGGCTACGCGGCCCAGAAGGTTCGGGTCTTTTATATGTACGAAAATCCCTTATTCCAGCCCTTACTCCGATCATGATCGGCTGGGGTAGTACCAATTGGGATTATCAAAACAACGATTATTCATTCATAGAAACTGCTAAACGTTTTGAGCCAGGCTGTCCTGTCATTCCCAGCATCTTAGGATTAGGCGCGGCGATTGATTACGCAAATGCTATTGGTATTCAGCCGATATATCAACGCGTTCAACAGCTCACAAAGTATTTAATAGAGCAGCTTGAAACGATTCCAGGCATTGTCCTCTATGGCCCTCAAAATCGTGAACATCGATTATCAGTTACACCGTTTAATATCGAAGGACATTCACCTGATGATGTCACAAATTATTTAGCAGATCGGGGTATCATCATAGAAGCTGGTACTTTTATGGCTAATACCATCATGGAGCGCAATCATATTAATAAAATGGCCCGCTTTTCTCCTCACTATTTTAATACGTTTGAAGAAATCGATCGTGCTGTATCCGGCATCAAGGAATTCCTTGAAATCTCCAAAACAAAGGCCCAAGATAGTCGTTAGCTATCTCGGGCCCTTTTGCATGCTTATTCATGGTACAACTTAAAGCTATATTGATCGAAATAACGCTGAATATTCATTGCTCCGTACTGGAGAACATTGACCATTTCAGGTAGCTTCTCCTCCGTTGGTTTGCGATAAATAGGTCCCGCAATTGTTAGAGAAGCAATCACCTCTTTTTTGCTATTAAAAAGAGGCACTCCCACCCCAAATACCGAGTGTGAATATTCTCCGGTTGTAAAGCACCAGCCTTGCTGTTGGATTTTCTCTAAATCGGCTAACATTTTATCAGGTTCTGTGATCGTTTCAGGGGTTATTTTTTTCATACCATGGTCCATAATTTCTTTCTTCCTCTCCTCCGGAAGAAAAGCCATGATGGTTTTACAAGAAGCTCCGATATGTAATGGTGTGCGTGTACCTATCGACACTGAAAACTTTATAGTTTGAGAGCTCTCTGCAATCTCTACCGTCACGCCATCTGTGCCATCTAACCATGTTAGAAATACGGATTCTTTAATGGCTTCTGCAAGATTTTTCATAATCGGTAAAACAAAATCAGAAAGATTTAATTTATCCTTTACCATCTGCCCGTATTCTAGAAAACGAAGCCCTAATTCATATTTTTTCGTCTCAGGGTGTTGAATCAGAAAACCTTGATTTTCAAATGTTGCTAAAATCCTATAAATAATAGAATGGCTAATGTTCATCTCTTTCGCTAATTCCCGAACACCCCATGTAGGATTTTCTTTACTAAAATATTTTAGAACCTCTAATGAGTTATCTAATGTTTTTAATGTCATCTCACACCTCAAATGTCTCTATAATAGAACCGTAATTGTATTATAAATTGAAGCCGGACAATTTTCAATAAATTCAACTATTTTACAAATGGGCTCCAAGTATTTTTACTGAAGCGATTAAACAAATTTTATTAGATGACCAGAAGTATTTTGTATTACTTCTAGCTGGCTTGCTGTCACCTCTGTTAATGGTATTTTGCTAGTCTTGAGCGTTTGCTTTCCATCCCCTGCCCAGAAAGCTAATAATTGCGCATTATCACCTACTTGGATATTAGTCATCACATAGGCAGCTAATTGCCGTAAAGACGTCTCTCTGCAATCTCCACCTAACGAGTATACATACTTATCTTTCACATAAAACTCTAGGTCAAACGGTGGATTATTACATGCAATAATACATAATGAATCAAAGGCAGACTCATTCTCAGCAAATAAAACCGTCATCTCCTCATCTACTTCATCCCACGATTGAAAGAAACCTGGGTCTGGCGTCGGTTGTAGCTTCTTGATATCCTTTACCTTCATTTCAGTAATGCCCCTATAATCCACTTCTACTAATGGATTATCTGATACTAGGAAGCGAAATAAACTCATTGAAAACAATCCCCTTTAGTAAATACGTAATCTTTATGATTATATTAACATAAATATCCAATACAAAAAAATCAACCCTCCTCGAAATCTATCGAGGTGAGTTGATTTTAATAGGTCCTTAATTAGACCATTTTGCATGAAGCGATTTTTTAGCTAATCATTTTTATCTTGAATGCCCTGCACTAGCTTTTCTTGAATCTGCAAATATTGGGCAATTTCCGAATCATCTAATACATCAAATAGTTGTACAAAGACTTCTTTTCCTATGGATTGAGCCTTCGACAAGGCTTCTTTCCCCTCATCGGTAATTTCAAGGCGAATGGTACGACGATCAGATGGATCATACAGTCTTTCCGCTAATCCAAGCTTGACCAGTTTTTCAGCAATGCTTGTCATTGCACCCTTTGTATAGCCAATCGTTTCAGCTAATTCTGCCTGTTTTTGAGGGCCTTTGACATGTAGCTCATTTAATACTAAAATGGGCGAAATTCCTAATGGATAAGGGAAAGCTTTTGTAAAACGTATGATATTGGCATTATTCACCTGTTCAATCATATGAATCAGTTTAAAAATATTTGTCTGTTTCAAAAAAATCCTCCTCAAACGCCTAGCATTAATGAAGCATTAATGAACCACCATCTACCATAATCGTTTGACCCGTAATGTACTGAGAATCGTCGGAAGCTAAGAAAACAGCTACTCGTCCGATATCCTGCTCAATGTCACCAAAACGACCAAGTGGAATTTTACTTCTAACCGCTTCATAATACTCTGGCTGTGCTTTTGCCCATGCTTGTACACCTGGTGAATCAGCAAGTGGACTAATAATATTGACATTTATACCAAATCTGCCCCATTCATTTGCGGCAACACGAGAAATGCCTCGGATCGCTTCCTTAGCAGCGGCATAGGCTGCCTGTGTCTCATGGCCTTGAATACCTGCTCCAGATGCAAAGTTAATAATATTACCTTTTGTTTCTTTTAAGTATGGTAATGCTGCTTGCATTAAATAAAATGTCGGATAAAAGCCTGTTCCAAATGATAAGTCAAGATCCGCTTGTGTTGTTTCTTCTATTGTAACTTGTTTCGCAGCATGGGCGTTATTAACTAGCACATCTAGTTTACCGTATTTTTCTACAACTGTATCGATAATTTTTGGTAATTGATCTCGCTCCATTAAATTTGCCTGCAAGAACATAGACTTTGCAGAAATTTGCTGTAATTCTTTCTCCATTGCCTGGCCAGCTTCTGCATTTAAGTCAACAATTGTGACAATAGCGCCTTCCTTCGCCATTGCTTTAGCCATGCCACTTCCAATACCACCTGCGCCGCCAGTAATAATGACTACTTTGTTTTCTAGTTTACCCATCCATACACATCTCCTTATAGTCTATTCAAAAATAGTTTAACATTAAACTATTTATATTTAAACTAAATTGCTTGCTATTTTCTCAACCGTCACTGCAACTATCCCACTGTTGTAAGAAAAAAAAACAGCAAACTACATCTATTTTCAAATACATACAAGCATCATTTTTATTTGACACGAATATACTGTAGCAGCTAGCTAAATTCACTTTCAGGAAAGGAGTTGTTGAAAATGGGTGCTAAATGGATAAAGCTTTCAGTCTTTTATTTATTGATTGTTTTTGCTTTTGGACTGTTTATGCATTATACTGTTCAACTTCAATGGAAAGCGACACATGCCCATATTGGTGTGGTAGGTTGGCTGACTACTGGATTCATTGGTTTAATTTATTCGACTTATAAAGATGCTGCGGAAACAGGTCTCGCCAAAGCACAGTTCTGGCTGTACAATATTGGTCTACCGTTCCTATTTGTTGGAATGATGATGGTCTATCTAGATGTGCCACGTTGGTTATTCGAGTTATTTGTATCAGGTGGTGGCATTGCTGTAGCTCTTTCCGTGCTGTTATTCTTTGTCAATGTCTTTAAATATGTGAAATAAACAAGAAAGCCCCACTTTTGTATAAGCGGGGCTTTTTTCATCTATATTACTGTAAGGAATTAGCTTGCATTTGATACATCTTTTCATAAATTCCGCCAACTGCCAGCAATTCATCATGTGTGCCATTCTCGACAATTTTCCCTCGATCTAACACAAGGATACGATCTGCGTTTTTAATTGTAGAAAGTCGATGGGCAATAATAAACGTTGTACGTCCTTTTTTTAGGACATCCATTGCATGCTGAATAATTTCCTCTGTCTCTGTATCAATATTGGATGTTGCTTCATCCAGTATTAAAATCGCTGGATCGAAGGCTAGAGCTCGTGCAAAGGAAATGAGTTGACGTTGTCCTGAAGATAATGTACTCCCCTTCTCAATCACAGGCTCATCATAACCATTTGGTAAGTTCGCTAAAACACGTTCTCCCCCTACAGCATTTAAAGAGGCCTCGATTTTTTCTGGAGAGATATTTGGGTTATTTAAGCTAACATTGGAGGCAATGGTTCCCGTAAACAAGTAAGGGTCTTGAAGCACAATTCCCATATGCTCCCGCATCGTTTGGCGAGGAACAGATGTGATATCAATGCCATCAATGGTAATTTTCCCTTTCGACGGATCATAGAAGCGGAAAAGTAAGTTCATAATCGAACTTTTCCCTGAGCCTGTATGACCAACTAGGGCGATAGTTTCGCCTTGATGGGCCTCGAATGAAAGATTTTTTAGTACATATTCATTATCCTTATAGGCAAAAGAAACATCTTCGAATAGCACATTCCCCTTATACCTTGGTAAACTTTTTTCTGAGACAGGTTCACCAGCCGTATCTAGCACTTCAAAGACACGTTTCCCTGCAATAAGTGAACGTTCAAGCTGTGAAAATTGATTAACGATATTCGTAATCGGATTAAATAGCTTAGTTAAATAATCAACAAACGCATATAAGGTACCTGCTGAAATCACCTCAGTTGCTGTATATGACTGTGTACCAAAATAGATAATAAAGACCGTAAACATAATCATTCTTAATGTATTGACAAGGTTAAAGGAAGTCGCTGAATCAAGCACCAATAGCTTACGTTCATAAGCGTAGTGCTCATTATTCATATCATCAAATTCCTTCGTCATTTGTTGCTCACGACGGAATGCCTGAATAATCGTCATACCTTGAATAGATTCATTAATCATGGCATTGATATCGGCAATTTTTGTACGGATGACATCATTATATTTGGAAGCAAATTTCCGATACAAAATCATCCATATATACACAATAGGAATCATCGTTAGAGCAAGCATAGCCATTTTCCAATTTAAAATAAAGAGTGCTATATATACGCCAAAGATGGAAATGAAGCTCGTCACAAAATTGGACAGTACCTGTACATATAAATTCCGAACTGCCTCTGTATCGTTCGTTACACGGGCAACAATTTTGCCTGCTGGTAAATTGTCAAAGTACTGGATCGGTAATGTTTGAATATGCTCAAACACATCTTTACGTAATTTTTGAACAACGCGATTAGCACCAATTTGTAAATAAATATACATAAAATAGCGTAAAATCGCTGTAGCAATGGCTAATAGTAAATAAACGATTAGTAACCATGTAATCGGTTTAATTTCAATATGACCAATCGTCATGTAATTATCAATAATATGTTTAGCAATGAATGGCCCAACAAGCTCTGTAAATACTGCAATTGTTAGGAAAAATAAGCCTAGTAATATCGGCTTTTTAAAATACATTGCATAGCGCATTAAACGTTGACTCGTACTCATGAGGCACCTCCCTCTAGCTGCTGACGGTCAAATTGCTCTTTATACCATCCTTGTTGTGAAAGAAGTTTCTCATGTGTTCCTTGCTCAACAACTTGCCCATCATCCAACACGATAATAACATCAGCATGTTGGATACCCGATAATCGGTGCGTGGTAATAATCGTTGTTTTTCCATGACGTTCTCGCTGAATATTTTCAATAATTCTTGCTTCAGTCTTCGCATCGACAGCGGACAATGAATCATCAAGCATTAAAATTTCAGGATCTTTAATTAGCGCACGAGCAATGGATACGCGTTGCTTTTGACCGCCCGAAAGAGATACACCTTTTTCACCAACAAGTGTTTCAAGACCCATTGATAAATTTTCTAAATCCTTTTCAAAATACGCCGCCCGTATTGCCTGCTGCAATTCTGCTTGCGTCGCATCTTCTTTCCCGAATAATATATTTTCACGAATGGTACGTGAGAATAACACATGATCTTGAGGCACATAGCCAATCCAATCGAGAATCTGCTCCTTCGTTTGAGCAGTAATATCAATACCATCAATGGAAAGCTGTCCCTGTCCGATTGGATATTCTCGTAATAATTGACGAAGGAAGGTTGTTTTCCCCGCTCCTGTCTTCCCAACAATTCCAAGCGTTTGACCTTTTTTCAATGACAATGAAATTTGTTGTAGGTTTTTCACTTGGCTCATTGGATATTGGAATGTTAAATCATCAAAACCAATCGCTTTAGGTGTCGCAATCATTTGTGGATTCGGAATATTTTGAACATCCGCCTCGTAGTTTAATGTTTCCTGCACACGATCCAGTGACGCATTCCCTTGTTGCATGACATTAATCAGCTCTCCAATGGCAAATATTGGCCAAACAGCTAATCCTAAATAAACATTAAATGTGATAAGTTGCCCAACAGTCATGGCCTCTGTCGACACTAAATGTGCGCCGTAACCAAGCGCAACAACATAGCTGATTCCTGTACCCACTTTAGTAATCGGGCCAAATAAAGCGTTAATTTTAGCTGTATGAATATTTTTCGCATAAACGATTTCACTCATATCCGCAAAATTAGCCTCATCTTTTTTTTCCTGCACATAGGCACGCACCACTCGCACACCTGCTACAGATTCAAGGACACTATCGTTCAATTCTCCAAAAGAATCCTGAGCTTTCATATAACGTTCATGAACAATTTTCCCTAAATATTGAATGAGGATGGCCATGATAGGAACTGGTAACATGGCAAAAAGTGTTAACTTCCACGAAATCATATAGCCCATCGCAAAAATGATAAAACCCATATAAATCGTTGAATCAATCAACGTCATAATCCCAAACCCAGCGGTCATGGAAACTGCATTTAAGTCATTTGTTGCACGAGCCATTAAATCCCCTGTGCGATTTTTTTCATAAAAAGTTGGGGTCATTCGTAAAAAATGCTGCATCAAATTTCGACGTAAAATTTTCTCAAGGTTAATAGCCCCTTCAAATAGTCGAAATTGCCACACAAAATTTAGCAGATAGCCCCCTATAATAATCCCGACAAAAATAAAGACATACTTCGTTAAAATAGCTGGTGTCATTTCCCCTGCCGTCAATATATCGATAATCGAGCCCAGTAAATATGGAGGAACAACCTCTAATCCACTGGCAATCATCAGTAGCACAATCGCGATCGTATATTGTTTCCAGTATTGTTTAAAAAACCAGCCTAATTTACTTAAAACGTCAAACATACATTATTACCTTCTTTCTTCCGTGCTGTTGTGGCATTGCTACCCACTTTCTAGAAATTCCTTTTTGAAAATCATTCGTCGTACTGTGTTTCGCATAAACATACACTCCTTTTTTTGGTTTTCACTATAACCTTTTTAGGCACCAAAAAAGACACATACCCCTCTAAAGAGCATGTGTCTCTTATTAAAGGCCGGATGAAATCCATGCCTTTTTGTGCAATCTTAAATAAGCGTTAGGCATAGACAATGTATGTAGCTGTGTTTGAATATAATGCTGGTAAAATTAACATTGTCATGCCCTCCTTTGGTTTATTTTTATAGTGTTCTTGAAGGTTATCACACTATAGAAATATTTGTCAACTATCACCCTGTTATTTTTTATCATTTCCGGGAAATAGTTAGCGCTTTAAAGCACTAAAACACAATTTTATACCAAAGGCCCAAAAGGAAAGCATGTTCGTCGTATATTGCTTTTTACATTACAATAATTTTTGATAGCTTACATTAACCTAAAGACTGAAATGAACAAACAGTGAAAAAAACTTACTCATATCAATTAGGACAGCATTGCATTCAACAACCTTCTGACTTCCTAGCTTTCTAGACGCCTATATATCATCATTATTTTAATTATTATTTAGTAATTTATTAATTAGTTAATTATTACTTAATAGTGGTGGATTTTCCGTTTCCGGTTTAACCGTATACGGATTATCCATAAACGGTGTTTTGATGTATTTCTAGCGACTCTTTATAAGCCAATAATTCAACATAATCCTACTTAAAAATTTTCTTTATATACTATATCTATATATTATATTGTTTCTGCTTAGTTATTTTTCCTTTCTATAGTATTATCTATAAACTATATAAGTAGTTAAACATCGTTTAGGGACATCAATCGTTCATTTTGTTAGAAGTTTAGATGTTGCTAACGCTATTTAATAAATTCCCAACATCGAAACATTTCTAAAAATTTCATCTCATGATACACTTTGCAATATAGTCATTTTAGTAAGGGGTCTTTATGTTGAAACCATTTTTCACTGTTGGGATTGGCGGAATTCTCGGAGCTGTTTGTCGGTATAGCCTTAGTCTTGCCGTCCCAAACTCAGGAGGATTTCCATCAACAACACTTTTTATAAATTTACTTGGCTGCTTCTGCTTAGCATGGCTTTTCACTACTTTTACAAAGCGCACACCGATCGTACTAGGGATTGGCACTGGCTTTTGCGGGGCATTTACCACCTATTCGACATTCTCCTTAGAAACACTGCTACTCCTTCAACATAGTGAGTGGCTACAAGCAATTCTCTATGTAGTCGTAAGTGTTGTAGGCGGTTTACTTTGCGCATGGCTGGGGATTCGCGTAGCGAGGGGGCGAATGGCATGATTCTTGTCGGGGTTGGCGGATTTTTAGGCGCCATTTCAAGGTTTTATATAGGTAAATTATTGGCCCATCCCTATCCATGGGCAACTTTTATAATCAATTGTACAGGTTCTTTTGCGCTTGGTCTTGTTTTTGCCCTACACCTGAGCGATTGGTTATGGCAGTTGATCGGCATAGGCTTCTTAGGAGCCTATACAACATTCTCGACTTTTGGGTTTGAATCGTTACAGCTGATTGAACAGCAAAAATGGGGACAAGTAGTAAGCTATATAGCTAGTACCTTACTTTTTGGCATACTGTTTGCCGCTATTGGTTATATAGTAGTGTAAAAAGAGGTGATATTATTGACACAGCCATCAAATGAGCTACTTCAAGAACTGGAACTTGAAATTGAACAAGCACTCTATTCCCTTATCGACCTAGAATTAGCAGAAAATTATGCTGCTATGAATACACAATTTGCTCAACTACTTGCAAAGGTTCAAGCAGCACAGTTAATTGATTATAAGCTTGATGTTCTCGTAGAGCCCCAAGCTTTTGCAACGGAAACTTGTATTCTACTACAAAGCTTAATTGAAGCAAAGGCAAGGCCCAATAAGCGGCATAGATTATTAACACATCGTATGATTTTAAAAATATGGTTACGGAAAAATCAACGATTCATAAAAGAATTTTTACCCCAAATGTTTTAGGCGCCACTTAGCTTGCAAGGGCGCCTTTTTAGATGGGTATTTGTTGTAACACTTCTTTTATTTTGCCCTCGATTGTTAAATCAAATGGCGTTGTATGCTGTGAAGTATCCAAATTTATATATACGGTTTTTCCTTTTGTCATCATTGGCAGTTGGTTCACTGGGTATACTTCGAGACTCGTTCCAATGACTAGGACAAGCTCGGCTCTTTGTATGGCCCCCATGGATTTATGCCAGATTGTTTGTGGTAAGCTTTCGCCCAAAAGCGCGACATTCAGACGTAATTTACTACTGCAATGTGAGCAACTAGCTTTCCTCATAAAGTCATCTATTGAAGCAGCTTGTTGGCAACGATGACAACGTATAGAGCCGTGTAATTCCTCTACCTTTTGACTCCCAGCTAATTGGTGAAAGCAATCTACATGTTGAGTAGCCACTAATGACACGATTCCTCTTTGTTTTCAGTCCGCTAAAATATGGTGTCCTTCATGCGGCGCTGCTTACAACATATTTGGTATCTTCCCCAGTAACAAGGATGCTGTAATCACGTCCGCTCCTATGACACCAGCACAGCCATCGCAAGAATCACGCCTAAAAAAGTCGCTTGTAAAATCATATTAAAAATAATTGGAAGCCCATATAAGTTAGCGGCAAATACAGATAATACACCTAGAGTTGATGCTAAACCATTCATATTAATGTTACGCCTAGTGGCAATGTAAAACCATATATGCTTTCTGGAACTTTAAGCTCATCTCTTGCTACTTCCATAGAGGCTGGCAGTGTTGCACTACTCGATGTTGTACTCCCTGCTACAAGCATGCTACATGCCTCGATTTAAACCATGATTAAATCCAATTTAATATTAAAGTAAACACCTAAAATTCCATTTAACCCATATGTCTCTTCTGTAATTTCTACTTGTACTTTAAAGAAATCTGCATAAAGACCTTTGATTTTATACTTTAAGTAGATAAATATTACTTGTATTCAGCAATATCTATTTATATCTCCCTAGTTTCTTCCCTTAGCCATACTCTCTCTTCTTCATTTAAATAAGGAACTAGCTTTGTGTATACCTCTTGATGATAATTGTTTAACCATTTCATTTCGCTCTCTGTTAACATCTCTTTATTTATACCGGCCAAATCAATAGGGCAATACGTGATTGCTTCAAACTTCATAAATTGACCAAACTCTGTTTTCTCGTCTTCAACTACTAACATCATATTTTCAATTCTAATTCCATATTTGCCTTCGAGGTATATTCCCGGTTCATTTGTAATAATCATGCCTTTTTCTAATATAACATTATTATTATCATTCCTTATGCTTTGAGGTCCTTCATGAACATTTAAGAAAAAACCTACCCCATGGCCAGTCCCGCATTTATAGTCCATGCCATACTGCCAAATTGGTTGTCTTGCTAAAACATCTAAGTTTGAGCCTGTTGCTCCATATAAATATTTTACTGAGCTTAATGCAATAAACCCTTTTAACACCAAAGTAAAATCTCTTTTTTGTTCATCGGTAAGTTTTCCTAAAACAATCGTTCTTGTAATATCAGTTGTTCCATCATAATACTGTCCACCTGAATCAATTAAAAAAAGACCTTCATTCTTGAGCGTAAATTGATTATATTTATTAGCTTTATAATGCATCATTGCAGCATGTTCTTTATAACCAGCTATCGTATCAAAGCTAGGTCCAACAAATCCTTCCTGCCCGCTTCTGAAATCTTCTAATCTTTCTTCGGCAGTAATCTCTGTAATTTCTTCTTTGTCTACAGCGCTTTTAAGCCATTTTATAAATTTCACCATGGCTAAACCATCTTTTATTTCACACCATTTTAAATTTTTTATCTCAACTTCATTTTTAATAGCTTTTAAATTAGTCGTGATGTTAGGACTTTCAATTTTCTTTGTATTACTGTTAATAGCATTATATAAGTTGATATTTGTTTTATTCGTATCTAAAATGATGGCATCTCCGCCTGAAAGATTTTCCAAGAATGTTTGTATTTCATGATTCGCTTTTAACTCGATTCCTTCAGTCTCTAGTTCTAATTTAACCAAATGGGGAACCTTGCAAGAATCAATAAATAAATAACATTTATGTTCTGCTACGATTACATTAGCTATTACAATTGGATTGTTAGGCACATCGTTCCCTCTTATATTCAAAAGCCATGCAATGTCATCAAGGGAAGTTAGAATATAATAATTTGCTCCTTTATTTTTCATTTCTTCTCTTACTTCATTTAATTTTTCTACTCGTGATTTGCCTGCATATTTTACTTCATGAGTAAACATTGGTCCTTTAGGAATCTCCGGTCTATCTTTCCACAGATCACCAATTAAATCTTGATTCATTTTTAATTCGATGCTCTTTGCCTTTAGATCTTTTTCCATCTTTTTTACCATATTAATTGAAAAAACATTTCCATCAAAGCCCACAATGCTTTCTTCTTTAAGAACATCTGTTAGCCATTCTGAATAAAATGGTACCCCTGGATCCATCATTCTAAATAATCTGATTCCTGAGTCCTCAAGCTGCTTTTCAGCTTGAATATAGTATCTACCATCTGTCCATAACCCAGCATCCTCTAATGTAATAACTACAGTACCCGCGGACCCTGTAAATCCTGATATCCATTGTCTACATTTCCAATGTTCTGCTACATATTCACTCTGATGTGCATCAAAACTGGGAATTATATAAGCATCCATTTGATTTTCTTTCATGAGCTGCCTTAACTTTTCGACCCTATCTCTAATATTCATTACTAATACCTCCATTTTCTATAAGACTAAATTCTTTACTTTCACGGTCATACAGCCATACAGCCAGTACTATACTAATTATCCCGGCTGTAAGCTTTGATATTATAAATGCTCCTATCATATCTGGTGCTACTCCTGACACAAATCCAAGTTGACCACCAAATACAAATGCTCCACTTACTCCAAAGGCAGTACATACCACTTTTCCTTTAGGATTCATTTCCTTATATGTTCCAAATATCAACAGATTACTAGCTAAACTTCCTAAAATCCCTGCTACAGACATCGAATTAATTCCAAACTTCTTCCCAATTTTTTCAAAACTATTTTTAAAAATCCGATTAATAAGTGCAAGCATAGGATATGCTCCACCTAGAACAAATGCGATCTTGGCTACTATAACAGTAGATTCAGATAGTGGTGTTAACCCTGAGACAAGCCTTACACCAAATATCACATCTATTCCTTGTAAAAGTAATCCGACAGTACTTAAACTCACTATAAGCTTTCCAAATAAATTAAAAACTTTTATAAAAACGTGAGGAACTTTTAATAATCCTGCCCCTAAAATAATGGCAAAAACAAATATAGGTACCAGATTCAACACTAATATATTGATATTTATTTTTTGCCATAAGCCAGCTACCAGACATCCTATTGGTATAGTAATAATTCCAACCAACACACCCTTAGAAAAATATTTTTCATCCTCTTTAGAGAGCATCCCTAACGCGACAGGTATTGAAAAACTGATTGTGGCTCCTAAAGTAGAGGCAATGATAATTCCTGAAAATGCTCCCATTTCTTCTGTCAATGCTAGCTGATTAGCCATTTGATAGCCACCCATATCTACAGCTAAAAATGTTGCTGGAACTATAGAGGGATCTAGACGAAAAACGCTACAGATTGGAATAATCACAACAGATAAAAAATTTGTAAATATAGGAACTAAAGAAATTATCCCTATCATACCAAGCCCTAAAGTCCCCATAGTCTTTATGCCTTCTTCAAATTTCCCACCCAGTTTCAAATGATTCCCGGTAATATAATCAATAGCTCCAATTACAAAAAAAGACCCAATTAGATATAGTATTAATTTATCCATTGTTATTTATCACTTTCTATTAACTTTGTATAATGTCTTTACTAGTCAGCATCTGTATTATCAGACCCTCTATTGTAGATATAATTAGGCGTATTAACAGCTATAAGCTTGACCTTTTTATTAGTGTAATTAGCCCAATTGTGTGCAATACTTGATTCCATATGAATACTATCGCCAGGATATACTTCATGCCTCTTATCATTTATGTAAACTGTTAATATACCCTCTAAAACATAAATGAACTCTTCTCCCTCATGCTTATAGGATAATATTTCTTCATCTTTCTTTTGAGGAAGAATTTCTATAAGCCTTGGAACAAGTTGTTTATTTTCCAAATCTGTACTTAAACTATACTTAATAAAACCTCCTTCTACCGAATCCATTATTTCTTGTTCATAACTTCTTAAAACCACATCTTTCCTTTTAAGTGGATAGTCGAAAAAATGTGTTAAATGCACCCCCAAGGTATCAGCTAATTTTTCAAGTGAATCAACCGCTATGGTAGTAAGTCCTCTTTCTAATTGAGAAATAAATCCAACAGATAGTTCACTTTTTTCACTTAACTCTTTCAAAGTAATACCTTTTTCAGTCCTCAATTTCTTTATTTCCATTCCAATATTCATCATTTCACCTCAAATTTCATCTTCATGAATAATATAATTCATTTTATAGCAATAAACAATGTCTGATGAAATTAATTTCATCATTATGAAATTAATTAATTAACATTATCATATATTCTCTAGAGAAAAGCCCGCATAATTACACCCACTAGCACAAAAAAGACGCTTGATCTATTAGATCTATGCGCCTAAATTGTTAAATACGAAAAAATGTTATCTTGTTGTGCCTTGCTCAACTAAAGTACCAATAGCTCGCCCAAGCAAATTAATGGCTTGTTCAACCAGTGCATTAACTTGTTCTTTAATTGTAACTTTAGCTTGAATAGCTATGGCTTCTCCGCCTATTTTTTGAATATGGTTTACCACTTCAAATGCACTTTTCTCATTCGAACGGAAGTTTACTATGATTTTTGCTCCCTTTAATGCAAGTAATTCAGCTGGTGCACGCCCATCACCTGAACTTGCTTCCCTTAAATCTTGAATGATTAATCCTCCCGAGATGATTCTTTAAAAGATAATGATAATGATTTAATTTTTCTCCATTAATATTTCTTTCGTAAAAATTATGAAGAAGGTGTACAACAGAAGCTTCGTTAAGGATTGTAACCACTCTCCTAAACGTTCGATTGTCATTTTGTCATTCCTCTATTCATCGTTAAGTCTTGAAACAGCTATCTACAACTACTTCGACAATGAGCTTGTTTTTCCTGTGAATGGTGATCGAATTTAACCATTTTTGGAAGATTGTTTAGTAGGAAACTTCAATTTATTATTCACAGATAACATTCGTATGATTACAATGAAAATAACGATAACTGACAATTCAAGCGGGCTGCTCCACCCTGCCCATATACAAATCCCACATAAAAAAGTTAGGACGGCATGGATCTCTTCTCTTAATGCAAGCGGCGTTCTACCAGCTAGCAAATCTCGAATCATGCCTCCGCCAACACCTGTAAACATAGAAGCTATAATAATGATACCAAGATCGTGATCCAAGCTTTTGGCTAACAAACCACCCTGTATAGCGAAAGAAGCAAGACCGATTGAATCAAAGAAATACCCCCAACGATTCCAGTGATGAATCCAATTTCTTTTGACAAATAAAATGGTCGTTAGCGTAACTAACACGACTAGTAATGATTGTCGCTCCCATATATTGGACACAGGTATATCGAGCACTACATTGCGAATAATGGAACCGCCATAAGAGGTTGTGAGACCAAGCACAAATATTCCTATAAATGAATATCTGGCCTGTAAGGCAACAAATGCGCCACTTATTGCATAAGCAATAATGCCAATAATGTGTAATACTGACCAAGTCATATGACCCAACTCCTTTTGTCTACATAAAAAAGCCCACCATAAAATAGTTGCGCATTCTTCACGCAAGCTATTTTATGGTGGGCTAATATTCTAGCAGTTTTACCTACTAAATTATCCATCTCACCAAATCTTCGTTCAAAATTTCATAGAAGTTCTGCAATGTTGATCTAACACAACGGCCATGAAATTTCCAATATAATTGATAATTGTAATGGATGTAGCTTAGAAATTCAAACTATAATATTAGTTACAGTGTTTCATAGATGACCTGACCCATTTGAGATACATCATAATTTCCTAGTGCGGTTACTTCTGATTGAAAATGTAGAGAAGTCAAAATCTCCTTCACCGTATTAATTAGTGACTGATTTTCAGGCGTTTTTAATAACACAATGTCATATCGTTCTCTGACTACAGGGATAAAATCGACATCGACAAGTTTGGCGATTTTTTCAATCCCTATTCCAACATCTGCGTGTCCATTTGCTACAGCGGAAGCCACATCGAGATGGCTCATTTCTTCCTTGTCATACCCGTCAATCGAAGATGGGGCTATGTGATGAATGCGCAATTGTTCATCTAATAAAATACGAGCACCCGAGCCTTTCTCACGATTGATCATTGTAAATGATTTTGTCTGAAAATCTTTAAATGATTCTATTTGCAGTGGATTTCCTTGTTGAACATAGAAACCTGCTCTACGGGATACTACATTGAGGAGCAAAAAAGGATGGCTCACTAAAATCTTCTTTACATAAGGTGTATTATAGTCTCCTGTATCACCATCATACATATGTAAACTGGCAATATCACATTCTCCATTATACAACGCCATGACACCATTAAAACTACCTTCATGTGACCGCAATACTTTAATAGATTGTCTTTTCTCCATATATTTTGCCAATAAATCTAACACTAAATCTTGCCCACTAATAATAATTTTTGAGTGATGTTTCATTTGAGTAGCTGCTGCAGGCATCGATAGGGCACTACCCGTCTTCCGTTTTTGTATATAGCCTTGTAAATCAGCACGATCTACCCGCATTTGACGCCCTACTCGAAAAACAGGCAAATCTCCTTTTTTCACTAAATCATACACTGTTAATTTTGATACTTTTAATAATTGCGCTACCTCTTCAATTGTATAGGATTGTTCTTGTGACATATCATTCTCCTCCTATAAGCCTCTTCTTACATGGTAACTTATTTATATACACGTGAACATCTTGAAATTTTCTACCAATTACAGGTTTCTTTTTCACTTATAACTTATTATAATTAGTTATGTCTTGTTATAACGAGTTATAAAAGGAGTAAAATCAAAGTGAAAAAATTTTATAGTTTCTTCGCAACCTTGCTATTACTAGTTGGCCTATTAACAGCTTGTGGTGACCAAGAAAAAGAGCCCCAAGCAAAAGAACAAGTGGAATTAACAATTTCTGCGGCTGCTAGTTTACAAGATGCCTTAGAAGAATTGAAATCAACTTATGAAAAAGAACACAATACAATCAAAATCCTCTATAACTTTGGTGGTTCAGGTGCATTACAGCAACAAATTTTACAGGGGGCTCCTGCAGATCTTTTCTTTTCTGCAGCAGAAGATAAATTCGATGCTCTGGTAGAAAAAGAAATGATTGATCCGAAACAAGGGATGGATCTTTTAGCAAATGAATTAGTATTAATCGTTCCTAAGAACAATGAAAAACATATCCAATCGTTTGGAGATTTAAAACAAGCGGGAAAAATTGCACTTGGTACACCCGAAACTGTTCCTGCTGGACAATACGGTGTGGAAACGTTAAAAAATATGCAACTCTGGGAGTCACTTGAATCCAAGGTAGTGTATACAAAAGACGTACGTCAAGTACTTACTTATAGTGAAACGGAAAATGTAGATGCTGGAATTGTTTATAAAACGGATGCTCTTGTATCAGACAAAGTCAAAGTCGTTGCGACAGCAGATGATCAAACACACACACCAATTATCTATCCTGTAGGTGTCATCAAAAATAGTAAACATGTACAAGAGGCTGAAGATTTTTATCATTTTTTACAAAGTGATGATGCCATGAATGTCTTTAAAAAGTATGGGTTTAAAGGAGCTCAATAAAGGATGGGTGCCGATTTTTGGTCTCCGCTTAGGCTTTCGATTGAGATTGCCTTTGTCGCAGGTATCATTGCTATTATGGCAGGTATTTTAATGGGCAAGTGGATGGCGACCCATCATTTTAAGGGGAAATTATTCCTTGAAACGATGTTGCTATTGCCCTTAGTATTACCTCCAACTGTAGTAGGTTTCCTCCTTATCGTCATCTTTGGGAAGAATAGTCTATTAGGAAATCTGATTATCTGGCTTTTTGATCAGCCTGTCATGTTCACATGGTGGGCGGCCGTCATCGCATCTACCATTGTAGCTTTTCCATTAATGTATCAATCGGCCAAAACTGGCTTTGCCTCTGTTGATCGTGATATTGAAAATGCAGCACGTGTGGATGGAGCAAAAGAATGGCAAATCTTTATGTACGTTTCTATTCCTCTTGCATTAAAGGCACTTGTTTCTGGAGGCATTTTGAGCTTCACACGCGCTTTAGGTGAGTTTGGGGCCACCTTAATGTTTGCGGGTAACATTCCAGGGAAAACACAAACAACCCCGCTGGCAATTTATATGGCCATTGATGCGGGTAACATGACCCTTGCCTGGACATGGGTTTTGTGCATGATGGCTATTTCCTTCCTTATGCTTCTTAGCATTCATATCCTAAAAGTATAAAAGAGGTAGTTGGTTTTGGGACTGAACCCCATAAGTGAGACAGTCTCAAAAAAGCATCACCCAACCAGTTTCCGATAATTAATTGGAGACTGGTTGTTTAATTTCAATTGAATTCGAGTATTGTTATAATAATTTATATAATCTCTTACGGTTTGATCTACAATGGCTGTTGTAGTTCGAGTTAATCCGTCGAGATAAAACGTTTCTGCTTTGAGTGTCGCATGAAACGATTCAATTGGGGCATTATCAGCGGGCGTTCCTTTACGGGACATGCTCATGATAATGCCCTTTGCTTTGATTGCTTGTTGGTACGCTGCTGAAGTATAAACCGACCCCTGATCGCTGTGTAAAAGACAACCTTGCGGTAAAACAGGTAATTGCTGAAGTGTATCTAACACAAGATTTACATTTTGAGTATCAGAAATCGTATAAGCAATAATTTCACCATTAAATAAATCGAGTATACTAGATAGATATAACGTTTTCCCGCCAAAAGGTAAGTAGGTAATATCTGTAACGAGTTTCTCCAAGCGCTTTTGTGATGTAAATTCACGATTCATCAGATTATTAGCCACGTAATATGGTTGTCCTGTTTGTTTACGTTTTTTAACTTTCACACGACATTGCCAACCATACTTTTGCATTATACGTTGCACAGCCTTATGATTCACAACCCGATCTTGTCTTAAGATAGCTGTGATTTTTCGATAACCATAACGATATTTATTTGCTTTACAAAGTTCCCCAACGCTTTTCTCTAATTGGTACGCCCCTTGAATCCGTTTGGATTCTTGACGCCATCTATAATACGTAGATCGAGGGACATTCAATATTGCACATAGTTCTTGAACCGTTACTTGTTCTTTTAATTTTTCAATTATCTCCACCATTACTTGTCCAACCACTTCCTTTCCAATTCGGCGTACTTTTTTAAAACCTCAATTTGTTGCTTTAAAAATTTATTTTCTATCTCCAACTGTTCGATAGCTGAAAGATCATCTGGACCTTTCCCAAAAGTATATTGCTTTCCCACAGGTTGTTTGAAACGATGCATTTCACCATTCTTATACCAACGTGTCCATGTTTCTATTTGAGTGTCATTACGAATATTTAACTCTGCTAATATCACCTTTGTAGGAATACCTTGTAACTTCATTTCAACTGCTTTTAATTTTACTTCTTGCGGATAACTCACTCTCGTTCCCATAAAAATAAGCACCTCCAATAGATATTAGGATACATTACCCTAAATTCAATTGAAGATGCTTTTTTGTTTTGTCTAACCCGAAGGGGTCAGTTCATTTAAACCAGCTACCTCTTTTTTTGTCATCCCCCGCTGATAGGTGGAATAAAGGCGATTGTATCACCTGATCTGACGATTGTTGTATCCGTTGCAAATTCTTCATTTATGGCCGTCATCATCTGCTGTAATGACAGCTGAGGATAGTGCTTTTCCATCCAATCTTTCATTTGAGCAACCGTCACATCTGACAGATCTACGGTTAATTTTGATTCACCAACCACTTCTTGTAAGTGAGCAAATAATAAAATATTAATCACAATTTCCCTCCTCCTCAATGGCCGGTTTTCCTTCGGGATATGGGACATTTTCTAATTGATCACCAATCCATTCAGTGCCATCCTCCCAATGTTCTTTTTTCCATATAGGAACAATTTGTTTGATACGGTCAATCGCATATTCATTTGCCAAATAAGCTACTTTTCGATGTGGGGATGATACAGCAATAACTACGGCAATATCCGTAATATCCAATCTTCCTACACGATGTGTAATGGCTATTGTGGCATCTGGCCATTGCTGTTTTATTTCTTGAGCGATTTGCTCAAACATCTTAATCGCCATAGCAGGGTAAGCTTGATATTCCAAGTACAGAGTTTTCTTACCTTGCGTAATTTCACGTACAGTTCCGATGAACAACGTAATCGCACCAGCGTTTCGATTAAGTACTTTATGCCTTACTTCCTCTACATCGATCGGTTTATCGATAATTTCAAACATCGCTGTCGTCATAGTTTTCCCCTCATTTCTCTCATCAAAAATTCCATATATTGTGATTCTTCATCAATCGAAAAAGCTGGACGTGCTAGGGTCTGATCGAGTGGATAGCTTGGCCAATAAATCACACAGAGGATATTGGATATTTGTTGTAGCAACTCTTGATCTTGTGCTGTTCGGAGTAATACGACCTTCGGATAATGTTCACTTTTATACCCTTCAATCAAAATAATATCCAATGGAAAGGCGGCATAAATTTTAAGTATTTCAGCAAGCTGCCAGTTATGTTGATGAATACTCATACGTAAAGTACCCTCCCCCTCCACTGCTGAGACACTTGCACCTGCCTGCTCGTGACGGCTACTATCCTTCGAAGAATCTATCATCGGTACACCACCATGTCCATGATGTTTAATAGTTCCTACTCGTAGCCCTTCTGCCGAGGCTTGCTTAATCAATTGCTCCATCAAAGTCGTTTTTCCGCTATTTTGATAGCCTACTATCTGTATGATTTTTCGATGTTGTCCCAAGGCCACTCACTTCCTTGCAAATCTTCTAGTAATAAAACCGCTATTTGCATACCTTTTTCATAGCCACGGGAGCCGCCAGGTAAGACAATAAAAGCATTGGCTATCGCTAAAGATGAAACTGCACTCGATTTATCAAAACCAGATGGCTCGGCAACTAGCTGACCTTTTTCATAGTATGCACGAGCTCTTACAAAGCGTGTAAATGGATTTGGCTTTGTAAAATCTGCCCCTAAAATAGCTTGCTCTCTGCGTACGTGTGGTTGTTGATTGCCAAATGCAGTGCGAATAATTGGGCGTACAAATAGCTCAAAGCCAACATAGCATGCTGAAGGATTTCCGGAAAGTCCAAATAATAATTGTCCGTTCCGAGCAGCGACCGTTGTTACACTCCCTGGCCGCATCGCCACTTTATTAAATAACACCTTTGCATTAATAGCTTCGTAGATTGCAGGCAAGTAATCATAATCACCAACGGAAACGCCCCCCGTTGTGATTAACATATCGACTTCTTGTAATGCTTTTTCAACGATATTAATACATAAATCAAGATCGTCACTAAATTTGCCAAAGTAATGAACTTCTGCACCTGTACGTTCGATTTGGGCCATAATCATATAGGCATTACTATTCCGAATTTTGCCTGGTTGTAAAGATTCACCTGGCTCTAGTAACTCACTGCCAGTGGCAATTACACCCACTACCATTTTACGGTAGACAGGCACTTGCGCATAACCAAACGTAGCTAGTAAGGCTATCACCCCCGGGTTGATATATTGACCTCTTTCAATAAGGACAGTGCCTTGTTGTACATCTTCTCCCTTATAGGAAATATTTGTGCCCGTTGCAAACGTCCGTTTAATCGACATGAATAATTGCTGATTTTCTTCAAACGTATGCGTTAATTCTAGCATAACGACTACGTCACACCCTTCTGGTATAGGGGCACCCGTCATAATACGTACTGCTTGCCGATAACCAACTACCTCTTCATAAACAAAGCCTGCCCCAATTTCCCCAACGACTTGAAAAATGACTGGCTGTTCTGAAGAAGCTTCTTGACTATCAATAGAACGAATGGCATAGCCATCATAAGGAGAACGGTCAAAGGCTGGTACATCATGATCAGCGACAATATCTTCTGCTATAAAACGCCCTTGTGCCTGTGGTAATGGGACAAACTCCCTTTTTGCTTGAAAGGCATAGTCCATCACACGTTGGACAGCTTCCGCCACCGGAATTGGTTGTCTCTTTTCTAACATTTGCTACACTCCTTTATCCTAATAAACGATAGTAAATGGTTTTTGCTTTTTGTATATCCTGTATACCATGAATCACTACTCGCCCATCTTGAAAAATGACGATACGATAGTCGGCTGCTTGGCAGGATAGCAAATAAGGATTACTCTGAATATTTCCGTAGGGACGAAGCTGGTTTGCCAACTGCTCTAAATTGTAGTGAGTCGACTTTGAGGGTCGGATTTGTACTGCATCTCGACCACAAAGTACCTCAAGTTTTGTTTGATTTTCATAAGCTAATGCTGGGTACGTTGGATGGTGACCACAGGTTGGACAATCATCCTGACGTATTTTATCCACATTGATTTCATAATGTTGATTTTGCCAAACATCAAACGTCAAATAGCTTTTTCGTAAGGCTTTCACATCACCAACTAGTAGTTTTAAGACCTCTGCTACTTGATAAGCTGCTACGATTTGGACAGTAGGGCTAATGATTCCTACCGTATCACATGTCATCCCTGTATGAGGCATCACCTTTAACAAACATCGTAAACAAGGTGTATTGCCTGGCACTATTGTATAGGTAGCCCCATAGCTACTAATACAAGAGCCGTACACCCATGGAATACGGTGTTGTTGTGCCAGATCATTCATCAGAAAGCGAACATCAAAATTATCGGTTGCGTCTACCATGACATCTATATCGTCTAGCAGTGGTAGCAATAACTCTGTACAAGCATCCATTATGGCAACCTGAATGTCCACCTCTGCATTAATTTGTTGTAGTCGATTTTTGGCTGCGATTACTTTGGGCATTTTATCTTGTGCGTCTTGCTCAGTATATAATTGCTGTCTTTGCAAGTTACTCCACTCTACATAATCACGATCAATCAACGTCAACTTTCCAACACCTGCACGCACAAGCGCTTCTGCACTAGCACTGCCTAATGCGCCAACCCCTATGATAAGGACATGTTTTTGTTTCATTGCCTGCTGACCTGTTTGTCCGATTGGGCTAAATAATTGTTGTCTAGAATATCTATTATTCATAAGCATTTTGCCTTTCTTTCAATGAATTTTCGTTTGACCTTTTCGTTAATAGCATTATAATAAAGTGAATCTTAATCAGAGCATTTTTCTATATTTGTGATAATTATTCATTTCACGAATGGAGCCTTCTACGTGAAAAGCTCCAAAAACGCAAGAAAAGGAGGTTATTCTACCTTGCATCCTACACATCACCAACAACCAATCCAAGCTGCCATTTTAACTGTGAGTGATACACGCACGAAGGCAGATGATCTTGCTGGTCAGCGCATTCATTCTTTACTTCAAGAAGCTGCTTTTGAAGTAGTTGATTACCAATTAACAAAGGATGAGCCACTTGAAATCTCAGAACAAATTCATATTTGGTGCAGTAATCCTAGCATCAATGCCATTATCGTCACTGGTGGAACTGGATTTACCCCAAGGGACCAAACCTACGACACCATTTTGCCTCTTTTTGACAAGGAAATGATGGGGTTCGGAGAATTATTTCGAACATTAAGCTATGAGGAGATTGGTCCAAAAGCAATGTTTAGTCGGGCCACAGCTGGCAGCCGTCATCAAACAGCTATTTACGTTTTACCAGGCTCCACCAATGCTGTAACATTAGCCATGACAAAGCTTATTTTACCTACAGTACAACATTTCGTTGGAGAATTAAATCGCTTATGAAAATGGCTGGTGTTGTCTTAGCTGGTGGTCAATCCTCTCGATATGGTCTACCGAAAATGTTTGAGACGTTTGCTGGTCTGCCTTTATACAAGCACAGTCTTAACGCCCTCCAAGAAAATCAGCTTAATCCTTTAGTGATTGCTACAAATGCTAGCCTGCAACCTAAGTTTGATCAGGAGAATGTGCAATGGATCATTGAACAGCAGCCCCATCAAGGTCCACTTTTTGCCTTGCATCATATCATGACAACTTTTCCTGATGTAGAATGGTTTTTCGTCGTAGCTAGTGATATGCCCTACATGAATGCAGGGTTTATCCAAGAGATGTTAGGATACATAGATGATTCTTATGATGCCATTGTTCCTAAACAAGCCTCACGCTACCAACCATTAGCGGCATTATATCGGCGCACGGCATTACCAAAGGCGAAACAATTGACCGAGCAAAACAAACGGAGTATGAAAGTGCTATTAGATCAACTCCGTGTTTGTTATGTTCCTTTTGATGATAACAGTCCAACATTTATTAATATCAATGCTCAACAAGATTGGGCACAAACAGCTACAAAGGAGTCTAACTATGAATAATTTTACACATTGGAACGAAGCAGGTCGCCCCAAAATGGTCGACATTTCAGAAAAAGAAATGACAACGCGTACTGCCATAGCACGTAGTACCATTACATTATCCAATGAAGTCTATCAGGCCATCCAAGAAGGTGGTATTAAAAAAGGTGATCCTACACAAGTCGCACAAATTGCCGGGATTATGGGCGCTAAGAAAACAGCCGATATTATTCCTATGTGCCATCCCATTATGCTACAAGGCACTGATCTCCAATTTGACTATCAGAAAACTGAAAATGGTTATGAGCTCCAGATTCAAGCCACTGTCAAATGTAGTGGAAAAACGGGTGTTGAAATGGAGGCCCTTACGGCTGTGTCCATTGCGGCTCTCACTTTTTATGATATGTGTAAGGCTGTTGACAAAACGATGGTCATTAAAGAAACCTATCTTGTGGAAAAGACTGGCGGAAAAAGCGGTACCTTTATGCATAAATAAACAGAAAAAATTCGGCATCTTGCCGATTTTTTTCTGTTTTCCATGTTTACCCTCCGATATGAGACATTTCAATTTTAGCCTTTTTCCGATTTGCCACCGTCTGTTCGTTGCGTTCGTCGGAATAGCGATCATTTCTTTGTTCCCAAACATTTTTTATACAATTAATAATAGCTGTATCATCTTGACCAGACCTTAATAGCTCTCTTAAATCCGTACCTTCTGTAGCAAACAAACAAGTATATAGTTTTCCCTCTGCTGAGAGACGGGCACGTGAACAATTGGTGCAAAAAGAATCTGTCACTGACGATATGACACCAATCTCTCCTTTATTATCTTGGTATTGGTAACGCGTCGCCACTTCCCCTTGATAATTAGGAGCGATGGGTTGCAGCGGAGAAAGCTGATGGATTTGCGCAATGATGTCTTTTTTTGACATCACATCATCCATACGCCAACCATTGGAATTACCAACATCCATATACTCGATAAAACGTAAAATATGCTGTTTTTCTTTAAAAAATCGTGCCATTTCTATAACATCTGGGTCATTCTTTCCTTTTTGAACAACCATATTAATCTTTACTTGTAAACCCGCTTCCGCTGCCTTTTCGATACCCTCTAACACGGTTGACACCTTTCCTCGATGACCATTCATCTCGAAAAAACGCTCGTCATTAAGTGAATCTAAACTGATTGATACTCGGGATAAGCCTGCTTGTGCCAATGGCTGTGCATATTTTTTTAATAAAGTACCATTCGTTGTTAATGCAATATCTTCTACACCTTCTAGGCGATGAATTCGGGCAATTAATTCAGTCAAATCACGACGTAATAAAGGCTCTCCACCTGTAATACGTACTTTTTTGACACCCAGTGAAACGAAAATTTTGACTAATCTTTCAATCTCATCGAAGTTTAAGATTTTATCAGACGGTAAAAAAGCATAATCTGGACCAAATACTTCTGCTGGCATACAATAACGACAACGAAAATTGCAGCGATCTGTCACAGATATTCTTAAATCTCTTAACGGTCTGTGTAGTTGGTCTTGTAGATCCGTCATTTAATCTCCTTCTTTCAGTACATTCTGAGCTGGTAATAAGATGCGTTGCGGATGTGTATAAATATTCAATGTATGCTGTCGAATAAAGCCCACTGTGGTAATACCAAGCTGTTCGGCCAATTGCAATGCTAATTCGGTTGGTGCTGATTTTGACAAAACGATTTCACAGCCAATTTTGGATACTTTCAGTAAAATCTCTGATGATATCCGGCCACTAAAGACAATAATTTTATCTTGGATACTAATACTATTCCGTAAACAATAACCGTAAATTTTATCTAAGGCATTATGGCGGCCAATATCCATGCGACTTAGGACAATGCCATTGACATCACATAGAGCTGCATTATGCACACCACCTGTTTTTTTAAATATATCCGCAGTCTCCTGCATCGCATGCATTAAACGAAAGCAATCTTCAGTCGTAATTTGCACATGAACATCGTCCATTTTTTTTGCTACTAAGGCATCGTTTGTGAAAACAAAGCCTTGTCGACTCATCCCACAACAAGACGTAATATAGCGCTTGTTTTGTGTTTGTTGATAGTAAGGATTGACATGCTTTGTTTTAACGTGTACAAAGCCTTCTTTTTCTTGATGCCATATGTCCTCAATATCGTCGTAGCTACGGATTACCCGTTCAGATGCTAAATAACCAACGACCATATCCTCTACATACTCTGGCGTACAAACCATCGTCACAAATTCTTGCTGATTAATTTTCACGGTCACAGCGTATTCTGAGACAATCAAATCATCTATTTCCTTCACTTGCTGCCCTACAACGCGCACAATTTTTCTCGTTATCGCTCTCTCCATATGGCATCCCCCTTTATTCACTTATATGTTTTTCAAAAACAAAGACGGAAATCGCAAAATCCTCTTCAATTTTAATATCAGAAAATAAGTGGAGTAATTTACTGCCCATTAATTCTTCCATACCCTCTGGTGGTGATTGTGTATATAAATCTTGAATCATGCTTGTCCTAGCAGCATGAACCATTTTTAACCCTTCAGGAGAACCCGCAATAAACTTTTCGGTTGGCGTGATGTTCCCGTATAAAGTGGATACAGCCATATTTTCAACAAAAACCGTATGAATACGCTCTGGCCCTTTACCAAATACTTCTTTTCGTAATTTTCGAATCATATCGTTAAATTCATGTACTTTTTTTGACATCGTAACGATTCTCCCATCATCATCATACTTTTTAGGCAATCACTAGGAGGGTCACCCTTACAGTTTGTTAATCATATAGTAACTTGAAAAAAAATAAAAGGGAAAATGTTTTTTGATAATAATTCTCATTTAAAAATATTTATGATTCATATTGTTCCGTTTGCAGGAAAGGGCTATAATAAAAACACAAATGGAATTAATGTATTTTTGATCCCTATGTTATGATTTACCTAGAAATTGCATAGTGTTTATGAATATTTGGATTCTATTATGACTAAAAAATAAAAGTAGATTGAGTTTTTAGCAAGGCCTGCTAAGAATTTTATCCGCCATGAATTTATTAGCATGTCTCGTACGTGCTATTTCATGGTGGATTTTTTTTATTTTTTTAACCAGGTACATGGATAACTTGTTACGTTCTAACAATTACCCTATTTTGAGGTAGCTTCAAGAACATTTGGGAATTACAATGATAACAAGACAATCTTTTCATAACTATAGAAAACTCGAAATGTTATTCCCTTTTTGTCTTAAGCCGTAACAGGTTGTCCTAGTAGTCTCATAGTGTAAAAGGAGGAAGTTACCTTGACTCAAATTAATATTAATGGCGTTTCGTATGATGTAAAAGAAGGAGCTACAATCCTTGATACCATTAATCAACATGACATCCCACATCCACAGATTTGTCATGTACCGGCTGTCGATCCAATCGAAACATGTGATACTTGTATCGTAGAGGTTAACGGCCAATTAGTTCGGTCATGCTCCACTAAGGCAGTCGATGGCATGAACATATACCTAACTTCTGACAAAGCAAAAGCGGCGCAAACAGAAGCGATGGATCGTCTTCTCGAAAATCATTTATTGTACTGTACAGTTTGTGATAATAATAATGGGAATTGTACTTTACACAACACAGCGGAGTTAATGGAAATCGAGCATCAAAAATATCCATATAAGCCTAAAGTGGAAGCCCATGAGGTCGATATGTCCCACCCATTTTACCGATATGATCCTAACCAATGTATCGCATGTGGGCAATGTGTAGAGGTTTGTCAAAATTTACAGGTAAATGAAACGCTATCTCTCGATTGGGAAACGGAAAGACCTCGCGTGATTTGGGATACTGGCGTTGCAATCAATGATTCTTCCTGTGTCAGTTGCGGTCAATGTGTAACCGTTTGTCCATGTAATGCTTTAATGGAAAAATCCATGCTTGGAGAGGCTGGATTTATGACTGGTCTCAAACAGGATATGTTAGATCCAATGATCAGTTTAATTAAAGATGTTGAACCTGGCTACAGTGGTATCTTTGCTGTTTCTGAAGTGGAAGCAGCGATGCGTAGTAAACGCACGAAAAAAACCAAAACAGTTTGTACTTTCTGTGGTGTAGGTTGCTCGTTCGAAGTATGGACAAAAGATCGTAAAATTTTAAAAGTACAACCTTCCGATGGGCCTGTTAATGCAATTTCTACTTGTGTCAAAGGGAAATTTGGCTGGGACTTCATCAACTCTGAAGAACGTATTACCAAACCATTAATTCGTAAAAATGATGAATTTGTGGAATCATCCTGGGATGAAGCTCTTGACTTAATTGCCTCAAAGCTTGGGGGCATTCAACAACAATATGGCCCTGGTTCTGTTGGCTTTATCTCTTCGTCTAAAATTACAAACGAAGAAAATTACTTAATTCAAAAAATGGCACGTCAATTGTTTGAAACAAATGATGTTGATAATTGCTCCCGTTATTGTCAATCTCCAGCTACTGACGGTTTATTACGGACAGTGGGTATGGGTGGAGATGCAGGAACGATCAAAGATATTGCCAAGGCTGGCCTTGTCATTATTGTAGGGGCGAATCCAGCTGAAGGTCATCCTGTTTTGGCCACACGTGTCAAACGTGCCCATAAATTACACGGTCAGAAATTAATTGTTGCTGATATTCGCAAACATGAAATGGCCGAGCGTTCAGACATTTTCATCCGTCCGAAACAAGGTACCGACCAAGTGTGGTTAATGGCTGTAACCAAATATATGATTGATCAAGGTTGGCATGATGAAGCTTTCATTCAAAAAAATGTCCTGTACTTGAGTGATTTTAAACAAGTACTTGAAAAATATACACTTGAATATGCTCAAGAAATGACTGGTATTTCCAAAGAAACTTTAATTCAGATAGCCGAAATGATTCGTGATGCAGACGGCACATGCGTTCTTTGGGGTATGGGTGTAACACAAAATACAGGTGGTTCTTATACATCAGCTGCGATTTCAAATTTACTATTAGCGACAGGTAACTACCGTCGTCCTGGAGCAGGTGCCTACCCTCTTCGCGGTCATAACAACGTACAAGGTGCATGTGACATGGGTACACTCCCAAATCTATTGCCTGGTTATCAAAAAGTAACAGATGATGAGGTACGCGCTAAATTCGAAAAAGCATATGGTGTCAACATTCAGCCTCAACCTGGTCGTAATAACATGCAAATGTTAGATGCGATTATGGAAGGTAAAATGAAAGCGATGTATTTAGTGGGCGAAGATATGGCGCTTGTTGATTGTAACGCCAACCATGTAGATGAAGTTCTTTCACAACTAGACTTTTTTGTTGTCCAGGATTGTTTCCTATCACGCACAGCACAATATGCAGATGTTATTTTACCTGCTGCGCCTTCCCTTGAAAAAGAAGGTACATTCACGAATACAGAACGTCGCGTTCAGCGTCTATATCAAGTTTTACCGACACTTGGTGAGTCAAAAGCAGATTGGGAAATTCTGCAAGAAGTCGCTCGTCGTCTAGGTGCTGATTGGCATTACAACCATCCTAGTGATATTTTTGATGAAATGGCTAGCCTTTCTCCCCTTTTCTCTCAAGCCAACTATGATGTACTAGAGGGCTGGGGCAGCTTCTGCTGGGGTAGTCATGATGGGAAAGATACGCCTTTATTATATGAAGACGGATTTAATTTCCTTGATAAAAAGGCTCGCTTTGCTTTAAATGATTGGGTAGAACCAGTTGAATTTGAGGCTCAGTATGATTGTCATATTAATAATGGGCGTATGCTTGAACACTTCCATGAAGGAAACTTAACGAATAAATCCAAAGGTATCCAATCAAAAGTTCCTGAGATTTTCGTAGAAGTATCACCAGAATTGGCAAAAGAACGAGGCATTGAGGATGGAGCCCTACTACGTTTAGTATCACCGTATGGCGCATTAAAGCTAAATGCTCTTGTCACAGATCGCGTGCAAGGGAACGAATTATTCTTACCAATGAACTCTGTTAGCAAAGATTCAGCTATCAACTTTTTAACCGGCCCTGCTGCAGATGTGAATACGTCAACACCAGCCTATAAACAAACCAAGGTTCGTGTAGAGGTGCTAAAAGCAAAAGGAAAATCACCACTACCTCGAACAAACCCACGCTATAAAAAGCGTCATCCTCAAAATGGTGTTGAGGTACAACGGAAATGGAATCGTCCTGGCTACGTTCACTTAACAACTATTAACGAAAGAGAGTGAGAGCATGGCTGTACCCATTACAAGCATAAAAAAGCAACGATTAACGGAAGAACAACTAAAAGAACAAAAATTAGACAATCTTAAACAACTACTTTCGGATCATGAAGAAGCCGTCCAGCAAGTATTCACCATTATGGCGGAATTAAATGATATTGGTGCATTAGAAGCTGCTACTAAGTTACTAGAAGCTAAAGAGGATGTAGCCCACATAGCACTTGGCCAATTAACACGTAAGCCAGTGACGAATATCATTAACAATTTGATGGGTGTTGCTGGGGCCTTGACAGAACTGAATCCTGAAACAACAACTAAGCTTATTGAAGGCTTAAATGCTGGAGTAGATGAAGCCAACAAAGCACTAGAGACGGATGAAAAAGTCAGTGCTTTTAAACTAGTCAAAATGTTAAATGATCCAGATGTCAATCGTGCTCTCAATTTCGGCGTCCATTTCTTAAAAGGACTTGGCAAAGGCTTAAAAGAATAAGGTGGTTCCTACATGTTAGCAAAAGAAGATATATTAAACGTATTGAAACAGGTGGAAGATCCTGAACTTCATCAGAGTATTATAGACTTGAATATGGTACGCAATATTCAAATCAATGGCACACATGTATCACTTGATATTATTTTGACGATTCCAGGTTGTCCTTTAAAAGCAAAAATTCAGCAAGATGTGGAGGAAGCACTAAAAACGATTGGTGCCTCCCCTGTTGCCATTAGCTTTGGGGCAATGACCGAACAGGAACGTCACAACTTAACCTCCTCATTACAAGCGAAAAATGTGACAGATAAAGGGATGCCAAAAATGCTGTTGCCACATTCTGGCGTTCAGTTTATCGCTGTAACAAGTGGTAAAGGAGGTGTTGGTAAGTCTACCGTAACGATTAATTTAGCTGTTGCTCTTGCCCGTCTTGGTAAACGTGTCGGTATTTTAGATGCAGATATTTATGGCTTCAGTATTCCTACGATGATGAAAATTGACCAAAAGCCTACCATGCTGGACCAAACGGCAATCCCAGTCATGAGCCATGGCGTTAAAATCATGTCGATGGGCTTTTTTACGAATGATAACCAGCCTGTTATGTGGCGTGGGCCTATGCTCAACAAGTGGATTCGTAATTTCCTTGTCAACACACATTGGGGAGAATTAGATTATCTCCTCATAGATTTGCCACCAGGCACAGGCGATGTGGCAATTGATATGGCGGCGCTGATCCCTCAAGCACAGGAAGTTATTGTGACAACCCCGCATCTCGCAGCTTCTCACGTAGCTTCCCGTGCGGGGTTAATGGCTCAACATACCAAACACACCATTCTTGGTGTTGTCGAAAATATGGCCTATTTTGAAGGGGCAGATGGTCAAAAAAGCTATCTTTTTGGACAAGGTGGCGCTGAGCAATTAGCCGAGTTACTGCAAACCAATGTTTTAGCACATATTCCTTTCGCTCAACCTGAAGAAAATACAGGCTCTTCAGTATATGATGCAGATACAATTATCGGTGAAGTTTTTACTCACCTAGCTGAAGATATACTCTATCAATAAAACATAAATCCCTTGATTTGCTTTTATACAAATCAAGGGATTGTTTTTTTCAGCGATATACACATCAAGGTGAACGTCAAAGATTTTGTTGGGGGCTATTTCGAGCAAGCTAGAAAAAAACTGGGAGCGATGAAGCCGCGTTTTAATTGATCACTAGTAACCAGCCTTTTTTAATACTTGCATGAAATAAAAACGATACGTATTTTTGACGAATGTATCTAATGGAAGCCCCACATCCACCTGATACTTCGTAAAAATAAAATAAAATCGTTTATCCCATTTTAAATGTAATAACTCTCCCGCTTTATCACCATGTTTCACTGTAAATTCCTCAATCAAAGGTTCAATCATCGCAAAACAATAGTTTTTTAAATTGGCAAGAGCTTCGATATCTTTATCCCTTTGAAAGCGTGTAATCCAATCTATTATTTGCTCATTCATTATCGTACGCCATCCTTAAAATTTAGAGTTTCTTCCTATTAAATTATACCCTTTTTTTGCAGAATCGAATAATGCGTTCCCGAGCTTAATAATTGATGGGATACGAGGGGCATATTTTATACCTTCAAACTGTCATTCACAACTCATCAGTGGGTCGATTCCAACGTAGGTGATATTGTACAGTCATCTTCTTTGAATTCTTATCTAATACTAGAAGCTGATCACCCGTCTGGATGACATAGTCCTTCTCTAACGTTCGTACTCTAGGTTGTTGTTGATTTGAATTGATGGCACCAATTTTCTCTTCCCATATCATTTGATGCTTTTTCATATCATAAAGTAAGAGCATGTGATCTGCGCTTTCTCGCTGGGTCTGTCGATATGAAACGAGAGCTGTATTTTCCGCTATATCGACATCTATCACTTTTGGTTCTAAATTTTGATAGGCTTGTATAGCAGGTTCCGTCAGCACATTTTGACTAAGTTCTTGAACTTCTTGATAATCCTCTAAAGTTTGTTGATGTGTAGCAAAATAACCTGGTAAACCTGATTCAATAAAGAAACGAGCAGATAAATAACCCTCGACTTTTGGATTCTTGTTTAAGGTCTTACCATCGTAGCGATAAAAATTGCCGTCGACACCTTCTAGATAAAGTTCATTTTGTAAAGCAACCATCTGATACGCACTATTGCTTAAAATATCGATTAATGGCTGATGCTGTTGACGAAAATCCTTTTCCGAAAGTATTTCTTTTCCCGTCTCTATATCTAAAAGTGATAATTGCCCAAACTCACCGTCTCGATGATGAACAAGAAGACCACCCATAAAATTCCCAATAAGCGTTTCTTTATAAGAAGCTGATTTCGTCCATTGTTTTTCACCTGACTCCAAATTCACAGCCACTAGAAGATAGTGTGAAATTAAATGTGTAATACCATTTGATCTTCCATTATTCTCATAGCCTTGCACCATTTGAACAGCAATTTTTTGTGATTCGTCTGTATATATGGAGGAATCCGATTTAATTGGAAAGCTTCGTCCTGCTAAGCCAAAGACCATCATTAACGCATTGCTTATCAATAAATAAAAAACTAGTAAAAAGACAGTGGTAACAAGACGTTTCCGTTTAATGACTATAAACAATAACAGTAAAATTCCCAGTCCAAAGACAACACCTAAAAAAATATCGTGGACAAGCCATCCATTTAAGCGCCAGGAATACATGTACCGTTGAAGAAATTGTTCCACTTTTCTGCCCCCTCTACCCAACAACGATTAGCTAAAATCAGAATATAGCACATAACGGCCACATTCCAAGCACTGAAATAAATAGCCCTGATGATGACCATTGTTCATTAAGGATGCCGAAAGTTCTTCTTGCGAAAAACCTGTTAAATTGTCAAATTGATCGTCTATTCCTCGCTCCACCATGTCACTCCAGCCAACATAGCCAATAAATGCACAATAATCTGAACAATGGGCTACCCAATTATTCCCTTGCCAACTCACATATCCTGGTGTTCGATACAGCACTTCCTCCGCCAATGTAGGATTCGTAATGTGGTCATCATGAATTAAATCTTGCTGGAAAGAACCCTCATATTTTTTGGCGGCTTCTCCATTATGAATACAGGAAGGACAAAGATAATCTACATCCTCTATCGCGTAAATCCCCCCTGTATAATAGACATCTACTTCCAGTTGACAACAATCGCATACAACGATATCATCGGTTTCAAAAATTTTCGCTTCTAGTGGTTTTGGTAAATATTTAAACGTAGGGATGATGGTTTTGATAGGTTGATGATCCCCTATTTTTTGTGGCAACAAAGGATTCACCGAGTTTGTTTGATTTATGTAGGTTTGAAGGGTACCTGATTTTTTCCGATCTTTTTTATCAGCTTTATTCATAATAGCCGTAAATAGCTGATAAGCTTCAGGATACATTCTCAGTAAGCAATAAACCTCGACTAGTATTCTTAATGTTTCTTGCGTTTGCGGCTCTTGCTTTAATTGGTCTTTGAACATATGCATCCGATTAACCGCTATTGGTTGTGAAGGATTAAAATTTTTTCTAAGTTCTTGCCATTCTTCAGCAATTGTCATCAAAATGTGCCTCCTTCGCTAGCCTATTTTTATTTTTCAAAAGAATAATCTTTCATAACTTGGCAAATTTCCACTTTATAATTAGTGTACCATTTCTCTTTACCCAATTGTTGTGCTGTTAAATGCTTGGCATTGGCTTTCCATGCCTGAATAGCTTCAAGTGATTCCCAATAGGATACCGTAATGCCCTTTCCTTCCTCGTTCCTTACACTTTCGACACGTAGAAAGCCAGGCTGTTGCTTGGCTAAAGTATCTATTACTTCTGCCATCTTGCCATAGTCCTCCCCATCCTGTCCGGTTCTTTGCGATGTAAAGATAACTGCATAATAGGTTTCCATTTATTTCGCCTCCTCTATAACTTTTATTGTAAACGATAATGACTTTGACTAAAATCAAAATATAGAAAACTGAAAGGATTGTGACACATGGGAATTAATCCAAATATGGCAGAAGTAGCAGCACTCCTCGGTGAAACATCAAGAGCTACTATACTCGCTAGTATGATGGACGGTCGTTTCCATACTGCTAGTGAACTAGCATATATGGCTGCCATCAAACCTCAAACGGCTAGCTTTCATCTAGCTAAACTAGTAGAAGGAAAGCTGATAAAAGTTGAAAAACAGGGCAGACACCGTTATTTTCAATTGGCAGGCGAAGACATTGCTCAATTTCTTGAATCTTTTCTAGCTATTTCGCCTCCCCCTGAAGTACGTTCGTTAAAACAATCTAGCCAAATAAAATTATTGCAGGATGCTAGAACTTGCTATGATCATCTCGCTGGTAAATTGGGCGTCGAATTGACGGACTCGATGTTGAAAGCAGGCTATCTAAAATTAGAGGAAAAGCAATTTAACTTGACAGATGAAGGCACATTATTTTTCACAACATTTGGCATCGATCTACCTGCTTTAAAAAAGAAAAGAAGATCCTTCTCTCACGCCTGTTTAGATTGGAGTGAACGGCGTTACCATCTGGCTGGTGCTCTTGGTAGTGAGCTTCTCAATCATTTATTCCAACTTGGCTGGCTCACTCGTGTGCCTTCTATTCGCGCCATTCAAGTGACGGAGAAAGGTAAAATTGGATTGAAAGAGGTATTTCAAATAGAGCTGTAAAGAGTAATTAGACTTGAGGCAGGTCGCTATTACCTCAAGTCTTTTCCTCGACTAAAAGTGCGATTTACTAAATAAATTCCGACCAGTATGAATAGCCCTCCTACCATTAAAGATGGTTGTAATGGCTCATCTAATAACAGCCAGCCCGTTAAAACCCCGAAAAAGGGCGCTAAAAACAGATAGGCACTTGTTTTTCCAGGATCGCTATTTTGCAGTAGATAGTACCAGCCAGCAAATTGAATGATGGAAGAAAAGATGCTAAGCCATATTAAAATCAATAATGATTGCTGATTGACAATGAAAAATGGTTGCTCTAACAAGGTACTCGCAAGGAAAAGAAGGAAGCCCCCAAACAGCATTTGGTATGCTGATAAAACCCAAGTATCAAATAAGAGACCCCATTTTTTGGCTAATAATGTTGCAATGGCCCAAAAAACAGCAGATAAAAATCCAAATAGAATACCTATCTTCCATTCTACTTGGGTACCCATTGTGATGATCACGCCGATTAAACCGAGCAAAACACCTATCCATTGATGAAACTTGTAACGTACTTTGGTAAAAATAGTGGCAAATATGACAACTAGTAATGGGTTTGTGAATGTTAATATAGATGACTCACTTGCTGTAATGGTACGTAGACTTAGAAAAATACACCCCATCACTCCAGCCGTTTGAAAGACTCCAATCATCAATAACTTGAACCACCCTTCCTTTGTGGTTGGATGTGGTCTTTTAAAGAACCTAACAACGATAGCCATAATGATCCCTGCCAATATAAAACGCAATGCAGCTAATAATAAAGGGGATGAATAGGGTAGCCCTAGTTTTACGATGGCAAAAGATGAACCCATTAAAAAGGTCGTAACTACTAATAGTGCAATAAATTGATAGTTTTTCATACAAATTTCTCCTTACCTGATTTAATCACTTTATATCGATTATAAACAGGAAGTAATTCAACATTTATCGAAGTATGGATTACAAAAAAAAGCATGTAATAAAAAATCTTACCTCTAATAACTAAGAGGTAAGATGCTATAAATATCAATTTTCCATAAATATCTTCAAGTTTTCAGCAATTTCTCGTGATTTTGTATGGTGTAAGTAATGATCTCCATCCATTATAATGACTTTGCCATGCACTGAATTTTTGACTTGCTCTTCATGGAGTGGTATCCAGTTTTTCTCAATTCCATCATTGTTGTTCGCCTGAACAAATAACAAAAGAGGTAAATCTTTAGGGAATGTAAGGTTTTCTGCTTCTTTAAATTTTTGATATAAACCCGTCAATTCATTGGAAGTACTCGAATTGTAAAAGTTTTTGAGTGTAATCATCCTTATTTGTTCTTTTGTTTCATCATCATAGGGTAATCCAGCATACGGATCACTACCTGATAGTTTTAGAGCCACTCTAGCGATTCCAGATTTTTTGAGAAGTTGTAATGACTTGATTGGGAATTCCGTATCCATACCACCCTGAGTAGGCACACTGCTATCAATTCCTACAAATGCAGTTACCTCACTTGGATATTTATTGACATAATCGAGTCCATAGATTCCTGCTATAGAGTGGCCCATTAATATATACTGGTCAATCTTCAACGTCTGTAAAGCGTCATGAATCTCACTAACTATATTCTCCGTGCTTCGTTCTTTATCAGTATCATCACTTAAGCCATAGCCAAAAGGCTCTACTGAGACAACCTTATAATGGGGAGTTAATTCTTCTATAAGTGGCTTGAAATCAAGCGTTGGAGCTGCTGTTCCGAAGCCTGGTAGCAGTACGATTGTTTCTGTACCCTCTCCTTGAATCGTAATATTCATATTTTCCCCATTAACGGAAACGAGCTGACCATAATGTTCTATTTTTCCTTGTTCTATTTTGTTGCAAATAATATTTACTGTAAAAACAATAGCAAGTAGTAGCACAATCGTTACACCTATGACCGCTATTGATTTCAATAAAATTCTCGTAAATTTTTTCATGTTTGATGCACGAGGGGATTCACCTATACTCATGCCTCCTCCTTTACTACGATTTTTCCAGCTACCTGATTAGCTGTTAACAACAGTGTAAAGGACGAAAATGTCTTCCCAATGACGGTAATATGAACGCAATATGAACAACAAGAAAATGTTGCGATATTATCCATGAAAAGTCACATATGAATAAACTTTTAATTGGCACTGATCGGCAGCGTAACAATAAATGTCGTTCCTTGTCCAAGTTCACTCTCCACCAGAATATCCCCCTGATGCAGGGAAACAATTTGTTTAACGATTGCGAGTCCCATACCACTCCCCTCATATTTTCGACTATGGGAACGATCCGCCTTAAAAAACCGCTCAAATACACGCTTCTGATCTTCTAATGAAATCCCAATCCCTGTATCTGTTACTCGAACTGACACATGATGAGCATCTTGTTGCATGCTGATCTCAATCGTGTCACCATCATTTGAAAATTTAATACTATTAGTAAGAAGATTTGTCCATACCTGATTTAATTGATCGTAATCTGCCATGAGGCGAACAGCCTTCAACTTAAGCTCAAAATCGATATTGCGAGAAGACCATTGCGGTTGGATCGAGACAATAACACGTCTAATTTGTTCATCTAGGTTGAACGTATCAAGATGCATTGTCTGTGTCTTTGATTCTAGTAAGCTCAACTTTAATAGGCTATCACTCATTTTAGACATTCGATTGGCTTCTGAAATGATAATATCAAGATAACGGCTTTTTTCATCATCAGTTACATCGACTTGCTTCAGTGCTAACGCATAGCCCGATATGGAGGTAAGCGGAGACTGCATTTCATGGGATACGTTTGATACAAAATCTCTCCTCATTTGCTCTAGTTGCTGTAATTCCTCTGCCATATCTTCAAAGCTTTTAGCCAAAGTACCTAGCTCTCCTGATTGCTTAATATTTAACTCTACATTGAAATCGCCACCTGCAATATGTTTAGTTGCTTGTGTTAATTTTTTGATTGGCTTGACTAGAAACATAGCTGCTACTAAAAACACAACACTTCCTATGACAAGGGCATATGTAGCAAAATTCAAAATCAACTTTATGGAAAAAGAGTTTGAAGGTAAAGAAATAGTTTGGATAAACATTGCTTTTGTTCCCATTTCAGTTGTTAGAGGTATACCTACAAGTATAGATGAAACACCCCCGGGATTGACTTGAATGACCTCTCCATCCAATACAGTTTGTACTTGTGCCATTGTTACAGGAGCCAGTTGTTCGTCATGAGGCTTTCCATAAGACTTAAACTGCCCCGTTTCTTCATAAATGCGAATATGATAGGATTCAAGCTGATGCATATCGCGAATAAATCTATCTGCTTCATTAAATGGCAATGTGTCAAAAATTTGTACAATGTCTTGACCAAAATTTAGTAAGGGAATTTGTAAGTTTTCATTCAGCTTATCTTTAAATACCCATGTTGCCATGAAAAAGGAGATGATCGTTCCTCCAATGACAGCAACTAGAAATATTAAAACGACACGTGTATATAAAGATTTAATCATTCATCAACCTCAAGCCTGTAGCCAAGACCTCGTATCGTCTCGATATGAAAATCAGCTATCGTGGCGAAACGCTCACGCAAACGCTTTATATGTACATCAATTGTTCGATTATCACCAGCATAATCTATTCCCCAAATTTGATCGATCAGCTGCTCACGTGTATAGACTTGTCCTGGTGTTTCAGCTAGCTTGTATAATAATTCGAATTCCTTGAGTGGCAACGTAATAGATTCCGTTCCGTTCATAATTTTATAGGTCTGACGGTCAAGTGTAATTGTACCAAGCTTAATGGCCTGCGGGTAACCAATCCTGTAGCGCTTTAGTAAAGCTTTTACACGTACCGTCAACTCTAACGGATCGAATGGCTTGGTTAAGTAATCATCTGTCCCAAGCTCAAAGCCTTTGACTTTTTCCCACGTTTCACCTCTTGCCGTCAGCATGAGTAATGGGATTTCAGCATTCGCTCTACGTAGCTCCTTACATAAAGCCCAACCATCCATTGTTGGCATCATAATATCAAGCACTACTAGATCAACAGGTGTTGAGTGATAGATGGATAGTGCTTCCTTACCATCTTCGGCTTCTAATGTTGTGAACCCGTCCTTGCGCAGAAATAAGCATACGAGTTCGCGAATATTCGCATCGTCATCAGCAACAAGTATAGTCGTCATACATCCGTTCCCTCTTTTCCAATGTAAAATTCAACCCTATTATACTATAAATCAACTTCACTTCTCTCTTACATGACTCTCCTTTCTTAGAGGAACTCTTAGGAAGAAGACAGAAACCTATTCCTCGTTCCTTCTATTTTTACAAAAAAATGAAACTTTTGGTTTATAAGTTCGTATTAATTAGAAAATACTGATTTTTCTGGAGATAATATGTTTAAAATTAGAGTCTTTTCCCTTATCTTTATATGCTTATTAACAGCCTGCTCTCAGGAGAATGTAATTCCTAAAGAGCAAATACAAGAAGAAAAAAATGATGAAAATATCGTAGTAACAGCAGATGGTAAACTAACCTTTAAGATTATTAATAACATTGAGGCTCCCCAAGAAACCGTGGATTCTATAAAAGATGAAATCCGTAAGGCATATGATGATATTCTGCAATCCATACATACTTCATATGTTCCATCTGAGCAAATAACAATATTTCTAAATGGTGAAGGCAGTCAATCATGGGGATTAGCATCGAGAATAGAATTAGCTATCAGTCAAGATGGTTACTATCCACTTGTTCATGAAATGACACATTCCTTACTTGGTTATGGCGATAATTTTGGTTCCGATCATGGCCATTTTACACAAGAGGGTTATGCGGTTTATATGGACGATCAATTTGGTAAAAATGAATTATATCTCGAAAAGTTCATGAAGTATTTTATGGATTCAGATAAATTAATTCCCATTAGCAAATTGATTGATCCAAATCAAGACGATGCCTATTTTCGCCCAGGTCTTACAAATCTAGATGAAGTGAACACCCTTATGGGAATGAGTTATACACACGCTGCTTCATTTGTTAAATATTTAATTGATACCTATGGACTCGAAAAATTTGAACAGATCTACAATAAGAAGGACTTGGCAAATAAAATAGAAGAAGTATACGGAAAAGGTGTTCGTGAAATAGAAATAGAGTGGTTAGCCTTTATTAATAATCAAAAGGGGTTTACCTATGAAGAAAAAAATTTAGTGGGCTTCTATGATTTTAATACCATTATGATTAGATTAGATCCTAGCTATTTTGCAAAGGAATAATCTTTTAAAGAGTCGAAAAAACCATACAATCATTACACTATATGAAAAAAAGATCTAAGATCGGACATATCGAACTTAGATCTTCCCATTTTATTTGCAGGTAAGTTCTGCTTGGATAATAGCATTACTACAATTTTAAGCAATTAGCTTTGCAAACCATGCTACATAATGAGCACCAGGGATGAATAATAACTGTGCCACAATCGTTCCTAGAAATCTTGAAAACATCATCATGACAGATGCTCTTTTTAAGTCTAGATAGCTTCCCCTATTATTGATTACATCATCGGCAAGAATGGAGATTTTTGGGTCAATGAATAGAATTAATAGAATGGTCGCTATGCCATTGATTAAGCCAGATGCCATCACAGCTGTATTTTCTAATTCAGGTACTAATAATGTCGCATACAGAGCGGATAAAACGCCAATGGTATAAATCCCCGTAATAACTATGTTGGTGATGAATAATTTTAAAGGAATATCTCGTAAGCCAATGCCTTTTAGATAGGTAATACTAGGTTTGTGAATATGCTTCAAGCCTCGTCTTATATATTCAAACGTAAAACCCTTTTTCACTAAGGCTGGAATCGAACCCCTTTCTTCCGCCAAATGGACGATAGCCCTTGAAAAAATGGCTATGAAGGTTGGGATCAATAAGATTCCTAGAAGTGTTCCAAGCGATGCTGCTCCAATAATTATTCGAAACTGCTGTTCTACATGTGTCAAGGCATCGTCCACAGGTGCAGTATCGACCAAGCTACCAGTAAATGGTTGTTGCATCATATTAGCGAGCCGTGAAACCATGACCATGACATTAAAAAGAGCTAAGGCAGATGCTAGTAATCTGACACGCGCTCCTGATAAACGTACCGCATAGGCAAGCGTTTCAATGGCATGAATGATTAAAATAAACAAGGCAATCATTATTAATTTATTTGTTATTAAATCCACACTGTGTACCTACTCTTTGCTTTCTAACGATTTTACATACAGACGCAAAACAATCAAAATAGTTCCGATAGAAAAATCTTACCCTAAAAATGAAAGGGTAAGATTTTTTCCGCTAGGAGAATGGGGTACTAGTTTAGATCCATTCTCCTCCTCCCATTATATTAAACTGCTCTTCTAGACCAGATGACTACGGGAATGAGTAGTAACGACAATAGCCCTCCTGCTAAGGACAATGCCGCATAACTAGCATTCGCTACGACCATTCCTGATAGAGCCCCACCAGATGCCCCTGCCAATGCCACAAAAACATCCATTTTCCCTTGTGTTTTTGCGCGTGTAGACGGCTCGGTCGCATCAACGATTTGTGCGGTACCACTAATTAAACCGAAGTTCCAGCCTAACCCAAGTAAAGAAAGTGCTACTATCAATAAAACCATCGAATCGCTTGGAGCGAATGCAGCTAATAAACCCGCTAGTAGCAAGGTAACACCGGCAGCAATACTCATGGCTGTTCGTCCAACTTTATCAACAAGAATACCTGTTACAAGCGATGGAAGATACATAGCACCTACATGAAATCCAATAACAATGCCTACTTCCGATAAACCATGTCCATGGTGTTTCATATGTACGGGTGTCATCGTCATAATCGCTACCATGACAATTTGTGTTAAAACCATCACGGTTGCCCCTACTGCCAAGCCACGTTTATTTCCTGTTGGATGTGTGGACTGTACTTGATTTTCTTGAGCATATTTTTGCTTATGCGCCTCTATTCCTTTAGCAATTTCTAAAGGATCAGGACGCAGCATCACAAATAGCACAAGTCCTGCTACTATAAATGCGGCAGCAGATAAAAGAAACGGACCAGCAAGTGCTGGAATACCAATGGACAGCGCCACTTTCCCCATCAGTTCTACTAAATTCGGACCTAAAACAGCGCCGAACGTTGTCATAAGCATGGTCGTACTGATGGCTGTAGCCCGTTGTTTGTCATTCGCTAAGTCTGTGCCCGCGTATCGTGCCTGTAAATTGGTTGCAGTTCCGGCCCCATAGATTAGTAGAGATGCAAACAACATAATAACACTATTAAATACAGCAGCCATGACGACTCCAATGGCTCCAAGCCCTCCAACAATAAAGCCAGTGGATAACCCCGTTCGTCGGCCATAACGTTGTGATAATTTACCAACAATTAAAGCTGCACCCGCTGACCCTAACGTAAATAATGCGGATGGTACACCTGCATAAGCATCTGTTCCAAGCATTTGCTGCGCCAACAGAGCCCCTACTGTAATACCTGCTGCTAGCCCTGCTCCCCCAAATATTTGGGATAGGCTAACTACTATTAGGACACGCCTATATAAGCTTTTTAGTTTTTCTGGTGACTCTATAAACGATTCTATCGAAATTTCCGCTTTTCCAGACATTCTTTTACCTCTCTTTCTAATTTAGACAAGATAAAACATGTAACCATCATCTGCCACTAATGTTCAAAAAGCAATTCATCCTTGCTCTTCGTTATTTCCCAACCAACTTTTTCCATTCTAAAACACCCTCTTCTAACCGAAAAGCATTGATTCCTTTTGCTTTCAACATTTTTACTGCTTCGGCTGACATTAAGCAATAAGGTCCTCTGCAGTAAGCCACAATGTCAAAGTGGGTTGGTAGTGTAGCTAGTTGATCCTCTAACTCTTCAATTGGCATAGAAACGGCTCCTGGAATATGTGCTTTTTCAAATTCTTCTTTCGGTCGAACATCGAGTAATAGCACCTCGCCCTTATCCATCCTTGTTACGAGATCCGAAAGCGTCACTCCCTCTATGCCAAGATGTTCATTAAAAAATGCTTCTTTTATTTGTTGAACCTGAATCAATTGTTTTTCAGATAGTGCATGTAATGTCGTTAAAAAATCGGCAATCACTTCATCTGCCAATTCGTAAATGACAAAATTGCCTTCCTTTGAAAACTTCACTAATCTTGCGTTAAAAAGTGTCTTTAAATGCTGGGAAACATTAGCTACTGACATGTCCGTACTTTTGGCTAATGCATCAACAGACTTCGGACCTTGAGAGAGGATATCAAGAATCTCTAATCGTTTAGGACTTGATAAACTTTTTCCAATCCTTGCGAATTCTTGATATAACAAATCCTTTAAATTTCGTTCATCCATTTGGATAACCACCTTTCAACTATTCAATTAACTTATTGAATAGTTGAATATTAATTCTTTATTTTACCATTGTCAATTACTTAATTTTACGAAGGAGACCATTTTTTAAGCACAAAAAAGAACATGTTTCAATAAAACATGTTCTACCATTAAGACTAGTGTGCATGCATGACGACTTTCTTTTTCTTAGAATAGAGTAAAAATATAGTCGTTAAACTTAAGCTAATAATGCCAAACACAAGCCCCATTCCGCTTAAACCGATTACATCTAGCATCATACCTGTAGACAATAGCACGACTTGAAAGATAACGGAATCAATCATATTTCGGAATGAGAAAAAACGTCCATGGAATTGTTTTGGTACTTGTTTCTGAAAAATAACCATCGTCGTAGGAAAAAAACAGCCGACTGAAAAGCCAAATACCCCAAAAGCCACTAAAGCAAAAATTTTAATGTCTGCGAATAACAGCATCAGTTCCATCGACCCTATAATAAATGCCAATGTAAAGAGTAGCGTCCCCATTTGTACTCGTTCAGCTATTATTTTTAATCCAGCAGCACCTAGCATAAAGCCGATACCTTCCACTGTATACAATAACCCTGAGATCGTCGTAGATTGATGCATTTCAGAAATTTTCATAATGACTAAATTGAAAGAGCCTAAAAATAACGTCGGAATTAACATTAGAACCAGCGTCATTAGAACCATTGGATGCTCTTTCACCATCGGCAATACCTCTTTAAAGTTTCCTTTTTCTTTGTTTGTTAATGTTGCATTAGTCTCTTCATCTAATTGCAATAAACTAGTAATAACAAACATGACTATATAAACAATAAATGAAATGATATATAACCATTTTAATTCAAAAAAGCTTAACATAAATCCTGCTGCAGCGGTACCGATGATCCTAGAAATGGTTCTAGCATTCATTTGCCAAGCATTCAGTGTGATTAAATCTTGCTCCATTGCAATCATCGGAATAATGGATTGCAAAGCTGGCATATAAAATGCAGCTGCTATTTGCAAAGTAATTAAAAATAGAATCATCCAAATGACCGAATTGGTGTAAAGTGCGATAAACATAAATAAAACACTCACTATTCGCCCAATACTCGCCATTTGTACAACCGTTTTTTTCTTGGATTGATCAATAATGCGGCCAGCCATCGGACCGACGATCAAACCTGCTAAAATACCACAAGAAATAATTAATGATTTGTGAAAGTCAGAAGGTACTACCTCTTGCATAAAGGCGAGATTTCCAATAATACCTGCCCACAAACCCAGACCAACGACAAATTCACCTAATAAAATAATCCATACATTTCGATTTCGCCACATGCTGTTCTCCTTGTTGTTCTTACAATGTCATAAAACCTATCGTAACAAAATTTTAAATATTCGTACATAGCGATATTGAAAAGATTGCTATATTCTATGCTATTCCTTCCCAATCTAGTATTTTTTAAAAGAGTATACTATTTTTCCTCTAACGAAAACTCATCCAAAAGTTTGAATTATTCCATTAAAAAACACCGTTTGATAAACTAATCAAACGATGTTTTTTCATTATGACATTTCCAGTTTATGAACAAGCGCTTTTCTTCGGCGTTCGATGATTTTTAGACTGATTAATGTAATGATAAATAGTAAGCCTACAGTTGTGGCCATCATACCTGCTATAGAAGTATCCCATAGCTTCGCTAAATAATAGCCAATCACCGATGCGCCTGCCCCAAAGAGCATGCTGTAGACAAACATTTGCTGAATCGTCTTACTGATTAAATAGGCAGTTGCTGCAGGACCAATCAGCATCGCCACGACTAAAATGGCCCCTACACTATCAAAGGCAGCAACAGTTGTGAACGAAATCGAGGTCATAAATCCATAATGAAGAAAGACAACGGGTATACCTATTGTTGCGGCATAGACAGGGTCGAAGGTTGCGAGCTTCATTTCTTTAAAGAATAGCAGCAAAAATACAATATTGATGACTAATACAAGTAAAAGCATCCACACAGCCTTAGGCATTGCTAGACCTAAAACCGTCCATCGATCCCATGGGACGAAAGCAATCTCTCCCATTAAGACATGCTCTACATCCAAATGGACATTACTTGCAAATAATGTGATCAACAGGACACCCGCCGCGAACAAGGACGTAAAGACCACCCCTATCGCTGCGTCCTCTTGAATACCAGAAGAATGTAATAATTGGACGAGATAAGCGGTTAAAATTCCCGCAACTGCTGCACCTATAAGCATCCAAAAGCCATTTAATGATTGTGTAATGATATAGGCCATGACAATGCCAAAGAGCACAGTATGGCTAATGGCATCCGCTATCATAGACATTTTACGCAAAATAAGAAAGACGCCTGCAATCCCACAGGTTACCCCCACTAATAGTCCAGTCAATACCACCCAAAATTCGATCATCCTATATCACCCTGCTTTCGAAATTGCATTTTTCTACGATACTTATTAATTTGGCCAGCAGGACTAATAAAATAAGAGATAAAGAATATACTCGCCGCGACTAAGACGATAATTGGACCCGTTGATAATCCCGTTCGAATCGCGCTAATAAAAGTACCTGTTATGCCAGCGATACCTCCAATCGCTGCACTCAAGAGGAGCATCGTACTCAACTTTTTCGTCCATAATTTGGCGCTTGCAGCAGGAATAATTAATAAAGCTGACATTAAAATTACGCCTACAGCTTGGATACCTGTAACAATCGTCATGACAATTAACACTGTTAACGTAGCCTTTAAAGCCTCAATCGGTAAGCCAATCCCTTTGGCATAAACAGGATCAAAGATGAGTAGCTTCCATTCCTTGTAGAAGAAAAGACTAACCAAAATAATAATCGCTGCACTGATGAACAGCCACATTAAATCAGCTTTTGTCATCGTTGCGGCTTTACCAAAAATAAAGTTATTAAGACCACTCTGGTTTCCAATTGGACTTCTGTTAACAACAGTTAAAAACACAACACCGATGCCAAAAAATACGGTCAGTACTAATCCAATAGCTGCATCCGCCTTCAACTTTGAAAAAGATACAATCCATTGTATACAATACACAGATAAGGCAGACGTAATGCCCGCTCCCAGCATTAAAATCGGTAATTCCTTTTGCCCTGTGAGCAAGAACGCGAGCGCAATGCCTGGTAATGCTGCATGTGCCGCAGCATCTCCCACTAAGCTTTGTTTTTGCAAGAAGGAGAAGGTTCCTGTTATGCCAGCTGCGATACCAAGTAACATAGTGCCACTAAGTACCCACAATAAGTTACCACTTAACATCATAACCCTCCTTACGCATGCTGCATCATGAATAGTTTACCACCATATGTTTTTTGTAATTGTTCTGGTGTAAAAACATCTTCTGTTGCACCTGATGCTAAAATCGTTTTGTTTAATAAAATCGTATAATCAAAATATTCTTTGACAGTTTGAAGATCGTGATGGACAACAAAAATACTTTTGCCCTGAACCTTTAGCGCTTTTAAAATATCAATAATGGTTTTTTCTGTTGCAGCATCTACTCCAGCAAACGGTTCATCTAAAAAGTATATATCTGCATTTTGTGCAAGGGCTCTTGCTAGGAAAACACGCTGCTGCTGTCCACCTGAAAGCTGTCCAATAGAACGCTCTGCAAAGTCCTGCATACCTACACTCGCTAATGCTTGACGAGCGACTATTTTATCTTGCTTGGTCGGCCTTTTAAATAAACCTGTATGTCCGTATCGCCCCATCAGCACGACATCTAGGGCATTCGTAGGGAAATCCCAATCGACGGCATTTCGTTGAGGTACATATCCAACTACTAAACTTTTTGGCTCAAAGACTTTTCCTAGAATCTCAACCTTTCCAACTTTATTGGGAAGTTGATTTAATATCGCCTTTAAAAACGTTGATTTCCCTGCACCATTCGGTCCAATAATAGCAGCTAGATGGCCTTTAGGAACTGTCACACAAGCATTTTCCAATACTGTTTTCTTATCATATGCTACTGAAAGATTTTCCACTGTTAATGCATACATTTTATTCACCTACTTTAATGCATCGACGATTGTGTCGATGTTATATTGATACATCCCTATATACGTACCTTCTGTTGTGCCTTCCGCACCCATTGCATCCGAAAATAATTCGCCACCGATCACAATGTCATGCCCCTTTTCTTTTGCCCCTTCAATGACGGCCTTCATCGCTTTATCAGACACACTAGATTCGATAAAAATAGCCTTGATTTTATTAGCTACTAAGAAATCAACCATTTCCTGAACGTCTTTAACGCCATACTCTGAATCCGTACTTAGCCCTTGTAAGCCGCGCACTTCAAAACCTTGGCTTCGACCAAAATAATTGAAAGCATCATGTGCCGTTACTAAAATCCTTTGCGTCTGCGGAATTTCATTGACACGATTTTGCGCATAGCTTTGTAAATCATCCAGTTTCTTTAAGTAGGACACTTCATTCTGTAGAAAATCCTCTTTAAATGCTGGGTATTCTTCTTGAAGTTGCAAACTGATTGCTTTGACAACGCCCTTCCAAAGCTCGATATCGAACCAAATATGTGGATCATGTAGCATGGCATCGCTATCACTGGCAAGTAATTGCTTCGTGTCTAATGTTTCCCCAACTGCCAAAACGGTTTTATCCTTTGCCATTTGCTCAAAAATATCGAGCATTTGTCCTTCTAAATGTAAGCCATTATAAAAAATGACTTCGGCTTTATCCAATTTCGATAAATCACTTTGAGTCGCCTTGTATAAGTGAGGATCTACCCCTGGTCCCATTAATGCTGATACTTGTAAATGATCGCCACTAATTTCTTTTATGGCATCTGCGATTTGTCCTGTAGTAGCGACAACAATCCCATCTTTTTCACCTTCTGCTTCAGTTGAACAACCGAATAAAAGCAGCGAGAGTGATAGTACGAATACACCTAACCATTGTTTCATTGAGTTACCTCTTCTTTCATTTTATTAGCAATTGCTTGAAAAAAAGCAGTAATGATGCACCCTTAAAGGATTTGGCGGACAAACATCATTGGTTCTTTTGACTATGTCCGCCCTGAAGTAGCTTGCATCATTCATGACATCGCTCTTTTTCATATAACCGCTTTATTTATATAATTTTCCGAATAAACTGGCGCCAGCTCATCCAGAAAAGGATTAATATCATGCCAGCTCCTACAGATTCTGTGAGTTTCCATAGAATTGTAAGAATTAATAAAACTACCATTGGAAGAATCGTCAGCTTGAAATCACCTAACTCTTTCATTCACGCACTCTTCTTTCTTTAGAGATATTTTGTTTCCCTTAGGAAAAATATATGCTTAATATGAAAAAAATTCAACTACTTTATGAAAATTTCTTTAAAAAAATTTTTTTCTTTTATAAAATTTACTTTCGCCCAAACAAAAAAATCGCTACAGCTATGGATAAAAATGGTGAATGTTACTTCTAAGTATTGTTTAAGATTTCCACTCATAAAAAAGGCGAAACAGTTAGACGAAGAGCACACGAAATTCAGTTATACTGATCGATGATGACATTTGCAGTAGATTTTATCCGTTATTGTTCTTCCTGAAATAGAAACCGTCAGACATTCCATTGATATCATGCAGTTTTCTGTCTTCTAGGTGTGGCCCTGGTCACATAAAAAAAAGCTATCGTTTTGAATAAAGATTGATCAAAACGATAGCTTTCTTCTATTTTTATGCACTGTTTTTATAAAAAGATTGCTTGTTTAAATGCTCCTTCTTCCCCATCTATTTCGTTAATAAATAGTATTAGATTGATACATCATTCTAGATATTCACGAAAGCTCTTCTAGAGTAGACCCCCCTAAATCTTATAGAAAGTTCATCATCTATCACTACATTCTTTTGAATTTGGCGTAATTAGCAAGTTATTTGTCACGATTTGCTAGTTACAATGCGTCTTAGGAAAGATACTATAAAAATTGTCCCATCACAAAGTAGGACGAAAACTACGGTTAAAACCAATTAATGTAATTAGATAAAGGAGGCACACTTTGTATGACATTACAAAATTCTAAGCGTATTAAAATGCCTTTGGGATTTTGGGAAGGATTACCTCAATTAGGGATGACTGCTCTCGATGTGGTTCGAAAAGCACGACTACCAATCACCATTATTACTGAACCAGTGGTCACCAACGCCCAATATTTTGCGATTTGGCAGGCTTATTCAGATCTCATTGATGACACTGCTCAAGGAATCATCAAGCTTGCGACTGGTTTTGAAACAGTTCATTATCCCCCAACTGTCTTAACTGCTTACCACGCTCGTAATTATCGTGATGCTCTAAGACGAATGGCAAGGTACAAGCAGCTGTGCCCGCCTGAAAGCTTACGTATCACAGAAGAAGGCGAGAATTGTACCATTGAACTAGAATGGTTGAATAGTGAGGATTCTGGCCCCACAATGCTTGCTGGGGTCACGCTGGCATTTCTTTTCGAACTAGGGCGCAAGGGCACAGGACAACCTTTGACTGCGAAGTTCGTTGAATTTTCACACTCAATGGGTGATGTACAGAAACTTGAAGCTTACTTCGACTGCCGTGTTCAAATCGGTGCAAATTGTAACAAGTTGACGATACTTCGAGAAGATTTGGACCGCCACTTTGTCTCGTACAACGCAGAGTTGCTGGACATTCTGACTCCCGCACTGGATCAATCGTTGAATGAGCAACAACACACATGCTCAATAACCGAAATGGTCAAATGGATTATGAAGCGTAGTTTATCTGGAGGACGCCCTGACATCCATTCTATAGCGAGCGAACTAGGGATGAGCGACCGTACTTTGCAGCGCAGACTTACTGACGAAGGGACGAATTTCAAGCATTTGTTGACACAAGTTCGCCATCACCAGGCACGAGAATATCTGTCAGACCCATCTCTTGATATTAAAGAAGTGGCCTTCCTGATTGGATTTGAAGACCAGAACTCGTTCTACCGCGCCTTCCGTCTTTGGGAGGGTGATACTCCTTCCAAATGGCGTACTGAACATTTAGGACAAACTTGATAAATTGACTTTGTCTAAATAATTTTATAACTAAATTAAACTTAAAAATTATCAGAACATTTTTTGAACGATAGAATCATCATAATAAGTAATTTAAAAGGAGAATGTAATATGGATATGGGATTAAACAATAAAATAGCTTTAGTGACTGGTTCAACAAAAGGTATAGGTAAAGCAATTGCCATTGAGCTTGCTAAAGAGGGTGTTAATGTACTAATTAATGGACGAAATTATGAAGAGGTAGAACGAACTGTAAATGAAATTAAGTCAGATTACCCGTCAACGTCCCCTCAAAATGCCACAGCCGATATAGTGGATATTCAACAAAGAGAAGCTCTATTCGAAAAATATCCTAATATTGATATTTTGGTCAATAATTTAGGTATTTATGAAATTATGCAATATGAAGACGTTGACGATGAAATATGGGAAAAATATTTCCGTACTAATGTTCTTGCTGCAAATGGATTATCTAAATTTTACTTACCTAAAATGTTGGAAAATGATTTTGGTCGTATTATTTTTATTGCGAGTGAAGAAGCAATCATGCCTTCTGGGCAAATGCCTCAATATTGTATGACTAAATCAATGCTATTATCATTGTCAAAAAGCCTATCTAAATTAACAATAGGTACAGAAGTTACTACTAATACAATTATGCCAGGACCCACTCTCTCTGAGAATGTATATCAAATAATCGAAGGCTTGTACCCTGATAAAGATATGACATTTTCAGAGAAAGAAAAAGATTTTATGACTACAAATTTACCCCAATCTGAAATACAACGATTTATCAAACCATTTGAAATAGGTAGAATGACTACATTTGTATGTAGTCCCTATGCATCTGCATTTAAAGGTTCTCCGATTCGTATGGATGGTGGTATGGTACCGACTATTTTTTAACATTGTTAAAAAATATACCTCTGCTTTCTTTAGAAATGGTAAACCCCCTTTAAACTTAGACATTCATTTGCTGTAGATTTATTCACAGCGGTGGCAACATTATTTTATCAAGGGATTAATTAGAACATTCTGATTGTCTTCTACGGATGGACAGAAAGTATTAAATGTCATGGATAAAAGAAGATGAAACAAAAGGTGAAAGCCCAAACTACTGATTGATATGCTCCCTATTAGGTAGACAGATTAAAAAATAAAATCTGTTTATCTAAGGGAGTATTTTTTATGGGGCGTAGCAAACATCCAATCGAGTTAAAACTACATATCCTTCAATTATTCGAAGAAGGTCACTATTCTATCAGGGAATTGTGTGAAAGATTTTTATTAGATTATCAAACTTTTTATAGA